>MLJW01000004.1_pt1 | contig 430475 bp, 390 predicted proteins | sample 888231 | NCBI WGS metagenome assembly MLJW01 (sample SAMN05788063, study PRJNA343431) | mine drainage metagenome | isolation source: sample collected from the inflow into an acid mine drainage treatment plant... | place: Germany: Lusatia, lignite mining district
TAAAAAAGGAGATTAAGACCTAGTCAGTTTGGTCGACTTATCCACAGCGGTGTAGTAATCTACACCTAATAAGCGCCTGGTCAAAATTCAACGCGCACAGGTGGTCATTTTTAAACGCGCGTCAACACTTCAATGTTTTGTTTTTCACCTAGACGAACTAGCTTGGATAAACTTAAGTGGTAACGATTAATATCTTCTGGTGAAATGTGTCGTGAAAGTGGGCGTGACAGAAGCTTTTTTCGCTCCATCCCCAGCAGGTCTGCAGCAGTAAAGTTAGCTTCAGTGATCAAGCCTTCTAACGTTAAAGTGAGGTAGCCGACTGGTGCAAACTCAAATAAGCTAAGATATTGATCCCGAGACTCCTCTAGCGCAGCATGTGTTCTACGCAACTCTTCATTTTGCATTTCCAATTCAATTTGATGCACATGTAATTCATGTACCAGACTATCAAAAGACTCAACGACTGGTAGTTTTTCTACGGGTAGTTTCGCTTGCTTTAATTCTGCGTCCTGCCTTAAGTTAAGGCGTTCATAAGGTGTTTTACGTCGGCCATCTATCGAATTAGGTTCTCGTCTGTCAATAAAATTGACGTTATCGAATTTATCTGTTGTTATTTTATCGGATGGTTTGTCGCTACTCATGAGACCTCCTTAATCGCCAATAAAATAAGTTGTACATTGCTGGTTTTATTGACAATGCGACGTGCATTCAACAACATCTTATGATGACCTATTATAGGGAAGTCATGTTCAACCAGATAGTTATCAAACACTGATCCATGTGTTACCACGGCTTCCAGTAGAGATCGCAATGCCGGAATATCCCATTGACGGTTACCTAATTCATATATCGGATTTTGAATCACCTCGTCAGATTTTACTTTAAATACATCGTAGAATGATTGGCTTACAGAGATTACTTTTAGTTCATTATTGAGCACAACAAGGGGTTCACGTACAGTGTTCACAATGCCTTCAGCTAACAATAATGACTCTCGCATGGCAACGGATTTTATATTTAAGGTAATATCAGTAAAGGTCAAGACCACGCCATCAATCACATTATCTACGCTACGATACGGTTGAATACGAGCCAAGTACCATACACCATTGTTATTACACATCTCTTGTTCATAAGACACTAAAGTCTCCAGCACTTCTTGCGCTGGGGGTAATAAATCATTACCTTCCAGATTGGTTTTGATGTCTCCTAAATGTCGGCCTACATCCGTGGTAGCTAGGCGATAGACACGTGTGGCTTCGCGCGTAAATCGGCGAATATGCATCTCTCGATCAAGAAAAATAATACCGATATTCACATTGTCAAGCAGGTTTTTCATGTCATTCTGCATGCTGGACAATTGTTCGATGTTGGATTGCAACTCATTGTTAACTGTAATCAACTCTTCGTTTACAGACTGTAACTCTTCTTTTGACGTTTCCAGTTCTTCGTTAGTGGATTGAAGCTCCTCATTAGTAGATTGCATTTCTTCATTGCTTGAGAGTAACTCCTCATTAGAAACTTGTTGTTCCTCAATGGTGGCTAGCAGTGTTTCTTTGGTGTGTGCCAACTCCTGCTCTAATACATCAATCCGTAATTGTGAAGTACTTTCAGTGATTTTCCGTGTCCGTCTAGGTTTGGGATGCACCGTTTCAACATCTTGAAAACTAAGCAGCAGAAGGTCTTCACTCGCCTCTGTGCCTGCTAATTTTCGCAAACTGAATGTGATGGTAGATAGACTTCCATTGGCTTTTATTGAAACTTGCTTATTTAATACTGCTGCACCATCTTTAGATGCAGCATGGATCGCTGAAAGCAGTTCAAGCTGCAAACCTTCGCGCGCCATTTCAATTACATTCAGCGTGGCTTTTCCCGGTGCAGGGCGTAAGTATTTTCCTGTATCACCGTGTACATATAGAATATTGCCTTGTATATCGGTAACTACTGAGGCTGGAGCAAAAAACTGCAGCAACATACGTCTTGATAGTTCAATAAAGTTTGTATCTCGAGGTTTTGGTATCAAGGTGTCTGGTGATTTTATGCTACTTGTTGATCCCCATGATGCTCCGTTTGCCAATAGTTTCCGTGCAGAAACTCCGCTATGTACAGCACGATAAATCTTCCATTTACGGCTCAATGACATAAACAATTCCGCATGATTTCCTATACTTTCTGACGGTGAAAGTAAAAGCACTCCATCTGGCTTGAGTGCGTAATGAAAAACAGGTATTAACTGATTTTGCAGAGAAGGTTCTAGATAAATCATCAAATTGCGGCAGGTGAGTAAATCTAGCTTGGTGAACGGTGGATCCTTAATGACATTCTGCACAGCAAATACAATCATCTCTCGAATTTCTTTTCTAACTCTATAACCTGCATCCTCTTTGGTAAAGAAGCGGCGTAGTCGCTCAGGAGAGACATCCTGTGCAATATTAGGTAGATAAATGCCAGCCCGTGCAACGGCAATAGCGTCGTCATCAAGATCCGTTGCGTAAATCTGAGTTCTGAAGTTTTGATGATTTTCATCCATCCATTCACGAATCAACATGGCGATAGAGTAAGCCTCTTCCCCTGAAGCACAGCCAGCAACCCAGATGCGCAGAACATAACTCTCGGGTTTACCTGCTAGTAGTCGCGGTAAAATATTATGCTTGATCTCGACAAATACTTCAGGATCTCGAAAGAAACTGGTGACGTTAATGAGTAACTCTTTAAACAATAGTTGTGCCTCGACAGGACTTTCCTTGAGATAGCGCATATAGGTATCTGCATTTTCAATGTTATGCAGCGACATGCGTCGTTCAATACGGCGAGTGATTGTGGTTTTTTTATATTGAGAAAAGTCGTGACCACAAGTACTGCGTAACAGCATTAAAATATGATTGATATCATTAGTAGTGAGTATTGACGGCGCTGTTTCATGAGGTGTTATCAGATGATGCAAATCCCGCATCAGCATTTGCGGTATTTCTTCTACAGGCAATACACAGCTCGCATAACCAGCATGGATGGCACTGGTTGGCATGCCATCAAATTTCGCTGTCGCAGGGGCTTGCACTAATGTAATACCACCAGCACCCATAATAGAACGGAGACCTAATGTACCATCAGTGCCCGTACCGGAAAGCACAATGCCAATGGCATTCTCGGCTTGATCTTCAGCCAGAGAACGCATGAATGCATCAATTGGCATGCGTTGCCCGCGAGGCTCTGCGGGCATGTTGAGTTGAAGCTTTCCATGGAGTATAGCCATGTCACGGTTAGGTGGAATCACATAAACATGGTTTGGCATCACTGCCATTTGGTCTTGAGCTTCAACTACGGGCATATTAGTTGAGCGTTGTAAAATTTCGGTAAGTGTACTGCTATGGCTCGGGTCAAGGTGTTGCACCAATACAAATGCCATACCACAATCTGGTGCAAGGCGACGAAGAATTGACTCGAACGCTTCTAACCCTCCAGCAGAAGCTCCCATAGCAACGATAGGAAAATCAACTTCACTCGTGGCTTTATTCGATTGGGTGTCTACTGATGATTGTTTAGTGGATTTTTTGGATACGATTTTGTCTGCCACAATAACCTTTTTCAAGCATCATTCATTGTAAAAATAAATTAGATATTACTCTAATAGAAAATCTTAAAGTGCACTATATCACAAGGTGATAATTGATGTGAAAGCCTGTGTTTGTAAGGACTAAACCACTTTTCTAGATAATTATTTCAGCTTATTAACTTAATTTCAGATCATCTATTGATACCGGTTTACCAAATAAATATCCCTGATATACCTGACAGCCATTTTTCTCCAGAAAATTACGCTGCTCATCTGTTTCTACGCCTTCAGCAATGACTTTTAGGTTCATATTCTGTGCTAAAACGACTATTGCCCTAGCGATTGCAGCATCATCTGTATCCAATAAAACATCATCAACAAATGATTTGTCAATTTTCAACTCGTCCAGTGGTAATCGTTTCAGGTAACTTAGCGATGAATAGCCTATACCAAAGTCATCTAAAGCAAAGCTGACACCTTTTGATTTCAGTAAATTCATTTTTGTAATTGTGGCTTCAATATCATTTAATAAAACACTTTCTGTAAGCTCCAGTTTGAGTCTATATGGGTTTGCTCCAGTTGACTTTAGTATGCCAAGCACCTGATCGACAAAGTCTGGCTGATGTATCTGGCGCACACTCACATTGACTGACATCGTGAGTTGAGAGGTTTCTGGCTTACTGTTCCAAGCAACCAATTGCTTACATGCCGTTTCAAGCACCCAGTAGCCTAACTGTACAATTAGCCCATTCTCCTCAGCTAAATGAATAAATTTAGTTGGCGGCACTAGGCCATTTTCTGGATGCTTCCAACGCACCAGTGCCTCAACACCTAATAGTCGTCCATGATTATCTACTTGTGGTTGATAGTGGAGAATAAACTGTGAGTCATGAATTGCTTTACGCATACTATCATCCATCAATGCCCGTGCATTGATGATGGACTGCATGTCTGGGTCAAAGAATCGGATAGTGTTGCGCCCTGCCATTTTAGACTCATACATGGCAATATCCGCGCGCTTGATTAACTCATCTACTGAGTTTGCATGATGATTAAATAAAGTGACACCAATGCTTGGCGTGCTAATGTATTTGTAGCCAGACAGCAAATAAGGCTGATTCAATGTTGTCAGGATTTTTTCCCCCACAATCTCTGTCTCAGTCAAGGCAGCTTTGGTGTTTTCATTAATATTTTCCAGCATGACCACAAACTCATCTCCGCCAAGGCGAGCGACCGTATCACCATCACGCACACAGCCTAAAAGGCGATTTGCAACTTGTTGAAGCAGCAAGTCACCCATGTCGTGACCGTGTGTATCATTGAGTGTTTTGAAGTTATCCAGATCAATAAAAAGCAGTGCACCATGTTTCAGTGTGCGGGCACTTGTTGCTAATGCTTTATTCAAGCGATCCATAAGTAGTCGTCGGTTAGGCAGTTTTGTTAACGAGTCATAAAAAGCCAGCTGTTCAATTTTCTCTTCAGCCTCCTTACGCAGGGTAATATCAGTCATAGTGGCAACATAATTAGTAATAATGCCATTTGAGTCTTTGACTGCTGTCACAATAATATGCGCTGGATACGGTTCACCGTTTTTGCGCCTATTCTTGATTTCACCTTCCCATGACCCTGACTTATTAATACTGTTCAAAATGGCAGAGAACAGATTGGCCGTATGCAAACCCGGACTAAGCATATTAGGCACTCTGCCAACTAACTCATCTGCCGTATAACCACTAATGCTGGCAAATGCACCATTGATCTTCAGGACAACACCTTTAGCATCGGTAATCAATATGCCTTCCTGAGACTCAAAAGCAATGGCTGCAATACGCAGATCAGCCTCAGCCTGTTTACGTTCACTCACATCTTGAACAATGCCTCGCATAGAAGTAGGTACACCATCTGTGTTGTAATCAGCTTGCCCTTTTGAACGTATCCAGTGCACACTTCCATCCGTTGATATGACGCGATATTCCACATCGTAGGGGGTACCATTTTTAATGTGGCTTTTTGTTGCATCTATTAAACGTTGACGGTCTTCAGGATGCACTATTGATAAAAAGTATTCCCAGGTGGGCGATGTTGGGGCAGAAACCCCAAGTAAGGCCTCGCAATTTTCTGACCATTTTTGCTGATTGGTAATCAGATCAGCCTCCCATGTGCCTATACCACCACCAGCTTGACTAAGGCGCAAATGAGCTTCGCTTTCACGTAATGCTTGATCACGATGACTTATCTCAGTAAGCATGTTATTAAACTCATCAGTAAGCAGGCCTATTTCATCATCAGTAGTTTTATCAACGCGTTGCGTGTAATCACCACCGCTTGTAATCTTGCGTGCCATAGCAACAATCTGCTGAATAGGCTGTGTGACTTTGTAGGAAAGTCTCCTAGCCATAATAATGGCTATAACAAGTGCAGCCACAATGGCGACTGCCATTTGCAACAGCATAAAAAGCATTGACTCCCATTCTGAGTTCAAGCTGAATGCAACGGTTAATGTGCCTAGTGGCTGCTTATCAAAAGAAATAACCCGATTGACAACTAAATTATGTTTCACTGGCAACATAAGTGTTAGTGCTCTGATATTGGTATCAGCTTTTTTGATTGAATATTGCGCTAACACTTGATTTTTCATATTTCGGACTTCTGCATAATAAATACTTGAATTCGCACGCAGACTATGTAATGACTCCTGCGCGCCCTTCTTATCCATAAAAATCAACGGGCCTTCAAGACTATGTCCGGTAGCATCGGCAAGCACTTCTAGATTTTCTCCCGCATGTTTTAGATGAACATGGATAGTCAACCATGCGTTAACAACAAACACCATGAGCATCGCACTTATCAGCACGGTCGTGATAATCAATGCCATTTTTTTACTTATTGAACTACGCGTTGCTGGCGTAGCACCTGTACTTGATTCGCTTGATTGCTTTTGCGCTTCAGGCGCTGGACTAGACGTGTTAGTTATTGGCACATTGTGTTTTGAAGCTATGGGTATCTTGGTTGCTATTGGCTTCATTTTATTTACCTCAGTACACGTTCCGTGCGAGCTTAAGCAGCTTGAAGCTAAAACTAAGGCCAGAAGCTTTGGCAGCAGTTTGGTTAATATCAAAAGCCATGCGATCAAGGTGTCTGGTCAGTAGAATATGGACAGCATCGGGGCTGAAATTACCTGATTCGGAAATGGTAAGCACTGGTGAGTCTTTTAGCTTTTTGGTAATGGAATTTATCTGGTCTTGTTCACTTTCGCCAATAAGTAACACTTGACAACCACGTGCATCATCAGCCGATGTGACACGCTCTATTCTTATTGTTGCACCGTTAACACTACGCCCTTCATAAGTTTTCATTTGCGGAAAATAAGTGCTTTCACCTAAGACGCACATACGCAAGTAGTTGTTGTTCTTTGGCCACGTAACAAATAATGTGAAGTTGTAGATAAAGGCTGCCTTTAACTCACAGATCTCTATCGTATCTGTGGCAAGAGCACTTCCCATAGGCAGCAATAACATCCCCCAGAAAAAATATATAAATTTTTGAATATTACGAGTCATTAGTCTGTTAAAACCTATAAATAGCTTTAAGACGGATCTGGCGACCATCCTGCCGAATTGTGTTTTGCCAGTTAGAATCCGATGTTGGCTGGCTATATTGTTTGTCGAATAGATTGTAAATACCCAATGATAGTTCTGTGCCCTTGATCCATTTATTGGCCGTTAAATTCAAATTGGATAACACATACCCGCCTGAATATGTCCCATTTATAATGGTTTCGCGCTTGCTGTAAGATTGAAGCTCATAACCCAAGCTTAAGCCCGTTACTGGCAGTGGGCTTGAGAAGTTAAGTTTACCCATTAGGTGTGGGGAGTTATGTAACGTAACGCCACCAGAGTATTGGGCTGTTTGGTAATTTAGGCTCCCACGCAAGCGGCCACCTCCACTCCATGTTTTATCTATGCCAACCTCAATACCATGTGCGTTAACATCATTATCATTTTTAAACTGTAAAAGGCCACTTACGGAGTCGGTTGTTTGTACGATTGGTCTTTGCATGTTCCATTGATAGATTGAGCCATGTAAACGCAAGCTAGGGGAAACACGCTTATCCACTACTAACTCCAAGGTGTCGATCGTTTCATTGATTAGATTAGGATTAGCTGTCTGATATTGGTCAGCATAATCACGTTCATAGGCATTGGGTGCACGATAAGCGCGCCCGTACATCGTTTTAATTGTAGTTTCTGATGTTGGTTGCCATATCACACCTAAGCGCGGGCTTAACGTTTGCTTGGTGAAACTGTTACGATCGATACGTAACCCTACTGTTAAGCTCAGATGCTCACTTAGTGCCCATTCATCTTGCCCATACAGCCCCTGACGCCAGCCTGAGCCAGTAATATTTGCATTCTTTAAGGGGTCTGTCAGATGATTAAAATCTGTAAGTGTTTGGTCGCGGCGGCCATTATCTTGATATTCCAGCCCCAGCATTAGCTTATGATGTCGCAATGCTGTAGATAACAGGCGTAATTCACTTCCCCACCAGTCGCTGGATCCCGTGTATTTAAAGTGCTCTCCACTGGAGTGACCTTCACCTGTGTAGCGTTCCCGCCCAGAAAATAACCGACCAGATAACTGCAAAGTATCATCTGAAAATTTATCTTGATACTGCAATTGCGTAAGCATGGATTTATCTTGCTGATACTGGCCTGGAACTAGCGGATCATTTAAGAAATCCGCTGTTGGGTCATCCTTACGTCGATTACCATAGCTAAAGTCAAACGACCAAGGCCCTCTAGCCAATTGAGCAAAATATTCTTTATCACGCTCTCCATCCATATCATTGGCGATACCAGAAATGCCAGATTTGCCATAGTCAAAAAACAGGTTATCACCTTTTGATTTATAGCCACTGGCAGAAAGCAATATATCTAAGCCGTTATCTAGCTTTTTACCCCAAGTAGCGCGCCCTTCTTTTGCCGCTTGTGGGCTTTGGTAGGCTGCCGCTAATTCAGCACCATCTACACTGGCACCACTACGAGTGACTATATTGATGACGCCAAATAACGCATTCTGTCCATAGACAGCGCTGCCTGGTCCAGGAATAAACTCAATACACTCGACTAAATCCAAGTCAATTTGAAACTCCCTGCCGATGAGGGCTTGGTCATAAACCGTATCATTGACTCGATTGCCATTAATAGTAAGCAGTACGCGAGAGTTGTAGTCTCCAGGCACCCCTAAACCTCTAGTGCCTATGTAGCTGTATTGGCGGTCATAGGTAGAGTACATGCCTGGCAAGCTATTTAAGGCTTCACTTAGCGTACGCCAACCGAAGGCTTTTATTTCATTACGGCTAATGACGCTGACGGCGGCGGCAACCTTACCTTGCTTTTGCTCATATTTGGATGCACCAGTGATGCTGACTTCTAGTAAGTCTTCAAGTGTAAAGTCTGAAAAATCAGTCGCATTTGCTGTCGATGGCGCACAAGCGAATAGGCTAAAAAAGAACCAATACGGACGATGAGTAGCGATTGTTTTCATTACGCATCCTTTTTTTCTTAACCTCTTAGTTAGCGTATCTGTTTATTTACAGTGCAAATAAACCTTTTAATTAAGCACTTACCATCATTAAATGAAGTACGAGCCTATCAAAGTTAACGGCTATTCATTTAGTAATCACGGTGCTAGAAGTTATATGGAAACTTAACTCCCACAGTGATATCCGGCGCATCTGGCGTAACACCCATACCCACGTTGGCCACCATAGACAGTTTGTCTGACATGGCATAAGTTACACCAAAGTTAAGTGAACCAGCACTAGAGTCACTCCCAACGACATTCGTCCAACCAGTATTTCCTGATTTAATTCGTGATTGCTGCGCAAAACGATGTGCGTACGACATGCTCATACTCATGCGATCATTCAGTGCAAATGCCAAACCTCCGCCTAACTGGTATGAATCACCAAGGTCAACTTCGCCAGCAGTAGTTGTGCCCTTTATTGAGCTGATATCATCGAACTTTTGAGCAAAGTTATGCGCGTAGCCTATATTCGCAAATAGAATGGCTGGGTCGATTGTTTTCACAAAAGTGACCCCTGTCGATAGCGTCCATATACCATTTCCGGTAGGAAGTTCTTCTGGCGTGGTTAAATTATTATTGGCTGGATCAGGTTGGATAATCTTGATTCCAAATGGATCTTTCCCAGTTGGCGCTTTGATTCGTACGTTTAAAACGACATCGGGGCTTGTTGGTGTTTCTGGGAATAATTTATAGTACATACCAGCACTTACGTCACCAATGTTTGTTTGATTGACGTCATATTCACCCAGCGCAGAAGCACTGCCGCCAACACCGCCTGATTGAAATGTTGACTTGCGGTAGAGAAACGGTGCATTAAAGTCAAATTGCAAACGATCTGTCACGCCATAGCGACCAGTCACGTCAAATTGCCAGATGTCTGACTTCACGCGATCTAGCTTGATATTCCCTAGGAAAATTGCATCCAGCGCAAGAAAGCCATTCAGTATTAACTCTCTACGATCAGAATGGCTATAACTAACCCCAGTTTCAAGGGTAAAGGTTTGATTGAAGAGTGCATTTTGTTCACGATAAACCGCCTCAGCACTATGTGAAGCTGGCGCCTCTTTAACGACAGGCTCTTCACCCTGAGTTGATTGATTTTCTTCATTGGTATTGGCGCTGCTATCGGTAGCGACCACTGTTTTATTCACAGCTGGCATGAGTCTGGCTTTACCTTGGCTAGCATTTTCAAGCTGCTGTAATCTTTGTGCTAAAGCCTTTAATGCTGCACTCTGCGCTTCATATCGTTGATTGAGTTCACCAAGTTGCTGACGAAGTTGATCAACATCCGGTGTGCCTGCGGCATCTGCAGCTAAGGCGTTAGATGATAAGCAGGCCGCCACTGCTAGGGTAACGCCGCTTAACTTAAATAAGTTTTTATTCATATCTAATTTACCCCCTTAAATTACGTTATTCATTAGTCAACAACCGTACCAATGTATAACCAATTGATTGTTGATGATTACTCAAGCCAGACAGCTAAGACTTACAAGTAGTTACAACTGGTTAAGTTAGACTCTATAAGGCTGGCACGTGTAGTGCAATTCATTATCATGGGGGGCTAATCTGGTAAATTATGGTTATCATATATAACCATTTATGAGTTTAACTGTTCTTGCAGCTTTATCTGTAAGCCTGTTAACACACGATGTGTATGCAAAATATCAAGTCATAAATGGTACCAAAACAGCCGCACCGTTAAACCTGCCGGCACGCAAATCAGCAAGTGCTTCATTCGCACGACTAAGTGGGTATGCGATGCTGTGTGTTTTTATGGGAACCTTTGGAGCCAATGACATAAAGGCCAAACCATCAGCACGCGTAAGGTTGGCAACGCTGCGTAATACGCGTTCACCCCAGAGTAATGAGTAATTCATACTTGGAATGTCAGACATGTGAATGCCTGCACAAACAACAGTAGAGCCCTTGCCTGTGGCTTGTAGCGCCGCTGGAATCAAACTGCCAACAGGTGCAAATATTAAGGCTGCATCAAGCAAATGTGGTGGTTTGGATAGTGATGATCCAGCCCAAACCACCCCTAACTCACGAGCAAAGTCTTGCGCTGAAGTATCGTTTTCCTTGGTAAATGCATAAACATCACTTCCCTCATTAATCGCCACTTGAGTGGCAATATGCGCAGCAGCCCCGAAACCATATATGCCTAGCTTTTGTCCATCTTCCGATAAACGTAATGCCCGATAACCAATCATGCCTGCACATAATAACGGGGCCGCATTGATGTCAGAATAGTAATCATCTATTAAAAAGCAGTAGCGCTGGTCAGCTACAGTCAACTCTGCATAACCACCATCAATTTGATATCCAGTGAAGCGTGCGTTGTCGCATAGGTTTTCACGATCAGTCTGACAGTAATAACAATCACCACAAGTCCAGCCAAGCCAAGGTACACCAACTCGATCTCCTATATTAAACAGATCAACATTTTTACCCTTTGCAATGACCTCACCGACAATTTCGTGTCCAAGAATCAGTGCGCGCTTAGCCTTCGGTAAGTCGCCATCAATAATATGTAAATCGGTACGGCAGACACCGCAAGCAAGCACACGTAACAATACTTGGTCAGAGTTTGGTATTGGGTCAGGAACTTGTGTGTATACCAACGGCAACCCAGATTGTGTAAATACCATGGCTTTCATGTAATTTCTCCTTTTTATTTATGAACACGTTGTTGCGGAACACCAGTCACACCACATGGCATTGTCAATTAGGGCTGCATACATACACTTACCATCTAAAAATAATTAAGCTTTAAATGTTGATATTTGAATGTTGATATTTGAATGTTGATAAATTTATCAGTGGAATGTGCTGAGTACTTGATGTATGTCAAAAACTGTTATGAGTACAAACTTAAAATTTTTCTAAACCACTGGAGTACATCACCTTACTCAAGATTGTGTTGCGTTTAAGCAATGGCGAGTAATCACCTTAAAAAGGAAGAATCAATGCACATACTTCTGGTACCTGTTGATGGATCAACGCATTCAAGAAATGCTTTGAAGTATGCGATCAGCATCGCGAAAGAACACCGTGACACTGAAATTAACATTATCAATGTGCAGCCTGTACTATTGCCGTTAGGAGCCCTGCCGCTGCCCGATACAGAGGCGATTGAAAAATCTCAATTCGAGCAAGCCAAAAAAGTGATTCGATCAGCATGCTATCTGCTGGATAAAGCCGATATTAAATATACAAAGCATATCGCGATAGGATTGACATCTACTACTATTGTTAACTATGCCAAGGATCACGGATGCGACAGTATTGTGATGGGCACGCGTGGCATGGGGGCGTTTGGTAACTGGGTGTTAGGCTCCACAGCAAATCAAGTCGTTCATCTTGCAGACATGCCAGTGACGCTGGTTAAATAATATCCAGCTAGGAGATTTCAAAGCAATAAAGGAGATTGAAATGATCCCTCTTAGTACAAACATAATATCCTCGGCAATTCGACGAAATGCTTCCCTGATTTTAGGTCAAACTGAGGATTACAATGCGCTTGCTAATTTGGTCGATGATGTTGATATCGTGCTACTAGGTGAAGCATCGCATGGCACCAGTGAGTTCTATCATGAGCGAGCCACCATCACAAAACTACTGATTACGCAATATGGCTTTAATGCCATCGCCATAGAGGGTGACTGGCCTGATGCTTATCGAGTCAATCAATATGTGAAAGGCCAGTTAAATGACATCACAGCTAAACAATCTTTAGATGGTTTCAGGCGTTTCCCAACATGGATGTGGTGCAATCGTGAGGTATTAAGCTTTGTTGAGTGGTTGCATTATCACAATCATCAACTGAGCAGTGAAAAACAGGTTGGATTTTATGGTCTTGACCTTTACAGCATGCACGCTTCCATGGATGCTGTTGTTAAATATTTGAACAAAATTGATCCAGAAGCCGCGATACGCGCACGGCAAAGATACGCTTGTTTTGATCACTTTGGCATCAATCCTCAAAATTATGCCTATGCTACAAGTTTTGGTGCTGCAGAGGCTTGTGAACAGGAAGTGATTCAGCAATTACATGACTTACGCAGTAAGTCTAATGAATACCAGCAGAACGATGGAAGATTGGCCGCTGATGAGTATTTTTTTGCTGAGCAAAATGCCAAGCTGGTTAAAAATGTTGAGAAATATTATCGGCTGATGTTTAACCGTGATGTATCTTCATGGAACTTACGTGATCGTCATATGGTAGATACACTTGAAGCATTGGATAAACATTTAACTTCGCAAAATGGTAAAGCCAAGATAGTGGTTTGGGCACACAATTCACATGTAGGTGATGCTAGGGCAACAGAGATGGGGGCGCGCGGCGAATACAACATAGGCCAACTAGTACGAGAGCATTATGGAAAGTGGGCGGTAAATATAGGATTCACCACTTATACCGGTACGGTAACTGCTGCCTCAGATTGGGACGAACCAGGACAACGTCGACGTGTGCGCCCCGCCTTGCCTGGCAGTTACGAAAGCTTGCTGCATGATGTGGAAATACCAGCATATTTGCTTAAATTTGATGGTCATGACCCATCAAATCAAGATTTAGTAACCGAGTTGCTCACGCCTAGACTAGAACGTGCAATTGGCGTGGTATATCGACCAGAAACAGAGCGTCTGAGCCACTACTTTCTGGCTTCGCTTCCTGAGCAATTTGATGCAGTGATACATATAGATGAAACGCAGGCAGTTGAACCACTGGACTTAACTGAACACTGGCAGGTAGATGAAGAACCTGAAACTTACCCATTCGGCATTTAGATTAAGATTCACGTTAACAACCATCATCACAGTAAACATGTGACATAGGCACAAGCTGAGGTGAATTTCTCTAATACAAATATATCGTCAATTGACATATATCAAAAAACTTGGTGACTACATTAATAATATTGACGTATGGATACGAAAAACACATTACATGCGGTAAATGGCAACGTACTTAAGGCTGAAGTAAAAATAGTCGCTGGTGAGGTGATGTTGTCAGGTGAGTTGGCGTTACCAAAAAACGCTACAGGCATTGTATTGTTTGCACATGGTAGTGGTAGTAGTCGGCATAGTGTACGCAATCAGTATGTAGCATCGGTTTTGCAATCATCAGGTATCGCCACGCTACTTTTTGACCTGCTGACATTGGAGGAAGAAGCCATTGATAGCCGTACCAGTCATCTACGTTTTGATATAGGACTGCTTGCTGAGCGGCTTATCCACGCGACTCGCTGGATTCAAGGTAGTCCAAGTACCCATGGTATGAAAATAGGCTATTTTGGTGCCAGCACAGGAGGTGCTGCGGCATTGGTTGCAGCTGCAGTGCTTGGCAAGCAAATAAGTGCCGTTGTTTCTCGAGGTGGCCGGCCAGATTTGGCTGGCGATACCTTACCCGAAGTTAAATCCCCTACACTGCTCATTGTTGGTGGTTTTGATAAGGTAGTTATCGAACTCAATCAGCAAGCGTTCGAATTGCTGCAATGTGAAAAACATCTGGAAATCATTCCTGCAGCATCACATCTATTTGAGGAACCTGGCAAGTTGGAAGAAGTAGCTAGAATTGTCTCCGACTGGTTTGCACGTTTTCTTTAATTTTCCATTCTTAAGCCTTTTAGCAGTAATCGGAAGGTATTCTAGTATCTTGTTTTAGTGTCTAATCTCATCTAGCTCAGTAGTAGGTTCATCAATATCATGAATAAGTGCTGTATCAAACGTGACTACTGTAAGCGCTTTCTTCGCCAGAAGTTTTTGGCTAGCGATGAGTATCATAATCGCTTTGGTGTTATGCGGTATTGCATGTGGAATAAATGCCTCTAGTTGAGTTATCACGTTTTCGTCCACGATTACCGGGGCGTTATATCGTTTGCCATAATCAACGAACCGATGCTCTACCACATTAACATTGTCTAGTAATGAGCCTAAAGGCCATAAGTTCTGTAGCCAATCAAATGCCCACTCTGCAGCTTCATTGTGATTATTCACTGCAATACCAATATGTGCGTGAATGGTGCCGTATGTCCAAGTTAAAGTGGACGCTCCGCCAATATCGCTAATGCATCCCTTAATCGTTGGGTTGATCGGTGCATCTATACTCCTTTGAAACAGGGAGAATTTAAGAAATGAATTACCTGTATTCAATGCCAGTATCGAAAAAGTATCCATACTTAACCTTAATGAAGTCAACATGACGCTTAATATTTAGCCAGCATAACCGCTGCTATTTATGACCAGTGCTATGTTCGACCACTATATCCACAAAAATTAATGTAATCAGCATACGTGTATGCACATATTGTTCCTGACCTGAGAGTATGGTTTGATGAATGTCAAGTAAAGTAGACTTAATCTGGTACAAATTAAATTTAAGCGTGAGCATTTGATGAGGAGATTAAAATCGACACTGAAAATATCATGAGTGCCAACATAAACGTACTTGGCAGACGAATGCATAGCGTTAAACAAGAATTTAATGCTACTTGTTCTAGCTGCAAAGTAAATCACTTATGCATGCCAACAGAAGCCATGCCAGATTTATTTAAAGCACTGGATGAACTGGTTTATGTTAGAAAACGTTTGAAATCAGGCGCAACTTTATACCATTCAGGTGGGCATTGCCATGCGCTATATGTGGTTAAAACAGGCTTTGTCAAAACAGAAAATTTACATGATGACGGACGTGTGCAGATTACCGGTTTTTATATGGCTGGCGAGATGTTTGGCTTTGATGGTATAGAGACTAATGCGCATGCATGTACATCTGTAGCCATTGAAGACTCTGAAATATGTACTATTCCGATTGAAAATATCGAAAAGATCGGCCCTAATCAGATGCATTTGCAACATCATTTCTACAAACTGATGAGTCGTGAGATTGTGCGTGACCACACCATGATGATGTTGCTAGGCAGCATGCATGGCGAGGAACGATTAGCTGCATTCATACTCAATTTATCTCAGCGTTTGCTTATGCGAGGCTACTCGCCTTATCACTTGGTGTTGCGAATGAAACGTGAAGAGATTGGCAGTTATCTTGGCTTGAAAGTAGAAACTATTAGCCGTATATTTTCAAAGTTTCAAGAAATGGGTCTTATGAATGTACATCAAAAAAACATTCAAATTCTCAATGTGCAGGGACTGAAAGAGTTGATTGGTCAACACATAGGCAAATAGGGTTTCGCTGATCTCGATACTCAGCAGGCGGCTTTAATAGGCTGGAAAAAACTATATCATCAAGCATGCGTAACATACATCATGACTACATCTGCACATCATTTTCTGCGGCTAGCCAATAATATACTGGTGAACATCTAAAGCCATCACGTTCAGCCATGTAATAGGCCGCCAGTTCAATGACTCTATGCTGTTCAAGTTCATAGGCTACCGGTATGTGCATTTGAACATGCTCGGAGTTGCATCCTTGGTTACTTACTTTTGATTGACCATTTTCCATGGTTATCATCCTTTACTTTACGTATCTGGCACTCAGTTAGGTATATGGCGCTTGACTATGTGACTCATACATATTGACATTAATTGGCGGCTGTTGCGCCGATTGTAAAATCTCAATTACCTCCTCATCTTCTACTTGCGGAAAATTAAGGTAAAACTGTCCGACTGCATGAAAATCATTGGGTGCAGAAAGACATACAAGTTCATCTACTAATTCAGCAACTTTTTTTAACGTGGCAGGAGGTGAAACTGGTACAGCACAAATCAGTTTAGCCACCTTTTGGTTATGCAAGCCATGTAATGCTGAAATCATGGTGGCTCCAGTAGCAAGCCCATCATCAATCACAATTACGATGCGTCCGGTCGGATTAATATGAGGTCTGATCGGTGTGTATTGCGCACGCCGCTTTTTGATAATATCCAGTTGAATTTTCTTTTCAGCTTCGATATATGCACTATCTGCGCCTACTGATGCTGCATAGTCGGCAATGTAAGTCCAGCCACTTTCGTCAACAGAACCAATAGCCAACTCTTGATAGTCTGGCGCTCTTAGCTTACGTACCAGCACTACATCAAAACTGCCTCCCAACTTATCCGCAATAATTTTTGCCATAGGTACGGCACCACGCGGAATAGCTAGGATAAGCGGATGCTTGCCTTTGTATTCTTTAAGTTTATCAGCTAGCGCATACGCAGCTTCGGCTCTGTTATTGAATATCATGGATTTACCTTAATTTATCGTAGGCTTAAGCAAATCTATCTTGAATTCTGTCTCGTATGGTGGCACGTTGCATTCGATAATGTCAGGGGGCGCGACATCTAGCCGTACCCCTGAAATATCAATACGCACTGGCAACTTGTTTGCACCTCGGTCAACCAGCACCGCTGTACGAATTTCCATAGCCTGCTTTCTTGTTAAATATTCGATGGCACGTAACATAGAGTGCCCTCGAAACATGACATCATCCACTACCAATACTGTGGTTCCAGAAAGGTCTATTGCATCATACTTATGATTCTCAGTTAACATTGTTTCAGGGTGGATAAGCGTTAAGTCATCTGCATAGCGTTTGATATTAAGATTCATTAATGACATATTTGCCAGCCTGAAATTTTGCATCAATTTGGTATGTAACATTTCAGCAAGAGGCGCCCCTCTTCGCAATATGCCAACGATCATGATGCGCTCTTTTCCTGTCAGAAAGCCGGCGGCTCGCCAAGCCATGTCATCAAGTACCGCATCTAACTGAGTGGCATGATATAAACAGGTTTTATCTCCAACTGTGGTAATGGCCAATTTATTGCTCCAATTACATAGATTACGGCTTAATTTTACGGCCTAATTTTCTACTGTTGTCGGCCACCAAAACACGATCTTTTGATGATTTCTATGATGTACACTCACCCATTGCTGCTTAATATCACCCTTGTGTTCTGCTATCAACCGGTACTTGCCAGAGGGTAAATTCGCAAGTAAATATGGGCCATCTGTCATCACATCAAGTATGTTGTTTTTAAGATTGTCCTGTATTTGTAAATGAATGTTGGCCAGATACTCTTCTTTAGTCCCAACAAACTTTTTCATCATTACGGCTTTTTGTATCAATACTATTTCCAGATCATAGTCTTTTGCCAACCCTTTCATCATGCTGGATTCAGCTTCTCCTATGCCGCCAGTGATGTATGTGATGCCCGGCAACTCAATAGGCTCAGGCATTAGTGGGGAGCTGATCGCATTTCTAGATATCATCAGGCCTAGAATGGCGATTATGGCCGTTACTATCACGATGAGTATTGTGCGTTTCAATTCAGCCCCCTTTCAAGTGACAAATTAACCACTTATTTATAGCAAAAAGTTATTGAATCGCAATACTACGTCGCTTGGATGATTCCACCTTAGGTAAAGTCACTTCAAGAATGCCATCTTTCAGATTTGCAACTGTTTTGGATGCATCCAGACTTCCTGGTACTGAAACCGATCTAGCGAAAGACGAGCTGGAAATTTCGTGTCTGTAATAGTCACCTTTTTCTTCCTTGGTCTCGCTGCTGGTTTGGCCTTTAATCGTCAAGATATTATCTGCTAACGAAACATTCAAATCCTTTTTATTAATACCTGGAATTTCTGCACGCACCACCACTTCTGAATCACGATCAATCACATCCAAGCTAGGCAATCGCTGCCCTTCAAACTCAAATAATGTATCGACTACCGGTGTCTCGTTCCAGTGCCACAGAGATGGAAATCTACGACTAAATAATCTATCGAATGCTCGCTCCATATCCTGAATCGGAGTTAAAGCTGACCAAGAACTTTTTGCAACATCTTTACCTGTTGTGGTAACAGGCACGTTACCTTTAACATCTGTATCCATGACACTCTCCTAGTAATTAATTACATTAAGTTAGGTGAATAATATATTGTTAATATTGAATATTTAGTTAAAAACAGGTTGTGTTATTGGCTTAAAAATAACGCGTAAGCAATGGCGTCCAAAATCTTGAACATCGTTAAAAAATACTGCACTAAGAAAATGAGCACCATCTGAGGCAACGACTTCAAAATGGTGACCTACGCGTGAAAGAAATCGTAAAGTAGGGTTTACTCTTTCTCCATCCACCAACTCAACACCACCTAACTGTGGCAGAAATGTTGAAATATGCTGCCAAATAAGATTTCTTGACTCACAACCAAGCAATATGGCACTCGCCATATTGCAGTCTCTAATCATGCCGTTATCGTAAAGCGTCAGTACTGCGAGATCATCACCAACACTCGTCCGCTTTAATCCATCAATACTGATATCAATCATATGCGCAGAAACGGCATTTTTTAGATGATGGTTTTTTAGTGTTGTACGCATTGTTTTTCCTCCGCTTCGGCTGCCAGCCAGTCTTCCATTTCATGACCTGGCTCAAAACCTCGTGCTTCAGCTTTGAAATATGCGCACTCAGCAGTACGATAAAATTTTTCATTTTCTGACTCATACGATGACATTTGGCTGCCACTCATACTAGTAGTCATTGGCGTTTGTTTTTTAACATTACCTTTGGGTTTATTTAATAGTTCCATACAACCTCCTGCAAGTTCGTAAGAAAATGGGCGGCGGTACAAATCTATAGGGGAAGATTTGGCAACTAACCGTTGATGGGGGGTCCCGCCGATACAATCAATTTACTGGCTAAATTTAAAGCAGTAAATCAGTGCGAACACTTAAGTGAATACCCTTATAGACAAGGTTAGTGGTAGGTTTGATAATTAAAAAATTTGAGAATAAAACAACTCACCACGAAGGTATACCATCTGATGACGACTTAAACTTGCAGGTAAGAGTTGTTATCAGACTCAGATTGTCTTTCAAAAAATGCTGCACTTTCTAGCATATCAACATAGCGCTACCCCATGAGATAACCATGAGTTATTTCATGGGGTAGCTGCCAATATTGATATTATTTTGCAGAACTTTCAGGCATTGATGGTGTTTCAGGTGCTGTAACACCTTTAGCCGTATCAATCTTTTTATTGAGTAGCAGTACTTCAGCTTGAGTCATATACATCAAGTCGCTACTTCTTGACAGCCCGACTAGCGCCAAAACCAAGGCTAACAAGGCTATTACAAATGTTACTGCAGTCCATAATCCCAATCTTTCAGGTTCAATTATGTGTTTTATTTCAGCCATTTCATACTCCCTCTCATTAAAAAAATTACTACTACGTTGAAAAAACATGCTTACCAATCAACTGAAAAAATCATGGTTCATTTGATGCAAGCCTAAAAGCTGGCCGCTTGATATCAAAGCTTGCTGTGCTAGTCACAATATCCTTACCAAGCACTAATCTCACGCCAATGTCAGCTCTCAGGTCATTGCGCAGAACTAGCTCTGGTGATTCAGGTAAGCTCAGCTTCAAAATCTGTGCTTCAGATAAATAGCCTTCGCGATACTGAATTTGCGTCATGTGTATTTGAAAAGGTTTTTGATTTGTTAACCTTATTGCCTGGTAACCCTGAGTACGCAGGAATTTGCCTACCTTAGCCGCCATGCCATTGATGCCGTTACCATTGGCAACCTCCACTTTTGTGATCGATATAGGTTTACTATCAAGCACAGAGGTTGCTGGTATTGATGAAGGCTGGTGCTGCCGCTCATCCAACTCATATACATTTGGCGAAACTTGAACCAGTTTGACGCGATGCTCAAAGTCAGCAACTTCCGTGACGGCAGAGGCTGGTCTTATAACGCCACGATCCTTAGGTAGAGTCAGCGTTTCTTGCTCTTCTTTTTGTATCGTATCAGCAGGTTTCACGGTAATGCCTGCAACATTAGTTAACGGTACAATTTGCGTAGATGCATTACTCATTGGTGTAGCTGACTGCTGATGCGTGCCGGCCACGTTGGCAGCTTCTGAAAATGACTGTACTGATTCTGGATTATTCCCTTTCTTTGCGTAAGCCAGCCCTAGATTATTTAGCGCACGCAGGTTGGTTGGATCAAGCTCAGTGGCTTGCTCTAACGTTAAGACAGATTTTGTATATTGCCCTTGCAGGTAATAGGCATAACCAAGATTGTTATAAATATGAGCTGCCTTGGGAGCTTGTTTAATAGCCGCCTGAAAAGCCTCAATCGCTTCGCGGTATTTGCCTTGTCTTGAATACACCACGCCCAAGCCATTACGTGCTTCTACAAAGCCATCATCTGCCGCCAGCACTCTTTGATAGGCAGCAATAGCTAGTTCATAGCGGTTTTGTCCCTGATAATAACGCCCTATCTGGTACATTGAAGCTAGGCTGTCGTTACTAGTTCTGGTCGCCATCGGCGCAACCGACCATGATGCTGTATCGTGATTTACATTTTGGTTCAGGCTGACAGGCTTATTCGTTGCGCATGCGCTCAACAGTGCAAAACAACATGCGGCTGGTAAAATTTTGAGTCTGGTATTCATTATCCACCTCCAATCAAATGACGCTTTTCACTATCTTGATAATGCTGGTAGTAGAACGTGATGTATGCTGATGAATGCTGGCCCTAACAACACCAACAACATCGACGGAAAAATAAAGAAAATAAGAGGAAACAGCAGTTTCACGGCGATTTTTGCGGCAACCTCTTCTGCGAGCAGTCTGCGTTTTGTACGTAAGTTGTCGGCATGTACACGCAGAGAGTCTGCGACGCTGGTGCCAAACCGGTCTGATTGCACCAGCATTGCAACCAGCGTATCAATATCCTCAACACCGGTTCTTAGTGCAAGATTACGTAGCGCCCTTTCACGTGAGCTACCCGCACGCAGTTCAAGATTGATCAAATGTAGTTCTTCACCCAGTATCGGGCTACGTACGTGCATTTCCTCGCCAACTCTGGCAAGCGCCGCATCCAAACCAAGACCAGCTTCCACGCAGACAATAATCAAATCCATGGCATCTGGAAAACTCTCGAAAATTTCACGTTTTCGATAAGCGATACGTCTTGCTAAAAATATATTAGGCAAAAAGTAGCCAAGTGCAGCCAAACCTAACATCATGAACAAGAATGAATTAGGTTTGAACGTTGCACCTGAGATAATTACATAAAGTGCAAACAAACCAGGTAATGCAAAAGTTAGTAAGGTTTTAGCAACAAAAAACAGCACTGGTGCGCTATCACTACGGTAGCCTGCATTCATAAAACGAATCCGTAATTGTGACTTTTCCCAGCCTTCCTTAGGCAATGAAAGCTTTGCAATTGGGCTAGTGAGATTAATAACACGACGCACCCATGCAGGCTCTTCTGTACTTTGCAAACCTTTGTCTACACTGTCACCTTGCTTGATTAATTGCAATCTGGACTGTAGCGGATGTGGTGCTATCTGAGTCAGTATCAACAACGCCACCACAAATACTGTGAAGAAAATCAACCCCAAATAAATCATCTGTATCGTGTTCATCATGTTCTCGCTTTTTTAATCATGTTTAGACACGGATTTTAATAATTCGCCACATCGTAAATATGCCGATAATCATCATGCACAAGGCAATACCAACCATTTTCAAGCCTATTGGGTCTGTCCAAAGGACGCCTAAAAACTTTGGGTTTATCAATTGCAATACAAAAGCTAAGGCAAATGGCAGCAAGGTTAATATCCATGCGGATAAGCGACCTTCTGCTGACAATACACGTACCGTGCCAAGTAGCTTTAAACGTGCTCTGATTAATGAACTGATGTTGCCAAGCAGTTCAGCCAAATTACCACCAGTTTCACGTTGAATTAGTACTGCAATCACAAAGTAGCTCAAGTCGGTACTAGGTACTCGTATTGCAAGGTTGGTCAATGCCTCCTGCACAGAAATCCCGTAATTGACTTCATCAAATACAATGCGAAACTCTGAGGCTATAGGATCAGGCATTTCACTACCCACCATCTGCAATGCACTAGGAAAAGCATGCCCTGCTTTCATTGCTCGACCCATCAAATCAAGCGCGTCTGGTAACTGCCTTTCAATCACTATCATTCGATTGTGTTTGGCACTTTGCATATAAAGGAATGGTAAAAAGCTGGAAACCACGGCTATTGCAAAAACAGTGAATAGTGGAAGGCCAAGCATAAACGCCAGCGCCCCACCGACAATAGCCGAGAGTAAAGTCAAACCAATAAAACCGGCCACGCTTAAATTTGACCCTGATTGCAGTAGTAATCTATCAAGTTGGTGAATGCGTGGAATCTGTAACAGAAACTTTTCCATGCCCGGCGATTTTGCAAGGAGCCTCTGTTTTACCAATGATGCATTTTGATTGCCAGCGCCAGCAGACATAGCCTGCAAGCGACGTTCTATGCGCTTCGCATCAGCACCTCTATAGGCATTCCATGCCATATACATACCCTCTAGCATAAGCACTACCGCTAGAAAACCAAGCACTACAAATAAATAAAATAGATAGTCCATATCAACCCCCTATTCATATATTTGCGTTGGGTCAAATATATCATCAGGTACCTCAATGCCATGTACACGTAGGCGATCAATAAATCTTGGGCGTATACCTGTTGCCCTGAAATGACCGCGTACAGTTCCGTCTGCTGCGACGCCTGTTTGTTCGTAGGTGAAAATATCCTGCATGGTGATGATGTCGCCCTCCATGCCTGTGATTTCTTCAATATGTGTGACCTTGCGCTTACCATCGCTTAATCTTGATATATGCACCACGACGGATAAAGCAGCACTGATTTGTTCTCGCATGGCCTTGGGTGGCAGGTTGAATCCAGCCATGCCGATCATATTCTCCAAGCGCGTTAAGGCATCGCGCGGTGTGTTGGCATGCACTGTTGCCATAGAGCCTTCATGTCCGGTATTCATGGCCTGTAGCATATCTACCACTTCCGCACCACGTACCTCGCCGACGATGATGCGGTCTGGGCGCATACGCAAACTGTTTCTAACCAGCATGCGCGGTGTTACTTCACCTTTGCCTTCAATATTAGGTGGGCGAATTTCAAGCCGAACTACATGTGGTTGCTGCAATTGCAGTTCAGCAGCATCTTCAATGGTGATTACCCGCTCATCTGCATGAATACTGCTGGATAGAATGTTGAGTAAAGTGGTTTTACCTGTACCAGTACCGCCAGAAATAAGAATATTGACTTTAGCTTTAACCAAGCCTTCAAGAATTTCTGCCATAGCTGGCGTCAAACTTTTAAACTGGATGAAGTCCTTCATCAGCAATGGGCTTAATGCAAAGCGGCGAATAGAAAGAATCGCACCATCCACAGCTAGAGGAGGAATAATGGCATTAACACGCGAGCCATCAGGTAGCCGCGCGTCGACCATCGGGCTGGACTCATCAACACGGCGCCCGACGCCTGATACAATTTTGTCAATGATCTTGAGTAGATGCGCTTCATTCTCAAAGCGCACGTCACTTAGCTCCAGTTTACCTTTGCGTTCAACATAGACTTGTCGGTAAGTATTGACCAAAATATCTGAAATGGTTGAATCTGCCATGAGTATCTCTAGCGGCCCTAAACCTAGCACTTCATGCTGGATGTCCCGCACAAGATTCATGCGCTCGGCATCGTTAATGGCAATTGCATCCTCAGCCAGCAAGCGCTCGACCAGTATTTTCAGTTCATTCTTTAGCAACTCTGGTGCCATATTTTCCATCATGGACAAATCAACACGATCAAGTAGTTTGCGGTGAATACGTGACCTTAGTTCCTGATAGACCCGATTGCCCATGAAACCGGTATCCTGAACAGTCATCGGCGCGGGCACCGTATCATTTTTAATTTCTTCCAACCTATCTCGTAGCGACATAATTCAGTTACCTCCTCAATTCAGCATTCGTTACTTGTCGTTTGCTAGCCATTAGCAAGTTGCTATGCCCAGCGTTATAGATGACGTTAAGCATGATGAAGCAGATGCGTCAACCAGCCATCTTTTTTAACTTTAGGGTCTACCGTCAATTTATCAGCAATGTTAAGCAAAGCTTTTGTTACCGGATCATGCTTGGCTATTTTCATGATTGGTACGCCCTGATTGACTGATGCCGATACCGCTTCATAACTATTAGGAATCGTCTCAAACACTTTCATATTCAATGTGCTTTCAACATCTCTTAACTGAATATCCCCGCCTTTTTCATAGCGATTAAGCACTAATTGGATTTTTTCCTTGGCGTACCCAAGTGATAGCAACGCATGAATCAGGCGTTTTGAATCTCGAATAAAAGGCAGAGTCTCCTGGATCACAAGGAAAATATGGTCGGTATGATCTAACGCCTTTACACTGGTTGCGTTGAGCGTGCGGCCAATATCCAGAATCACATAGTCATAATGAGTTTTGGCAAGCTTTAACAGCGCATCGATGTTGTCTGGCTTAATGGCTACAGCATGTTCAGCATCCTCAGGCGCAGCCAGCACACCAAAGTTAGGTAATATCTGCACCATGGACGAAGCTAATAAAGACGCATCAAGACGAGAAATATTACTTGCTACATCTGTAAGTGTATTTGCCGGAACTTTATCTGAAACAAATAGCGCGGCATCGCCAAACTGCAAGTTCAGATCCAGCAGCGCCACGCTCTTACCAAATGACGAGGCCAAGATATAGCCAAGGTTGCAAGCCAGAAAAGTCGCACCACTTCCGCCCTTACCTGCAATAAATGTAATGACCTTGCCAATATGTTGCAATGTGGAAGTCTTATTTAATTTATTTTCAATAAGCGCAACCGCTGTGCTAAGTGATTTAGGCACTAAAGGCAAAGACAATACATCTTTAACACCAATACGCATCGCCCCTATTAAAAACTCAGGCGTTGCGTTCTCACACAGTACGATAAAAGATGTATTCGTATTTTGATGGCTGAATCTTTCAAGTACGGCAAGTTGGTCAATGCCCAAACTATGCCCGTTCAGGATAACAAGATCAGGGCTTTCCTGACCTATAGACTGTGCTGCAGCATCCACGCTATCAAACAGTACAAACTCCCTTTTGGCGTTTTCCATCTGTAGAATCTGACGCATTGATTCCATTAATGCTCTGTCAGGTGAAATTAGTATAATTTTCATTTGAATCACCTTTAAATTTAACCGGTATATCCCAAGCTTTCAGCTGGCATGGTTACCGTGGATGCCGGTATAGGCACGGATAAAAATGGGAATAACCCAATCATTGGTATATAAGATGCCCCCACTATAGATACTCTTACGAATGCAATGCAACCATCCGGGCCACTCAAGCATGCTGAAATGTTGTCTGCCGGGCTAGCTGGGAAAGGGTTAGGTGTATCACCACTTGCCGTAATATATTCAATGTTAATGTTAGTTGCGGCAATCTCAGCACCGGCTGGCAGACTGCCTCCACCGAACAGCGCCAAGCTTTTGACTGTATCTTGGCTGGCTGTATCAGCCCATCTCACCACCGCTTCACGCGCAGCGCGGCGGGTAACTTCTTGCACAGTGTTGTACACATAAAACAATCGACCAAACTCAAAAATGCCAAACAGTATTGTGAATAACAGCATTGCAATAATGGCAAACTCAACCGCTGCCGCGCCCTGCTGGTTGCTTGGTTTTATGTGCGTTATTTTTATTGTTTTCAACATATCCATCTCCTTAACGCATATAACGCATCGTGGTATAAGGTGAAAATGTCGTATCCCAAGAAGTACCACCACTTGGAATAAACACTGGAATCCAGCCGCCAATCGTCATTGGATAAGCATTGATGCTGACTGTGACATAAGTAGGTGCGTCACAATTAGGATCGCAACTTACATCCACATCACTGGCAGAAAAGCTAGGTACCTGCGCCTGACTTGCCGCACTGACTACGAGAGTTTTAGCTTCATCCTTTAATGCAGCGTCAATTGCAACGGTGGTACTTACTCTGTTGTTGGAAAGAAATCGTGCTGCATCACGGGTACTTTTTGCCAATGCATCGTAGTACCAGAATGCTCTGCCGAACTCAATGATGCCAGTCACAATCATCAGCAATGGAATGAGTAGTAGAGCAAATTCGACGGCAACTGCGCCACGATGCCGCACCACACCTAATCTTAAATTGTTATTTTTCATGATCATCTGTACAGCTTGATATCACTGGTTGGTAAAGGGGTTGGTAACAACCCACCAAATTCAACGTATAGATCTTTGTCAGGAGACTGATTTGCTTTTTTTTGCATCAGAAACTTACCGACACCAAGTACGACTGCTGGCCTGCAAACTCCGCCCGCAGATAGGCACTCTAGTATCACCATATTGAGAACACGCCTTCCAGACCTTGATGGGTGAGATGGTGCCAAGAAGAAGTTGCCACTTGTTTGGGCGTAAGGTGACGGCTCTGGGTAACTTGTGGCAGTGCCACCACTATATAAAGTTGGCCAGTCTGAAGTTGTCTTCCCAACAGGTCTAAAAGCTGACCACAACACACCATAATCACTGAAAGTTCTAAGCGTAGGAGTTGGCGGTGCATAAGGTATGGGTTTGCAAGGTTTACCTGACTTGCATGTACCATTCGTTGCACTATCAACTGGAGTAATGCTTTGTTGTGCTAGATTAGGAGGTTTATGCATCCATGTTGATGGAGAACCAGCAGCGCCATCGCTATAAATATATTCTTTGATATTTCTATCTGGTGGCGCGGTTGTAGCATCACATTTATTCTTTGTGTTGAAAACGTCAAATCTTGAATCAAGCGCCTCAAGCTGAGGATCTGAAATACCGGTATTGGTATTTACAGTTTGCCCTACAACCGGCGTGTAACCAGTTTTACCTGTGCAAATATAAGGTAATGTGCCGCTAGTGTTGGTCACAGAACAGGAACCAGGCGTGTTCGACTCAGGGTCTAGCCAATACATCGTGCCAGGGCCTATTGGGTTAAAGTTGCTTACTTTATAGGCGACACCGCGTTCAAATCCTAACTCATTAGGAATGGTGCCAGGGTCTGGCTGTCTGCATATACCAATGGGGGTGATGTCAACTTCGTACTTACCTGCCACAGCCAAACCAAATGTTTGTGTTTGCAGGATGTTCCATACTCTGGAAAACCATGCATTAAAATTACGGTTGTTCGTATCTACTTTCAAGAAAGTTTTGTCTGCAGCCAAAGCATCAGTAGTAATGCTACTAATAGGCACCATACAAGCATCATCAGGACAACTGCCTACGCTCAAATTTGCGGCTGTAATGACTAAAGCCGTCGAATTCAAGTCATAATTATTTGCAGCAGCAGCTTCAATTGCGCGAGCCTGAGCACTATCAACCCCGCAACACACACCAGAAAGCTTACCGTTCAGTTGCTTAGCACCACTTAATGCTGCCGCATCTGCCGCATTTTGTAACTCTGTTTTAGCCACATAGAGATGCCCTAAATCCAGCACTATGCCTAGAATGCCGATCATCGCAATTAAAGCAAGTGCCACAATAATCGCGACTGCGCCATTCTGGCATTGCCTTGACTGTGTTCTACATGGTCTTTGCGTGGTCATATCATCATCTCCCATAGCAGTTACGCTACTGTCTTGACCCTATCTGCTTCCACTACTTGTGGTGCCAGTACCAGTGCCGCTTGTACCGCTATTGCTACCCCCTGAACCAACACCGATATTAAATATATTTGGTGTGATAGGCGGCTGTACAAAAGACCTGTGGTAGCGGTCAACTGCGGCATTGGCGGCTTGCCCATCAACACCATTGACTGGTTCTGTATCAAGTGATGCATCTGGGTTAAGTGTCTGTTGTGCCTTAGCCGCATTCACTGAGTCACCAAAGTGCTCATCAAGGTGAGGTGTCGTAGTGGCGCATCCAGCTAGAAAAGCCACTGAATATAGACTCGCCAATATTAATTTGTAGGTAGATATGTGCATGATCCTCTCCTTATTTCATCTCAAAACCATCTTTGGTCGCAGGTTGTTGTGGAACAACCGCATCAGGCTGTGGTGCCGGAGCATTTGGCGCTGGAGCATTGTCTGTTGGCGCAGCAGGTGCGTCTGAATCTTTAGGGCTAGCTTCCAACTTACCATTCAGGAAGAAATCAGTTTTATTCGGTTGCTTAAAGTTGTCAGTAGGCAATGAATAGTTTGGGGGCAACGGTTTTACTAAACGTGGCGTCACGACGAAAATAAGTTCGGTCTTGTCATTCTGGAATTCACTGCTGCGGAACAAAGCGCCTAGAATTGGAATGTTGCCGAGTACAGGAAAGCGTCGGATAGTTTCTGTGACGTTGTTTTTAATCAAGCCAGCAATCGCAAAGCTTTGACCATCACGCAGCTGCACTGTGGTAGAAGCGCGTCTAGTGACAAAGGATGGCAATACACTGCGTCCAGCACCAGCAACCACTTCGGTACCACTTTGTGATAGCTCAGAAACTTCTGGTGCGACTCTTAAGTTAATCAAACCATCTTCAAGCACAGTTGGAGTGAACTTGAGGCCAATACCGAACTCTTTTTCTTCAAGCGTAATGGTTGATAAGCCACCAGCATTAGTTTGTGGCACTGGAATAAACAACTTGCCACCAGCCAGAAAACTGCCCTCTTGCCCACTAATGGCGATGATATTAGGTTCAGCCAGTATTTTGACGATACCGTCTTTATTTTCAGCATCAACTTTAATAGAGGTGTTGCCATGCGTTACAGTAACCAAGCCGCCCGGTGATAATGGATTTGCACCAGTCAGGCTTAAGAATCCAGCCGCAATTGCATAGGCCACACCACCATTGACGCGAGAGGCATTGAATTGCGCGCCTAACTTATCAAGCAGATTCTTGGAAACTTCAGCCATCTTCACTTCAAGCATGACTTGCTGTGGTGCTGCAACCTGCAGCATATTGATGACTTTCTTATCCTTATCTTTGCCGGCATAAGCTTCTGCCAAGGCTAAGGCTTTATCTGCTTTAACGGCATCAGAAACCGTGCCACTTAACACCAGTGAGTCAGCGGCAGTATTTACCTTGATACCACTTTCATTGGGTAATAATTGATGTAACTTACTTTGTAATCCAGGTGCATCAACACCTACATTGACGCCAACTACCATGACATCCAGTACGGTTGCGCCACCTGACTTATCCCAAATAATGACTGAAGTTGAGCCAACTGCTTTGGCATGAATAACCACTTCTCGCGGGCTAGTTACATCAATATTGACAACCTTTTCATCGTCAATCTTTACCTTTTGCAAACTTCTGCCTACAGGTAAACGAAACAAATGAGATTCACCTAATGAAAAGTCCATTCGCTGTGTTATTTCAGTTGAGGGTGGGTTGTGCATAGGCATATTCATTGCCATGTGCTCATCCATTGGCTTCTTCACTCTGGCTTTAGATTTGGACTTTTTTGGCGACTTAACTGGCGAAACAGTTTTATCCGTGTTAGTGGCAACGGCTACAGTAGTATTGGCCGTATCTGCAGCGTACAAAGGCTCTCCAGCGATAAGTACTATCCCTAGAGTAGCGGCTAGGATCTTACCGCAATGATGCGATAAGCGGCTATTGGTGTATTTTTGCGCATTCATTTCATTTCTCCCTAGCAATTTCAAATATCACTTTAAACTGATGTAAATGAGTTACTGCTTATCATGAATAGGTATGGACTTTCTTTTACATACCTTCATTTTGCTTAAACACCTCAATACTCTTGGTTGTACCTCTAATAACTTCAACCTGATCAGATGGCGCTTGCTTCTCAACAGCTTGTTTAGCCTTAGCGCGTTTATAAACCACAACTTTTTTCACAACAGTTTTAACTTCCGGCTGTTGTGATGACGCCTCTACTGGCTGCTCAACTCGATTAAGTAAACTCTTTTTTGTTGACCCCGTGGTATTAACTGAACTGGTATCAACTTGATTGCGCAATACCAGAGACAAACTGCCTACGCTACGAGCCAGATCAAGTTTTTCAGCTTGCTCAGGTGTTACCTCCAGCGTGACCGCATTCACTACTTTAGGCTTGGTTTCATCACGGCTCTGTTCTTGTGCAATCGCCAGAACCAGAATGTGCTCAAGCACGATTTTGGATATACTCTTGTTGGTGTTTTCGGCTTTAGCACTTTCATCTTCAGTATTCACAACGATATCTACATAGTTACCAGGCAACGCAAACCCTGCCACGCCTACCACATCATTAACACGTACCGTAATCGCTCTATTACCTTGGCTAATTACAGCTGATAATCCACCTGTTGCGCCTATTGGAGCCAATTTTGATTCAAGTATTGGTTCACCACGTAATAAGCTGGTTTTAACTACCCGCGTATCCAGCACTTTAGGGTCGTCAGTCGCCCCGGCTGGCACGCTACCTTTAGGCCAGTCAGCAACCGTCATCATCTGTGGGTTGAGCGGCGTACCCAAATCGATATCAAGCGCGGCAACCACTACTTTGCTAGAAGCCACTCTCGATTGCTCTGACATCCAGCGTGAAGCTAGAACTACCGCCCCAATACCTATAGCAATTGAAATGGCAATCATCAATAAAGCTCTTGTGTTTTTCATTTCTGATCCCCTTTGTTTTCTCTGCTCATTAACAATCTTTAATCATGTGTGAAATAGTTATTCCAAGCCCAATCCAGCAATTCTCTGGTCATTTCCACAGGCTTTTCTTCATAACGTGCAATATCTCTCAATTGCTCCAATATATCTCTAGGAATACAGGCAGTAAGAGGCTTACCGCTCTTATAGTGATGTTCATGCAATAGATAGTTAAAGCCATCTTTACTGAATGGAATTTGCAGTTCATCGCATACTTGTTGCGTAATCACCTGATACTCATCTTCACTCAGCGGGCCGACATAAATTTTGTAACCTAATCGACGCAAAAAGGCTTCATCAGCAAGTTTGCTGGGTAGTAAATTAGTGGAGAACACGACAATGACATCGAAAGGAAGCATGAATTTTTTGCCGGTGTGTAGCGCCAGATAATCCACATGGCGGTCAAGCGGCACAATCCAGCGATTCATGATGTCTATTGCTGGCGCTAATTGCCGACCTAGGTCATCAATAATCAGTAATCCGTTGTTGGCTTTAACCTGAGGTGGCGCTTGATAGAATCTGGAGCTTTCATCAAAGTCCAAGTCCAGCATGGCAAGCGTAAGCTCTCCACCTGTTTTTATGACGGGTCGGTGGCACAATATCCAGCGAGCATCTGATGACATTCTGCGATCTATGCCTAAGCCACCATTCCCGTTGCTGCTAGGTGGCAGTAACGGCTCATGTGCAAGGGGGTCAAATATCTGAATCACTTCGTTATCCACCACAATCGCATGTGGAATAGCAATATCTCCGGTCAAGAGCCCAGCCAGATGTTCAGCGATAAAAGTTTTTCCGCTACCAGCAGGTCCGTAAACAAAAATGGCTCGGCCTGAATTCATTGCTGCGCCAAACTGTTTAAGTATGCCCTCTTTAATCACCAGTCCACTGAATGCTTTTATAAGCTGTTCGCGAGTCACCTGCATATTAGTAACAGATTGCTGATGTACCTGCTTGATGTAGGCATGCAAGCTGACTGGGGCTGGTCCTACATATTGGTTCTTGCGTAGATAATCTTCAGCCCGCAGACGACCTAATTCGGTTAAAGTATAGGCGATAGCTGTTTCGGCCTCGCTACTTCGTGTTGCCTCACACATACGTTCGCTACGCATGAAAGCTAATAACGGTTCTAATATAGTGACGGAAAGTTTGCTGTGATTAACAATATCCATTAAGCGCATTTGCCCGCGCAGGAATAATGCCTTGGTGATGAGTTCAATAAGAAATTGAAAATTAAGACCGGTTTCTTCGATAGTTCGAGGTTGTGGGGGAAGCTGTGCATGTCTACGCTCTTCATCCACCATTTCTAACTGTTCTGTAAGCTTTGTTTTCATTATTAGCTTCTCTATTATTATTGATAACTGCTCTTAGTTAGATTGATCTATCATTACATTTTCTTTTTTTCACTTTAAAAAACTAAGTAATTAAATACGCTACTGATTTTGATTGTTGATCTCACCACAACGCTTAAGTGACCGTATTTATCAAGTTACTGCATATACTGAATCCGCTGCCAAACCAGATAACATAAAGTACCCATTGCTATTGCTACTGCGTAAGGCAACTTGCCAACCGACATTGGTAAATCACTCATTATCGGCAATTGCCCTGCGTTCATGTTTACCATGCCACCCAGCAACATAAACTTCATGTTTTGTAATAATTGAGCCACTTGCCGTGATCGAACCACAATCACCAACCCCATTACACCGCCAGCGATAAATGTTGCCAGTAACGCACCTAACACATCATCTGAACCGAGAAATGCGCCTACCATTGCCATCAGCTTTACATCGCCTGCCGCCATGACGCGTAACCAATACAGAGGGAGAAATATCAACAACCCTAAACCAATGCCCTGTAATGCGTCCAACCAACCCAAAGCGCCTGGTGCAACACTGTTAAAACCCAGCCCTTTAGGTAATAATCCGTTTAAACACAACCCTAATATCAAACCAATCAACACCATCTTATTGGGTATGCGGTGACTGCGAATGTCCTGCAAGGCGATCAACACCAGTAAAACCAGCAAAGGTGCCAACGCTAACAATCCCATTAAATTCGGTGTCATATTCAGATTCCAGCCTTAATAGATCTAAATAAATTAGAAGAGCAGCCTTAGTTATATTCAATAAGAATCAAGTATTTCCTTGTTGTCTCATTGCGTTAAACCAAGGCTTTATATTGTGTTAACAACTTACAGCAGTAACATCACCTCCAAGTTTCTCTGCAACAGTCTTAAATGTCGCACAAACACCTTTACCTGTTGCAGACACCGCAGCAATAATCACCACTGCAATCAGTGCTGCAATTAGGCCATATTCAATGGCTGTCACACCTTCTTCATCATTCAAAAAATGTTGGAACCCTAAATATAGGTTTTTCATGTTATTTCTCCTTGGTTATAAAAAACTACCTATTGCAACACTCGCTATCTCACGGCATTTGTGCAGAAATCAGGTACTTTCATTCTGTACGTACCGCTGATGTGTGTAATCTACTGGAGCCATGTAAATAAAGACATTCGTGCGAGCACGTAGGGGTTAACCCTTATATCTATTGATAACCATAGACATGGATTGATTTTTCATCGTAGACTTAAAGGTGTCGCAGGTTAAACCTAGCTGAAGAAGGAAGGTTCATTGACCGAATTACTTAAAAACTTAAGTTTTAAGACGTTATTTGATGTGTCGGCTGATGCCATGTTATTAGTTGATGACACAGGGCATATTGTTCTGTCTAATTTGGCAGCTCAAGAACTATTGGAGTATCCAGAAGCTGACATATGCGGCCTTAATGTTGCCTCACTTATACCTTCGCGTTATCGAAATCATCACGAGCACCTTGTCTCGGCATATTTACATAAACCAGAACAGCGCTCGATGGGCAGCGGCAAAGTCCTTTTTGCACTCAGACGTGATGGCAAAGAAATTGCAGTAGGTATTGCGTTAAGCCCGATTCACACTGAAGACAAACTGCTCATTTTAGTCACGCTATACGCTACCGACCGCCGCCATCAGGCTGAGGAGGCGCTAAGAGCTAGTGAGGAAAGATTACGGCTCGCCAAACAGGCCGCTGGCTTAGGTGTTTTCGACTTTGACGCTAACCATGACATTCTGCACTGGGATGAAAGGATGCGTGAACTATGGGGTGCCGAAACCACAGAAGCAATATCCCTCAATCGATTCATCACTGCGATTCATCCAGAAGACCGCTTAGCCAGACAGGCTGCACTAGATCAGGCTATTGATCCTGCCAAAAATGGCGAATACGCCGTAGAGTATCGGGTCATTAACCCTATGGATGGGATTGAACGCTGGGTGTCGTCTATAGGACGCATGCATTTCGAAGATGGCCACGCCACGCGTCTTGTTGGTGTAGCACGAGATATTACAGAGCAAAAATCACTGGAAAATAAATTACGGGATCAGCGCTCTGAAACCGAGGCGATTTTTACGCAGCAAGTTGCTATACAGACTGTTTCTGCAATCGCACACGAGCTCAATCAGCCTCTCGCCGCAATTTCGGCTTACAGTGAAGTGGCTCTACATGCATTGCAAGCTAATAGTATTGATACAGAAAGCCTCAAACGCGCCCTAAAAGGTTGTGTAGAGCAGGCTCAGCGTGCTGGAAAAAGCCTGCATGAGTTATTGGCTTTTTTACAAAAAGGCAACTTGGTAAAGTCCAGATTTAATATTAATGAGGCCGTTAAAGAAGCGATCACCATTGTTAAAAGTAATGGCTATGGCGTATGTAGCCTCAAGCTATATTTAGAACCACACATACCCCTTGTGATAGGTAATCGAACTCAAACATTGAAAGTATTGGTAAATCTGCTAAGAAATGCGATTGAGGCGATGGCTGAAATAAAAAAGACCTTAGCAACTATTGTTATTACAGTGCGTACCAATACAGATACGAACATGGCGCATGTAACGATACAGGACAATGGTCCTGGACTAGATAGTGAGGATATCAAACATGTCTTTGAACCATTTTTTACCACCAAACCAACGGGTATCGGTATGGGGCTGGCCATTAGCCGAGCACTCGCCGAAGCCAATGGCGGGCAATTATGGCTTGACCCAGACAGCACGGCTGGCGCCACATTTCATTTCACCTTACCTTTTGCACCATAAGGGCTATTTACATGATGAATATATCGGATGCTATCGTTTTTATTGTTGATGATGATCCTGCGATACGGGACTCATTGACGCTTATGATCGCGCAGGAGGGTCTGGCAGTAAAAGCATTTGAGAGTGCCGAAGATTTTCTTACTACTTGTCATAAAGAGTACTTTGGATGTGCCATTCTTGACATCAGGATGCTCGGTATGGATGGAATACAACTGCAAGACGAGCTAAGTAAACGTAATATTCTTTTACCTATTATTTTCCTGACAGGCCATGGTGACATTCCAATGAGCGTTCGTGCCATGAAAGCTGGAGCTGTTGACTTTCTAACCAAACCAGTCATGCGTGAGAAGCTTTTGATTTCGGTACGTGCCGCGATTCAAAAGTCTGAAAAAGTGTTGATGGAAAGTGTCAACCATAAGGATGCGCAAGCCCGGCTTTCTGAACTGACAGATAGGGAGCAAGATGTCATGATGTTAGCTATTCAAGGCTACCCCAATAAAGAAATTGCTCGCCACTTGGGCATCAGTCATCGCACGGTAGAAATACACAAATCAAAAATCATGTTTAAAACTGGGGCTATCAACTTGCTTGACTTGGCAAGGATTGCGCACGAGAGTGGGCTCAGTAATGCTTAAGTAATTTGAGTATCGACAATTGTTACTTAACATTTGAGAAATAACTGGCGATATCCTTAATGTCTTCATCATCCAAGCGATGCCCTAACAGCGGCTGAGGAGAATATGCCTTGCGCACTTTCTGCATGGCGTCAACCAACTCTTCATAAGATCTGCCTCCTAGTGGAGGCACACCAACTTTGCCGTTTTTTCCATCAGCACCGTGACAAGCGATGCAACTCTGAACTTTTTGAGCGACATCTTTATTGTGTTGTGCTGGCTGTGTCGCTTTATCTTGGGTTGAGCAACCCATAAGCATAAAGAAAGATAATCCCAGTATGTAGTGTTTCATTATCACTCCTTGTATAAAACGTATCAATTTAAAACGCAGTGGTATGAGTTTAAGGCATCATTCTAGGCGTATTGCTTAAGTGCTTCCTATACGTGTTCGCGCGGATTACCTGACTATCTAATTGTTGATATTGTGCATATCAACAGTGTTATTCCAAGCAAATCGTGGAGGTAACGTTAGATGATGCCATTACCAAAAGTCGAGATGAATGTTTTCGAGACGATTCTCGCTAGACGCTCCGTGCGTAACTACAAGGTAGACAAGGTAGATTCAGGCACAATTCGCAATTTGCTCGAAGCTGCGATACGCGCGCCAACTGCCATGCATCAAGAACCTTGCGGATTCATCATTATTCAGGACAAACAATTACTTAAAGACCTATCTGACCGTGCCAAACCACTGATTCTCGCGGAAATGCACTTGAATGCTTCAAAGAATATCAGTCACAGTCTGGGAATTTTTGATCAACCTGATTTCAATATTTTCTACAACGCGGAAACGCTAATTATTATTTGCGGTAAAACTGAAGCGCCACTGTTTGAGGCTGACTGCTGGTTAGCGGCAGAAAACTTAATGCTTGCTGCCTGTGCAATGGGCTTGGGTTCATGTGTGATTGGTTGCTCTCTATCAGCATTTAAATCCGTTGAGATAAAAAAACAACTGCACATTCCCGTCGAGTTTACTGCTGTTGCACCGATTGTAATTGGCTATCCAGATGAGGTTGCGATACCTACATCAAGAAAATCACCAGCCATAATAACCAGTATCAAAGCTAACTAACCGAAGCATTTATAGTTATGTAAACAGATTATTAAGCACGTATCTTAGGAAGGAAATTGTATGTACAAGCAGATTCTTTGCCCTGTAGATGGCAGTGCAACCTCTAACTGCGGTATGCGTGAAGCCATTAGATTAGCAAAATATCTAAATGCTAAGCTACGTTTTTTATATGTAGTAGATACCTACTTCCCGATTCTGGATGTCACTGGAGATTTTAATGTGATTTATGTCGCCGATATGCTGCGTGATAACGGGAAAAAAGTGCTTAAGAAAGCTGAAGTAGCCGCGCATAAAGCAGGAATTGTAGCCGAGTCAAAGGTTGTGGAGAGTATTGGCGATCAGGTCGCTAAGTGTGTTTTAGATGATATCGATGAATCGCATGCAGATTTGATTGTCATGGGGACGCATGGTCTTCGAGGTGTAGAGCGCTTGGTGATGGGCAGTGATGCCGAAACAGTAGCACGGTCTAGTCCAATACCTGTTTTACTGGTTAGAAATACGCAGGAAAGTTAGGGGGTATCAGGAATGCTCATTTGATGAATGCTAATTCAGATTCCAAAATAGAAAAAAGCTCGGATTTAGCGCACCGTATATTGCACCGATTGTTTGGTGAGTATAAAGGCGTATTCGCGATTCGCCTTTGGAATGACAGTGTTTTGCAAATCGGCGATGGATCTCCAATGTTTACTTTGTCGATTAAACACCCAGGTATTTTAAGACAACTTGTTTTATTTAGAGATCCTGTTCATTTGGCCGAGGCCTATTTTGATGGTGATGTTGAAGTTACTGGTGATTTTAATTCCGCCATGGAGCTACGTTACTACCTTGAAAACCTGATGCTGCCTTTTCAAGGTAAGTTACTATTAGCACTCCATGCAATGAAATTAGGCAATAAAAAAGATGACGAAGTAACCGTATTGCAGCCAGCTATTAGAAATACTGCCCAAGTCATTGGTAAGAATGACAGAGAGTCCATCGCGTTTCACTATGATGTTTCCAATGAATTTTACAAACTCTGGCTTGATGAGCACATGGTGTATTCATGCGCATATTTTGAGTACCCAGAGCAAGGCTTAGACCTCGCGCAACGAAATAAACTTGATTATATCTGCCGGAAATTGCGCTTACAGTCAGGAGAGCATTTACTTGATATAGGATGTGGCTGGGGTGCCCTAGTCTGCTGGGCAGCTAAGCATTATGGCGTACACGCTCATGGCATTACGCTGAGTCGTAACCAGTATGAGTATGCCCGAGAAGAAGTGAAAAAGCAGCGGCTTGACAAACTGGTCACTATTGAAATGCGTAACTATCGTGACCTGCCGCTTATTGCAACCTATGACAAAGTATCTAGCATCGGCATGTTTGAACATGTTGGGCTGAAAAACTTGCCCAGTTACTTCTCAACGGTGCATGAAGTACTAAAACCTGGGGGACTGTTTCTCAATCACGGTATTACTTCGGATGAACCTGGATGGAGTCGCGGCACTTCTACGCGCTTCATCAATCGTCATGTTTTTCCAGATGGTGAATTAGATACGATCAGCAATATTCAAAGCCATATGGAACGCGCAAGCTTTGAAATACTTGATTTAGAAGGCTTAAGGCCACACTACGCATTTACATTGCGGCATTGGGTAAATCGTCTAGAAGAAAAAAGTGAAGAAGCTATTCGTTTGGTTGGTGAGCGTACTTATCGCGTCTGGCGTTTGTATATGACAGGCTGTGCCTTGCAGTTTGAGCGCGGTGCAACAGGTATTTACCAAATACTAGCTGAGAGCAAACAAGATGGATTTCCAAATCTACCACTGACTCGGCGTGACCTCTATGAAACCAGAAGTAATACTTAAAGGAGAGTAATCATGACAATAGGCGTTATTTGTAATAATGAAGTGATTACCGTTAAACGTGACACGTCAGTACTACATGCCGCAATGCTCATGCGCCAGCATCATGTTGGTGATGTCGTTGTGATAGAGATACATAAGGATAAAGTAGTGCCTATCGGCATCGTCACTGATCGAGATATTGTCATAGAGTTGGTTGCAACTGAGCTAGATTGTAACGTTATTACTGTGGGTGACATTATGGGAACAAATCTAACAGTAATAAAAGCTAGTGAAGGTATATTTGAAGCCATTAGAACAATGACTAGTAAAGGTGTGCGACGTTTACCTATCGTTGATTATGATGGTGAGTTAGTCGGTATTGTTACATTAGATGATCTGTTGTTACTACTGTCTAAAGAGCTAGGGGCACTAACTAAATTAGTATCACGCGAGCAGAAAAATGAAGCAAGCAGACGTCGTTGACAGCATGTCTTGAACGTGAAATTAAGTTAAAAACAAAAGGAAGTACACCATGAGTATTAATAAAACACCATCAAGCATTCACCCTGTAAGCCATGACAGGCCACTATTTGAACGTGATGTCGATGCCTACAAAGCTAAAGGAAAGCTCAGTGAACCAACCGTATGTCCTCAATGTGGCGCAGTGTTTCATGAAGGACGTTGGCAATGGATGGATGCTCCAGCCAATGCGCATAGTGAGACATGCCCAGCGTGTCATCGTATACATGATAATTTCCCTGCTGGATTCGTAAAACTGGAAGGACCATTTTTCGATGCTCACAGTGAAGAGATCAGGCGACTCATTCAACATCATGCAGAACATGAACGTGCCGAACATCCGCTAAAGCGCATTATAGCGATAGAAAGTCAGGATGGCGTCATGCTGGTAACCACAACAGATACACATCTCGCTCGAGGTATCGGTGAGGCTGTACGCCATGCCTATCAAGGAGAGCTAAAAGTAGATCACGTAACAGGTGAAAGCTTAGTGCGGGTCTACTGGAAACATTGATATTTCATTTATCTAGTAAATTAAATGTATTTTTGAAGTGCTAAGATTAAAGTTCTGTCAGATAAATACCGATAGAAAGTCACGCTCTCAACTTGACGATTTATAATCGTAGGTTATTCATACGAAATAAAAATCGCTCACAAAAGGTCATTATGAACATAATTGGCAATATCCTCTGGTTTATTTTAGGTGGAGCATTAATGGGTATTTGCTGGTGGATTGTAGGGTTGTTCTTCTATCTTTCAATTATTGGGATTCCGTGGGGCAAAGCTTGCTTTGTCATAGGGCAGTTTACTTTCATGCCCTTTGGTAAAGAAGCCATTAATCGTAGATACATTACAAATAAAGATGATGTTGGCACAGGTGCACTTGGCTTAATTGGTAATGTGATTTGGTTTATTCTTGCTGGTTTTTGGCTTTCAATAGGTCATTTACTATCTGCTATGCTATGTTTTATTACTATTATTGGTATCCCATTTGGGATTCAGCACATCAAACTGGCTGGCATTGCAGTTGCTCCGATTGGTAAAACAATTGTTGATAAATGGTAGTCATTTTTATCTTAAATTTAACAATTGACGTTTATCGACTTCAATCTAACTAACCATCTTTTAAATCAAAATAATTGGTTTAAATCTTAACCAAAATTTACAAATAAACATTGTTCAAGTGCTTGATATTAAAGGCTAGAAAGTATTAAAAACTTGATCAGAAATGGGTTACTTATACACATAAGTTAATGTAACTTTATAAGAGATTTGTAACCATTGCATACCAATTGTAAATATATTCTATTTTTATAACTTATTGATTAATATGTAAATTTACTATCGGTCAAATATTAGGCGATTTAAAAAAAACCTTATAAATTGGTAAGTTACAGTTTTGATACACAATAATTCACAAAGTTATCCACAGATAATGTGGAGGATATTTTTAGTTTCAGTGAACTTTTAAAAAGTCAATTTTTTAATACAACTTATTCATACTATTTAACATTTATTTTAACACTAGCTTTAATCACGACAATAAGAATACAAAGCATAATAATAAATAGAGCCCACTGCGCTTCAATACGCTTATGTAGCTTTCCACGAAGGTTACTGGCGCAATATGTTGCTGGTATCTGGCATAGTTCAGCTCAGTTATTTTTAGCATTATTCTGGTTCATCTTATTCACTGTGATTTTCTGCTTATTTGCAGTCATTAAAAAAATACTGCCTGATGTACCTCTATTCTGGTGCGATGTGGCTATTGGCTCAACATTTACGGTATGCAAGTTTACGACAGGAAAATATCTAATCGGGCTGTATATCGGTAACAGTGCGGTTGCTTTCAGCTTTGGTACAGCAGATTCGGTGATTACCTTGCTGATATGGGTGGCACGAATATTCTTTCTAGGTGCAGAATTTACGCGGAAATATGCTCTACGTTTTTGAAGTTTAAAAAATAATAATATTAACTTTGGTACTAGATTTTCGGAATCTGAATCCGACTAATCATGAGCGATCCAGATAATGCAAACATGAGCGCCAACGGATGAAACTTAAAACCGCCTATCAACATCGTGCCAAACCATAGCCGATCATTCAAAGCACCCTGCCATACCCCAAAAGCCAATACAATGACCAACAATAATGAAGTTGGGATTGGAGTGCCTTCAAAATATTTCACCTTGTCACCGCCTTCAGATAGCTTTTCAGCCGTGACGTTATAGCGCGCTAACCGTGATACGCCACAGGCAACAAAGAACAATAAGATAACTCGGTCAAATAAGCCCTGCATGCCGCAGGCATATGCAATGGCTGCCGGTGCAACGCCAAAGGAAATGACATCTGCCAGCGAGTCTAATTCTCTTCCTAAAGCTGAACTCTGATGCCGCCAGCGTGCAATATGGCCATCCAGTATGTCAAATAGTAATGCAAATGGAATCAAGCCGCAGGCTAAGTATAGGTGTAACGCTTCTTCGGTCTGGAGATAGGTCATGATCGAAAACATAGAACCCATGCCACATAAGGCATTTGACAATGTAAACCAATCAGCTAGCTGAAACTCACGGATCATTGAGAAGTGTTTTTTAAAAAGCATAAGCCACCCTAAAGTTAAGATTTAGCCTATTATTTAGGCACTAAAACCCTGAGTTTAATGATGATGCAAGAATTAAATAATATTCATATAACAAAGTTAATGAAGCCTACTCAACCAATAGCTCATAAGACACTTATCATGAGTTAGTTGATTTGCCAACGTAACCAAGTAAACAGAATATTGCCATGCCCTACGCCACCAGGGATATATGTAGATTGCAAGGTCAGTTGCTTATAGGCTACTGAAGCAATAGGTGCAATTACTGGAATAGGTACGTAATTATAGTCTTGGCGTATGGTGACACCTGCAGTATAGCCGGCACCCAAGCGAAGATCCTCAGTGGGGTGCCAAATCTTTTGATACCCATAGCCAGCAACAGGCTCAACCTTGTTATGAGAGTCTTGAAACTCCATTAAATACAACGCATGCCAATCACCATCATTATCAATACGATAAGTACCAACTCCAATGCCCCAAGGCTGTTCGTTGTATGAGTTTATTTTTTCTGCAGTGTAATAACTACGATTGTGCCAAGTATTTACTGGGATATAGAGCTCGTAATTTTTTGAGTGCCAAGTTTGTGATAATGACTCTTGTATACGAGACCATAATCCCGGTGTGACATCATCATCTGCAAGCGCAGTAGTTGACGTCATCAAGAGCATAAAGATGATTAGCAAATGCTTCATATATAATCCATAAATACGGTTAAGCATAACTGACTTTAGCACACTAAAACTAAAATAATTCGAACCTAGATTAACTTATGAACGACTATTTATAATCTCATAGGTCATCGTAGAGTTGCATACGAGCTTAGTGCAAATCCAAACAGGTATATGCTAATGGTTAAGTAAAGTATTTACTTGTAAGAGCAGCTCATCATCTTGCACTGGCTTACCTAGGAATGCGTTGACGCCAAGTTGTTCTGCAACGTTACGATGCTTTTCAGCGGTACGTGAACTAATAATAATGAGAGGTGTTGTTGCCGTGCTTTCATTATCACGCACATGTCTTGAAAACTCGAAGCCATCCATGCGAGGCATCTCTATGTCCGTTAGGATGATGTCTGGTGTTATTGATTGTAACTTCATGATTGCATCCATACCATCATTTGCCGTCACCACTTCAAACCCTTCACGCTCCAATACTCGAGAAAGTACTTTTCTCATGGTGAGGGAATCATCTACGATTAACGCGACTTTCTTCGCTTGCTCAAGTATTGGAGCAATCGAACTGACTTTTATTGCGCCACTAGACAATGCCTCGCGATTGGCAAGTTGCACAGGATTAATTACCAATACAATAGCGCCATCACCTAATACCGTTGCACCTATCATACCCGGTACATGCGCAAGCTGGGTGCCCATTGGCTTCATAACAACCTCTTGGTTGCCAATCACTTCATCCACATGTACCGCATTGCGATAAGTACCACTACGTAGCAATATAACTGGTGTATAACTATGATGTTGCGCGACATGATCAATATCACCGACTAGTTTAGATAAGAAGTGTAATGGGTAATCACGACCAGCCCACTCAACTTTCTGTGCTAGATAAGCGCTAACTAAACTATCTTGCTTCAGTTTCTGTACTTGCTCAACCATGACAGATGGAATCGCGAAAACTTGGTTGCCAGTACGCACCATTACCACCTGTGCCACAGATAACGTTACAGGCAAATGGATGTTAAATACAGCCCCAGCTCCAAGCTCATTGCTGACATCAATACGACCACTTAAAGCAGCAATTTCACTGCGTACTGCATCTAAGCCTACTCCACGTCCAGCAATTTGAGACACAGAATCCGCAGTTGAGAACCCTGGCTCAAAGATCACCGTCATCAATACTTGATCCGTCAGTATTTGATCATTTGTAAATATGCCATTTTCAATCGCTTTTTGCTTAACCCTATCTAGATTGATGCCTGCACCATCATCAGCGATTTCAATTTTAATTTCATCGTTATCTAAACTGACTTTAAGTTTGATTTGACCAGTTTCAGGTTTGCCTAGTTTCTTGCGAACTTCGGTCGACTCAAGACCATGAGCCACAGCATTACGCAACAAGTGCTCTAGTGGCGCGCCCATTTTATCGAGTACACCGCGATCCAACTCAATCAACTCACCTTCGATATTCATTTCAACGCGTTTATTCAGCTCTCTGGCAGTTTGCCGCACAATGCGCTGCAGGCGCTCAGCGATAGTAACAAACGGCAGCATACGAATCCCCATGAGCCCTTGTTGCAGTTCTCGATTCATACGGTTTTGCTGTTGTAATGCGGCATTGGTTTGATCAAGATTCAGCAACAGCCCATGTTGAATTGTGGCCACGTCATTCACGCTTTCCGCCATCATGCGGGTCAATTCTTGTAGCCGTGTAAATCGGTCAAACTCTAGCGGGTCAAAAGTTTCATGCGCCTCTTGCAGTAAGCTCATACGGGATTGCAATTGCGTTTCCGCTTCAATTTCGAGCTCTCGCAAATAGGTACGCAGTCGGCTTACACTGTCTGTTAAATCTGTGGATGATTGTTTAAAGTTTTGCATTTCCCGCTCCATACGGGAACGTGTGATGGAAACTTCGCCAGCCTCATTAATCAGCCTATCAAGTACGTCAGCACGCATGCGCAAGAATTGCGACTTACGCACAACAGAACGTGTAGGCGCAATCTCTTTTATTGTAGATGCTACATTAGGCTTACTCATCAGACCAGTATCACTGGAAATATCTTCTAGCATGTAGCCAATACGGTCAAACTCAACGAACATCTCGTCAAAATCATCTGCCGTGACCTTATGCTTAAGAGCACGTATCACGAGGTCTTCCATGTGATGTACATTATCGCCTATGCCCGCTTGACCAGCCATACGCGCACTACCTTTAAGCGTGTGCAGCGCACGTTGTAATGAATCGGCATATTCAACTTCTTGAGGCATAGCACGCCAGCCACGCAAGTCTTTACCTAATTGCGGGACTAACTCACGCGCTTCTTCCAGGAATAATGTGAGTAACTCCTGATCTACCGAAATATCTCTAAGCGGAATAAGAGTGATGCTTTCTTCAGCAATACTATCTACATTAGAAACCTTTTCATTTACCTCTAGATTAAGTGTTTCTGGCAGAACAATCTCATTTACAATCGCACCAAGGTCTTGCGGAATATCTCCCGTTGACGTAGTTTTTTTAGTTCTCGTTTTGGATTTTTTAGCAGGTAACCCTGCCATTTGCGCATCTAACACATCCGCTTCGGCCTGTTGTGTTGCCGCAGCCTGCATGGTTGCAGTCGATTCACTTAAAGCAAGGATTAAAGCACGTGTAGATCTAGGGTTTTTAAGTGCTTTTGCTTTTTCCAAGCCATCAGTCAAAGCTTTAACCACATTGCCATACAAGGCAATATGTGGCTCAGTCCAAGCACTGGTATGTGCGTCAAGCCAATGCTCCAAAGCACGCGCTAAATCGCCGATTGGTTTAAAACCTGCAGTAAGTGCATTACTGCCCAATGTATGTGCGGCACGACGGCTCTCATCTGTTGGGAACTCAATAGCATTCACAGTTATTGCTTTTTGTGCCGCAATTAATACTTCTAAATGTTGCTGTGCCTCAGCGAGGAATATATTGAAGAATGCTTTGCTTAACTTGCGTGTGCCTCCAATTAATACTTCTTCTTTCTGCTCAGTAGGCTTATTAATGGCTAGGTTGTGCTCAAAATCAAGCTCAAGTTCTGCAGCTTGCTTCTGGAACATAACAGGGTTAAGCATTACTATTTGATTGGCTTGTAATTCAGATACCCAATTTGCAAATTCAGCACTAACTTTTTCAATAAAAGCTAATATTGCCGGCGAAGGAAATGCCTTACGCTCCATGACTAAATTTAGTAGTTTTTCTACAGCCCAAGCTACCTCACCCATGCCTGTCAGGCCAACGGTACGACCACTGCCCTTCAGCGTATGATAAGCTCTTCTAACTTCAGCCAATGACTCACTATCTGTTGCATTCACGCGCAAGGCTTGCAGGTGTTGCGCCAAACTCGCAAGAACCTCTTCAGCTTCGGTCAAGAATATATCTTGCAACTCAGCATCAAGCGCTCTATCGATCACTTCGTCAGCAGAGATAGATGCAATGATGGGTTCTTCTGTGGTTGATGCCGATAATATGATATCGGTGGCCGACACAGACTCAATAACTGGCGCAGGGATATCTTGACTAGGCTCTATATTAGCGCCTACTAATCCTAGCGATTGAGCACCTTGCTCTAAACGTTGCAGAACATCAGACAATGCCAATTCGGACTCGGCTCGTGTAGAAGGTAACTCTTCAGCATAAAGCCCAAGCATACTCAAACTCTCAGCTACAAGCTCAAAATTCGTGTTATCAGTCTGAATAGGGTTGCTATTGAAATAAGTTACATATGCCGCACTTAATTGGGCAATTGATTTTGGGGTAAGCATTTCCAGCATTTCAAACGCAGCTGAAACTTGCTGTAATGGTTTAATTGTTTCATCTAAAACGACAACGTTTTCTGGATTACGAAAGAATGTATCCAATGCTTTTTCTACGAGCTGCAATGCTGCAATGATTTGTTTTGCAACAGCATCAATCACACTTGTATCTAATTGATCCGTAGCAAAAGCGTCAATAGCTGATGTTAATGGTAAACCTTCAAGGATTGACTGTAACCTAGCCGTTTGCGTTGAAATCTTATGCTGTGCTTCGATATCAAGCTGTTGATAATTTTCGCCAATATACTCAAAAATATTAAGTGTTGCTGCAACCTCAATTAGAGACAATTCATCCAGACTAATCTCACCAGTTTGCAGTGTATGCGTAGTCGCTTTTAGCACATTAAATAAATGAACAACCTGTTGATTATTTATACCTTTTAGAACGCTGGTTAAGCTATCCAGCTGAGTATTAAATAACGCTAAATTAGCATGACGACTGTTATCAGTATTACTTTCACTAATACTAGCCCATACATCTTTCAGGTTTGGTAAGTCTGCGACTAATCGTGCTAATGCAGCAAGTTCGATATCAGTTGTTAGCAGCCCCTCCTCACTAGAGTCACCTTGCGCCGGCAATATATGATCAAGCTCAAAAACATCTTTAACACTTGAAATTACCGCAGTGTTTCGATTACTGATAGCAACGTAGTAAAGTACATCGCGTAATAACTGCGAAGGGGCTTTTGCCTCGCCTTCTGACATCATGCGCAACTGATGGTCTAATCTGCGACACAATTTTTTTGCGCCGTTAATGGCTGATATCTTATCTTGAGCTAAAGCATCGGCAAAAGCTGTTGCAGCCCACCACAATGTTCTTTGTGCATTTTTCTGTTGTACTTGCTGTACATTCATCAATGCAGTACGCATCTTGTTTAATGCATCTACATCTTTAGTACGCAACCAGTCTAACAATGATTTTTGAAAAGCAGACCTTTGTTCAGCTATAAAACCAGGGATTGCTGACTCTTCCATAAGGGTTGAAGGTAAGTCTTTTGGTGCACCATTAGTCGTGTCTGGATAGAATAGGTCGCTTTCTTCCAATGACTCGCCCTGCAAATCAACCAAAGGCTTTAAACTTGCATAAAGTCGAGTAGGCGTATCGGGTGCGCCGTTTAACAAGTCCTGTAAATACTGGGATAAAGTGTTGACTGCATGAATCAAATGCATCATCACAGCTTCACTAACCGGGATAAGCTGTTTTTCAAGTTGATTTGTAAGCTTCTCGATTTCAGAACAGTAACGCTTACAACCCTCAAGCCCTACCATGTCTAAAGCACCACTCACTTGGTACAAATGAGCAATGGTGAAGCGTAAAGAGGCAAACTCACTTGGCGTTTCACTTACAGCATTAAAGCTAGCTTGTACTTGACTAAGTGACTGGTCTATTTCATCTTTCACCCAAGATAGTGGGCCAGTATCAAATGCTTCAGGCATTTCTCTTCCCCACTTTGATGTGCGATACTCTCATGCAGTCTCTACCTTGTCTTATTGCAGTTGTTGCAAGTTCAATTGATGTCAGTAGCAACAGTGACTAGAGCTTGAAACCAGCCACAGAGTCACGCAACTCTTCTGCTAGTGAAGTAAGCTGGCCGACAGAGTCTGCAGTCTGCTGTGTACCACGTGTCGTTTGGGTAGTAATGTCCTGAATTTTCTGCATATTATTTGCAACGGTATCAGCTGATTTTGTTTGTGCATTTGTTGCCTCAGAAATTGATTGAATCAATTCCGCCAGATTGGTTGTAACCGCTTCAATCTCAGACAAGGCCTGACCGGCAGCATCAGCAACGCGAGCCCCCTCGACCACACCCTCGGTACTTTTCTCCATAGCCACCACAGCACCATGCGTATCTGTTTGAATGGCTTTCACAATTGCACTAATCTGCTTGGTCGCTTCGGATGAGCGTTCCGCGAGACGTTGCACCTCTTCCGCAACCACGGTAAAACCACGACCAGCTTCACCTGCTGATGCGGCCTGAATTGCAGCATTTAACGCCAAAATATTAGTTTGCTCGGTAATATCTGAAATCAACTCAACAATTTCACTAATTTCTTGTGAGCTTTCACCCAAACGTTTAATGCGCTTAGATGTTTCTTGAATTTGTGTGCGAATCTCATTCATACCTGAGATTGTATTTTGTACCGCTTGTGAACCCTGATTAGCCGCTTCTAATGAGCGTTGCGCAACCTGAGACGCTTCAACAGCATTACTTGAAACTTGTAAAATAGAGCGGGTCATATCCGTAACAGCATCTGTTGTATGCAGAATCTGCGCAGATTGCGTTTCAGCAGCACTTAGCAACTGCACGGAAGTTTCTTGAGCGACTGAAGTTGCTGATGTTACCTGCTCTGTCGCACGGTTAATTTCAACCACTAAATCACGCAAGCTATCAATCGTATAGTTAATAGAGTCTGCAATAGCACCGGCAATATTGTCACGCACTTGTGCTTTTACCGTTAGGTCACCATCCGCCAAGTCACCCATTTCATCCAGTAATTGCAAAACAGCCTCTTGGTTGTCTTGTCCGTCTTGTCTTAACTGGTCGGTTAAAGCTGCTGACTGTGTAATTTGTTTTTTACCGTAAAAATGCATCAAAAGTAATAAAACAATACCCAGAAACAACAATCCGAATAATACCAACTTAATGAAGCTTGTTTGAGACTGCACGAGTGCATCATTTTGCTTCTTAATTTCCATTGTAAACGCATCACCTGCTTGCTTGGTTGCCACAAACGCAGCGGTTAAATCTGACAATGGTGCAGAGGCCGCTACAGTGCCAAGTGGTAAAGATGGAATATAACGCTTATTGGCGACTTGGAAGAAACTTTCACCTGCAACAATCACAGCATCTAAAGAGGCCTGAAGCTTTTGATTATCCAGATTTTTTCGCCAATATGCGGAGCGCTCTTTAAACATGGCTTCACTTTTTGCGGCATTTCTAAGCGCACCATCCCGTTTTTCGTTATTAAAGTTAGTAGATGCGACATAAGCCTCGTTATATGCTGCAAATGCATCTAACGGGTACATCGGTGGCGGCGTGGTATCAGCGGTTAAATCCTGATACTCTTTCAGCGTGTTAAAAATTGGACCATTAACTCGCACTTGATTAATTACCCAAAAACTCAACATTGCAAATAGCATAAAAGCAACAATTTGCAGAAACAGATGCCTATTATCGGCACTCAATCCACCTATATTAGTAGTACTCCCGCCAGCCGACTTTGATTTTGAGAATTTACTCTTCAGATGATTCAAAAAACTACCTAGTTGTAGCGGCAAGCTTTTAAACGTTGATAAATTTAATGCCATTTTGAACCCCGTATTTAATGCTATTAGTTTTATAAATTTATAATTGTGTATCGTTATAGATGAGAGTACTCAATTTAATTGCCAGTTTAACTAAGCAAATGTAGGTTGAATAAAATCTTTATTCTGTACCAAAGCGCCGATATCTACTTCAAACCAATCATTGCCATCTACATCCTCATAGACTTGCTTAATAAACTGTAAATCAGACATATCAGTACTAGCCAGCGCCTTTACTTTCATTGCATCAACACTACGTAAACCAACTAAACTTTCAATTAACAATGCCGCCTGCGTAGTAGTTTCTGAGCTTAATAAGACGATTCTATTGTTTGCAGATTTATGAGTTGGTGGTAACTGTAGAAAATATGCCAAATCTGATACGTTATATAAATTACCACGTATATTGGCAACACCCAAGAACCATGATTGTGTTAATGGAACAGCTTGTACTGCTGGCATAGGTAAAACTTCACTTACGTCATTTAGGTTGATTAGTAATTTCTTTGCCCCAACAATTACGCCCAAGCGGGACGTGTCAACAACACTACCCTGCTCAACGGCTTGCTTCAATTTTAAAAGAATTGACTCTTGAAACTCACGTAAATTTGAAGATTTAGCCAAAACTAGCCTAACGTTTTAATTAAAGCTAATAGACTCTCGCCAATCACAGGCTTAGTAACGCAAGCTTTGGCACCCATTTTCATAGCCCATGCTAAATCAGTTGCTTGCGACTTTCCTGTGCATAAAATTACAGGAATATGAGCAGTACTTGCATCCTTAGTGAGTGTTCTAGTCACTTGAAAGCCAGTTAAACCAGGCATCACCACATCACACAACACTAAATCAGGTGGATTTGCCGCTACTTTAGCCAAACACTCCTCACCACTTTCCGCGCCGATGACTTCGTAACCAGAAGTTTCTAGCAACTCAGTTAAAAAAAACCGATCTGTTGCAGAATCATCTACCACTAAAATTTTTTGAATTGTCATTATTATTCCGCCTTTTCTTGATCAGCTCTATAGGCCGTAGCGTAAGTTTGTACTGCATTAAGCAGCGATTCTTGTGTAAAAGGTTTCGTTAGATACTGGTCTGAACCGACCATGCGGCCACGTGCTCTATCAAATAAACCATCTTTACTCGAAAGCATTATTACAGGAGTTGATTTAAATCGTGCATTTCTTTTAATTAGAGAGCAAGTTTGATAACCATCGAGTCGCGGCATCATAATATCAACAAAAATCAAATCAGGATGTTCATTTGAAATTTTGGCTAATGCATCAAAACCATCTTCAGCCAATATAACTTCGCAGCCCGAGGCTTTAAGAAATATTTCAGCACTACGGCGTATTGTAATACTGTCATCAATGACCATGATTTTCATTTTGCTCATTAACTGCTCTTGCGTCAATTTTTCTTGGATCAATATTTCCTGACTCACCAATAAGCTCCCTTTACATTGATACGCAACAATACCAAATGCTTTTGCCACATTTAATCATGACTCATTTTATATACAGAACCACTTAATTAGCAACACCACCACACACTTTTTAACAAAGAAATTACATTTTCATTACAATTATGTGTAGTCGTCATCTATAATAAAACCAATAGTAGCAACAAAAAACTTAAAAGATCAACAAGGCTTGATATATGAAGCCGTAATCCAAGGGGTTTGTATGATAGTAAGGCAAGAATCGTTAACGGCTAAAATGACATTAAAAGACCTGCCGCCGAACTCGCCCCTTCCTACATCCAGTCTAGTGCTGGTATTTGGTTCTGTAAAACGCTTTAGTGAAGCTAAGTTACAATCTATATTAAAAATGCGTTACCCCACTGCACAAATCATCGGATGCTCAACTTCTGGCGAAATTAATGCTACAGGCGTATTTGATGACAGCTTGCAAATTACTGCGATTCAATGGGAAAAAACTGTGCAGCGTATCACGCATACGAAAATGACCAGTATGCAGAACTCGTTTGAAACTGCGGCAGGATTAGCGCAACAATTAAAATCGGATAGCTTGAAAGCTGTACTGGTTTACTCTGATGGATTACACGTGAATGGTTCAGAGTTGCTAGATGGTTTCAAAAGCGTGTTGGGTGAAACTCCGGTAATGGGCGGCATGGCTGGCGATGGATTTGGCTTTACTAAAACCGTGCAACTTTTTAACGAAACTATTTCAGACGGCTTGGTCATCGCAGTAGGTTTATATGGCAACAATCTAATAGCCGCCACAGGTGTTGGTCGAGGCTGGAAACCCTACGGCCCCCCACGTAAAGTAACTAAGTCAGAAAAGAACATGGTATTAGAACTAGACGGGAAACCAGCACTTTCACTCTATCGCTTATATATCGGCGAGCATTCAGCCAAAGGTCTTCCCGGTAGTGGCTTGAAATTTCCATTTGCCATTATTGAAGAAGGTAAGCGTGATATTGAAAAAATTCGTACATTGCTTGCTATTGACACCACTAACAACAGCTTAACCTTTGCTGGTAATGTCAATGAAGGCGAAACAGTGCGCTTCTGTCAGGCAACTCATGACCGCTTGGTCGAAGGCGCTGGTGATGCCGCACACTTAGTTGCCAAACAAATCAACACCCATCAGGCGGGATTAGCAATATGTGTCAGCTGCGTAGGCCGCAAAGGCGTAATGGCAGAGCAAGTGGTTGATGAGGTTAAATTGGTACAACAAATTTTGGGACCACAGACAGCGCTTACTGGCTTCTACTCTTATGGAGAGTTTGCACCTCGCCCAGACACTAAAGATAGCGTACTACACAACCAGACCATGACAATTGGTTATTTGAGCGAAGATTTACTGGCATAATAAACGCTGGCTTAATAAATGTTAGATAGCACAGGCTTTTGCAAATAAAGCCTGTTTTTCATTCATTAGAATGCAAGATAATTAAAAGGAAATCATCATGTCAAATTCAGTTACCTTAAAAGGCAACCCTGTAGAGGTATCAGGCGATTTGCCTAAAATAGGCGCTACAGCACCGGCTTTTACATTGGTAGACAAAGCACTGCAAGACGTGACTTTGGAGGCGTTTGCTGGGAAACGTAAAGTGCTTAATATTTTTCCAAGCATTGACACACCGACCTGCGCAATGTCTGTACGTACATTTAATCAACATGCCAGCAATATGACTAATACCGTGGTATTAAATATCTCAGCTGACCTACCATTTGCACAAGGCCGCTTTTGTGCAGCAGAAGGCCTTGATAATGTTCAAAACTTATCTACTATGCGTGGTCGTGAGTTTTTACAAAATTATGGTGTATTGATTGCAAGTAGCAAGTTAGCTGGATTGGCTGCACGTGCAGTGATTGTATTAGATGAAAATAACGCCGTAAAACATGTGGAATTAGTTGGCGAAATCGCAAATGAACCAAACTATGATGCAGCTTTAGCAGCTTTAAAATAAAGCGTTAAAATAGAATATGTAGGCGCCAATCAGAAGATTGCGCCTACAAAATCCTCACTTGCTTATAAGTACTCAGTATATTTAGCATTGCTGCCACGCGCTTTTTCTACAGGGTATTTTTTTGCATTCAGCAAAATTTTGCTATTTGCAGCTTCAATTAAATCAATATCCAATACTTCTGCAAGCCTTAATAAATAAACAAACGTATCGGCTAACTCGTGCCCTACTTGCACACGTTTAGCCTCTGTTAATACGCGGCTTTCTTCTTCAGTGTTCCACTGAAAATGCTCAACTAATTCAGCCGCCTCTACAATCATTGCCATTGCCAAGTTCTTAGGTGAGTGAAACTGCGCCCAGTCGCGCTCCTCTACAAAAGCATTTATTTTGCCGCGCAATTTATCTAATGAATCAGCCATTTTCTTTATCTTTCCGATTACTGCCAGCCACCATTTTAATTTCAAACAACCGACACTCTAACGGACCGTTAAACAACGGTGTGCGTTTGCTAGGAGTCAGCCGCATTAGTTTCGGCATACGTAAATCGTTGGTTAAAAAGTAAGTATTCCAACCAGCAAACTTACGTTTAAGTGTCTCACCCATTTTTGGATATAGCGAAGCAAGTTCTTCATCTTCGCCAATACGCACACCATAAGGTGGGTTTGCAATCATCACGCCGCTATCGGCTGGCGGAGTCACGTTAACCATATCGGTATGTGCCAGTTGCACCGCCTCTAACAAGCCGGCTTCTTCAAGATTCTGCTTACTGACGCGCACGGCACGTAGATCAAGGTCTGAGCCATATATTTTCTGAAAGGTCACGGGTTTAACTTTGCTGGCAGCTTGGTTCTTGATCTTTTTCCATGTATCAGACTCATAAGTTTTTAGCTTTTCAAAGCCAAAGCTTCTTTTAATGCCAGGCGCCATGTTTAACGCAACCATTGCAGCTTCTAATAAAAATGTACCACTACCGCACATCGGGTCTAACAAAGGCTGACCGACTTGCCAGCCAGACAGCTTCAAAATTCCTGCAGCTAAATTCTCACGCAAAGGGGCTTCAATGCTAGCGCCACGATTGCCACGTTGATACAAGGCTGCGCCAGAGGTATCTAGGTAAAACTGATATTCTTCAGCCGCCAAATAAGCATGAATACGCACAGATGGCGTTTTCGTATCGATGTAAGGACGACTACCAACGGCTAATCTAAACTTGTCACACACGGCATCTTTAATTTTCAATGTCGCAAACTCAAGACTCTTTAATGGACACTTTACCCCCGTCACTTTCACCATGAAGTCGTGTTTTACATCAAACCATTGTGGCCAATTGAGTTTGTATGCGGCATTAAACAAATCTTCTTCATTCAGATATTTACCGCGCGCCACTTGCCATAAAATACGTGTTGCAATGCGCGAATTCAGGTTAGCTGCATAACAAACCGCCCAACTACCATCAAAGCTTACACCGCCATCGGTTGGCTTTATTGCCTTTGCGCCAGCCTGCGTTAGCTCATCGGCTAGCAGTTGTTCCAAGCCGCGTGGGCAAGTTGCAAAGTATCTATTTGGTGCTTGATTTTGTGTCATGGAATTACGCATCACTTTTCATAAAAATTCGGTTATTACTACTTGAGTTATGTTCTGCTAGCTTTTCTACAAACTGCAAAAACTCAATCTTATGTGTCTTTTCTAACGATTTTGCACGCTCACGCAAGCTAGCCAGCCTTAAATCGGCTGGCTCGCGTTTAAAGCCAAAGACCGCAATATTGCCAGGTTTTCCAGTCGGTAACACCAATACTCTACCGCTAAAGCTTTGCTCGATGCGCTGTAAATAAATATCAAAATTCTTGTCGCTGCCCCATAAATTAATCACTAAGATACCATCGTGATGCAGAATGGAGGCACATTGATCAAAAAAATCCTGACTACAAAAATTAGGCGGGATGCCATTACCATCAAAGGCATCAATCATCAGTATTTCCGTGGCATCATCATGCTCGGCTAAATACTCTAAACCATCGCCTTCTATAATTTCCAATCGCTCATCATTTTCTGGCACATAAAACTGACTACGTGCCACTTGAATAATCTTGGGATTAATCTCAATCACTTTACTGACAACTTCTGGGCAATGTGCATGAATATACTTAGGGATAGAGCCTCCACCTAAGCCAATAGCCAATGTGTGTTTAACCTCTGGTTTAAACAGTAGAAAGCACATCATGCCGCGTGAATAGGTCAGTTCCAACGCAAATGGATCACGAATGCGCATCGCACTTTGTACTGTTGCTGAACCTAAATGTAAAGAGCGCACGCCATCAACTTCACTGACATCAACAGAATCACTGTCATAGCCACCAGTCAAGCCACGCATTAAATGTTTAGCCATACGAAACATTAAGCTGGTACCTCTTGGCTTTCCTCACTTGTTGTAACTAATTCAGCTTGTTCTGCATCCATGTCAATCGGCACAATTTGAGCAGGCTCATCCTCTAGCACACCCATAAACTTGGTGCGCAACTCCATCATTAGTGTGTCAATCTCTTGCACCTGTAAGCTTACCCGAGTTCCAGGTTTGAGTTCAGGTAGCCCATAAACCTTGGTCATATAAGGCACTTCATCGAGCCGCACTAAATTTTCACGCCATACGGTAGCGTGTAGATTTTGAATATCTTCCTGAATCAAATATTGTAAGCAGCAATAGCGCTCCATCTTGGTTTGAAACTCGCTATACGCCTGATAAGTCTGCTCAAAATTACGCATGTGCGTAGTGAGCGCCTCGCTATTTTTTGGATAGGTCGGCTCTGTGTTTAATATCACGCTGATTAATTGACGTTGATTGATTAAATCCACCGCACGACGCAACGGTGACGTGCTCCACGCATACTGCGCAACACCCAAGCCTATATGCGGCTCGGCACGCGTTGTCATAAATACCTTACCACCCGTTTGTGCACGATACAGCCCAGGCACATCATGCGTTGCTAACAATGCACCCCATTGGTTATTCGCCTCAATCATTAATTCAGCAACTACTTTATCCATCGGCGATCCACGGCGACGACCAACGATGCTAATTTTTCCATCATTCACATAAAAATTGTAGTCAATTTGCAGCGGTTTGGTCGGGTCATATTTACCGCGCGCTTTTTCTAGCGACTCGGCTAGATTAAACAAAAACAGTAACTTTTCCCAATAAGGATGGCCGCTATCAGACGCTAGCGTTGCTTCATTGAAAAAAGGCTCTAATGTGTCGTGACGCAGGTTATCCGCAACTTTAATCAGCTCCACTTTTGAGTCACGTTGCGTAATCGTTAAATCAGCATTCACATGCAAATATAGCGACAACACAGGCTTGATTTCGCCTGCATCCAAGCTAAATGGACGAATCGCTGCCTCTGGCATCATGGTGATTTTATGACCGGGAATGTACACAGTGGACAGGCGCTGCATAACATCTTTATCAAGCGTGCTATCTGGTGCGATACCCAACGCAGGCGCTGAAATATGAATGCCGACGCGCGTAATGCCGTTTTCCAGTTGCTTAATAGAGAAGGCATCGTCAATTTCTGTTGTCGTGCTGTCATCAATACTGAATGCTTCGGCATCGGCCATCGGCAAATCGTCTGGAATCGCGCTAACCTCTTCAGAATTAAACGCTGTGCCTTTGGCAAAGTGTTCGCGTAAGAACGCACCCAAGTGAAAATCATGAGTTGATGGAATCGCTCCGCACGCTTGCAGCAACTTGAGATGACTGACATGCAACTCGTTAGCGGCTGCGTCTACTGTTTTATATTCGAAAGAGTTTTTGTCTGGGTCATGCAACAGCATATCCAGCTTCTGCATGAGTTCTTCCGGCATTTCGTTGCGTTTTAACTGCTCAACATAGCCAGCCATTTTTTCAGCAAGCAAGCGCTTTTTCTCAAGCCCAGCCAGTGCAGCTTTTAAGATATCGGCAGGTGCAGCTTTATAGCGGCCTTTACCCTTGCGATTAAAATAGATGGGCGCACTGTGCAGCTTGATGCCGATGGCGGCAGCCTCTATCGATGTTGGTTTACGCCCGTAATATTCCTGCGCAAAAGCATCAAACACAAATTCACCACCAAAATCTGGCTCAGTGCAGCATTCCCATAAAAAATCCACATCTAGCGTATCAGCTTCAGCATTAGCTGAATCCATAAACCCTGCCAACGGCGTTTCAAAACGCATGAGCACATTATTGGCTTTGATTTTGCTGCGTTTACCGCTCACAGATTCAATTTGCAATGAACCTTGCGTTTCGGACATGATGGAGGCAACTTTAAAGCTGCCATCTTCTTCAAAAAATACGTTCATACGGGGCTTTTCATACTTGGTTTGACATTAACACGAAGTCTTACTGACTCAATTGCCATCATTTTACCTTGTATTAGCGAATTAGCCTTGATGCAATATGTAAAGATGCGAGATAAAATGACGGGATGGATAAACGCATACCCGTCACACTACTTACCGGCTTTCTCGGCTCCGGGAAAACCACCCTCCTCAACAAGCTACTGCACAATCCTGCAATGCGCGATACTGCCATCATCATCAATGAATTGGGTGATGCAGGTTTAGATCAAGTGTTTGCCAATAGCAATTTAGCGCAAAATATTGAGAGTGAGCATATCGCTGACAATACTGTACTACTGAGTTCAGGGTGTTTATGTTGCTCGTTGAAGAATGAGCTGGCGGATACTATGCGCGACTTATTCTTTAAACGCGCACTGCAAGCCATTCCTGAGTTTAAACGCTTAGTCATTGAAACCACAGGCATGGCTGACCCAGGGCCGATACTTGCCAACCTCATGAACGAACCCGTGATTGAATCCACCTATAGACTGGATGCGGTTGTGGTGACCATCGATAGTGTTTATGGGTTACAGCAAATTGCAGAGAGTTCGGAAGCATTAAAACAGGCAGCAGTGGCTGATGTATTGGTGCTAACCAAGACCGACTTAGCTAGCAGCGAACAAATATGCGCTTTGCAAGAAAAACTCTCAACAATCAACCCAGGTGCAACACAACATCAAATCATACAAGGTGAGCTAGACCCAGCCTTTGTAATTGATGTGGGGCTATTTGACGTTGCTAGCAAACAAGCGGAACCGCAACGCTGGTTGCGCGCCCCGAGTAAGTCAAAATCACCTAAAGGCACTTTGCCACAAAATACTAAAGTACATGATGATGACATCGTGAGCTTTACCGTCACCATGCCCAGCCCACTACGCTGGTCAGATTTAAAACCACATTTATTATGGTTTTGCCAAACCTATGGCAAGAATTTACTACGACTCAAAGGCATCATCCACGCATCTGACCAATCAGCACCTTTAGCGATTCACGCGGTACATTTCACGCCATATCCACCGAGCTTGCTTGAAGGTTGGAATGAAGAAACACCAACTTCACGCATAGTGATTATTGGCAAAGGTTTAGATGAGATGGAAATTAGAAAAGCGTTAATGCAGTTTTAATTCAAACTTATTTTGAACCAACTTAATTGTGCAGTGAATGCATGAATATAAAAGTACAATATTATTTGTTAACGACACTTCATATCATGACAAAGCACTACTTGTCGTTGATTTTTTTAACAATAAATCAAAATCCATAATTGACACTGGTTTACCAAACAAATAGCCTTGGAAATGTTTACAGCCCTCATTTAAGAGGACTTGCCGCTGACCTTCCGTCTCGACACCTTCAGCAATTACATCCAACTCCAAACTATGTGCCATGGTAATAATGGTTAATACAATTGCACGATCACTACTATCAGTCACAATATCACGCACAAATGACTGATCAATTTTGAGCTGACTTAACGGCAGTTTTTTAAGATACTGTAAAGATGAATAGCCTGTACCAAAATCATCTAACGAAAATTTAATGCCTAGCGCTCCCAGTGAAGTCATTGTGGCAATAATATTTTTAACATTGTCTACCAATAAACTTTCAGTCAGCTCTAATTTGAGCCTTCGTGGATTAATGCCATAACGCGCCACAGCCTCTTTTACTTCATCAACAAAATTAGGCTGGTGGAATTGCTTGGCACTCACATTGACAGCCAACACCAAATCACTCGTAAGTGAATCTTTCTGCCATAGTTTTAATTGAGCACAAGCAGCATTAAGTACCCATTGCCCCATAGGCAATATCAGCCCTGTTTCTTCAGCCAATGGGATAAATTGCACAGGAGGAATCATGCCGCGCTCCGGATGCCGCCAACGTATTAAAGCTTCAGCTCCCAAGGGGCGGCCAATGTTATCAACTTGTATTTGATAATGCAGCTCAAACTGTTGCAGTTCTAGCGCTTTGCGTAACTCCCTCTCATTTTTCACCCGGGCATTAATCGCTTCTTGCATCATTGGGTCGAAAAAACGCAGCGTATTACGCCCGGCACTTTTAGCTTGATACATGGCAATATCTGCCTGCTTTAGCAAATTATCCTGTGTATGCTGCTGATCACTGAAAATGACTACACCTATACTTGGGCTACTCTGATACTCGTGTATATCTAGCTGAAATGGTTTATTGAGCAATGATAGAATCTTCTCGCCTACCACTTCCGTTTGCGTCGCAGCTTCAACAGGACTTGTACTTAAACTCTCCAATAACACCACAAACTCATCTCCACCGATATGAGCCACAGTGTCACCTTCACGCACACAGCTCTCTAATCGTTTTGCAACCTGCAACAGTAACAAGTCACCCACATCATGTCCTAATGTATCATTGAGAACTTTAAAGTGATCAAGATCTAGAAATAATAACGCGCCGTGACGACCACTACGGACGCTGGCAGCCAAGGCTTGAGTAATTCTATCCAGCAATAATCTACGATTGGGTAAGTGCGTGAGTTGGTCATAAAATGCTAGATGGTGACTTGTTTCTTCAGCGGCCTTACGCTGACTAATATCTGTACTGATGGTAATATAACTTTCTGGTTTACCATCATCTCCCAGATAAGGTGCAATAGTGGCGTCTACCCAGTAAAGGTGGCCATCCTTAGCTCGATTACACACTTCAGCATGCCATGAGTTTCCACTTGCCACGACACTGTACATTCCCTTAAAAAAACCCTCTGGGTGATATCCGGAATTTACGATTGCATTATCTTTCCCGATTAACTCTTCCAGAGAATAACCAGTGACTTCGCAAAACTTCTCATTTGCATAAGTGATGCGACCATCTACGTTAGTAACGCTTACTATCGCATGTTTGTCCAAAGCGAATTTTTGATGTTTTAATGCTTCTAGTGATTGCTGTGCTATCTCCTCACTCAGCCGTAGTGACTCCTGAGCGGTTCTTAGGTCTGTAATGTCCTGAACAGTCCCTTCATAATAAAGAATCTTGCCATGGTTATCACATACCATGCGCGCATTCTCTGAAATCCAGATTGTGCTTCCGTCTTTTTTATATACTTGAGACTCAAAATTAGACACACGACCATGAATAGCCATAGCCTGAATAAATTCATCTCGACGCATCGGTGAAACATAGAGTTGTTGCTGAATATTATTCAGATCATGCATTAAGTCATCTGGTGAGTTGTAACCATACATCTCAGCTAACGCAGAGTTAACAATCAAGTAATCTCCACTCGCGGAGGTTTGGAAAATACCTTCAATTGAATTCTCAAATATTGATCGGTAGCGGTTTTCAGCTTCACGTAAAGAATGTTCAAAATGTTTGCGCTTGTTAATATTCTGAATATAGCCCTCTAGTGCTATCACTTCATCTTTAGCATCGTAGATTGGATTTCCGCGCTCTATCACCCACACAACACTACCATCTGCGTGGCGGATACGGTACTCCAACTCAAAACTGAGTCCTGAACTAACGGAGTCTGCGATTGCTTTGCGGACAAGTTTACGGTCATCTTCATGAATGATTTCTTCATAGGAAATCGTTTGATTAAACATAATATCTTCAGCCATATAGCCGGTTAACCGCTCGCAACCTTTACTTGCAAACACCATCGTCCAATGATGGTCATAAAGATTGCAATACAACATGCCTTGCAAACTATCCATAAGAGAGTCGAGCATGAGCGTGTGATCGTGCTGAAGTGCGGTGATACTTTCGATAGTTCTAACTTTTTTGCTTAGATGGATCATTAGCTTCTTAATGAAATTAGATCTATGGTTATGGATATAAAATTTAAGAGCATGAAGCATAATTCATACCATCACACGCAAACATTAAGGTTCATCACTTAATTGCCAGACTGAAACGACAATCCAATGTAAAGAATAGATTGCTATCAATTTGCAATGAGCATAAATCTCACACCTCGCACATAATTGGTGCAAAAATACAATCAACGCACCACATATAAGCTTCTTATCTGCAATCAAATGAACGCCTATCAACACTAAGTATTTACTTATATCTTGGCTCAGATTTTGCTTAATCTAAATTAAATTTCCAGCGACGATGCTGAGAACTAAATCACCTGCAATGATGCTAGTGATAACAATTTGGGTCTTAAAATGAATCAAAAAACTTCAATGCAAATTGATAACTTTCTGCCATATATGAGAGATGTCATTCGTTGCGAGCAGTCACTCCATGAACTTAATTTAATGTGGCGCATCATTGAATCTTCCGCCAAAATGAATTGCCCTGTAGAGGCCAAATCAATCTTACCTACAATGGCTAAGACAAGAGAAAGCTTTAGCCGATTGGAAAGCGAACTGGTGTTAAGTCTGGTGCAAGAGAAAGTTGCCACTGTACTTGATGAAATCGGCACAAAATCACAATTCGTGATTGATATTCTTGTCCGTAATTTATACGAAAGAACTGCTGATGTAGGCTTTCTTGCGACTGATAACGAGCTATGTGCTTTCGTGGCAGGGTTATCAGGAAATGAAAACTCTGCTCGCTATCGCTTACGTGCTTATAGAAGTAAATACACTGTATATGATGAAATCATTTTGCTAGATGTGCATGGTAACGTTTTGGTGCAAATTAACCAAGAATCACCAATTGAGGGTAGCCTTGACCCACTAATTATGGAAACACTGGCAACGGATGACTACGTGGAAACTTTTCGTGCATCCGACCTGCGCCCGAATAAACACAAAGCATTGATTTACTCTAAACGCATGTTGCATCCCAGTACTGGTGTGCCGATTGGTGTGCTATGTCTATGTTTTAATTTTACGCAAGAAGTCGAAGGTATTTTCAAGTCACACGGCGACCCTTCCCAGCGCTCAGTGATGCTCCTGCTAGATGGCGACAATCATGTAATTGAATCTAGTGACCGTCTATGGGTGCCTATAGACACTATTGTGCCGGTCAATATGGATGGCAAACCAAACTTGTTGATGTATGGTGGTCGTGAATATTTGGTGCGCACTTTTGCTGCTGAAGGCTATCAAGGCTATATGGGGCCAAAGGGCTGGCAAGGCCAAGTGATGACGCCGATTGAAGTTGCATTTTCCGGTCAGGATAGTGACACATTGAAAACGCTCGATCCTGTTGTGGCCGAAGGCCTGCTGTCACATGCGCAATCATTCTGCCCACCACTATTTGAAATCATGACAGCGGCAGAAACGATACGCCGCGTCGTATGGAACGGTCAGGTGATGACAGCAGGTTATGGTGGCGAGCTATTGAAACTCAAAACTATTCTGGATCAAATTAGTGAAACAGGTACACGCAGCAATGAGCTGTTCTCGCAATCAATTAATGACCTCTATGAAACTGTTCTTGCCTCCAGACTGCAAGATGCTGAGTTTGCATCACATTTGCTGGTAGACCTTCTAGACCGCAATTTATACGAACGTTCAGATGATTGCCGCTGGTGGGCTGTAACGCCAGAGTTAAGAACAGCATTTGCGGCTCCACACATGGACACTAACACCGTAGGCCATATTACCGATATCTTGGAGTACATCAATAAACTCTATACCGTTTACACGCGCATTTTTGTTTATGACAACACAGGTAAGATCATTGCGAGTACCAATCCAAACGATGAAATTAATGGTTCGATTATCGGCAGAGAAATTGATCAGGATACGCTAGCGAAGGTAATGTCCTTAAAAACAGATCAGCAATATTATGTGCCTCCTTTTAGGCCAGATGCACTGTATGATGGCGCACCGACATATATCTATCATGCGGCAATCATGGCGCCGGATAGCGCTACCGTTGTTGGTGGCGTTGGCATTGTATTTGATTCTGCAAACGAATTCTTTGCAATGTTACAAGGAGGAATTGCCGAAAAAGAATCCATGAGTGCTTTTTACATTGATCGGCAAGCTAAAATCATTTCGAGCACAGATCCTACTCGTCCAGTGGGCACTACTCTGGAGATTGATGCGAATCTATTAGCACTACCAAATGGTAAAAGTGCTTCGTGCATTGTGACTCACGATAATCATTATCAGATCATGGGCTGTAGCGCATCAAATGGCTATCGAGAATTTAAAGTTAATGATGGATACAAAGAGGATGTCATTGCCGTAGTTTTTGACTCCTTTGGTGAAGTACGTGAGCGCAGTGTTGCTGGCAATAACACTGCATCAATTATTGAAACCTCAAATATCCACTCTGGTGGATTGGAGTTTGCCACATTCTTTATTGACGGTGGCTTGTTTGCGATTGAGGCTGAACACGTACTAGAGGCACTGGCTGCATCTGAAATTTCCCCAGTTTCAATGGGTAGTCGCTCTGAGCGTGTAGGTGTATTAGCAATACAACATGAAAGCGAAGATCATGCTTATGCATGGGTATTTGATCTTGGTTACTTGCTCAGTGGTGTTCCTTCCAAGCGAGATAGTAGCAGCCAAGTAGTGGTGATTAACTACGGTCAACATAAAGTCGGCCTGCTGATTAGTGCTCTACATTCTGTGGCAGAATTCAATAGGGATCAAGTAAGCACCACGCCACTTACATCAGATAGTCGCGGCAGCTTAATTAAACAAATCATTAAAGCAAATGATGGTAAATTACTGATACAAGAGATTGATATCGAATATCTGCTCAGGATGCTCAGTAGCCCTTTTGATGAGATTGATACCAGAGAAGTTGTGAATGGATAGCGTACTTTAAAAGTAAGGCAGGAAGTAATGTACTTGTTACTTGCTGCCCTACTGGCTCAAGTAAGCCATATTAATCAGCATGATTTTGTACTTGCACCGCTTTAATCATCGCAGATTTAGCTGCCACTACGCGAACTAGCTCTACACCTGATTTGTTGAAAAAAATCACAGCAGGCAACGACTCATCTGGCAACGATAAAGCCTGCATATAATCAGATGCTTTATCATCTTCTACCGCCATAAACAAAGGTGAAAAACCTTCGTTTTGCTTGATTTGCGCTAACAACAAATAAGCGGCTTGTGCTGCAATGGGACCGCGCTTGGTCAATACTAAAATAACACCATTTTTACTTTGTGCTGCCTTTGAAACTACGCTGGCATGAATGTCAGCTACAGGGCTCATTTTAGCAAATACTGTCAGCGCCCCCACCGACAACACTACACCCAGTAATAACGACGTTCGTTGAGATAAAGATTTCATTTTGAACCTCCTAGTCATCAAATTACAGCGCAATAAGGATATTGCACCTATCAACCAGCATAAGCCGTGCCAATGACAATTTAATGGCTAGATTGTGAAGTTTAAATGATAAAAAAACCTAAGAACTACTCTGGTATTGCCTTGTAGGCAAGATGAAAGATTGTTTAAAAAGCAGTATTAGCAACGTTATACGCATCTTTGATGTGCAGAATGACTTAAAACAGTGCGTTAATTACCAGAACTCATCTAACAATACTAGCATTGCATATTGATTCAAAGCCCACTTAAGCTTTTGATGTGCATCATCACACTACGTCCCAATGCATGCAAAGCGTAGCCACCTTCAAGCGCAGACACAATACGATTATCGGCATGCTGCTTGGCAACACCTTTCAGTATTTCTGTCACCCAAAAGTAATCGGCCTCACGTAAAGCCAATCCCCCCATATCATCTTCCCAATGTGCATCAAAGCCTGCTGAAATCAGTATCAATTGTGGCTGAAAACGATCCAAGGCAGGCAGCCATTTATTTGTAACAGCCTCCCGAAACTCCGCACCGCTACTACCAGCAGCAAGAGGGACATTAATAATATGCTCGTTGCCAGTATCAATACCGTTATAGGGATAGTAAGGATGCCTAAACGTTGAGCACAGCATCACGCGTGGGTCGTCATGCACAATGTCTTCTGTGCCATTGCCGTGATGTACGTCAAAATCTGCAATTGCAACGCGTTGTAGACCATGATGCTCTAAAGCATGCATAGCTGCCACGGCCACATTATTAAAAATACAAAAACCTGCCGCACTGCCTCGCCCGGCATGATGCCCTGGCGGTCGAATGTTACAGAAAGCATTTTGCATTTCACCGGACATGACTAAATCAACCCCCCGCATCACCGCGCCAGCTGCATGCAAAGCCGCACTCAGGCTGTATGGATTCATCGCAGTATCATCATCCATGTGTACAAGGCCAGCTTGAGGCGCCAGACTAAATACCTTATCAATATATTCCATCGTATGGGCACGTGCCAAAGCCTCTTTACTGGCTTCGGGTGCTTCATAATGAGTAAGAAAATCCAGTATGCCAGAGGCAATAAGTTGATCCTTAATTGCATGAATGCGTTCAGGGCTTTCAGGATGATCTGCCCCATTATCGTGCTTGAGGCAGTCAGGATGTGTGATGTAGGCGGTTCGCATAATTAAACAGAGGTCTTAGGAAGTTAAAGTACGACTTACAACACTTTACGCACAAACTTCAGCGCGTCATCATCCGGATCGGATTCAATACTAAAGCCAAGACGGGTCATTAACTTCAACATGCTAGCATTACTCTTTATCACTTCACCCTCCATTGTTTTTAACCCTGCAATGCGCGCAGCATCCATCAACAAAGTCAACAACTTATGACCAAGCCCCTTGCCGCGCATGCTGTCAGCAACCACTAAGGCAAACTCGCAGCTTTCACCATCAGGGTTAATTGCATAGCGTGTCACACCCAACTCAATTTCATTTTTATGTTCATCTTCAGTGACGGCAATCAGCGCCATTTCACGGCTGTAATCAATTTGTGTAAAGCGCACTAACATAGCGTCACTCAATTCATGCACACTATTCATAAAACGGAAATATCGTGATTCTTCAGATAGATGGCGCACAAAATCCTGTGAGAGCGCGGCATCTTCAGGGCGAATAGGTCGAATCAACACATCTGTACCATCAGCCAATTGCCAGTTGCTCACCATATGCGTTGGGTATGGATATATTGCCATGTGTGCATAGCGGTCAGCGCCCGGTAGACGAAAATCGACTACCACACGTGCATCAGCAGCTAATGCGCCATTTTCATCCAGAATCAGAGGGTTAATATCCATTTCCATGAGCATAGGCAGCTCACATACCATTTCTGATACGCGTAGTAACACACTTTCCAATGCATCCATATCTGCTGGCTGCATATGACGGAATGCGCCGAGCATTCTGGAAACATGTGTACCCTGAATAAGATCTTTCACTAGGAACGAGTTCAGAGGTGGTAATGTCACGGAGCGATCACCCATCACCTCGACAGTAGTACCGCCGGCACCAAAAGTAATCACGGGTCCAAACACAGGGTCATTGGTCACGCCAACCATGAGTTCTCGTCCATTTGGTTTTACTATCATCGGCTGGATAGATATGCCATCCATATGCGCATCAGGACGGTTAAGTTTTACGTTCTCCATAATTTCATGATATGCCGCACGTACCGCTTGCGCATTTGTCAAATTAAGCAGCACACCACCCGCATCTGACTTGTGTGTAATATCTGGCGAGTTGACTTTCATCGCCACTGGGAAGCCTAACTGCTGCGCAATCAGCAAAGCCTCATTTGGGGAGTGCGCTACCATCGTTTGCGCGACTGGTATATGAAATGCAGACAATAAGGCCTTTGACTCCATCTCACTTAACACCTTACGCCTTTCCTGTAACGCGCCTTCAATCACCATCCGAGCACCCTCTACGTCCGGTTCCAGATGATGAGACAATGGCCCCGGCACTTGCATTAGGAGTTTCTGATTTTTGTGGTAAGCGGACAGATAAGAAAAAACCTCAACTGCTGGCTCTGGTGTTCTAAATGTTGGAATTCTTGACTTTTTAAATGCGGCACGGGAAGCAGTAACTTGGTCACCGCCCATCCATGAGGTAATCAACGGTTTATTGTACTTGCTAGATAACTCGATTACGATGTTAGCCGCTTCCAAAGGCTTAGTCATGGCCTGTGGCGTTAGAATAGTCAACACACCATCAACATTAGGATCTTCCAGACAGGCCCGCACTGCACTCTGGTAACGGTCTGCCTGAGCATCCCCAATAATGTCTACCGGATTACCGTGTGACCATGTAGATGGCAATGCCTGATTGAGCTTTTCCATGGTCACATCAGACAAACTTGCCATCACCAAGCCAAGATCAGCGGCGCAATCTGTCGCCATCACACCAGGACCTCCACCATTAGTGACAATTGCGAGCCTGTCTCCAGTCGGGTGAAAACCACAAGAGAGCGCTTTAGCGGCCGAGAATAACTGGGTAACAGATTGCACTCGAACCACACCGGCACGACGCACAGCAGCCTCAAAAGCATCATCTGAACCTACTAGCGATGCCGTATGTGACATCGCCGCTTTAGATGCTACAGGGTGACGCCCAACCTTAACCAGAATCACTGGTTTGATACGTGCCGCAGCACGAATCGCACTCATAAAACTGCGTGCATTACGGATACCTTCGATATACAGCAGAATACTATGCGTTTTTGTATCTGAAATTAAATAATCCAGAATCTCGCCAAAATCCACATCTACAGAAGACCCCATGGAGATTACACTAGAAAAACCAATGCCGCTGGATTGTGCCCAGTCCAGAATTGCCGTACACAACGCACCTGATTGTGAAATAAATGCAAGGTTGCCTGCAATAGCACTACCCTTGTTAAAGGTAGCATTCAAACCTATAGCTGGGCGCATGACACCTAGGCAATTTGGGCCGATTAAACGAATGCCATAGCGCTTCGCATTCTCCAGCACGGCATGCTCCAAAGCCTTCCCCTCTTCACCCGCTTCGCCAAAACCTGCCGTAATAATGATGGCCGCTTTAACATTATGCTTACCACATTCTTCAATTATGTCTGGCACAGTCTGCGCTGGCGTTGCAATCACGGCCAGTTCAACGGGCTCGACAATATCTGCGATTGAGGTATAAGCCTTGCAGCCCTGCACCTCAGCGCGCATCGGATTGATCGGATAAAGGGTGCCCTGATAACCGCTTTGCAGCATGTTCTGAAACACGATTTGACCAACAGCGTCTATGCGGTCACTAGCCCCAAATACAGCCACTGATTTAGGTGCAAATAAAGGCTTGAGATGATGCTGGCTCATGATTTTTGATCGACGTAAAGTTGAGTTATTATGTTAGCGCATAACAACAACATTTAGAGCAGCATATGACATTACTTTCAGAGCAATCATTAGCAGCCTACTGGTCTTTACCAATGGTTGAAGCCAACATTGTCATTTTCATGAACTTACTGGGTGCACTTTTTCTTGGGCTGCTAGTTGGCTACGAACGCTCTTATCATGGCCGAGCCGCAGGCATGCGCACTTATGGACTGGTCTGCTTAGCATCTGCAGGATTAACCGTCATCGTAGGCTATCCTGAGTTATGGTTTGGTGGTCACTCAAAATTGCCGTCCAACCCAGATGTGACAAGAGTCATTCAAGGTATTGTTACGGGAATTGGTTTTCTTTGTTCTGGCGTTATTATTAAAGAAGGCTTTACTATCAGCGGACTCACTACCGCAGCATCCATCTGGCTGGCCTCGACGATAGGCGTACTGGTAGGCGTAGGTTTTTATGGTGCAGCCATATTACTATCAGTCTTATCTGCGCTAGTCATGATGTGGATTACAAAATTAGAAAACTGGCTGCCTGCGCGCCATGCAATCTCCATTGCGCTAACCTACCAACAAGGATTTGAGCCAACTGAGCAGGAACTGCAAAAAGCCTTATCCCAATACGGCTACGCCATCGCAAAAGGTACATTTATGATTCAATCAAATCAAGGAAAGGCTGAATGGAGCTTTGCTGCTATCTCGCAACAAAGACAATCTGAACTGTCTATTCCTGAAATCTCACAGAAACTCTCACAATTTAATGGTGTCGAAAATTTTCATGTTTCATTTGCCAGAAACTAACCTTGTACATAGCCTAGTATTGCATCTGATCTAGCTTTATCATTGGCGAGCCCTTTTTAACCACATAAAATATAGGCAAAATCAGTTTGCATAACACGCTAAATATAGCTACATTCAATATTCACAAAGGCGTTACCCACTTTAACGCCCGCTTTGCCTTACATCATCAGCGTGATTTATTACGAAAGTTAAAAGCCGATGTCGTATTTTTGCAAGAAGTTCGCGATGCACATGCTCAGCACAGCAAACGTTTCGCGGCTTGGCCCGTAACAGGTCAGGCTGAGTATTTAGCTGAAGCAGTTTGGCCTGATTACGCATATGGAAAAAACTCGGTATATCCTGCAGGGCATCACGGCAACGCCCTACTGTCAAAATTTCCAATCATTAACACCACCAACATTGACATTTCCGCTCATAGCTCTGAGGAGCGAGGCATGCTGCATTGTGAAATTGAAATTCCACAATGGAGTGCACCACTACATTCGATTTGTGTGCATCTTGGTTTATTTGCACAATGGCGGCGAGAGCAATTATTGGTAGTCGCTGACTACATTCGGCAACATGTGCCAGCGCAAGCACCATTAATTATTGCCGGAGACTTTAACGATTGGGGCATGCGTACTGGACGAATTTTTGCTGAAAGTTTGCAAATGCATGAAGTATTTGAACAACATACCGGCAAGCCTGCACGCAGTTTTCCTTCTTGGTTGCCAATATTAAGGTTAGATCGTATCTATGTACGTGGCTTTCAAATCAAACACGCTGAAGTACATTCAGGCACCAATTTTCTGAAAGTCTCAGATCATGCAATGTTAACAGCAAACCTAGTAAAACATGACTCACTTTATTAGCGGCAATCAAATCAAGTTACTACGAAACGGTGCTGAGTACTTTCCAGCGCTGGAGGCTGCCATTGAAAATGCTGAACATGAAGTCTACTTACAAACCTATATTTATGAAGCAGATGAGACTGGCCAGCGTATAGGCCATGCACTTAAACTAGCGGCGCAGCGTGGCGTAAACGTAAATGTGCTACTCGATGGTTTTGGCTGTAAAGATCTATCCAAAGACTATGTACATGAGCTAGAAACCGCAGGCGTACATGTGATATTTTACCGACCAAAGATATCACCGTGGACACTAAAAAAATCACGTTTACGCCGTTTGCATCGTAAAGTTGCGGTAATTGATAATACTATTGGCTTTGTCGGCGGCATTAATATTATTGATGACTATCACGTACCTCACAATGCGCCGCCACGCATCGACTATGCAGTACGCGTCGAAGGTGCGCTATTACCCATTATTGCTGCTAGCGTACACAATTTATGGCGACGCATTGCATGGGCACATTTGCAACATGCGATGACCACAATAAGAAAACCTGCCCCTCATTTCCCCTTACATCACATCAGTCAAGCCAGTGCCTATAATATAAAAGCGGCATTCGTGGTGAGAGATAACCTATTGCATAGGCGTGATATCGAGCAAGCCTATTTATCGGCAATTCAACATGCAAAATCTGAAATCATTCTCGCCAATGCTTACTTTGTGCCTGGTAGAAAATTCAGAAAAGCGCTGATAGATGCTGCCCAACGCGGGGTAAGCGTTAAACTGCTGCTACAAGGACGTAGGGAGTATTTTTTAATGTTTGCAACACATGCTTTCTACAGTGTGTTTTTAAAAAATGGTATTGAGATTTACGAATATCGCAAAAGCTTTATGCATAGCAAAGTTGCCGTAATTGATCGCCATTGGGCAACAGTAGGTTCTTCCAACATCGACCCATTCAGCTTACTGTTAGGTCATGAGGCCAACATTCTGGTGCAGAACGCTCACTTTGCAGATGAGTTACGCGCAAGCATCATATCCTCAATGAATGAAGGTGCTTACTTCATCTCCCATCAGGAATGGGCTAGAGGCAACATCGCCAAACGCTTTATTTCATGGATTGCTTACGGACTAGTCAGGGCATTATTAGGTTTGATTGGCTATTCCAGCGAGAAATAACCGTCAAAAGCATTTGCGCAAACAAGCGAGTTACTTTCTTCCAGTAGGCATTTCACGTGTAGGCAGGCTAATGTGGAATCCCTGAGCATAATTAATACCCATATCTTTTAAAGCATCATAAATTGCCTGATTCTCAACAAACTCGGCTACAGTGGATGTACCGATATCCTGACAGAGTCTGGATAGGTTATGTACCAATGCACAATCTATCTTGGAGTTAATAATATTGCGTACAAAAGCACCATCTATTTTGACATACTCAAAATGCAATTCACGTAAGTAATGAAATGAGTTGTAGCCACTACCGAAATCATCCAAGGCAAAAGCAAACCCCTTTTGCCGCAGATTAGTCAGGAACTTACGCATATTAGTCATATCGCCAATAGCATCACGCTCCAATATTTCGAAAACAATAGACTCAGGCTTAATCTCCAATGTATTACATAGCTCTTCGGCATAGCCCAAGATGCCTCGACCTTGAATTTCCTGCGCGGACAGATTGAGAAACACTTTTATTCCTGATGAGTCAGCCTCCATCAACTGACGTTTTGCTTGCAACGCTTTATTGATCATAATGCGGTCAAGCTCACGCCCCATGCCATACTTTTCGATAGCCTCAATGAAAACGCCGGCAGAAATAACCTCACCATCTGGCTCAATGAGTCTAGCCAGTGTTTCGCAGGCAAACAACTCTCCTGTCTGGCAATTAACAATATTGTGGTAGTACGGAATGATGCGATCTTGTTCTAAAGCCGTGCGGAGTTTTTCAGTATAGTCTCGCGTATTACGATTGATTTCGATACGATCCTTCAACGTATCAAGTGTACAGGTGCTGTTCTTACCCATTTCCTTAGCTTGAAACATCGCTACATCAGCACCAGCCATCAAATCAGATTCATTCAAACCATCCGCGGGATAAGTAGCGATGCCGACTGAAACCGTTAAATGATAATGTTTTCCATCTGGTGCGGTAAACACACGTTCACGTAATGCTTTAGCTAACGACTCTGCCACTCTGATGGCACCATCCCGTCCTGTTTCCATTAAAATCACAGCAAACTCATCACCGCCGATACGTGCGGCTAAATCTCCCTTGCGTATATGCTCTCTTAATATTTCAGTTACGCCACATAGCGCATTGTCACCTGTAGGATGCCCATAGGAATCATTAATATCTTTGAAATCATCAAGATCAAGTAGCAGTAATGAAAACTCATGGTTATGCCGCTCCGAGCGACCAAACTCGTATGTCAGGATATTATTAAAGTGGCGTCGATTATAAAGCCCGGTCAAAGGGTCGTGCATAGAGTAATACTCCAGCTCGCCCAACGTACGCGACAACACTTTACTGGAACCAACGACCATCACCATCACCGATAAAATGCTGCGAACGACACTTTCTTCCCGTTGCGTGAGTTCACCGCTTGAAACGTAAGCTACGCCCAATAAGCCTGCCAGTTTTGGCGTGTGCTCAGGCACAGCTACAGTGATCATACGCACATCGTCAATCTGGCTACACTCACTACTCGGCTTGACAATAAACTCCTCAACATCCAATAACGAATCACTGGGAAGGTTCAGACTGGCAAGCATTTTTCTAGACAACATATCTCGCGCTGTTTTTTTTATTTCATCGGAATAACTGCCAAGATAATAGAGAAAAAGCGAGAGTCCATGTTCTTCAGCAAAGGCTATATAGAAAAAATTGAATGGAAATATTTCATGAAAGTCAGACAGAATCTCCTGCACAAACTCTTTCCAATGCGTGATGCTCTCATGAGACAGAATAATGCGCTCCAGCACTTTGCTTTGGCGCTCGAACAAATCTTTTTCAATCAGCGTAGAAGAAAGTTCGGTTAAAGTACTATTAAATTCTTGCATTGCAGCTTGCACATGGTGACCACTGCGTTGCCATTGCCGCTGACGTTCGCTTAATAAAAGGTCTAGTGTCGTATCTAAACATTCACACGCACCGATGGCATGATCTAAATGAGTCGTTAAATCAGGCACATTGACGTCTTTAGCCAGCCCTTGCAAGTCAACAATTAAATTCTGATGAACATCTTTAACCAACTCATTAATGCTACTGTCAAACATCTTGATGCGCGTCTGGCTTTCCAATAAGGCCGCCATACGATCGATAACGTTTAGGCGTACCTCTTCCAGATTATTTGGGCGAATTCTGGTCATGCGGAGAACCGCCCACCACTCTGCATTAAGTCAATGCCACATTGCAGGTCTCGCAACCAATCCAGAAAATCTTGCACCGCTGCACCGCGATATATAGGCCCATGTTGCGGCGCAATCATTTCAATATCCAGATTAGCAATAGTTTCCAGCCAGTAAAGAATAGCTTTATTCGAGCACATGTAGCGACGATGAAAAGCCTCGATGTGTGGTACATGGCTTTTGAAGTCATCCACATAAGCGTCATTATTGTCCGTGGGCACCATGGCTGCGCCTATGTCCCCAGAAAACAATATTTTGGATACAGGGTCGTAAACGTTGATTTGACCTTCAGAATGCAGGAAGTGTGCCGGAATAATCTTAAGTGCGAATCCTGGCAATATTTCGCAGTCCATTCCTTCATCAGAAACACCGATGAACTGCGACATATTTTTCAAACCGTAATGCGGTAGAAATCGCATCCAGATGCGTGAAATATAGACAGGCGCCTTAATTAGTTCCAGCCAGGTAGATAAGCCTCCGACAATGTCCGGGTCTTGATGGGAAAGAAAAATGCCACGCACCTGATCAACTGACACATAACGCAACATCTCGGCCAGTACACGCGGCATTACACCAAAACCACCTGGATCCAACAACACGCCAGCATCTTCATGTACGATCAAATACTGATTGGATCGGATGCCATCCTCTTCTCCAGGTTCGCTTTCATTAAGCAATACGAATTTATGATTATTCGTTCCGAACAACAGGATGTTGCGCATTACACTCTCCAAGAAGATGCAGTAACCATCTTTAACTAGTGGTTAAACTCGCCGAAGTTTAACTTTAATTTCACCAGCAGGTCTTGATATAAAGCAAAACGCTACATTATTTGCAGATATGAATGCTCTTGAAATTGGCATCCTCGTTGGATCGCAATCTCAGCAACACGTATTACTGAGTATTTTTATAATTAGGCCCAAAAAATTCCGTCATCATAAAATCCTCCAACCCAGAGTTATCTTCAAGCCGCGCAGATAAAACGATGACACGCCCCATGCGTTGTGAATCCCAATTAAAGTCCCCTTGATAATGCTCTCGAATCAGACCTATCATCTTCTTAATCATAATCAATCGAATATCTTGCCCACTGCTCGCATCGACTTCAAAAAACTGTCGTCTGGAGCTGCTGTAATCATTCGTCCAGCCCCTGAAAGAAAAACTTGCATGACGGCTACTTAAGCTAGTGATATCAAAAATACCATTAGTGCCCGATTGTAAATTACGCTTAATTCTTTCATCTCGCATTTGTTCGTCAGTAGGGCCTCGCTCTCTAGCCACCGCTTCTGCATTCTGTCTTGCAGCATCAGCCTCTATTGCCTGCCGTTGCGCCTGCCTAGCTTTCACGTAAGACATCATATCTGTAGGTGCACTTTCTTTTGGTGGCAAAACCTCTGGGCTAGGCTTAGGTATCACAGGAACATCAGGTACAGAAAATGAAGGTTCCTGATTAGCTTTAGGCTGCTGCGCAATCACTTTTGGAGTAGATTTCAATACCTTTTTAGGTGGCTTCTTTACTTGGCTTTGCACGACTACTTTTGGCTCAGATGGCGGAGCAAGGCTAACATCAATAGTTTGATGTGGCGGTACAGAAGCTGTGTTGAAGTCAACTTTAGGCACCACAAAAAAGATCACGGCATGCAGTAGCAATGAGAATAGAATCGCAATCAGCGTATTTCGGCTGATATTAATACTAATCTGATTATCGCCGCGTTTCGCGAGTAAACGCGACTCCTGCATAAAGGTATCAAAGACTTGATGATCGATTTGGTTTTGCTCTATTTGCATTTAAAGGCGCATGTCTTGCCATGTTTTTTCAAGGCGTTTGATTGAGATTGGAAATGGCGTTTTAAGTTCTTGCGCAAACAACGAAACTCGAAGCTCTTCTATTAACCAGCGATAGTCCTGCAAGGACTGCGGAATATCCAGATGCGCCTGATTAAGTGCATTAATCTTATCTTGCCATTTTTGCCACAACACGCCCACACTGCCTGCATTCTTACCATCACGCTCTGGGTTAGCTGGATGCTTTTCAATTCTTAAGCGCAATGCTTTCAAGTAGCGCGGCACATGCTGCAGCTGCTCCCATGGCGTTTGGCTAAAGCAACCTTTGTAGACAAGTAGGCACACTTGCTGCTCCAAGTCACGTTTTAGACGATTCACCGTTGCCGCCATTTGGTTTTGCTTGGCTGCTAGCAATTGATATTCCGTTGCAATGGCCTGCGCTTGACGTGCAACGGCTTCACTTACTGCTGGCAGGCGAGTTCTGGCACGTTGCTTCAACTTCATAAACTCGGCATTAGTGCGCGGTAAATCATCTTCACCAATAAATGCACGATCAGCAATGGCACTAATCATATCTTCACGTAAATCTTCAGGCGACATTACATTTCTGAGCGTTAACGCGTATTGATTAAAATTCGGCAGGCTTTTTTCAAGCTGCTTCATTTGTTCTTTTAACTCAAAACGCATTAAGCGGCAAATACCTTTACGTAGATTTACCTCAGCCTCACGTTCTGTATCAAATAGCTTTACCGACACACTATCGACATCATCTTCAAGTGCTGGATAACCTATCACTTTTAAGCCATCACGTTCAAAACTGAGTGTGGCGGGTAAGTCGCCAAAATCCCACTGTTTCAGACCTGTTTTCTCGATGTCTGGCGACGTATTCCTAAAAGTGAGTTGTGCGGCTGAACCGAGTTGTTTTTTGAGCGCATTCCAATCACGCCCCATTGCTAGTTCTCGCCCAGCGTCATCGATTACACTGAAGTTCATGAGTAGATGCGCTGGCGTGGATTCAGTCCAGTCCTCTACTGATATTTTTAATGTGGTTTCACGTTGAATATACACTGCTAACACTTGTTTAATCGGACCTTCACCAACTTTGGTCTGCTCCAGAAATCTGGTCACAAACTCTGGCACAGGCACACACACTCGGCGGAAAGTCTTCGGCAAGGCTTTAATCAAATAGGTGAGCTTTTCACGCAACATGCCTGGCACCAGCCATTCGGTTTGCGTAGGGTTAAGCTGATTCAATAAAGCCAGCGGTACTGTGGCGGTGACACCATCCAACACGTGGCTAGGCTCAAAACGATACTTGAGCTGCACTTCTACGCCATCCAACACGATTTTTTCTGGGAACTGCACTGCGGTAATCGCATCAGCACCATGACGCATCAAATCATCACGGGTCAGATACAACAATCTCGGATTCTCTTTCTCCGCCGTTTCACGCCATTTTTCAAACGTCGCCGCCTGAAAAATATCTGCTGGAACTTTTGCGTCATAGAACGCAAATAATTGATGCTCATCAACCAGCACATCCTGACGACGTGCCTTATGCTCAAGCTCTTCCACCTCTGCAATCAAACGCTCGTTGGCAGTAAAAAATGCCGCGCGTGTATCAAACTCACCGTTAGCCAAGGCTTCGCGGATAAATATCTCACGCGATTCTTGTGGGTTGATTGGCCCGTAATGCATACGACGCTTGGGGATAATCGTCAGGCCATACAAGGAAACACGTTCCCATGCATTGACCATACCCATTTTTCTATCCCAACGCGGGTCTGAGTATTGGCTTTCAGTCAAACCTCTGGCAAGTGGCTCTATCCAATCCGGTTCAATCTTAGCGACACAACGCGCATACAATTTGGTGGTATCCACCAGTTCGGCCGCAATCACCCATTTTGGACGCGTTTTTTTGAGTGTGGAGCCGGGCGCCACATGAAAACGAATGCCGCGTGCGCCAGAGTATGAATCGCTATCACCATCTTTGAAACCGATATTGCCTAACAAGCCCGCCAATAGTGCTTTGTGGATCTGTTCAAAGTTGGCTTCTTTTTCGTTAAGCTTGAATTCCATTTCATCGGTAATTTGCTTAATTTGCCCGTGCAGCTCGCGCCATTCTTTTAAACGCAGGAATGACAGGAAGTTAGTGTGACACTGATTCAATAAGTCTTTATTAGATTTTTTAGTTTTGAGCGCGTTATCAAAGAAATCCCATAGTTTGAGGTAGCTCATGAAGTCAGAGCCTTCACCGGCAAACTTGGCGTGCGCATTATCCGCCGCTTCGCGTTTATCCATGGGTCTTTCACGCGGATCTTGAATACTGAGCACGCTGGCAATAATCAGGATTTCATTCAAACAGTGCTCACGTTTTGCGGCTAGAATCATACGTCCGACACGTGGGTCTAAAGGTAGCCTTGCCAGTTGTAGTCCGGTCTCGGTAATCTGACGACGACTATCCACCGCGCCAAGCTCTTGTAGCAGTTGATAACCATCGGTAATGAGTCGGCTACTCGGCGCTTCAATAAACGGGAACTCGGTAACATCACCTAAACGCAAGGCTGCCATGCGTAAAATGACTGATGCCAACGAACTGCGAAGGATTTCCGGCTCGGTAAATTCTGGTCGACCATTGAAGTCTTCTTCGGAATACAAGCGCACACAGATGCCGTTCGACACTCGACCGCAACGCCCTGCCCTTTGCTTGGCTGCCGCTTGGCTAATTTTCTCAATCTGCAACTGCTCAACTTTGGCACGGGTACTGTAACGGTTCATCCGCGCCAAGCCAGCATCAATCACATACTTAATGCCAGGTACAGTTAGCGAAGTTTCAGCCACGTTAGTCGCCAGCACAATGCGACGTGAGCTGTGACTTTTGAATATCTTTTGCTGATCTTCAATACTCAGACGCGCAAACAGCGGCAGCACTTCAATATGCTTGAGTTTGGCGGAACGGCCTTGGTACTTTCTGAGGTGCTCAGCAGTATCGCGAATCTCACGCTCACCAGGTAAAAACACCAAAATATCGCCATCGCCTTGACGTAACAAGTCATCTGCGGCGTCTAAAATCGCCTCTTCTATAGCTTCCTCTTCATCGTCTTCTTCTAGCCAGCGCGCCTCTGTCTTAGCTTTGCGGGCTATTCCGAAGATAGTCTCGTCTTCCAAATCAAATTGCGCATTCTCCGCTTCAGCCGTTTCTTTCGCACGGAAACCCGCTTTACCTAATGGGCGATAACGCACTTCAACGGGATAAGTACGCCCTGACACTTCAATCACTGGTGCGCCGTTAAAGTGTTTTGAAAACCTGTCAGCATCAATCGTGGCTGAAGTTACAATAACTTTCAAATCAGGGCGCTTGGCTAGTAACTGCTTGAGATAGCCGAGCAAGAAGTCAATATTCAGGCTGCGCTCATGCGCCTCATCGATAATGATGGTGTCATAGGCATTGAGAAACTTATCACCCTGCGTTTCTGCTAACAAAATACCATCAGTCATCAGCTTGATGTAACTGGACTCTGATAGTTTGTCATTAAAACGTACTTTATAGCCGACTACTTCACCCAGCGGACTTTGCAATTCTTGAGCAATGCGTGAAGCCACCGAACGCGCAGCAATACGACGTGGTTGGGTATGACCAATCAAACCGGACACACCGCGCCCGAGCTCCAGACAGATTTTAGGAATTTGTGTGGTTTTACCTGAGCCGGTTTCACCACAGATAATCACCACTTGATGCTTGGTAATGGCTGCCGCAATTTCATCCTTTTTACCGCTGACTGGTAATTCTGGCGGATATTCCGGTTTGGGAAGATTGGCTAGACGTGCTGCAAATTTTTTCTGGGAAACGTGTAATTTCTGAGCAACTTCCCCCAGCAAGCGTTGCGCTTTTAATAAGGATTTATCATCCTTAAGCTTTTGTAGATCGACCACATCTCGCAGCTTGCGGCGTAGTGCATGACGATCAGCCAGCATACTGGCTTGCAGACCAGCAGCTAAATCGGTAGTGTTCAACGTAACAGTTTTTTGCGTTGCAGATTTAATGACATTCATAAGGCGGGATTTTATCATGCCGCAATGACATACACTCAGTACGAATAGCGTAACTTACGCCTAACCAACACCTCGCCCATTTTTTTTCAATTCTTCAGCAAAAGCCTCTGCTGGCATCGGGCGGCCAAACAGGTAGCCTTGTACGAGTTCGCAACCGGCATTGCGCAAAAAGTCAGCCTGCGCTTTGGTTTCTACGCCCTCAGCAATAACATCTAACTTTAGGCTGTGCGCCATGACAATAATCGTTTGTACCATAGAGGCATCGTTGCTATCCACCGTAACATCTCGCACAAAAGACTGGTCAATTTTAAGCTTATGGATTGGGAAACGCTTCAAATATGAAAGTGACGAATAACCTGTACCAAAATCATCAATCGAAATCCCCACACCAAGTGCTGTAAGTTCACGTAAAGTAATCAGCGTACGCTCTACCCCTTGCATCAGAATGCCTTCAGTTAACTCAAGATCAAGAAATTCGGCGGGAACCGAATACTTGTCAAGCAAATGGCTCACTTGGCCTTGCAGGCTGCCTTCACGGAACTGAAGTGAAGATAAGTTCACCGCCATTTTTACTTCTGGCAGACCTGCTTTGCGCCAAATCTGACATTGATGTATTGCTTCTTCCAAGACCCAGTTACTAATTGGGCCAATAAGTCCAGTCTCTTCTGCCAAAGGAATAAAACTGGCAGGTGAAATCATGCCAAGCTCAGGGTGACACCAGCGGATTAAGGCTTCACAGCCTATGATGCTGTTATCAGTCAAATCCACCTGTGGTTGATAGTGAAGTTCGAACTGTTTACGCTCCAGCGCGACTCGCAGATTACTTTCCAGTGTTAGACGCTCATAGGCATTGCCATTCATACTTGAATCAAATCGCAGGTATTTATTACGTCCACCTTCTTTTGCCTGATACATGGCAACATCGGCATGCTTAATTAACGTCTCGGCATCAATTGCATTATCTGGATACATTGCAATACCTATACTTGCCGATATTCGCAGTTCATGAGCGGCAATCGCATACGGCTTCATAATCAATCCCAGCATTTTTGCTGCGACCATTTCAGCACCATCTATATTAGTATTAGGTAGCACAATAATAAACTCATCCCCACCCTGACGTGACACTGTATCCTGCTCTCGCACACACTCCATCAAACGCTCTGCCACCATTTTAAGCAACTGGTCACCAGCATCATGACCTAATGTATCGTTAATATTCTTGAATCGGTCAAGATCCAAGAATAGTAGCGCTAATGTACTTTTGTTGCGTTGTGCCGAGATAAGCGCCTGTTCCAAGCGGTCATTAAATAAAACGCGATTAGGCAAGCCAGTCAACACATCATAATGCGCCAGCTGTTGAATACGGTCCTCTGCCAGTTTACGCTCTGAAATATCACTAAAAATTGAAATGTAATTCAGTACTACGCCATTATCATCTTTGACAGAAATCAGAGTTATTGCCTCGGGATGAATCTCGCCATTTTTACGTCGATTCCAAATTTCCCCCTGCCAGCTTCCTGTCTTAAGTAGCGTACTCCACATGCGGTTATAGTAGTCTGCATCATGACGACCTGAACTAAGTATGCGTGGGTTCTCACCTATCACATCCTCGGCCGAATAACCGGTAATATCAGTGAAACTACGATTCACCGAGATAATATTATTGTGGCTATCTGCCACTAAAATACCTTCTTTACTGTACTCAAAGACCTTCGCTGCACGCTCTAAATTCACCATATCAGCTAATCGCTGCTGCTCCAGATCAAGATTCGTCAGTGCAAATGAAACGTCTTCAGATAAACCAACCATCAAACTAATCAGCTCTGGCGTAAAGTATCCAAGCTCTGCGGAATATACGGCAATACCACCATAACACTTTCCACTTCTAAAAATCGGGAAAGACGCGGCAGAGTAAAAATGGTGCTTGGCAGCGCGATCTCCCCATAGAGCAGACTCTGGTGCATTAAGGTAATCATTATATATTTTAGGTGTACCGTCGCGAATTACCGTTCCCAACGGACCCTGACCTTCTACACGCTCAGCATCAACAGAAATTTTAATATCCGCAAGATAATCTAAAGCCAGCCCAGCACAAGCAGTGATGTTAACCCAACCATCTTGCTTCGGTACGCCAATCCAGACTAACTCAAAAGGAACGCGATCAGCCAGCGTATGACTAATTTTATTGAGTAATGTCGATTCATCGTTTTCCTGCACAGTGATTTCACTACATTTGGTCCAAGCCGCATATAACCTGTTAATACGGCTCAGCTTAACTTCGGAATCACTCAGCGTATCCAGCATACTATTGAAGCGATGTGCCAGCTGACCAACTTCATCGTTACCAGTAATCTTTGAACGTATGTCGCGCTGACCTTCCGTGACCGTTTTCGTAACAAACATTAGATGATACAAATTACGCGTCAAGCGATTGGCAAGCATCATCGCGATGATAAAAGAGACAGCCACGGCCAGTGAAGCAAAACCAAGTCCGGCCCAGCCGAGTATTTGTAAATTGGAGTTCGAAGATGCTCTGGATATTTCAACTCTTGCCCAACCAATGAGTCTGTCTCCAGCCATGATAGGCTGGGCAACATCCACTATTGCTCGCTGATTGATCAAAACAACCTGCTCAGCGTTCGATTCAAGCAAACGTAGACTTACCTTATCATCAACAAATCGACCGATCTGTGCTGTATCTGTTGCGCCCAGCACTTCCCCTCGCAACGACAGCACTAATGCAAATTTAAGATCAGAAGTATTGGCAAACCCCGCCAGAACCTCTTGTAAACCAGCCACATCGTCAGCCAACACCCAAGGGGTACTGCTCGAAGCTAGCGTATGCGCCAGACTTATAGCACGATTAGTACTAGTCTCATAAAGAAAGTCTCGCTGATGCTCATACATCAAAGCGCTAAAGCTAAGCATCAGCATTAGTGAGACAAAGCTGAATGACAATACCAACTGATTACGGATAGAACTGTTCCAGTAAGCCTTCACGCTACGCGGCAGCAGAGTCAAAAACTTCACCACTAATTTCAATGAGTCTACCATTCGACGTTTCTAACCTGGGTTGAAAAAGCAGTTAAAAATGCCTGTACCGGCCGATAAGTTTCATCAGTAGCAGTCTCGAACCGTGAAATAGGTAAACGTGCCAGCATTTTTTTACCCTCATCGCTATCATTCAGACTAAACAATATCCTTTGAAATTTTTCCGCAATAGCGGGCGGCACATCCTTGCGAACTACCCAGCCATTGTTTTGTAGTGGTTCTGTTTGCCACTTCACCTCAAGCTCACTTGCCATGTCTGGATGCTCTATACAAAAGGCCTTCCATGGTATAGGCCAAGTTGCTCCCGCTGCAACATGCTTGCGCAGCACATTAAGAATTGAAGACTCTTGTGAACCAACATAACGATTTTCTATATCTTTATTCACATCAAGGCCATGCGTCTGTAAATAATATTGCGGCATCATTGTTGCAGCCAGAGCGGTTGCCGCAGGGTAAGAAACAGCTTTACCTTTTAGATCAATCACTTCCTTAATGCCGCTATCCTTCCGCACTAATATAAGCCCTCGAAAATCATCGTCATCCCCCATTTTGCCAAAGATGTGATAGCCATGATTTAACGAGCGTACGGTTTGATAGGGATTCGGCATGGCAAATTCAAAATGACCTGCGTCCAGCTTTTTATCGAATTCATCGTAATTTTGTGAGGCTTCTAACCTGAAATTTACTTCTGGGATATGAATATTAATGTATTCAATAATTGGCCCGTAGAGTTCATTCAGGCGTTGTGGATTATGTAACGGATGGATACCAACAATGTACTCTTTGCGAGTATCTTGGCTATGTTTACTAAAACTAGGCGCATAGACTGTTTCTGTCGGCTGGTCACAACTAACTAAAAACATTAGTAATACTGCTATCCAATAGTAACGAAACATTCAGCCCCTCTATCTATTATGTAAATTACTTAATAAATTACATGCGCAGCCTTTGGCCACTTAAACCTTATGTTGCATTCATGATTAACTTTAAAATCACTGGAGTGAAAACCCCGTGTACTCAATAGCCATTTCAGACAATAGCTCCTTACGAAAATAAGGGCTCTCAAAATGATTATACACAACCATTTATTAAGATAGTATGCGGCTTGGCGCTAATATGCTTTCCAAAAATAAAAAAGCCTATGCTTATACACAGGCTCTCTTAGATTTACTAACTACGATTAAATTAATGGATATCTTTTTGTTGTATACCTGCCAGCAACCACGGTGCATTTTCTTGATGTAAGTTCTTTTGTACGTGCCAAATTTCATCGACAAACTCAGGCATGCCATCATTCTCACGTAATTGACCTGTAAATCTGACACTGGCTATTGTAAAATCACCCTCATTAGCAACTTCCAATAGTTCTGCATCAATTGCAATCACGTCTGTTCTTTGCACAACATTGCCGCGTTCTTGCATTTGCATAGAAATTTCAGCGAATATTTCTGGAGTCGTATATTCACGTACATCATTAATGTCTTTACGATCATTCGCAGCCTGCAAGCGAATGAAAGACGCTTTAGCATTGCGTAGAAAACTATCAATGGGAAAACCTTGTGGAATAGAATTCATGACTGGAATCGCACTCTCGCTATAAATTGATTGCGACATGGGTGCAGAAGCATTATATGGTGCAGCACCACCTACGTATTGCATATTGGGTTGTTGAGATTGCTTGAACTTGGCAATTAAAAACATAACAAGCCCAGCTAATAGCAGCAATGGTAAAACTGAACCTAACCCACCTATACCATTCCCTGCAAACATTGAAGCTAAACCAGCACCAATAGCCAGACCAGCAAGTGGCCCTAACCATTTATTACGGTTTTGTGCTGGTGCGGCATCGGGTGCTCTTTGTACTCGTTGAGCAGGCATAGTGCGTTGCTTACCAAAACTATTACCTCCCCCAAAACGCCTAGCCTCAGCTATGCTGGAAAACAAACTGAGGCAGGTTAATGCAATGGTTAATAGTATCAAGAATCTTTTCATGTATTTCCTTATTAGGCGGGTAAATTAAAGTTATCAGTTAATGAGGGTACTGGATTTCAGAATGACGCAGATTATAACTGCGCATGCAAGCCGCTAATCAAGTCGACAAATAAAAAGGTATAAACCAGTTGGGTAAAAAGTAAAGACTTGGCCTAATGGCCATTATAAAGAATAGGCAGACTGGGAGTAGAGTGTTAACTCGACATGCTTATGACGCTAGATACTCAAGGCTCTAAGGTTGGCACACCAACAATGCGCATCACCTTATCTATATCCATACGTAATAATTCAGCAATATCCGAGTAATCATCAGGCAAAGCGGCATCGTCCCAGCCATGTGCAGAGTGACGCGCTAGATTAACGGCTAATGTGACATTTCTCACACGCTGCTCACCAGATGCCTCTTCTTGCATTAACTTAACAAGCAATGGTGGAAATTCAAACGAATCTACAATTTGTTTTTGCAAGTCATGCAATGTAAAACCCAGCACCTCTTGTTGCACAGCTTTGCTACGTAAAGTTTTATCTGCCTGCTGCATAGCGCACATGGTATTCATTTTTTCCGGCTCGAAACACCACATTAACATTTCGGATAAGTCATGTAGCAATGCCGCAATACGCACTTCTTCTGCGCGTAAGTCTTTAAGATAGGTAGCCCAGTCAGCAGCAAAATATGCAGCACGATGTGCTCGGCGAATGAGCCTGAGTAAATGTGTTAGTGCAGGGAGATTGGTTTTAAGCGCATCTTCTACAAGATAGTGAGTTGGAATGTTCTGAAAAAAAGCAGTTGCACCCATCATAATAATGGCTTGTTCAACCTGGAGCAGGTCTTGTAGCTGATTGCGGCCTTTATGTTTTTGAGAGTAGCAAAGTACCTTAAAAACCATCATCGGATCATGTATGACTGCGGTTGTAATGGCTCGTGCGCTTTGCTTATCTTCATCCTCACGGAGGATTGCTACCTCTCGTGCCGTTTGTTTAAGCACTGGAATTTCAGCCGTTGCAATAAAGTCAACCCAAGCTTTTATGTCTCTTGCTGCTTCACCTACGGGTGCTGATGCCATTTCACGCTCTCCTCTAATTGCAACATAGCATACATTTAATTCTAATCCACAAAATTATTAAAAAACACTATAAAAATAGTGTTTACCATTGATTTGCGCTTTATTAAAGATAAGAATGACGCATTCTGCATAGCAAGAGTGGCTATGCTAAAATGCACCATTACATCATTAAATTAGTAAGCACATGGCCGTCTCGATTAAAAACCAGCAAGATATTGAAAAAATGCGCATCGCAGGCAAACTTGCCTCTGAAGTGCTAGATTTTATTACGCCATACGTCGTACATGGCGTAACTACAGATCAATTAGACAAGCTCTGCCATGATTACATGGTCGATGTGCAGAAGACTATTCCAGCACCGTTGAACTATGCACCAGGTGGACATAAGCCTTATCCAAAATCAATCTGCACCTCAATTAACCAACAAATCTGTCATGGTGTACCTAGCGACAAAGCCTTGAAAAATGGTGACATCGTGAATCTGGATATCACCGTAATTAAAGATGGCTACCATGGTGATACTAGCCGCATGTTTTGTGTGGGAGACCCATCAATTCAAGCTAAACGTTTATGCGAAATTACTTATCAAGCCATGTGGCTTGGCATTTCAAAAGTAAAACCCGGTGCTACCTTAGGCGATATTGGCCACATCATTCAAACCTTTGCTGAAAAAAATGGCTACAGCGTTGTGCGTGAATTCTGCGGCCATGGCATTGGCAAAGCATTTCATGAAGACCCTCAAGTCCTGCATTACGGTAAGCCAGGTACAGGTTTAAAACTGCAAGCTGGCATGATGTTTACCATTGAGCCGATGATAAATGCTGGCAAGCGAGATATTAAGCAAATGCCAGATGGCTGGACGATTGTGACAAAGGACCGTAGTCTTTCTGCCCAATGGGAACATACTATTTTGGTAACCGATACAGGCTATGAAGTCATGACATTATCTGACGGATCACCAGCAATACCAGACTTTATTTAGCTCACCGACGCCATCTTTAATATGAACGCTGACTTAGCGCAAACCCCAGCGAGTAAAGATAATGTAGCCTTTTGGAGGCAACACATTAAAGACGGCATTTCTGTACTTAAAACTAATTTCTACAAAACCCCGAACACTGCCAGACTATTTAAGCAGCACTGCATACTTATCGATGGCTTACTTGCGGCAATATGGGCTCAAGTAAATTTTGACAAAACCTGCTGTTTGATTGCAGTTGGTGGCTACGGTCGTGGTGAGCTTTACCCCCACTCCGACATTGATCTACTAATATTGCTACCAGAAGGTGTCATTGACGGCTCACCGCTTAGCCTAAATATTGAAGCGCTTATCGGTCTATTCTGGGACATAGGACTGAACGTTGGGCATAGTGTACGCAGTCTGAACGAGTGTATTTCTGAAGCTAAAAAAGACATTACAGTTCAAACCAACTTAATCGAATCGCGTCTCTTGGCTGGAGATAAAGCCCTTTATCAAAGTTTCTTGAGCGATATCGACCGCACCATGGATGTGCCTGTTTTTTTTAAGGCTAAATTAAAAGAACAAAATAACCGTCATGCCAAATTCAATGACACAGCCTACAATCTAGAACCCAATATTAAAGAAAGCCCTGGCGGACTACGTGATCTACACATGATCATGTGGCTTACACGCAGCTTGAGCATGCATCATGGTTTAATCTCCAACACATGCAACTGCTGGAATATCCTTGTTAAACAGAATATTATTTCTGTGCTTGAAGCACGTCAGATTCGGCAACATGAAAAAAACCTGCAATTATTACGCATTCATCTGCACTTCTTGAGTGGGCGCAGAGAAGATCGCTTGCTTTTTGATTTTCAAAATGATCTAGCCACAACCTTGGGTTACATTAACACACCCCGCAAGCGAGCCAGTGAACAACTCATGCAAAGCTACTATCGTAGCGTGAAATTCATCAGTTTAATGAATGAAATCATTCTTAAATTGTTACAGAAAATATTGTCTGCAACACCTACCATCATTAAGCCTATCAACTCTCGCTTTGAAGCACACAACCAATTACTGGTAGCTAAAACAGCAGGATTATTGCAGCAGCAACCTACTGCGATTCTTGAGGCTTTTTTATTACTGCAACAGCATCCTGAATTAATCGGCATGAGCGCTTCTCTATTGCGCAATTTGCAGCGCGTTAAAAAGCTGGTCAATCGAGATTTCCGACAAAATCCAATCAATAAAAAACATTTCATTGAAATACTCTCGCAGCCACAAGGCATTAATCATGCGCTCAGGGCAATGAACCGTTACGGGATTCTAGGCAGTTACATTCCTGCATTTGGGAAAATCGTTGGTCAAATGCAGCACGACTTATTTCACGTGTACACAGTTGATGAGCATATTCTCAATGTGTTAGCGAACCTACGCCGCTTTGCAAAACCTGATCTCAAGCATGAATTCCCGCTGTGTAGCGAACTGTTTGCGAGTTTTGAAGCACCACATCTACTTTACTTAGCTGCATTGTTTCATGATATTGCAAAAGGTCGCGGTGGAGACCACTCAACCCTAGGAACATTAGATGCCAGTAGATTCTGCAAGCAACATGCCTTATCAAAGGCCGATAGCGCGTTGGTTGCATGGCTAGTCGAATCTCACTTGAAAATGTCTGCAACGGCACAGAAGTCAGATTTATCTGATCCTAGCGTTATCGAAGCATTCGCACATTTTGTAGGCGATGAACGAAGGTTAGTTGCACTATATTTACTCACCGTTGCTGATATCCGTGGAACAAGCCCAGTCGTGTGGAACGCATGGAAAGCACGCCTACTAGAAAGCCTTTTCTATGCAACGAGGCGAACGCTTGCGCATCACATCATACATCCACAGCAAGCCATAGAACTACGTAAAACAGAAGCCGCACAAAAATTAAACAAATTTGGCCTTAGCGCTCACTCTTACGAACATTTATGGGCTAAGTTTGGCGTAAATTATTTCATACGTCATGAAAGTGATGAAATCGCCTGGCATAGCCGACTTCTTACCCCACACCTAATGGCGAGCCAGCCGATAGTGCGTGCTCGACTGAGCCCCAGTGGTGATGGCATTCAAGTAATGATTTATACCAAGGATCGAAATGACTTGTTTGCAAGAATCTGTAACTTTTTTGATCGTATGGGTTACACCATCGTCGAAGCGAAAATTTATACTACAGATCACGCCTATGCATTAGATAGCTTTATTGTTTTAGATCAATCAGGTAAGTCGGTTAGTTATAGTGGTTTATTAAACTTTATCGAGGTTGATCTGACGCAAAAACTCGATGAGAGTTACCAATTAGAGTCACCCTTAAAAGGACGTATTAGTCGTCAGGTAAAACACATGCCTATTCAAACGCAAGTGACCATTACCAAAGAGGCTGACAACAATAATCATAAGCTAGAGATTATAGCGAATGACCGACCAGGACTATTGGCTACGCTAGCACATCAGTTTTTAATACACAAAATAGAACTGCATAACGCTAAAATCAACACGCTAGGAAATCGTGCTGAAGACAGCTTTTTAATTTCAGCTAGAAAAGGCCAAAAATTAGATATGGAACACATCAGACTGCTACAAGAGTCACTGATTGCAGAGATTTAGCATTTTCAGCCTAACTGATAGTGCTTGCGTAATGCCTTTTTAACATGCCACGTGCAAGACATGCCTGCTGGAAATGTAACTAAATCGCCCGTCTGGAAACTAACAGCTTCATCACCATCTGGGGTAACGGTTACTTCACCCTCAAGAATATACGCAATTTCTTGCGTCCCAAAAAACCATGGAAACTGTGATACCTCTTTAGTCCATATTGGCCAACTCGTAACGCCTAGTGAAGCTAACTTCTCCGTCGTTGGTTTTTCCACAAGAATTGTGGTCATTTCAGACTCCTTAAAAGAAAAAGGCCTTGAATACTCAAGGCCTTATTTTATAACGTACAAACGAAATTGCAATTATGAATGTTTGTAATGTTTCTTCAATTGTTTAGTCACTTCCCAGTTTGACTTCATACCTTTAGGGAACACTACAAAGTCACCTGCTTTGATTACAACAGTTTCGCCACCTTGTGGTGTTACGCGAATTTCACCTTCTAATACATAGGCGCTTTCTGTCATACCGAAGTCAAGTGGAAATTTAGATGGCGCACAATCCCAAATAGACCAGCTAGATACACCTAGTTCTTTCAATTTTTCTTCTGATGGGTTGTGGTCAATAATAATTTGGCTCATTTTACTTCCTAGATTAATGGATTACAAAAGAGCTGCTTCATGAAAAAGCAGCGTTAAAAATTAAGGGCTGAATTATATAACAAAGTTTGAATGTTACATAAACGCACATGTAGCTATGCTACTAAAAACCTTTTCGTTACCCACTATAAAACTTAATAGCGTATCGTGAAATATCTTAAATAACTAAGTTGATTTACTGGCCTGAATAACCTGTAAAGCAATGGCATTCAACTGTTCCAATGCCAGCGCTCCGCTAACGCGCCCCATCTCACGCCCCTTCCAAAAGTAAGCTAAGGTAGGAATAGATCTTATATTGTATTTCGCACCTAATACCTGCTCTGCTTCTGTATCAACCTTAGCGTAAATAATTTGATTGGCAAACTTTTCAGCACTTGTTTTAAATGTTGGAGCAAACATCTTGCATGGTCCACACCACGGTGCCCAGAAATCAATCATTACGGGCAATATACTTTGCGTCAACATTTCATCTATATTAACTTGATTAAGTACTATCGGCCCTGATAACAATGACTTCTTACAGGCGCCACAAACAGGCATTGACCCTATCTTATCTATAGAAAAACGATTTTCTTTACCGCAATGAGGACACTTAATTTGCATTATTGATTCCAATCTTGAACTGAATATTCACCTAATAACCACTGACAACAAATTATTCATGAAGCAATATTTCGGTCATAACAATTACCATCTCACTATGCACATCTTGACCCAATCTCCGTTTCGGCCAACTGATCTTCTGCGTGCGCAACAAAAGGAACTCCTGGGCGGCCAGTACAAAGTGGCGTGCGGTGATAACTACAGAAAGTCTTAGACCCGCCAGCTAAAGTTTTTACATTTTTGAAACCGGACTGCACCAATATTCGGTAAGCTAAATAACTTCTAAAACCAACACGACAGTATAGAAACACGGGTTGATCATGAGGCAATGTATCTAATTTATTACGCAATTGGCCTAATGGAATATTGATTGCTGATGGTATATGCCAAGTTTGATATTCATGCGCACTACGCACATCAACAATAATGTTATCACCTATTGCTGCTTGATAATCCTCTGCATACCAGAAGTTAATGTCGCCTTTAAGTAGATTAGATGCAACAAATCCCGCCATATTAATGGGATCTTTAGCTGACCCATAAGGTGGTGCATAAGCCAACTCTAACTCTTCAAGATCATAAACTGTCATGCCTGCACGAATAGCCGTAGCAAAAACATCAATACGTTTATCTACACCATCATATCCTACAACTTGCGCCCCCATAACGACTCCATCACTAGGTGCAAACAACAATTTAATATGCATAGAGGTTGAGCCTGGGTAGTAACTGGCATGCCCTGTCGGGTGAATGTAAATTTTGAGATAAGGCAGCTTCTTTGCCTTGAGTATTTTCTCTGAAGCACCTGTTGCGCCTCCCGTCATTTCGAACACTTTGACTATTGCGGTGCCTTGCGTTGATGTGTAAGCACTATCACGTCCAAAAATATGATCTGCAACTATACGGCCTTGACGATTAGCCGGCCCTGCCAGTGCAACTAACACAGTATCACCAGTGATGGTATCTGTTACCTCTACTACATCCCCTGCGGCATAAATATTGGGATCTGACGTTTGCATATGCGCATTTACTTGAATACCCCCTCGCGAGCCAAGCATCAGGCCAGCACTCTGAGCCAAACGCACATCCGGACGTACGCCTACAGCAAGTAGCACTAAGTCAGCTAATAATGTCGTACCATCTTGCAAAGTCACGGCAACACTGCCATTAATATCAGCAAAGCTAACTGCCGCAACGCCTAGTTTTAACTGCACACCGTGATACTCCAAATGGTACTGAAGGTCACGCGCCATCTCCTGATCTAATGGTGGAATTATTTGATCAGAAAGCTCTACCAATGTAACCCCGATGGCACGATGCCGCAAACTCTCCGCCATCTCTACACCAATATAACCACCGCCTATCACAATAGCTTGCTTAATTCCTTGATCGACAATTGTCTTAATCACATCCATATCTTCAATATTACGAAGTGTAAAAATACTTGGATGATCTACGCCCGGAAGGCTTGGTATGATTGGACTGGCACCAGGACAGAGTACTAATTTATCATAAGTCTCAATGTACTCATCAGCCGAAGTAAGGTTTTTGATGGTTATTGTTCGTTCAATTTGATTAATTGCTAGCACTTCATGTCCGGTACGAACATCAAGGTTTAGATTTTCCGCTAGCGTTTGCGGCGTCTGCAATAGCAGTTGGTCACGATCTTTAATATCACCGCCAATATGGTAGGGTAAGCCACAGTTAGCAAAGGAAACGTATTGACTACGCTCTAATACAATGATGTTAGCTTGCTCGCTTAATCTACGGGCACGTGCTGCGGTAGACATTCCAGCGGCTACGCCTCCAACAATTACTATTTTCATGATGGGTGCCAAAAATGTTAATAATATGCTTAACTACACAATAGTCAACTAATTGACTGATTGGCAATATAGTTATATATTAGTTATATAAATTAAACTAATGCCATTAAAATAGCATCAACATAAATCACAATTAAAACGTCTAAAATTACAATCTAGCAAACACAAATTTCCATAAAGAAAGTTGGGTATATGAACAAAGTGCCAGAAACTAAACTTGCAGAAAAAACACCTCCGCAAAATGAGGTTGTCATTTCACTATATGCGGCGCAAGAGAAAATCTATCCACGCAGCACATTTGGCTACTTTACAAAATGGCGCTGGGTCATGATTTGGCTGACGCAGCTAGTTTTTTACGGTTTGCCATGGATGGAATGGGGTCATCGACAAGCCCTGTTATTTGATTTGGGCGCTAGACGTTTTTATATATTCAATCTGGTGCTGTACCCTCAAGATTTAATTTACCTCACAGCAATACTGATCATATCAGCACTGTCACTATTTCTTTTTACCGCAATCGCCGGGCGTTTATGGTGCGGCTACACTTGCCCACAAACCGTATATACGGAAATTTTCCTTTGGATCGAGCATAAAATAGAAGGAGACCGTGCAGCGCGGATGAAACTAGACGCTGGGAATATGTCAGCGAAGAAGTTAGCAAAAAAAGGTGCTAAGCACTTTGTTTGGATCACATTTGCACTTTGGACAGGCTTTACCTTTGTAGGCTACTTCACCCCAATACGGGAGCTTGCTGCATCCACATTGAATCTTGGATTGGGTCCATGGGAAACGTTCTGGGTATGTTTTTACGGCTTTGCCACCTATGGAAACGCTGGTTTCATGCGTGAGCAAGTATGCAAATACATGTGCCCATATGCGCGTTTTCAAAGTGCGATGTTTGATGATGACACTTTAATTGTGACTTATGATGAAGCGCGTGGCGAACCTCGCGGTAGCAGATCACGCAAAACAGACAGCACTGCTAGCGGACTAGGCGCTTGTATTGACTGTAGTTTATGTGTACAGGTCTGCCCTACTGGCATTGATATACGCAAAGGTTTGCAATATGAATGTATTGGATGCGGTGCCTGTGCAGACATATGTGACACTGTGATGGATAAAATGGGCTATGAGCGTGGTTTAGTTAAATATTCCACTCAAAATGCCATTAACAACCACTGGTCGCACAAGGAGATGTTACAACGCATTTTACGCCCACGCGTCATCCTATACACCAGCATTCTTGGCTTAATCATTACTGGCCTGCTAGTCAGCCTGTGGCTAAGAACCCCATTCCGCGTTGATATTGAGCGTGACCGTGGCGTAATGGCACGTATCTCTGATGATGGCATGCTAGAAAATGTTTACCGTATACAAATCATGAACGGCACTGAGGAAACACAACATTACAAGCTCAGCGCTAAAGGTCTTAAAGGACTACAGCTTGAGACCGAGACAGATCAAGAGCATGATGAAAAACATGAAGGTGAAGAAAAATACAACAACACGGTGATAGTCAACCCTACTGAAGCCCGTTGGTTAATTGTGGACTTAAAAATCCCAGATGGATCTGCCGACTCTGGATCACATAAAATCACTTTTGAGATTCAATCAGTAGAAAGCCAAGAAACCGTGAGTGAAAAATCAATATTTTTAGTACCTAGGTAGCAACTATTCGCAATTTTATCGGTCGGAGTAGCGCATGACACATCAACGTGGTGATGTCAGCCTGATTAAGGAAGATTAAAATGGAAACGTTGGATACCAAACCTTGGTGGAAATATGGTCATGCATGGCTGGTTATTTCAGGCCCTCTTATTGTGGTGATTGCGTCATTTATTACGCTTTATCTGGCAATAACACGACCTGATCCAGTCACCGATAATGATTATTATCGCCATGGCATTGAGATCAATAAAACGCTTAATGAAAAAGGTGACAGCTTAGCGCCAGCTGCACAGGCACGTAATCATGCACTGACTGGCTTCAAACCAAGACCAGGTAATCTGGCTAATCATTAATTCATGCTATCTAATGTCTATACCAGAGTATTTGCAATGCGACATCATGTCACATTGCAAATACTCTGGACTTTAACCTAGACTGTCTCCATGATAACTTGGTATTTCGATCACATTAAGCGACTGAAAGAGTCGAGAAAATCTGGTCGATTAACCATTGAAATTGCGGTTATTCTAACTATTAAAATCATGCTGTTATGGTTGCTATGGGCACTGTTTTTTTCTCACCCTATGGACAAAGACGCAAGACAGCTGGCTGTCACACGTATGATATTAAATCATTCTAACGAATAAGGTTTTTGCTATGCTGCCATCCGCTGAAGTTGTTGATCTATCCCGCTTGCAATTTGGTGCGACGGCACTTTACCACTTTCTATTCGTGCCACTTACCCTAGGCATGACATGGATACTGGTGATTATGGAGTCTGTGTATGTCATGACAGGCAAACAGGTTTACAGGGATATGACCAAATTCTGGGGTAAGCTATTTGGCATCAACTTTGCCATGGGCGTAACCACGGGTATTACCATGGAGTTTCAGTTTGGCACCAATTGGGCTTATTACTCCCATTATGTTGGTGACATATTTGGTGCACCACTTGCGATTGAAGGTTTAATGGCTTTTTTTCTGGAATCCACGTTCGTCGGCTTGTTTTTCTTTGGCTGGGATAAACTCTCAAAAGAAAAACATCTCATGGTCACTTTTCTAGTCGCGCTGGGTTCTAACCTTTCAGCATTGTGGATTCTAATTGCGAATGGCTGGATGCAAAATCCAGTTGGCGCAGAATTCAACTATGAAACCATGCGCATGGAAATGACCAGCTTTGCCGCACTTATTTTCAATCCGGTTGCGCAAGTAAAGTTTGTACATACCGTTGCAGCTGGCTATACGGCGGCATCCATGTTTGTGCTGGGCATTTCATCATGGTATTTACTCAAAAAACGTGATGTTGGCTTTGCTCTACGCTCCATTGCGGTGGCATCAGGCTTTGGTCTGGCCTCTATATTATCTGTAATTGTCTTGGGGGATGAGTCCGGCTACACCACTGGCTCAGTACAAAAAGTAAAATTAGCAGCAATTGAGGCTGAGTGGCACACTGAACCAGCACCAGCCGCATTCACCATATTTGGCCTGCCTAATCAGATAGAAGAACGTACAGATTACGCAATAAAGATTCCTTATGCACTAGGTTTGATCGCAACTCGCTCACTAGATGAAGAAGTTACAGGGCTGATTGACATTAAGAACCAGAATGAAGTGCGCATCCGCAACGGCATGCAATCGTATGCCGACTTGCAGCGTGTAAAGAGCGGTGATAAATCTGAAGCCTCGATTGCTGCATTTGAAAAGACAAAACAGGATTTAGGCTTCGGCTTGTTACTCAAAAAGTACACCCCTAACGTAACAGATGCAACTGAGGCGCAAATCAAGCAAGCTGCCACAGACACTATCCCTAATGTATTCACCCTCTTCTGGTCATTCCGTGTAATGGTGGCAATGGGGGTTCTTATGCTAATCATTTTCGCCGCATCATTTTACTTTACAGCCAAACGTACAATCAGCAAGCAAACATGGCTACTACGATTAGCCCTGTATGCAATACCTGCACCATGGATAGCCGCTGAAACAGGCTGGATTGTAGCTGAGATGGGTCGTCAGCCATGGACAATTTCAGGCATATTACCTACCCACTTATCAACATCATCATTAACCACTGGCAATCTTTACTTCAGCCTAGCTGGGTTTATCGGTTTCTACACACTGCTACTGCTAGTCGAGATGTTCCTAATGTTCAAGTACGCCCGACTAGGCCCTTCCAGCCTACACACAGGTCGTTACTTTTTTGAAAAAAACCAAGCTGAAGTTATCCACGCTTAAAAGAGGAACATCATGACATTCTTTGATTATGAAATACTAAAGCTCATCTGGTGGCTGTTTATTGGCGTATTACTTATTGGCTTCGCCGTAATGGATGGCTTTGATATGGGGGTAGCTGCATGGTTGCCATTCTTGGGTAAAAGCGATGCAGAGCGCAGAGTCATCATCAACACCATTGGCCCGACTTGGGAAGGTAATCAGACTTGGCTAATTACTGCTGGCGGCGCTATTTTTGCCGCATGGCCACTTGTCTATGCTGCGGCATTTTCAGGACTATACGTTGCCTTATTACTGGTGCTGTTTGCACTATTCTTCCGTCCAGTCGGCTTTGATTACCGTAGTAAGTTAGAAAACCCACGCTGGCGTAATGGCTGGGACTGGGCACTATTCGCTGGTGGAGCAATTCCTGCCTTAGTATTCGGTGTAGCGTTTGGCAATCTGCTTATTGGCCTACCTTTCCATTATGACGCTACGTTACGCTCATTCTACACTGATAGTTTTTGGGCATTACTCAATCCATTCGCACTATTATGCGGCGTAGTCAGCTTAAGTATGCTCATGATGCACGGGGCACTTTACTTACAATTACGTACTGATAGCGCAATACAAAAACGTGCGCAGAAAGCAGCTATCATCACAGGCATTGTGTGTGCGGCTGGCTTTGCGTTCGCCGGCATTTGGATTACCTATGGCATAGATGGTTACGTAGTTACATCTACGCAAAACGCCAACATTGCCCTGAATCCATTAACTAAAACTGTAGTGAGATCAGCTGGCGCATGGCTCAGTAATTACCACACTTACCCGTGGATGTTACTTGCACCAATGGCTGGCTTTGCAGGCATCGCTTTGGCACTATTAAGCGCTAGATTCAAAATTGAACGCACAGCCTTTGCATTCAGTAGTCTCGCCATTGCAGGCATCATCTTAACTGCGGGCTTTTCAATGTTCCCATTTATTATGCCTTCCAGCACTGACCCCGTCAGCAGTTTAACAATATGGGATGCTGTCTCCAGCAAAAAAACATTGGGGATTATGTTTATTGTCACCCTCATTTTCTTACCGTTGATTATGGTTTATACATCTTGGGTGTATCGAGTACTGCGTGGGAAAGTAACGGTTCAATCAATTCAAGACAATACACATACCGCATATTAATAATCGGTAAAGTTAGGAGAATAACAATGTGGTATTTCACATGGATATTAGGTGTAGGATTAGCACTCGCATTTGGCGTGATTAATGTAATGTGGTTAGAAACCGAGCTAACGGATGATGAGAAGTAACTCGCTATAGATGCAGAAAACAGGTTTAACCTACCTAAACTTAAGGAGATATGAAAATGAAATCAAATACTGGCAGTATTGATCGTGTTGTTCGTATTTTAGCTGGTTTGGCTCTTGTAGCTTGGGCTGCAGTATTTCACGGCCCAGTCTGGGCATACATCGGCATAGTTCCACTCGCTACTGGTCTAATTGGCTGGTGCCCTGCATATACAATACTTGGCATCAATACCTGCAAAAAATAAGCCGCATATGCTTCGGCTATATTCTGCTATACAGAAGCCGTTTGGTTAATTAAGGAATAGTCATGAGTTCTGACCCAAGGGTGTTTTTTGCTGCCGAACGAACATTGCTAGCATGGGTAAGGTCTGGCATAACAGTCATGGCACTAGGATTTGTCGTCGCCAAGTTTGGGTTGTTTTTAACCCTGCTTTCTGCTTCAAGTACAGGGATAAATCACATCCATCACAACAATAGACTCTCAAATGTTTTGGGTATTGCACTTGTCGTTATTGGTATAGCAATTACATTAGGAGCGCAATTAAACCATCATATTTATGTAAGAACACTCCCTTCTAAAGATGTACCAAATCTAGCAATTACTTGGTTAGCCTCTTTATTAACATTTTCTATAGCCTCTGTAGGTTTTATGTTAGCGATCTACCTGACGATAGCATGACAACAGAATATATAAACAAGTATTAACACATCAATAATTCTTGATATAGTCAAAGATAGCTTAACCAGCTAGCAATAAAAAGCTAGTAAAGGGATAACAGTTTTTACCTTTTGTCAGCAGTCAAACTCAACATCTCGCTTAACTCTCTTTCCAACAACTTCTCATCTCCAGTATTCAGCTCCACAAGTCGCCTTAAGCTGGTCATGCTATCTAGGTCTATATGCTGGCATTCAATACCTAAGTACGGTCCTTCCTGATGCACAATTTCACCTATCATCGTAATACTCTCCCCGTCACGTCCAAGATAAAGCGTCATGCTGCAACGCTGACCAGTTACATGCCTTGTAATCTCATGCTCAGTTTTAATCAGTGCACCTTTAAGTGAGATATCAAGCAAGTGTGACGTTTCTATATCCTCTGCTGAATAAATATGCAGTTGAACATCCGCTTGAAAAGGTATTCGTGAAAAGTGACGGGAATCAGTACTATTAGTTGTATTCATAGTTTCTCCTAGATTAATGTTAAGTAATCAACAACCTTTTTACACACATTAAAATTCACAGTCTCAAATTAGCATCTCTGACAAGATGCCACCATAGGTAATTATACAAACCTTAATAAATTCTTCACAATTCCTGTTCATACTTCTACAACAGTGTTTAGGAGTAATACAAATGACGCCCAGTGAAAAACTTGAAAGTAACCTTAGCAATAAATCTAAAGCCTTAGAAAATAGATTTGATAGAAGTAAATTTAATTTTTACTCTAATTCAGCATATCGCCATGCCAAACAACAAGAGCTTTTAATGATTGACTATGAGCTGAAGTTTACAAAAATAATGAAAAAATAAATTCCATTATCTATAAATCCAAAGTACAAGCTAATCTCACACGCTAGGTAGGTTGAGCATTGTAAAAATTACATAGTTTTTTACTATCAGCATACCTCACAATACGGTAGCCCTAAACTCTCATTTTCAATGTCAGGTTTTGAGGTTGCGTGTAACAAACAAAAGCATTGCTTAAATGGTTAGCAATCAACCTTATTCAATTGCTTTGAGTATTTGAAATAAATCCTGATTCCCAATAAGAAAAATAAAATCACTGCATACAACAAAGGTTCACGTATATCTTTTTTAACTAACCACCAAAAATGCAATACGCCTAAAATCGCAATGAAATAAACTAATTGATGTAATTTCTTCCATCGTTCACGTAAGCGTTTCAACATAAATTTATTAGAGGTTATTGCCAATGGCACGGTGAGTACAAATGCGGCAAACCCAACCAGAACGTATTTGTGTTTAACAATGTCTTTAGTAATAGCTGTCCAATCAAAACTAAAATCTAGCCACATGTAAGCCGTTATATGTAAGCAAGCATAAAAAAACATAAATAACCCCAGCATGCGCCTTAATTGTAGCTGCCAGACACGACCTGTCATTAGCCTGACAGGTGTTAAACTTAAGGTTGATAATAATATGAACAGCGTCCAGTACCCAGTGGAACGCTCTAAAAACTCGACGGGATTTGCAGTTAAATCATCTTGCAGACCCAACCAAAAAAGCCGAATAAGTGGCACAAGCGATAATAAAAAAACAAAAAACTTAACCCATACAATCTGTTTTTTTGTTGGTGATGCACTTAAAAAGTGATGGATCTTTAATGTATACAACATAAGTTATAACCTAGAAATTCTTACGCAAATCTAAACCCGCATACATCTGCCCGACTTGTTCAGCATAACCATTGAACATCTGAGTTTTAATACGTCCAGCGAACAATCCTGCGCCAATACGTTTTTCTGAAGACTGTGTCCAGCGTGGATGATCAACTTGTGGATTCACATTGGCATAAAAACCATACTCATTGGGACCAGCTTTCATCCACGTTGTGAGTGGCATTTTTTCCGTAAAACGGATTTTCACAATAGCTTTTGCACCTTTAAAACCATATTTCCAAGGTACAACTAAACGTATAGGCGCACCATTTTGGTTGGGTAATTGTTCACCATACAAACCTACAGCCAAGATTGTGAGTGGATTCATCGCTTCATCCATACGCAAACCTTCAACATAAGGCCAATCAAGCACGGGAAGGTTAACGCCCGTCATTTGTTGCGAATCCGCCATAGATATAAACTCTATATATTTAGCATTGGCATTTGGCTCAGCCCACTTAATGAGTTGTGCGAGAGGAAGCCCTACCCAGGGGATTACCATGGACCAGCCTTCAACGCAACGCATACGATAAATACGCTCTTCTAATGGGGCAAGTTTATATATATCTTCGATACTGATGGTTTTATTCTTTTTTACTTCGCCCTCTATACTGATAGTCCAAGGGTGTGGTTTGAATAACTTGGCATTAATCGCAGGCTCACTTTTACTTGTACCAAACTCATAATAATTGTTATATGTGGTCACATCATCATATGGGGTGAGCTTCTCACCGGTACCATAAGTTGTTTTGCTATAGCCTGATATTTTTTGATGCAAGTTAAATGCGCTAGATGTAGCTGCACTTTTAGTATTTGCAATACCAAGCGATTTATCACTATTTTCAGCACCTGAACGTAAGGTTGCTGCATGTAGTGGAAGGCTGATTGCTGTAGCCAATAAACCGAAACCGGCTTTTTGGATGAACTCCCGTCTGTTTTCGAACACCTCTTTAGGTGTGATTTCTGATGGAGCAATGTCTGATTTTGTTTGGATAATCATCACAGTTCTCTTTCAATAGGTCTAATAAACTTACTGTTAGTGATTTGGTAATCACAGTAGTTTGTCGGGAAAAATCAAAAGACCTTACAAATATTTTATGATTGTTGCATCAAAACCATCAACAATATCTGTATCGCAGAAAATGCTGTAGATAACAACCCAAAGCTTACACTTAAAACATATGCTGAGTCTCTTGCTTAATTTCCTCATCCAAAGCGGTATCATTCGTATTTTTAGCAATCAATTTGGCATGCGCAACTAACGCTTTGGCGCTGGCCATATCTCCAGTTGCGGCTTTAACTTGTGCCAATACATAACTACCCTGTGCTTCAAAATAGGCTCCACCCTGCTCTTTTGAAAATTGGATTATTTTGTTAAGTGTAATTTCAGCATTGTCATATTTTTTTACAGCAGCATAGTAACGACCTAACTCAATACTGGAGTGCGCATATTGATCTAAAGTACCAGCAGCTTGATACATGACATATACCTTTATTTGAAACTCCAGCGCCAAATCATTTTGATTCAACTGATGATAAGTCTGTGCAATTTTTTCATAACTATCAGCGCGCTCATTATCATTTGCAGCGAATTTACTACCTGCTAAGTAAGCAGTTAAAGCAAGTGGAAATTGTTTAGTCTCAAAGTAAACATTCCCAACTGCATCCTGACCAATACGTTGAAATGTACCACTTGCATCTGCTTTGGCATGTAATATAGTCTGTTGGTAGCTATTAATAGCATCATCATACTGTTTTGCAGCCTTATAAGCATGACCTGTGAGTAGCGCCGTAATTGTTCGGTCAAACTCATTTTCGGATAGAGCATCTGCCGATTTAAATGCCAGTAAAGCACTGTTTAAATCACCACTCGCGCTATAGGCACGGCCTTGGCAAATCAAGGCATCTTTATCATTTTTATTTGTCAATAATGCACTATTGGCTTGCACCAATGCGGCTTTAAAGTCACCTTTTGCAAGCGCACGATTACAAGCGGGAACATCTAGGCCAGCCGCATAGACATTATTAAAAATCAATGTAATAGCTAATAAACTTAAAGTTGTTTGTAATTTAATTCTCATATAACTTCTTTCTAAATTTTCTGTTGATTCAATATGGTTTCGTGATGAAACCAGTATTAAATACATGCTTATAAATAAACCGTCCAATCATACTCATTACTACTAACTGCAAAGAAAAAAGGATTTAACAATGAATCTTTACTGTTATAGCGTAGCGCGGAACCAGTTTCATCAACAATATCGCCACCAGCCTCCTTTAAGATACAGTGCCCAGCAGCGGTATCCCACTCAGATGTAGGGCCTAACCTTGGGTATACATCTGCGACTCCTTCCGCAACCAGACAAATTTTTAGAGAACTTCCAACGTTAATAAGTTCTGGCATTACACCAGTACGGTCTTGAAGATTCTGCAAAAAAAGCTGTATTCTCCGATCCGCATGTGATCGACTTACAGCCACAACAGGCTGCTTTATATCCAATAGTTTGCAGTGAATCTTCTGTATAGGTTTCGATTTTTCTTGCTTGTAAGCACCGTTTCCATGCAAAGAAAAATATAGCAGCTCTGTCACAGGCGCATATACCACGCCCATTACAGGTACATGGTTATCAATCAAGGCAATATTGACCGTAAACTCACCGTTGCGCTTTACAAACTCACGCGTACCATCCAGAGGGTCAATTAACCAATAGGTCTGCCATGCTTTACGTGTGTCATAAGGAATTACTTCAGACTCTTCTGACAATATGGGTATATGCGGTGTGAGTTTGCTTAATGCCGTAACAATAACTTGATGTGCTGCAATATCCGCCTGCGTTAGAGGCGAAAAGTCTTCTTTTTTAATAACCTCAAAGTCTGTTGCATATACTTGCATAATAGCTGTGCCTGCAGTCTTAGCTACAGCAATTACAAACTCTAAATACTCATAATAGTATTGATAACTCATGCTAATAACGTTAACAATCCAGCTTCGTCTAATATCGTTAGGCCTAATTCCTGCGCTTTATCCAGTTTACTTCCAGCCTCACTACCTGCAACGACGTAGTCAGTTTTCTTAGAAACACTACCGCTAACTTTGCCGCCCGCAGCTTCCACAAGCTCTTTAGCACTGTCGCGGGATAAGTTTGGCAATGTGCCTGTAAGCACAAATATTTTACCTACAAGATTGCCCGTAGCCACTTGCCTACCCTCTGTTTCTGGCCAAACAATACCGGCTAAACGTAACTTTGATATGACTAATTGATTATGCTCTTCCGCAAAGAAATTTTTAATGGATTGCGCTACGATTGGGCCAACATCATTTACCTGAAGCAGATCATCTTCAGTTGCCTGCATTAAAGCACGTAGTGAACCAAAGTGTTTGGCTAGATCTTTAGCTGTTGCTTCACCTACGTTACGCATACCCAATGCGTAAATAAAGCGTGCCAGCGTTGTGCTTTTACTCTTTTGCAGCGCATCCAATATGTTTTGTGCAGACTTCGTCGCCATTCGGTCTAGGCTGCTTAAGGTGGTTAAATCCAACTGGTAAATATCAGCCAGCGTATGCACTAAATTTGCTTCAACTAGCTGATCAACAAGCTTCTCTCCAAGACCATCAATATCCATTGCACGTCTTGACGCGAAATGAGTAATGGCTTGTTTACGTTGTGCAGGACAAAACAACCCGCCAGTACAGCGCGCTACGGCCTCATCTGCCTGCTTTAAAATATGTGAACCACATTCAGGGCATACTGCCGGCATTTCAAAGCGACGTGCGTCAACTGGGCGCCTTTCAATCAACACGCCCACAACTTCAGGGATAACATCTCCGGCTCTGCGCACACTAACAGTGTCGCCCACATACACATCTTTACGTCGCACTTCATCTTCATTGTGCAGAGTTGCATTAGTGACCGTTACACCGCCCACGAATACTGGCTTCAGCCTAGCTACAGGTGTAATTGCCCCAGTTCGCCCAACTTGCACAGTAATATCTTCAACGATTGTTAGCGCTTCTTGTGCCGGAAACTTGTGCGCAACAGCCCAACGTGGTGCACGTGATACAAAACCTAATTCATTTTGCAAATTAAAAGCATTCACTTTATAAACAACACCATCAATATCAAATGGCAATTTGTCTCGTGCTTCACCAATTTTTTCGTAGTAAGCTTTCAGTCCAGCTAAGCCCACTACAACATCGCGAATGTGACTGACAGGGAAGTGTAAACTTTCCAAATAGTCCATTGCTTCACGATGGCTAGTCAAACTTGGAGTACCTTCAGCCACACCTAAACCATATGCAAAGAAAGTTAAAGGGCGCGTTGCTGTAATTCTTGCATCTAGCTGACGCAAGCTCCCAGCAGCAGCATTGCGCGGATTAGCAAACAGTTTTTCACCTTTGGCTAATTGCGCTTGATTAAGCCTATCAAAGTCACGTTTCAGCATCAAGACTTCACCACGAACTTCAAGCAACGGTGGTGGAGTATCACAGTATAACCGCATAGGAATCGCCCGCAAGGTACGTAGATTATGTGTTACATCTTCGCCAGTATATCCATCACCCCGCGTTGCACCCTGCGTAAATAGGCCATACTCATAAGTGAGTGTAATGGCCAACCCGTCAAACTTAGGCTCAACGGCATATTCGACATTGTCTTGCCCGAGCGCTTCACGTATCCGTTTATCAAACGCCTCTAACTCAACATTCTCAAATACATTGTTGAGTGAGAGCATTGCTTGCCGATGCGTAATGCTGTTAAAAGCATTGTTCGCTGAACCACTTACGCGCTGCGTTGGGGAGTCTGAGGTAATAAGTGCTGGATGTTGATTTTCTAGCGATTGCAGTTCACGATAAACTCGATCATATTCACTGTCAGGCACCGAAGGCATATCCAACACATAATATTCATAGTCATAACGTGAGATCAGGTCGCGCAACTCCAGTATGCGCAGTTCGATACTACCCATCATTTAAGAAAATAACCTTAGTGCGCAATCAGATCCAGGAATAATGCCACGCGTAAGCATCGTGGCATGTATGACTTTTAATTGTTGGCGAATTTTTTCAATTTGTATTTCGCCCAGTACTTTATTGTTGTCAGCTACCAATTCAGCATGTAGACCAACTTCCATCTGTCTAGCCACTTGCACCATTTGGCTATATGCTTCAGCGCAATGTTTAACACGAGGTATATCTAACTGAAAAGTAATACCTTTTACCACTGAGGTTCTTAACATTTCCAGAGTAAACGGATAGTCATCACGATTGAACATGACAAAAGATGGCTGTGATTGCAACTGACCAGAGAGTGGATCTTTTTCAAAATATTTGAAAGTGCCATCTGAAGCCATTGTGAAGCCTTGAACTTCAGCTAACCCCTTCAATTTAGTTCCAGTAAATGCTCCATTTTCACCATGAATAAGATGAAAGCCTATAGTTTTATCTACTTCAATACAAAACGTATCAAGTGTTGTAGCTGCAGTTAGCGCATCACCAGTCCCCTGCCATTCGACATGTGCATTCATATCTAAACCTAATGTTTCAATCGCCAATTGAAATCGATTCAATGTATAGCGAGAGACAGCACCAGCGCGATCTGCCAACTGTAAGCTACAAGTAACTTTTGATATTTGTTGATTTAAATATAGTGAGTTAGATGAAATGTCTTTTAATAAAGACCACTGCTTATTCGCATCGAATACATGCACAAAAACAGGTTTATCATAACCGTCAGATACTTCAGAAAATATGCGACTGATTGTATTTACAGATGCTTCTTTAGCTAAATACAATACTGCCGTTAAATCTACTTGTGAGTGCAGCATAGCTGGCAAACTTAAGTCTGCATCTTGAACGTCAGCCTTAAGTTCAACCGAAATATTGCTATCGGGCGCTGCAGTTTCTTGTTCATAACTCTGAACTTGCAACTTATCTACTGATGTAATATCTGGCGAGCTAGCCTTAGCAGACTTACTAAAAACTTCATTAAATATTAGTTTAATATCATCATGTTGCGATAAGTTTTTAATGTCGGTTGTTAAATCTTGAAATGACTCGGAATGTAGAGTTTTCAAAGCTTCTGGCGGAGTATTTAACATGTGCCTTGGCAACACTTCATTAATTGGGGCTGTGTGAATTAAATCGTCATTCAATAGATGCGTACTTGTAATTGAAGCTTCATCGCCAGCATCAACTTCCATAGGTTGATACATCTCATCCTGATTAGCTTGTTTTTTATCGTCAAAGAAATGATCAACCTCAATATTCAAATCAGTGAGATCCTGCCTTGAATTATCAAACAAGGCATCATTTTTCAGTGGAGAAAAATTACTTTCCACTTGCTTATGAAACCTATGCTCCTGCCACCAATTAAAAACAATGACGCCAACAATAATTAGCGCACCAATAATAATTAATACTATCTGCAAATCACTCATTTACTCTAAACTTTCAACCAATTGTTAGATTTAAATTACAAAGCGGTTAACCCATCAACCTTATTACAAACTGCTTACTCGTGCTATAAGCATTAAATACCTACTATAGTAACACTCATCAATTTTCACGCCATTTATACTCTAATTCTATTATGGCTTATTTAATAGCTTATGGTTTTTAAATCACTTTCAGAATATTGCTTTAAACATACACATATAAATTTCAGAGTTAACGATTCACTAATTGCGTTAACTATCATTAAGCAATCTTACATTTGATATATTTTAATCGCGTTTTAATTAGATTGTATAATAGCGTTTTATACACAGAATTACTCCTATGTCAGCACAATCTCTTGGCGGGAAACCAACAGCCCGCCCTACTAAAACATTAGAAACTTTCGAAAATCCCAATCAAATACGTGATTTCCATATTCACATGGAAATTCCAGAATTCACGTGCTTATGTCCAAAAACTGGCCAACCAGATTTTGCGACGATTGAGCTGGACTATATACCTGACGAAAAATGTGTCGAACTTAAGAGTCTAAAACTTTACATGTGGTCTTTCCGGGATGAAGGCTGCTTTCACGAAGCTGTAACCAACCTTATCTTAGATGATTTAGTCGCAGCAACCTCACCAAAATTCATGCGCGTAACGGCAAAGTTTTACGTACGCGGTGGCGTGTTTACGAATGTCGTAGCAGAACATCGTAAGGCTGGCTGGCAACCATTACCTCGTGTAGATTTAATGCAATTTGAGCATCAATCAAATACACGCGGTTAAATTGAATTGCAAGCTTTAAATTTTCAGTGCCTTTTAAGAAAAGATAGTAAAAATCATTGACAAGATATCAGCCCATCTTTAATATGGCGCCTCGCTGGTAGCGCAATCTACTAGCGGTAAAGATGTAAGTTTGGGGGTATAGCTCAGCTGGGAGAGCGCTTGCATGGCATGCAAGAGGTCAGCGGTTCGATCCCGCTTACCTCCACCAAAAAAAGCTTAGCTTTTTAAGTGAATTAGTAGTAGAATGTCGCACTTGTTGTTTAGCAGTAAATTCTTAGGTCCCCATCGTCTAGAGGCCTAGGACACCTCCCTTTCACGGAGGCGACCGGGGTTCGAATCCCCGTGGGGACGCCAATCCAACCTTAACTGGTTGATTCGCAAATAAAGTCACATGATTCAAAGTCTTTTCAGGCAATCTTATTGAAACAAAGCTGAATAAATTCAACTTACAATAAGGCTGTAGAATGATACACCTACCCAAAGCATTACTAGAATGCCCTGACGGCTACTATTTTCAAGCACGAACTCCTTAAGCAACACCTCGCATACTATCCTAAGAAAAGCATAAAAAGCTGCAGCCTTAGTTCATTAGAAATGGACTAAGCTTCTCTAAGATAGAGAACGAATATACTCAAAAACGAGTTAACTCAATTTAGAATGCATGACAACAGTGATATATAATTTGCCAGTTAATTGCATAGTCTTGGCAAATGAACATCTGTCCCAATTCTGGCTATTTCTTCAGATGAAATTTAACTAATTGAGTTATCAATATTGGCTTTACAAACTACATACATGTCGTCTTCTGGTATTTTTCAACAAATACATCCGTGGCAAAAGAATGCGCTTGGCGCCATTTGCTTTATGGAGTCTTCAGTAGGCGTTAACTTTGAAGAGTCAGTTGAAATCCCTAGACTTCAATTACATGCGCCTATTCTAGATGGTGCAGAAGATGCCTGTGAGATTTGGCTAAACAACACTACCCTAGCCTCAAAACCTTTAAGGCTAGACAGCTATGGCGCAATTCGATACCGATTTAATGATGAGTTCCTGTTTGGACGCATCACCTTATGTGAGTCAGAATCCCAACAAGGTGAAGCTGACATCTCACCTTTACAGCAGGCAACAGAATCAGCTTATCGCCAGATATTTGCATTAATGAATAGTCTGGATTATCCCTATGCTTACCGTTTCTGGAATTACATGGCTAACATCAACGGCATAAGTCATGGACTAGAGCGATACCGCCAGTTTAATGTAGGTCGCAAGGATGCTTTTCTTGCCAGTGGTCACGAGGTGCGCGATCAGTTACCAGCTGCCTGTGCATTGGGTTTGGTAGATACCCCACTAAACATCGCATTTCTACTAGGGCGTAAAGCGCCTATCGCCATTGAAAATCCTCGACAGGTGAGTGCATACGAGTATCCTGAAGAATATGGTCCAAGCACACCAAGTTTTTCCCGTGCAACTTTATTGCGCACTGAGACGGATGACATGTTGTTCATTTCTGGCACAGCAAGCATTGTTGGTCACCAAACGTTGCACCAGTCAGATGTCGTGGCACAAACCAGAGAAACACTGGCGAATCTAGATGCAGTTATTACTGAGGCTAACCGTATACTGAATAAGAAACAATTTAATTTGCAAAATATTTTTTTTAGGGTATATGTTCGCCATACGGCAGATTTCCCACTGGTACGCAATGAAATGCAGCGCTACATAGGCGGCACAATAAAAGCCGTTTTTGTGCAGGCAGATATATGTCGTCAAGAATTACTGCTGGAAATTGAAGCAACTGCTGGGCATATACTGGAGCTTGTGTGCACACAACCATGAATCATATTGAGACAATATTTATCGCAATATATGATTATATGGTGCTATACCTTGGCTTGCTCTGGCTTGGTTTTCTAAGTCTATGCTGGACGCTATTAGCCACGGTTCTTTACCCGTTACTGCCAGAGCGCACTGCCAAGCTTTTCGGTCGTTACGGCATTATGATTTCGTTTCGCATCTATCTAGCAAGCTTAAGTATTTCGCGCCGCTGTAGTTTTGATTTATCTGAACTTGATATTTTACAGAGTGAATCACCAATGATCATTGCCCCTAATCATCCGTGTTTACTAGATGCTGTCATGATTATTTCGCGTTTACCCAACGTAGCTTGTGTAATGAAGTCGGAGTTAATGAATAATATTTTTCTTGGTGCTGGCGCACGGTTGGCAAGATATATCCGCAATGAACCGATACGCCAAATGGTACTGCAAGCCAGCGATGACTTTAAATCTGGCAGCCATTTACTCTTATTTCCAGAAGGTACGCGCACTACATGTCAGCCTATTAATCGCTTAAAAGGTAGCATCGCCTTGATTGCCATGCAAGCACAGGTTCCAGTGCAGACAGTATTGATAGAGACGAATTCGCCTTATCTCAGCAAAGGCTGGCCCTTGTTTCGTAAACCAATCATGCCCGTAAGCTATAAAGTCAGGTTGGGCAAGCGCTTTGACCCACCAAAAAATACTCATCAATTTATGGCAGAGCTTGAAAGCTATTTATCTCAAGCACTAGCAACGCCATTACGCACGGCACCAACCCATGATGCATTAACTACGCATAATGAAGTTAAACCTAAATCATACGAAACACCACAGTGATGACCTCAGCCTCTACAAGCCACATTGTTCTCATCCCTAGCTACAACCCCGGCCCGAAAGTCTATGAAACCGTACGTGCAGCTCGCCAATACTGGAGTCCAGTATGGGTGGTAATTGATGGCAGTACCGATGGCTCAGAGCGAGAGTTACAGGCCATGGCAGCAAAAGATTCAGGTTTACGCATCATCTATTTGGCAAGTAACAATGGCAAGGGTGCGGCAGTATTGCACGGGCTAAATCTGGCCGTAGTAGAAGGCTATACGCATGCACTAACCATGGACTCTGATGGGCAACACCCATCAGAACTAATCCCCGCTTTTATGGGTGAATCCATCAAGCAGCCAAATGCAATGGTGCTAGGCACACCAATATTTGATACCAGCGCACCGAACATCCGTGTCCAGGGCAGAAAAATTTCAAACTGGTGGGCTAATTTGGTTACGTTATGTGGCGGTATAGGAGACTCACTATTTGGCTTCCGTGTTTACCCGATTAATCCATTAATAAAAGTAATGCGCTTTCAACCGTGGATGCGCCATTTCGATTTTGACCCAGAAGCGGCTATCCGATTAAGTTGGCGCGGAGTTAAAGTAGTCAACCTCCCAGCACCCGTGCGCTACTTCAACTCCGATGAAGGCGGCGTGTCACACTTTCGTTACCTGCGTGACAACATATTGCTGACATGGATGTATCTGCGGCTATTTTTAGGTTTCTTGTTGCGGTTGCCAATACTATTAATGCGACGTTTTCTAGCTATGCTTTAACACGTAATTAGCCTTTACAAATTACATACACTCATTAGCCACACAAAAATCACTATTACTCTAGCTACTTTCAGTGTGGTGTTTGCTATGCATAAGCACCAAACGCTTTAGCTCTGGTACACAGGAACCGCATTGGGTGCCGCATTTCAGCTTGCTTTGCAGTGTGATCAAATCTGCCCCTAGTTTGATGCTGTCAATAATATCGTTTTCAGCCACATCCAAACAATTACATACAATTTTCCCACGACTGCGTTGACCTGCCGGTGGGGTACTAAGTGGTGCCAATGCCCAACGGCGAAGTTCTGCCGTAAACTCCCCTGCAGACATGACATCTTTAAGCCAATCTGCGGCCAATGTTTCGCCGACCAGACGTACCCCTGTCACTTCCGATTTGCCAGTAACAGGATTACTTTCAACAGAAATACGTTTGCTGATACCACGTTTAGTATCATCATAATTTAGCAAAGGTATCTCATCTGTCATGCCAAGTAGCGTATCAATTTTTGCAATCAGCGTGCTATCTGGCGCTTGCATATGTGCAGCACGCAAAATAAGCATGCCGATACGGTGCTCAGTTGCACGCCCAAATAAGCCGCAGCTCGCATACTCAAAATTGGTCAATAAACTTTGTACGTTTTTCAGTACTTCTAAATTTTGAATACTACGCATGGCTGTCATACGCCACGGCAAATCTAACCTCTCAATCTTGACCGCTGTATGCTTAAGCTCAGGCTGTTTAGATGTTTTATCAAAAGTAGACGGCATCATTGCATTAACGCCTAGGCCGTGCATAAACTGGCCGCCCCAATGCATAGCAACAAATGTTTGCGAAGGTTGAACCTCATCGGATAGTTGTGCGGCTAAAACCAAGCTGCCGCGCTTATTACTCACCTTAACAATGTCACCATCTTTAATCGAGCGGCGCGTCATGTCATCGGCATTCATGTAAATGACAGGCGCTTCAGCATGGTTAAATAACTGAGCCACCCTACCCGTACGGCTCATGCCATGCCACTGATCGCGCAACCGGCCTGTGAGTAAGTGTAGCGGATGTCGTGCGTCCGTTTTATCGGCAGTGCCTTTATAGATTGTATTGGTAAATAGCGCTCTACCATCCGACTTTTGGAATATACCATCGGTATACAAGCGCGCTTTACCCGTAGTATCACCCTCTTTAAATGGCCACTGTTGTGGACCTTGCGTGTTGAGTAAGTTGTAACTTAAACCAGTAATATCTAAATCTCGGCCTCGCGTAGTTTCGCGGTGCTCATTAAAGATTTGTTCGGTAGTTGTGTATGGGAATAAATTGGTTTTCTTCGCTAAACGACGTTCCAGACGTTGCGCAAAATCCACCATAATCGCCCAATCATGGCGTGCTTCAGCCGGTGGAGTTACGGCTGGGTTTACTCGGGTAATGCGTCGTTCTGAGTTTGTGACTGAACCTTCTTTTTCACCCCAAGTACTGGCTGGCAGCAGCACGTCAGCATATTGATTGGTATCGGTGTTATTAAAGGCATCTTGTACTACAACCAACTCAGCATTACTTAAAGCTTCTCGCACACTATTTAAATCTGGCATGGAGTGCGCAGGATTCGTACAGGCGATCCAAATGGCTTTAATGCTGCCCTCTTTTACCGCCTCAAACATCTCGACAGCAGACTTGCCCGGTACGGCAGGTACATCATCTACCCCCCAAAATTTGGCAATCTCAGCGCGATGAACTGGGTTGGACAAATCACGGTGTGCAGACAACATCGCAGACATTCCACCAACCTCGCGACCACCCATCGCGTTCGGCTGACCGGTAAGTGAAAATGGCCCAGCACCGACTTTACCAATCTGGCCGGTGGCTAAGTGCAGATTAATCAATGCTGCATTTTTTTCCGTACCATGAATCGACTGATTCAAGCCCATGCAGTACATGGATAAAGAAGGGCCTTTGCCAAACCATTTTGCAGCAGTAATGATGTCTGCTTCTTTAATGCCGCAAATATCCGCCACCATTTTAGGTGTGTACTCACGTACGGTTTCTTTAAGAGCATCAAAGCCGTTGGTGTGCGCATTGATGTAAGCCATATCCAGCAAGCCTTCCCACAGCATCACATGCAGAATACCATTAAATAGCGCGACATCCGTGCCAGGTAAAATGGCAAGATGTAAGTCCGCCGCTTGAGCCGTATCTGTGCGGCGCGGGTCAACCACCACAATCTTTAGGTTAGGATTTTTAGCCTTAGCATCTTCAATCCTGCGGAAAATAATCGGATGCGCAAAAGCGGTATTGCTACCCGCTATCAATAAACATTCAGTATGGTCGATGTCTTCATAGCAAGCTGGCGGCGCATCTGCGCCTAGCGTGGTCTTATATCCCAACACTGCCGAACTCATACACAATCTTGAGTTGGTATCCACATTATTGGTGCCGATCAAACCCTTGGCGAGTTTGTTGAACACATAATAATCTTCAGTGAGCAACTGGCCTGAAATATAGAATGCAACACTATCTGGCCCGTGTGTTTCTATGGTTTTGGCAAACTTTTCAACCACCAAATCCAAAGACTCATCCCAAGTAGCACGGACTCTAGGCGCGTCACGCTGCGTCCGTAGCTCAGGGTAGAGTAAGCGGTTATCCAACTTGGCTGTCAGGTGCAAGGTAGCGCCTTTAGTACACAAACGTCCAAAGTTAGCTGGGTGATCTGGGTCACCCTTCACATCCACAATAGTGTCGTTTTCAGAGTGAATAATCACGCCACAACCAACGCCGCAGTAACAACAGGTAGATTTAGTTTGTTTAATACTACCCTTCTTTGGAACGAATGCGATATTAGCTACATTTTCCATCATTGGCTGTACTGTCTGTGCCACATCATTCTTGGCGTCTTGCGCGCTTGCCAAGTCTGAGTGCATTTGATGATATTGATTAGACAATCACTACTCCAAGTTGATTTTTTTTAGTGTTAATTTTGTTCAGCGTTAATTTGTTCAGTTTTTTAATTCTAAATACACAACACCGTCTTCAATTTTGGTGTTAAAGCATGCTGTTTCACCAACATCCGGCTCTTCAGCTTTACCATCCACCAAGCTGATTTTCCAGCTATGCAATGGACAAGCAACTTTATCGCCATACACAATGCCTTGTGATAAGGGGCCACCCTTGTGTGGGCAGCTATTATTGATAGCAAAAATACGGTCATCTTCAGTACGGAAAACACCAATTTCAATGTCTATATTTTCTTTATTCGTTGTGCGAACGACACGTGCACCCAATTTAGGGAACTCATCAAATGGTGCTACTTTTACCCAGTTACTCATTGCAACTCACCTTTACAAAGCATTTAATCAAGAAACTACTACTAAATAGATTAATAAAAAATTTAATACTAACGAGAATATCGCTATCCATTGCCACTTAAGTAATCTGGCTCGCGCAATCAGTGGCGTCCGTGGAGGTGCCATAATCGGCTTTAGCTCGCCATATTCTAGCGCTAGCAACATTTCCTCAGTCGTTTCAAATCTTAGTTTTACATCACGTGCAATGGCTTTAAGAATAATATTCTCTAACCAATGCGGAATATCCGGCCGATAGCGAGTGGGTGGAATCGGCTCACTAAACTTGGGGTGCTGGAACGGCTCAATTTCTCCATACGGATACTTACGTGTCAACAAGTGATAGAGCGTAACCCCTGCGGCATAAATGTCGCTTTGTATTGTCGCGGGGTGGCCTTCAAACAATTCTGGCGCCATGTAGCTAGGCGTACCTGGATTCTGTATCGCTTCTATCTTCCCAAGCCCTGTACTTAACGCGACGCCTAGATCCAAAATCCGTAACCATTGATCCGTCGCTTGGTGCAGGTTATCTGGTTTAATATCACGATGCACAATATTAAGCCGATGCAACGCACCTAAGCCTCGCATCAAATCAACACCGATTTTTGTAGTATTCGTTACGGTAAAGTGATGCCCATTGTCCAAATGCTGCTGTAGGGTTGCACCCTCATGCCAACTCATCACGTAATATAACTTACTGCGCTTTTCAGCTGAAACTGGAAACACATGTGGCACATATTGAGAGACAACGCGCTTTGCCAGCCACTCTTCATTTAACAAAGCATTACAGCTATCAACATCATTAGCAAGTAACGGTTGCAGCGTTTTCAGTACAAATAGCTGCCGACTGGTAATATGGCGCACTTTATATAACAAACTAGCACGAGACTCATACAGCACTTCAACCACTTCAAAATCATCTATGATTAAACCAACGGCCAATTTACTCGGCACGCTTAAACGCCTACCACCCGCCAATAGTTCAGAAAGTGTATCCTCGCCTAACTGTGTGATTCTGATAGCTACTGCAGTACTATTATCCGTACTACCCTTCTCAATTGCAGCTTTAGTCAGATGATCACAAATCATTTGCGGGCTATCATAAAGTGCTAAGGCCTTATGAATATTTTGCTCACCTAAGGCATCCCATACACCATCACTCATCAGTGCAAAAACATCGCCAACTTGCAATGCGCCTTCAGAATAATCGACTTCCAAATGCCTATCCAGACCCACTGCACGCTTTAAAACATGCCGCATTTCGGGTCTATCCCAAACATGATCCGTCGTTAACTGGCTTAACTTACCATCACGTAATAGGTAAATCCGCGTGTCGCCAACATGCGCAGAATAATAGCGCTGCCCGCGAAGCACCAATAACGACAAAGTCGTTGCCATGCCAGTCATATCACGATTTGCATTGCCTTGCGCAATCAACCAGCGATTGGCGGCAGTAAGCACTTTATCTAAGGACGTCAGCGGCTCCCAAGTATCGGGCGTGGCGTAGTAATCAGACGTGACGGTACGAATAGTCATCTCTGACGCTTCTCCACCACCAGCGTTACCACTCACACCATCAGCCACGGCCAAAAGCGCACCTTTGACACCTAGCTGTTCACTCATCGGCGTCACCACGCCAACGTAATCTTCATTACGTGTGCGTGGCCCTGTCAGACTAGACTCACCGATTTTAAATTCAAGTGCCATGATTTATATAACTTTGGTCGATTAAACCTTAGCCGTCGTTGCTGTACCCCAAGTTGTGCGCCATCTGGTCTTAACACCGAGCAAACCTACAATTGCGAGAACTACCAAGCCAGCAAATATCATCAAGCCTGTTTGATAGTTACCATTAACTTGCTTAAAGTACCCTAGGCTAGCTGCCAGATAGAAACCACCAATACCGCCAGCCATACCTACCAAGCCTGTCATTACACCTATTTCCTTACGGAAGCGTTGCGGTACCAATTGGAATACAGCACCATTACCCATCCCTAACACCGCCATAATTGGAATAACGATTGCGAGTGCCCATTGATAAGTAGGTTGCCCAAAACTCATCACAAACAACAATAATGCCGCAATAATGTACATGATAAGCAACGTGCGGATACCACCGATACGATCAGCAACCACCCCACCTATTGGACGTACGATTGAACCGGCAAATACGCCAGCCGCTGTACAATAGCCTGCCACGACAGGGCCTAAATGATATAGGTCATTAAAGTAAATAGTGAGAGAAGAGGCTAAGCCGACAAAACCACCAAAGGTCACGCTATAAAAAAACATGAACCACCATGCGTCTCTGTCTTTCAATATCGCGATATATTGGCTAAGTGATTTTGCTGGAGGTGCATCAGGACTATCCTTGGCATAAATAGTATAGATAGCCAAAACGATACCAAGCGGTATCAATGCTAAGCCAAATACACTATTCCACCCATAAGCAACGGCTATACTTGGTGCAAACAAAGCGGCAAATACTGTGCCTGAGTTTCCAGCGCCAGCAATCCCCAAGGCTGCACCTTGGTGTTCAGGTGGATACCAGCGACTAGCAAGCGGTAAAGCAACTGCAAAAGAGGCGCCGGCAAAACCCAAACCAATGCCTAGCATAAGTGACTGCTGAAATGTTTGTATGCCATGCAACCATGCAACCAACAAACTCAAGATCACAATAACCTGCCCTAATAAGCCTGCCATTTTTGGTTTAATTTGATCCACCAAAACGCCCATGACGATACGCAATAACGCACCAGCCAAGACTGGCGTCGCAACCATCAAACCTTTTTGAGCTGGGGACAACTGCAAATCAGTCGCAATTTGTACAGCTAATGGCCCGAGTAATACCCACACCATAAAACTTAAATCAAAATATAGAAATGCTGAAAATAAAGTGGGTTTGTGTCCAGCCTGCCAAAAACTTTTTTGCATATAAATTCCTTCAAATAACCTTTAAATTGTATAACGGGCTAAACAGTAATCGTCTCAAACTCTTTATGTTTATCTCGATTTTGCACACGCTCCGCCCAAGGATCAACAGAGCCTTGCAATGCATACAGCAATCGCTCATATGCTGCTTTACGACCTTCAGCATCTTCTAACACACGTTGTTTTACATACTCCAAACCTACACGTTCAATCCAATGTACGGTACGGTCTAAATAGCGTGCCTCTTCACGGTAAATCTGAATAAACGCACCTGAGTATTCCAATACCTCTTCAGGCGTTTTCACTTTACACAGGAACTGCGCTGCCTCGGTTTTGATACCGCCGTTGCCGCCCACGTACATTTCCCAACCGGAATCCACACCGATAATACCAACGTCTTTAATACCCGACTCAGCACAATTACGTGGACAACCTGAAACCGCGAATTTCACCTTATGTGGCGCCCACATATGGTCAAAAGCTTTTTCAATATCAATACCCATTTGGGTAGAGTTTTGTGTACCAAAGCGGCAGAACTCACTACCTACGCAGGTTTTAACAGTACGGATACTCTTACCATACGCATAGCCTGATGGCATATCCAAATCAGCCCACATGCCGACAAGGTCTTCTTTCTTCACACCAAGTAAGTCAATCCGTTGACCGCCTGTCACCTTCACCATAGGCACAGCATATTTATCAGCGACATCAGCAATTTTTCGCAATTGGTCTGGTGTAGTGACTCCACCATACATACGCGGAATCACTGAATATGTACCGTCTTTTTGAATATTGGCGTGTACGCGCTCATTAATAAATCGTGACTGCGGATCATCCACCGCCTCATGTGGCCAAGTAGAAAGTAAGTAATAATTTAGTGCGGGTCGGCAAGTTGCACAGCCATTAGGTGTGCGCCAAGCCATGCCTAACATCGCATCAGGAATAGTTAAATACTTATTCGCACGAATTTCAGCACGCACCTCTTCATGATTTTTTTCAGAACAACCACAAATAGCTTTGCTAGTAGACGGCGGTGCATAACCACCGCCTAATGTTGAAGCTAGAATCTGTTCAACCAAGCCCACGCATGAGCCGCAGCTTGAGCCTGCCTTAGTTTGCTTTTTCACATCATCGATTGTGAACAAGCCCTGATCTTGAATTGCTTTAACAATCGTGCCCTTACATACGCCATTACAGCCGCACACTTCCATTTCATTCGTCATGGTTGCGGCTTTATTCTGGCCTTGATGACCAGTATTCCCTAATGAATCCTGACCAAACATTAAATGGTCGCGAATCTCATGAATCGCTTTACCGTCTCTAAGCATTTGAAAATACCACGAACCATCCGTGGTATCCCCATAAAGCACGCTACCAATGATTTTGTCATTTTTAATGACGAGTTTTTTGTATACCCCGCCAATTGCATCGTGCAAAACAATCTCTTCGCGCCCGTCGTCAATCGCATCATCACCACTGCTAAAATCACCAGCACTAAACAAATCAATACCTGTTACTTTTAGTTTTGTTGAAGTAACGGAGCCTTTATAAATACCAATCCCGAAGTTGGCCAAATGGGTTGCACACACTTTTGCCATTTCAAACAATGGGGCAACTAAGCCATAGGAGATTCCACGGTGTGCCACACACTCACCTACTGCATAGATTCGTGGATCATAGGTTTGCATCGTGTCATTTACCACGATACCTCTGTTGCAATGAATCCCTGCAGATTCAGCCAGCGCAAAATTCGGACGAATACCGACAGCCATCACTACCAAATCAGCCGGTACTTCCAAACCATCCGCGAAGCGTGCTGCTTTTACACGCCCATTGTCATCGCCAATCAATAACTCGGTATTCTTTTGCAGCAAAAAGTTAAGCCCTTTTGCTTCTAAATTCTTTTGTAGCATTTTGCCTGCGGTTTTATCCAACTGTCTTTCCAGTAGCCAGTCGTTTTTGTGTACAACTGTAACTTCCATACCTTGAATTTTCAGGCCGTTTGCAGCCTCCAAACCAAGTAAACCACCACCAATCACTACAGCATGCTTGTGTACTTTAGCTGCGGCTATCATGTCGTTGGTATCTTTAATATCACGATAACCAATCACACCATCTAAATCGCTGCCTGGTATCGGCAGCATAAATGGTTTTGAACCCGTTGCCAGCAATAGTCGGTCATATTCAGCGCTAGTACCATTTTCTGCATACACCACCCGGTTCTTACGATCAATTTTATTGATTCGAGCACCGGTATGTAACGTGATGTTGTGTTCTGCATACCATTCACGGGTATTTAAGATAATGTCATCAATAGTTTGCTCATTAGCCAATACTGGTGACAACATAATGCGGTTGTAGTTAGGGTAAGTCTCATCACCAAACACGGTAATTTCATAAATATCGGGGGCAATTTTCAGCAATTCTTCAACGGTGCGCATACCTGCCATGCCGTTACCCACTACTACTAATTTCATTTTTTGCATAATTCGATCATCTTTATCAGTGAGATTATTTCGCATTCAAATAACATATAAGCAATGTATATGCCATTAAATAGAATTCAACAAAAATCATTTAAATACATATAGTTAAAATAAAACTTTATACAACAAAAACTAAAATACGCTCATATATGTGCAAGTGCACCAAAATGAAAATCCATAACGGTGCACATTGATTTCAAATCAAATAGCCGATGCTATATGATGCCCAACTTAAAATGTATACATAGCAGTGGCCCAGACGATTTCCTTATCAGCCTTGCGTGCCGCGTTTGTAGATGCGGTTGTAGTACCATAAACATCATCTTCCATAAATTTTGCATATTCCAATTTACCTAAAATATTGGCAGTGAATGGATAAGCAACACTGGCATCAAACTCTGACCCGTATTTATCGCCTAGCTGACCATTTAACGTTGCAAACTTCTCATCTGATTTAAATACATGGTATTCAGCATGTAGTTTGGCTTTGCTGATGCCACCATCTACCGTCACAAAAGTATCTTTAATACCTTGATTAGGTGTAACCAAGAAGTAATCTGACCAGCCTTGGAATAAATGATTTGTACCGAGTGGTGTCTGGAATGCATATTGACCGTTATTGCTTGAAAGCACTTCGTGATCAAGGCGTAATGACCAGCCAGCATAGGCCGCACCGCCACCTAACTTGTAGTAATGTGCATCGTTGAGAGGATTGCCTCCAGCGTAGTCACTTTGTTTCGCATATTCAGCGGTATAAAGTGCTTTCCAGTTATCATCAACTTTACGCACACCATCCAGACGAACACCAAAGGTTTTAGTATTTGAAGTTTTTAGACTGTCCAAATCAATAAAATAGCCGTATCCTGAGACAGACTCTGATGTTGAGATACGATATTTTGCATTCACAACGTCAATGTTTCCACCACGTAGCACCGTAGTAATCTGGCGCACTTTACTAAAATGTGCCGCATAAACTTCAGTATTTGGAATGCTTTTATTCAATATAGAAATACCATCAAACACCTGCATATTCTGACGGAAACCAATGTCGCCGATAAAACGTACATTATCCAGATTGACTTGTTGACGACCTAAGCGCAACTTGGTGTTTTTGATACCAGTCCAATCCAAATACAGCTGATTAATATCAGTGTAATCAGGATCAACAACGCTGGCATAGTTAGTCTTGCCTAGTTCATTCACACCATTACGCTTGTCGTTATAGTCATCGTTAAATTTATGAACATCCGTGATTTGTGCGGCAAAACTAAAATTATGAAAAGGTGCAGTTTGCCAACCAATTAAGCTGCGTAATGTGAATGCATTAGCGGTATCTAGTTTTTGCGTGGCATTTCTAAAATTATCTTGGTCAACGCTTTCATAACGTAACCTGAAATTTGTGAGCGGCTTACCTTGTTTAATCGAATCCAACAGTGTGTATTCCGCATCAGGCTCATCTTCTGCCATGGCTGTTTGCGCAATACTTACTAGCGCCAAAGCGGTACAAGCCATCACTAAATTAAGCTTAAATTTTGCATTTTGTTTCATGGTTGATTCCTTTGTTATCCTAATAAAAAGTATTGGTAGGTAATATGTTGTTTAATCAGACTTAAGCTGCTTTTTGTGCATGACGCTCATACAAAAAGCGCAATACTTCACTACGTAAATGGTTGTAATCCGAATCTTCAGCGAGTGCTAAGCGCGCTCTTGGCCGGCCAAGATTAACTTCTAATATCTCGCCGATTCCAGCGCTAGGTCCATTGGTCATCATGACCACGCGGTCTGATAGCAATATTGCCTCATCTACATCATGTGTCACCATTACAGCTGTACAGCCAGATTTCGCCATAATCTTCATGAGTTCATCTTGCAGATTAGCGCGGGTTAATGCGTCTAACGCACCAAACGGCTCATCTAACAAAAGTACCTTTGGCTCCATTGCTAAAGCGCGGGCGATACCTACCCGCTGCTTCATGCCACCTGAAATTTCATTCGGACGTTTATCTTTAGAATGAGACAAACCCACCAACTCAATCGCAGCATGTGTACGCGCTTCAAGTTGCGCTTTACTTTCTCTTGTTTCAGAGCCATGTCTCGAACCAAATACACGCTCTACTGCTAAATAGACATTTTCAAAACAAGTTAACCAAGGTAATAGTGAGTGGTTTTGAAAAACAACCGCACGCTCAGGGCCTGGGCCAGATATCTCTCTACCGGCACAGAACAGTAAACCTTCTGTCGGTTGCAATAAGCCAGCGATTAGATTCAACACTGTAGATTTTCCACAACCAGAGTGCCCAATAATGGAGATGAACTCACCTTCCTTGATACTAAGATTGATCTTCTTAAGTGCGTTGAATGCGCCTTTCTTCGTTGTAAATGTCATATCAACATTTTCTAATTGCACATATCTTTCAGCATTCGCTTTTTCTACTTTTTCCATGATGATTCCTAATAGATTAGTAAGTTATTCGTAACTAAATCTTTTGGCGATTTGCGTGAGTACAAACTCAAGCAGCAACCCGACAATACCCACAACAAAAATAGCAATGATGATGTGTTCTACATTCAGGTTATTCCACTCATCCCATACCCAGAAGCCAATACCAACGCCACCAGTAAGCATTTCTGCCGCTACAATAACCAGCCATGCCACGCCGATAGAAAGACGCACCCCAGTCATCATGTAAGGCAAAACAAAGGGGAACAGAATTTTGGTAACAATTTTCCACTCGCTCAAATTCAGCACTTTGGCTACGTTCATATAGTCTTGCGGCACCTTACTAACACCAACAGCGGTATTGATGATCATTGGCCATACTGCCGAGATGAAAATCACCCAAATCGCCGCTGGATTAGCTGCTTTGAACACAAGTAATCCAATTGGTAACCAAGCAAGTGGCGAAACGGGACGCAATAAACTGATTACTGGCGCACACATCCTAGCAACAAACTCAAAACGACCAATAATGAACCCCATTGGAATGCCAACTAATGCTGCCAAGCCAAAACCCAAGGCAACACGTTGCAATGAAGCCAGAATATTCCAGCCCACGCCCTTGTCATTTGGACCATGGTCGTAGAATGGGTCGCTGAAAAGCTCAACTGCTGAGTGCCATGTTTTAAGTGGGCCAGGCAAGCTTGGTGTCTGATGTGAAATCAATGTCCAGATTGCTAGAAGCATTAAAATCCCAAACATTGGCGGCAATATCCATTTAAAAAAGCTACGTACCTGTAATCCGATATGACTGGATTCTTGTTTCGTCACTTCATTAATAGCTACTACCTCATTATTGCTTGCCACTTCTTTAGTTGTGACTTGATTGCTTGTGGTATTGGCCATTGCAGCTCCATTACTTATGCTGATTGCAGTCATCAATATTCCCTCGTGTATTGTTTAAGCGTTAAACCTTAATTTTGAAAGAAGCGGCATAAGCGGCAGGATTTTTTCCATCCCAAACCACACCATCCATCAGCTTGCTAGTACGCATAGCGTCTTTAGGTACACTAATACCAAGTTGTGACGCGGCTTCGGAATACAATTTCACTTGATTTATTTTGGTCGCGACACCTAAGTAGTCTGGATCTAATTTGAGTAAGCCCCAACGTTTATGCTGCGTTAAGAACCACATACCGTCTGATAAGTAAGGGAAGTTCACTTGGCCATCTTCAAAGAATTTCATAAAGTTTGGATCTTTCCACTTCTTGCCGATGCCATTTTCATAATCACCTACAAAGCGACCTGCAATCACATCTTCTGGCGCATTTACATAAGCTTTACCAGCAATTAACTTAGCAACTTTCACCCGGTTCTCTGTTGCTTCGATATATCGGCATGCTTCCAATACGGCCATAATCATGGCGCGAGATGTATTTGGATGTTTCGCAACAAATTCCGCGGTCGTACCCAATACTTTCTCTGGATGATCTACCCAAATATCTTGTGATGTAGCGACACTGAAACCGACCTTGTCGTAAATCGCACGTGCATTCCATGGCTCACCAACACAGAAGCCATCCATATTGCCGATGCGCATATTGGCAACCATTTGTGGTGGAGGTACTACAATGTTTTTAACATCTTTGACTGGGTCAATACCATTGGCTGCAAGCCAATAGTTAAGCCACATTGCATGCGTGCCAGTCGGAAACGTCTGTGCAAAAGTGTAGTCGCGGTTTTCGTTATCCAGTAAGCGTTTAAGGCTTCTGCCGTCTTTAACACCTTTTTCTTTCAATTGGTTAGAAAGAGATATCCCTTGACCGTTGCGATTTAAGCTCATCAGCACTGCCATGTCTTTTTGCTGACCGCCAATACCTAATTGCACGCCATAAACCATGCCGTATAAAATATGCGCTGCTTGCAACTCACCATTAGCAACTTTATCGCGCACTGCAGCCCAAGAAGCCTCTTTTGAAGGAATAATCTTGATGCCATACTTTTTATCAAAACCCATTTGAGCTGCGACTACAATTGGCGCACAGTCAGTCAGTGGAATAAAACCTATCTTTACCTCAGTAATCTCAGGCGCATCAGAACCTGCTGCCCAAGCATTAGTTTTAATTGCGTTAGGCACAATACCCATCAATGCTGCCGCACCAAAAGCGCCAGCCGCAGTATTGCGAAAGAAATCACGTCGGCTGCTATTTAATGTACCACTCGTTGCTTTTTCAAGACTTTTATCAGATGTACTGTCATTACTGCTCATACTTATCTCCTTAAAATCAATCAAAATTTATAAAAACTCATTACATGAAAACTTAAAATTCAATTACGCTAGGCAACAAAAAAGGCGTCTGACAAGAAGCTAATTCCAATCAGGATTTAGTTCTTATCAAGACGCCTTTGCCTTGTACTGCATTTTCACACGAGCCTACTTTGGCTCTAGTTTGGTGCTAACTTTGTATTTCAGCCCACCTTTAGACTGACATACAACGCATTAAAATCTACTTTATGAAAGCAACAACTCTGCTGCCTGAACAATTTGTTTTGCTAATGTACCCATACGCATGTTCTTTTGCATTGCCATTGTGCGCAACATGCTATAAGCCTCATCTTCATCAATTTTTCTTTGTTTCATCAATAAGCCTTTTGCACGCTCAATGACCTTACGCTCACTTAACTTGATATTTGCCTCGTTTAACGCTGTGCGCAAATGCTTAAACTCATCAAAACGCGCTACTGCGGCATCAATCACTGGCTGTAACCGCTCATTCGGTATACTACCTACCACGTACGCACACACACCAGCTTGCGTTGCCAACTTAATCTGTTCTTTATCACCATCGTGCGTGAACATCATAATCGGCCGAGGGTCATGCATGGTCATCACGCAAATATTCTCTAACGTATCGCGACTAGGTGAATCAGTATCAATAATCACAATATCCGGTTGCAACTCACTACATGCATCATTTAAGTTAACCGTATCTTTAAGATGCGCAATCACCTCATAACCAGTATCAATCAAAGATTGCTTCAGTGGTTTGGTCCGCTCAAAATCACTATCAACAATCATTACTCTTAACATGGGAAATTCATTTAACTATTTGAATAGCTAAAAGCAATTACTATGCCAATAATTAAATCACATCTTAATGGCATGATTTAATTATAAAAATTAATAATAAGCTTTATATCTCGACTTATTTAAAAAAATAACACGCGCACTAACAATGTGCATATGCACCACGATGACTTAACACTTAGAGCAAGCGTAGATAGAAATCATGCAAAATCATACTCAAATACTACAGGCTATATCATCCCGCCATTTATCGAAATAATCTGCCCGGTAATATAAGTTGCTTGATTGGAAGCCAGAAAACTCACCAAATCGGCAACTTCTGTCGGTGTACCTGCGCGCTTCATAGGCACCATGTTGGCGATAGTTTTGGCATCAAAGACGTTTTCGCTCATGGTGGTGTCTATAATTCCCGGTGCAACGGCGTTGACGGTAATGCCTCTGCTGGCGACCTCTTGCGATAGAGATTTAGTAGCGGCATTCAGTGCGCCTTTGGCGGCGGAATAGTTGGTCTGCCCTCGATTGCCAGTGATGCTGGCGATTGAAGAAATGTTGATAATGCGCCCCCAGCGGCTACGTATCATTGGCATCATCAGTGGTTGGGTGACATTAAAAAAACCGTTTACAGATACGTCGATAACACGGTGCCACTGCTCCGCACGCATACCGGGGAACACGGCATCATCGTGGATGCCTGCGTTGTTCACAACAACCTGAATAGGCTCATCCTCTACAAGTGGACTGAGTGCCGCGCTTACTGCGTCACTGTCGGTGACATCAAACTGCAAGGCTTCTGCACTGCCGCCATTTGCGCAGATTTCTGCCGCCAGTTGTTGCGCAGCCACAATGCCCTGATTGGCGTGTATATAAACATGGCAACCATCGGCTGCCAAACGGCGACTAATGGCTGCGCCTATGCCGCCGCTACCGCCTGTGACTAAAGCTCTTATCATGTAGGTGCTCCAAGGTTTATTTCCAGTGTGTCTGCATTCAATACCACAGCGGCGCGCCCTTCTAGCAACATTTTGCCATCGGCGCTTACGTTAAATTGGTAGAGCATATTGCTTTCGCTTGCCATGATGCAACTGGCAGTAATGAACAAATCCTGCGCAATATCATCTAGCCGAGTCGCATGCATATTGACGCTACGCACGCTAACCAGATAGCCCACGCGTGGCCTTTCGCTATCAGACGGCGCGAGCAGTGCGCCATGCACTGCCATGGCTTGTGCCGCATATTCAATACCGCAGGTAATGCCAAGTTGGTCGTGTGCGCGCAACGGGTTATCAATATGGTGATGACTGCTGGCTCGACAGCTAATTTTTTCTTGATCCCACGTGTCTACTTTATCTAGCAGGCACATGCTGCCTTGATGCGGAATATGCGCTGCAATCCATGTGTGGTCTAATTTTCTGTGGTCTAGCTTATCTTTGTTCAATTGCGTCGCTTCTAGCATGGGCTAACCTCAATGGCTAGGCGCGTGCTGCCTAGGTAATCCAGCACGACACGGCTATTTTTCTGCTGAGCAATGGCTTGCAATAATGGCAGGCCGCGTGCAGCGGGAATCGCCAAGCGTAGGGCTTCGAGCGCGGTGTCGTCAAACTTGTTGGCATCGTCATGGCTAATGCTGATTTTAATCTGCGCGATAGCCTTCTGGCTGGCTTCTGGTGCGAGTACCAGTGCGATGCCAAAGTTATCGGGGATGGGGCGATTGTGAAACATCGGCTCAGGGTAAGGCGTATCACTGGCCATTAAAATACAGCGTGTTTTGTCCACCACAACCTGCGTCAGCGCATCCAGCAAGCCTGCGCCAAAGCTGGCATCAAACGCACAGAGAACCGATGAAGTAGCCATCGCTCCGGTAGCAATGCTCCAGTAGCCAGCGGCGGCGTTATGTACGGAGTTGTGAAAACGTGTGGGTGAAATTTGTCGGTCATCCGAGGCCAGCATTTCGCAGATAGTATGACAGTTCAAGCCATCGCCATTGGAAAATGAAAATACGCTGGGCAAACTTTCTGCCTCCAAGCCCGCGCCAGATATAGCTTCCAGCGAGATTGCCAGTGTGAGTTTTACAATGTCGCTGGCACGTCTTCGTTCGGCGGCTGGCAATAACTCCGGTGCTGGGATAACTGTTTTCGTTGAATGGTAAGGCAGCTCACCGCTTAATATCGTGCTCGCGCTGTGCCAGTTTGTAATACCGGGGCCAAGTATGCCGATGCCTTCAATGTAGGCCGTGAGTTGGGTCGCCATTAGCTCGACTCCTTATCTTGTTTAAGATTCTGAGCCAAGCCAAAAATCAAACTGCAATTAGTGCCACCGAAACCGAATGAGTTACTCATGACATGCGTCAGCACTTGGTCACGATTTTGCAATTGATAATTCAGTTGCAGTAAGGGGTCAGCCTCATGCGTGTTAATGCCGCCGGGGATAAAGCTATTTTGCAGGGCAAGTGCGCAAATGACCGCCTCAACCGCACCGGCTGCGCCTAGGGTATGCCCGGTGGCACCTTTGGTCGAGCTACATGGTGTATTGTGCCCAAACACGGCGCCGACGCCTTTGGCTTCTGCCGCGTCATTGCTGAGTGTAGCTGTGCCGTGCAGGTTAATGTAGTCGATATCGCTCGGGTTCAGCCCGGCAGTTTGTAATGCCTGTTGCATCGCCATACGCGCTCCGAGCCCTTCCGGGTGAGGCGATGACATATGGTAGGCATCGCTCGATTCGCCTATGCCTAGCAACATGATGGCATGCGCGTCTACGTTGCTTGTTGGGCGTTCCAGCAAGGCAAACGCGGCAGCCTCGCCGATAGAGATGCCGTCGCGCTCCGTATCATACGGGCGACAGGCTTGCGTCGAAAGCAAGCCTAGCGAAGTAAAACCATATAGCGTTGTTAGGCACAGTGTATCCACACCGCCAACTACGGCTGCATCTATCAAACCCGCTTCTATCATGCGTCGCGCTACGCTGAATACCTTGGCACTGGATGAGCAAGCGGACGACACCGCGACAGCTGGGCCGGTGAGTTTGAAATATTGACGTGTAAAATCTGCTACAGAGTAGGTATTTTGCTTTTTGCTATAGAACAACCCTGCTGGCAAGGCGCCTGTTACAGGGTCACGCTCGCGAAATGCCTGTTCGGTTTCCAATATGCCTGATGTACTAGTACCCATAAATACACCAATGCGGTCACGCCCATATTTTTCTACGGCAACATTCACGGCTTCGGCAAAGCCATCCTGCTCTAGCCCCAGTTGCGCGAGACGGTTGTTTCGACAGTTGTAGTCGGCCATGCCTGCTGCCATAACGACATCATCTAAGCCTTCCACCTCACCGATATAGGTTGGCAAGTCTACCGTTTCAAAGTCGCAGGGCTTGAGCGCAAGGCGCGCTTGACGCAAGGCGTCTAATGTTTGTTGTAAGCCACGCCCTATGCAACTGGTGGCCGTATAGTGTGAGAGTAGTAGCGGTTTCAAGGAGTAGTCCTGTTCAATGCGTAGTCCTGGATTTTTTGTACTTAATAATTGGTATATTGATTAGCTGCGTGCAAAATTATATTCATAATGCGGCCTCCCGTAAGGTCACAAAGTGCAGGTGGTTCTTTTCAGCGGCTTCTAGCAGAGATGGTAAAACTGCCAATACCACTGGAATCCCCTCGTCAGTACGCGCAGCGTTGCCATCGTGCATCAATATAATCGCACCAGCGCGTAGCCCTGATAATAGTGTGTTCTTCACTTTTTCTGCATCTTTAATCTGTGTATCAAAACCACGTACCGACCAGCTTGCCAGCCGCAGACCTAATCGGTTCAATACTGGCTCCAAAAAAGGGTTGCGCAACCCCGCTGGCGCACGAAAAAATTTGGGGTAGATACCCGTGATACTGAATAGCGTATTTTGTGCGACCTGAATTTCACGCTTAAAACCGCCCAAACCTAGCAGCGAAAAGTAATGCCGATGTTGCTGACTATGGTTTTCTATCGCATGACCGCGCTGCACGATTTCGCGACATAAATCAGGATGCGCTGCCGCCCGATTGCCTATGCAAAAGAACGTGGCTTTGACATGAAAACGATCCAGAATATCCAGCACTTGCGGCGTTACGATTGGGTCAGGGCCATCGTCTATGGTCAGGGCGATTTCATTGCGTTGGGCTGCAGTAGTGGGCAATTTCGTCCAATTCGGCCCCAGCCAGTTGCTGCGCGGCCACAGCCCTGTAGCCGCAATGACTAAATGATTCACCACAACCACGACCAGCGCCCATTGCCATAGGTGAGGTGCAGCCACTAAGCTAACCACTATCAGCACATGCACGATGACAGATAGTTTAATCAATAATGTTGGCTGCCAAGGTATTGGCCTAATGTTAGGTATGCTGGAGTCAGTCATCGTTGTGATTCAAATCGTTGTGCACTAAATCGTTTATCGAGAAAATTGTGCCATAACTGCTGCCACACTGGCCATACGTGATCACCAGCAACCTTGTCGACGCGCGTTGCAGGCAAAGCTTGCGCCATCATCAAATGGCTTTCTGCAAAGCGATCAGCTTCGCCATAGCCTAGATGCACTTCAATATTTGTAGCGCTGGCATGTGTTTTCAGCCAGTACCAGTTGCCACGCTCGGTATCTTCATCAGGAATGGCATCCGGCGCCCAAGCTTGGATGCCACCCGCAAAAGAAATTTCACCTGTGGTCATGCGGTTGCCGGGGTATGGCGCTAATAACAGCAAGCCTGCCAGTTGACCAGAATAATGGTTGGCGTAGCTCATGGCCACGTAAGCACCAATAGAAATGCCCGCTAGCCAGATGTGCTGATAACCTGCCGCGATTGCTGGTTGTATCAGGCTATCGTGTATTTGTTGCAAGGCGCTTTGGTCGGCAATCTGGCTGAATGATAACTCCGCCATTATCAAATCTATATTGAGCTGACGCTGGCGCACCGCCTGCACAAAACCTTGCTCGATAAAGTCTTCTGGCTGGTGATAAGCGCCCGGCAGCAATATCACTAAGGTGTCGGCGTGTTGTTCGGGTTGTGCAAGGTCGGTGAGATGGCGCATCAGCTTTTACTCCCGCCAGCAAAACCAGTTTGCGCAAATATGGCCGAAAAAATCAGCGCAAGTACAACGCCCGGCGCCACGGTAACGCCCATTGCTTGCAAGACTGGCACGCTGGAAAGCGCTAGCAGACCAAAGCTGAGCACGGTCGCTACGTTGGCAAACAGCAGTGAGGCGTAAGTGCGGGGTGAGATTTCCTGTGCGCCATGCGTCATGCTTGGGTTAAAGAACAGGGCGTAGTTCGAGCCAATTGCCACGATGAGCAGCAAGCCAATCAGATGCAGAATAATCAGTTGCTGCCCGAACAAAGCCAGCCCAGCTGTTACCGTCAATACAGCTGCCGCCAGCGGTATGATTATCGCTAGCACCTGCGTAGCTGAGCGCAGCACGAACAGCAGCAAAATGACGATTGCCAGCAGACCAACCAGCGAAAGCATGATGGCCTCATTCATATAGGCGGTATACAGGTGATTGGATTCGGCTTTCATATCCACAAATAATGCGTTTGATACTTGCGCCTGCTTTAGCTCGGTGCGTACTTGTGCCGCGTCGATATTGCCGCTTTCGGGTGCCGTAAGCGGAATCAATGCGCTCCAACGCTGCTTTTGTTTTAACAGCATCGCGTCCAGTGCCATTGCCATTGACGTATGCTCAAGATCGCTACGCTGCAATAATGGCCGATGACGTATTGCTTCGACATCTGCTAGAAATGGTGTGAATACTTGAGCGCGAACTGGTAAGTCCTTAATAGCACTTTCTAGTCTGAGCTTGAGTTCTGCCGCAGCAGGTAAGCTAGCTAGGCGAGCACGCTGACTAGCTTGGCTAGGCAGATAATGGCTGGCGCTGTCAAAAGCTGTGAGTACGCCTTTTTCAACCAAGGGCTGCAAGCTGGCGGATACTTTTTCTGAGTCTACTAATACAGCTTCCTGACTCTTGCCCGATACCACAATCACATAACGCACATCCGGTGCGCCCATGCTAACACGCAGTCTGGTATCTAGCGCTTGATCGGCAGCGGAAACCGGACTCAAAGCAGAGAGTTCAGCATTCCATAGGTGATTGTGATGTTGATAAACCACCACGCAGGATGCCACAACTAACGCGATGGAAGGCCAGCGTAAACGTTGCGCAAGTTGGGCATAGCGCAATAATGTTAATCCTGCGCGGGTCGTATCGCGTATTTGAAAATTAGCCGGCAACAGATGCGGTAATACATAGCGCGTCATGGCTGCGGCGGCAATCAAGCCGGCAATGGAATACAGCCCGAGTTGCGCCAAACCAGGAAAGCCGGATAGCAACAATGAGGCAAAGCCGAAAACAGAAGTTAGCACGCCCAACCTTACCGTAGGCCAAACGCGCGCTACCCAGACTTTGCGGTGCTGTTCGTTTTCAGCAGCATTAACAGTGCGATCTGACTGCATGAACAGGTAAATGGAGTAATCCACAGCCTCACCAATCAGCGCTGTACCAAAACCTAGCGTGATGCCATGCACTACACCGAAACCCAAGCTGACTGCGGAGATGCCAGCCAATATGCCAGTAGCTACGGGCAAGAATCCCAGCAGCAAGGCACAAAGTGAACGGTAAACTACCAGCAGCAATATGGCGATCAACACCGTGCTGACAATAAAAATCAAGCGCACTTGCGCTTTGATGGTGTCGCGCGATACCACTGAAAATACGCCAGGACCAGTCATATACAACTTTGGCTGACTAGCCATGTGCATGGTTTCATGATTGAAAGTAGTTTGTATGGCCTGCATCGCCAGTTTTTGCGCGTCGGTATCTGAGCCTAAAGCACGCGTTTGAATCAGCAACAGCGCGGTTTTTCCATCGCGTGATGCCCATGCGCCATCTACCAGTTGTGGGCGGCTGCTGGAATTCATTTGCTCTAGCAATTGCAGCACTTCGCCCGTTGCATCGTGTGGCAATAAGGACTTGAACAGCAAGCCAGCTGGTGAGGCCAACTGATCTATGCTGTCGCTGATGGCCGTGTGCAGGCCATTTACACTGAAATGTGCTGGCGTGACTGCAGGGCTTAACAGATAACGATTATTGAATAGATACGCTTGGTCATGTTCGGTAGTAATCGGCTCGCCATTATTTACACTGACGAATACCGGATTAGCACGCAGCTTCTGGGCAATAGCTTTGGATAGACTGGCGCGAGCAGTTTGATCTGCGCCCTCCTCTATGCCAACCAATATCAAACGCGAAGCCAAGCCATCTTTAAGTTGATCCATCAGCAATTGCTGCTCAACCGTAGGCGTGCGCGGCAGAAAAGCGGATAGATCAGCCGTAAAGTGGCTGCGGCTGATAATGACCAAACTGACCAATATCATGACCAGCCAGATGGCAATGGCAGTGCGGCTGCGCTGTAATGCATTTACATTCATGGTTTGGTTGGTATCAGGCACGTTGTTGGTGTTCGTAGTTTATGGCGCAGGTTGTGGCGTAATGGTCATCACTGAACTGTCACCATCTGCTTGCTTAATCTCGATAGTATGCAACACGTTGCCAGAGCCAGTAATATTGATTTTGCTGACAACTTTTTTCATTTTATCGGCAATGGGTAACAAGGCGAGATTCCAATTTTTTTCATCACCTTCTATGCTTAATTGATACGTGCGCTCCAGCGCCTTGCGGTCGCCCGCCAGTGTGCCGCGGATGCTGTCTATAAACGCAGCAACTTCAGGATAACTTTGCAGGGACAGCACATGCTTTTTGCCACGCTGCTCGACTGTTAATGTGTCTTTATCCAGCAACATGCTCTCTACCTTTGGCTTCAAGGTGCGCTTTTCCAAACGGTCTGGCGCACTGTAAAACAGTTCACCGGATGACTCTATCGGCTTGTCGAGAATAGCGATGGATTTTTTCTCTACAAAGCTGGCATGACCGGAACGCGTAGCAGCGAGTGACTGCATAAGCTGATCTATATCCCAGCCTTCGGCATGGCAGATAGGCATTACCAGTAGCATGCCTAGCATTAGCAAACCGGGAGCCAATAAGCGTGACCGTTTGCTGTTAGCTGATTGTGTTTTACTCATATCGTTTTATTTCTCTGCTGTATTCAAAGAGGCTGGCACATCTTGCCAGTAATCGAAAAAATTAAACCAATTATATGGTGCTAAGCGCGTGTAGCGGTTTAACAATTCGGTATAACGAGCCACTGCTATATCCACCGCCTGCGCACGCTCGCTTCGGGGAGTATCGGTAAAGTCAGCCAGCGTTTCGAAATGCACCTGATAACGATTGCCGCCCATATACAGCCCGACCATGAACACCACAGGGCGCCGCAACAAGGCTGCCATACGGAATGGTCCAATCGGCAATGCAGCGGTTGCTCCGAGTAGATTCACTTGCGCCATCGGTTCATTACCCAGCGTGCGGTCAGACAACATACCAACCAGCATGCCATCTTCCAGCCTCTCCTGCACTTGCAGCATGGAGTCGATGCGACCAAGCGGGATAACGTCCATAGATGCCTCTGGGTTGATTGCATTCAGCATCTTATTGATCTTTTGTGCGTTGTCGCCATGCATGACCATTGCTACGCGCAGCCCCGGTAATTGTCGACCGATTGCGCGCATGACTTCAAAGCTGCCAAGATGCGCACCCATGAGCAGTACGCCTTTGTTTTGGTCTATCAATGGGCGTATGTTTTCCTGCCCTTGTATGTCGATATCAAATAAATCGTAACGGCGATTAATCAGGTAAATTCGGTCATGAATCGTCGCTGCAAAGCAGAAAAAATGCCGATATAAATCCAGCCATGTAGCAGGTCGACCGAGTGCGCGCGGCAGGTAGCTGAGCGAGGCACGGCGATTACTGTGCGCAAACAATACAAAGTAGAGCGCAATCAGATGCAACACCATACGACCAGCGCTACGGCCAAGCCGTAGTGATACCCAGCTCATAATGCGCAGCATCAGCATATTGCTGCGCTCTTGAGCTTTGAGCCAGGGCGCGGATTTTTTATAAGCGCTTTCGGTAGGTTGCGTCATGAGTTCTGCTTGCTTGGCGTCAAACTGCCAGTCACGATTTGGCGGTTATCTGTCAGCACTTCAAATTTTATACTGCCATTTGCCAGTTGTTCATGCGCGATGATAACGGTTTCAGCAGGCTTTAATGGGCTTAGAAATTTCACTGAGCTGATTTGCCATGCGCTTGCAACTAAGCCAGTATCTGTTGCGATGGCATGCATGACTTCGTCCAGCAGTACGACTCCCGGAACGATGGGGGTGCCGGGAAAGTGCCCTTTAAATGCTGGGTGATTTGCGGGTATAGCTAATGGTGTTTGTTTTTTCATAAGCGCTTATTTTGCATTTTTTGAGCTGGTTGCGTAGTACTTTGCTCTGTGGTTTTATGTTGTGGGTTCACATGGTTTGCAATGAGCTTTTTAAGTGCCTCGCGTGGCAGCTTACCAGTACTATTGCGTGGTAGCGCTTCTACGAATAACAATGGTCTGGGCAGAAACACAGGGTCTATGCGGGTACGCAGCGCAGCCAGTAGATTCGAGGCTGTCAGGCTTGGCGCAACGACACATGCGCTGAGGCGAGTCACGTGGTCGTGAGAAGCTTCATCCGGCATAAAAAACGCACCGTCAATCACACCGTCAATAGCATTCAAATGATGATTAAGGTTGGCAAGTGAACTGCGCTTGCCAGCAATATTAATCAGGTCCTGCGTGCGTCCATGTAGCAAAAAATGTTCAGCACTGGTGGATTCTATAATGTCGCTGAGCGGCACAGGCGACTCTAAATGACCGCCTACTGCACAGATATGCTCAATCATTTGCGTCAATCGCACATCTGGGAATAACTGCCACGCTTCTCCTTGCGTAGTGCGGCGCGTGGCGATTTGTCCAGTTTCAGTACTGCCGTAAATTTCAAGTAACGGTGCTTTGAGGCTGGCTTCAGCCTTATGCGCTAATGAGTTAGATAATGGCGCCGTTGCTGATAATGCTAATACCAGTTCTGGCACTTCAAGCTCGGCGTCTAGTAATAGACGCAAGTGTAACGGAGTGGAAACCAGAATGCGTGGTGCAGGCGTTTCTTGTAAAGCGCTGCAAATATCTGCCGGGTAGAACGGCTGCGTACTGCTCAAGGCATTACCACTTTGCAGCGGCAGCAATATTGTGGATTCAAAGCCGTACATATGCTGCGGCGGCACAGTGCCGACAATGCTGTAGCTTTTGTTTTCAGATAATCCAATATTTTCAGATAACCCTAGTCGTGCGGCCTGTGCTTGTACATTACGCACCAGCGAACCCCACTTCTTTGCATGCGGAATAGGCGTACCTGTCGAACCCGAGGTAAATACAATCGCCACCAGTTGTTGCGCATCAATCTGCGGTATTGCCATGTTGCTAGCTGCATGCTCTGGCATTGCCGGGTAGCGTAGCTTGGGTAAAGCAATGGTGCAGTCGTCATTGTCGTGCAGGCAAAATACCTCGGCAGAAAAAGCCTGCAATTGCTGCACCATTTCTGGCGTATGCGTTGGCGGTAGCAAACTGACCTTATTGCTGATAATGGCCGCCGCCAAACCAACAGCAAAGTGATAACGGTCACGACAAATGTTCAGTATGTGTTTGCCTGATGGTAATAAAACTGCTAAATGTGCGGCATCTGCCAAAAACTTTTCGACAGAAATGGGCGCACCTTTTTGCCATGCGACGATTTTATCGAGTGAGATGTGCGTGAGTAGTGGCAGGGTTGGCATGAAGGTTTGAGGCTAAAAGCTTTAAAAAATATAGGGCTAGGATTAAAGTATGAAGTATGTGGTTGCAAAGCGGTCTAGCTCGACTGATGAGGTGGCCTTATTGCTAGCATAATTTATCACTAAGAGCTCTGCATTAAAGGTGTCAATATTTTAGACATTAACTTTCCTTGAATGCTGTTCATATCATCGGATAAAGAGTACATATCTTCTAATGACACGGCCTGAAGTGTTTCAAGTCTCTCATAACGTTCAAGAAATAATTTACCAACTGCAGGCAACCCGTCCTTAACTGTCCATACCTGATGGATGTAAACTGCTCGTCTTTCAAATGCAGCTTTAATTTCAGTGCATATTTCAGCCGCATCCTTTTTTAATTGTGGCGCCCTACACTCGATAAGTGCTTTTAATACTTCTGAAAGTTCACTTATTCGCATTTTCCCAGTGAATGCCCTGCCAGTAATAGAGTCAAGACCAGAAATATGCCAAATTACAGTTCGAATTAAGACTTCAATGCTTGATGAACTAACGGCTATTTGCCCTATTGCTTCTTGGTAAGATTTTGGTGGCCAGCTCCAATTTCTTTTTGTAGATGCATTCCGAATTACATCAAGTGCAAGAGAGTCGACTGGGGCAGAGCTTGCAATTGCTTTTGCCTCATCTTCTGTTATTGCAATCATATCTTCATCTACATGACCATCTTGCGAACCGTCTGCCTCAAAGGCAAAAACCTGCCATTTACTTGGGATGTTTTTTTTGTAGTATTTCATAGTCTTGATATCACTCTGGATAAATAGGCTAACGTAAATTAGAGGTTAATGTACACGCACAGAGTGATTCTTATATGCACGCACCGCATCCAGTATGCCGCCTGTGGGCAAATCAGTTAGCACGCGGCGGCGTACCAAAAACTCAATAATGAACATCAGCGCCACCAGCGGCAAAGTGAGAAAGTTCACAAAAAATGACCATGTTGCCAGCGATGCCAGAAAGAATAGCAAGCTAGACGTGACAATAATCATGGCAAAAAACACCACCCACGCCACAGTTACTCGGTGCGCATAACGTATGTGCTCTGGTGGCAGTGTGCCATTGTTGATGATCTCGGCAAAATGCACGCATAAGGGTTTGTGGCCTTGTTGCAGGGTACGGCCGAAAGTGGCTAATAGAACCGCCATCAGGCCAACATCTTGCAACCAGAACACAAGAGCAGTGTGTTGCCTGATGAACGGCCAAGCCAGCCAAGAGGCAATGCCGACTATCAGTAATGTGCTGATGCCAATCAAGCGTGACTGGGCGTTCCAGGCAAAGGTGGCAACTATCAGAAGTATTGGCGCTAAGGCGAGTATAGCGCCGAGTATGCTGCCAGCGTCAGAGGTGTTGACGTGGTGCACTAGCACGGCATAAGTCACAATTACCGCTGTTATTCCTAGGCCGCGTGCAATGTGAATGGCGCTAGACATGCTTTTAATTAGACATTACTTTGTTTTGTGCGTAGCAACATAGTCGGTTAGATTATGCAGCGAACTGAAAATACGGTGGTTATCTTCGCTGTCAGCCTTGAGTTGCAAGCCGTAGCGTTTGGAAATCACCAGCGCCACCTCAAGAATATCAATAGAGTCCAGACCAAGGCCATCGCCATATAGCGGCGCATCCGGGTCGATGTCAGTTGCAGTGGTGTCCAGATTTAATGCCTGCACCATCAATTCGGCAATGTCGAGTTGTAAAGTTGGGTCGTTTTCTACCATGATTGTCTTTTGTAAAATGCGTGCATTCCGCTTGAATGCTCATTAGATTGCGTAGTGCTATATTATAGTAGACATCCTGAGTTTTCGTAGCCGTATTTGTACTTTGAGTGTCACGTACATAAGTTTTTTTACAACATTTCATCACATATATTCTCGCCGTAGCATGCGCAGATGAAACACATGCTTTTTTCATATCTACAAATCATATTTTGTCATTTTTATGACATAAATCTAAGTCACTATTAGCTTCTGATCAAATCAATAGGAGTTGATGATGAATGCTATTGTTAAAAATATATGTTTAGATGAAGTTACCGTGTGCTCTAGTGAGGCTATGTGTCTACATCTACACGATATTGTGCAATCCAGTCAGCTCACAGCTGTTTTCCAACCTATATTAGATATGCATCAGGCTAAAGTCATTGGCTTTGAAGGGCTCATTCGCGGGCCGGTCGGCAGTATGTTGCATGCCCCAATCGAGCTATTTGATGTCGCCAGAAACTGTGGCATGGTGACCGATGTAGAGTACCTCTCTCGCCGTGTTGTACTGGAGTCTTTTGCAAGACAGAATCTGCCAGGTAAAATCTTTCTTAATATCAGCCCAGATATCTTATTACAAAAAGATTCAAGAACCGGTGAAACGCTAAAGTACATCGAAGAGCTAGGCCTGAAACCTAATCAGGTAATCATCGAACTCACCGAGAACGCCAAGACGCTTGATTATCAACTGTTGCGCGATGCGACTCAGCACTATCGCAGCATGGGCTTTGAGATTGCGATTGATGATTTAGGCGAAGGCTTCTCTGGACTGCGATTATGGTCAGAAATTCGTCCTAATTACGTCAAAATTGATAAGCATTTTATCCATGAAATTAACCTTGATCCTGTTAAGCAGCAATTTGCCCGCTCAATTCAAGAGATCGCAGAAAAATCAGGTGCACGCGTCATTGCGGAAGGCATTGAAACTCAAGCAGAACTGATGGCAGTGCGTGACTTGGGCATTGCATACGGCCAAGGCTATTACATCGCCAAACCCAATGCAGTACCAACACAAGAAGCTTCGGCAGAAACGACCAGTTTACTCAAGCGTTTTGAAATAGCCCGCGACAACCTGTTACAAAACCGTGCCACAGTTGGCAAGTTACTTAAAACATCACCATCTGTTGACCCACTGTGCCACAACGAAGATGTGTTCAAAATGTTTGACGAGAACGCAGAACTTTACTCGATTCCGGTAGTGAATAATGGACGTCCGGTTGGCCTCATCAGCCGCTCCGTGATGATTAACGACTACGCCCGCCCCTATCGCCGTGAGCTTTACGGGCGTCGTCCTTGTGAAATGATGATGGACACATCCGCCCTTATTGTCGACAAAACGGTTAGCCTGCAAGACTTAAGCGATCTGATTCTCCAAAGTAAACCGCACCATCTGGCGGTTGGATTCATCATTACCGAAAACGGACAGTACCTAGGCATGGGTAGTGGTCATGACCTACTCCGGTTAATCACTAAAATGCAAATTGATACGGCTCGCTATGCTAATCCGCTGACACTTTTGCCTGGCAATGTACCGATTAGTGAGCAGATTGATAGCCTGTTACAAGCAGGTACTTCGTTTGTAGCTTGCTACTGTGATCTCGATAATTTCAAACCTTTTAACGATGTCTACGGCTATAAAAAAGGTGATGAAATCATTCAAAAAACTGGTCGCCTGCTGACTGATATTTGCGGAGCATATGACTTTATCGGACACATCGGTGGTGATGATTTTATTGTGCTTTTTCAAAGTAAAAACTGGCAAGAGCGTTGTGAGACATTGTTATCGCACATCACAGAAACATTCCCTGAGTTCTATTCAGATGAGGATCGCCAGCGCGGCGGTACTGAAATCGAAGACCGCCAAGGCGTGCGACGTTTCCATCCTTTTATTAGCCTCTCCATAGGTGCGCTAGTCGTGGACTCAAATCACTACCAATCTCATCATGAAGTTTCCACTGCATGCGTCAATGCCAAGAAACAAGCCAAGAAGATTTCTGGCAATAGCTTATTCATTGAGCGACGTGGCGAAGAAAAACCTAATCTGGAAATGGCTGCTTAAACGAAACAAAACCAGCAATAATTATTAATAAATACAACCATAAGAAATTAGAAATTCAACAAACCTTCATATCTTTTTCATCAATCATTCACATTCAGATGACATTCTAAGCCTACAGATAAGTTCAAATTATTTGGAACTGGAGGTTAATGATGTCATACAGAATACGTTTATATTTAAATCGCATGCATCAGTTAGATAGCAATGTTTGCGTTGCGGTGAATCAAGCAAGCCAGTATAGAGTCATACGCGATTATTTTAGAGTAGTCAGTCGCCTTGGTGACGGGGTATTTTGGTATGGCTTGATGATTGCCATATTAATCATCAAAGGCTCAGAAAGCACCCTCTCCGTTTTACATATGTCACTTGCAGGGCTGGTTGGTACATTGCTGTATAAATGGTTAAAAGGCAAAACCCTGAGACCACGTCCATACGAAGTACATCAAGATATTTGGTTAACTGGTACGCCACTGGATAAATTCAGCTTTCCATCTGGTCATACATTGCATGCAGTGGTATTTAGCGTGGTAGCAATAACATACTACCCAGAGCTATCAATCATCGTTATACCATTCACAGCCATGGTGGGATTGTCACGTGTAGTGCTGGGTTTGCATTACCCTAGTGATGTGCTGGCTGGCGCATTGATTGGCGGATTAATTGCCTGGTGCTCTTTCATGATTATTTAGCTTCGTAATCAGCTAGATAATCCATTGACGTATCGTCATAGTATTTAACTGGCGTCGGGTGCGATAGGTGTAAATGCTTTAAACACTGATCTCGCCAAACATCCAACTGCTCCACACTCAGATTTTTAAGTTCAGGTTCCAGCACTGGTTTAACGCCACTTAGTGTCGTACCAATTTCAGTGATAGCCAGTTGTGTTTTATCTAGGTAATACTCAAAGTGCTTGAATACTCGCTTATCCAAGAGTCGTACCACTCGATATATCATACTTGGTAGCTTCACCGCACGTAACACACCATCCCAAAATGCCAGCCGTTTCAAGGCAAGATTAGTGACTTGCTCCGTGCACCTAAAGTGTACTGAAATAAATTGTGAAATAACTACCTGATGCTGTGTCAGTAAATAACGCGGCGATGTATTTACCTGCGCAGCGATGTGAGCATCCATAGCCCACTCAGAAACAATGTGCGTAAGCATTTCATTTTTATGCCACATCGCCTCATGTGCCGGTACAAAATGATTATGTGCAACAACGTCTACATATAAATGGCTGACATAACCAATAGCGATGGCCACTTCTTCATCTGTTTTAGCAACCGTCATTAGTTGATGTGCATTTTCCCATAAATGCGTATGCCGATAACGATGACTGATAATCGCCAGATCTGGAAGGCATGCACCAGCCATTACCAGCTCAGGAAAACGCTTTATAGCTCTTTGCAAGCGTGGATCCAACAGCGGCATCGCCCAAAGCAATGATTGTGCAAAAAATAAATGCGTCAGCAACCCCCACGCGTTAGCATCTACCGAATAGAGACAACATGGTAACCACCAGTAATATTTCTTGATGAATGTTGGTAATTTCATGCTTGCTAATTTGACATGCAAGCATGAATAAAATGTGACGGCTAGATTAAGGTTAGATAACAGTCATAAATCATTAATGTTCATCAAACCGTCACATATGGTCGCTATTGTTCGATTCAAGCAATGTTTTTGTTTTAATAAATTTATTTATTAAATTCAATGCATAAGCTAATTATTCATTCAATGACAATTAAATCTATGACCATGAAAAAAATGAAAATTCTATTTATCTCTGATGTGTATTTTCCTCGCATTAATGGTGTATCCACTTCAATTAATACGTTTGTAAAGCAAATGCAAAGTCTAGGTCATGAAGTCCATTTAATTGCACCGGATTATGACGTTGCTACACAGGACGAAGCATGGATTAAAAGAATTCCAGCACGTAGCATCTATTTTGACCCGGAAGATAAACTCATGAAGTACGGTGAAGCAATGAAGCTGCTGCCTGAGTTGGCACAAGAAAAATATGACATCGTGCATGTGCATACCCCTTTTGTTGCACACTATTTAGGTTTAAAAATCGCAGCCGAGTTGAATATTCCTTGCATAGAAACCTACCATACGTTTTTTGAGGACTACTTACATCACTATCTACCGTGGGTACCAACATTTATGGCACGTGGACTGGCTAGAATGATTTCAAAGCGCCAATGCAATACGATGGATGCTATTGTTGCACCATCTAACCCCATGCTGGATGTATTGCGTGGCTATGGTGTAAAAGTCGCGGCGGAAGTCATTCCAACGGGCCTACAGGAAAGCAGTTTTAAAGAAGCTGATGGCAAAGCCTTCAGATTGAAACATGGTATTGCTTTAGATCGTCCAATGCTACTGTATGTAGGTCGCGTTGCTTTTGAGAAAAACATAGACTTCTTACTCTGGATGGTCAAGATACTGTGTGAAGAGTGCCCGGATATTTTACTGGTAGTGACTGGTGAAGGCCCTGCTGAGACCAGTTTACATAAGCTTGCCAAAACGATCAGTATAGAAAAACACGTCAAATTTATCGGCTATCTAGATCGTGAAACAGAGTTAAATGCCTGCTATGAATCTGCAGACATATTTGTGTTCGCCTCAAAAAGTGAAACACAAGGTCTCGTACTACTTGAAGCTATGGCACAAGGCACGCCAGTAGTAGCGATTGCTGAACTTGGTACTGCCTCCATTTTAATTGAAGGTCAAGGCGCTTTGATTTCAGGCGAAAATACGCTTGAGTTCGCTGAAAAAGTACATGAGCTACTCATTTATCCTGAGCAACGGTTTGAGCTAGGTAAGCGTGCAAAACAATATGCTTTAGCCAAATGGACTGCAAAATTACAGGCTGAGCGCATGATCAAGTTTTATTCAAACATCACCAATAGCACTTCTCTGGTTGAACAATATGCGCAACATCAGGAAAGTACGGCACTCAACCAGCCAGCCAGTGCTAAAGTGCTCTAGCGTTTTAAATCACGGATTAAGGCAACTCCAACTCAAACACGGCGCCATGGTCATTACGTAGCATCACTTTGCCATGAGCGCCTTTATTGGTGTGCATACTTGCAATGGATAATGCCAATGCCAACCCGATACCTGTCCCTCTACGTGACACTTCAGCAAGCTGCTGCTGGCCTTGCTGCTCAAGCAGCTTGGCATTGTAGCCAGCACCATCATCTTGTACTGTCAGAACAAGCCTGCCATCAACTTGACGTGCTGAGAGCTGTACTTTAGCTTTGGCAAAACGGCAGGCATTGTGTAGCGCATTCACCAGTGCGAGTCGAATATAGGTTTCATCGTAAAACCAGAAAATTGGCGCATTGTCCGTATTGCTCACAATGGACAACTTAGGGAAAAACTGACTGAACTCTTCTACCAGCTCATTAAGCAAGTCCGCAGGTGATGCAGAGTCAACATTAATACGCATAGCGCCTGCCTGTTGCCTATGCCATAGCAGTAAATTGGTAAGGCTGTTCGACGCTCGAATCAATGATTCAACTTCAGCAAAACAGTCCCCACGTGCTTCCAGACGTAATACAACTTCACCCAGATTGTTTTTTGCATCATGGATTACCGCAAGTTCTAGTTCGTTCATTCTGTCATCTTTGCTTTTTTGAGCATCATGTCTATTTGTGCCAATTTTGGGTGGACAGGATCCTTATCCATGACTTTTTGTCGATAATCTAGACATTGAACAAGTTCATCCTTGTTTCGACTATTCGCGACTGAAACTGCCAGAATAAGTGCGGCATTGCTGATAATATTCAGGTTATTAGGCAGGCGCTCAGCCGCGTCAACAATCAGCTCAATCGCCTCTTTGTATTCACCCGCCTGTGCTTTACGCACGCCATCATTGTTAATTTTAATGATTTCTTTAGCACTTTCCTGAATCAGCGTAGCGACCTCATCTGTGTTTTTACCTGCCATGGTACAAACCATTTTCACTCGGCCTTGCAAGCGTAAATCGTCTGGGTTATTTTGTAGAATCTGCTTCAGAAAGTCACTGGCGAGATCATCCTTACCAGCTGCAAAGCACGCCTCAGCCAGTGATGCAGCGGCTGAAGGTGCCAATAATCGAGTATCTTCAGCCAATGCTTGATTTAATGCAGCCTCGGCTTCTTTTACATCGCCTGCTTTGATATGCGCAAGACTATTGCTAGCCGCCAACACGACTTTACTTGCTGGATCATTAAACTGACTTGCAGCATCTTTTAAGCTGCTTAGTGCCTCTTTTGTTTTACCTTGCTCAATAAGGGCACGAGATAATAAAGCATAATCTGCGGCCTCACGTAAAGGCGAATGCTTATGCTTTTTAATGGTCTCAGCCATGAGTTTCTCTGCCATATCAAACTCACCATTCGCCATGGCCAGTGCCGTAAGATTACGAGTTCGATTCATATTGCCGGGACTATTGGTCGCAGCATCTTTGAGAACCTGTAATGCTTGCTCAGGCTTGTTATCTTGCATCAAAATTTCACTGGCAAAATCAAAATTAGCCACGAATTGTGGATTCGTCTGCATCAGCTTCTGACTAATTTCTTCTGACGCCTGCATATTACCTAGTTTAGCTTGCGCCCGTGCTAGGCCTAATTGCGCCCATGGCAAGTCTCTTAGCTGCAACACTTCGTTATACAACTGAATCGCCTCGTCGGTATGCCCGATACGCACTAAAGCCGCGGCTTTAATCTTACAAACATCTACATAATACTTATTCTTAAGCTCGAGTATTTTATTGCACTCGGTGATAATTTTGTGCCCGTTCTTATTGTCATGAGCCAAGTCAATGGGCCGCAGCACTTCTTGACGCTCCAATAAGCGCTCGAACCGAGACAAAAACTGACCAGCAGTAAATGGTTTAAGTAAATAATCATCAGGCAAACACTCTGCAGCAGAGGCTACGCTTTCATACGAGTTCTCAGCCGTGATAATGATGAATACGCAGTTGCGTTCCAGCTTATTATGTGTGCGCAGATACTCCAGAAACTGTTGTCCATTGGTACTTTCGCCAAGGTTGTAATCACACAAAATCACATCGTAGCGAGTGATATCAATTTTTTCCATGGCATCTTTGATGCTAGAAGCCAGATGCAGTTTATCAAAGCCCAATGATGTCAGCGTCATTTGCAATTGATTACGCATGTCTGGCATGTCATCAATGATTAGCGCTTTTTTATTTGAAACGTTGGTTAAAGTTGCCATCAGTAAATGATTCCAGAAATATCAATTAGCATCATGACCAGATATTTAAACCTCAGAATGAGAATCACCGCCACCCTTTTTCATCACTTTACCATCTGCAACACGTTGCTTTCTCACCTCTTTAGGGTCAGCAATCAAGGAGCGATAGATTTCAACACGATCCAAATGTCGCAAAGGCATATCCAATTTCGCTAATTTCCCAAAAACACCCACCTTATTTACCGCTAAATCAATCTCGGTAAATTTAGCTAAAATGCCTGAAGCCTTGATTGCCTGCTCTATGGTTGTGCCATTACTCACTTTAATCGGAATAATCAGTTGTTCGTTAGGCAAAGCATAAGCTACTTCTACAATTATTTCAGTTTGATTAGCATCCATTTTACTTTTCCATTTTTTTATATATGTAATCAGCGCGAGCCACGAAGCCATCCACAAAGGTATTGGCAATATGGCTAAAAACAGGCGCGATGATCTTTTCTAAAAAGTTATTCTCAAACTCATAATTAAGCATAAATTCAACTTTACAGGCATCATCATTCAATACTGTAAAACGCCAAATGCCCTCAAGCTGCTTAAATGGCCCATCTTTTAATTTAATTTCCATCAAACTTGGATACGTTTTATGGTTTTCTGTTGTAAATTTCTGATGCAAGCCATGATACGCAATATGCAAAGTAGCAATGGTAGATATTTCATCTTGCTTGATTAAGTCCACCCCGCCGCACCAAGGCAAGAACTCTGGATATTTTTTTACATCATCCACCAATTCGAACATTTGGTTAGCTGAGTGATGAATTAATACTGTTTTTTGAACGCGTGCCATGCATCTCTTTATCAATTAAATAACATCATCGACCTACATATTCACATTTTTCTATAGCGCTGGAAATGAAAATGAAGCGATTAAGTAGAGTAAAATGCAAATTTTAAGCCATTCATTGTCATTATGAGCATTGCACAGAATAAAAAAGCCTTTTTTGATTACTTTATTGAAGATAAGTATGAGGCTGGTATTGTTTTAGAGGGCTGGGAAGTCAAAGCAATACGCGATAATCGTATCAACATCAAAGAAGCTTACGTCATTATTCAGCGCGGAGAGATTTATTTAATCGGCTGTCATGTCACCCCATTAGGCGCAGCTTCTACGCATGTACGCCCCGACGCTATACGTACTCGCAAGTTATTACTGCATAATGAAGAGATAGCGAAACTCATCGGCAAAGTAGATCGTGCCGGCTATACGTTGGTGCCTTTGGATATGCACTTTTCAAAAGGCCGTATCAAAGTGCAGATTGGTTTAGCTAAAGGTAAAAAACAACACGACAAACGCGACACAGAAAAAGCGCGCGATTGGGACCGTGAAAAAGGTCGAATCATGCGTGCGCACAATAAATAAGCCCTCTAACAATGAATGTATCTGACAAAGCCAACAGCTAAAAAATAAAGCTGGAAGCGAACCATAACAAAAAAGCGTATAATTCGCGGGCTGATGCAACTATTCTTAGGAGTATCAGTCGTACTACAACTGATTTTTGTACCACTTTAGGGGCTGACCAGGTTTCGACGTGGGTTGCAAAGCAGTGCAGGGCATACCGAGGACTAGTAACCTCGTAAATAAACTAGAACAAGTATAGTCGCAAACGACGAAACTTACTCTCTAGCAGCTTAATCCTGCTGGACGCTGCACCATCTCTCCCGTGGGGTGGATTGGGGAAACCCATCGCAGTGTCATATACACGGGATACGTGTTGTGTTGGGTTACTTAGCACATCATTAACCTTAAGGTAGCTCGTCTGTAAACTGCTTGTCTGTTGGTGTGGTGCAGATTAAATTAAACAACAAGGCTAAGTATGTAGAACTGTCTGTGGAGGGCTTGCGGACGGGGGTTCGATTCCCCCCAGCTCCACCAAATCGAGGTTTTGTCTAGACCACTCTAGACTACTCAAACCCAGCATCCAGCTTGGTTCTGAGTGTTTTAATAAAAAAGGCCATTCCGTCTGGGGTGGTCTTTTTTTTGTCTAATGGCTTTTTTAACTTATTGCGTTGAGGATGTCACCCAAGGTATTTAACCTGCTTATTCCGTCGCCAGAAATAACTCATTAACGGTTTTACGCTGATGCCGTGGAGAAGAATTGAGAGTGTCACGACTATCAATGTCATTTGTATCAATTCCAACGCCAGAGTTTCGGGCAACCCGCGTTGTATTGCATACATCAGATAGTAGAGAGAGCCTATTCCACGCACTCCAAACCAACCTGTCATACCGCGTTTTTCCCAAGTAACGGAAGTTCCAAGCAAGCCTATGAATACACTTATCGGACGAGCAATCACGAACAAGAATAAAGCCAGTCCAATCGCCTTCCAGCTCCACGAATCTAGAAATAGAGTACCTCCAATCAAGAGGATCATGACCACTTCCGAGAGCCTCTCCAGATGCTCCTTGAATATCAAGGAGCCTTCACTGACCATTGGTTCGAGACATACATGCGTATCTGCGCGCGCGATCTCCTGATATCTGCGATTAATAGTGCCCTGTGCAGATTTAGTTAATTTCAACTCGGTCTGGCGTAGGGCAACTGCGGCAAAAAACACTGCAAGAAAGCCCCAAGCGTGCACTAGCACAGTAACACCATACACGACACCAATCAGACCGAGACCGAGAAAGTCATCCATCAAGTCATGTTTGTACGGCTCACGATGTAGCTTCCACCCTAAGTGAGCCAGCGCAACACCTGCTGCGACGCCAATAGCAATACCACCCACAGTGGCCCATAACACATCCACTAATACCCAACTCAAGCCACTCCCGCCGAGCTCATGCAAGCCCAACAGCCCCATTCCCAGCATCACAAATGGAAAAGCGCTGCCGTCGTTCATCCCAGCCTCGCAGGTTAAGATAAAACGCAGATGATCGCGGTCTCCGGGATGGCGGATTTGCACGTCGGTTGCCAGCACAGGATCAGTAGGTGCAAGGATCGCCCCCAGCAAAACGCCTGCACCCAATGACAAACCCAGCACATAATAAGCGAAGGCAGCAACCATCGCGACAGTAATAGTCATGGAAACGGTCGCCAACAAAATAGGCGTACGCCAACGAGAAAGACTGAACGGTGCAGGCATTTTGACGCCAGCAGAAAATAGGGAAATTAATATAACGACTTCAGTCAGTACTTCCAGAAGTGCAGATTCTTTGAGTGGATTGAAATGAAACAAATTCAACACAGTAGGCCCGACCAGCACACCTACTGCGAGATATATAATGGATGACGTGACGGGTGAGCGTTTAAGAATGGTAGAAGTGAGACCCATGACAAGCAGCAACCCACCGACAAGCAAAAACCATTGTGCGCTAGTCATAAAGACTGTTCAGAAATATTAGCAACAGTTTAATCCAGAGCATATAAAGCACCAGCATAGCATCGATTGGTACTCTTTTGGAAATCCAGGGTAAAGAACATACAGTGCGTTCGCTGATGACTAGCATTTGAATTACGACCACATTAGCCTGTCTGTTGTAATTTTCCGTTATCCCGAAGCCAAAGTAGAAGAATGATTAATCCATAAATCTATAGCTCTATCCAATCCCATACCCAAGAAATAAATTTCTCACAAAGGGATGTTTAGCACTTAACGCTAAGTCACCCTCCAAAATTTATCCCTAAACTCCATTAAACCTAGGTTTTGACTAAATGACTCTAAACTACTTAACTCTAGTTAGCTGTTTGGCTCGGAGTATTTTAATAAAAAAACCATTTCATATTCATTTAATACGTTTTTGTGAACTTTTCCCGAACAACCAATACCTAACATTGGTATAGATATTATATGGGTGGCTTACATATGAATACGCACATTATTTACACTCTTAGTGTCATGACATTACTTGCCGGATGCGCATCTAACCCGGCTGAAGAGCAGGCAAAAGCAATAAAACAGATGGAATACAAGATGCAAGTTTATGGTCCGGCTTGTGAAAAACTTGGCTTCAAAAATAATACTGATCTGTGGCGAGAATGCATCCAGAAAGAGTATGGTCAGTCCATCACGCCCCAATGGTATCCACGAAATTACCCTTACTGGGATCCATACTATGGATCACCTTATTACTATCGCTATTACTGACACTTAGTCTCATAACAAATATACCTGACAGAATTACTCACATGATAGACTTTCTTTAACTAACGTCGGGACGTAATCTCAAAAGGTCTTAATTTAGCTAGAATCTATTAATAATGAGTGAGTCATTTCCCACAATAATCAAAGCGCTACTTAATCCCGAGTGCTATCCCGAGCCTGTAGATCATGTCGAGGTGATTGAGACGCATATTTCTTGGTTACTTCTCGCGGGAAAATTTGCATACAAAATCAAAAAGCCGATTACGCTGCCCTTTCTCGATTATGGCTCGCTTAGCAAACGCAAATCCTGCTGCGAGGCTGAACTACGTTTGAACAGCCGCTATGCTCCGGATATTTACATTGAAATTGTCGCGATTACCGGCACACCGGATCACCTAGAGTTTAATGGTCATGGCGCTCCAATCGAGTTTGCAGTCAAGATGCTTCGCTTCAGTGAAGCTGAACGATTAGACCATGTTTGCAGTCGAGGCCAACTTGAGCTCCCTCAGATTTCTGACTTGGCAAACGCAATTGTTACTTTCCACAATCATGCCGCGATAACAACAATAAACTCACACTTTGGCTCACCAGATGCAGTTATCGCACCGGCACGGGAGAATTTCGAAGAATTATACTCAGGTCTAAATGACAAAGAACTTCAGAGCAAGCTGAACGCCCTTCTAACTTGGACAAACAGTGAGCACAACCGCCTTATGCCAAACTTTTTAGCGCGTAAAGCCAGTGGACATGTGCGTGAATGCCACGGTGATCTGCATTTAGGCAACATCGTACTTATTGATGGTCATGCAAGGCTATTCGACTGCATAGAGTTCAATGAGAATCTGCGCTGGATAGATGTCGCCAGCGATATTGCATTTACCTATATGGATCTATTGGATCACCATCAGTCTGGATTGGCTGGATGGCTGATTAATGAGTGGCTGAGTATGAGTGGTGACTACGAAGCAATGCCCATGCTACGCTTTTATGCTGTATACCGCGCCATGGTACGGGCGAAAGTGGCGGCGATCCGGGCTAGTCAGAATCATAGCGACCTTAATGAGGTTCGTAGATATATTGCACTTGCCGAACAGATTTCATCACCGCAGAAACTGCGACTCACCATTACCCATGGTTTAGCAGGCTGCGGAAAAACAACGGCATCAACACACCTGATTCTCGATGATGAAAATGGAAGCACAATACGCCTACGCTCAGATGTAGAACGCAAGCGTCTATTTGGGCTTGCTGCTACAGCCAAAAGTAACTCCACGCTTGATAGTGGAATCTATAATCAGGAAGCACATCAACGCACTTACCATCACCTACATCAATTAGCGGAACTCCTGCTCACAAATGGCTGGTCAGTAGTTGTTGATGCGGCCTTTCTCAAGCGCTCAGAACGTGATGCCTTTCGGGATTTGGCGGCCAAAACAGGTGCAGAATTCTGCATTTCAGCGCCAAAATCATCAATAGATGAGCTACGCGAACGCATCACTAACCGACTTAAAAATGAACAAGATGCCTCAGAAGCAACGCTAGAAGTGCTGGAGAAACAAATAAGCGCGATAGAGCCGCTTGATGAAGATGAGCGCAGGTGTATACGCTAGTTTAGTGCAGATAATCGTCAAACTTAGGTAAATTAAATATGTGAGTGATGTCTTAGACACTAACCTCCAGCTTGATTAGCTTCAGCCTTCTAACGTCCAAATAGAAGAACCAAAGCCAAAGCAAGGACTCCAGGTACAGCCTGTACAAACAAAATTTTCCGGCTTGATGTAGCTGCTCCAAATACACCTGCTACGATTACACAGCCAAGAAAGAAAATTTTAATCGCATATCCAGCCGAACCAAGCCAAATACCCCAGCTTAATCCTGCTGCCAAGAATCCGTTATAAAGCCCTTGGTTGGCAGCAAGCACTTTTGAGGCAGCAGCGAACTCTGGGGTGAGATTAAAGGTTTTTCTTCCCTTAGGCGTATTCCACAAAAATATTTCCAAGTACAAAATATAGAGATGTAGCATAACTACCATGGCTGTGGCAATCGTCGCTAAATTGTGCATACGTCTACTCTCCTGCTGTACTGATTAATACTTTAATTAACAAACAACCTAAAACAACTCAGCTTGTGCCGCTGGTGGTACGGCTAAAAGCGCATCCACATCAATCTCAAATATTCCAAGTTTTCCGAGACAGGGCATCAGTGCCAAGGGGGTTGCCTGTTCAAACAAAAAGCCAAAATATTCCTGATGCACGCCACCAAAATGAGCACGTTGCTGGCGGCTGATGCCGTCAGGTAACTCTCCCGGGCGGCAACAAAGTACCAGATTGGCGATACCGACCACTCCACCGTACTCAAGCTTATCTTTGTCTGGTAAAGGAATGTCCGTTCTTGATTTGATATAGTCGTAATACTGTTCGTAGAGTCCCTTACTTGCATGAATCAGGACTGGTCCGCGGTACTGGGTGCCCCAAGTACGGTCATCCACCAATAAATAGCCGTTAGCAATCAACCATGCATAGGGTTGTTTGAGCGAGAGTGCTTTTGTCAGGCCTTTAGGGAGCAAGAGGGGCATACGCTATTCGTAAGTAAGTTAGTTATTATTAGGTGCTTGTAGACGTACAACGCGGGTATTTTGAATTCTTTAATGGCTAACTCTCAGGCGGTAGTAAACCTTTGTCTCAATGTACTAGACCTAGAAGTTAGATATCTACAAGTTAGATATTAAGATTGGTGCCGGATGTCGGAATCGAACTGACGACCTTCGCATTACAAGTGCGCTGCTCTACCAACTGAGCTAATCCGGCGTTTGAACTGGGTGCGAATTATACTCAAATAATTCACAAAATGTCACGCGTTTACATTATTTTTAAAAAAATTATATCCTGTGGTAGCGTTATACCTAGCGCCTCTGCGAACGAATCAACCAGTTTATCTAAGTATTTTTTGCCTCATACGCCGTGACAAAATGACTAAAATCCTTCTGCCATAATGCCTGCATTGAGCGGATCTTCCTCAGGCACTGAACCGACTTTACCACCTCCGCGCTCAAGATAAACCTCTCTAACAATATCAATAAAACGTTGTCCTTGCGGAGAAAGATAGCGTCCTTTTCGCAGCACGACACCGTAACTACGACATGGAAAAAGATGCGCCAGAGACATCTTGGCAATATCTTCCTTCCCCGTCATGCAAATGTCAGTCACAATCGAAATCCCCATACCAAGCTCGACATATTTTTTGATAATTTCCCAACCGCCAGCCTCAAGTGCAACGTTGTAAGTCAGGCCAGCCTGCTGAAAAGTGTAGTCCACGATACGCCAGGTTGAAAGATGGCGCGGCGGCAAAATTAGGCCATACGGACTGATGTCAGCCAAAGTGATATTCTTTTTATTGGCTAAAGGATGATCTAATGGCGTGATGAGCATGGGATCGTAACTCACTACTGGCTCATAAATAATGTCTTCCTGTCCTTCCAGCATTGACCCAATTGCAAAATCCACTTCGTCTGCTCGCAGCATGCGCAGGCCATCTCGGCCCGTCACGTTGTGCAGCTTGATACGCACGTTTGGATAAGCAGCCGCAAAGCGCTTCACAGGTTCTGGCATGATGTAGAGAATAGTTGACTCCCCTGCCCCTATATTCACTTCACCAGACTCGATATGCCCAAAAGTTGCAGCGAAAGTTTCTTCCAGTTTATCCATCCCTTCAACCAGTGGTTGGGAAATCTGATACAGGGTTTCGCCCTTGGGCGTCAGGTTAAGACTAGGGCCGCGACGCTCAAATAGCACAACGTTTAACTCCCTTTCCAGCGCTTGAATCTGCAAAGAAACAGAAGGCTGACTCTGAAATAACTTTTCTGCAGCAAGTGAGATTCCACCACTTTTCACCACTTGGCAAAATGCGCGTAATTGTTTCAACCGATTCTGCTTGTAATAAAAATTCTTAGGTTCAACCATATGCTTGTCATCCGACAATTATTCAAATTTAATATAGTAAACATTCAAATTATTAGTTTGTCAAATACTTAAAACATTCATAGACTCCGTCAAAACAAAAAATACAAAACACTAAAACATACTAATTTAGTCAAGTACTTACGTGCTAACTGAACTAGAAATAGGTTGAACTTTAGGTGGAGAATTGGCTGCATGAATAACATGCTTGTTGTTGCGATTTTTATGGGAACGCTAGGTTCAGCCTTAGCGTTGGTAATCGCTATGGCAAATCGTCGTCTTTATGTATACGAAGATCCACGCATCAATCAGGTTGAAGAAATGTTGCCGCATTCAAATTGTGGTGCTTGTGGCACCGCCGGTTGCCGTAACTTTGCTGAATCTGTAGTGGCTGGCAGCATTGCACCAGGAAAATGTACAGTTAACAGCCCGCAACAAAACATCAATATTGCCAATTTTCTAGGCGTATCTGCTGGGCAGGAAGAAAAACAGGTTGCGCGCTTAGCATGTGCTGGGGGGCGCCACGTTGCCAGCATACGAGCCAGCTACGAAGGTATCTCTAGTTGCCGTTCGGCGGCACTTATTGGTGGTGGCGGCAAAGCTTGCACTTGGGGGTGCTTGGGCATGGGCGACTGTGCTGACGTGTGCGACTTTGGCTCCATCAGCATGAATAAATTTGGTTTACCTGTAGTAGATGCCAGCAAATGCACAGCCTGTAATGACTGTGTAGACATCTGCCCAAAAGATTTATTTTCGCTACAACCTGTGAGCCATAAATTATGGGTGGCTTGCAAGAGTCTAGCTAACGGCGATGATGCCGAAGCCGTATGTGAAGTGGCCTGCACTGGCTGCGCACGTTGCTCGGTTGATGCGCCAGAAGGTTTAATTAGAATTCAAAGTAATCTCGCAGTGATCGACTACGCCCAAAATGCGCTGTCGTCACAAACCCCTACCGAACGCTGCCCGACTGGGGCCATCGTCTGGCTGGATGATATGAAGGGCGCCATACGTGGCAAGTCAGCCCGAAAAATCGTGAGGCAGCAAGCGCTGCCCATCCTCTCAGAAGCGTAAGGAGATCGTAATGTTTAACAAGTTGTTGAAAGAGTTCCACTTGGTGGAACTCGGTACCGGCGCACGCGCAGAAAAGCAAACTTTCAAGTACCCTGGTGTACGTGATGCCATAGACGGCAATACCGCCGTGATTATGGTGGAGCGCGAAGCTTCGGATGCAGCAGGCGCATACCCGATTACACCTTCCACACAAATGGGCGAATACTGGTCTGAAGCAGTATCCAACGGCCATGTAAATCTTTCCGGCCGTCCGCTGATTTTTGTAGAACCAGAATCAGAACACGCTGCGGCTGGTGTGACAGCAGGCATGGCAATGACCGGCTTGCGTGCGGTGAATTTCACTTCATCGCAAGGTGCTGCATTCATGCACGAATCGCTCTACGCCGCAGTTGGCAAGCGTTTGCCATATGTGCTTAATGTAGGCTGCCGCGCCATCACCAAAGCCACACTCAACGTACACTGTTCTCACGATGACTACCACTGCATGGACGACACCGGATTTATACAGGTGCTAGGTCGCAGTGCGCAGGAAGCTTGCGACTTGAACATGATCATCCGCAAAACTGCCGAATTATCACTGACACCAGCCATCAACGCGATGGACGGCTTTTTAACCACGCACCTGATTGAACCAGTGTTAGTGCCAGAAAAAGGCTTAATCGCTGAATACTTGGGTCGCCCTGACGACATCATAGACACACCAACCCCAGCACAACGCCTGCTCTATGGTGAAAAACGCCGCCGTATTCCAGCAACCTTTGACGTAGATAATCCAATGTCTACTGGCGGTGTGCAGAATCAGGACGCCTACATGCAGGCAGTTGCCGCACAGCGCCCATATTTCTTTGACCACATCGAAGATATATTTGACCGCAACGCACAGGAGTTTTACGACCTGACAGGCCGCCGTTATGCACGTGTCATGGAATACAAAATGGACGATGCCGAATATGCCATCGTTGGTCAGGGCAGTATGTGTATTCAAGCGCAAGCCGTGGCAGATTACTTGCGTGAAACACGCAAAATAAAAGTGGGCGTGGTATCTATCGTCATGTTCAGACCATTCCCCGGTGACCTATTAGGTGCACTACTCAAGGGCTGCAAGGGCGTAGCTGTGCTGGAACGCACAGACCAACCGCTAGCTGAAGACTTGCCACTGATGCGCGAAACCCGCGCCACATTGAGCAAGTGTATGGAGAATGGCGCTTATAAAGACGGCGACCTGCCATACCCAACTTACGCCAGCTACAAAGGCGCAGAAATGCCGCGCCTATACTCAGGCTGCTACGGTTTAGGTTCACGTGATTTACAACCAGAAGCGCTCATCGCGGCCATTGAAAACATGCTGCCAAATGGCTCGCATCGCAAATTCTTCTATTTAGGCATCGACTTCCTGCGTGAAGAGTCAGCCAATCCGAAACAAGAAATATCGCAACAAAACTTGCTGGACGCCTACCCTCGCATTGGTGAAATGGCGATACGTGGTTCTGAAAACCCTAATCTGCTACCTGCCGGCGCCATTGCCGTTCGCATGCACTCAATTGGCGGCTGGGGCGCAGTAACCACAGGCAAGAATCTGGCAATCACCTTATTCGACCTGCTGGGCTGGGACATTAAAGCCAACCCAAAATACGGCTCTGAGAAAAAAGGCCAACCGACGACTTATTATTTATCTGCTGCGCCAGAACCTATCCGCATCAACTGCGAATATACGCAAGTAGACGTAGTACTATCACCTGACCCGAACGTGTTCAACCACACCAACGCGCTGGCTGGCATGAAAAAAGGCGGCACCTTTATCATCCAAAGTAATCTCGCAACGCCTGAAGAAGTTTGGGCAAGCTTCCCGCTGAGTGTGCAAAAGTACATTGCCGACAATCAGATTCGCGTGTTTTACATGGACGCTTTCAAGGTAGCGCGTGAAGAAGCCAGCAACCCAGAACTGCAATTACGCATGCAGGGTAATGTATTCCAAGGCGCATTCTTTGCTGCCAGCCCAGTGATGCAAAACGCCAAGCTGACAGAAGAGCAATTATTTGCCGCCATTGAAAACCAGTTGCAAACCAAATTTGGCTCCAAGGGCAAACGCGTGGTGGATGACAACCTGCGTATCGTACGTCGCGGCTTTAGCGGCATTATTGAAATCACTGGACAAGAAGTTGGCGCAACGCGCCGCACATTAGTAGCTAAAGATGCTGGCCTACCTATCATGCTGAAACACATGCCAGAAGGTGACGGCGGCATTGCTGACGTACATCGGTTCTGGGAAAGCACAGGCAATTTCTATATCAGCGGTCAAGGTAATGACAATCTGGCTGATCCATTCATAGGCTTATCCGTCATTCCAGCAGCCACTGGCGTGTATCGTGACATGACGCAAATCCGTTTTGAACACCCTGTTTGGGTGGCTGAAAACTGCACCGCTTGCGGCAACTGCTACACAGAATGCCCAGACATGGCGATTCCAGGCTTGGTCAGCACAGTGCAAGAAGTATTCAATACAGCGATTAGCAACATAGAACGTACTCGCCCAACACGCTATTTGCGTAAAGCCAGCCGTACGGTTGAGAAAAAACTACGCGCACTGATTGAGCAAGACACTGAAACAAGCAATGTACAAAAACAGTTAGATTCAGCTATTAATGCCACACTCGCTGAAGCCGCTGAAGATGAACGCGAGAAGCTAACAGCAGAGTTTTCTGCATTCCGTGAAGTGATCGGCGACTTCCAATTCTCCATTACCAAGCCTTACTATTCCAACAAGGAAAAGAAAGCGAAAGGCACTGGTGGCCTATTCTCTATCACCATCAATCCGTATGCCTGCAAGAGCTGCGAAATCTGTGTGGCGGTATGTGAAGATGACGCCTTGCATATGGTAACGCAGACCGAAGAGTCAACCGAAAAACTGCGTAACGAGTGGGATTTCTGGACAGCATTACCGACCACGGCACCCGAGTTTTCACGCATTGACGATTTGAACGAAAAAATCGGCGCGCTGGAAACCTTGCTGCTAGACAAGCACAACTACGGCTCTATGGTAGGCGGCGATGGCGCATGTCTGGGTTGCGGCGAGAAAACAGCGATTCACTTATTTACCTCTACCGTATCGGCCTTGATGCAACCACGCGTCAAAACGCATCTGGGAAAAGTGAACGACCTGATTTCACAGCTAGAAAAACACATCCGCATGAAAGTAACTGAATCAGTAGATTTTTCTGATACTGAAGGCTTAATGCGCGCCATGCAATCTTCATCTGGCGACATTACCTTGGCTACGCTGTCTGCCAACCTGACTGAAGGCAAGGCTACACAACCGCTAGACCCAGATTGGTTACGCCGCGTATCGCAATTACTTGAGCAGTTACGCCACTTGCGTCAATGCTATACCGCTGGCGCACAAGGCAAGCCTAGGTCTGACATGGCGGTGGTGAACTCCACTGGCTGTACTTCGGTATGGGCATCGACATTCCCGTTCAATCCGTATCCATTCCCATGGACAACGAATCTATTCCAAGACTCACCATCAGTAGCCATGGGTGTATTCGAAGGACACATGGTAAAAATGGCGGATGGCTTCAAGGCGGTGCGTGCGGCTGAGCTTGAACTTGCAGGGCTATATAATCCTGCGGAGCATGACCGATTCCTCACCCATTTCGACTGGCGTCAGTTTAATGATGAAGAATGGCTGCTATGCCCGCCGATTGTGGCGATTGGCGGTGATGGTGCAATGTACGACATTGGCTTCCAGAATCTATCCAGAATGATGATGTCCGGCACGCCAATCAAGGTGCTGGTGGTGGATACGCAAGTGTATTCCAACACTGGCGGTCAAGCGTGTACCTCGGGATTTATCGGTCAAGTGGCAGATATGTCGCCATTCGGAAAAACCACACAAGGTAAGCAGGAAATCCGCAAGGAAATGTCCTTGATCGGCCTCGCACACCGCTCTACGTTTGTATTGCAAAGCGCTATTTCCAATGTGACACATCTGCTGGAAGGCTATATAGACGGCCTCAACAGCCGCCGCCCAGCGGTATTCAACGTGTATGCCGTATGCCCTCCAGAACATGGTGTGGCTGATGACTTGGCGGTTGCACAATCCAAACTGGCGGTAGAGTCACGCGCTTATCCGCTGTTCCGCTACGACCCTGACTTAGGCGCATCCTATGCAGAAAGCGCCAGCATGGAAGGCAACCCGGCGCTGGATCAGGATTGGCCAACTTATACACTGACGTACAAAGATGAAAACGGTGCGGAAGCCAAACTCACGCTACCGATGACCTTTGCTGACTTTGCCGTGACTGAAGGCCGCTTTGCCAAGCACTTCAAGAAAGCACCGCCAGAAACATGGAATGAAGACATGGTGCAATTAGCCGACTTTATTACCTTGTCTGCAGACGAACGCGAAGGCAAGTTCCCCTACATCTGGGGTGTGGACGCCAAGCAACGTTTGATTCGCCTGCTGGTTACGCAAGATGTGGTGCATTCATGTGAAGAACGCTTGAGCTTCTGGCATCAGTTGAAGAGCTTGTGTGGTCTGGACAGACCTACGGTGAATGCAGAAGAGATTGCCAACAAGGCGCGTAATGAGCTTATCCAAAAACTCAGTGCGAGTTTAGCGAGTTTCGGTGGCGGAGCGATCAATGACAGTACCATTAATGACAGTCATATAAACAACTCTCTGCCACTAGCGGCTGCACCAGCGATGTCTGTTGACGGTTATGAGGCAGCATGGATAGACACGCCAGAATGTACGGCTTGTGATGAGTGTATCAACATCAATCCAAAGATGTTCGCTTATAACGACCAGAAAAAAGTCATCATCATTAACCCTCAAGGTGGCAAGTTTGCCGATGTAGTCAAGGCCGCAGAAAAATGTACTGCGAGCTGCATACACCCCGGCACACCTTGGAATCAGAGCGAGGCAGGACTAGATAAGTTAGTCGCAAGAGCAGCGAAGTTTCATTAGGAGACCGCGATGAAGATACTCGACTTTTTTCGCAAGCCTAGCTTTGCGCGCGGCATTCATCCGCTGCAACACAAGGAAACCGCGCAAACGGCAATACGTCGCATGCCATTTTCGCCGCGTCTGGTGGTGCCGCTGGCACAGCATATAGGCAAGCCTGCAAGAGCCATTGTGCATGTTGGTCAGGAGGTGTTGCGCGGCGAACCTATCGCTGAGTCTGATGGTTATGTTTCAGTGCCGCATCATGCACCTGTCAGCGGCGTAGTGGAAGCCATTGAGCTGCGTCCGACGATGAGCGGTGCTTGGCAGGAATCCATTGTTATCCGCGCTTTCGAATCAGCTACCCAGGAAGTTTTGTTTAGTGAAACCTTAGCTGATTTAGAACAGCTAACCTCAGCTCAAATCATCCAAATGGTGCAGGATTCTGGCATGGTTGGACTTGGAGGCGCGGCGTTTCCTACCCACGCCAAGCTGGCTACGCCTAAGGACCACCCAATTACACACTTGCTGGTCAATGGCTGTGAGTGCGAACCTTTCCTAACCGCAGACCACCGCATGATGCTGGAGTGGCCGCAACACCTGATTGCCGGAGTTCTCCTAGCCATGAAAGCCTGTGGAGCACCACGTGCAATGATTGGGGTAGAAGACAACAAGCCTGATGCTATCGCCGCCATCGAAAAAGTGCTGCCGAAAGACTGCACAATCAGCGTACATGCAGTTCGCACCAAGTACCCGCAAGGCGCAGAGCCGATGTTGATTTCTGCACTACTGGATCGTGAGCTACCTGCTGGTATGCGACCTTATCAAATTGGCGTTGTCATGCAGAATGTAGGCACACTCACCGAGATTGGGCGCTTGATTCCACGCCATCGCGGTTTGATTGAGCGCGTAGTCACCGTAAGCGGCCCCGCTATCAGCAAATCTGGCAATTATCTGATTCCAATTGGCACACCACTGCGCTTTGTTCTGCAACAGGCTGGTGTCACCCATGAGTCGGTAGAAGTCATTCTTGGCGGGCCAATGATGGGCAATGCCATTGCCTCACTTGACGTGCCTGTCACCAAAGCAGTATCTGGCATACTGGTATTCAACCGTAGTGCGATGGAGGCAAGACAAGGCAATGTGCATCCGTGCATTAAATGTGGTGAATGCGTCAATGTTTGTCCAAAAGGACTGAATCCTTCCATGCTAGGCATGCTGGCTGCGCACAGGGAGTACGATGTGATGGCAGAAACTTATCATCTGGATGGCTGTTTCGAGTGTGGTTGTTGCAGTTATGTATGCCCTTCGCACATTCCGCTGGTACAACATTTCCGTGTCGCCAAGCAGGTTGTGCGCGAAAGGCAGGCAGCATGAGTCAGATAGAGCTTAGAACCGCGCCGCACGTGCATGCGCCGCGTTCAGTTGAAACCATTATGTTTAACGTGGTGCTCGCTTTGCTGCCACTTTGTTTTTTTTCGGTTTGGCAGTATGGGTTGTCCTCCGCTGTGCTGATCTTGGCCGTAACCGCGACATGCTTAGGTGTGGAGCGGGTTTTTTCTTCGCAGTCCGGCAAGGGCAACACCCTTGGCGATTGGAGCGCTACTATCACCGGCATCTTGCTGGCGCTAACCTTGCCGCCAAATTTTCCATTATGGATGGGTGTAGTGGCTGGCTTTGCCGCCATGGCATTGGGTAAAGCGATATTTGGCGGTCTGGGTTACAACCCGTTTAACCCGGCCTTGGTGGGGCGCGCGTTCGTACAGTCTGCGTTCCCCTCCACTATTGCCTCGTTCATTCCGGCCTTTGCTCCACAACGTTTCGCAGAGTTTTCGCCATCAACGCTCACCATGCCGTTAATGATTCCAACCGACAACACCGCATGGATAAAAGCTGCTGGCATTGATGCCTTTACTGGAGCAACCCCACTAGCCCGCTGGAAATTCGAAAACTTCACCTACACGGCGCATGACTTTTTAAGTGGTGCAGTTACCGCTTCAGCAGGTGAAACCTCCGCCATATTAATTCTGCTGTGTGGCGCATATCTTGCTGTAAGGCGCTTTATGGACTGGAGGATTCCAGTTGCGGTATTGGGTAGCGCAGCACTGGTGGCTTGGGCGTTTCAACTATACAACCCAGCGCACTTTCCATCACCGCTATTCGTGTTGCTGTCTGGCGGCCTGATGCTGGGTGCGGTATTTATGGCAACCGACATGGCAACATCACCCGTCACACCGCTAGGCATTTGGATTTACGGTGCGTTAATCGGCGTGCTGACTATTATGATCCGATACTTTGGCGGGCTGACTGAAGGCGTGATGTACGCCATTCTGATTAGCAATGCCGCCAGCCCGCTTATCGAAAAATTTACTCAGCCACGTACTTATGGCGCAAGGAGTAAATTATGACAACACAATTCGTTTCCAGCACTGCGCTCATTCGAGCCTTGGGACTGATCGCGTGCATCTGCGGCATTATTATCGTCGGCGTTTACGAAGGCACTTTAGATGCGGTAAACGCCAACAAGAAAATCGCATTGGATCGCCAGATATTCAAAGTACTACCGGGTGCTAAAAGCGTACAAGCTTACGATGCATTGCCTGGCGGAATCTCACCAGCAGGCGATCATGAATCACCATCTGGAGCAATACGTTTCTATGCGGCTTATGACGCAACTGGAAAGTTGATGGGGATCGCGGCTGAAGGCTCATCTGCTGGCTATGCCGACCAAGTGCGCGTGCTGTATGCCTACGACCCTGATAAGCAGGTCATAACAGGCCTAGGTGTCATCACTATGCGCGAAACACCGGGTATCGGCGACAAGATTCTGGTCGACCATGATTTTATACATAACTTCGTCGCATTGGATGTTGCCCTGACCTCTGACATGAAAACCTTGGCGAATGCAGTCAAGACCGTTAAGCACGGCACTAAAGCCAACCCTTGGGAGGTTGATGCCATTTCTGGTGCAACAGTCACGTCTAAAGCCGTCGGACGCGGTATCAACCAATCAGCCGCAATATTACTACCGAGGCTGGTGCCACATATCTCGCAATTACGGAGCAAATCATGAGCACACTTATTTCAAATTTTGATGAATTCATGGATGGGCTGTGGAAACAGAATCCGATCTTCGTCATGATGCTGGGTATGTGCCCTACGCTGGCGGTCACGGTTTCTGCTGTGAACTCCATCTCCATGGGGCTGGCAACGACATTCGTATTGACTGCTTCCTGCTTGCTGATCTCAATACTGCGCCACATCATTCCTAAAGAAGTGCGTATCGCCAGCTTCATTGTCATTATCGCCACATTTGTAACGGTGGTTGATTACTCCATTCAAGCCATCAGCCTTGAGCTTTATGACGCACTTGGCGCCTACATCAAACTCATCGTCGCCAACTGCATTCTGCTGGGTCGTGCCGAAGCTCATGCCGCCAGAATGCCGCCTGTGCCAGCCACGCTCAATGCCTTTGGCATGGGCTTGGGCTTCACGTTGGGATTGTTGGCAATCGGCGGAGTACGTGAGATTTTCGGCGCAGGCAAATTGTTTGGCATTGCCTTGTTTGGGCCACACTTTCAACCCTGGGTGGTCATGGTGCTGCCACCCGGTGGTTTTTTTGTTTTAGCCGGCTGGTTGATTTTGTTCTCAGGTATCCGAGCCAATAAGCAGCGAAAAATTGAAGCTGAGCTGGCATTGAAAGGAGCAAAGGCATGAACAACGAAAGTATCGCCAACATCCTGCTCACGACCATACTCCCAGGCAACTTCGTGCTAGCAATGTTTCTCGGCATGTGCCCGTTTTTAGGCGTATCACAGAAACTGGAAACCGCATTCCCGATGGGGCTGGCAACAGCGTTCGTCATTATGGTCGCCTCAGTTTCAGCCTATTTCATGAACCAGTTACTAGTGCATTTTCACTTGGAGTTTCTGAGTGTGATTACCTTCATCACGGTGATTGCCTGCACGGTGCAACTGGTAGAAATGTTTGTTAAAAAATACTTTCCAGTGCTATTTCGCCAGTTGGGTATTTATCTACCATTAATCGCAACCAACTGTGCGGTATTAGGTGTGGCGCTGTTCCAAACTGCGCGGCAATACAATTTTACGCAATCGCTGGCCTATAGCATTGGCGGTGGCATTGGCTTCACGCTAGCTCTAGTGCTGATGGCTGGTCTGCGCGAACGTCTACAGCTCGCCAACGTGCCCACCATGGTGCAAGGTGCTGCTATCAGCCTAATTCTAGGCGGGATTTTATCACTTTCATTCATGGGCTTTGCTGGCATAGGAGGTGGAGAATGAATTACCTCATTGCCATAGGACTAATACTGCTACTCATGCTGGGCTGGATCATCGTCGAAACCATCGCCAATCTGTTCGCACGCCGTCATCCTGAATTTGGCCCACCTCGAAAAATGGGATGTGGGGGGTGTGGTAATCATTGTGCTGGGCACTGTGATACAGATCATGGTGATACAGACCATCACGATGAAAAATAAAAAATTCTATACAAGTTTTTGAGGATAAATTGAATGAACGCCATCCAAACTGTAGTGACTGAAACAAACGTATTCGAGCCTAATGCAGCTTTTAGGAAACTTGCCAACATCTCAGGCATAGAAGCTTATCGTGCTTTATGTAACGAAGCAGAGCAGGATTACAGCGGATTCTGGGGCAGGCTTGCCAACCAGAATCTAGACTGGAAAAAACCATTCACAGAAGTGCTGGATGAAAGCGATGCGCCCTTTTACCGCTGGTTTCAGGATGGCGAGCTGAATGCTTCATGGAACTGTCTTGACCGCCACCTTGCCACACAGGGCGACAAAATCGCCATTATCTTCGAGGCGGATGATGGCACCAGCACCCATATCAGCTATATGCAACTGCACGGCCGTGTGTGCCGCTTTGCCAATGCACTGAAAGCACAAGGCATCACCTGTGGTGACCGTGTCATTATCTACTTGCCGATGTCAGTAGAAGCCATTGTGGCGATGCAGGCTTGCGCCAGAATCGGTGCGATTCATTCTGTGGTCTTCGGTGGTTTCTCTGCCAAGAGCCTGCATGAGCGCATCACCGATGTAGGCGCCAAGCTGGTCATTACTTCTGATGGGCAATTTCGTGGCGGAAAAGTCATTCCACTCAAGGCCGCTGTCGATGAAGCCCTTGCACAGGGCGGTTGCGAATCAGTAGAAAAAGTAATCGTACACCAACGCACCAATAGCGACATTCTCTGGAATGAACGTGACGTCCGCTGGAGTGACATTCTGACAGGTCAAAGCGACGTATGCGAACCGACTTGGGTTAATGCCGAGCATCCGCTATTCATCCTCTACACATCAGGCTCCACTGGCAAACCAAAAGGCGTTCAGCACGCAACAGCTGGTTATCTGCTAGGCACCATGACCAGCATGCAATGGGTGTTAGATTACAAACCGAATGACATTTTCTGGTGCACGGCTGACGTCGGCTGGATTACCGGTCACTCTTATGTAGCGTATGGCCCGCTGGCATTAGGTGCTACGCAAGTGGTGTTCGAAGGCATACCTACCTATCCAGATGCCGGCCGTTTCTGGCAGATGATAGAAAAACACAAAGTCAGCATTTTTTATACTGCGCCGACAGCAATCCGTTCGCTGATTAAACTCGGCGGCGATTTACCTCACCAATATGACCTTTCCAGCCTGCGCCTGCTTGGTACGGTAGGCGAACCGATTAATCCTGAAACATGGATGTGGTACTTTGAAGTCATAGGCAAAAAGCGCTGCCCGATTGTCGACACATGGTGGCAGACCGAAACCGGCGCACATATGATTGCGCCGTTACCCGGTGCTGTCGCCACCAAACCCGGTTCTTGCACACTGCCGCTACCAGGCATCATGGCGGCCGTAGTGAATGAAGATGGCACGCCAGTGGAAAACAATAACACTGGCCTGCTGGTCATCAAAAAACCTTGGCCATCCATGATTCGTAATATTTGGGGCAATGCAGAGCGCTACAAGCACGGCTACTACCCTGACACCCTGCATGGCTACTATCTGACAGGTGACTCTGCGCGGCAGGATGAAGATGGCTATTTCTGGATTATGGGGCGCATTGACGATGTGCTCAATGTGTCTGGTCATCGCCTTGGCACGATGGAGATCGAGTCCGCACTGGCAGCCAACCCCCTAGTTGCTGAGGCAGCCGTAGTCGGTAAGCCGCACGAAATAAAGGGAGAATCCATCATTGCCTACGTGGTGCTGAAAGGCGCGCGTCCAGATGGCGAAGAAGCCAATCGCATCACCTCACAACTACGTGACTGGGTGGGCAAGGAAATCGGCCCTATCGCCAAGCCGGACGAAATTAGATTTGGTGAGAATCTACCAAAAACGCGCTCAGGCAAAATCATGCGCCGTCTTTTACGTTCACTGGCAAAAGGTGAGGAAATCACCGCGGATATTTCTACGCTGGAAAATCCACACATCTTGGATCAACTGAAACAGGCTGCGCACTAGAAAACCTAAGATTAAATGAACAACTGTCACGTGACAACTGTACCAATTTGACACAGTTTAGAAAAATCAAATGCATCAAGCACGAGGAACTTAGAAAGTTATTAATAAATAATTGATTGATTTTAAAGAGATTTAATAAATTAATTGAATCTTTAACGTTCATTTACTGTGTTGGCATATCAATTGCAATTGCTAACAAAGCCGCTGAACTTATTACCGTAATATTTTTTACCTTACCCAACCACTGCAAATGAAAAGGAAATACTATGATTTATGCATTCCCAGGCCAAGTCGGCGCTAAAATTAAGTACAAAGAGAAATATGACAACTTTATCGGCGGCAAATGGGTTCCGCCAGTAAAAGGCGTTTACCTTGATGTAATCACACCGATCACAGGTAAGGTTTACACCAAAGCCGCCCGCTCTAGCGCCGAGGATATTGAACTGGCGCTTGATGCTGCGCATGCGATTGCGGATAAATGGGGTCGCACAGCCGTTGCAGAGCGTGCCAATATGCTGCTTAAAATTGCAGACAGATTAGAAGCGAATTTAGAATTATTAGCTTATGCAGAAACCGTAGATAACGGCAAACCTATCCGTGAAACATTGAATGCGGACGTACCATTATGTATCGACCACTTCCGCTATTTTGCCGGTTGCCTGCGCGCACAAGAAGGCACACTCAGCGAGTTGGATGAAACAACCGTTGCTTACCATTTTCATGAACCACTAGGCGTTGTTGGTCAAATCATTCCTTGGAACTTCCCATTGTTGATGGCAGCATGGAAACTAGCTCCAGCGATTGGTGCAGGCAATTGCGTAGTAATGAAACCGGCTGAAGCCACACCAATCAGCATTATGATTATGGCTGAACTCATTGCCGACATCTTGCCACCGGGCGTTCTGAACATTGTGAATGGTCAAGGCCGTGAAGTGGGCATGCCACTAGCCAGCAGCAAACGCATTGCAAAAATCGCATTTACCGGCTCTACCGCTGTAGGCCGCATTATTGCGCAAACCGCAGCCAATAGCCTCATCCCAGCCACACTGGAATTAGGCGGTAAATCACCTAACATCTTCTTTGAAGACATTGCCGATGCGGATGATGACTTCTTTGACAAAGCAGTTGAAGGTCTGGTGATGTTCGCGTTCAATCAAGGTGAAGTTTGCTCTTGCCCATCACGTGCTGTGATTCAAGAATCAGTCTATGAGAAATTCATGGAACGCGTATTACCACGCGTTGCGGCAATCAAGCAAGGCAACCCGCTAGATACTGAAACCATGATCGGCGCACAAGCCTCTGAGGTACAAATGGCGACTATCGAATCTTATCTAGACATCGGCAAACAAGAAGGCGCAGAACTCTTAGCAGGCGGCTCACGCTCAACACTTGCAGGTGATTTGTCAGGTGGCTATTACATTCAGCCAACGCTATTTAAAGGCGACAACAAAATGCGCATTTTCCAAGAAGAGATTTTTGGGCCAGTGCTAGCAGTCACCACCTTTAAAGATGAAGCTGAAGCATTAGCCATTGCCAACGACACGCCTTACGGCCTTGGTTCTGGTGTATGGACACGCGACGGCAGCCGCGCTTATCGCATGGGTCGTGGCATTAAAGCCGGCCGTGTGTGGACAAACTGCTACCACGCCTACCCAGCACACTCAGCGTTCGGTGGCTACAAAGAGTCTGGCCTAGGCCGCGAAACCCACAAGATGATGCTAGACCACTACCAACAAACCAAAAACTTGCTAGTGAGCTACTCACCTAAAAAACTAGGTTTCTTTTAACTTACTCAACATAAAAAAAAACCTCCAGCATATTGCTGGAGGGTTTTATATATAAACTCAAACGATGAGTATGTCTATTTTACTGCTGTTGTTTTTGATTCTCTTGTAGCGTTTACGCTGGTGATTGGTGATTTTTCTAATGAAATAGTCACTTGTTCAGGATAACAATACATTGCACCGGTAATCATATCTGTTATACCAAAGTCCAGTAAGACACTAGCCACACCAGCACCAGTAGCACCACTGACAACTTTAATCGTAGATTGCTCATATCCATTTGCATTGCATGTGGCGATAATGTCATCTTTATCTTTGCCCACATAAATGATATTTGATGTGCTACTAATCCTACCGATGTTTCCATCTCCAACTCTGGTTATTTCACAATTTGTTTCTTTTGGTTCAAGTATAAATGTAATTGATTGTTGTGTACCTTGCGTTATGCTTGCACAACCAGACACAAGTGATACTAAAGAAATTAGTGAAAAATTTGTTAAAAGTCTCATGACTACTTCCCATTTTGAATAGTTATATTTTTTATTATTAATAAACATGGCATAAATCAACCTTACTATTACGACTTAATGGCATGTTTACATGCAAATGCCCATAAAACGTTTTGCAACTACGACACAAGCGACCTGCCCAGTAACATTAAGAATCACTTGAAAGTTAACCCTAATTTCACATCCTCGCCTAAGAAAAACTAATGTATGGAATATACCACTCTTTTAAATTCATTTTGATTGATAATCTGAGTTTAAAGAGCACTATGCAAGCCAAAGGAATACCACTACCTTTACAGTTTCATTGTCCATACGCATAAGGTATTCAATGGTGCTCAGTAAGTTACTGTATACCATAGTCTATAGCGCACTAGCGTAAAACCACTTAAAATGCATTGCGATTTATGTGACTTCAGTAATCATCAGCATAAAAAAAATTCAACAAAATAGTATTGTGACCTTATGTACACTTCAATGACGTTAAATGAAATATGCTCAGTTAATCCGACGACTGTATCCCTAGACACGATACTGTCAGATGTACTTGAAGTCATGAGCAGCATGAGCATCAGCTCCGTAGTTGTTGTTGAAGGCAGGCGCCCGGTAGGCATCTTTACAGAACGAGATGCGTTATGCATCGTCCCTGAATTACTTGACACTAAAACCACAAAAGTGGGCAGCCTCATGAGCAGTAACCCTGTCGTTGCGCCCCAACATCTAGACTTATTCGAGGCATACCACCTTTGTGCCCAAAAGAACATACGCCACCTTATTGTTGTGGATAAGGAAGGTAATCTATTTGGAATAGCCACTGATACCGACTTTATGAAAGTATTAGGGTTGGATGTGTTTTCTGGTCAGGAGAAAGTCGAAAACATCATGAGCTTTAACACAAGCTCACTCTCAAAGCATGCCACGCTAAAAGAGGCTATTGTCCTAATGGTTAAATTCAATACACGCGCTATTGTGGTGACTGAAGAAGACAAACCAATCGGCATTATCACAGAACGTGACCTAGTTAAACTTGGTCGAGATGGGATTGATAGCAATATACCATTAGTCAATGTGATGTCCAGTTCAGTGATTACGGTACAACGCAGCCGCTCAACTTACTTTGCGATTGAACTCATGCGAGAGCAGCAAATACGTACGCTTGCTGTCGTCGATGATCACGGTATATATCAAGGAATTTTAACTGAGCACGATGTAGTTAAAAAAATAGAAAACCGCTATATCAGCATATTAAATACGATTATTAAAAAACAAGCGGATGACATTGATCGTATCCTTCAGGAATTGGATGAAAAACATGTATTATCCGCAGTACTACACGAATCACTGGGCGTTAGCCTGATTATTGCAGACCCAGCTAAAAATGTACGCTACTTAAATCCTTCTGCTTCAAAACTGTTTCAACAGTCGACTGAAAGTATTGTTGGTGAACAACTGGAGTTATTATTCAGTAAAATTGGTATGGCAACAGACGATCTTTGCATCGCATTAGATGAAGTGCAACGTGGAGCTAGTTACGAATTTGATTTTAGCCACCAGATAAAAGACGAAACACGCTAGCTACATGTACGGATAGCACCAATTCAAGATGAAAATAACAAGTTACTTGGTTTTGTACAAACGATACAGGATGAAACGGAAAAAAGACATTCTGAACGAAAATTAAAACAAGCCGCCTCAATTTTTGAAAATACGATTGAAGGCATCATTATCACAGATGCTAATGCCAAAATCCTTTCGGTCAACCCCGCATTTATCAGAATTACTGGTTATGAAGAGGATGAAGTACGTGGCAAAAATCCAAGTATATTAAGCTCGGGCAAGCAGGATAAAGCTTTCTATCAGCGCTTGTGGGAATCACTGCAATCCAGCGGTTACTGGCAAGGTGAATTATGGAATCGGCGCAAAAATGGAGAGGCCTATGCCGAATGGCTTACGATTAGTGTCATTCTGGATGCTGATGGCAAAGTAAAAAATTACATTGCTGTCTTTGCCGACATCACCTCGTCAAAAATAACACATGACGAATTTGAATTTTTAGCACACCATGACCCTCTAACAAACCTGCCAAATCGCCTGCTATTTAATGCTCGACTGGCTCACTCGCTATCTCGTATCAACCGTACAGGAGACAACTTAGCTGTACTGATGATTGATTTAGATGGATTCAAACTCATTAACGACCAATTTGGTCATCAGTCTGGCGACCAAGTACTTGAAGTTGTTGCTGAACGCTTGGTTGCCAATACACGCGGCGAGGATACCGTCGCTCGTTTAGGTGGTGATGAGTTTATAGTATTGTTGGAAGATATTGTAGGAGTCGATGGCGCGATGGATATTGCCAACAAATTAATTCAGGAAATATCACAACCAATCATACTGGATACAAATATCATGTTAGTGACAGCAAGCGTTGGCATTGCTCTTTCTTCTACGATAAACAACAAACCAAAAGCGCTGGTCAATCTTGCTGATGATGCAATGTACAAAGCAAAAAATGCTGGTAAAAATACTGTCGTATGTGCAGAGGCGCCGCCTCAAAGCAATCTGAAGTTACTGGAAACAAATGTATAAATCCCTATTTGGAGTTGTAATTAAGAAGGTTCGTTTAGAACATGGCTTTACACAAGAAAAGTTAGCTTCACAATCTGGTCTAGAACGCACATTCATTTCCATGCTAGAGCGAGGAATCAAACAGCCCAGCCTTAAAACCATCAGTAGTCTTGCTAAGGCTGTCGGACTGAAAAATTCTGAATTACTGCATCTGGTTGAACATGAGATTCATTTGGAAAATAGAAAGTTGAACCCCAATGCAGATGCTACAGAGGATCAACGTCGCCTAGATATGTTGGATGCTGAGCGTGAAAAATTGCGAATAGACGAGATCGTAAACACTATGCCTATTATCTTTTTTGCAAGAACACCGATGCCGGAATATGCAGCAACTTTTGTCAGCAAAAATATTCGCCAGTTATTTGGCTACGATAGAGAAAACTTTATGGCGAATAACGGATTCTGGCATAGTCATATTCATGAACATGACTTGCCCAAGGTACTTGATCGCTTACAGAAGTTATCCGTAAACGAAGTGCTCAATCATGACTACCGATTTTTAACTGATAGTGGCGAATGGCTTCGGGTTCGAGAGGAGTTGAAGTTAATCGCCAATGAGTCAGGTACGCCCAAAGAGGTGATTGGATCAATTGTTAGCGCCAGTCTAGCTTGAAACTAGTGGACTAGTTCAAACCTGATCTTTCAGTAAAGCACCTTTTTGATTGTTTGATAAAGCCTCTGAAATCGCTAAAACTGCCTTACTAGGAAATTGCATAACAACCTCCCCAGTTAAGGAGTCTGTTACTTTTACTATGGGAACATGGCTATTTTTATCTATACTAAAATCCAAGTTAACATGTTTCTGCTTAAGACTTTGATTAACCTTATCGACGTAAGCTTTCAACATTTCAGGGGATGGTTGCGCTACCTCATACACAGTTGAAGGCAATATTGGTACAGGCTCACTTACAGAACTATCTGTAGCAACGTGCCTGATAAATGGTTGAGTTGCTATTACATTGCTCGCATCTTGAACTTTCAATTTAACTCCCCTTGTTGTGAAGACTAAATATCTGTTAATAAATTTATCGAAATCTTTTTTCTAATCAATCCCCTATGAACTTTCTTAACGGCATGCTTTTATTGTAACTTTAATTAATTTAACTTATAGTCATGCGCACTCTATGGTAGTGTAGTGATTAACAATATGATGAAGGCGGGAATCATTAAATGGCTAGTCCGCCGTAAATGGGAGACATAAGGACTTGAGACATACTGCCTATAAAAACTATATAGGCAAAAAAAAAGCTGAAGCTATATAGCCTCAGCATAAAAAGCATGTTTTAGGAGATCACGCGTTAGGAAGAAATATACAGGTGATATATTTCAAATTAATGACAGATTCAAGAAAAATTAAAACACTGAGATTTAATAAAAAGGTCTTGTATCTATTGCTACATTTACTTCTGCATTAAATTACTGACAATATATGATTTTTTTTGTTGATACGAGTAAATCATTGGATTACGCTAACCCAACAATTGTAAACTGTAAAATCTTTACTCATTCTAAAATAAATGATTCAACGAAATAATCTTTATACTTAAAGGTAAAACATCATGAATGAAATTGACAATAAAAGTTTGAAGCTTAATTTGCGACTAGTTGGATTACTCTTGCTACTCATGATGAGTAATCATGCCATTGCTGGTTGGACTCAGATTTCTGAAAATGAAAACAACATTGCCTATGCTGATGCTTCTACAATCATCAAAACTGGTAGTAAGGTAAAAATGTGGGATGTATTAAACTTGAAAAATACGACTAATGAAAATTACGCATCACTAAAATCACTTCAGGAATACGACTGCAAAGAAAATAAAAGCAGAATACTCTCCTACTCAACATATTCAGAAAAAATGGGGAGTGGTAATGTAGTTAAATCCAGTACCAGCGCCCATGAGTGGCTGCCTGTCAAGCATGGCGGTACTACTGAAAAGCTCTGGAAAACAGCTTGCGAGAAGAAGTAAGTCGACTCTTATCTGGCAGATACCCTAAAAATTCACTAACAGTCAGATCAGGTCTAAGCTAGTACACCTAAAACACTCGGCAACAAACTAGTCAGCTCTGAGCTCATACGGTTAGTGAGACACATGACTCACTAACAACCCGAGACTTTCAAGTTTCTCCTGACTAAAGTCACTATCAAACATATGGCTATCTGCTTTATTTAACAACCATGTTTGATAGTGCTGCCCCGCGATAAAGTCTCCGAACAGATCATCAATCAACGCATCTTCAACTAGCTCCTGCAGTGGAGTAGGCTCAGATTTTGAATAATTTGAAAGTAATTTTGATTTCACTAAAATCAACTGTTTCACGTTTAGTTTAGTTGCTAACCATGCGCTAAGACTATCTGAAGTCACTTGCCAATTCTGTGGGATTTTATCGTCAGCCAAGACCATTTGGCTTGGTAACCATACGATGCAGCGGTGTTGCCAGCCTCGCTCTGCAATTTCAAGCTCACTACTTGCCGTAACAATGTCAGGATTCATCGCAGCAAGCAATAATCCAAACTGATCCATTGCCATAAGTGCAAGTTCGTGTGCGGCAGCATCACTAATATTTGAACGTTGCTGCGCAATACGAACCGCATCAGCAAAAATCCCTCCACCAGGCACAATAACAACTCTGCCGTCACTAAATTTAACTAACCTTTCAAGCCAATCTTTCAATTCAGGTGACCCAAGCAGACTACCACCTAATTTAACGACCCACATAGAGCTAACTCCTTGTGCTAATTTTACAATTCCAACCAAATAAGCCTAATTCAAGCAATGTCTTTCACTACAAGTTCGGTAAAGAAGTCTAATGAGAAGGTTTAAAATACTGCATTGTTTTCAGGAGACTTGAGGCTTTATCCAATGTTTCGTCAAACTCTTTTTCGAGAATAGAATCTGCCACTACTCCCCCTCCCGCATAAAAACTAACTTCGCCCTCGCCATTATCATCTGTAGCATACATAGCGGTGCGGATGGCAATATTGGTATCCATATTGCCATCAAAACCGACGTAGCCAATAGCACCACAATATACGCCACGTCGATTCGGCTCTAACTCCTCAATGATCTGCATCGCTCTTAATTTGGGCGCACCAGTAATTGAGCCGCCCGGAAAGCAGCCACGTAATAGATCAATGGCGGTTTTTCCCTGCTTAAGCTTACCGGTAATAATACTGACCAAATGGTGTACATTAGCAAAACTTTGTAGCTGAAATAACTTGTCCGCCTTCACCGACCCGATTTCACAGTTTTTGCTGATGTCGTTGCGCAGCAAATCCACAATCATCAGATTTTCAGCTTTATCTTTGATGCTTTGTTGCAGCTCTTGTGCATAGCTTTGATCTTGCAGCACATCATCAGAACGCGGACGAGTGCCTTTAATTGGTCGCGTTTCCACATGTTTATCTGTCAACTGCAAAAATCGCTCTGGTGAACCGGATAAGACCTGTAAACCACCAAAATTCATATACGCCATGAATGGCGCTGGACTTATCTCACGTAGTTTTTGATAAGCTATCCAGCCATCGCCATGCGCTCTGGCAGAGAAGCGCTGCGCCAGATTCACTTGGTAGCAATCGCCCTCAGCAATGTAATGTTTCACGGCATCAAACGCTTTTGCATATTGCTTGAAATCCATGTTACTGGTGACATCACTCATTAATGTGAATGCCGCTTGCCTTGGATCTACATCAGTCTCTATAGCAGCCTCAGCGTGCGCATCAAATAAGGCGCACAGCGCACTCCAATTTTGATGTGTAGATTGCTGGAATCCGTGTGAAACCAAACAGGCGGTTTTCTCACGATGATCAACCACGACTGCCCAATCATAAATACCCACCATCATATGTGGCAGCGCATCGTTTTTTAACGCTATGTTCGGTAAATGCTCCACTTGTCTGGCTAGATCATAGCCAAAATAACCAACTGCGCCACCAGTAAATGGCAATGCATTTTGAGCCGCCTGATATGGCGCCAATAGTGAGTTAAGAATAGCAAACGGATCATCATGGCTAATCGTTTTTTCACCATTTTGTACAATTTCAGTATAGGTATTTTGCGACTCAGCACCATTCTCAACCGTGCTAATGGTCACAAAAGGATCCGCTACAAAAATATCATAGCGCCCATATTGGCTTTGCGGATAGCCACTATCTAAAAACATCGCCCACGGCTGATGGCTTACTCGCGCGAACAACTGTGCAGTATCGGCGGTGTATTGTAAGTCGTGTTTTAAAGGTGGCTGAATAAAACTCATGGGCTTCATAGTGTGTTTAAATTTGATGGAATGCCAAATAGGCTACTGCGTAAGCTGGTAAACATACCCTTGCCAAACGGCTGGTTTCTGAAGAATTTAGATGTTCAGAAAAACCTGACACAGCATTTTCATGGCTATTATCCATGTTTATTTCTATCAGTTGCGCAATATCAACATATTGAGTTTGTAGTTGCTGTGCAATCTCTTTTGCTAAAAAAGCTCCAGCCCCTGCGCCCACGACACATATTGAGTCCAGCGATGCATTATTGTTGCTTAAGCGCGCAAGATGCTGCTGTGCTACTTTCTTAAGACGTGTCAATTGCTGCAACTTAAATTCATTTGCAAGTGCTAGCCACGCGCTCATCTCGGCATCTTCCACATCATGGCCAATCATACGTGCAATACGCCGTGCGCTGGCTAGCAGCGTTTTTTCTTTGCCATCGGCCGTATCGGCCATATCATCCTCTGCGGGCAAATCTCCGGTCAGACGATATACATCGGCAGTAGTTGCAAAATACTCGGCCGCAGTCGAAGTTTGTACATTTTGAAACAAAACCTTTTGCGCAACCGCCATAAGCGGTGTGCGTACTACGCCCATGTAGACTAACTCTTCAGACTGCATACGTGCTGCATCGGTAAAGCCTAAGCAGCTTGCTTGATTATTTTCTAGCAACACAAAATCAGAAGTTGTGCTGCCGATGTCAATCAATAAGCCATGTTGTATTGGCTTAGGCTCGCTCAATTGGCTATGTTTGCATAATTGGTTACGTCTGCTTAACTGCTTACCTGCAAAGCTGGCACTAGCGAGCCAATTAGCAGAGGCGATATGCGGCCACTGTTGTGCAACATCTTGCAGCGATACAAATGCGGATAAATCGGCATTAAGTGCGCCAGCATAAAAGAGCTTACTGCCGTTTAGTTCTGCCTCCATCACCTGACAAATAGCTAGCACGCCCTCTTTGCGGCTCTGGAATAAATCCACAAGCTCACCTGTCATGGTAATCGCATGCAGCGCAGACTTAGCCTTAAAAGCATTCAGAACAACATCAATCGCCGCTTCCAGTTCGTCCAAGCCACGCCAAAGCGCACATGGCACTTGCAACACTTGTTGCACGCAGCCATTTTCATCTAACAACGCAGCCTTCAAATGCGCTCCGCCAACATCCCAACCAATCACAGGCTTATGCATTCAGGTTAATCTCTACAGCTTTATTGTTCATATTCACGGGTAAATTAAAAGTTGAACTTAACGATTCAGGCGACGATTGGCTATAGGCCAAATCCAGCATCAATTTGGCTGGGTTAACACCTAGCGATTCGCGCAGGCCAATATATGAAGTGGTGATTCTTGGATTAATTTCCACGACATAAATATCATCGTGACTCACTATCACATCCACCCCTACGTAACCATTCAAATCAGGCATCGCTGCGGCAATATCACTGGCAAGCTGAAACAAAGCATTTGCATGCTGACTTAGACCATTGACCATACAGCCCTGATAGTGAATGTGCGCCGGTTTGGCCGATGTTTGAGGCACATCATCATTCACAATCGCAATCGTTTGCTGATTACAGCTTAACAGCCAAGCATCTCCATGCTTGCACAACATAGAGATGCTGGCTGGCGTGCCTGTTTGATAAGGCTGTATGATGAACTGCTTTGCAGCTTGACGTTGTTGAACAGCTTGTTGATTCATACGCAGCCATGCTCGCAAACTGGCTTCATCATCAAAATAAAAAGTATCTTCACAACCTGCGCCATCGGATGGCTTCACAATCCAGCCATCGCGACCTAATTGGTTCTGGCTAAAATCTGCCTGCAAAAATGCATCTACTGTGTAGGTTGCAAGCGTCAAGATATTAGCGCTTTTGAGTTTCTGATAAGTATCGTACTTGCTGCTGGTAGTCTTTACCGCTGAACTCAGGCAGCCTAGATTTTTAACACCTGCAGCTTCTATCATCTGCATCAAGTGCGCCAGAATGCCATCGGTTTCAGGTGCAACCACCAAAGCGGCATCACTGGTATTTAAAAGCTGCCGCCAAGTTGCTAGTGCATCAGATGCTTGCTCAATGCTAACCGATTGCATGATTGAGGCGCCAAGCTGAGGTGCATCTAAGCGTGTATCATAGGTCGTAACGATGCTTACATTTTCAAGTGTACTAAAATCATGAACCAATGCATCACGCATCAAGGTGCCTTCGCGTAGCAACGAAGCTGGTAAAGTCTCGCCGCCAAAACCGCCGGCTGTGATATATTCCAGTAACAATATCTTCAAAAAAACCTCAAACCCATTACGTATATAATGAAAATTATCCCAGTTATTGATTTAATGCACGGTGTTGTTGTACATGCACAATTAGGAATGCGCGAACACTACCAGCCCATTCAATCTCAGCTATGCCGCTCCAGCGCCCCATTGGACGTAGTTAGAACGCTACTCGAATTATACCCATTCCAATGCCTCTATATTGCCGATCTCGATGCTATTACAGGGCAAGGCCATCACTTAGACACTATTTTGCAAATCCAAGCACAATATCCACAACTGGAAATATGGCTAGATGCAGGCATTAAAACTATGGAGTCTTTAGCTATATGGGACAGTGTGCGCATTAAGCACGTCATTGGCACAGAAAACATTTCCACTACAAACGCTTTAACTGAAATCAGCCATGTTCTGCATGCTAACTTTGTTTTATCACTGGATTTCAATCAATCTGTTTTTTTAGGTAATGCCGCACTAGAAAAAGACACTGAACATTGGCCAGAAAACATTATTGTCATGACATTAAGCCGCGTTGGCAGTCAACTCGGTGCAGATATTGAGCGATTACTGGCAATCAAAAATATTGCCAATGGGCGCAAAATTTATGCTGCTGGAGGCATAAGAAATCATGGCGACATAATTACGTTACAAAACTTGAGTTTGAGTGGTGCATTAGTCGCTACAGCACTACACAACTTGCAATTAGATCCTAACGACTACAACTAAATATATAAAAGCCGACAATAATACAAAACCTATTCTTGTCGGCTTTTAATACAATTTAAATCAAGAGAAATTACTCTAGATTTGCATGAATAGCGCGCATACCTTCTTCAGTTAAACCTTTAGCTTCGATCAAGTCAGCAATTGCAGCTTCTAAGAAAATCAAAGTAGAAAGTTCAAACTGTGAACCCATAGGCATACCTTTCGTCAATGGGAAGCTATTGTCATTACCGATTTGAATCGTTAAGTCAGCAACATCAGCCATTGGTGAAGATTTCTTCATTGAAACTACCGCTAATTTAGCACCAACTGATTTTGCTTTTTTAACGAATGGTAATAATGTTTCTGTACCACCAGAGCCTGAGACCAAGATCAACAAGTCACCCGCTTTAATTGCTGGAGTTACCACTTCACCAACCATACTAACGTTGTAACCAGAGTGTACTAATCGCATTGCAAAGAAGCGTGACACAAGTAAAGAACGACCAGCACCGCCGATAAATGTACGACCAGCTTCGTCGATCAATTTCAGTAACTTAGCAGCATTACTATTATCTGTTTCTGACAAAATAGAAGTCAATTTGTCTAAAATTAATTTTTGATGATCCATGATGTTTCCTTTATAAATATTCAACCTGACCACTCAAGCAAAGTCTAGGACTTTTGCTTTGAGTCTGAGCTAATGATTAAAAAAAATCCCGACTCATTGCTGAGTCAGGATTTCTATTTCTCATCTCAATAATTACTTATTGGGCTTGGTTAATTAAAACCAGCGCTTAAATTAAGCGTGAGCGATAGCTGTGATTTCAGCAGCAGAAGCAGCAGGATCAGCAGCACCGTAGATAGCAGCGCCAGCAACAATGATAGTTGCGCCAGCATCACGTACTTGAGCAGCTGTAGAAGCTTTAACGCCACCAGCAACTGAGATTTCAACGCCTAAGCCTAAACCAGCAACCATAGCTAAGTCAGCAAATGGTGTTTGACCAGCAGCTTGTTGATCCAAACCAGTGTGAACACCAATGATGTGAGCACCAGCAGCAACAACAGCTTTAGTCAAAGTAGCCTTGTCAGCAACGTTGATCAAATCGATTTGAGCCTTTTTGCCGTATTTGTTAGCAACATCAATTACACCTTTGATAGTGCCCATGTCTGCACAACCTAATACTGTACAGATGTCAGCACCAGCTTTGTAGAATGGCTCAGCTTCGTAGAAACCAGCGTCCATTGTTTTCAAATCTACTAAGATTTTGTTGTTTGGGAATTTAGCACGTAATGTTTCAAGCAATTTGATACCGTTGTGCTTAATGCATGGTGTACCAATTTCAAGAATGTCAACGTGTGGAGCAACAGTAGTTGCTAAAGCAACAGTTGCGTCGAAATCTAATGAATCTAAAGCCATTTGGGTTAATGCCATGGTGTTCTCCGTTAAATAATTTTTAGGGTACTACGATTTTATTGCTATTTTCGTAAAAAATCACATCACGCATACTAAGTAGAACTAACTGCTCAATACCCGCTATCGAAATTTAATACAATAATCTAGTGCTATAAAAACTGGACACTTATAGTAAATGTCCAGCTTGTTTATGTCAATTCTAATCCAACTTGATTACGAATTTAATCGCATTAAAACGCGATTAAATTCGCAGGGCTATTATAGTTTTGCGCTAAGGGCGGCTTCAAGTTTGTTTTGGTCAACAACGAAACCACGAATACCTTCAGACAATTTTTCTGTAGCCATTTGATCATCGTTTAACGCAAAACGGAATTCACTCTCAGTCATTTTAGCTGGGGCAGCTGTTTTAGCACCACCATCAACTAACATACGTGGTAAATCACCTTGTGTAGCTTCCAACTCTTGCAGCAAGTTTGGAGCAATCGTTAAGCGATCACAACCAGCAAGTGCCGTGACTTCACCGATGTTACGGAATGAAGCACCCATTACCACTGTTTTAAAACCATGCTCTTTATAGAAAGCATAGATTTTACGTACTGAAAGCACACCTGGATCTGTTTCTGACGTATATGTTTCACCAGTTTTAGCTTTGTACCAATCCAAGATACGGCCTACGAATGGAGAAATCAAGAACACACCAGCCTCAGCACATGCACGTGCTTGACCAAAACCGAAAATCAAAGTCAGATTACAGTTAATACCGTCTTTTTCAAGAATTTCACCCGCTTTGATGCCTTCCCAAGTCGCTGCTAATTTAATTAACACACGGCTTTTATCTACGCCTGCATCTTTGTATAGTTGAATAAGCTTACGGCCTTTAGCCACCATTGCATCAACATTGAATGAAAGACGTGCATCCACTTCAGTTGAGATACGGCCTGGAACTTCTTTAACGATTTCCGCACCGATAGACACAGCCAATTTATCAGCTGCATTGTCAATTTGCTGTTCTTTAGAACCGCCTTGTGCTTTTGCATAAGCGATAGCAGCTTCAATTAATGGAGCATATTGTGGCAATAGGCTTGCTTTTAATACTAATGATGGATTAGTTGTAGCATCGTAAGGCTTAACTGCTTTAATCGCTTCAACGTCACCAGTATCCGCCACGATTGTGGTCATGGTCTTTAATTGCTCTATCAAACTTGCCATTGTCTTATCTCCTGAAAGTTATTTATGTGTCTCAGTCATTCAAATTGGATTTCGAAGTTAATTGCAACCAGAAAAACACATTTGAATACGAAAGTTTTATATGAAATCTAGCCGAAGATTATATCTGAAAAATATTACGATGTCGCGACTAATTCCTATTTACAACGCTGAGAGGCACAGGATACAGAGCTAAATATAAATGCATTGAGTCGTGCACCAAACGACACCATTATTGCTATATCACTACATTACGAATCAAAACCATCAACCTAGATTAACTAAAATGGTCTAGCCTAAACTCGCGGCTAGCACTGTCGCTACAGTCAAATCTGCACTCGTACCTGGATTAATATTTCTAGCTTTAAGTGAGACATCCCAAGCCAGAAGCCTACTTTGCACTAATTTCGGATTATCATTTTGCCAATAATCTGATTCAATATCCTGCGCTTCAAGCATCACCTCTTCAGCTATTACATTGCCATACTTACGAACAATGTGTGTATCCAATTGACGCGATAAGAATCCAAGATATAAAGCTGCGGTTGCCCACGACTCATTTTCCCACTTAATCATGGCATCTAGATAACGCGTGACACCAAAATCAAAAACATCAGAGAATGCATTACTGTATTGCCAAGCAATTCGGTCGGCAAGTTGTGCAGAACACATCATTTCTAGTAAGGTAACCTGAGGCTTGTCATATACGCTGTTCTGAGCGACTTCGCCCAAGCCTGCTGGGTTAGCCAACACGATGGCCTGAGAAGCAAGTTGCGCGTCTGCAATAGTGAGTTGCCTTAATACTTCAACCAAACTTTGCTGTAATGTTTGTGTAGCATCATTCGACTCGTCTGCAGCCGCATGAATGAGCGGTGCGCACAATAAAATCAACCCCAAATTAGTATTCATACCAACCGCCTGCTGCGTAGCTTCTACCGCATGCAGAATTCGCTGGCCGACACTCAAGTTTGGCTGTGCTATAGCAACCGCTGAAACTTCAGCACTTTTAATAAAGTCATGCACTGTCATCCCATGTCCATCAGCAAACATGTGTACATTACCGGGCTTTATGGCTAACAACTCAGCCATACAAGCATTTTGATAAGCTTGCGCTAACTGTTCTGGTGTTAATAGTTTAGATATTAATGTAGTCATCACACGCCTTTCCTGAGAAAAAGTAGCTAAAGCTAAATCCTTCTTAAAAAATCATCAACCAGCAATTGGGCAATACTCTGCTCCGTCACGCTCTGCAAGCCTTTCCAAGCAGGAATGCTATTCACTTCCAGCACACAATATTCACCGCTATTCGACTGAATAATATCCACGCCACAATAATCAATATCAACTGCCGCCGCAGCCTGCAATGCTAATTGCGACATTGCTTCATCAGGATAAACAGCTTCACAGCGGCCACCAGCGGCGACATTATTCACCCAAGTGCTGCCAATGCGTTTCATAGCCGCTACAATTTTTCCAGTAATTACAAATACACGGTAATCATGCGGCGCATCTGTCGTTTCAATCAATTGTTGAAAGTAATAGACGCCATCGACATACTGCTGCATAGGCACAGGCATCGCTTCACTCGCCAGCAACTTGCGCACGCCCAAGCCCTGCGAACCGAACAAAGGCTTCATCACTAAAGTTTGATTGTGTTGTGCTGCGGACTGAAGAATAGCTTCGGCATGTAATCTTGATTCACACACCCAAGTTGGTGGCGTTGAGACGTCATTAGTACTTAGCAAGAAACTAGTCATCGCCTTATCAACAGTGCGCTCTATCGCTTTTACGGAGTTATAAACCATCACGCCTTGCATCGTCAGCATATGCAATACATTTAAGCGCGTAATCACCTGCTGCAAGGTGCCTCCTGAAACACCGCGCACAAAGGCTGCTAGCGGCGTAGCATCAAAACCCGGAATTTGGATTTGTGGTTGTTCACCCGTCAAGTTAATGACGCAATCCTGCAATGATACAAAAATAGCATCATGTCCTCTATGCATAAAAGCTTGTTTTAACTGCGCACCATGCCAGCCGGGATCATCAGTAAAGATAGGGATTTTCAAGAGGAATAAAGCTTAATTTACGGTTGGAGGATAATTGATTTTGGTGAGAGCAATGCAATAATCACTCTCACCTGATAGTACTAATAAGTTAAAAGTGTAAATTAGTCAGTGCCTGTTAGTCTGCAAATGAAAGTGCGATCAAATCTGCATTCAAGTGACCGCCTTCAAAGACACTACCTGTAGTCACATTGGTCACCGTTACTTTAGCTGGGCTAAATAGCATCGGGTCAATTTTATAGAAATCCATGTTGTAAGATTTAAACACTTCCGCAAACGGTCTACCGTAGTCTTTTGATGCACTACTTGGCAGATTTAACGCCAATTCTGCTGCTGCAACATCATCACCGGTCACATTCAAATTAACGAAACCGCCAAACAAAATCGCATCATTAGTACGGCCCATACCAGTCATGAAGTCTTTAGCAACTGGCGGAATCACCGCTAAACCAGTACCACTTACAATATTTTCCAATGGGAAATGCAATGCGTGAGCCTTATGTAGAGCCACTTCTAGCACACGACCTACAATTTGAACTACACCAGCAATACTAGATGTTGGTGTCAAAATAATGGTCAATTGTTCTACTGCAACTTTAGTGTCGCGCACAACCTTTTCAATCACTTCAACGGGTGGAATCTTATCTGTTTCCAGCACGATGCAAGTGCTGCTTGCCACATCTTTATACTCAAGTTCTTTGAACAAGTCTTCACGCTGCGCCAAGGCACGCGCTGGACCTGAACCTAATGCAAAGAATTTTTCGTGACTCAGTGCCCAACCGGCGTACTGACTCGCCAAACAAGCTAACACAGGTTGTGATGATGACACAGCAATTGCATCCTTCCAGTTTGCAAAACGATCATCGGCCTGCAAACTCACGTCACCTAAGCCACCCATGCAAATTTCTGCGATCAATCGACCAGCTTCAGCGCAACCCGCAGACTTAATACCTGCATCAATAATGGTGCAACCAGTTTCATGTGTCGAAACGCCAATTTGTAGCGTATCGGCCTGTTCTATCAGCTTTTTAACAATAGGCGCACTCAGTTGGTTCACACTAAGTTTAGGCTGAGCTGATAATGATTCATTCGTATTTTGCACGTCTTTACCTTTTTCACTAATTAGTTGTAATTTCAAGTTGCAGCATTTTAACTCGAATATGTGCCAATTGCTTGGCTTCATCTGCACTATCGGCAATAGCAATGACAGTACAAACTGGCTCACCTGCCAAGACTTGCATGGTATTGCAAGGATTATCAACAACCCACTCAGGCCAATGAAAATCATCAGCTATCTGCAAATCAAATGGTGCGTAGACAATGGCATGCGCTTTTGATCGCTTAACCAGCCTATTTTCATACTTAAAATCGGCATCTTCTAAACAGGCATTAACATGCCAATTCAGCAGATTTCCATGCGTACCTTCATGCGAGTCTATGGCATATAAATCTACAGTAGCACTCAATCTTGGGTTAACTTCCAGTATATAAGCAGAATCGCCTTGCACAATAGCATCCAAGCTATTCAAACCAATCAAGCCAAAGACTACCGTTAACTTTTCTGCGGCTTCGGTTAACTGCCGCCGAATACTTTGCGGCAAGACGATATTACTCACTGCACCGCCATAACGAAACGGCATAGAGGCAACAGCATCTACCCATTGCTCATTGAAGCCGACTACAGTTACAGAGTTATCATGCGCAACAAACAATAATGAAACAGAACGCCCAGCAATATAAGGCTGGTAATAACAATTGCTAGACTCAACATCCTCATCATCAACAATCTTAATGTGAGTACCACCACTTCCGCCAACCAGCTTTCTTAAATAAATAACGGCACTAACATCAGCACCGTCATTAGTGTGAAGTTGCTTGAACAGCTCTGGACACTGAATATTATTTCGCTGCAAGACATCAAAAAACACTAACGGAGTTTTTACTGCTCGCACCACTAATGGCATATTCCCAATCAGCGGAAATAACTCAGCAACTTGCTGTAACAACTCTGGTTGCGCTTCAAAACCGCTGCCATACACAAAACCTAGATATTGACTGGCATCCAGCTTATTTACTGCATCCATCAATGCCTTAGCATCAAACCCATCACTACAATAATCAACCAGCACCACTGCATCAGCCAACTCAACTGTCTGCCTATCTGCAAAAGCATCGATCGCTGTAACGGTGTAACCTGCCTGTTTAGCCGCGACCACAAAGGGTCGCGCGGACAAAGCAATAATTAAGAGTGACTTTTTAATAACTCACGCGCCAATTTAAACGCTGCCATAAATTCAAGATATTTTGGTTTTTCAAATGGCTGATCTGATGGCATCATTTGTTTAAGCAATTGATGTTGCGTAATATACTTCAGCTGACCTACAGCCATAGCACCAATACCATAGGCTTTAGTACCTTCAATCAAAGCACCATCATCACTTACGCCAACACCTTCTGCACCCAAAGGTGATACGGCATTCACGTCAGCTACGATTTTTAATTGTTTAGCGTGAGCCAAATGCACTTGGCTCAGCACTTGTACGCCAGCAGCAGCTGCACAAATCGCAATATCTGTTTTTGAGATAATATCCATTTTTTTCTCATCAGTTGTACCATCAACCACAACCATGTTTATTTGATACTTCTCGTTCCAAGCCTTGGCTTTTTCCTCGACCTCTTCTACTGACTTATGCGCAACTAACTGCACTACAGCGCCTTGTTGCGCAGCAATGATACCCACACAACTTCCCACTGGGCCTGTCGCACCAAAGATACTGACAACTTTACCAGTCAACGTTTCATCTAACTGGCTTTTTAGGTGATATTCAACTTTAGCAATCATTGCAGCCGCGGTTGTAAAAGCACCTGATGGATCAGCAAAAACTGAGCAAGCAAACGGTGCAAACATCGCTTTCTTAGAAGCGTCCAACATCTGCATAGCCAGATCAATATCACGACCACCAATAAAAATACCTTCGAGTTTAACGCCAGATAAACCACGTGAAAAAATAGCATCTTGAGTCAGGCCAGTAACTTCAGACAACGCGACATTGGTATATGGCATAACCTTAGCAAATCCGGCATCAAACGCCATGTTGACATCAAACGGACTGGCGTTCTTAGCCGCTGTAAATAAATGCAAAATTCTAGCTTTTTCCATAGTTTTAAGTTTTCCCTGAGAGTTTATCGTGTGAAGTATATGTTGTTACTATTGATTAATTCGTTCAAAGCAATTCTGCACCATGATTACGTGCTGTGCAAATCAACCATGTTAGCGCAGGATCTTTAAATGTTGTTTTAAGTTGCTGTAAATGTTTTTCTGCTTCAACAGTATTTTCAAATACTGCGAAGCCAGTCGGCCCCCAAGAGCTTTGCCCAAAACAAGCGACACCAACATCTTCCAGATGCTGAAGCACTGAAGCAACGAGCTTGCTAGCATAACGGCCACCTTGTGCAGGCGCGAAGTAATCACCAACGTGAGACTGCAAAGCCTGTATGCTATTACCGAATGCCAACAAATCATGCTCAACCAATGCCGGCATTGCCTGCATGAGCACATGCCGACATAAATAAGCTGCTAGATTTTCTGAGAAAACTGGTAGCTGATTAAAAGCTACACGCTCCTCTTCACCATGAATACCTGGCTGGCTAGAATCAAAAATCAGCAAAATACGCCAAGCTGCAGGAAAATCATAACGTGCTAATAGCGGCGGTATCTTTGAAACGGATGTGTTTAATTGATGAGCGGCTGACGCACTAAAGTTTGTTGCTCGACCACCATCAATCAAAACCCCCCCATGATCAAACGCGGCAATGCCGATTCCTGACCGGCCGCCCCGCCCCGTTAATACGGCAAGTTGTGCTGCGCTTAAATTTAATTTATGTAAGCGGCTAACGGCTGCGCCAACAACCAAAGCCAATTGGGTACCTGAACCTAAACCGGCATGTTCAGGAATATGTTGCGCTATATTGATATTAACACTACCAGCTAAGTCTAATTTTTCAATCAGTTGCTGCGCAATAACAGCCGCTCTAGAAAGCGTGGATGCTGGTACTGTGATATCACCAGTGACTTCAAACTTTTCAGCTACTGTCGCAGATATTTTTAAACTAGGTTCAGCCAAACTTAAACCTATACTGCCAAATTTACGCCCCAAACCGCCATGCAAATCAAAAAAACCCATATGCAAACGACCACTGCTCGCTACGGCGATGCTTTTACTTGGCGTCGTTGTCATTATTTTTTTCATTCGGTTTTTTCATTTTGATGCATCGCATCATTTAGCTATAATTTCGTGGCTGTTATATTTGTGATAAATAACTTACACATTTTAGCTGACAGCTACAATTTTTAATACATCGGCGTTAAAAGTAATAATAAAATTCTATTTGAATACACATTAATCTAAAAGCACTGGTTTTAATACCGATTTTCAGGTGACAATACGCGCATATTTAGGCAAAATATCCTACTAGCTCAGTCAACTTAAAATTCTTAATTAAGCTTCGCATCATTCATTAAGCTCTATTTCTACAAAAATGACTTTTATTTAGCCTAATTTAATAGCATCAAAAACTTCACCATTTGTTTGAACATCTAAGGAACAATCATGTCAGGCCACGTTATTCCATTTGAAAATCTACGAAACAGCGACGTCTCTTCTGTTGGCGGTAAAAATGCCTCGTTAGGCGAAATGATTTCACAGCTATCCGCTAAAGGCGTACGCGTGCCTACAGGCTTTGCAACAACAGCTGATGCTTACCGCGAGTTCTTGGCTCAAAATGGCTTAGATACAAAAATTAACGCTGAACTTGATAAATTAAACGTTGATGACACGCAAGCGCTTGCCACTTGCGGCAAACAAGTACGCGAATGGATTATGGCCGCGCCATTTCCAGCCGCACTCAATCAAGCAATTGCAGAGCAATATGCAATCCTTACTGCAAAATCTGGTAACGGTGCAACATTCGCAGTCCGTTCATCTGCGACAGCAGAAGACTTGCCTGACGCATCATTTGCTGGGCAACAAGAGTCATTCCTAAATATTCAAGGTCTGGATAACATTCTGCATGCCATTAAAGAAGTGTTCGCTTCTTTATATAATGACCGTGCAATTTCATACCGCGTGCATAAAGGCTTTGTACATGCTGACGTTGCGTTATCTGCGGGCATCCAACAAATGGTGCGCAGTGACATTGGTTGTGCAGGCGTAATGTTCACCATTGATACCGAGTCAGGCTTTAAAGACGTTGTATTTATCACCTCATCTTATGGCTTAGGCGAAACGGTAGTACAAGGTGCGGTCAATCCTGATGAATTCTATGTACACAAACCAATGCTAGCCCAAGGCAAACCAGCCATTGTGCGCCGCACGATGGGCTCTAAGCTCATTAAAATGGTGTTTAGTGATGCAACACAAGCCGGTAAAAGTACCAATACCGTTGATGTAGACGCCTGCGATAGCGACCGTTATTCACTTTCAAACGAAGATGTTTTGGAGTTAGCACGCTACGCCATGACCATTGAAGCGCACTACGGCTGCCCAATGGACATCGAGTGGGGTAAAAATGGTGTTGATAACAAACTTTATATCTTACAAGCACGTCCTGAGACCGTGAAATCTCAAGAGTCTCTAAAAAACATCACCGAGACATTTAAACTCAACAAACACAATGAAAAACCATTGGTAGTTGGTCGTGCTGTGACACAAAAAGTAGGCGTTGGCCCAGTACGCATTGTGCTTGATCCGGCAGACATGCACTTGGTACAACCAGGTGATGTATTGGTTGCAGACATGACAGACCCTAACTGGGAACCAGTCATGAAGCGCGCCAGCGCACTAGTCACTAACCGCGGTGGCCGTACTTGCCACGCAGCGATTATTGCCCGTGAGCTAGGCATCCCAGCCATTGTTGGTGCGGTAAACGCAACCGATGTGTTGCGAGAAGGCGAAGTCGTGACGGTATCATGTGCTGAAGGTGAATCTGGCTTTGTTTATCACGGTAAACTTAACTATGACGTAAGTACGCAAGCAGCGGCAACATTACCACCAGCGCCTTGCAAAATCATGATGAACGTAGGTAATCCTGACATGGCATTTGGCTTTGCAAAAATCCCAAATGATGGCGTAGGTTTAGCACGTTTAGAGTTTGTGATTAATAACATGGTCGGCATCCACCCAAAAGCCATTTTAAATGTCGATGCCATGCCATCTGCAATTCAAACCACGATTAAAAATCGTGCACGCGGTTATGCAAGCCCGAAACAGTTCTACATTGATAAAGTCGCTGAAGGCGTAGCAACCATTGCAGCGGCGTTTTATCCAAAACCAGTCATTGTGCGTACTTCTGACTTTAAATCTAACGAGTACAAAAAGTTAGTAGGCGGTGAGATTTACGAGCCAGATGAAGAGAATCCAATGATTGGCTTCCGCGGTGCAGCGCGCTATATGGCTGAAGACTTCAAAGAATGCTTTGCCATGGAATGTGCTGCCATGAAAAAAGTGCGTGATGAAATGGGCTTAGTCAACGTAGAGCTAATGATTCCATTTGTACGCACCCTTGCTGAAGCTAAAGCTGTGACTGAAATTATGGCTGCCAATGGTCTAAAACGTGGTGAAAATGGTTTGCGCCTGATTATGATGTGCGAAATTCCATCTAACGCCTTGTTAGCAGAACAGTTCCTCGCTTATTTTGATGGTTTCTCAATCGGTTCTAACGACTTGACGCAACTTACTTTGGGCATGGATCGCGATTCAGGCATTCTGGCAGATGGTTTTGACGAGCGTGATGAAGCCGTAAAAGCATTGATTAAAATGGCCATTAACACCTGCAACCGCCTAGGTAAATATGTTGGTATTTGTGGTCAAGGTCCTTCTGACCATCCGGATTTTGCAGAATGGTTAGTGGCTGAAGGCATCAAGTCCATCTCGCTTAACCCAGATACAGTCGTGACAACTTGGCAACGAATCGCTAAAAAATAAATAGCCTGTAATGGGCTTTGCTATTCATTTATAATTGCAAAGCCCTGTAGCCATGAACCTCTCAAATTGCGGGAGATAATTTTCAAGGGCACCTAATGCAAGAACGTACAGTATTTTTTATTTCAGATGGTACCGGCATTACGGCGGGTTCTTTGGGAAAACTTCTGGAACACTTCCCCAATACGCACTTCAAGCAAGTGCGTATGCCCTTTACTGATACCTTAGATAAAATCCAGCACGCTCAAGAAGTCATCCTGCAAGCAACTGAGCAATCTGGCTCTCGTCCTGTCGTTGTGATGACTTTAGGAAATATTGAGTTACGCAATGCATTAAAAGAATCCAACGCGTATTTCATTGACCTGTTCAACACGTTTATTGATCCGCTAAGCATAGAACTTGATCAGAAGCCATTGCGAGGTGCAGGTATTGCGCATAGCGTAATGGGCAGTAGCTACAATGACCGTATGGAAGCAATTAACTTTACGCTTAATCACGATGATGGCATGACCCACGCAGGTTTAGAGCAAGCAGAAGTGATTCTAATAGGCGTTTCACGTTGTGGAAAAACGCCCACTAGTGTTTATCTAGCGATGCAATATGGAGTAAAGGCTGCCAACTATCCATTAATTCCGGAAGACTTTGAGCGCGGCACTTTACCATCTGTGCTACATAAGCATCTTAATAAGATTTTTGGGCTGACAATTAAAGCCGAACGCCTGCACTCGGTACGTACAGAACGCAGAGCCGATAGTTTTTATGCTTCTTTGGAAAATTGCCGCAATGAAATTACAACTGCAGAACGCTTGATGCGCGAAGCAGGCATCCCTTGGGCAGACTCTACGAGCCGTTCAATTGAAGAACTGTCTACGATTATTTTAGAGAAAATACGACACCCAGCTTGATAGCTAAAAATTAAATTATCAAACTGGGAGTTTACTGAAGTAATAAAATAAAGAGGTTGGAACAACTCACCTCATTATTTCAAATATACTAAATCTTTTTAAACACAATACTGCCGTTAGTACCACCAAAACCAAAATTGTTTTTCAAGGCATACTCAATGTGCATATCACGCGCTGTATTAGCACAGAAATCCAAATCACACTCTGGGTCTTGATTGAAAATATTAATCGTTGGTGGAGACACCTGATTGTAAATTGAAAGCACTGTAAATACAGACTCCAATCCACCAGCACCACCAAGCAAATGACCAGTCATAGACTTCGTTGAATTCACAACCAGTTTTTTAGCATGATCACCAAATGCAGCTTTAATTGCGTTAGTTTCATTAGAGTCACCTAATGGAGTTGATGTACCGTGCGCATTGATAAACTGTACAGCATCTGCATTAATGCCTGCATTATGCATCGCATTACGCATAGAGCGGCGTGGTCCATCCATGTTTGGAGCTGTCATATGATATGCATCAGCACTCATACCATAGCCGCTTAATTCAGCATATATTTTTGCACCACGTTTTTTTGCATGCTCATACTCTTCCAGTACCATGACACCGGCACCCTCACCTATCACAAAGCCATCACGATCTTTATCCCAAGGACGACTAGCCGTCGCAGGATCATCATTACGGGTTGAGAGTGCACGTGATGCAGCAAAGCCACCTACGCTAAGGCGCGTAATCGCAGCTTCAGCACCACCTGCAATCATGACATCAGCATCCCCATATTCGATCATACGAGATGCGTCACCGATTGAATGCGTACCTGTAGTACAAGCAGTAACAATCGCAACATTTGGACCTTTAAAACCAAACATGATGGATAAATTACCTGAAATCATGTTGATAATCGTGCCAGGAATGAAGAATGGCGATATTTTGCGAGGACCTGACTGGTGGTACAGCACATCAGTATCTTCAATGAGCTGCATGCCACCAATACCTGAGCCAATTGAAACACCAATGCGCTCAGCATTTTCTTCAGTTGCAACGATACCTGAGTCTTTTACCGCCTCTATAGCTGCAGCTAAGCCGTATTGAATAAATGTATCCATCCGCCTTGCATCTTTTGCTGTAAGAAAGTCTTCAACGTTAAAGTCTTTCACTTCACCAGCAATGGTAGAGGAAAATGCACTTGCATCAAATTTTGTAATTTGTGTAATGCCAGATTTACCGGCAATAATATTATCCCATGCAGCTTTCACGCCAATACCCACAGGTGAAACTACACCAAGGCCAGTGACAACTACTCTGCGTTTATTCATAGGATTTAACCTTAGGATTATTTAATTAAATTTTATCTTTTAGAGATACTTAAAAGACAAGTGATTGTGGGTAGCAAGCTTCTAACTCAAGAAACTTGCTACCCACATTTGAATTATTTATTTGACTTACTTGAGGTTAGTATTGATGTAATCAATCGCTAATTGAACTGTAGTAATCTTTTCTGCTTCTTCATCTGGAATTTCGCAGTCAAACTCTTCTTCTAGTGCCATTACCAACTCAACTGTATCAAGTGAGTCAGCACCTAAATCATCTACAAATGATGATGCATTTTTAACATCAGCTTCATTTGCACCTAGTTGTTCAGCAACAATCTTTTTAACGCGTTGTTCGATGTCAGACATCTAATTACCCCTTTTATTAAAAAATAGCATATTAAGCTAAGGCGGTATTCTACCAAAACTCAACAAGAATACCAAAAAACTTAAAATAATACAGAAAACCTGTACAGCAGCATGCTGCCATTACAATACCTATACCATTAACATGCCACCATTGACATGAATCGTCTCACCAGTGATATATGCTGCGCTTGGCGATGCCAGAAATGCGACTGTCGCAGCTATTTCTTTCACATTACCTAAACGACCAACTGGAATACGCGCCAGCATCTTATTGGTAATATCTTCTGGCAACTCTGCCGTCATATCTGTATCAATAAAACCTGGTGCAACACAGTTCACTGTAATACCGCGGCTACCTACCTCAGCGGCTAATGACTTGGTAAATCCCGTCATCCCGGCTTTAGCTGCGGCGTAATTTGTTTGACCAGCATTTCCCATGTGACCTACCACAGATGAAATGCTAATAATACGGCCCACGCGAGCCTTCATCATTGGGCGTAATACAGCTTGACTCATACGAAATACTGACGTTAAGTTTGTACTGATAACAGCATTCCAGTCTTCATCTTTCATACGCATTAATAGTGTGTCACGGGTAATGCCGGCATTATTCACCAAAATACTAACATCACCATATTTTTCACTAATGGCTTTTAATGTCGCTTCCACTTGCGAGGCATCATTCACATTCAAAGCCATGCCTTCACCCTTAATGTTGGCATTCGCAAAAACATCACTAATTGAAGTTGCTCCAGCCTCTGAAGTAGCCGTACCAATGACGATTGCACCTTGCTCACCTAATGCCAAAGCAATTGCCGCACCAATACCTCGGCTGGCACCTGTAATTAAAGCGATTTGTCCAGTTAACATAGTAAGCCTTTGTAAATATTATATTTATGTCAAAATGTTATTTTGATATTTAAAAAAAATGAAGCGCCTATAATTTCGCTTGTAGCTCAACTAACGCATCATTACTAGTTAATGCCACGCATGGCAACTCAGCAACGATACGCTTAGTCAGGCCAGCCAATACTTTACCTGGCCCACATTCTGCCGCTTGTGTAACACCCTGCGCATAAATTGCTTGCACTGTTTCAACCCAACGTACAGGACTATACAACTGACGCACTAGTGCGTCTTTAATACTGTCACCATCACCATATGCAACAACATCCGCATTGTGAAGCACAGGAATTAGTGGTGTACTTACAATCACATCTTTTAAATATTCCGCTAGCTTTTCTGCCGCAGGCATCATAAGTGCACAATGTGACGGCACGCTAACAGGAAGTGGTAATGCGCGCTTTGCACCCCTTGCTTTTGCCAACTCCATACCGCGATCTACCGCAGCTTTATGACCGGCAATCACGACTTGACCAGGCGAATTCAAATTAACGGCCTCTAGCACTTCGCCTTGTGCAGCCTCAGCACATACAGCACGCACAGCATCATCATCCAAACCCAATATCGCAGCCATGGCACCTACTCCTGCAGGTACAGCACTTTGCATTACCTCCGCACGATATCGTACCAATGGCAAAGCATCTCTAAATGATAAAGCGCCAGATGCAACCAAAGCCGAATACTCACCTAAGCTGTGGCCAGCCAAAACGATTGGCTGCGTACCTGTAGTCGCTTGCCATGCACGCCATGTAGCAACACCAGCCGCCAACATAATCGGTTGCGTATGCATAGTCTCGTTAATAAGCTCATTGGGCTCAGTTGCCATCGCCCAAAAATCCACTCCGAGAATATCAGAGGCTTCAACAAAGGTTTGTTTGATAACGGCAGAGTCTCCAAAACCAGCCATCATGCCGATTGATTGAGAGCCCTGCCCAGGAAAGAAAAATGCAACTTTCATAACTTGAATTTACTGTAATAAAGATTCACATTATACCGTCATTGACTTGGCTAGTAGCCTTTTGCGCCACGGAGTATTTTAAAATTGTCACTTACTAACCATTTGTACTCATTTAATCTGGCACTATAAATTAGATCTTGTGCCACTTCATTCTGCTCAATTTGTTGGTTTAATTGACTAGGAACTGCTACGTGGCACATGATGAGTGGCCTTTTTCCATGCAGTTGACTCAACCAGCTTTCCCATAAATCATTTAGGTTGGCATTATCGTCAAAGTTATACACTCCAGCAAAATCAGAATTAGTTTTGATACCTAATGCATCTGCCTTCAATTGAAAAGGCTTTGCTCCTAAAGTTTCAACGATTTTGGCTTTGTAACCTCGCCAAGGCTTACTAATACAGGAGCGAAGCCAGTGAGACGCTTGTAAATGCCAGCCTTTTTTAACAATAACAGCGAACAAAGCATCTCGAACAATAGGTAGCTGGTGTACATGTTGATGCCCATCTATGAAATCTGGCGCTCCTCCATACCCTTCTACAAACCTGTCCCACTGCAATTCAATTACTTTTTCCAACTGTGACATATTCAATTGTCGCGAATATGCAGCATAAATCAATTTTGATAGTGGGTAATAGCAATCGAACTGATGCGTAAACTCGGAGGTGAGATCTAAATGTAATCCGACCTGAATAGGCTGAGCTATTAACTTTTCTACTGACTTTTTCCAGCGGGGAGATAAAACTAGTGCGCTTGTTGCATTAATGGCTTTACGTTCGACCAAGTCAATAATAGCCGCATCAATAGCTTCGCTCTGAGCAAAGTCATCGGCATTGATAATAAGTGTCTTAGAATCATTTTCAATTAGACTCATGCGTCGCAAATGCCCAAAATTTGGAAAAAATGAAAGTAAATACGGCTACAACAACCAATACTACGGTTAATATCGGCAGGTAAAATTGATAACCAAACCATTTCAACCCATAATAATAAGCGGTTTGATTAATCACAAAACTCAGCACGGCAATACTGAAAAATTTAGCAAATGATTTAATGCAAGGCCTCTTAGCTAGATTAAATGTAAATTGTGAGTGCCCAAAATAACTCACATTTACCGCGCCTAAAAAACCAGCAATATTGGCTTGCAAGGGAGACAATACATCTAGATTAACCAACAACCAAACAATGAGCAGGTGTACTAGTGCTGCCGACGCACCCACCCCGACAAAAACCACCAACTCTCTTTTCAAAGACATACTTAAGCTTATTGACCTGAAGACTGTCTTTGTTGATGCTGACTATGCTCTTCAGCGATTAAATACAACGGTCTTCTTTTAACCTCTTCAAAAATATTGCCCACATACTCACCAATAATTCCCAGTGCCAATAACTCAATCCCAGCAAAAAACATCATACCAACGGCTAGCGTTGGCCAACCAGGCACCGGCTGATGATGAAATAAATACTCGATCAGTATCTGAATTCCTAAAATAAAGGCAAGAGCAGATACTAGCAAACCTAATATGGAAGCTATTCTAAGTGGAATAACTGAGAATCCAGTTAACCCAGACATGCCTAATTTAACTAGTTTAAAAAAGCTAAATTGACTTGTTCCAGCAAGCCGTTTACGTGCGGTGAAAGGCACGGCAACTGAGCGATACCCCACCCAAGCATACAAGCCTTTCATATATCGGTTGTTTTCAGTAATCAAATTTAGACTATCGACGGCTTTTCTATCCAACAATCGAAAATCTCCGGCATTGGCAGGAATATCCACCGATGAGAAACGTGACATTAATTGATAGTAGATTTTCTTGGCTGCTTTAATCAGGTGATTTTCCTGACGTTGCTCTTGCACCCCATATACGGTTTCATAGCCCTCTTGCCATAACCGCATAAAAGTTAACAGCAACTCAGGAGGATGTTGGCCATCAGCATCTACGATCATGACGGCATCCCCTTTTGCCCGATGCAAACCAGCACTAATTGCAGCCTCTTTTCCAAAGTTACGGGATAAGCGCAAATAGATCAAGCAGTCTACCTCTTGCACTAACTGATGTGCAACTAATGCCGTCGCATCCTTGCTACCATCATCAACGAGTAAAATCTCAAAATGGCAGTGTGAGTTTAGTACTTGAGCTATTTCGCTAATCGTATGCCGAATGGATGCGGCCTCATTGTAAGCTGGAATCACAATCGAAACGAATGGTTGAGCTTGCATTTTCAGATTACTTCAATTGAGGTTGAGTCATTAGTAAGGCACGATTTGCATTAACATCAATAACCTTGCCCTGACCATTACGTTCTGTTTCTTTTGCTAAATCAGTATTCATAATGACCAGATTATCAGACGTATGTAGCACATCATTTAACATTTTCTGGTCATCAATCAGATGTACTTTTCCTTGCGTATAGTAACTGACAGAAAACGTGTGACCAGAAAATGAATATAAAGGTAAATTCGGATATTTAGCTACTGCTTCCTGCACCAATTTCCGCGCTGATTTTTCTTCGGCCAAATGTGGAAACCATGAAAAGGTTGCAATAATTAAAAATAATATCCAGCAAGCAATGATTACTTGCATTAACTGCTTAAATCTTTGATTTAATGTTGGCCAAGACTTCGCCACCAAAATTGAAAAGGCAGGTAAAGCTGTAAGCGTATAGGTCCAAATAATATTACGTGAAAATGTAAAAAATAATAATGGAGCCAACACCCAAGCCCAAAGCCACTTTTTCTCTGCATCACTATTCCGGTTAAATAGCGGACGGTCTTTATACAAGCCAAAAATAAATACAGGAAGCCAAATTGCAATTGATACAGCCCAATAAGCCCAGATCATCCCAATATCTACTCTATGTGCGTATCCATACATATCGCCCTTCCAACCTGGGTCGATAAATCTATGAAAGTGCTCACCGACAATAAAATACTTTATGAAACCAGGATAATAAATTTCGGCGGGTACATACCATGCAAGCACGATACCTATGAACAATATCAGTCCCAGCCATGACCATATTTTTTTAAACTGGGTTATGACAACTGCTTTTGGTATTAAGAACCAAAACAAGATAACTGGCAATCCTATTAATGCCCAAGTTGCCATACCCTTTGCCAGTGCGCCTACACCCAGTAGCACCCAAAGTCCAAGCTGGTCAAATCTACTACCATGCACTTCATTACCGACAGATACAACACTAATCGTTCGCCATAAAAAAACCATAGCCCAAGTAACGACCGCAACTTGAGTTGCATCAGTCATTACGGCTCCAGCACTAATGAAACCAACTGGCGAGGTCATGATTACAAAGCTTGCAAATAGCCATTGTTGACGCGATAACTTAAAACTTGCAGCACCGTATAAGAGCGCCCCACAAGACAATAACATCATTATTAACGACGGTAATCTTAATGCAAATTCACTATGTCCCAATGACTGCCAACTTGCCGCAGAAAACCATGTAGATAAGGGAGGTTTTGCGAAAAAAGGTTGTGTTGCCGACATATGCGGCATGAGCCAAAAATTACCTAGCGCTGTCACCCGAGACAATTCACCATAACGCGCCTCAGTGGTGTCTGTAAGAGGTAAATTCCCCATTAAAACAACACGTAATGCAATAACCAGTAAAAGTAAAACTGCTAATACAGGAAGAGATTTTGGACTATAACGGTACATGAACTTCATGAGATTAACTTTACATTTAAAATTAGTAAAAAAATAATCATTACTGGTAACTAAGTAGCCATCAATAATTACAGTAGTTGTGCCTTTAAAACCTAATCAACGCTGAACCCCATGTAAAGCCGCCACCAAATGCTTCCATCAAGATAATTTCACCTCGTTTAATACGTCCATCACGAACAGCCACATCAAGTGCCAATGGAATAGATGCTGCAGAGGTATTACCATGCTTATCCACGGTAACAACGACCCTATCCATACTCATATTCAGTTTTTTAGCCGTCGCTTGCAAGATACGAATATTTGCCTGATGTGGTACCAACCAATCTATATCTGATTTTTGCAAACCATTTGCAGTCAAGGTTTCATCCACAATGGCATCAAGCGTATTAACCGCTACTTTGAACACGCCATTACCTTCCATCACAATAGTGCCGCGGCTATTAGCGTCATTCTTGTGTGGAGCATGCAGCATTTTTTCATAGCTACCATCTGCATGTAAATGTGTTGAAATAACACCTTGCTCTTCACTTGCTTGTAGAATCACAGCGCCGGCACCATCGCCCCATAGAATACAATTGCTTCTATCGGTCCAATCTGTAATGCGAGAGAAACTTTCAGCGCCAATAACTAATGCACATTTAGCACTTCCAGTTTTAATAAAGTTATCTGCAGTCGCCAACGCATATACAAACCCACTACAAACAGCTTGCACATCAAAAGCAGGACAACCACCAACACCTAGTTTTTGTTGCAAGATACAAGCCGTACTTGGAAATATTTTATCTGGCGTTGTTGTCGCAACAATAATTAAATCAATGTCTGCTGCTTGAATGCCTGCAGAGTTGATAGCATTTCTAGCCGCATGTAATGCCAAGTCGCTCGTATACTCGTCATCAGCAACAATGTGACGTTCACGTATACCTGTGCGCGTAAAAATCCACTCGTCGGTCGTATCAACCATGCACTCTAAATCAGCATTAGTGAGCACTTTTTTTGGAAGGTAACTTCCTGTTCCTGCAATTCTAGAATATGTCATGCGTTATCCGTGTGAGCTACAGTCGGCTGATGCGTCTGTATATGTTCTATTTCTAATTGTTCAGTAATGCGGCGTAATACGCCACTACGAGACTCTTCTATTGCCGTATGAATAGCATGTAAAAATGAAAAGCTATCTGCACCTCCATGACTTTTCACCACAATGCCACGTAAACCTAAAAAGCTTGCTCCATTGTAACGTCTGGGATCCATGCGCTTTTTAAATGCCTTCAACACGGGCATGCAGGCAAGCCCCATCAGTTTAGTCATCCAGTTACGCTTAAACTCTTGAGAAAGAAAACGTCCCATCATTTGCGCCAAGCCTTCTGATGTTTTAAGGGCTACATTACCCACAAAGCCATCACAAACCACTACATCAGTAGTGCCTTTGAATATATCGTTACCTTCTACATTACCGTAGAAATTTAAATGACTTGCGCGCAGCAACTCTCCGGCACGCTTCACAACCTCGTTACCTTTAATGTCTTCAGTACCAATATTTAACAAACCAACCGTTGGGTTAGCTTTATGTTCAACACATGAAACGAGCATGCTACCCATCACGGCAAACTGCAATAATTGCTCGGCCGTACAATCAGCATTCGCACCCAAATCTAGAATATAGGCCATACCTTTTTGACTAGGGAATACGCCTGCGATAGCAGGCCTATCTATACCTGGTAGTGTTTTCAAAACAAAACGTGCAGTTGCCATCAATGCACCTGTATTACCGGCACTTACACATGCATTAGCCTCGCCACTTTTCACCAAGTTGATGGCAACACGCATAGATGAATCTTTTTTATTTTTGAGCGCCATCTGTGGAGATTCATCCATATTAACGACTTCGCTAGCATGGTGAATGCGTAATCTAGGACTAATGATTGCTTTTTGAACTTTAAGTTCAGCTTCTATAACATCAGTCAATCCAACTAAAACAATGTTGAGCTGACCATCAGATTCAAGGGCTTTAAGTGCGGCGGGGATTGTGACATGAGGGCCGTGATCACCACCCATTGCATCAATTGCGACAGTAATATCCATTGGTTTTAATCACAAAAGTTATTTAATAAACGGAAGTTGATAACTGGTGAATACCATAAAATATTAACGCCGCTCCAAAGGTTTGGAGCGGCGTTAAATGATTTCAGAAACTACTCAACAAGTTATACATCTTTAGATTTAATCTAAAGTGAAATTACTCGCCTTTTGTTGATAATACTTTACGACCACGGTAGTAGCCATTTGGGCTAACGTGATGACGTAAATGGGTTTCGCCTGTTGTTGGCTCAACTGCTAATGGTGGGTTTGTTAAAAAGTCATGTGAGCGGTGCATACCGCGTTTAGAAGGTGACTTTTTATTTTGTTGAACTGCCATAATAAACTCCGAATAAAATGATTAAAACATCATCTCAATTACTTACAAACCGATGCATTGATTAAAGCAATCCATCACTAATTTAAGACTACGCTATATTTAGGCTACACCAAATAGCCAGCTAGTCCGTTACTATAATATAAACCAAAGCATTTGTCAGCATTTTTAATGCCATTAAGATTTAATTAAACTCTTTAATACCGCAAAAGGATTAGGTTTTTCACCACTCTGCATAACGCCAGCTCCACAATCCTCATCATGTATTGGCGCAATAGGCATTGCCATAATAACTTCATCTTCAATAAGCTTGAACACATCCATAACCTGACTAGCTTCTTGCAGATCCACATCATCACTATCAATGTCAACCACCTCAACATCATTAGCTTCAGACTCGCCAATTAGATAGTTATAACTCAACTTTAGACTAATTGGCATTTCACTTAAGCACCGCTGACAAATAGTGAGCAATTTGGCGGAAATCATTAAGCGTAAATAATGCTGATCAACAGCATCTACACTTCCTTGCAATATGTAATTGATTACAACGGCATCTCGGCCAACCTTAATAGCCTCATCAGCAAAATTAGATTGCAGCAACTCAAACAAGCGCGGACAGTCCGCAACTGACAAAACACCTTCTATGCGCTCATTTTTTTTTGCAAATGCTAAATTATCAATAATCAATGGATGTGTGCTCATCTTAATGCTCTATATTGTACGTATTATCAAAAGTAAATCTACAGACTTTTAACGCCAGCACTTTTAGTGCCAAGCATGCGCGTGTTATAATCGTCTGGTTTGAGTGTGAAAATAAGGGTTGTAACGTGTTCAAAAAAATTCTTGTAGCTAATCGTGGTGAAATCGCAGTGCGTATTGTACGCGCTTGCTCAGAAATGGGCATTAAGTCTGTTGCGATTTATGCCGATGCAGACCGTCAGGCTTTGCATGTTAAAAAAGCAGATGAAGCTTACAACATAGGCTCAGATCCTGTTGCAGGGTATTTGAATGCGCATAAAATCGTTAATTTAGCAGTAGCCTCTGGTTGCGACGCACTACACCCTGGCTATGGATTCTTGTCTGAAAATCCTGAGTTAGCCGAGATTTGTGAGCGTCGTGGCGTCAAATTTATTGGTCCAAACGCCGAAGTGATTCGCCAAATGGGCGACAAAATTCAGGCAAGAAACGCGATGACTGGAGCAGGCATTCCCTGCACTCCAGGTAGTGATGGTAATTTAGAAAATCTTGACGAGGCTGTAGCACTCGCTCGTAAAATTGGCTATCCAGTCATGCTGAAAGCTACTAATGGTGGTGGCGGTCGTGGCATTCGTCGCTGTGATAGCGAAAAAGAACTGCTCGGCAACTATGACCGCGTGATCTCAGAGGCTAGTAAAGCTTTTGGTAAGCCTGAAGTTTTTCTTGAAAAATGCATTGTTTCCCCACGCCATATTGAGGTACAGGTTTTGGCTGACGCTGAAGGCAATACTATTCACTTGTTTGAGCGCGACTGCTCCATTCAGCGCCGCAACCAAAAACTGATTGAAATTGCTCCTTCTCCACAATTAAGCCAAGCACAACGCGACTATATTGGAGGTTTAGCCGTTAAAGCAGCCAAAGCTGTTGGCTATGAAAATGCCGGTACAGTAGAGTTTCTGTTAGATGCAGATAACACCTTCTATTTTATGGAAATGAACACGCGCCTACAAGTCGAGCATACCGTTACAGAAACCATCACCGGTATTGATATTGTGCAAGAACAAATACGCATTGCCTATGGCCTACCGTTGCAATACAAGCAAAAAGACGTTCAATTCAGGGGCTATGCCATGGAGTTCCGTATCAATGCGGAAGACCCAAAAAATGGCTTTCTACCGAGTTTTGGTAAAATTACACGCTACTATGCGCCAGGCGGTCCTGGTGTACGTATGGATGCAGCGATATTTAGCGGCTATATAATTCCACCTTACTATGATTCAATGTGCGCAAAACTTACTGTATGGGCATTAAATTGGGAAGGTGTAATTGAACGTGGTCGTCGCGCACTGGATGACATGCTGATTTATGGCGTAAAAACCACAATTCCATATTATCAAGAAATCTTAAAGCATGAAGACTTTAAAAATGCTGAATTTAATACCAGTTTTGTGGAGTCTCACCCTGAGTTAACCAACTACGCAAATGAGATTCCGCCTGAGTTAATCGCCGCAGCAATCTCAGCAGCTATCGCAGCGCATGAAGGCATTTAACCCAGCTTCATGAGTAAATGTTAACGAAATAATGATTATTTAAAAAAATTAAGCATATAAATTAAAGTAAAGAGTTAAGTTATGACAAAAACACCAGCAGTCAAAATACAAGTTACTGAGCTAGTTTTACGTGATGGACATCAATGTCACATTGCCACACGCATGCGCACTGAAGATATGCTTCCTATTTGCTCAAAACTGGACTCAATTGGCTTTTGGTCATTAGAAGCTTGGGGCGGCGCTACTTTTGATGCATGCGTACGCTACTTAAAGGAAGACCCTTGGGCGCGCTTAAAAACATTGCGCAAGGCATTACCAAACTCACGCATTCAAATGTTGTTACGTGGACAAAACTTACTTGGCTACCGTCATTACTCAGACGACGTAGTTCGCGCTTTTGTAAAGAAATCAGCTGACAATGGTGTTGATGTATTCCGTATATTTGATGCTTTAAATGATACGCGTAACCTTCAAGTATCCATTGATGCCGTTAAAAAAGCAGGCAAACATGCTGAAGGTACAATTAGCTACACGACAAGCCCAGTGCATGATGTAGAGCATTTTGTTGGTATCGCTAAGGAACTCGAAGCAATGGGTTCTGACACGATTGCCATTAAAGACATGGCTAGCCTGCTTACTCCACAAGCTACAGTTGACCTAGTTAAAGCTTTACGTGCTAGCGTTAGTCTACCTATTCATATCCACAGCCATGCAACTAGTGGTTTGGCCAGCATGAATCTATTACGTGCAATTGAAAATGGTGCTGTAATGATTGATACATGTAACTCAGCTTTCTCAGAAGGTGCAAGTCACCCGACGACTGAAAGTATGATTGCCGCTTTGCAAGGCACAGAGTTTGACACAGGCTTAGATATTGCCGCAGTACAAGAAGTCGGTGCCTATTTCCGTGATGTTCGTAAAAAATACTGGCAGTTTGAAAGTGATTTTACTGGTGTTGACACTCGCGTATTAGTGAATCAAGTACCTGGCGGCATGATTTCAAACCTTAGCCACCAACTTAAAGAGCAAGGCGCGCTAGATCGCATGGATGCTGTATTGGCTGAAATTCCATTAGTACGTAAAGACCTCGGCTATATTCCATTAGTGACACCTACCTCGCAAATTGTAGGTACACAGGCAGTGTTGAATGTCATGACAGGTCAGCGCTACAAATCAATCACCAATGAAGTCAAAAACTACTTCTTGGGTCAATATGGTAAATCACCAAGCCCAGTTAATGCTGATGTTAAAAAGTTGGCTATTGGCGATGCTGAACCTATTACCTGCCGCCCTGCAGATTTATTGCAGGACGAAATGGTTAAACTCACTACTGACTCAGAGCGTTTTGCCCAGTCGGAAGAAGACGTACTAACGTTTGCAATGTTTCCAGACATTGGCAAGACATATCTACAAGAACGCAATGCAGGCTCACTTACACCTGAAGCTTTACTAGATAAAGCTGCGGCACAAGCTGATGCACCTCGCTACGCACCTAGTGAATTTAAAGTAACATTACATGGGGAAACCTTCCATATCAACTTAACGGGAAGTGGCCATCCTGGCGAGGAAAGACGTCCATTCTACGTGTCAATTGATGGTATTGCTGAAGAAGTTATCGTAGAAACATTAGGTGAAATCGAAGTGTCATCTGGTGTAGGTGGCGCTAATAGTGGAAGTAAAAAGAAAGCCCTATCAAATACTAGCGGTGGAGATCGCCCTCGCCCAACACATGCTGGTCATGTTACGACCTCTATGCCAGGTGCAGTTGTTGCGGTAAAAGTGAATGTTGGTGACAAAGTAAATGCTGGTGATGGCGTATTGGTCATCGAAGCAATGAAAATGGAAAATGAAATTCAGGCGACCACTTCAGGTATTGTTGTCGCGGTTTACGTTAAAAAAGGCGACTCAGTAACACCTGATGAGTCACTCATTGAAATTCAACCTGAATAAGCATTTGTAATTGATGCAGAAAGCCGACAGAATAACGCTGTCGGCTTTTTTATTAGCGCCAAACAGCAACGAAAAACTAAAAATGAACCCAAACATAATTCTAGCCTCCTCTTCCATTTATAGACGAGAGTTGCTCACACGATTGCAATTACCGTTCAACTGTATTTCTCCAGAAGTTGATGAAAGCCCGCTGAGTCTAGAGAAACCTCAAGAAACGGCACTAAGGTTAGCTCAGGATAAAGCCAAAAAAATTGGGATTAGCCATCCAAACACACTGATTATTGGTTGCGACCAAGTTGCCACACTTGATGATTTGCAAATAGGAAAGCCCATGAATCATGACAATGCTACAAAGCAACTGCGCATGATGCGTGGGCGTGAGGTAATTTTCCATAGTGCATTGTGTCTCTATAACCCTAGCACCCAAAATATGCAGGCAGAGGTCGTACCTTATATTGTCCAATTTAGAAATTTAAGTGACGCTCAAATTGAAAGTTACCTAATCAAAGAGCAACCTTATCATTGTGCTGGCAGTGCAAAATCAGAAGGGCTAGGCATCGCCATTATAGAAAAAATGACAGGCGAAGATCCTAACGCACTAATCGGGCTTCCCCTCATTAAACTAATTAATATGCTTAATAATGAAGGGGTAAACGTTATATAAGTATTCAAGCTATCTATTCACAATATGCAATCAATTTTTAATTAAGGTCGTTATCCAGATGGTGAAATTAGGAATACTATATTTAATCCCAGTCACTCTTGGAGATGACAACATTGCTAAAGTATTGCCAACAGAGGTAGTTAGCATTGCGCAACAACTCCACACATTTGTCGTTGAAAATGAAAAAACTGCACGGCACTTTCTCAGCACTATTAAAACGAATAAGCCAGTACGTGAACTTCAATTACTTACTTTAAACGAACATACGACAGAACAAGAGCTACCAAGCCTATTAAAACCACTGCTTGCAGGGTTTGATATAGGCCTGATGAGTGAAGCTGGTTGCCCGGGCATTGCTGACCCAGGGGCGCGACTCGCAGAACTTGCTCATAAAAAAGGGATTCGTGTAATGCCATTAGTTGGGCCAAGCTCAATTTTATTAAGCTTAATGGCATCAGGCCTAAATGGCCAACGCTTTACGTTTTTAGGATATATTCCTGCGGATAAAGCTGCACGTATTCTGCGTCTGAAAGAAATTGAAAAAGCATCCAATAAAAATCACGAAACACAAATTTTTATCGAAACGCCCTATCGCAACCAACATTTATTTGAAGACATTTTGGCACATTGTAATCCTGCGACTAAACTATGCATCGCCTGTAATATCAGCTTGAATGACGAATTCATTGTAAGCAAGTCCATTGCGGACTGGAAAAAACTCAATGAATCTACACGCCCTAACCTACACAAAAAACCTACGGTTTTTTTATTGCTAGCCTAAATTCCATTTAAGAATTTCTAACCATTAGATTTCTGACAGGCGCATAACTCAATCGATGAATTGGACTGATGCCATGCAAAACAAGCATTCTAAGATGCTCGGCTGTTGGGTAACCCTTGTGTTTGGCAAAGCCATACTGAGGATATTGCTCATGTAATAAATACAGCTCAGCATCACGCGCAGTTTTTGCAAGAATAGATGCTGCAGAAATAGCCTGCACCTTACTATCGCCTTTAACGATTGCCTCACAAGGCAGATGTATATTCGGGCACTTATTACCATCAACTAACACAATATCTGCTGCTACTTGTAACTGCTCAATAGCACGCTTCATGGCAAGTAAGCTAGCTTGCAGAATATTGATACTATCAATTTCAGCAACACTGCTGCTAGCAATAGCCCATGCTAATGCATGTTGCTTAATCTCAATACTAAGGAAATCACGCTTTTTCTCAGATAGCTTCTTTGAATCAGCCAAGCCCAGTATTGGGTGGTCTGGATTTAAAATGACAGCAGCGGCATAAACTGCACCTGCCAGTGGTCCACGCCCAGCCTCGTCTACACCGCAAATTAACTGCATAAACGCATAATACCAATCACTTTAAATAAGCAAGAATAGCCGTTGCTGCTTTTTCTGCTGTATTTTGACGTAAGCTGTGATGAATTTTTGTAAACTCAGCTTTAATCTCAGTAAGCTGATCTAAATCACTAACAAGTTTTAATGCAGTTTCAGCCAGTTTCTCCGGTGTTGAATCATCCTGCAAAAGCTCCGGCACAACAAACTTACCAGCCAATATATTAGGCAAGCCAACGTAAGGCTGTAGCCGCATACGTTTAAGTAATTGCCAACTCAACTTCGACATACGGTAAGTAATCACCATGGGCTTTTTAAGCAATGCAGCTTCCAACGTTGCCGTGCCTGAAGCAACAATAATGACATCAGCAGCCTCCATGGCATCATGTGCATGTCCAAATAGTATCTGAATTGGCAAGTCTTCCAGTGCATGAAAAATTGCCAGCTCAAATATCTGGCGCGTTTCTCGGGTTATAAGTGGTACAAGAAATAACGCATTAGGATTTTCGGCATAAATCAACTTGGCGGTTTTGACAAATAAATCAGCATGCTGCTGCACTTCACTTTGTCGGCTACCAGGTAACATTGCAATCACCAAGGCATATGGTTTTATTTTCAAACCCTCTCGTGCCGTAGCAACATCAGGTTCCATAGGTAGTATATCTGCTAAAGGATGCCCAACATACGTCACTGGAATGCCAGCCTCTTGATACAATGCTGGCTCAAATGGGAATAACGCTAAAACGTGACTGACCGCTTTTTTGATTTTATTGATACGCCCTTTACGCCATGCCCAAATAGATGGGCTGACATAATGAATCGTTTTAATGCCTTTGTTTTTAAGCTTCTTTTCTAACCAAAAGTTAAAATCTGGCGCATCAATGCCAATAAACAAATCAAGCCTATCGTTCAGAAAGTGCCTAAGTAATTGTCTACGCAATCGAAGCAAGCCAAATAGATGTTTAATCACTTCTAAATAACCACGAACAGATAAGCGTTCAATAGGGAAAAGTGAATGAGCGCCCTCTCCCATCATCTTTGGCCCTGCGATGCCGACAAATTCTATATCTGCACGTTTTTGTTTTAATGCTTGAATCAAATGACTGCCGAGCAAGTCACCTGAGGCTTCTCCAGCCACAATACCAATTCTAACCATAGCTGAATGAACTTGAAATTATTAGCGAACGATGCCGCGAGTTGAAAGTTTCAGGAAGTCTGTAAATAGAGCAATTTCTGGGGTTGTTTCTTGCATGATTACCAATTCAGCTTTGGCCTCATCCAAGGTCAATCCATTACGATATAAAGTCTTATATGCTCGCTTAATTTGCAGAATACTTTCCGCAGAAAAACCGCGGCGTTTTAAACCTTCAGCATTGATGCCATGAGGCTTTGCATCATAGCCAGCAGCGGTAACGTATGGTGGAATATCCTTAAACACAACAGAACCAACGGCTGTAATTACATGTGATCCAACTTTACAGAACTGATGAATAAGCGTGAAGCCGCCTAGAATCGCATGATCATCAATATCCACATGCCCAGCAAGAGATGAATTGTTAGCTAAAATAGTATGATTCCCAACTTGGCAATCATGCGCTATGTGTACATAAGCCATCACCCAATTATCATTACCAATTTTTGTTATTCCTTTGTCTTGTACGGTACCACGGTTAAATGTACAAAACTCGCGAATGGTATTGTTATCGCCTATCTCTAATAACGTTGGCTCATCTTTATACTTCTTATCTTGCGGCGCTTCGCCTAGCGAAGAATATTGAAATATATGATTATTCTGCCCAATGGTGGTTGGGCCATTAATCATCACATGGCCTGCAACGCGTGTTCCCGCACCAATTTTAACGTTGGGGCCGATTACAGAGTAAGCACCAATCTCTACGCTAGAATCAATCTCAGCGCCGGCATCAATAATAGCCGTAGCATGAATCTTTGCTGCTACCATCGCCTACTTCTCAGTTTTCTCAATAGCTTTTAATATACACATCATTTGCGCCTCAGCAACGACTGTGCCATCTACACTGGCCACACCTGAGTACTTCCAAATACCTTTTAAAATACGATCAATTTTAACGTTAAGAATAATCTGATCACCTGGCGACACTGGTTTTTTAAATCGAGCATTGTCAATGCCAGCAAAATAATAGACTGAATCATCACTAGGCTTCGTATCCATTGTTTTAAACGACAAAATTGCAGCCGCCTGTGCCATTGCCTCAATAATCAAGACACCTGGCATTACCGGATGGTAAGGAAAGTGTCCTGGAAAGTAAGGCTCGTTCACACTTACATTTTTAATTGCTGTAATTTCTTTACCTAACTCCATTGATACCACACGATCAATGAGAACAAATGGATAGCGATGGGGTAAGTGTTCCAGAATTTCATGAATATCCATGCTGGTCGATACAATTTTATTAGTCATTATTATCTCGGTTACTTCTTTAGATTATTACTATATTAAAATATTTATTGGTTTGATTTTAACAGAGCGAGCTCTTTTTCCAGCATCTTAATTTTATCGCTTATGTCATCTAAATGACGAATTTTAGCTGCTGTATTTAACCATGCTTTATGGGTCTGAAAAGGCATTAAGGCTGTATATGTATCAGCTGTTAACAAAGAGCGTGTAATCATACTACCTGGCGAAATTGTGACATTATCTGCAACTTCAAGGTGTCCCAAGATCATAGCAGCTCCGCCAATTTTGCAATGTTTGCCAATCCGGGCGCTGCCAGCAATACCTACACAACCAGCTATGACCGTATGCGCTCCAATAATACAGTTATGTCCAATTTGAATTAGATTATCTAGCTTAACGCCCTCTTCAATAATCGTATCATCTAATGCACCACGGTCTATTGTTGTATTTGCACCAATATCAACGTTTGCATGAATTACAACACGTCCTACTTGCGGTATTTTTAGCCATACTCCAGCTTCCTCCGCATAACCAAACCCATCTGAGCCAATAATCACTCCGGAAAAAATGTGACAATTTTCAGCAAGTTCACAATGATGTTTAATAATGACATGAGGTTCTAAATGAGTTCCATCGGCAATAGTGACATGACTTTCAATCACACACCCTGCACCTATGACAACATTCTCACCAAGCACTACATATTCACCAATAACCACCAAAGGCGCAATACTACAGGATAGGGGGATAGTCGCTGTGGATGCCACAATAGCACTTGCGGCAATGCCTACTTGATAAACTGGTGGTGGATTTAATAATGCAGAAACTTTTGCAAAGTACGCATATGGGTTATCTACAATAATTCTCGGATGTGCCGTTAAGTCCGCATCAGCTTCTCTTAACACATAAGCACTAGCATTACATGTAGCAAGTGCTTTTTGGTACTTAGAGTCACTAATAAAGCTAATGTCACCTAACTTTGCATTTGCAATTGAGGATACGCGATATATTAGTGTAGTTTCATCGCCTAATACACGACCACCTAATCTCTTGGCAATATCACCAAGTGAGTAATTTTCACTCATTAGTTAAGTCCCGTATATTAGGCGATGTTGGTTAAATAGCTTAAGTAAAACTACTTATAAATTATTTTTTACCTAACAACTTCAAAACCTTGTCTGTAATATCGAGTTTTTTACTTGCGTAAGCAACACCACTATAGACGACTAAGTCATAACCCTCAGACTCTGAAACAGTCTGCACCGCTTTATTGATGCGATCTTGCAGGCTACCTAGCTCTTCATTTTTACGTAAATTGATATCTTCTCGTAGTTCACGTTGTTTGCGTTGAAACTCGATCTTTATATTTTGTATATCACGCTCCTTGTTGCGGCGATCTGTTTCTGAAATGGTAAGCCCGTCTTTATCAAGTCCAGACTCCAAGTCCTTAATTTGCTTTGCCATTCGATCTAACTCTTGCGAACGAGGACTAAATTCACGCTCAAGTTTTTTTCCACTTTCCGCAGTTTGCGGTGCATCCTGCAAGATTTTATCCACTTGTACATAACCTACTTTCAACTCCGCAGCCTGTGAGCTAAAAGAAGCGCATGATGCAAATGAGATAATGCTAACTAAAAGTAAACTCTTTAATGTATTGCTCAATTAAAATCTCCTAAAACATCTAATTCTTCAATCATTATATTATGCCACAACAGCAAGTAGATACCAGAACGTAAATACCAGATCTACTCCGATCATTGGCCCCAATAATATCTACTTATACTTGACTAAAACTGCTGCCCAAGTTGGAACTGTATCGTTTGCGTTCTATCACCTATCTGGCTATTTATCGGTTTAGCATAAATTAGTTTTAAAGGGCCAAATGGTGAATACCAACTAATCCCTACGCCTGCTGAGTAACGCAATTCATTCAAGTTGTATGATGAGTTAGCACTATACACATTACCAGCATCAACGAATGCACTTAACCTAAACTGTCTAGAGTCTTTCAAGCCTGGTACAGGAATAAAGAACTCAGCATTACCTAACAATCGCTTAGTGCCACCAACAGCATAGTCATATCCATTGCTAATCTCTCTAGGCCCTAGTGAGCCATTATCAAATCCACGTACAGAACCTACCCCTCCCATAAAAAAGTTTTTAAAGAACGGATATTGTTTACTACCATATGAGTCAGCATAACCAATTTCACCATTTAGCATAAAGGTAAGGTTTTTGCTCACTTCTGTATACCAAGAGTGTTTATAGTCAATTTTATAATATTGTAGATCTAAGACAGGCAATGAAAATTCGCCACTTAGTCGTTGCAGTACCCCATGATTAGTATACAAAACACTATCTCGAGAATCGTGCGTCCAACCTGCAGTAGCAACAACCGAGTTGCTAGTACAACTAAAGGTAGTTAAATTAGCATCACAAAACTTTAAATACTGCAGTGAGCTTGCGCTAGTTAAATCAATTTTAGTTAAATCAGTGGCCAAGCCAAAATTAAAACTATCACGTTCATTGAGAGGAATACCGAATCTAACACCCGCACCATAGGATGATGAACTATATGTACTGACACTACTTAGTGAGCTTGTATTAACATCGCGTCGATAAACATCAAAACCACGACTAACACCATCAGGAGTGAAATATGGATCTGTATAAGAGAGTGAGTAGGTAGTATTCACTTTACCTGTGTTCACTTGAGCACTCACACGATTGCCCGTACCTAGAAAATTATTTTGGTTTACAGTAATGCCGAACACCACACCCTCACTACTAGATAAGCCCGCACCAAACTGAATACTACCTGTAGACTGTTCCACTAGAGCGATATTTAAATCCACTTGATCTGCAGTACCTGGCACTGCTGGCGTTTCAACATTAACGTCTGAAAAGTATTGTGTTCGGACTAACCGCTCTTTTGAACGATTGATTTTGCTCAATGAATACCAAGCTGACTCTAATTGACGCACTTCACGACGAGCAACCTCATCGCGTGTTCGTGTATTTCCTACTATATTAATGCGTCGAACGTAAACACGCTTACCAGGATCAACAAAAAAAGTAAACGCGGCTGTATGCAACTCTTTGTTCAACTCTGGAACAGCATTGACATTAGAGAAGGCGTACCCATCATCGCTCAACCTATCACTAATTGCCTTACTGGTTTGTGTAACTTTTTCGCGACTGAATGTATCGCCAGCTTGCACTTGCATAAGCGCCCGAAGCTCATTTTCGGGGATAAGTGTTTCACCAGCTAACTTCACTTCAGAAATCGTATATTTCTGCCCCTCTGTAATGTTAACTGTTATGTAGATATCTTTTTTATCTGGCGTAATCGACACTTGAGTCGAATCAATATTAAACTCAAGGTAGCCTTGATTCATGTAGAAAGAACGTAGAGTTTCAAGATCAGCATTAAGCTTTTGCTTTGAATATTGATCGTCTTTATTCCACCAACTCATCCAATTAGGTGTGGTAAGTAAAAATTGAGCACGCAGATCATCAGTTGTATACGCTTGATTACCAACAATATTAATATCACGAATTTTTGAAACAGTACCCTCTTCAATATCAAAGCGTACAGCAACACGGTTACGCTCAAGTGGAGAAACAATAGCTTTAACTGTAGCTCCATATTTACCTTGCGATAAATACTGTCTTTTAATCTCTTGTTCTGCGCGATCTAATTGCGACTTATCAAAAATCTGCCCCTCTGCGATACCGATCTGCTTTAGTCCATCTTTCATCTTATCAGTAGGAAATGATTTATTACCACTGAAATCAATTTGAGCTATTGATGATCGCTCTTGTACTGTTACAACCAGAACACCGTTCTCAGCCTCAATTCGAACATCTTTAAAAAAACCGGTCTTATATAACGACTTAATCGCTTGTGAAGCAAGCTCGTCATCCATCGTCTCACCGACTTTCACTGGCAAGTAACTGAAAACCGTACCCGCTTCAGTACGCTGAATACCTTCCACCCGTATATCTTTGATGACAAATGGCTCAATTGCAAATGCAGAGTTTGCGTATAAGCCTGCAATTAACAAAAGTGTTGATTTAAGCTTTAGATTCTTAAATACCGAGTTATTGTTTTTCGGATGCATTATTATATTTTTAATTGCCATTCAATCAGCCTGATATCAATCGGTTAATGTCGTTATAAAGTGCCAAGACCATCAGAAACCCAAGTAAGGTAAACCCGATTTTCTGTCCAACAATCATGACATCTTCAGATACAGGTTTCCCTGTTAAAAATTCAACCATATAATACATGAAATGACCGCCATCTAACACGGGAATAGGTAATAGATTCAGCACACCAATACTAATACTAATCAGTGCTAAGAATCCAATAAACACCTTAATGCCCATGTGAGCACTCTGTCCCGCATAGGTAGCTATAGTCACAGGGCCACTCATTCCTCTCCACGAAACTCTCCCTGTCACCATATTACCTAACATTTTCAAACTAAAAGTTGCGGTATCCCATGTTTTATAAATAGCCTTTTTAAGCGCTCCACCCACGGAATAATGTGCAGTAATCATATACTGACTTAACTCGCTTTGCTCAACTTTAAATGCGGCACCTATACGCCCTATTGTTTTACCATTTTCAACCACTGGTTCAGGCTTAACTGTAAGCACGATATTTTCTGAACCACGTTGTACCAAAACATCTAATACCGAGTTCGGGTGCGATCTCATTTCACGCACAAAATCATCCCAAATACTCACTTTGTTTTTATTGACGGCAAGTACAAGATCATCCTTCTTAAGGCCACCCAACTCTGCAGGGCTATTTTTAATAATTTCACCAATGCGCGCAGGTATACTTGGCTGAAAAATAGTAAGTCCTAATTTCTCCAAGATATCAATATGAGTATTGTCAAAATCAACGTCCGTCAGATCCAACTGATGCAAGTAAATTTGCTGATTACGGCTTACTGCCTGCACCTCTACACTCTTGTGCTTCAAAGACTCTTTTAATAAAAGCCAACGAACATCTTGCCAGGTAGATACCTTCTTGCCATTGATCGCTTGTATAGTTTCACCAAGTGCAAAGCTGGCAGTAGCCGCTGGCGTATGTTCTAGCACTTGACCAACAATGGGCTTCATGCCTACGACACCCGACATAAACAACATCCAGTACAAGCAAACTGCTAGCAATAAATTGGCAAAAGGCCCTGCAAGTACGATTGCAATACGCTTAACAACTGATTGTCGATTAAATGCACGCTTCAAATCGCTTTCTGTCAGTATTTGTTGCGATTGCGAGGTTTCAGAGTTTTGCTCAATCTCGCGTTCATCGAGCATTTTAACAAACCCTCCCAATGGAATTGTCGCAAGGATAAACTCCGTTTTATCTTGGCCAAATTTTTTCGTAAATAGAGGCTTACCAAATCCAATAGAGAATTTCAGTACCTTTACGCCACACCACCTTGCCATCTGGAAATGCCCATACTCATGAATGATAACAACCAATCCCAGCGTGAAGATAAAAGCCAGTATAGTTAGCATAAGACATTTACACGCTGAAAGGCAGCCTGCCTTGAAATTTCATCAACTGCCACCAACTGCTCAATAGAGGTAACCCTTTCAATGTTAGATGCTGCTAATACAGATTGGATAATTTCAGAAATGTCCATAAAACCAATTTTTTCTGTCAAAAATGCCTCTACAGCAACTTCATTAGCAGCATTCAAAATTGCAGGCGCTGTACCCCCCGCATTTAAAGCATCATAGGCTATTTGTAAGCAAGGGAAACGGATCATATCCGGCTCAGAAAAATCTAAACGAGCCGTTTTAAGCAAATCAAGACTGCTAACGCCACTGGTTAATCTATCAGGGTATCCCAAACCATAAGCAATAGGTGTGCGCATATCAGGGTTACCCAACTGCGCAAGTACGCTACCATCAATGTATTCAACCATTGAGTGGATTACGCTTTGCGGATGAATAACAACGTCAATTTGTGAAGGGTGAGCATTAAATAACCAGTGTGCTTCAATGACCTCTAAGCCCTTATTCATCATCGTCGCAGAGTCAATGGTAATTTTTGGCCCCATAACCCAGTTAGGATGATTCAGAGCTTGCGCACGCGTTACCATTTGTAGTTCTTGTAAACTCGCATTGCGAAATGGCCCGCCAGATGCTGTAAGTAAGATTCGCTTGACGCCCATACTGGCCAAATTTGAATTTACCAAATTTTGACTATGCTGACTTGGCATTACCTGAAATATCGCGTTATGCTCACTATCAATAGGAAGCAAAGTCGCCCCCCCCTCAATGACAGCTTGCATAAACAAATTACCAGCCATCACTAAGGTTTCTTTGTTGGCTAATAAAATACGTTTACCCGCACGCGCTGCTGCCATAGCCGGATGCAATCCTGCTGCCCCAACAATAGCTGCCATCACGACATCCACTTGCTCATGAGAAGCAACCTCACTTAAAGCCTTTTCACCTTGCAACACTATCGTGCTAGAGCCTGCCGCTTTAAGCTGCGCTCTTAAGCTCTCTGCTGAAGTAGTCTGCAACATCACAGCATATTGAGGTGCATATCGTATACATAACTCAAACAAGCTTTGTACATTTGCATTAGCGGTTAATGCAAATACACTAAATCGCTCTGGATGTAGTGCAATGACCTCAAGAGTTTGCAGCCCTATAGTACCTGTTGCTCCTAGGATTGTTACTTGCTGCCTCACTGTTTCTTCTGACTTGCTGTTCAATAATACATTAACCATGCGATGCAAACTTTGTGATAAATGGGATATAAGTACAGAAAAATGTAATGGCTAACGTGGGTATAAGACCATCGATTCTATCCAGTACACCTCCATGGCCGGGCAATAACTGGCTACTATCTTTAATCCCTGCCTGACGCTTCAGCATAGACTCAAACAGGTCACCCATAACACTTAGCACAACAATGATCCATAAACCAACAATCATCCAATAACTATAATCTTGATAGTAGCAAAGTACTGCTCCATAAACTGTCACAGCCAAGAGAGCACCCAATACGCCCTCCCATGTTTTACCTGGACTAATTTCTGGTGCAAGCTTATGACGACCAAAGCGCTTACCTGCAAAGTAAGCTGCGCTATCTGCAATGCTTACAGTAGCAACAGCACTTAACAACAACCATGGGCTAATCGCATGCAAACCTACAATACCAACCCAAGTTGCCAATAATAATAATAAACCCAACATGCACATGACAAACTTATGGCTGACTACTTTTCGTGAAGCAAGCCAAATGGGGGCAATAACCACCCAAAAGAGGGCTGCACTTCCTGATAACCAAAAAGTAAACTGCTGTTGGTATGCGTGTATCTGCGTTTGTGATTGCACTAAAATCAGAGTAGCTACACATAGAGCAATGGCTATGCAACCTAGCATTTGCAATGTATTCAAACGAATTAGATTCGACCACTCCCAAACGCCTAAAAGAATTACACCTAGTGTCAATAGCGCCCATGTAGAACTAGACGCATTAAACAGAGCAATTAAAAAGCTGATAATAAGTATGAAAGCAGTGATTATTCTTGTTTTAAGCATCTTACAGTGAGATTCTCAACGAAAAGTAGTGTTTATAGTATTGAAGGAAACAATGAATGATCTAAACAAATTATCTTTTATGTTCAGCAAGCTGTTCACTAGTACGACCAAAGCGGCGTTCGCGTTTCTGATATGACTCTATCGCCAAATTGAAAGCCGTCTCATTAAAATCAGGCCAAAGCGTATCTGTAAAATATAATTCTGTATAGGCCAACTGCCACAGCAAAAAATTACTAATCCGCTTTTCGCCACCAGTACGTATAAACAAGTCCGGCTCTGGCGCATAGCTCATTGATAAGTATGGAGTTAAGTGAGCCTCCTCATAAAGACCCACTAGATGCGGTGACGCTAATTGCATTTGATTTACAGCCTGAAGTATATCCCAACGACCGCCATAATTAGCCGCTATCGTTAGAGTTAAGCCTGTATTATTAGCTGTAAGCTGAACAGACTCCTCAATTTGAGCAATGAGTGCGGAATCGAAGCGACTACGGTCCCCGATTAGAATAAGCTTGATATTGTTTTGATGTAGTTTAGAAACCTCACGCTTCAAAGCATCCATAAACAAGCCCATGAGAAACGAAACCTCTTCGTTGGGTCTACGCCAATTCTCACTACTAAAGGCAAATAATGTTAAATATTCAACCTTCAAGCTTACACAGTATTTAACTAGGTCTCGTACCGCTTCAACACCACGTTTGTGTCCTGCGATTCTAGGCAAAAAACGTTTACGTGCCCAACGCCCATTACCGTCCATGATGACAGCAATATGTTTAGGAATTTCAGTAATACTTGGAATGCTTTGTGTCGCGCTATTAAAAAATCCCAATGAACACTCCAGTCATAACAGATGAAAACTTCAATTCAATATCAAATAGAGTGTTTAGAATAACGTTATACAGCACGTTTAAATGCCAGATAAGCTTTCAAGTCTATATTTGTCATATATTTTCATTAAAGATTAGACAGCCATTAACTCAGCTTCTTTGACTTGCAACATCTTATCGACTTCAGCTACGGCTTTATCCGTAAATTTCTGAATGTCATCCTGTACACGACGCTCGTCATCCTCAGAAATTGCTTTATCTTTCATCAACTTCTTCAAAGTGTCATTCGCATCACGACGCACATTACGTATAGAAACCTTAGCACCTTCACATTCAGTGCGTACAATCTTAGTCAGGTCACGGCGTCGCTCTTCCGTTAACATTGGCATCGGTACGCGAATCAAATCACCATTGGTTGCAGGATTAAGGCCCAAGTCACTATCACGAATAGCTTTTTCAACCTTGCTAATCATGTTTTTTTCATATGGTTGCACATTGATAGTACGTGAGTCACCTAAATTGACGTTTGCAACTGAGTTTACCGACACCATAGAACCATAATACTCAACCATTACATGATCTAGCAAACCAACGTGTGCACGTCCTGTACGTATCTTAGCCAAATCATTTTTGAGCGCTTCTAATGATTTTTGCATTTTCTGCTCTGCAGTTTTTTTCAACTCATTTAACATTAACTTCTCCAACTAATATCTTATTATTATGTATAACAGTACTCATTTAGACTGTAATTAAAAAAATTATTACTTTTGATAAAAAGTAGATCCAACATAAATCTACTCATCACCAGTTTTATGGGGTTACCATCGTACCTTCATCTTCACCCATTACCACTTTCTTCAAAGCGCCTTGCTTGAAGATGCTAAACACAGCTATCGGTAGTTTTTGATCACGACAAAGCGTCAATGCCGTGGCATCCATTACTTTAAGATTTTTAATAATTGCTTCATCAAAACTGATCGTTTTATAGCGCATGGCTTCTGGATTTGTTTTAGGGTCATCAGTATATACACCATCAACCTTTGTCGCCTTGATTACAATCTCAGCACTAATTTCCATGCCACGTAGTGCAGCAGCAGTATCTGTAGTAAAGAAAGGATTGCCAGTACCGGCGCCAAAAATTACCACACGCCCCTCTTCTAAATAACGAATTGCTTTACCACGAATATATGGCTCAGCCACTTGTTCAATATTCAATGCACTTTGCACTCGGGCATTAAGCCCGATATTCTTCATAGCATCTTGTAAAGCCATGGCATTCATCACGGTTGCCAACATACCCATATAATCGGCTGTCGCCCTATCCATCCCCTCTGCGGCTGGCGCCACTCCGCGGAAGATATTACCACCACCAATTACAACGGCCACTTGAACACCTAAATCCACGACCTCTTTTACTTCGTTGACGATTCTGGTGATAGTCGCACGATTAATACCATAAGCATCATCGCCCATGAGTGCTTCACCAGAAAGTTTAAGTAAGATTCGCTTATAGGCTGGTCCGGACACAAGAATTCCTCTTTATTAAGTTTGCTTATTTAAGCATAAAAACACAGTTTTAGTCATCCAATTAAGCACAGCAAGCACAAAATTAGAGCCAAATTTTTACTAAAAAAAATGGACTAAGCACATCCTGCCTAGTCCACTCTCAACATCACTCGTTGATTAAGCTAAATATAATTAAGCTAAGCCAACAATCATTAAAGTTTAGCTGCCGCTGCAACTTCTGCAGCATAATCTACAACAGCCTTTTCAATACCTTCACCAACAGTGAACATTGTGAATGAAGCCACTGAAGCACCTTTAGATTTAAGCAATTGCTCAATCGTCATTTTATCGTCTTTAACAAACACTTGACTCAACAAAGTAACTTCTTTCAGGAATTTTTGCACAGTACCATCTGCAATTTTCTCTAACATCGCTTCAGGCTTACCAGCTTCTTTTGCTTTTTCAATTGCAACACGACGTTCAGTTTCAATCAAACTAGCATCAATGCCTGATGCATCCAATGATTTTGGTTTTGCTGCAGCAATGTGCATAGCAATATCTTTTGCCAAAGCTTCATCACCACCAACCAAGTCAACTAACACGCCAATTTTACTGCCGTGAATATAGCTAGCAAGCTTGCCTTGCACCACAGGGCGCACAAAACGACGTGGCGTAATGTTCTCACCAATTTTACCAACTAATTGAGCGCGTGTTTCTTCAACAGTAGCACCATTCATTGGCAAAGCTGCAACAGCCTCAATATCTGCAGCAGCGCTAGATGCAACCACTGCGGCCAATTCGTTAACAAACTTCAAAAAGTCTTCATTTTTAGCGCAGAAGTCAGTTTCAGAGTTCACCTCAATCATCGCACCAGTCTTACCATCAGCACTGATACTGATACCCACAGTACCTTCAGCAGCAACACGACTAGCAGCCTTGCTTGCTTTGTTGCCAAAGCGAACGCGCAAGATTTCTTCTGCGCGAGTCATATCGCCTTCAGCTTCTGTCAACGCTTTTTTACAATCCATCATTGGCGCATCTGTGCGCTCACGTAATTCTTTTACCATGCTTGCGGTAATTTCAGCCATTTTTAGCTCCTAAATGTCCATCAACCAATTAAACAAATGGTTAAATGTTTTATTTTGTGAATTTTTTAATTAAAAAAGGGGCACTGAGCCCCTTTTTAGGTAGAGAGATTACTCAGCTACAGCTTCAGTAACTTCTTCACTTGCTGATTTAACGATTTCAGAAATCACAGAACTACGACCTTCTAAAACAGCATCAGCGATACCGCGCGCATAAAGACGAATAGCGCGAGAAGAGTCATCGTTTCCAGGAATAACGTAAGCTACGCCATCTGGTGAGTTGTTAGTATCAACAACGCCAATCACTGGGATGCCCAATTTAGCCGCTTCAGTAATCGCGCCGCTTTCATGACCAACGTCAATGATGAAAATAGCGTCTGGCAAGCCGCCCATTTCCTTAATACCACCAATTGAACGCTCTAACTTTTCAACTTCACGCTTGTAACCTAGCGCTTCTTTTTTACCAAATTTTTCTAAACTACCATCAAGCAACATTGCTTCAAAGTCATTAAGACGCTTGATAGATTGTTTAACCGTTTTGAAGTTAGTCAACATACCACCTAACCAGCGGTGATTAACATAAGCACAACCTGCGCGGCTCGCTTCTTCTTTAACGATGTCGCGTGCTTGACGTTTAGTACCAACGAATAAGATACGACCCTTGTTTGCAGCCAATGTACGCACATGTTTAAGTGCATCTTCAAACATTGGCAATGTTTTTTCAAGGTTAACAATATGAATCTTGTTGCGATCACCAAAAATGAACGGTGCCATTTTTGGGTTCCAGTAACGGGTTTGATGGCCGAAGTGAACTCCAGCTTCCAACATATCACGCATAGTGACTGACATAATATTCTCTTTTCAAAAGGGTTATGAATTCACACAACACCAAAAACACTTTAATATTCAAGCAACTACACCAACACTCAAACTAAAAGCACCCCTAACTGGGCTGTGTGTAAATTTTTTAATATATCTCTGCTAAATTGCAGAGGCAAGATAATAACATTAACCGACTAATTTAGCCAGCCCGTTAAAAGCAGGCTTGGCGACCTTAAGTTAGATATTTTCAAACGCCTCACATAACTGACTTAACAATTGCGCGAACAAAGGCAATACTTCCTCAGCATCATGTGGACTATCTTCATCTGTACCCGCAATTACAAAAGCCACAGTAAGCTTATCCAAATTCTCTCTAAACTCAGCCCAATGCGACACCTCTGCATCAGCAATCAATTGAAACTTATGTAAGCCCGCTTCAATAATCTCGACCAACTCTTCATCAGGCAAGCCTGCAAACAATGTCTTGGCGATCGTGACTTGAGCCGCCTGCATATTTGGCGTTATATCTTCACGTGACAAGGGCATACTTAGAAAAGCATACACCAACAGTGCATACGCTTGATAAACACTCAACATGTCAAAATTTTCACTGCGCTCAAGCTGTGGCGAACGCTCCGCGGCTTGAATTGCCTTGAACGTAACATAACAACTCAAGAAATCGGCTGCAGCCAGCGCATCATATTCATCAAGATCGGCACTTGGCTTTTCTTCACCGCCACGCAACGCATCTGCCAAGCATAAGGCATGCATTAATTTAATACGTTTTGAATATTGAGTTTCCATATTTAAATCCTAATTATTAATTTTGTATTTGATTGCAACTAATCCAGCACAGGCATTGCTTCAAGCAGTTCATGCAATTCCAGCCAACGCTCTTCTGCCAACTCAACTTGACCCGACAATTCTGCCTGTTTTTTCAGCAGCTGTTGCAACTCAGATTTATCGCTGGCCGCATAAAGAGCACTTTCATTTAAACGCTCATCACACACTTTTTTATCAGTTTGCCATTTAGCCATATTTAACTCTAGCTGCTCAAGCTCTTTTACTAAAGGTCGCCGTTCGGCAATTCTCGCCTGCCGCTCAGCCTTATTGAGTGCACGATCATTTTTATTGGGTTTATCTGCAACATCAGCTTGCGTTTCCTGCTTATCTTTTAGGCGCTGCTGATTAAGCCATTGACTATAATCATCCAAATCACCGTCAAACTGCTCAGCTTTACCATCTGCCACCAACACAAATTGATCGCAAGTTGCGCGCAGTAACGCCCGGTCATGTGACACAAGAATCACACCACCTTCATAATCCTGCAATGCAAGCGTTAACGCATGTCGCATTTCTAAGTCCAGATGATTAGTTGGCTCATCCAGCAACAGTAAATTCGGACGCGTCCAGATCAATAATGCCAAGGCCAGACGAGACTTTTCACCGCCTGAAAAATTCACGCAAGGCGACCTCGCCATATCGCCTTTAAAATCAAAGCCTCCGAGGTAATTCATATGCTCCTGTTCGCGCGTTAGCGGATCAAGCTTCAGCATGTGCTGCAACGGCGATTCATCTGGTCGCAATTGCTCCAACTGATGTTGTGCAAAGTAGCCAATATTAAGGTCTTTACCTTCAACACGCTTACCGCTCAAGGCTTTTAACTCGTTAGCCAGCAATTTAATCAAGGTGGTTTTACCCGCACCATTGCGACCCAGCAAGCCAATACGTTCACCAGGTCGAACTGCCAATTCAATTTTATTAATTAACGGCACATTGTTATAGCCAACACTCATACCATCCAAAACCAATAAAGGGTCTGGCGCCGAGATCGGAGCCCTAAACTCAAAATTGAACTGGGAATCCACATGCGCAGCAGAAATCATCTCCATGCGCTCAAGCGCTTTAATTCGGCTTTGCGCTTGGCGTGCCTTAGTAGCCTGCACTCTAAAGCGATCAATATAGCTTTGCAAATGCGACACTTTGCGCTGCTGCTTTTCAAACATGGCCTGTTGTAAAGCGAGTTTTTCAGCACGTTGCCGCTCAAAGTCAGAATAACCACCGCGATACAAAGTCAGCGTTTGCTGCTCTATGTGCGCAATATGATTAACGATTGCATCAAGAAAATCCCTATCATGCGAAATCAGCAGTAAAGTACCGCGATAACTTTGCAGCCAGCCTTCCAGCCAGATTACCGCATCCAAATCCAGATGGTTGGTTGGCTCATCCAGTAAAAGTAAATCTGAGCGACACATTAACGCACGCGCCAAATTCAATCGCACACGCCAGCCACCAGAGAATGTAGAAACAGCCTGCTGCAAAGCCGCTTGACTAAAACCAAGACCATTTAAAAGCTCAGCAGCACGTGCCTTGGCACTGTAACCATCGACATCCATCAAGCGCTGATGTAATTCTGCAATCAACTCACCTTGATGATTAGCTTCTGCCGAAGCAAGTGCTTGTTCGATATGCCGCAACTCGGCATCGCCATCTAACACAAACTCAATGGCGGGCATGGCTAGTGCTGGGGTTTCTTGCGCCACATGTGCGACCACCCAACTGGTAGGCATTTCCAGACTTCCAGCCTCCAATTGCATTTCACCTCGTAGTAATGCGAAAAGAGAGGATTTTCCAGCACCATTTGCTCCAGTCAAACCAACCTTATGGCCTGGATGCAACTGCATTGAAGCTGCCTGAATCAGCGTTTTTAAGCCGCGAACTAAAGTAAGTTGTTTGAATTGAATCAATTTAAAACCATCAAAAATGAAAAAGGATTTTGCACAGTGTCTAATGTAGTTAATCAGCTTAGATAACACTAAGCCAAATAACTAAATATACAAAAAGCGCTATTCTAAATGATTCATGGAATTGTCTAACATATCTTTACTTACAAACCTTTAAATATAGATGACTTTTAATTATTCACACATCTTTACAAAGAGCGTCATTTGAATTTGCTTATATTGCAGTAAAATAGCACTTAGACGTTAAATGTCAGTCCAAATGAAATTAACAACACACACAATGCAATCCAAAAATCCCCTCCATGGTTAAAAAGTCATTATTAAAACTTTATCGGGTCACATTGCTACTAACTGGTGCATTGATTTTTGTCATGCTGGCAAGCGCTGCAGTGATTCAGTTCTGGTTATTCCCTAACATTGACACCTACAAAGAAAAAATCGCAAACTTCGCCAGTCAGGCAAGCAAACAAAAAGTAGTAATTGGCGATATTAAGGCGGACTGGCAAGGCATCAATCCACATTTATCACTCAGCTATATTGATATCTTTGATACAGAAAACCGCCCAGCATTACAGCTTAAAAATATCGACGTATCTTTATCATGGCTCAGTATACCAATGCTGGAGCCTCACCTATCCGAACTCAACATTCACACTCCAGAACTAACCATTCGCCGCGTTGCCAATGGGGAGATTTTTGTAGGTGGCATTAGCTTGCGTAGCGAATCTAAACCTGCATTACCAAACTGGCTGCTAAGACAAACAAAATTAACAGTGCTCAATGCCAAAATTGTCTGGCTAGATGAAATGCGTGGTGCGCCAAGCCTAAGCTTGAATAATTTGAATTTAGAAATACTTAGTCCTCCTTGGCGAAGCTTGATGAAAAATCATCAATTCATATTAAGCGCTCGCCCTTCAATAGGATCAGTAAACCCTATCAGCTTTACTGGAAGCATTTACGGCAATGACATAAGTCAGCTTAACCAGTGGCATGGCAGCGTAACCATGCAACTAAAAAATGCCGACCTTGTCGCCTTTAAACCATGGGTAGACTACCCAATCAACTTACTTTCTGGTATTGGTAGCACTGAAATTACGGTCGGGTTCGCCAATCGTTTAGTTAAATCAATGGAAAGTAATATTTCTCTGGATAACGTGCAACTTAAATTAAATGCGGACACAGACAACATCGTATTAAACAAACTGGCAGGCAGACTCAGTTGGGAAAACGCCAATACTGGCCAATCTTTTAAAGTTAATAACTTTACACTTAACACCAACACTGGTTTGAACTTACAGAACGTTGAGGGCAGCTATACGCATAATTCACTCGGAGACAAAACTATCAGTCTTAACTTAGCGCATATTTCTTTAGCAGCAACCAAACCATATTGGACTCAACTAGCTCTCCCTACAGACATTCTGCAAAAATTAACTAGCCTGTCACCAACAGGCACTTTAAATAATTTATCCTTGAAATGGCAAGGGAATGGATCCGTTACAAAATCTTATCAGTTAGATTCAAGGTTTAACGACTTAGGTATAGATGCATTTGAAAAAATACCGGGATTCAATAATTTGACCGGAGAAATCAAGGCTGATCAGAGTTCCGGAAAACTCAAACTCTACACACAAAATACCACGCTAGATTTTAAAAACATACTACGTTGGCCGATTCCGGGGAATAAGCTAGATGGTGATATTCACTGGAGTATTCGTGACAAAAAAACCACAATACAAATTAGTCAGCTAGATATCAGCAACCCACACTTATCAGGCAACATTAGTGCCAGCTATTTGATAGATAGTAACAAAAGCGGTTATCTGGATTTAAAAGGCACAGTATATAAAGGCGATGCCAAATTTGCCAAATTCTACTTCCCAACCATGTTAAACGAAGCCACCTTACATTGGCTAGACACTTCAATACTGGCCGGACATACCGAGGATGCGAACATCATAATCAAAGGCCGATTGGCAGATTTTCCGTTCGTAGATAGTAAAAATAATTTAGATAGCAAGCTAGGTTTATTTAGAGTCACAGCAAAAATCAGTGATAGCTTACTAGAATTTGGTACAGGCTGGCCTGCTATAGAGGACTTAGGTCTTAATTTACTGTTTGAAGGCAAACGTATGGAGCTAAATGCCTATACGGGGCATTTACTAGGCAATCAAATTACTAAAAGTAAAACAACCATTGCGCAATTGGATGCAGACAACCCTATACTTAACGTAGACAGTGAACTTAGGGGACCTGTGGATGAAGGTATCAAGTTTGTAAATCAAAGTCCTGTCACTGAGGCCGCACTAGGTTTTACTGAAGACTTAAAAACCAGCGGACTAGGCAAGCTCAATCTAAGTTTAAAAATCCCTCTGCAAAAAATAGAAGCCTCACAATATAAAGGTTTATATCAAATTACAAATGGCAGTATGGCGAACGAAAACATTCCAACACTCAGCCAGATTAATGGTCAATTGGAATTCACAGAAAGTAGTCTCATCGCAAAAAACATCAAAGCAATTGCTTTTGGTGCTCCACTTACCTTTAGTCTGAACTCAGGCAAAGATAAAGTCGTTCACATTGCCGCCAAAGGCAAATTAAATGATGATGCAATCAAACAAGCTTTAGGGAGTGCCGCAAGCTACATCAGTGGCAGCACCGATTGGACTGGCGATATTTCGATTCAAAAACCACGAGTCAACATTAGCATTCGTAGCGATCTCGTTGGCATCTCATCCACATTACCTGCCCCATTAAACAAAACTGCATATGAGCATATCAATCTACGTGTCAATAAAAGACAAGAAGCTAATATAGATGCAATCAACCTAAATTTTGGTAATAAATTGAGAGCTAAAATTGTACGTACAGCAAATAATGGTGTTCTGCAACTTGATGGTGCTGCCATTAGCCTAAATACAAATGATCAGAACCCAACGACAGACTTTAATACTAGCAATGATGATGTCAGCCAAGCAAAGGGCCTGCAACTGACAGGCAATCTGGATTATCTTGATGCAGATGCATGGCGCAACGTAATTGATAGTTTTCAAATAAATAACCGCCAAGATAATTTACAAGCCAATTTATTAGCAATCAATAAACTTGACTTAAAAATCAGTAAACTTGATATATTTGATAAGCGCATAAATCAACTAAAAATCACAAACAAATCTGGTAAGGAAGGTTTACAGGCAAATGTGCAAAGTCGTGAAATTACCGGGGATTTACAGTGGTTGAGCCAAAATAATGGCAAACTTATTGCACATCTAAGCAATCTAATCATTCCTGATGCTACCCCTGGGCGAGCCAAAGCTATTGCCAACGTAAACAAGGTCAACCAGAATTACCCCGCGCTAGACCTCACTACGGATCGCTTTGAGTTTAACAAGAAAGATTTTGGTGGTTTAGAATTAGTTGCTTACCCAAGGCGCGACGACTGGATTATTCAGAAATTAAAACTTATCTCGCCTGAAAGTACTATCAGTACTGAAGGTCAATGGAATAACTGGCTAAAAAATCCAAGTACCTACCTTAACGTTGCATGGGATATTAAAGACTTAGGACAAACGCTGAAGCGATTTGGCTACCCAGACACAATCAAGGGGGGGGCTGGTGAACTGTCAGGCCAACTTAGCTGGCCAAGCAGCCCACAAGATTTTGACACAACCCGCTTAAATGGGAACTTACAATTTGAAGTTCGCAAAGGCCAAATTTTAAAAGTTCAGCCTGGTGTTGGCAGACTGCTTGGTTTGCTTAGTTTACAAAGTTTACCGCGTCGCCTAACGCTAGATTTTAGAGATCTATTTAGCAATGGCTTTGCATTTGATAAAATCAACGCTAATGTAAAGATTGATCACGGAGTTATGCGTAGTGATAACTTTTTAATGACAGGTCCTGCAGCAAACGTCACTATCAAGGGAGAAACTAATCTTCAACAAGAAACACAGCACCTATTTGTTAGAGTAATGCCAAATGTGAGTGATAGCGTATCTCTTGCAGCGCTAGCAGGGGGCCCTCTGGTTGGGGCTGTCGCATTTTTGGCACAAAAAATATTAAAAGACCCATTAAATAAAATCGTCTCAACCGAATATGAAATTATTGGGACTTGGGATAAGCCGCAAGAACTAAAGGCTGCAATAAGCAATCAGGAAGACAATTAAAACGCATCGTTAAATTAGTGGGCACCTACGTAATAGACGACTTTAACTATAAATAAAAGTCCACTTAATTGACCATTTCAGAATTAATACAGACGTACAAACAACACTCGAAAGAGTAGACTAAGATTCAGTCAGAACTAAACTTATAATTCATAATACTTCGGATCAAGCATGGCTATTACTTCAAGATTAAAAACAACTAAAGCAAAACTCAGCAGTCAAGACATCGTTAAAGTTGCTGCCATTCAAATGGCCTCTGGTCCTTATGTAACAGCTAATCTAAGTGAGGCGGAACGGCTTATTGAAATTGCAGCCAATCAAGGTGCAAAACTAGTGGTATTACCCGAGTACTTTGCCATTATGGGCTTGAAAGAAATCGACAAAGTGGCCGTACGCGAAGAAGCAGGTAAAGGGCCCATTCAAAACTTTTTAAGCAAAATGGCTAAAAAGCATAGCATTTGGCTCATTGGCGGCTCTGTGCCCATGGTGAGTAATTTTCCAAACAAAGTACGCAATAGCTGCCTGGTCTATAACGACAAGGGGATTCAAGTTGCCCGCTACGATAAAATCCACTTATTTGGTTTGGATTTAGGTAACGAGCATTACCATGAAGAAAACACTATTGAGTCTGGCGACAAAGTCATCGTTGTTGATACGCCATTTGGCAAAATCGGCTTGTCAATTTGCTACGACTTACGCTTTCCTGAACTATACCGCGCGATGGGTGAGGTCAACATTATCGTTATTCCGTCCGCATTTACCGATACAACCGGCAAAGCACACTGGGAAAGTCTGATCCGTGCGCGTGCCATTGAGAACCTAAGCTACGTGATTGCACCGGCACAAGGCGGCTACCATCTATCTGGTCGTGAAACGCATGGCAACAGCATGATTGTTGACCCATGGGGTGTTGTTTTAGATAGGTTGCCGCGTGGATCTGGCGTAGTAATCGCCACAATAAATCCAAAATATCAGGCCAGCCTGAGAGCAAGCTTGCCAGCGCTTAAGCACCGTACAATTAAGGCAATCTAATGAGCGATTGCGCAACGAAACCTCAAAACTGACGTCATACATCTGTATTTTAAAAGTAGCCATCGAATCATATGAAAACTAAACCCAGCACCACAGATACTCGCCCTGCCGAAACATCTCATTTTGATGTCGCACATGCAACCTTGCTCGCATCAACCAATTTGGATGTAGGTAAATTGCAGGATGTGCTTGGGGGCATGATGTCGCATCAAATTGACTATGCCGATCTTTACTTTCAATATAGCCGCAGCGAAAGCTGGGGACTAGAAGAAGGACAGGTTAAGTCCGGCAATTTCTCTATAGACCAAGGTGTTGGTGTTCGTGCAGTTAGTGGTGAGAAAACTGCATTTGCTTATTCAGATGACATCAATTTGAACGCATTGGAAGAAGCTGCAAAAGCCACTAAAGCGATTGCAAATTTAGGTGGAGAGCAGACAGCGACATCCGTAATCAAACGACAAAACTCCCCACTCTATCTACCACAAGATCCAATTGCTTCGCTCTCAGCTGAAGCAAAAGTAAAGTTACTTGAACGTCTGGAGTCCATCGCCAGAAAAATTGACCCACGCATTTCCCAAGTTACAGCGTCAATTGCTGGCGAATATGAGGTTATTATGCTTGCACGCCATGATGGTGTGATGGCTGCCGATGTGCGCCCACTAGTACGCTTATCCATTAACGTTATTGCCGAAAGCAATGGTCGCCGTGAGCAAGGCTCAGCGGGTGGTGGTGGACGCTTCGACTACAGCTATTTTACCGATGAAGTTTTGCATGATTATGCACAAAAAGCAGTCCACCAAGCATTGGTTAACCTAGATGCGCGCCCTGCCCCTGCTGGAAGCATGACCGTAGTATTAGGCGCTGGCTGGCCTGGCATTTTATTACACGAAGCAATTGGACATGGCTTGGAAGGCGACTTTAATCGCAAAGGTAGCTCTGCTTTCAGCAACATGATCGGTCAGCAAGTTGCTGCACGCGGCATTACCATTGTCGATGACGGCACCATTCAAAACCGCCGCGGCTCACTCAGCGTGGATGATGAAGGCAACCCAACCAACAGAACAGTATTGATTGAAGATGGTATTTTGCGTGGCTATATGCAAGACACCCTCAATGCACGTCTAATGAACATGCCGGTAACAGGCAATGCCCGCCGTGAGAGTTATGCGCATATTCCGATGCCACGTATGACTAATACATATATGCTCAATGGCAACATGCCGCCTGAAGAAATTATCAAGTCCGTCAAAAAAGGCTTATATGCCGCAAACTTTGGTGGTGGTCAGGTAGATATTACTAGTGGGAAATTCGTATTTAGCGCAGCTGAAGCCTACATGATTGAAGACGGCAAAATCACCTACCCAGTCAAAGGTGCAACTTTGATAGGCAATGGCCCTGAAGTATTAAAGCGCGTCTCTATGATAGGTAATGATATGGCACTGGATAGCGGTGTCGGTACTTGTGGAAAAGAAGGGCAAAGCGTACCAGTCGGCGTTGGTCAGCCTACACTTAGAATTGATGGACTTACCGTAGGTGGTACGGGATAATGCCAATCTCATACTAATAAAAAAACATAGGTAAAAAATGCTGAAATCCTTGCTTAATTTGCTAATTCTAAGTTTTGTTTTAGCTGGGTGTGCTACACCACAAACCCGTATGCCAACGGTCAGCAATGCAATTACTGCAGAAGAAACAAAAAAGCAGCAAGCACTAGTTGTCGAAGACTACATGAACAATTACAAAAAGCTACAGAATGTAGCCTCAAGGATTGTTAGCGCTGGTGCAGACTTATGTGGAGAGAAGGTCGGAGGATATTACGGATTTAACTTTTGGAATCAAGACAGTTTCAGCCCTGCATTAAAAGAAGCAGCTAAAGTTAGATATGGCTTGGATGAAAAATTCAAGGTACTTGATGTAGCAGCACAATCGCCTGCTGACAAAGCTAATATTAAAGAAAATGACACCTTAGTGTCCATCAATGGCTGGCTTATACCAAGTGGAAAAGAGGCAGAAAAGCAATTAAATCAAAAACTAGCTGAATATGGAAACACACAGTCAGCTGTAGACATCACTGTTTTACGTGATGGTGCTGAACAAAAAATATCAGTCACTCCAATCAAAGCCTGCGATTTCAAAGTGTACCTAGCGCCAGACGATGTCAAAAATGCTTATGCTGATGGCAAAAACATCGTCGTTTATAAGGGCATGATGGACTTTTTTAAAAGTGACGAAGAAATTGCCCTCGTTGTTAGTCATGAACTAGCCCATAATGCGATGAAACATACTGATGCAAAACAAAAAAATGCAACAATAGGCGGAGTCTTTGGCCTGCTATTAGATATTGCCGCAGCAACGAGTGGCATCAACACCAATGGTGACTTCAGTAGGTTAGGTTCTGGGGTTGCAGGCAATGCATTCTCAGTTGAGTTTGAGCAAGAAGCTGACTATGTAGGCTTATATTTTATGACTAAAGCTGGTTACAAGATAGACAATGCGGCAGGATTCTGGCGCAGAATGGCAGTCAATAACTCTCAAGCCATTACAATGAAATCATCGCATCCAACTACACCAGAGCGATTTGTCGCTATTGAATCTACAGTAAAAGAGATTAAAAACAAACAAGAAAAAGGCGAGCCACTTACTCCAGAATTAAAAAAAAATAAGTAATGCAATAACGTATTTAGGACAATGTAATCCAACAAAATTGCGCAGTCACGTTAATTGGTTGCGCATATTCAACACTAACACACAGCACCCCTGACAGTACAAAGCCACTTTGAATTTGCAATCCAGCCAAAAGCACTACTCACAAAACCTTAAACAACATCGCGGTTATACGCACCTAATGTTAACTTTATGACGCAAACTTTACTCTCTATTCCAAAATCTGGTCAGTCCTCCCGTTTTGAACTTTCAACAAATGGTGAAGATGGCTTAGCGCTTGCAGAGTTAGCGCTTAATTTTAAGAAAAATAATCCTGACCAGCCACTCGTCATCATCTCAGCTGGTGCATTTGATGCGCAGCGCCTACTGGAAGAAATCCCTTACTTTGCTCCCAGCCTGAGTGTGCACTTATTGCCAGACTGGGAAACATTGCCTTATGACCAGTTTTCACCGCATCCGGACTTAATATCTGAACGGCTGACCACGTTGTACCAGATTACGCAAAATACTTGCGATGTGATTATTGTGCCATTAGCCACCGCACTCATCCGTATCAGTCCGAAAGCCTATCTAAGCGCCAACACTTTTCTACTCAAAAAGGGTCAGATACTGGATACGGAAGCATTGCGTATGCAATGTGCTGAAGCTGGCTACCATCATGTAAGCCAAGTCATTAGCCACGGTGAATTCAGTGTTCGCGGTGGTCTGGTGGACTTATTCCCGATGGGTTCAGCACTCCCCTACCGTCTGGATTTATTCGATAACGAAATTGAAACCATACGCACGTTTGATGTGGATACGCAGCGCAGCCTTTACCCTGTGCCGGAAATCCGCTTGTTACCAGCACGTGAGTTTCCTTTAGATGAGGCTGGTATTGCGCAATTCAGAAGTCAGTTTAGAGAGACCTTTGAAGGTGATCCGCAACGTGCAAAAATTTACAAAGATGTCAGCAAAGGCATTGCAGCGGGCGGTATTGAATGGTATTTGCCTTTGTTTTTTGAGCAAACGGCAACTTTTCTGGATTACCTACCCAAAGACTGTTTGTTATGCCTACATGGCGATTTAGACTTCAGCGCACAACAGTTCTGGCGCGAGGCACAATCTCGCTATCGCACACTGGCACACGATGCCGAGCGACCATTATTAACCCCAGAAAAGTTGCTCATTAAAACTGAAGACTTTTTTAGTGCAACCCATGCGTTTACTCGCATCGTATTAAACATCAATAGCAATTCAACTGGCTTGCCCGCACTGGACATTGAACGCCGCGCTGATCAGCCACTGCACAAACTGCAAGACTATATGGCAGACTTCTCTGGGCGCATTCTCATAGCCGCAGAAAGCTTAGGCCGCCGTGAAACGATTTCACAATTGTTTGCTGAGCATGGTTTAAAGCCAGCCATGATAGAAACTTGGGCAGATTTTGTTGATGCTAAAGAAAAAGTCATGCTCGGAGTTTCGCCGTTACATCATGGCTTTTGTCTGGAAAGTAAAGTTGCGAAAAACGCCATTGCCATTATCACCGAAGCCGAGCTATATGCGGCAACGGTACGCCAGCAACGCCGCCGTGAGAAAGAAAAGGCGCGTAGTACTGAAGGTATGCTCAAGGATTTATCCGAACTACGCATGGATGACCCTGTGGTACATGAGCAGCACGGCGTTGGCCGCTATAAAGGTTTAATCAACTTAGACTTTGGCGAAGGCGAAACCGAGTTTCTATTGTTGGAATACTTTGGCGACGACAAACTCTACGTGCCGGTGTCACAGCTATTCTTGATTTCACGCTACTCAGGCGGGCCTCCAGAGTCCGCACCACTGCACCGCTTAGGCAGTGGCAACTGGGAAAAAGCCAAGAAAAAAGCCCTGAAACAGATTCGCGATACTGCGGCTGAACTGCTCAATTTATATGCACAACGTGCTTCACGTCGTGGCCATGCATTCACCCTCAGCCTGCATGACTATGAAACCTTCTGCGAAGGCTTTCCATTTGAAGAAACACCAGACCAATTGGAAGCCATTGAGAATGTCATTAAAGACATGCAGTCTGGTCGTCCAATGGATAGGCTGGTGTGCGGTGATGTGGGCTTCGGTAAAACTGAGGTTGCCCTGCGCGCCGCGTTTGTTGCGGTAATGGGTGGCAGACAAGTTGCGGTACTGGTACCAACCACACTGCTCGCCGAGCAACATTACCAAAATTTCTGCGACCGCTTTGCAGAGTGGCCGATTAAAATTGCTGAAATCTCACGCTTTAGAACCGCCAAAGAGCAAAAAGAAGCGCTGGCCGGATTAGAGGCTGGCAGCATCGACATTATTATCGGCACACATCGACTGATTCAGAAGGATGTGAAATTTAAAAATCTGGGCTTGGTAGTATTGGATGAAGAGCACCGCTTCGGTGTGCGTCAAAAAGAGCAACTCAAAGCCTTGCGTGCCGAAGTCGATGTGCTTACGCTCACAGCAACACCGATACCACGCACGTTAAGCATGGCAATGGAAGGCTTACGTGAGTTTTCCATTATCACCACGCCGCCACAAAAACGCCTCAGCATTAAAACCTTTCATACCGATTATTCTGAAGGCATTATTCGTGAGGCTGCCACGCGTGAATTCAAGCGCGGTGGTCAGGTCTACTTCCTGCATAATGAAGTAGACACCATCCATTCCATGCGTGAAAAATTAGAGCGCATTCTGCCTGATGCCCGCATTGCAGTTGCACACGGACAATTGCGCGAACGTGAGTTGGAACACATCATGCGTGACTTTCACCATCAACGTTTCAACCTACTACTCTGCACCACGATTATTGAAACCGGTATTGATGTACCGACGGCCAACACAATTATCATTAACAAAGCGGATATGTTCGGCTTGGCGCAAATGCACCAGTTGCGTGGCCGTGTCGGTCGTTCACACCATCAGGCTTATGCTTATTTGCTCACAGACCCCGACCGTAAAATCACGCCGCAAGCACAAAAACGTTTAGATGCGATTCAACTCATGGAAGACTTAGGCGCAGGCTTTCACCTTGCCATGCATGACTTGGAAATTCGCGGTGCGGGTGAATTGCTTGGCGATTCTCAAAGTGGTGAAATGCAGGAAATTGGCTTTCATTTATATTCGGACATGCTCAACCATGCTGTGAAACAACTTAAAGCTGGCAAAGAGCCTGACTTAAATGCGCCACTAGGTGTTACAACAGAAATCAATCTGCATACGCCCGCGCTTCTCACCAACGAATATTGCCCTGATGTACATGAGCGTTTGGTGATCTATAAACGTCTCGCTAACTGCAACGACGATGAGGAGCTGGATGGTTTACAAGAAGAGTTAATCGACCGTTTTGGCTTGCTACCAGAACAAGGCGAGGCACTAATCGCGTGTCATCGTCTGCGCGTTGCGGCAAAACCTTTAGGCATCATTAAAATCGATGCCAGTAGTGATGCCATTCAACTGCAATTCAACCCAAAAGCCGATATTGACCCAACTAAACTTATCGCCTTATTACAACGCGACCGCCGTTGCCGTATGAATGGCCCTGACAAACTGAGAGTAACGGTAGGTTTAGAGGACATTAATCAACGTACTGATTTTGTAAAGGTGTTGCTCAAAGAATTTAGTTAACTGCAAGCAAAAATGGCAATCACGATACGATGATGGTTTAATAGATCATTCTCGTTAACAATACGTCAAAGTCATTCATAAGGCTAAAACTCGTCATATGCGAAAATCACCCCTATGGCTATAAACAATAACGCACCTAGCTCATTTGCCCGCAGCCTCTGGCTGACGGTGGGGATGTTTATTGTCATTATTATCACTTTTGCCGTTTATGTTTGGTCTGAAAAGCAGATTGATCGTGCCAATGAAATTCGCCATCAGTCTTTCTTACTAGCCGATGAACTTCGCCAATCTTCAGATGACTTGACGCGGATGGTAAGAACTTATGTTGTGACGGGAAACCCGATCTACAAAAAACACTATCAGGATATTCTAGACATTCGGAATGGCATAAAACCACGCCCAGAAAACTACCAGCAAGTATATTGGGATTTGGTACTGTCAAATACAGAGCCCCCACTCGGCAAAAAAGCTAAACCGATTGCCCTGCTCGATTTAATGCGGCATGCAGGATTTACTGAGCAAGAATTTAATAAACTTACGGAGGCTAAAACAAACTCAGATGCACTGACCGCTATTGAATTCAATGCAATGGCGCTAGCAGACACAACGGGAGCGGAGGCTGATGCCAACCGCACCAAGGCACTCATGATGCTACATGACGAAAAGTATCACCAGTTTAAAGCATCCATCATGAGGCCAATTGACGAATTTTATTCACTCATGGATCAGCGCACACTTAAGGCTGTTAATAATAGTGCAGCACTGGCAACATTCTTCAGATTAGTTTTTACTGCATTTGCATTGCTTTTAATTCTAACGCTAAAGTGGACTTACTCTGTTTTGAAAGCACAACTAGGAGGCACTGTAGATGAGGTGCGAGCGCAAATTTCCAGGATAGGAAATGAGGATGTTTCATCGCCACTCATTGTGCCAGACAATATGGAAAACAGCGTACTCGGATGGCTGGCAAAAAAACAAGCTAACCTCATTGAGATTAATCGCGAACGAAAAATCACGGAAGAGACACTACTTAAAAGTAAAGAGCGTTTCCTATTTATGTTGGAAACTAGTCCTATCGCAGTTCGTATTGCAACACTTTCAGATCATAAAGTCCTATTCGCTAATCATCGCTATGCCAAATTAATCAATACTACGCCTGAACAAGTAGCAGGAAAAAATCCACAACAATATTATGCCAATCCGCAAGATTACGATGACATTCTTCAACAACTGATCACGGGCACACCAGTTACAGATAAATTGGTTGAACTATCAATTCCTGAGGGCAGTACAGTATGGGCAATTGCTTCATATCGATTAATAGACTATGAAAATGAGACCGCTATCCTTGGCTGGTTTTATGACGTAACAACCCTAAGAGATACGCAAGAGTCCTTAAGGCTAAGCGAACAGCGCAGTAAACAATCACTTGAAGAATTAAAACAGCAGAAATTTGCACTAGATAAACATGCAATCGTCGCCGTGACTGACGTTAAAGGCATCATCACCTACGCCAACGAAAAGTTTTGTGAAATTAGCGGATATCCTGAAAATGAACTGGTCGGTCAAAATCACTCCATCCTGAATTCTGGCTATCATCCTAAAGGCTTCTTCAAAGACATGTACCGAACAATCGCCAGTGGCGAAGTGTGGTATGGCGAAGTATGCAATCGTGCTAAAGATGGCCATCTATACTGGGTAGACTCAACTATTGCACCTTTTATGGGCGAGGATGGTAAGCCTCAAAGCTACATTGCGATCCGCACAGATGTCACGCTACGCAAGGCTGCAGAAGATAGAAGTCATTATCTGGCACTATATGACCCATTAACCAAACTACCTAACCGGCGCTTATTATTAGATAGACTCAATCAGGCAATGGTTGCCTGTGAGCGTAGTGGTCATGGTGGCGCGGTGCTCTTTTTAGATCTCGACTACTTCAAAAAACTCAATGACACACTGGGTCATGATATCGGTGATTTACTACTACAGCAGGTTGCAGAGCGAATGACAGCCTGTGTACGTGAAGAGGACACTGTTGCACGTCTCGGTGGAGACGAGTTTGTTGTAATGCTAGAAGACCTAAGCGAATCTATATTAGAGGCAGCAAAACAAGCAGAAACCATCGGGGTGAAAATTTTAAATGCACTCAATCAACCTTACCAGCTAGCAACACACGTCTACAACTGCAGCCCAAGCATTGGCGCAACATTATTTAATAGCCATGAACTGAGTATGGAGGATGTACTCAAACAAGCAGACATTGCAATGTATCAAGCAAAAGCTGAAGGGCGTAATGCACTGCGCTTCTTTGACCCTAAAATGCAGGCCAGTATCACCGCGCGTATTGAGATGGAAAATGATCTGAATATTGCATTGAAAGAACAGCAATTCAAACTACTCTACCAAGCACAGGTTTACCACAACGGCAACATCACTGGCGCAGAAGTACTTATTCGCTGGTGTCACCCAAAACGCGGTTTAGTATCCCCAATTGAATTCATTTCTTTAGCCGAAGAAACCGGCTTGATTGTTCCTATAGGCCAATGGGTACTGGAAACAGCTTGTGCACAAATCAAAGTGTGGGAGAGTAATATCCTTACACAAAACTTGCAATTGGCTGTTAATGTAAGTGCAAGACAATTCTATAAGACAGACTTTGTAGAGCAAGTTCGTCATGCACTAAACAGTAGCGGCATCAATCCAGACCGACTTAAACTTGAGCTCACAGAAAGCCTCGTACTTGATGACATCGCAGGTACCATCATCAAGATGCATGAGTTACGAGAAATTGGCGTTCGCTTCTCTATGGACGATTTTGGTACAGGCCAGTCGTCACTCGCCTACCTCACGCAACTGCCGTTAGACCAGCTTAAAATCGACCAATCATTCATCCGCAATATCGGTGTAAAACCCACCGATGCTGTCATCGTGCAAACCATTATCGGCATGGGTAACAACCTTGGCATGGAGGTCATCGCAGAAGGTGTCGAGACCGAAGCACAACGTGTATTCCTTCAAAAACATGGCTGCCCTATCTGTCAAGGCTACTTATTCAGTAAACCAGTGCCACTCGAAGCGTTTGAAGCCTTATTACACTAAACTCATCCCCGTTAACCTTATTTAAATCCAAGAAAAGACATCATGCTAGAAAAAATAATCACACTAATTGCCGCTTGGATTATGGGCGTCATTTCTACTATGGGCTATGGCGGCATTGTGCTACTCATGGCAATTGAATCCGCCTGCATTCCCCTCCCCTCTGAAATCATTATGCCATTTGCTGGCTTCTTGGTATTTAAAGGCGAATTATCCCTTTGGTTAGTCGCATTGGCTGGTGCAGTCGGCTGCATGTTGGGTTCAATCCCCGCCTATTATGTTGGCATGTACGGTGGCAGACCACTCGCCGAGAAGTTCGGCAAATACGTGCTTATTTCTAAAAAAGATCTAGATATGGCCGACCGCTGGTTTGCCCAACACGGCGAAGTGATTATTTTCATTGCACGATTGCTACCAGCGGTGCGTACCTTTATTGCCTTCCCGGCAGGCGTGGCGCGTATGAATATGCCAAAATTTATGACTTATACGTTTATCGGTTCGTTCATCTGGTGCTGGGTACTGGCTTTTGCTGGCATGAAACTTGGCGAGAACTGGGAAAGCCTTAAAGTCTACTTTCACCAATTTCATTATGTGATTGTTGCTGCGGGTTTAGTCGCGCTTACTTGGTATATCAGACGGCATTTTCAACAAGAAGAGTAAGTCACTTTAAGTTTTAATCTACTGTTGTAGGAAAGGCCCCAGTCTTTCCTACAATTCAACCAGCATCCCCGTACTCAAAAACAACACTGCCATTTTAATCGGCAATCCTGCATTGACGAACAGGCCTGCATAACGCTCCAGTTGTGGGCGATGCTGCTTGGCTGCTTCTGTAAAATCAATATTTTCATCTAACTGTGTGAGCTTGTAATCTACAATCCAGCGTACGCCATCTTCCACAAAAGTGCGGTCTATCACATGATTCTGAACAGGGCTCTGAGCATCAGCTTCCTGCGTCTGCATTAAGCTTAGCTCACTCGCTGCATCCGCATATGGTTTAAGCACCCAGCGCCCAGCGTCGCTACTCAGAGTTGTCTGTAATGCCGCCAGCACATGTGCCGCACCTTGTTGTGCAGGCATGGCAGCATGACCTTGCTGCATCAGCCATTTTTGCATAGCGGCTTTGCATTGTTGCAATCGTGCAGCATCCCATAATACGAGCTCTGTTGCGGCCAACATCTCCATATACTTGTGTGCCAACGTGCCGCAATGACGCTGTAAATCTGCACCTTTCAGATAATCCGCCAGACTTGCAATGCCTTGATTAGGTGCCAGAGTGACGGAATTGGAATCCACATTAGCATTTGATAGCACTGCATCTAACACACGGCCTAATTCACTCGAATCAAGGCGCTGCAATTGCGGTTGAAACTGGCGAATATCCATACTCCCCCCCCCTTGTGAAGGCTGCATTGACGTGGCTTGCTCAAAATCAGCTTGAACCGCAGGCCACAGTACCTTGAGCAAAGATTTGGCCGCAGGCCTTAACTCACCTTTTTTATTTGGCTGCATGCTGGCAATAATATGCAATTGTCGTTGGCTACGCGTTGCGGCGACGTAGAGCAATCGTACGATTTCATTGTCGCTACGGATGCCCTCTAAATCTTTAAGAAACTGATACACGCTAGGCGCACTACTTTTAGTCGCTGCATTCGCTTTTTTAGTAGGCGTGAATGGCGCTGCGATTAAGTGTAAATGCCCATCCACCATCACTTCTTGCCACAGCACCAACTCATTATCCGCATGTCTGGGTGGGCGATTGAGCGCGGGTAAAATCACAGTATCAAACTCCAAGCCCTTAGACTTATGAATAGTCAGAAACTGTAAGCTATCATCTGCTTCAATGTCGGGCTGGGCATAAAGTTTTTGCATACCAAGTTCAAGAGAAGCAATATCCACATGACCACTGCGACTGGTTTTTTCGACCAAATCAAAAAATTCCTGCACATCACGGTTATCGCCAGCATTGGCTAAACACTTGCCGCCGCCCAGTTGCAACCATGTGCTTTCGAGCCAGCGGCGAATCGGCATGCGCCCTTGCCCCTCAAAAGCCGCCGTCAGCACAGTTTTCACATGCGCGAGTCTAAGTAATCCATCTGCGCTTAGATTCTGCAAGCGAGCGTCATCGTGCATGAGCTGCCAAATCGTTGCACGATGATTATCTGCCGCCAGCGCATGTAAATCAGCCAACGTTAAACCACACCAAGGTGCACGTAATATGTTGAGCCAGTGGATTCTGTCTGCGCGGTGAAATAAAGCTCGTGTAAGAGATAAAGCATCTTGCACCACTTGCCTATCATTCAGCGGTTCAATTTCCAATGCCTGAAACTTCAAGTGCGAATGATTGCGCCGTATCTCTGACACCAGCTCTTTTAAATGGCTGCGACTCCGCACCAGCACGGCAATTTTCACAGGCTTGTCTGCGCATAGTTTAACGATTAAATCCGCGACATATTGTGCTTCTATGCGCTTAGTATCGAGATTGTTATCTGGGCTGCTATTCGCGCTAGAATCCTCGGCACTTTCTTCTTCGTTTACCGCCAAAATAAGCGGGTGTAACACCACGCCCTCGCCGTCTATTGCACTACGTGTTGCTATAAATTCACGATAGCTGATTGCGCCCTGATTAATGTTGTCATGGCCTGGGAACACCTGCTGAAAAGCCTGGTTAATCCAACTCACCACTTCTGGGTGTGAACGATTGTTGCGGCTGAGTTGCAAGCACTCCAACGGCAAGTGCCCGATGCCAAACTGTGATGCCTGCAAGAATAAACTCACCTCGGCTTTACGGAAGCGATAGATGGACTGCATCGGATCACCCACACAAAATAGGGTGCGACCATCATCAGGTTGCCAACCTTCAATCAGTTTTTCAATCAGGCGCATTTGCACTGGGCTGGTATCTTGAAACTCGTCGATCAGCAAATGTGAAATCTGGTAATCCAACTTGAGCGCTAAATCGGTGACACCCTGCTCATTCTCAAGCGCTTGCTGGGCGCTTTGTGCAATCGCCACAAAATCTACCTCACCTGCGGCCTGAAAAATCGCCCATAAATGCGTGGCGGCCAACATCAACAACTTGGTGAGCGCCTGAATAATGGGCTGATCCTCTTCCAGTGTAAGCACTGACGGCAAGTCACCCAGCGCGGCAATCACTTCGCTATTATCCAAACTAGCGACTATTTCCAGAAAGGCTTCTTTTTTATCTTTATGCTCTTTGTCTGCAGGAAAGCCATTATTCTTAGTCACGGTTTTGCGATACGAGCGCGCAGATTGCGTCACCAGCAAGCTGGAGAGCGCCTGCCATTGCACTAAATCGTCAGCATCTGTAGTGAGCGCAATCTCCCAATCCAACAATACTGCAATATCAGCCTCTTCAGTGAGATTGCTCGCAGCAAATCTAGCCAACGGCATCAGCTCAAGTTGCAATCTAGCTGGCAGAATATGCAAAGCGGCTTGCAGCGTTTCCGCAATTAAATGCCGCAATGCAACTTCGGTATTGGAAGCAATGTCTTCAGCCTCAAGCACGTGTAATTGCCCTGCCAACGGCAACCATTGGTCGCGTCTGGCGAGCATTTTTGCCAATAGTGCAGTCAACTTTTCACTATTGTTATCCATGTAACGTAGCGCCGTGGTGACGGTGTCGTCTGGACTCGATTCATGCATGATGTGCGAAATCGCTCGGCGTGCGGCTTCAAGATAATGTGTATCGGCATCATCACTCACCTGTGGCTGGCCACCAAAGCGGCTGAGCAAAGGCATCTGCCGCGTTAGGCTGCTGCAAAGCGCATCAATGGTCAGTATGCGCAATCGACTTGGCTGATTCAAAATATCCCATTGCTTCTGGTTTGATTGACTCAGTGCGGCATTGGCGAGCGCGCGTGTTTTTAATTTGTGCGCTGCGGTTTCAGACGTTTGGTTTTGCGCGTGCTCCAAGCTCAATAAAATACGGTTGCGCATTTCCGCGGCGGCTTTATTAGTGAAGGTCAGCGCGATAATTTCTTCTGGCTCGGCCACGCTGGCTAACAGGCTCAAGTAGCGCTGTGTGAGCAGCTCTGTCTTACCCGCACCAGCTGGCGCTTCCACGATAAACGAGGCATGCGCTAAGGCACGTTCACGGTTAGCACTATCTTGTGCGTTTAAATCAGGCGTCATTAAGTCAGTCATTTGGCGTTAATTCATCGTTCAAAGCCGCTTGCAAGCGCTCAAACTGCAAGGTGCGTTCTGGTAGGCGCAATAACGGTTTAACATCGCAATATGCCAAAGCACTCTCGCTGCTAAAGGTCACACTTGCGACGCCGGCTTTAATTTCTTGTGCAATGTTGGTCAAACTCACATACCAATGCTCCATCAGGCTATCCCAATCAGCAAAATGCTCGAAGCTTGAGCTGGCTTTAACAGCACTTAAAGCTGTCACTTCGGGCAACACATCATCCCCAGCCGTTAAGCCGATGAACTTGGCTTCATCGGTGCGGATTTTGGCAAAACACACTGCCACCACTGGCTCATATTTCAAGGCAAGCACCGCATAGATCGGCAGTTGCGGCTCAGCAATGCGGTCATCCGCCCAGCTTTTGTTGGCAACCACGCTGCTTGTTTTGTAATCAATCACCACCAAGCCGCCATCTGCGAGCTTATCAATGCGGTCTATCGTCAGCTTGACGCTCAAGCCTTCAATGTCCAGCACATGCGCCTGTTCACAATCCAACACTTCAAAGTCAGCACGCTTGGATTCAATCTCCAACCAGTATTGCAGCAATTGGCTCAAGCGTTGCTGCTCGATGTACAACACTTGCGGTGGTAAGCGAGTGCCGAACTCATCTTGTAAGGCCTGTACGCTTTTTTCAATCGCCACCTCAATAGCAACTTGACGTTGCATCTGATTCATCGCTTGTAAATTGCTTAGGCTTTTACAGTCTTGCCAGAAATATTGCAGCACTTTATGCAGCAAGCTACCGCGCGCCATGTTGTCTAGCCCGTCAACAGGTGTTTCCAGTGGATTGGCGCCAAGACGATATTGATAAAATGCCCATGCTGGGCATACCGCTTGCGTTGCAAACAGTTTCACACCGCCGCGTACTTTTTCACCAGTGACTATCGCTGGTGCAATACTGTCATCCAGCATTTGCATCACGGCAGGTTGTGCCAACATTTCGGCTAAAGTCGGCACAATGACAGGTGCGGAAATAGGCACATTCAGAGGATCAATCGCCAACAACGGTGACGGCCGCAACTCACGCTCACCGTCTTTCAACGCATATGAAAACACAATCTCAGGCGCGCTCTGCAATAGGCGGTGCTGCACTAAGGTCGCAAACGTATTCTGGATACTCGCACTGGCGTTGGGTAGACCTTGACTGCGTTGCAATTCGGCAGGCAATAATGGATTGAGCTTCACGGGCGGTGGCCAGTGCTGGTCGTTCATATTCAGCGCCCACACTGCATCTAACTGTACGGCGGGTGTTTCCAGCAGGCCGAGTAACTGTATATGAATATCGCCCTTCGCTTCGGCCTGAAACATTGCTGCACTGCATAACTCGCTAATCTTTTGCACCGCTTCGGTTGCGCTGGTTTTACCTAAAATTGCATCTAATGCGCTGAGCTCTTTTAATTTATCGAAAAAAGTCTGTTGCGCCTGATACTCATGGCTGGATAGATTGCTGTTTGCAACATCCCTGCTGCCGGCCCAATTCACGGACTCCAGCAAATTGATAAAGCTCATCACCCAAGCCGATGGCAGTTGGCGCGCCTTTGCTTGACTCTGAAACTGCATCAGCAATGTGACATGCTCAATCAGCCCAGCCAACTGCAGGCGACCTTCATCATGTAGCGCTTTTGCTTGCTTGAGCAGCACATCTAAATCATACGATGCGCTTAAATTCTGACGCAAATGTGCATCAAACAACGCTCTGGCATCTAGCTCATCCGCACTGCCCCAGTAGATATCCTGCAAGATGGGCGTGACTTCATCAAAGTTCATATCAGACTTTGTCACAGCCAGCCTTAACAATTGCAACGCACTATGCACAATCGGGTATTCAGTCAACGCCAACCCTAATGAAGAGTCATAACAACGTGGCGCTTCATAGTGTGCACACTGCAAGGTTTCAGGGTGAAAGGTGTCATCGAGCAAGTCTAGCAACTCACGGCGGACGTTACTTAATGCAGGGCTGATAATCGCGAGTTGCGCGTTAGGATTCTCGGTCAATTTTTGCTTGGCCCAAGCCACGGCGGCACGGCACTCGGCATTGCGATCATTCAGAGCAAAATATGTATGTTGAGTAGTCTTAGGAATATTCGCTGCCATTTCATCAATCAGTACACCACGTGTTTTAAGTGCATCGAACAACTGATGTTCTAATGGTGTAATGCGATCAAAACCCGCGAGCGTAATATGGCTAGGCAGGCTGAGTGGCTGACTTTCAAGTAACTCAATTTGCAGCATCTTTAAGCGAGCCGCTTCTATGGCATTCTTCTGAGTACATAACGCTTGAAACGTATGCCGCCAGCGCAAGAACTGGCGAGTTTCCTGACTGATATAGTCATGATTAATCGCGGACTCACTAATGCACCATTCGCACATAAGCTGATTCGCCTCAATGGCCGACTGTGCCAAGGCGCGAATATCAAACAATGCCGCTGCCTCGTGCTTTTCAAGGCAGCTAGAAATGGCTTGCTCCCATAAGTACGACTCGGCAACAGGACTAAGTGTCAGCATGGGCAAAGCTGCGCTAGGCAGTAATCCCAACAACATCGCATCACCGAGCATCGTATCTAACCACTGCTGCAAAGTGCAGGCTTCAAATGCTCGCCATTGCTGAACACCGCTTGCCAGTTGGCGCTGCTGCTGTTGCAACGTCACGCCGCGAACAAGCCGCGCGGTGCTGCAAAGCGTCAGAGTATTAGTTGATAATAGTGACAAAATAAAAAAACTGCTATTAATGGATTATTTGGGATACAGTGCAAGGCGCACGGCACGCAGAAACCGAGATAGTACATTTTGTACAGCGAGGTTGCGAGTACCGAGCAACGCAGCAATGCGCCCATAAAGTCAATTTATTGTGGCTCCTTCGGACTATCCTGCCAATAAACCATGATGCCCTGCTCGCCTTCTGTTGCCTGCAACTCATGCGCAATCCCGATACCCGGCACACAAGCTAGTGTGTCCTGCCAATAAATCAACGGCAGATGCTCACGTTGCCAAGGTGGCATGTTCGCTTCTTGCAGCAAATGTTTAAGGGTACGTGTTGGTCTGAGCACATTCGGTTTAAAACGCTCACCGCCGTCCCGATTTGTCACCCGCAACTTGGTCATGCCAAACTTCACAGCCAAACCTTCACCGATGACTTGTTTGAATTCCAACTGACCGCCATTTGGCAACGATAAGCTAGCCTCGCCATTCCACACCATATCAAACGGCTGTGTAGTCTGCTCTCGGCATAAATAGGCGCGCTGTTGATAGCGTCTTAGCGTTAAATGCGATGCTGAAAAACTGGAAAGTTCAAGGCAAACATTGGCATCCGGCTTGGCATTCAGCAATTGGTCGACAATCTCATTTAATTGCTCTGTGTTTGGCATGGCTAAATGGTTTTTTGAGAACCACCAACGCAATACATTTTTAGTGCGCGGTATATCCAAAGCGCTCAAGCCCTGCAAACACAGGCTGTTTTCATGACCAGTTTCAATGATGAGCGGCTTGGCATCCATTTCAGCTAGGCTATCCAGTAAATCACTCGCTTCAGCCAAATGTGAGGCGGTTCTTGCCAACACAGATTTAACGGCTGGCGCACGTGTTTCGAGCATGCTCAAAACGTCATGTCGAACAAAATTTCGCTCATATTTTGTATCAATATTGCTTTCATCTTCGCACCAATCAATGTTGTGTTGCATGGCGTAATCGTGGAGGGTTTGGCGTGATACATCCAACAAAGGACGTAATAATCGACGAGGTTTGTCGACCGCCGCCATAGCAGCCAAGCCCTTCACACCTGATCCCCTAAATAACTGTAGTAGCAATGTCTCCGCCTGATCGTCCTGATGGTGAGCGGTAACAATGTAATCCGCGACTTCACCATTAGCCTCAAAGCGATAGTTGAATAAAGCCTGATATCGAAGCTGCCTAGCCGCCGCCTCTATGCCTAAACCGCTGTTCTTATCGACTTTCACCTGCACAATTTGCAAGGGAACATTTAATTTCGCACATTGCGCCACACAGAAATCAAACCAGTCATCAGCATTGGCACTTAAACCATGATGCACATGCAGCGCATGCGACTCAAAGGGCAATGTTCCAGATTTATTTAGCGCGCTTAACAAATGCAGCAACACACATGAATCCAAACCTCCGCTCAACGCCAGCAGTAATTGTGGCTGCTTGAGATTTTCGGTAAGGTTAAAGGCGTTAGTAAGAAAAGCTTGAAGATGAACTACTAGAGGATGTTGCGCGGCAGGCGCATGCTGATTAACTGTTGGCACTGCCGCATTTTTCACACGAACACTATTGTTTTTCAACAACTTCTTTGAACTTGCCATAGCTCATTAAGCGTTCATAGCGGCTTACCAGCAAAGTCTTAATAGATTTTGTTTTATAACGTGCTAACTCTTCTTTAAGCGCACCACGTAAGGTTTCCATCAAAATCTCTGGTGAACGATGTGCACCGCCCAATGGTTCTGGGATGATGCGGTCAATCAGACCCATCGCTTTCAAACGAATTGCAGTAATCGCGAGTGATTCTGCAGCAACTGAGGCTTTATCTGCACTCTTGTAAAGAATGGACGCACAGCCTTCAGGAGAAATAACAGAGTAGGTACCGTATTGCAGCATCAACAACTGATCCACCACACCTAGCGCCAGCGCGCCTCCAGAGCCGCCCTCACCAATAATCACACCGATAATCGGTGTTTCAAGCTCGGCCATTACATATAAGTTACGCGCAATCGCTTCTGATTGTCCGCGCTCTTCGGCACCAATACCTGGGTAAGCGCCTGGGGTATCAATAAGCGTAATGATAGGAATATGAAATTTTTCTGCCAGACGGAACAAGCGCAATGCTTTGCGATAGCCTTCAGGACGCGGCATACCAAAGTTACGATACTGACGTTCTTTCACATCGCGACCTTTTTGATGACCAATCACCATCACTGGCTGACCTTCAAAACGTGCTAGACCGCCTACAATCGCAGGATCATCCGCATAAGCGCGATCACCATGCAACTCTTCAAAATCTGTGAACAATGCTTTGATGTAGTCTAAAGTATAAGGGCGTTGCGGGTGACGAGCCAACTGAGAGATTTGCCATGCATTTAAGTTGCCGTAAATATCTTCAGATAATTTTTGATTTTTCTTTTCCAATGCTGACAATTCTTTAGAAATATCTAAAGCATCATTATCATCATGTGATGATTGCAAGCCCTCAATTTTGGCCTCAAGTTCAGCAATCGGTTGTTCGAAATCTAAATAAGTTATTTTCATATGTCAGTCTATTAAGTTTCAAAAAATATCTATCTCGTGATTACATTTGCGTAAAGACAAGGCGAAATGTCGAAGGCAGTACATTTAGTACACCAAGGACATGTAAACACAGTGTTTACGCAAATGTAATCACAAGGGGCTCAATTATATAGGATTTTCACGTTTTCACGACTTAACCACGCTGTTAAGCTTGCAATCAGCTCTTCATGCAGATCTACTCGCCAGTCGTTGCCTAGCATCAACTCCACTTTACTCACGGCGTTGTGATACTCCACTTTCACTGCACAACCGCGTTGTTCATCTGATGCCGCTTTGCAATAAGGCTGCAACAAAGTCTTTAATTTAACAGCGTCTGCCTGACCATTACAGGATATCTTTAAAAAGCTGGCACGGCTATTCCTCAAGCTAGATAAGTCATGTAGTTTTCTAGCATTGACACGCACACCGCCTGAGAAGTCATCATTGCTGACACGACCCTCTACAATCACCAATTGGTCATCTTTAAGCAGTTGCTGATACTGATTCAGCATCTCGTTATTCACCACCACTTCAATCCGCGTGGTGCCATCATCCAGTCCGACAATCGCCATTTTGCCACGTGCAGTCATACGAATACGCACGCCAGAAACGATACCAGCCAACAATTGCGGCTGTTCCTTGGCGCTTAAATTAGCCAGTGTGGTATTCAGAAACTGACTTAAGTCTTTTTGATATGCCCAGTAAGGATGTCCGCTAAAGAAGAAGCCTAGCGCTGTTTTTTCTTCCTGCAGGCGCTGTTGCTCAGTCCATGCCGGCACATCAGGCAAAATGTGCGCGGCGCTATCAGCAACATCACCAAACAAGCTATTTTGATTACGGTTCGCACTATTCTGCTCTGCCGCCGCAATAGCCGTAGAAACACCAGCCAGCAAGGCATTGCGACTAGGCGACAACTTATCAAACGCACCCGCACGGATTAAAGACTCAATCACGCGACGGTTTACTTTGCGCAAATCCAGACGGTTACAAAAATCGAACAAATCTTTAAAAGGACCATCTTGACGGCGTGCCTGCAAAATCACTTCAATCGCCGCCCAGCCTGTGCCTTTTACTGCGCCCAAGCCGTACAGAATCTGATTTTTATTGATTGGCGTAAATTTGAATTCACTTTCATTCACATCAGGCGGCAGCACTTCAACCTGATTCGGCGCACAGTCATCATAAAAGATATGCACACTGTCCGTGTTATTCATATCAGCCGACATGGTCGCCGCCAAGAATGCAGCTGGATAATGCGCTTTTAAGTAAGCGGTTTGATACGCGACCAGCGCATAAGCCGCAGCATGTGATTTATTAAAACCATAGCCGGCAAATTTTTCCAGCAAATCAAACAACTCGCTGGCTTGACGCTCAGTCATGTTGTTTTTAATAGCGCCTTCGGTAAAGGTCAGACGCTGTGCATCCATTTCCTCTTTTTTCTTTTTACCCATCGCGCGACGCAGCAAATCCGCGCCACCCAGACTATAGCCACCTACCACTTGCGCAATCTGCATCACCTGCTCTTGATACACCGCAATACCATAGGTTTCTTTGAGGATAGGCTCTGTCAACGGATGAGGGTATTCCACACGCTGCTTACCGTGTTTACGGCGGCAGAAGTCGGGAATCAAATCCATCGGACCAGGACGATACAAGGCTACCAGCGCGATAATATCCTCAAAGCAATCTGGCATCGCTTGTTTAAGCATGTCCTTCATGCCGCGCGACTCTAGCTGGAACACCGCTGTAGTATTGGCTGTTTTGAGCAATTGAAACGTGGCTCGATCATTCAGCGGCAAAGTTTCAAAAGACAATGGCGGCAACTCACTAGCCGCACGTTGTTTATTAGTGTTCTCCAGCGCCATGTCCAGAATCGTTAATGTGCGCAGACCCAAAAAGTCGAACTTCACCAAGCCTACCGCTTCCACATCGTCTTTATCGTACTGGCTCACCAAGCTTGCGCCATCGGGCTGACAATAGACGGGTGAAAAATCAGAAATCTTGCCCGGTGAAATCAACACGCCACCGGCATGCATACCGATGTTGCGCACAAGACCTTCCAAGCGCAAAGCAAGTTCTAATAGCTCACGCAGCTCTTCTTCATTTTCACGGCGCTCAGCTAATTGCGGCTCTTTAATTAGCGCGTCGCTTAACGTAATACCAAGCTCTAGTGGAATAAGTTTGCTGATACCATCAACGAAATGGAATGGTAGATCCAGCACACGCCCAACATCGCGAATCACGCCTTTAGCGGCCATGGTACCGAAGGTGGCAATTTGTGACACCGCATCAATACCGTATTTCTGTTTCACATAATCAATGACGCGATCTCGGCCTTCCTGACAAAAATCGATATCAAAGTCGGGCATGGAAACGCGGTCTGGGTTCAAAAAGCGCTCAAACAACAAGTTGTATTCCAGCGGATCCAGATCAGTAATGCGCAAGCTATATGCCACTACAGAGCCGGCACCGGAGCCCCGCCCCGGCCCGACCGGCACACCATTATTTTTCGCCCATTGAATAAAGTCCGCCACAATCAAAAAGTAGCCAGCAAAACCCATCTGATTAATGACGTTAGTTTCAAAATCTAACCGCGCATCATAAGCCGCCTGTTTAGATGCACGCACAGTTTCGTCTGGAAACAACACTTTCAAACGTTCAACTAAGCCAGCTTTAGCTTCTGAAATTAAAAAGTCATTCAGACTGACATTATTTGGCGTTGGAAATTGAGGCAGGTAGTTTTTGCCTAGCGTGAGCGTTAAATTGCAGCGCTTTGCAATTTCCACACTATTCGCCAACGCCTCAGGCATGTCCGCAAACAACGCAGCCATTTCAGCCTGCGTTTTGAAATATTGCTCAGTGGTAAAGTTTTTCGGACGACGCGTGTCTGCCAGCACATAGCCTTCGGCAATACATGTGCGTGCTTCGTGCGCTCTGAAGTCATCTGCCGTCGTAAATTGTATGGGGTGTGTTGCCACAATAGGCAGACTGAGCTTACCCGCCACCAAACGTACTTGCTGGATGTACTCTTCTTCGCTAGAGCTTGATACTCCGCTGGCTACACGCTGAGCATTTGGATTTTTTGGATCGCTGGCAGAACGCTGCACTTCTAAATAATAACGATCTGGAAATAATGCCTGCCAATCATTAGCCAGTTGACAAGCCAAATCGTGATTACCTTGCGCACAGGCTTGACCAACATCACCAGCCAAGGCGCCAGACAGAAGCAACAAGCCTTCAGTACCACACTCAACAAACCACTCTCGCTTGAATTCCGCACGACCACGATACTGGTTACTTAGGTAAGCGCGACTAATCAGCTGACACAGTAGCAAATATCCGGCATGTGATTGGCACAACAGCAAAATGCGTGTCGGCTGGTCGCGATTAACCGTATTTTCTATCCAGACATCACAACCCAAAATAGGTTTAACGCCTTTGCCGCGCGCTGTTTTATAAAACTTGATGGCGCCAAATAAGTTACTTAAATCTGTGAGTGCCAATGCTGGCATCTGATCACTGACGGCGTGCTCAACGTAATCGTCCAGACGCACAATGCCGTCCACAATGGAGTACTCACTGTGACAGCGTAAATGAATAAAACTAGGAAAATCTGAAGGTGTTTGACTGGTCTGCGACATCTCTCAATTTTACCTTATTGAGGGACTTTTGGCTGGGGAAACTTATATATAAACACCGTTACAAACCTGATCCCGTAGGTCAAAATTATTCAAAAAGAGCAGGCAGACTTGCGCATCTAATTGATATGTAAAAAGGATTTTTCACGTGTCTCTGCACAAGTGGCAGATGAAATAATTTAGTCAGCACTACTCATGTTGCTGTAGCAAAACATTGAGCTCTAAAAGTAAGGCATCACGCAGACTATTCAATTCAGGGATACCTTCTAATGCAGCTGCATGTAACCCTTTCATCTTAAGTGCGCATAAAGCTTCAGCCAGAGTGTGCGCCTGCTCGTGCAAAGCATTAACGAGAGTAAAGGCTGGCTGAGTACCATGCCCCATTCTACCGACCCCCTCCAACCAGCGACCAAAATGACACTCCTGATACGCCAGTATTGGCGGCCATTCGCGCTCATCTTTCAAGTAATGCTCTACAGCTTTAGTCCACACACGATGCTCAGCACTCGCAAAAAGCACTGGTAAGTCACTGCGACTCAGCACAGGCTGGCTAGACCATGCTGCATCAGGGCGCCATTTACTTGCCCAATCTGGTAGTTCATTGGCAGGCATTGGTCGGGCAATGCCGTAGCCTTGCGCAAGTTCACAGCCTAATTGTAGCAACACAGTGCCATGTTCTAACGTTTCCACACCCTCAGCAATCACCTGACGTTGAAATGCCGTGGCCAGACCTATTACCCCCTCTAAAATTGCCAGATCATCAGGGTCATTGAGCATATCTCGCACAAAGCTCTGGTCGATTTTAAGGATGTGCACTGGCAAACGTTTTAAGTAAGATAATGACGAATAACCCGTTCCAAAATCATCCAGCGCGAATTTCACCCCCATTTCACGGCAACGATTAATGGTGTGTGACACTTGCGTCATATCTTCCAGCGCACTAGTTTCAAGCAACTCAACTTCAAGACTAGTCGGTGCAACATCAGGATGACTTGCCAGAGTCTCTCGCAAACGTTCAACAAAGTCAGGTTGTTGCAATTGGCGTGCGCCTACATTCACGCTGACCGGAATATCAAGACCAGCAGCATGCCAAATCTCGATTTGCGCCAACGCCGCATCAATCACCCACTCGCCAATATCAATTGCTAAAGCATGATCTTCAATCACAGGTAGAAAAGAGGCTGGCAACAAAATACCTTTGTCAGGATGTTGCCATCGAATCAAGGCCTCTGCACCAATAATCGCACCAGTACGCAGGTTCACCTTAGGCTGGTAATACAGCATAAATTCACGTTCAACTAATGCGCGGCGTATGCGATCTAGACTTTCATGCAAGCTGCGTACGCTACTATCCTGCTCCGCATCAAAAATATAATATCGATTTTTTCCTGCCTGCTTGGCTTGATACATTGCCTGATCGGCTTGGCGTTGCAATTGGTCAGCATCAATCTCTTCAACTTGCGGGTAAAACGTAACGCCTAAACTAGCCGTTACCTGTAAAAGATCACCATTAACCTCTATAGGCTCAGCTGCCGCCGCCAACATTCGACTTAGCATAGGAATGCTAGCTTCAACATCAGCCAGATCCAGCAAGATAGCAACAAACTCATCACCGCCGATACGTGACAACGTATCGCCGTCACGTAATGTTTGCTTCATACGACTGGCAACAGCCACTAACAATTGATCGCCAACATCATGTCCATAATTATCATTAATGGCCTTGAATCCATCAAGATCAAGAAATGCCACCGCCAGCAGACAACCACGTCGCTGCGCCTGCGTCATCGCTTGAGACAATCGGTCGGCAAGTAACACTCGGTTAGGTAAACTAGTCAACGCATCATAATGGGCAATATGCTCAAGCTGTTGTGCATGCTCTTTAAGAAGCGTAATGTCACTACAAAGTGCCACATAATTCTTAACATTACCATGCGCGTCATGTACCGCGCTGATGGTCTTCATTTCCGCATAAACTTCACCGTTCTTGCGCCGATTCCAGACCTCACCACTCCAGTGCCCATTTTTCTTTAATGTCATCCACATTGCCGCATAAAATTCATTGTCCTGCCGGCCGGAACTCAGATCACTAGGATTCCTACCCAATAACTCCTCGCGGCTATAACCAGAGATAGAGGTTAGCGCTTCGTTAACATCCACAATATTACCGTCTGCATTAGCAATAATAATACCTTCACGAGCATGCGTGAAAACGTTTGCATAAAGCTGCAGCGCTTCTTCGGCTAGCTTACGCTCCGTGATATCAATATGCGTTCCAATCACTCGTAAAGGCTTACCATCAGCACTATGCTCTACCGCCATTCCCCTACTCAGAATCCATTTATAACTATCGTCCTTGCATTGCCGACGATACTCAACAAGATAAATATCAGACTTACCCGCTAGATAAGTCTTGATGGTTTCATCTACATACGCCCTGTCATCAGGATGAATACGACTCGTCCACTCTTCATTGCATGGCAAAATGTCCTCTTCTGCATAACCAAGCATTTCTTTCCAGCGTTTAGAAAAGTGCGCCTCATCCGTTTCAACATTCCAATCCCACATACCATCACCGGAACCTTCAATGGCAAACTTCCAGCGGAACTCGCTTTCCTGTAACTTTTTCTGCTGCTCCTGCAAGACACTATGACTTGATTGCAATGCGAGCTTAGTCAATAACAATCGTACGCTCTGAAACAGAATCAAGCCGATAGCAAGCAAACTAAATAACGCTTGCCAGTGATAGCGCACCAAAATATCTTGCCATGTAAACACTGGGCTCTTATCAAAAGGTGACACCCGCAACTCTTTAAGCAACTCCACTACAGGCGTGTAGTCAGCGGGCACAACAAAACCATGAATACCCATGGTGCCTGTTGCAGCCTTGTTTTCTTCCAACGTAAAAAGAGTCGCGACAACGTGCCTGGCAAGACGCTCATCCACATTAGGCATGGATGAAAAAGCCCACTCTGGATACAGGCGTGTTGAAACCTTTACTGGAAAGTCCGGTAGATTTTGCAGATTGATGACTTTAATCTGCTTCATATCCAGCTTGCCTTCATGCGCCATAGCCTCCAGCACACCGCTTCGTACAAACCCAACATCAGCACGCCCGGCAAGAACCGCATCCACCACTTTATCTTGCGGCATAGTAGTTATCAGCAGTTTGTTATCCCGCCGCAGATTAACCCCAGCTTGTTTTAATGCATACATCTGCATTTGATAACCGCCGAAAGAGTTAACGTTTACAACTGCTATCGTTCTGTTTTTGATGTCAGTTAAAGTGTTGAGATTGGCTTCTGCTGCCCGACTAAAGATAACACCTCCATAGACAGAGATACGCTGACCATCTTCGCTAGAAGCCAATGTTGCAAGTGGTGCAGATAATCCACCCGCATGATTTAGCCGAATATAGTGTGCAGAATTAGTAAGTACGAAGTCTAGCTGACGACTGAGCACCGAAGCCTCCAGTTCAGGAATAGTCAGTGCCTCCATCTCAAAGTCATACTCAGGAATAGCCTGTTTTAGCGCCTTGGCTAATGGTTGCCATTGCGCTTGCGTTTGTGCTTTTGATCGATAAGCAAGCACGCCAATTTTTACTGTTTCAGCACTATAAGCTAAGGTACTGCCCTGCAGTACACTCGCTAAACCAGCCAGCAAAAACAGTAAACGAAAAAATGTAGTCATAGGATTAATGATTAGATGCCAAGTGTTTAATTGGCTATTATCTTTATTAAAAATCGGTGGGTAAAAAATCAGCGTTAATCAATGCCGCCAATGTGTCATTTTTCTTTAAAAGATTAGCCTTTACCATGACATTCGATAGTTTACGTGCCGTGTCACCCAATTTAGGATTCTGGCCAGACAACAAACGAAAATTGTTATCGGCATCAGGTAACAGTAGACCCCTATAAGCCTCTAAAACCCCAGAAGCAGGCAAACCTAAATGAGTTGCCATACGGTAAGCAGTATCTTGTGGATTATGAGTCAAATGCGCCAATGCCCGAAAGTGTGCAGAAATTAAATGGCGTAAAGCACTCACATGACCATGATCCAGCTTATCGCTACGCATCACTAGCACATCAACAATGGTATTGGGTATTTGCCGACTGTCAAATATTTTTACTGCATGCTGCGCTAAAAGCTGGCTTGCAACCGGCTCATAAGTAATGGCTGCATCAACCTGATTGCGAGCCCATGCATCAACTTGATTATCAACCGGCACTTTCACCAGTGTCACATCTTGCTTGGTCAGCCCTGCTTGCTGCAAAATCTCCGACAACATCACCTCACCCACGGAGCTTTCCTCAACGCCAATACGCTTACCTCGAAGATCACTGAGGTTTTTGATGTTTGGTTTAACAACCAGCATATCAGCACCGGCAGACACATTAAAAACCATCACAACAGAAAGAGGTAAGCCCGTCACACGCGCTTTTAACACTTCATCCAGCGTAAGCGCGGCACCGTCAACCTCGCCATCAGCCAATGCCTTTAAAGATGCGGCAACCGACTTTGTTTCGACCAAGCGCACCTGATCTTTATTCAGCCAACCTTCATTACGCGCCATAAACATAGGTTCATACCCAAGCCAAACATTCGCAGCGATGCTAATTGGCTTATTATTTGCCAGCCAAAAATAGCCAGATAATATGCATACAAATGCAAGTGCGCTTAAAGTGGCAATCAACCAATGACGACTACGAATATTGAAGTCTTGCATAAAATTTTTATTGATAAGTTTTCTTGATACTACCATGCAAGCGCGGCATTTGTTCGCGCCCCTCGACGTCTACTATAAAAAGTAGTTTATTGGGGCATTTTCCCGGCGAATTCGTTGTTTAAATCAAACAAATTATCCTAAACTCGCCGTCTCGAGCTCGTCATTTAAGTCTTACTACCCAACCATTGCCTACGCCAAAAAATCATGACCATGACAAGCGCAATAAGAACCATCAAACCCATTGCCCACCAGAATCCATCTTTGTCAGCTAGCCAAGGCATTTCATGAAAGTTCATACCAAAAATGCCTGCAATTAACGTGGCTGGCATAAACAGCATGGCAACAACAGTTAACGCCCGCACCTCCAGATTTACGCGGTTACTGACGCTTGCCATATAAATATCCATCATGCCACTAAGTGAATCTCGAATTGACTCGAGCGACTCAATAAAATTAATCGTGTGGTCATACACATCACGCAGATAAGGCATAGTGGCTGGCTTGAAAAAATCATTTTCATTACGCGCTAAACTATTAATCACTTCGCGCAACGGCCACACGGCACGGCGTAATTCAATACTCACATGCTTGAGTTGATGAATACTATACAACTCCGTGTTCGTAGGACTGTGTAACAGCAATTCCTCAAGCGCCTCACTCGCATCACTGACCTCTTCGAGAACTTTGAAGTATTGATCGACAATACTATCGAGCAATGAATAAGCCAGATAATCGACGCCCAGTTCACGAATATGTGCACGACTGGCACGCAGACGCTCTCGTATTGGCTCAAAAATACCCGTTGGCCGCTCTTGAAACGTCAGCAAAAAATTACGTCCCAACACAAGACTAATTTGCTCGGAACTCACCGACATGCTTGCTTCGTGATAATAAAAACTACGCGCCTCTAAAAAAACATACGCATCAAACTCATCAATTTTAGGACGCTGTTCAGTATTGAGAATATCTTCTTGTACTAATGGGTGTAAATGAAACAAATCACCTATTTTTTTAATGAGTGCCGCATCATGCACACCATGAATATTAAGCCAGAGCTTTTTACCTGTACTGTCATAGTCATCCAGTTTGAGCATGGTAAGTTCATCATTACTCAGCTTACGTTCGCTTAAATCTACAGCATCGTACTCGATCATACTGATGATCGGACTATCCAGTTTGATATCGCCAATATGCACAAGCGATCCTGGTGGCATACCAATTTTTTTCGTGTGAACCTTTTTGTGTTTATGCATAATTTAACATCACAATCTATTAAGTTTAGAGTTACTCAGCACGCAAGGCTTCAATCGGATCCAGTCGTGAAGCACTCCTTGCAGGTAGCACACCTGCCAGCAGACCTATGGTAGCAGACATCGCCAGAGCACCTAACGCAAAGCTCCATGGCGTATGTACCGGCAATGTCGGCAATGCAAAGCGAATGAGTTGTGCCAATCCTAGCCCTAGCAACAAACCCATGACGCCTCCCAATGAAGCCAATATAACGGATTCACTCAGAAACAAACTCAGAATAGTGCTTCGACGCGCTCCTAGCGCAACCAGCAAGCCAATCTCATTAGTACGCTCAGTCACAGAAATAGTCATAATGGTGACAATGCCCACACCACCTACCAATAACGAAATACCACCCAGCGCGCCAACTGCCATGGTGAGAATATTAAGAATATTCGACAGTGTTTTGAGCATATCTTCCTGCGTAGTCACGGTAAAATCCTCATGCCCATGCCTCAATTTTAGCTGTGCCTTTACTGCCGCGGCCACACTGGAGGAAGGCACCCCCTCTTCATAAGTCACGTCAATCTCCATCAGCCCTTCACGGTTGTAAATCTCTAAAGCACGTTCGGTAGGAATAAACGCCGTATCATCCAGATCAATACCAAGAAACTGGCCTTTAGGCACCAACACGCCAATCACACGAAAATGAAATCCGCCAATACGTACTCTTGCGCCAAGTGGATTTGCGTTCCCAAACAACTCATCCCGCAACTTACTGCCCAAAACCACAAAAGCACGCGAACTCCCAGCCCCTTCCCGTGGCAAGAAACTCCCAATATGCACAGTAGAACTAAATACACGCGTAAAGTCTGCATCTACGCCATAAATGGTAGAGCGCCGTAAACGACCATTCGCCTCGACTTCAGAGTTACCCCATACTATAGGTGTAGAGCCCGTGACATGCGGTAATTTTTTCAGTGATGCGGCATCTTCTAATGTTAGCAGTCTGGAAGTAGTCGGAATACCTGATGGTGGCTGACCGCCTGTTTTCACCTTACCAGGAGAAACACCAATCACGTTAGTACCAAATTGCGTAAATTCTGCCAGCACAAAACGATGTACCCCCTCACCAATAGAGGTGAGCAGAATGACGGCAGTAATGCCTACGGCAATACCCAGCAACGTAAGAAAGCTCCGCATACGGTGTGCGGTAATGGCTTGTAACGCAAATCTGGTTGAATCCGCTATCAGCATCAGTCTTGATTACCGTTTAGATAACGCTTGTATCGGGTCAAGTTGCGCGGCGCGGCGCGCAGGCATGACCCCGAAAACAAGTCCGGAAACCAGCGACGTACCCAAGCCAGCCAGCACAGCCCATAGCGGCGGGTAAGCGGGGAAAGTCGGGTATATATGCCGCAGCAATGCGGCACCTAAATAACCCAAGCCTGTGCCAAGCAAACCGCCACTAAGCGACAGCAGTAGCGCTTCTGCCATGAATAACTGACGTACTGCCGATGAAGTAGCACCTAAGGCCTTAAGCAAGCCAACCTCTGCTGTGCGCTGTGTAACAGAAACCAGCATTACATTCATCACCAATATGCCAGCTACAGCCAAGCTAATCGCAGCAATTCCAGCCACACCCAGCGTGAGTACATTCAATATTTTATCGAAGGTTTTAAGCACAGCGTCCTGTGTGATCACCGTAACGTCTTCTTCACCCTCATGACGCTGAGTAAGCATTTTCAGCACACGCACTTTAACTTCGCCAATCTGCTCACGGCTGCGCGCTTCAACCAAAATACGGAATAATGTATTAGTGTTGAGCATCGCTTGTGCAGTCGCCACGGGCACAATCAACAACTCATCGGTTGTCATCCCCAGCCCCTGCCCACCCTCGCTCAGCACGCCGACCACACGCAAACGCCTATCACCGATGCGCACTGTTTTACCCAACGGATTTTCTGAGCCAAAAATATCCCGTCGAATCACAGCGCCCAGCACCACCTCAGCACCGCCATTACCTAAATCCCCTTTAGACAGAAATCGCCCAAGCGCTACTTTTTGTTGACGTACTTTGATGTACTCATCATTTGTCCCTAGCAACATAGCCTCGCGCAATTTACCGGCAGCGTTAATTTCAGTCGTCGCAACCAAAATCGGCGCAACACGCTCTACGCCAGTAAGCCTAAGCAAGGCCGAAGCATCATTCACGGTTAAATCTCTAGGCGTACTGGTAATGAGATTCGCCGGATTAAAACCGCGGGTTTCCGAACGACCTGGCAGCACAATCACCAGATTGCTGCCGATTGAAGAAAACTCATCCACTACATAACGCCGTGCACCGTCACCTAGTGCAGTCAAAATAACCACTGCCGCCACACCAATCGACATTGCCAGCATCAATAAACCAGTGCGCAATGGTGTACCCGTTGCAGCATCACTCGCATACCGTAATGTGTCGGTGAGTTTCATATACGCTTAAGGCAATGTAATCGGCGCGTTCATAGTGTCACTCACGATATTGCCGTCTTCCATTTTAATTTGACGCCTTGCGCGCGCACCTAATGCAGGGTCATGCGTCACGATAACAAGCGTAGTGCCTTGCGCATTGAGGGCTTCCAGTAAGCGCACCACCTCTTCACCGGTAACACGATCAAGGTTACCTGTAGGCTCATCGGCAAGCAGCACGGCTGGGCGCTGCACCGTAGCTCTAGCAATCGCCACGCGCTGCCTCTGCCCGCCGGACAACTCATTGGGGCGGTGTTGCGCGCGGTCGGTCAAACCGTATTCTTTAAGCGCCTGCGCTACACGTTTGGCTCGCTCGTCAGCAGAAACGCCAGCTAATGTTAGCGGCAATTCAATATTCGCAGCAGCAGTTAAACGTGGCACAAGATGAAAACTCTGAAAAATAAACCCGATCCGTTCACTACGCACTTTTGCCAACTCATCCGGATTAAGCGTGGTCACATCACGACCTTCTAGATGATAAGTACCAATATCAGGCCTATCCAGCAAACCAAGTAAATTAAGGAGTGTAGATTTACCAGAACCAGAAGGACCCATCACGGCAATATATTCGCCGGGCGAAACATGAAGGTCTACATTACGCAAAGCGTGAACTTGACTATCACCAAGCGCAAAAGTACGTGAGATACCACGCAGTGTTATCAGGCTTTGGTTAACGTCTGACATTAAGTAAGCAACCTTATTTTACTTTGGCTGATTCTGTATCAGCTTCAGGTTTCACCAGAACGCCTGCTTTTACACCCTCACGCTCTAACGAAGCCACTACGCGGTCGCCTTGTTTTAAGCCATCAAGCACTTCGGTGTATTCCCAATTAGTAATACCCGTCTTGATGGTGCGCTGCTCTAGCTTCTTGGTATCAGGCATGTAAACCAGCACCTTGGTACCATCCTGTAATGTAGAGGTCGGGATACGCAACACATTGTCATGGCTATTTAATACAATTTCCACATCCGCGCTGTAGCCTACCAGTAAGGGTTGTTGACGACCAACATTACCCTTAAAGTCATCAAGTGACACCTCCACATCCACAGTTCGCGCCTGCTTCTCAACCGCCACTACATAAGGTGCAACACGTTTAACATGCCCCAGTAACGATTGCCCCGGCAGCGCATCTAAAGTAACTCTGGCAACCTGCCCAACGCGAATCTTGGGTGCATCTACTTCATCCATCGGCGCTTTAATATACAGGCAAGAGTCGTCAATCAAATCAATCGCTGGTGGCATTAATATTCCCGGAGGTGAAGGCGTTGTATATTCACCTAGTTCCCCCACAATGTCCGCCACAACACCATCAAATGGTGCAACAAGAATGGTACGGTTTTTCTCCACGTTGGTCACATTGACTCGTGCCCGTGCCTGTACCACATCTGCCCGAGCAGCTTCGCATGATGCACGTCTGGACTTAGCTTCGTAACGTGCTTTTTCCTCACCATCAACTGAAATAAAACCACGAACTCGCAACTTAGCCATACGCTCAGCTTCTCGCTCCGCATTATCCGCTAATGCACAGACCTCGCCGATGTGCTTTTGGCTGCTGACCACTTGCGTTTGCGCCAAGGTACTCTGTGCCTGTTGATCTTCATTCCACAACCTAAGCAGCACCTGTCCTTTTTTAACATGGTCACCTTTTTTTACACCCAGAAAAGCAATTCGCCCGCCACTGATCGGTGACAACCGGGTGCGCTGGCAGGCCTCTACACTGCCTGCTCGCGTATTTGCTACACTAGATTCAACCTTACCGCGCGCCACTTCAACCAATGCCACAGCAATCGGCTGTGAACGATTAAACCACCAGAATGTAGCAGCAACAGCTGCAATAATAGAGAAAATAATGAGAATGCGGCGCATAGAGTTTAAGTAGCATCCAATGTATGATATGACGATTGTCAGACTAATACATTCACCGCCATTACTCAAGGTTTGGATTCATTTAAAAGACTCCGCGATAGCGGCTAAATAGAACGGCAAAACAACACTATGGATACACTCAGTCACGCACTTTGGGGATACGGCCTATTTGGCTACAAACGTCACACTTGGCTAGCACTCGCATTTGGCGCCTTGCCAGACTTATGCTCATTCGGCGCATATATGCTACTGCGCCTCATGGATGGTAACTTTCACTCAGGGCCACCGCCACTCGCCAGTATGCCAGGCTGGCTATTTATTTCATATGACATCTGGCACAGCTTTGTGATTTGCATACCAGTGATTGCACTTGTCGCACTATGGCGTCGTGATATTGCTTTCGCCATGCTGGGCTGGCCATTTCATATCGTGCTGGACTTCCCTTTCCACAGCTTAAGGTATTTTCCAACACCAATATTCTGGCCAATTTCAGACTTCACCATTGATGGCATTCCATGGTCTAACCCCAAAATATGGCTACCAAATGTGGCTGGGCTGATTGTTTTATTTGCCTATCGTCAACGTAAAAAACGGCAACAACTTATAGCGAAGCCTTAACCGCCGCACCCGTTACAAAAAACTCACCACCAGCAACATGGTGTAGGGTACGCAAATCATCATGCCCCTCAAAATGCCAGTGACCCGCGGAAAACACGCGTTCATCTGCATAAGCGGCAACTACTTTGGCAATAAATAAGTCGTAAGTATTTTGATTATACGGCTCAGGAATAATCCGACACTCCAGCCACGCCACGCAACCTTTAAGCAAAGGCGCATCAATTTCTTTTGCGGTAAAAGTTTCCAAGCCAAACTGCGCGAATTTATCGGTATCTTCCAGGTCGCGCCCAGAAGTCGTACCCACTTTGCGCACAACATCAAGCTGCGCCACGCAAGGCACGTTGATGGCAAACGTACCAGAAGCCTCAATCAACTCGCGGGTATAAGTGCTTTTATCAATCACTACGGTGATTCTAGGTGGATCAAAATCCAGCGGTGTCACCCAAGCCGCTGCCATGATGTTTTGCTTGCCGTTGTGGCGAGAGGAAACGAGGATTGTGGGGCCGTGGTTTAGGAGGCGGTATGCTTTATTTAGTTGCACATGAGAATACATGGACTTTACCTCTTGCTAGCAGATAGTTTTTTCTTACCATCTACAAAAACAATTTCAGATACTGGCCTTCCTTCTTTCACAAAATTGTTTTTTATTGCTAGAATTTTTTCGTCTTTTTTACCCATTTTACCTACGTCGATTACCAAATAAATTGCACGAGTAGTTTCTTCGGCACCCTTATATATCTCAAGCTGTGTATCGTACCCACTAACAACATTAGGGTTTGTAGAAAGTTTAATTTCTACCAAGACACGCGTATCATAAGATGTCGAGAACTTGAAATCTACAGGACCACCACCAGAGTCTGCTTCAGGTGTAATATCCACATTATTTGCTTTGCAATAAGAATCGGCTACAGCAAAAAAAATCCTTTGAGCTGAACTTTCGTGTCTTGGTTTAGTATCAGCCCAAAGCTCCTTCCATAAACCTTTTTGTTCTACCAGCCTTGCAAATTGCTGAACAATAATCTGAACCACTTTAAAGACGTCATCAATACTTGGAGTAGCTTTTAAAGAAAATGTTAAAGGATGCTCATTGGCAACTTTTTCAAGAACTCTTGTCCATGCTACCTGCCCAGCTCTATCCTTTTCTAAATTATATGGCTTACCATCTACACTATGAAGTGCATTCAATAGAGTCGAAAATGCTTCTGAACTTGATAAAGCGGCTTCTTTCAGTTTTTGTTTATCCCTACGCGACGTAGATTTCCATATTTCCGCAATATGCGAATTCACAGAATTTCTTATGACTTTACTCTTATGTGCCGCATCACTCACGCCACTCCAGTCGAGTGCGACAGGTAGTTCTCCTAGAATGTCCGTTGGCACGAGAATTATTGGTGAGGTTTTTGTTTCTAATGGGTTTTGTGGCAACTCAGCACAAATTCCATTAATTTCAAATTTCTTTAAAGGAATTTGAAATTTCTTGAAGAGATTTTGATTGAAATTTATTAAATCTTGAATGATGATATTTGTTGCCATATCACTTATTCGGTCAGGCCCTATTCCTTCTTCAAACAATGCTAGAGCCATAAACAAGTCTGGGTCAGTAATTCCTAGGTCGACTATTTCTTTTGCCGTTGCAAGCACTTGTTTACGTAATTTAGCACCCCAAGCGCTGCCGTGTATAGATGAAGCACCATAACCTAAACACGTACCTTGAATTTCAGGAAAATCAAAAAAACGATATGCATTTCGCCATGGCACATCATTTTCACTCTTCGAGGCAGCTAATAATTTTATTAAAGTACTAAATCGATTGCGATAGCTTGCTACTGCACCAGTACTAATTTCAATATGTTTACTTTTTTCAAATAAAAGTGGGTCAATAAATAGCCTAGTATCTGCATTTAAAACTGGATTTAAAACACCTAAATCATGCAAAGTGTCTGGATTAACATTAAATTGTTTAGAAAAAAGTGCAGGGTTTTTTATTTTTGCCATATAGCTTCTTTCTAAACTTATCGAGTAAATCAAAAAATCATTGCTTTAGCTTAAATAAATATCAGCACCCAAAGTTATTTTTGCCAAGCATCTTTCAAAGTCACCGTTCTATTAAACACCGGCTTACCTGCCACGCTGTCTTTTTTATCCGCCACAAAGTAACCATGGCGTTCAAATTGGAAGCTGTCTTCAGGTTTAGCGTCTTTTAAGCTTGGCTCTAGTTGTGCGGTAATGACGGTGACTGAATTTGGGTTGAGGTCATTTAAGAAATCTCTATCGTGCCCATCTTCTGTTTGACCTTCGCCCGGATGCGCTTCTTTGAACAATCTGTCGTATAAGCGCACTTCGCATTCGTAAGCGTGTTGAGCAGAAACCCAGTGAATATTGCCCTTCACTTTTACGCTATCTGAACCCGGTGTGCCTGATTTGGTATCTGGCAGATATTCACAATGCACCACGGTGACGTTACCGTTTGCATCTTTTTCACAGCCTGTGCATTTCACCACATAGCCGTAACGCAAGCGCACCATGCCTTCTGGTGTGAGGCGGAAATAGCCTTTACTTGGTACTTCCATAAAGTCTTCGCGTTCTATCCATAGTTCACGAGTGAGCGGCACAACACGTTTGCCAAGTTCTGGTTTTAGCGGATGGTTTGGCGCAAAACAATCCTCTACCTGACCTTCAGGGTAGTTATCAATCACCAGTTTAATTGGGTCTAACACGGCAATGCGGCGTTCAGCATTAATGTTAAGCACTTCGCGCATACAGTCTTCAAAGGTTGAATAATCAATCCACGAATCTGCTTTGCTTACACCGATGCGGTCAGTAAATAGCTTGAAACCTTCTGCCACATAGCCACGACGGCGCGCGCCTGCTAGCGTTGGCAGGCGTGGGTCATCCCAGCCACTGACGTGTTTTTCTTCGACCAATTGTATGAGTTTACGTTTTGATAGCACCACATAAGTGAGGTTGAGTCGCGCGAATTCATATTGTTTTGGTAGTGGATGCGCTAACAAGCCCGCCTCTGCAAGGCGCTCTAATAGCCAATCGTAGAATGGACGTTGGTCTTCAAACTCCAGCGTACAAATTGAGTGCGTGACTTGCTCCAGCGCATCTTCAATCGGGTGCGCAAAAGTGTACATCGGGTAGATGCACCATTTATCGCCAGTGTTGTGGTGATGTGCACGGCGTACACGGTAAATGGCTGGGTCACGTAAGTTGATGTTAGGCGATGCCATGTCGATTTTGGCGCGCAATATCAAGCTGCCATCCGCATGCTTTCCATCGCGCATTTCGCGGAAAAGAGCAAGATTCTCTGCTACGGTGCGATCACGCCATGGTGAATTCTTACCAGCTTCAGTCAGCGTGCCGCGGTTAATGCGCATTTCTTCTGCGGTTTGGCTATCTACATAAGCATGACCGTTTTCAATGAGCGCCTCAGCTGCGCGGTACATAAAGTCAAAATAGTTGCTGGCGAAATACAAATTGCTTTCGCCATTCTTTTCCCAACCAAATCCCAGCCATTTCACAGAATCGGTAATGCTATCAACGTATTCTTGACTTTCTTTTTCTGGGTTGGTGTCATCAAAGCGCATGTGACACACACCATTGTAATCACGTGCTAGGCCAAAATTCAGAAAAATACTTTTAGCATGACCAATGTGCAAGTAACCATTGGGTTCAGGTGGAAAGCGCGTGCGAATCTTGGCTGGATCCGGCTGACCCGCAGCCTGATGTGCAGCATCGCCTGGGCTACCTGCCCACTTGCGATTTTTATAGACGCCTTGCTCGATATCTTTTTCCACGACTGCGCGAATAAAGTTAGAGGCAGCTACTGGTGCAGATTGATGATTTGGTGTTTTTGCAGATGACATAATTTAAGCTCACTATATTTTCCGCTATTTTACACGCTTGAGACCAAGCTGCGATTGATTCATAGCATGCAAATGCCACTCATATACAGAAATGCGTGTTATAAATAACAGTTGTTATTAAATTTTCACAACATTTAACTTAACATTTTGGCTACAAACCGTTTATCATCAAAAAATACCATTCGTCAGAAATCATTTGCGACACTTTTGTAAAGAAACTAGCATGCTATTAATATGTAAAAGGGCAAACCTGACTGAAAAGCGGGGACGCAAAGCCACCGGTCTAAAGGAGATATCCTATGACAGCGGAGCTGCCGAAATAAGCTCAGCGTCAACGAGCATAATGGATTGCCCTTGTTTTTAATTGCAAAGGAGCAATCCATGGAACAGACAACGGAATCTCACTATATTTCACCTGATGATTTACGCATCGGTCACTACGTTCACTTAGATTTAGGATGGATGGAACATCCCTTCACTTTCAGTAACTTTCAAATCAAAAACGAAGAGCAAATCGCCAAGATTCGCGGGCTCAAACTCAAAAAAATTCGCTACAACCCTCTACGCAGCAAAGTGGCTTATGAATTTCCAAAAACCATTCAAGAGGACTGGTCACCTAAAACTGCACCACTATCACCAAGCCCATTACAACGCTCAGAGCGGCTTAAACAATTAAATAATGCAAGAATCAATTGCGAAAAAGAGTTTGCCAAAAACGCAAATGCAACACGCGAAGCCATTCGTATTCTTATACATCATCCAGAGCATGCAACTAAATTAGCTGAAAATGTGGTGAATGAAATGGTGAACTCCATTATCACTGAGAGTGATGTTGCTCTACATGCTATCAACAATAACATTTCTGGTTATTCAAACCATGCACTCAACGTTGCCGTTCTAGGATTAATGCTAGTAAAATCACTGAATCTTAAAGAAGATGACGCAACAACGCTTGGTTTAGCATCCATTTTCCATGATGTAGGAAAGTCAGATAACCACCTGAACAAATCCTATGTAGACTTACATTGCGAGGCTGGCGCACGTATTGCGCTACGTTCAGGCCTCTCAGAACGTATTTCAAAAATCATTTTTCAACATCATGAGTACGCAGACGGCTCCGGCTATCCAATGCACCTCACCAGTGACAAAATAGACGGTTTAGCTCACATACTATTACTCGTAAATCACTACGATAATCTTTGTAATCCAGACAATGCTGCTGAAGGGATGACGCCTTATGAAGCACTACAACATATGTATGTTTATCAGGCTCAGAAATTTGATTTGGTATTATTAAAACGCTTAATCAAACTACTTGGCGTTTACCCATCAGGCAGCGTAGTACAACTCTCCAATGACACCTATGGCGTTGTTACAACAGTCAACTCAGATAAGCCATTACAACCATTAGTAATGATCTATTCAGCTGAAGTTGCACGCGAAACACCAGTAGTGATTGATCTGAGCGAAGAAATAGATATTTCAATTAAACAATGCATCAATCCAAGCAAGCTGCCACCAGAAGTATTCAACTACCTTAAACCAAGTAAACGCATCTGCTATTATTTCCTTAAAGAAGATAAAACTAAAGATGCCAAAGCAACTTTTGATAAGACAATCGTTGACAAAAACACGCAGCAAGACCATGAGTATGACCCAAAAATCACGGCAAAATCTTAGAAAACTAAAGGTGCATTCAAGAATATGAGTACTGACAACCAGCTGCATTTACTCCGTTAGGCACAGCCTGTAAGCAATTCATTTGAGTGACAGTCAACTTAATAGGCAAGCTCCCAGCGCCTTATAGTTGCCAGATAGAAGAGTTTTGACTTTTAGCGTTACCCTCAGCAAGCATTTACGATAAAATCACAGCATAACTCCAAGACAGTTCTATCTACTCACTTTAATTCTGCATAAGCAACTGCGATGACCCAAGAACACTCACAAACTAATGCACAAAGTACGCTAGACACATTATTGCTGCGTATACGAAATAAAAGTGACTTTCCAGCCCTTTCCACCACCATTAGCGAAATCAACCGAGTAGTTGACGATGACGCTGCCAATAACACCCTTCTAGCACAAAGCATATTGCATGACTTTGCACTGACAAACAAACTATTAAAACTGGTAAATACCGTCACTTACGGTCAATTTGGCGGTCAGATTAATACGATTTCAAAAGCGGTGGTAATTCTTGGTTTTGAAACAGTACGCAACGTTGCTATGACGCTGATCTTAATGGATTTCCTTCAAAACAAAGCACAAGCAGCTCAGCTTAAGGATGATGTGCTAGCAACCTTTTTTACTGGAATTATATCCGCTCATTTTTCAGTAGAGAATCAAACCAAGAATGCTGAAGAAACCATGATCTGTTCTATGTTCTTGAATCTGGGCAAACTATTGGCAAGCTTTTACTTTTTTGAAGAAAGCCAGCAAATCTCACAGATGATTGAACAAGGACAGTCTGAAAATGATGCTTCAATACAAATCCTTGGCATTAGTTACAGTGAACTCGGCATTGGCATTGCTAAAAGCTGGAATTTTCCACCGCGCTTAATTGCTGGCATGCGTAAATTAGCTGGCGATAGTATTGCCAAACCAAAAAATGAACTAGAGTCATTATCAGTCACAGTAAATCTCGCGCATGATTTATGCGATATCGCCAGCAATGGCAATGTTGTTGATAAACCTGCTGCGCTCAGAAAGTTAGCAAAACGCTATGAGAATGCTATTAATATTTCTGACCACCAGCTCCGTGCAGCAATGGACAAAGGTTTGGAAGAGCTCAACACTCGCGCCAGAATCGTTGGCATCAACCTCTCACAAAGTGCAATGATGAAGCGCATCAACACTTGGGCTGGGGTCAAGACTGGGGGAATGCAAGAAAAGAAGCATAAGGACAATACTGACGCCTTATCTGGCATTACGCAGTTAGTCTTAGAAGCAGATGAATCTGCGCAAGAAAACGGCAATGAGCAAATTAAAATCGACCCAGAAGCTATGCTGACGCAAGGTATTCAGGAAATCACCAACACGCTCGTAGAAGAACATCAATTGAATGATGTGATGCAAATGGTACTAGAAACAATGCACCGCAGCATGGGATTTAACAGAACGTTATTGCTTGTGCGTGATGTTAAGACCAATCAAATGTTGACACGCTTTGGTTTTGGTCAAGACATAGATGCTGTACTTCCAAAATTCCGCTTCCCACTAGACTTCACCGCTGACGTGTTTCATCTTGCTCTAAGTAAGGGTGCAGATCTTTTGATTGAAGATATTTCTGCGGAAAATATTGTCAATAAAATCCCTGCTTGGTATAAAAAAATAGTCTCTTCACAAAGCTTTATTCTCTTACCCATCATAGTTAACGCCAAGCCCGTAGGCATTTTTTATGCTGATATGGAACAGGCGCACACGATGCAGATTTCGCCTAAGCAGCTCTCACTATTACGCACTTTACGCAATCAGTCTGTACTTGCCATCAAACAAAAAAATTAAACACTAAAACTCTCATTACAGAAACGTATGAAGTGCCCATCACCATTTTTATATTGCGATAATGGCTTATTGCAATGCTAAACTTACTGCAGACATGAACGCACTCACCTTTCCCATTCTCAGACTACTCACCGATGGAAAATTTCACTCTGGTGAAGCCATTGCGCAGCACTTTAATGTTTCTCGCGCCACTATCTGGAATGCACTAAAAGACGCTGAAACACTTGGTATTGAGATTTTTTCTGTGCGCGGGCGCGGCTACAAACTACCTCAAGCCGTTACGCTATTAGATGAAACCGCCATATTTAACGCAATGGGGGAAATGCAGTCATGTCTAAAGTTAGAAATACATGACCATTTGGAATCCACCAATTCCTACTTAATGCAGAAACTGAGTAACGGACAGACGCATGCAAGTTGTGTGGCAGCCAATCTACAAACCAAAGGCCGTGGCAGGCGTGGCCGCCATTGGCAAGCAAGCTTAGGTGCCAGCTTAACATTCTCGTTACTGTGGCGCTTTCAATGCGGTGCTTCAGCATTATCGGGCTTGAGTTTAGCGGTAGGCGTTGCGCTTATGCGCACCTTACATACCTTTGACATCACTCAAGCACAACTTAAATGGCCAAACGACGTGCTCATTAAACGTGAGAAATTAGCCGGTATTTTGATTGAGTTACAGGGTGATATGGATGGCCCTAGCAATGCTGTGATCGGTGTAGGTATCAACTTAAACTTACCTTCCAGCATCAAACAGCAAATTGACCAGCCTACCACTGATTTGGCCAGCGTAACAACTCAAGCCATTGATCCTAACGAATTGCTTGGTACATTGCTTAAGCATCTCACAAATGTGCTGCGTGATTTTGAAAAACATGGGTTTAACGATTTACGCAATGAATGGACGCAACATCACACCTACCACCAACAGCAAGTTCGAATGCTGATGCCTGATGGTCGTGAAGTGCTTGGAGTTGTGCAAGGCATTGCAGAAGATGGTGTTTTACTGGTTGAAACTGATAATGGCTTGCAACGCTTCACTTCCGGTGAGATTAGCCTGCGTAGCATTTAAACCACTTAGGCTAATCTCACCACTTCCATTAATAATTCAAAGTCAAACCAACATTCACAGAGCGACCCATGCCAGGCAATGCACCGAGAGCACCCGTACTACCCGCAGCTTTCCACGTTGCATAGTTAACGCCGCCAAGTGGTAGTTCGTAGTATTTATCGAACAGGTTATTTGCCGCGATATCAAAACGTGCATTCTTCCACTGATAACTACTGCGTACATTCACCAAACCATAACCAGCCGTTTTAGGCTCTAAACGTACATCATCAACACGTGTTTTGTTGTCGACAAGTTGAAGTTCAACTGCATTCTCCCATGCACCTTTGTTTTGCTCAAGTGCTAAGCGGGTTTGGAGTGGCATGATGTGATATAAATCTTGCCCACCATTGACTTGCTCACCGCCTGTCCAACTTAGATTACCTACCAGACGACCTTGACCAAAAGCCCCCCCACTCCACAATGCAGCTTTCCATGTAGCTTCAACACCATAAATCTGCGCATCTTGGTTAGTAAATTGCAATAATGGACGCGAGCCTAACATCATTCCAGAAGTACCGATTTTATTGGCTCCGATATAATCTTGAATATAGCTGTAATAAGGCGTCAAGGTAAATTTCCAATCCTTCTTATTTGCATCATGCCAGTCAAACGTCGCACTCAATGTATTCGCTGTTTCAGGCTTCAGGTCAATATCTCCAACATAACCATTCACATCACCAAACCAGCCAATCATCGCCATCGCCATATCTCCGCGACCCCATGTGTAGCGCTCGTAGAGGCTAGGTGAACGTGTTTTACGTGTATAACCAAACTCAACCGTATTGGTTTTGCTGCCTTCATATTTAGCCGTGGCAGTCAGGTCTACGTGATTGTCGCTCTTAGCATGCCCACGTTGGTTAAATGCGGTTGCGGCATTGGTATCAGCAACATTCATCATCACACCCGTCATGCCTACGCCACCATAAGACTGCACATTGCCAGTATTCATTTTCACATAGTCATCACGAATACCCAGCATGGTTGACCACTCCTGAGACCACTTCGACTCAACTTCTGCAAACACACCAAAACGATCACGTGTGCCATTATTAATATTAATATATGTTCTTGGTCCCATCATGCTACTGCCAGCAACAGGTGGCCAGTAATCATCTAAAGTTTGACGCTGGTAATCGTTACCGACTCGCAACAAATTCGTTTGGGATAGAGGCAGATCCAACTTGATTGAATATCCATAATCCTTACCATCGGTATTCATCGGCATCTGGCCTGTTTTCTCTGCCGAGAAAAATCCCATTTCATGTGTCACCTTTTGCCAGAAAATACTGGTATCAAGCTTACCCCAGTTAAACTGATACTTATAATTTACATTAATGGAATCAGAGTTATTCCCTGTCATATCCATACGCTGATTAGCATAACCTTGATACAAAATATCTTGATGACCAATTTTAACGGTTAAATCTTGTACATCACCTTTAACACCAAAAGTCACATTCTGATAGCGACGGTCAAACTGCGTTGAATTCACCCGATTACCATGACCATCTTCATAACTTTGCGCACGGTCTACGCCACCAGAAAAACCGATACTCATATTTTGATTCGCTGCACTGGCTTTAACATTGGCACTCAAGCCATTATTGTTACTGCGATAAAATGTAGAGGCGCTGCCATCAATCAACAAATGGTCAGTATCATGCGCAAAATTTGGAGCTGGAGAACTCACATTAATCGTACCGGCAATACTGTCGCCGCCCATACTCACTGGCGTGATACCAGCAAAAACGTCTATATGACTCACATTACCTGGTGAAATATAGGATAACGCTGGATTCATATGGTTACCACAAGCCGAAGTGATGCTTGCACCATCAACCGTAAACTTAATACGGTCATCATTCAAACCACGAATTGAAGGCAATGCAGAGATACCACCAGCTTGGTACAAATCGACACTAGGATGAGCCTCTAACATGCCTGCAGTATCACCAGTGTTTAGCGGTTGTGAACTATCATCATATAATCTAGTAGCACTCACATCTACACTAGGTAAGGCCAAATGCTCTGCTGAAGCATTAAGTGGAACAAAACCCAGTAAGCATGGCGCTAAAATACTGGGGCCTAATATACTTGGGACTAAATTACTTGGTGTTAAAATGTTTAAAAAATTAACTTGTTTTTTAAATTTAAAGTGCCGCATCGTTACGTCTCTGTTGATTAGTTTCAACGCGATTTTACAAACTTAGAATAATGCTGGGAATGTGACATGATGCCGCACCCTGCACCACTAGAACATCAACGCCGATTGAGAAAATATGCTATTAACTATAGATGCAGGAAATACCAGAACAAAATGGGCTGTATTTAGTGCTGATGGCGTAATGCAGAATTACGGAGCGTGCCTTAATAATATGCTGACAGCTGCGGATTTGTCTCCATCAACTTTAGGTTATAAGCGCGTAATAATTTCCAACGTAGCTGGCGAGCAACATGCAACATTACTCTCTGAAAAATTATCTGCATTTGCAATACCCGTACAATGGTTGAAAGCCAGTTCAGAAGCCTGTGACGTAATGAATCGCTATGTCCCCCCTGAATCATTAGGATGTGACCGCTGGGCAGCACTCATTTCAGCATGGCACAGCCAACTAGCACCTTGTGTCGTAGTTAATGCGGGTACCGCAGTGACTATTGATGCGCTTAATGTGCAGAACCCACTACCCCATCATAATCACCGTGGTGAGTTTATAGGTGGGTTGATTTTACCTGGACTAATCTTAATGCAGCAGAGCTTGGGGCTTGCCACAGCACAATTAGCAAAAGCCTCACTAGAGGCTAGCGCTACTACTAAAATACACTCAGTAATTTTTGCTAAAAACACATTGGAGGCTATTCAATCTGGCGCACTGCATGCCATTATTGGTGCGATTACATTGATGGCACATGAGTTACACACACTATCGCAACAATCACCTGCCATTATCATAAGTGGTGGCAACGCTAAGGCAATTTATGACAGTCTCGTTGGCCGCGTGACAAACCAAGTATTAATCGTTGATAATCTGGTTTTACAAGGCCTATACCTACTCGAAAATTCTAGGTCTACATATTCTGTACAAAGTGAATTGCAATGAAAAAACTGATTTGGATATTAATACTAATCAATATTGGCTTGCTGATTTATTTCAACATAAACATTATTTTACCAAGTGCCCCGCTAGCCAAACGCTTAGAAATTGAGCCTGAAAAAATAAGCATCCTAACTCAAAAGCAAATCGAGGCTTTACCTAAAAAAAATATCGAATCACCAAAACCAGCGATAGTACCACCCCCCGTAACTACCGCATGTTTTGAATGGGGCACATTTTCAGCATCTAATATAACTAGCGCACAAAATGCAATCAACAGACTTGCATTACAGGCCACAGTTAAAGAACAACCATCATCGCAAGGAAGCCGCTTCTGGGTCTACAAACCACCATTAAAAACGGCACAAGCCGCACAAGCCAAAGCAGCTGAATTAAAAGCATTGGGAATTAATGATTTATTCGTAGTGCAAGAGCCCAAGTGGAAAAACGCAATCTCATTTGGCATTTTTGAAGATGAGCAACTAGCCAATAAGCTACTAAACGAATTGAAAGAAAAAGGCGTGAAAGACGCAACAAAAACACTACGTAATCAAGGAAAAGACCACTCAAGCCTAGTATTCAAGAATATATCAGAAGCTGATGCGACAGAACTTCGCCAGTTAAAACCTGAGTTCCCGGGAGCCGAGTTAAAAGAAGTGAGTTGCCAATAAGCGCCTGTTCTCATTCCAATTTACAGGCTTAATAGGACTACGAGTCAGAGTTATGGAAACAGCTTACCTGGATTCAGGATATTATGATTATCAAAGGTCAGCTTTACCGCCTTCATCAGGTTGATGGTAGCTTCATCAATCTCACGCGTGATAAATGGACGCTTTGCCATACCAACACCGTGCTCACCAGACAATGTACCCTGCAGTGATAACACCAGACTGAACACTTCATCCAGACAGGCATAAGCACGCTTCATTTCTTCCGCATTGTCTGGATTAACCAGCAAGTTAACATGAATATTGCCATTGCCAGCATGACCAAAATTGACGTTTGAAATCTGGTATTGTGCAGCGAGCTTCTCTAAGCCCGTCAACAACTCAGGTAAGTAAGAGACTGGCACAGCAATATCTTCATTGATTTTTTTAGGCGCAATATCTTTTAGCAACGGAGATAAAGCTTTACGTGCCGCCCACAATGCCTTGGTATCTTCGGCTGATTTAGCCTCGATTAGCCCTTCCACTTGGCAAGCTTGTAAAATTGCTTGTGTTGCCTCGACAATCTCTTGCTGAGCACCATCAACCTCTATCATCAAATAGGCACGCGCATTTTCAGGCAACAGATTTTTATGGCGACCACGAATCAAATTGAGCGCACCGTTATCTAGAAATTCCAAAGCACTTGGTGTATATGGCTGTGCCATAATCGCGGCAATCGCATGTGCACAGCTTGCTGTATCCACAAATTCAGCGGTAATGCCGCCAGTATGCTTAGGCAATGGTGTCAGCTTGAGTGTAGCCTCAACGATTACCGCCAAGGTGCCTTCCGAACCAACTAACAATCTGGTTAAATCGTAGCCAACAACACCCTTACTGGTGTAACAGCCAGTTTTAATAATATCGCCGCTACCAGTGACGGCTTTAAGCCCAAGCACATGATCACGAGCAACCCCGTACTTGACTGCATGAGGGCCCGCTGCGCAAGTCGCCAAGTTACCACCAATACTGCAATATGCCGCACTCGAAGGATCTGGCGGCCAAAAGAAACCAACGCCCTTAATCGCATCTTGCAGTTCTTGATTCAAAACACCAGGCTCAACAATTGCCATACGATTATCAGGATCAACGCTGATAATTTTATTCATACGCTCTAATGACAGCGCCACACCACCGACCTCAGGCACACTACCGCCCGCCGTACCAGTGCCACGTCCACGCGGTACTACAGGCACCTTGTATTGATTGCAGAGCTTGATTACGGCCTGTACTTCTTCAATATTCAGAGGAAAAACTACCGCGATAGGTGAATGATAATTGCGGGAATTATCATAAGCATAGGCATAGCAATCGACAGGGTCGGTAAAGACCCTGTCTTGAGGTAATTGCTGGGTTAATTTTGCAAGAAAGTCAGAAGTTGACATTAGCGATTGCTATCTTTTCTTGATGTACAAGTCTGTGATCGTGCCTTCCTTCATTTCAGCAGCGAAGCAAACCGTTTCTGATAATGTTGGATGTGCATGTATCGTCAAACCTAAATCATGTGCATCAGCACCCATTTCAATAGCAAGTACAGCCTCAGCTAGCAACTCACCTGCATTGATACCAACAATGCCAGCACCAATCACACGATGTGTTTCTTTATCAAAGATAAGCTTGGTTGAACCTTCAGTACGTGCGATAGATAGTGCACGGCCACTGGCAGCCCATGGGAACGAGGCTTTTTCAATCGCAATGCCTTTTGCCTTAGCTTCTGTTTCAGTCACGCCTACCCATGCTACTTCAGGGTCTGTATAAGCGACTGACGGAATCACAGATGCAACAAATTCAACCTTCTCACCGGCGATGACTTCAGCAGCTACTTTGCCTTCGTGTGTGGCTTTATGCGCCAGCATAGGCTGACCGACGATGTCGCCAATTGCAAAGATGTGCGGTACATTAGTACGCATTTGTTTATCTACGGCAATAAAACCGTAGTCATCTACCGCAACACCAGCATTCTCGGCACCAATATTTTTACCATTTGGACGGCGACCAATAGAAACCAGTACACGATCATATACTTCCACACCTTTAGGTGCATCCGCATTGCCATTTACGCCTTCAAATGTGACGTGAATACCGTCAGCCTTCGGCACCATGGTTGCAACCTTGGTATTGAGCATAATGCTTTCAAAACGTTTTTCCATACGCTTCTGCAATGGACGTACCAAGTCACGATCACACCCTTGAATTAAGCCATCAGTAAATTCAACCACACTGACTTTAGTACCCAGCGCATCGTACACAGTACCCATTTCTAGGCCGATAATCCCGCCGCCAATTACCAACATACGTTTAGGCACATCGGCTAACGCCAAAGCACCAGTCGAATCCATAATGCGTTCATCGGCTTCTACACCGGGGAATTTAGTGGCTTGTGATCCTGCGGCAATAATCGCATTTTCAAAGCCTACGGTTGTCACTTTACCATCGGCAGCAGTCACTGCAATCTGGTTCGGACTAGTGAATTTACCTACGCCTTGCACTACTGTCACGCCACGTTGTTTTGCCATAGCAGACAATCCAGTAGTAAGCTTGCCAACAACATCATTCGCTTTCCAATTACGCAACTGATCTAAATCCACTTGAGGCGCACCAAAACTCACACCGTGATGGCTAGACTCTTCAGCTTCAGTAATGACTTTCGCAGTGTGTAGCAATGCTTTAGATGGGATGCAGCCTACATTCAAACACACACCACCAAGCGTTGTGTAGCGCTCAATCAAGACAACCTGTTTGCCTAAATCTGAAGCACGGAATGCAGCGGTGTAGCCACCAGGACCACTACCCAACACCACCACTTGCGTGTTGATGTCACTATCGCCTACAACTACTGCAGGTGCAGAGGCAATCACGGGCGCTGCCGTTGGTGCTGGCGCAACCGCTGCTGCGGCAGGCACTTCAACCTTAGCTGGAGCGCTTGTAGCCGCCTCAGCTTCTATCAATAAAATAAGCGTGTCCTTTGCGACTTTATCGCCCACTTTTACTTTAACTTCTTTCACTAGACCAGACTGTGATGATGGGATATCCATAGAGGCTTTGTCAGACTCTACTGTAATCAATGAGTCTTCTTTGGCGATCATATCACCCACTTTCACCAGCACCTCAATGACGTCTACGCTGTCAAAATTACCGATATCAGGGACTAAAACTTCAACTAAATTACTCATGCTCTACCCTTACAGTAACAATCTACGAACATCAGACAACATCATACGCATGTGACTGGTGAAGCGCGCACCATCAGCGCCATCAATCACACGGTGATCATATGACAGTGACATCGGTAGAATCAAACGCGGCTCAAAGGTTTTAGTTTTGGCATCATATACAGGCTGCATTGATGAACGAGAAACACCTAAAATAGCCACTTCCGGGCAATTGATAATCGGAGTGAACATCGTACCGCCAATACCACCCAAACTAGAGATAGTGAAACAACCACCTTGCATCTCCTCTACTTTCAATTTGCGTTCGCGTGCCTTGGCTGAAAGCTCACCCAAATCACGGGCAATATCTAGCACATCTTTTTGATGCACATCGCGCACCACAGGCACAACCAAGCCATCAGGCGTATCGCAGGCAAAACCTACATTGAAGTAATTTTTCAGAATTAAGCTATCGCCATCTGGTGAAAGCGATGCATTGAAATTTGGGTATGCTTTCAACGCATTTACTGAAGCCTTAATCAGGAATGCCAGCATAGTGAGCTTAACACCGCGCTTCTCTGCGTCCGCCTGCATAGACTTACGGAAATCTTCCAAGTCGGTAATATCAGCTTCATCAAACTGAGTCACATGTGGTGCAGTTACCCAGTTACGGTGCAAATTAGCACCAGAAAGCTTTTTGATACGAGACAATGGTTTATTCGAAATTTCACCAAACTGGCTGAAATCAATCACAGGCATCGGCAAGGTAGCAAGGCCGCCAGCAACCGCATTGATATTCTCGCTACGTGGCTTAGCCAACTCACCCTTCACATAGGCTTGCACATCCTGCTGTAAAATGCGATTTTTTAACCCTGTAGCCTGCACAAAAGCCAAATTAACGCCTAACTCACGTGCAAATTTACGAATTGATGGGCTTGCATGTGAAAGTTTACCTGTAGCCACAATAGCACTCGCACCTACTGGAGCAGGTTGATGCGCTGGTGCGATTGGTTTTGGAGGCTCTGGTGCTGGTCTTGTTGGCTCAGGAACTGCTACCGTAGCAACCACTGCTTGTACTGCCACTGGCGCAGCCTTAGCTGCTTCTACAGGCTTAGTATCAACATCGCTAACATCCATCGTTAAAATCAAAGTACCTTGTGCAGCTTTATCGCCCACTTTCACTTTAACTTCTTTCACAACACCAGAAACCGGTGAAGGAATATCCATAGAAGCTTTGTCAGACTCAACCGTCATTAATGAGTCTTCAGCCGTCACGGTATCACCCGCTTTAACTAAAACATCAATCACATCCACACTATCAAAGTTGCCGATATCGGGGACGACTACATCTTGAATTGCCATCTTTTCGTCTCCTTAAACTGTGGTCGGGTTAGGCTTATTAGCGTCTAACTTGTATTTTTTAACGGCTTCAGCAGCTTTACTTGCTGGCAACTTACCTTCATCGGCCAATGCTTTCAATGCGGCCAACACTACGTAATATCTATCTACCTCGAAGAAGCTACGCAATGCTTCACGGCTATCTGAACGACCATAACCATCAGTACCTAAAGCAACAAACTTACCCGGTACGAAGCCTGAAATTTGCTCAGCATAGGCTTTCATATAGTCAGTTGATGCAATGGTAGGGCCTTGTGCGTCTTTCATGCATTCAGCAACATAGCTCAACTTTTGTGTTTTTTCAGGATTGAGCATATTCCAACGTTCAACATCCAAGCCTTGACGGCGCAACTCATTAAAGCTGGTGACGCTCCAAACATCAGCAGAAACACCCCAGTCTTTTTCCAGCAACTCAGCCGCAGCAATCACCTCGCGTAAGATGACGCCAGAACCCATCAACTGCACTTTCTCGCCTTTAGCTTTTGATTTACTAAAGCTGTACATCCCTTGCAGAATGCCATGCTCAGCGCCTTTTGGCATTTCTGGGTGAGTGTAGTTTTCGTTCATCAAGGTGATGTAGTAGTATACATCTTCTTGATTTTGCACCATGCGGCGTAAGCCTTCCTGAATAATCACAGCCAACTCATAAGCAAAAGTCGGATCGTAAGAAATACAGTTAGGAATCGTTGCTGACATTAAGTGGCTATGACCATCCTCATGCTGCAAACCTTCACCGTTCAATGTAGTACGACCAGCAGTAGCACCAAGCAAGAAGCCACGTGCACGACTATCGCCCGCTGCCCAAGCCAAGTCACCAATACGTTGGAAACCAAACATAGAATAGTAAATATAGAACGGAATCATCTGCACGCCAGTCACGCTGTATGACGTAGCCGCAGCTAACCAGCTAGAGAATGATCCAGCTTCGTTAATACCCTCTTCCAGAATCTGACCATCTTTGGACTCTTTGTAGTACATCACTTGGTCAGAATCCATAGGCTCATACAACTGGCCTTGACTCGCGTAAATACCTAACTGACGGAACATACCTTCCATACCGAAAGTACGAGCCTCATCAGGCACAATTGGCACCACATATTTACCGATTTGTTTATCACGCACCAAAGTAGACAAGATACGTACAAACGCCATCGTTGTAGAAATTTCACGCTCGCCTGTTGAAACCAGCATATTCTCAAATGCGGACAATTCAGGCACCACAAGCTCATTACCCTTACGGCGACGTGCTGGCACAGAACCACCCATCGCTGTACGGCGCTCTGCCATATACTTCATTTCAGGTGAATCTTCAGCAGGTTTGTAGAATGACAAATTCTCGACTTGCTCATCGGTTAGAGGCAAATCAAAACGATCTCTAAACTGCTTCAGAGAAGTTAAGTCCATACTCTTTTGCTGATGGGTTGTATTTTGACCTTCACCCGCATGACCCATACCATAACCTTTAACGGTTTTAGCTAGAATCACAGTTGGTTGACCTTTATGGTTTACAGCTGAATGATAGGCTGCATACACTTTATGCGGATCATGTCCGCCACGGTTCAAGCGCCAGATATCCTCATCACTCATCGCCGCAACCATCTCTCTTAGTTCAGGATACTTACCGAAGAAGTGTTCGCGCGTATAAGCGCCACCCTTAGCTTTAAAGTTCTGGTATTCGCCATCCACACACTCTTCCATACGTTTTTTGAGGAAACCATCTTTATCCATCGCCAATAAAGGATCCCAATAAGAACCCCAAACCACTTTCAAGACATTCCAACCTGAACCACGGAAGTCGGATTCCAACTCTTGAATGATTTTTCCGTTACCACGTACCGGACCATCCAGACGCTGCAAGTTACAATTAATGACAAAAATCAGGTTATCCAATTTTTCACGGCTAGCCAATGAAATAGCACCCAATGACTCAGGCTCATCCATCTCGCCATCACCACAGAACACCCATACTTTACGGTCACTAGTATCAGCAATACCACGATCATGGATGTATTTCAGGAAGCGTGCCTGATAAATACCTGTAATTGGGCCTAATCCCATAGATACCGTTGGGAATTGCCAGAAATCCGGCATCAACCATGGATGTGGATAGCTAGGCAGACCATTTCCGCAAGTTTCCTGACGGAAGTTATTCATTTGCTCTTCAGAGATACGCCCCTCTAAAAAAGCGCGTGCATAAATGCCTGGGGATGAGTGGCCTTGAAAATACACGCAGTCACCGCCGAAATCTTCATTCGCCGCACGAAAGAAGTAATTGAAAGCGGTGTCATATAAGGTTGCAGCTGACTGAAAGCTAGCAATATGTCCACCTACACCCGGTGACTTTTCATTTGCACGTAACACGGTCATGATCGCATTCCATCGAACCAGCGCACGGATGCGACGCTCCATTTCAGGATTGCCAGGCAATTTAGCCTGCAAATGCGTCGGAATTGTATTTAAATAAGCAGTTGTTGCGTTATAAGGTAGATTACTACCTGAGCGGCGCGCTTTATCAATCATCGCCTCAAGTAAGAAATGAGCACGCTCTGTGCCTTCATTTTCAATAACAGAGGTAAGTGCATCAAGCCACTCTTGGGTTTCTTGGCTATCAATATCTGGGATTTGTGACATTCCGTTAAGGCTCCGTATAGCTATATTTAGTGCAACCAATTAAATCGTCATTGGTATAATCTCAATGAAGACAATTTCAGTGACTAAATTAAATATAGCTTGTCTGTAATACACCGTATTTTGAATTCGGCATATATTTAATTTTATAAAACCGTAGTGTGGCTTTTTTAGTGGTTTTGGTCAAGTTTACTAGCGATTTCAAGAATTCAATTCCGGCATCTTAACAGCAAAATCAAGGCGCTTTACTTCAGACATAAAGGATTATAAATGTCAGCATCATTAGTACAAAATACAGAAATTTGCAGCGAAAATTCATTAATAAATGAAAAACACATACTTTTCGTATTGACTGAAAATGAGAATAAAACCCTCCCATTTCATCAATTTCTACAAACCAAACTAGATCGCACAAAAAGTGAATACAAAGACCTAAACAAGTCACCGATTACGTTAGACTTACCGAATGGCAGCATAGTGAGCTTTGTAGCTCTAAGTGCTGAACTGAATACATTTCAACGTCACACACTATTGAGAAAGGCTATCAAGCCTCTATTAGACGAACAACCGAATAGCATAGCCATATGCGTTTTTGGTGATGACGACACGCGCAAAGCGCATGCATGCGCCGCTTATTATGTAACGACGGCCAATGCAGCAGAATTAACAAACCACAAAAAAGACAACAAAACCAATACGCTAACAAACATCACTATTTACGGCTATGAGACTAATCACGGCTACGGTAACATCAACGCACGTGTTGCTGGCAACACACTATGCAGACAACTGACCATTACACCACCCAATGAATTAACCCCGACTATTTACCGTAAAAAAATCGCAACACTGGCACAGACGCATGGCTGGCAGCATGAAGAGTTTGACATGCCAACCCTTAAAAAAATGGGCGCAGGTGCATTTTACGCAGTGGGTCAAGGAAGTGAGCCGCTAGATGCGGCAATCGTGCACCTAAGCTACACGCCCAAGAATGCAGAAAAACATATCGCCATAGTAGGTAAAGGAATCTGCTTTGATACCGGCGGTCACAACCTTAAGCCAGCAAAATACATGCAAGGCATGCACGAAGACATGAATGGCTCTGCCGTTGCATTAGGCATTCTGCTCGCAGCGAGCCAAATGCAACTTCCTATTAAGCTAGATTGCTGGCTTGCTATTGCACAGAACCACATTAGCCCTAACGCATACAAGCAAAATGATGTCGTGACAGCACTGAACGGAATGAGCATTGAAATCGTACATACGGATGCCGAAGGCCGCATGGTGCTAGCCGACACACTAACACTTGCCTCCCGCCTCAAACCTGACGTCATTATGGACTTCGCCACACTGACCGGAAGCATGATTACAGCATTAGGTGATCGAATGAGCGGCGTTATTGCTAATCGCCAAGAACTCGCTTGCAAAGCAGTCAAAGCCGGCGCTGCTGCAGCTGAGCGCATTGTTGCATTTCCTTACGATGAGGATTTTGATGCCGATTTAGACAGTGACATTGCTGACATTAAGCAATGCACTTTAGAAGGCGATGGTGACCATATTCTTGCCGCACGATTTTTAGGTAAATTTATTGAAAATGATATTGCATGGCTACATATCGACCTATCATCAGCTAAACGCAAAGGTGGATTGGGAGCAATACAAAGTGACACCAATGGCTTTGGTGTTGGATTTGGCCTATCCATGCTAACAAGTCTTCTGGAAGAATAATTTGCGAAAATCGCAATTTTATTAAATCACCTATATTCAAAGACACATTACTCAAAATATACTTGAATAAAAAAAGGGGGCTAAGCCCCCCCCTTTTTTTAACTAGAAAAACCAGAGTTATCTATCAATATTAATTTGATGGATTACCCTCTAAAAGCTTAGCATTCACTTTAACCTTACTTTTCTCACGCAATGATTGTTTGTAAGCTGCAAGGTACTCACTCGACAACGCTGCATTTATCTCAGCCTTAGCTACTTTTTGCGCTTCGACATCCGATGAACTTAGCTCATTTACCTTAAGCACTTTGACCAGCAAGTAGCCTTGTTTATTATCAGCCAAACCTGAATATGCCGGCAATTTAGCTACATTAGTCTTGAATACCTGATTCATTGCAAGATCAGTCAATCCTTGAGCATTTTTACGATCAACAGTCACCTCAGGTATCCACTCCACATCAGTAACAGACTTACCTTCTTGCAAACTCTTCAATGCTGCACTACCCTTACTCAAAGCCAACTTGGATGCAGCCTCCAACTTAAGTATATCCTCAATACCAGCTTTAACTTCATCAAAGCTTCTTGGTGCAGCAGGTTTATACTCAACCAAACGAGCAGAAACCAGATTGTTAGGCGACACTTCCACCGCCTCAGTATTACGGTGATCCTTAAGAACCTCATCAGAAAACACCAAATTCATAAGCTTCTCACTCTTAAAGAATTTAACACCTTCTTCGCGAGTTAACCAACCAGAAGTTAACACCTGACCGCCAAACGCTTTAGCCGCAGGCTGTAAACTACCTGACTGCTCATAAACCATATTGCTAAAATTATCTGCTTGCTCAGTAAAGGCCGCCTGCGCTTTTTGATAAATTAACTCAGCTTTAATTTTTGGCTTCAAACTTTCGTAATCTGAACTTTCTCCAGAGATACCGGTAAGTTTAATGATGTGATAACCGAACTCGGACTGCACCAAGCCGCTAACATCATTCACCTTCATACTAAACACGGCATCCTCAAATGGCTTTACCATCGCACCACGGCCAAAACTCCCTAAATCACCACCTTTAGCAGCGGAGCCAGGATCCTGAGAGTTTTTAATCGCTAACGATTCAAACTTGCTAGGATCTTTTTTAATAGCAGCTAATATTTCCTCTGCCTTTGCTTTTGCTTGCTGCTTCTGTTCTGGGGTAGCATTAACGCCAAAACCAATTAGAATATGGCTCGCACGGCGCTGCTCATTACCTTGAAACTTAGAGGCATTATCATCATAAAACTTTTTCAGCTCCGCTTCATCCACCTTGATACCTGGAATCAAACTGCTTGCAGAAAGCAATAAAAACTCAATTTTCACCTGTTCAGGCACAACTAATTTATTTTTATGCAGTTCGTAATATGCACGGACTTGCACAGGATCAACCTTAACCTGTGAAACAAAATCTTTTGTTTTAATCTCTGATATCGAAACTACACGCTGCTGATTATTCAGCTTAAAAACATCATCCGCGCGAGCGTTAGATATAAAACCCAGCTTAGCTATACCATCTTGCGCTTGCTGTGCCAATAAATCACCACGCATTCCCGCCTCAAACTTAGAGGGAGAAATATGATTTTGTTGCAAAATTTGGTCATATAATTCTTGAGAAAACTTACCATCCTTTTGAAACTCAGGCATTCCTGTAATGTAGGTAGAAAGGTTGGCGTCACTGATTGCGTACTTAGCATGGTGAATTTCATCGTTTAATAGTCGCTTGTTAATCAACTGATTTAAAACAAACACCTTGACTTCAGGACTATCCAATTGAGCTTGATCCACCTTACCTTCCGATTGCAGACGGTTACGGAAGTTTTGTAATGCATTTGAATATTCTTGAATGGATACACTATCACCATTAAATTCAGCAACAGCGACATGCTTTCCAGCTTGATTCAAGTAGGAGTCAATTCCAAATAAAGCAAAAGGAATAGTAATTGCAGCCAACAAAGCCTTACCAACCCAACCTTGAGCAACTGAACGGATTTTATCTAACATAAATACTTTCTCTTCTTAAGAAATTCAATAAATATTTAAAACGAAAACTTAAACAACAGTTCAGATGGCAATCTGACATAACATCTAAAAATGAAGCGGGCTAAATATATCATAAGATTATCCAGATTTAGATTAAGTGAAACCATTCTAATGAAAATACATGAACTTAATCACAAAAGACATGGTCATCAATTATGATGTGCATATTTGATTTAGCGATGATTCAGACTATATCTTACGTATAGCATTATTAATGCTTTTATGTCCAACATCCAAATGCTGGCATACCTAACTAAAGTTGCAACATGCTAATGACAATACTTTCAAATATAGATTCACCTACTGCAATAAAAATATAAGTAAAATATTTTAACTCTTAATATTTGCAACAGTTGCCAATAATAAATTGATGAATTAAAACAGTTTGCATATAATAGGTGAGCACGCATTCTTATTAACTGGATGGAGTAATAAATGAACAAATTAAATATCGTTTTGGCAACATTACTTGGCCTCGCAGCCTTTTCTGCTCAAGCAGATGTTACTAATGCAGAAAAACTAGCTCACAAGTATAGCGTTATTGCTAAAAGCGTTAATCCTGACTACATGGGTCCTTCAGCCGCTGATGGTAAGTACTTCTACGACCGCAGAATTAAGTTAGCTAATGGAAAAGAAACATCATGCGCTTCTTGCCATACAGCAAATCCTGCTGACCCAGGCAAAAACATTGTAACAGGCAAGGTCATCAAACCATTGTCACCAGCTGTTAACCCATCACGTTTCACAGACATTGATAAAGTTGAAGCTCAATTTACCAAACACTGTAATGACATTATTGGTAGCGACTGTGCTGCAAAAGAAAAAGCTGACTATATTACATACGTAATTTCAGAAAAAAAACCTACAGTTAAAAAATAATCGTTACAAAAGTTTTTAAGTAACTAAAAACTAGCGCTTATCCCGCTTTTATGTGCCTTCAAGCGACAACATCTACACCGATAAATAATCTGTGATAGATGTCGCTTTGAGGTTACTTCTGTCGGCCACGAGCCTAGTGTTTAGCGAGCATATTTCAGTAAGACTCATTTCACACTCGCAATAATTACAATCCGATCAACCTATCCCACAAACATCCAAACCCAAGTCACCCAGCCAACCTCAGTACTAGCCATCATAAAAGTTACTTAGTAGCTTAATGAACACCAAAAACTAATTCGTGACTTCATTTAAAGACTAGCATTAACCACTTATTTGTCTCGAAATAGGCTATCGTTTATTTTTGACTTATAGCATCGTATATGCCATCATCATAGCGAATAACTCGTGTGAAATCATTTACTGAAAACGCTTTTAAATCAGCGTAGATTTAGCTGTTGATATAAAGTCAGGCTTACTTCACAAGGCGACCACCTTATGAGAAAAATGAAGTGAAGTCTTTACAATTGAGTTTGAATAAGAAAGATTTAAACCAACAAACTCATAAGACAAAAAGACTAAGAATAAAGTAAAGTATAAAACAACAAATGACTCACGAAACCCAACGCATAAACAAGTTTGCAGACAGCTCTTTCTGTTAGCGCTTTGATGCAAATACCATAGCTATGACTAAAGTCATTACACCTAAACATTTTAACACCATCATTATTGGGGCTGGTCCTAGCGGCCTATCCGCAGCAGCACGCGCATCCGAGCGCGGTATATCTTACTTATTATTAGAAGCAGAACAAGCTCCAGCAAGTACCATCCGCAGTTACCAGCGCGGAAAACATGTCATGGCAGAGCCTCGTGGCTTACCACTACGAAGCCCCCTTCCTTTTGCCGCAGCATTACGTGAAACTGTCCTTACAAATTGGGAAAAATCAATTGCAGATTACAAGATCAACGTGCGTTATGGCGCGAAAGTTTTTGGGTTACATCGTACAGAAAAATGCCATGAAATCGAATTGCTTGACGGAGAGATTTTAACTGCAGATAACGTAATACTGGCTATTGGCGTACAAGGGAATTTACGGAAGCTTGATATTCCTGGGGCAGATGTACCGCAAGTCCAATATCAACTAGACGACCCAATGGCATTCCAGAACGAAACTATCGTCGTTGTCGGCGGGGGTGATAGTGGCGTTGAAAACGCCTTGGCGCTAACTGGCCGTAACCGAATTATCATCCTTAACCGCGCGGAAGATTTCAGCAATTGTAAGGATAGTAACCTCTTACAATTAACAGAGGCACGGAAAAAAGGCGCATTGGACTGGTTACTTCAAACGAAACCAAAGTTAATAGAGCAAAATGCCAAGGGCGAGTTCCCGATTACAATATTCGCAGAAACTCCAGAAGGCATTGAACGCATCCCCTGCCATAGAGTCATTGCCCGACTTGGAGCGCTACCATCACGCCCACTCTTAGAAAGCTTTGGAATTAGCTTCCCCACGGACGACCTATCTGCGCTCCCGACACTTTCAACTCATTATGAGTCAAGCATACCGGGGCTTTATATTATTGGTGCATTAGCAGGCTATCCACTGATTAAGCAAGGTATCAATCAGGGTTATGAGGTGATTGAGTACATATTAGGCAACCCTGTTGAGCCTGCTGATACAGCAATGCTACGTGAAAAGTTTGCAAGCTTTTGTTCAGACCGGGGTGTTGATGATGTACTGGAGAAGATACAGAAAAATGTTCCTCTGCTCGCAATGCTCAATCGTTTGCAATTACGTGAATTAGTTCTTGAAAGCAATATTCTACTACCCAAACCTGGAGAGGTTATATTCAAGCGTAACGATTACAGCACAACCTTTTACTCTGTTGTTGAAGGTGAGTTGGATATTTGGATTGACAATGACGATACCATAGATGACGTAGTTAAAGCAGGTGAATTCTTTGGAGAGATGGCACTTGTCTCAGGCCGTCGAAGGGCAGGCACTGTCAGAGCGCGTACCAACTGTGTACTAATTGAAACACCAAGACGCGTCATGCAGAAACTAATTAATTCTGTACAATCAATGCGAACAATCCTCAACGAGGTTGCTATTAAGAGTGTCGTGCAAATTTGTATCGGTGTCTCACTCAGTAGCGATGAGCTTAATGATTTGGCAAAGCATGCAACACTCAAATCTTTCGCTGCTGGCGAAGATCTGTTTCATGAAGGTGATGAAGCTGATGGGCTCTACCTAATTCAAAGTGGCTCAGTAACGGTATCACGCATGATAGGCGGCAAAGAAGTTGTACTTTTCTATGTAGCTGCTGGCAATTATGTCGGAGAAATGTCTCTAGTTTCTGGTGAGCCGCGCTATGCCACCGTGCGCGCTGCCATCGCAACAGAAGCAGTATTAATTGACGCAGGACGTATGCGTGACATTATTGCCCGTAATCCTGAAATAAGAGGCGCACTGGATGCACGCTTTCTACAGCACTTACAGGAACAAGAAAGACGCCAACAATTAGGAACTGCATCAGAATCAGCAGGGGCATTAGGCAGTCAAGCCACGCCATCTAATCTTATTTCATTTTTAATTCAGCAAGGTGTCGGCGAAGCTACTGATGTACTACTTATTGATGAGTCTCTCTGTATACGTTGCAATCACTGTGAACAAGCCTGTGCCGATACACACGGCGGTGCAACCAGACTAGACCGAGATGCTGGACCGATTTACGCCAACATCCGCGTCCCAACTTCTTGCCGCCATTGTGAGCACCCGCACTGCATGAAAGATTGTCCGCCCGATGCCATACACCGTGCACCTCATGGCGAGGTTTATATTGATGACAGCTGTATCGGATGTGGGAATTGCCAACAAAATTGTCCGTACGACGTCATTCAAATGGCAGTTGTCCATGAGCAACCAGAACCCAGCCTTTGGCAAATGTTACTAGGTATTCGACCTAAACCAGATATTGAAGAGGGTGGCGCTAAAGTGGCAGTTAAATGTGATATGTGTAAAGACATCACTGGGGGGCCGGTATGCGTACGCGCATGTCCAGTCGGGGCAGCACTGCGAGTCAATCCAGAAGAGCTACTAAGCTATGCTGGCAGCTCAACAGGTGAGCCAAGATTACTGGATTCTGACGAAAGTTAAATAGAGAATACCAATGCAACGCGGCAACATATTTGATTACAAAAACTACCTTTACTTCAAATTGGCAGTGGTCATGATCCTGATCGCTTTTGCCGCATTCATGGTATTTGAGCCCGCAGTTGGTCATTATGGCGGCAGTTGGATTGGATATGGTCTCGGTACAATATCTGCATTAATGGTGTTGTGGATGGCTTGGTATGGCGTACGTAAACGTCGTTACCGTAGTGCGGGAACTACACAAGGTTGGCTATCAGCGCATATCTATTTAGGAACCGCTCTAACAGTTATAGTCACACTACACAGTGGCTTTCACTTTGGCTTTAACATCCATACATTAGCTTATGGACTACTACTGGTCGTAGTAGTCAGCGGCTTTTTCGGAAACTATGCCTACATGATTTATCCTCGTCAAATGACTGAAAACATGGGAGAGGATAGCCTAGATGGGCTGTTGCTACGCATCGCAGAAGCAAACAAACTCGCAAGACAAATTGCATTACTCATGCCAGATGATATTAACAACATTGTCACGCACGCATGCCAAGCAACACATATAGGGGTCGGAATCCTAGAACAATTAAGGGGCTTCCAACCCAACTGCCCTTCAGCATTGGCCGTGCAAAAACTGACGACAATGGGCAACCACTTATCCACAGAACAACGCAAACTTCATCGAGAACTTTACTCCATCATGGTGCGTCGTCAGTCACTGGTTAAACGAGCGCGACAAGACCTCATGTATCGCTCTAGACTTGGCTTCTGGCTATATTTCCATGTCCCATTTGCTATTGCATTACTGGTAGCAATGACTGCACATATTATTGCCGTATTTTTTTATTGGTAAGTCATGATTCATTGCCTATTAATCAAAATCACCACCAACTCACGCAACCTACCTGTTCGTAGCTATCACACGTTAACAGCTGAAGAGCTGACATTTGGTCGTGCCGCAGAGTGCTCAGTTCATTTACCTGATCCGCGTATTGCAATGCACCATGCAGTCATCAAAAGAATGAATGATGAGCAACTGCATATAGTCTCCATCAATGGAGAGCTGGAGGTTGATGGAGCAATACAGCAAACCATTATCCTGACACAGGGTCAACAGATTATGATTGGCCCCTACCAGCTAACGATGGAGCCAGCACCACCCGATGTGGATATTGCCGCATCTTTAACTCTAATGCACCGCTTGCCCGATGATTTTCAGGACTTAAAGTCACGTACACATGACCCATTACCAAACGCATCTAGCTTCAAACGTAAGTTATCTGCGTGGATGGCAGGATTAATTACACTCATCTTTTTAGCATTACCACTCGCCCAGAATCTAATTCCACAATTACGCACGGCCATGACAGATCTACCGTTTGGCTTTGACCGTGTGTGGAGCCCCGGCCATTTTTCCAATGCGCACCTTCGTTTCATCTCGCAATGTAGCAATTGCCACCAGACACTATCGCGAAGAGTTACCGACCAAGCTTGCCTCAAGTGTCACACCGATACTGCGCCACATATCGCAGATAAAAATCTGGAGTTACGTGCATTCAAAACTGCTCGCTTGTCTACTGGAGGTATGCGTTGTGCACAATGCCACCGCGAACACAAAGCGCCTTTCTCCTTAGCTCAGCAAGATAATGCCAATTGCATTAAATGCCACGGCAACATTAAGACCGTTAATCCAAATACCACGTTGAAAAACATTCATGATTTTGACGTTGACCACCCAGGCTTCAAGCTGACATTCAAAAACAATACTAAAGACGCGAATATTGAACGTATTCCGCAATCAGATAAAGCGCGCCTAATTGAAAAATCTGGGATCAAATTTCCGCACTCACAACACGTTGGTTTGGTGCAAGGTCCTGGCGGAATGTGGGATGTACATGAATTACCCTGTAGCGCCTGCCATCATCAAGATGGTAAGGAAATGCGCTTTAAACCAGTATCTTTCAAACGTGACTGCCTGAGCTGTCACTCACAACAGTTGGTAGTTGGTCCACCAAAAGCTAGGCTAAAAATTCCGCATAGTGAAGAAAATAACGTATTCAATCAGTTAAAGGTTTATGCACCTAAGCAACAATTACAATACTCTGAGAATCTTAAATCTGATGGTTGCGGCTACTGCCACGACATAGTAGATTCGAAAAAAGGAGATGCATTGCCATGGCACATTGCACCTGTAAGCATCAACCAAGACTGGTTTAGCAAAGCACACTTCAATCATGCTTCACACCGCACACATAAATGTCAATCTTGTCATGACGTTGACCACTCTGAATCAAGTGCCGATGTTGCAATGCCTGATCGAAAATCTTGCTTACGCTGTCATTCGGGTAACAGCCAAAAGTACAAGCGCATTCCAAGTACCTGTATGTCATGTCACGACTTTCACAATAGCCACACGATGAGTGAAAATGAGGTTGAAAATAAAAGTGGCAATACCAAAAGTATTGCCACAAAGGTAAAACCGAATTAATCTACTCAAACGGTGTTGAAGTTAATTACCGTTTGATGAAGAAGATAACGTTAGTTAATCATCATGGTGATATTCATCGCGATCTCCGCGATCATGCTTGTAATATCCTTCACCTCGTTTGTGTTTATGCTTATGTCTGTGATCATCTGAGCCATTTGATGCATATCTAGAGCCATCTGCTGGCTCAGCAATGACTTTCCCTGCAACAGCACCGCCAGCACCTCCAAGACCCGCACCAACAATAGCTCCCGTCGAACTACCACTTGCCTTACGGCCAACATAAGCACCACCTGCACCGCCAGCTGCACCACCAATTACCGCACCAGCTTGACCTTCACCTTTAGTGGTCACAGCACCACCTAAACCACCACCGACAGCACCACCAACAACCTCGCCTGTTTTTCCACCCAACATGCTGCCGATAGCGGTACCAGCGGCAGCACCTAAGCCACCACCTACTGCAGTTTTAAGATTACTGTCTGCGGCCATTACATGACCAGAAAATAATAAAACAGCTAATAATTGAATATTAATAAATTTCATTAGAACTTTAACTTCCCATTAAATAAATATTGTTTATATTGTGTCCAATACACATTATGTATATTAGCAGATTAAATTTTTACGTGTGAAATTTACCCATGCACACTCAACTCATATGAACCTATTTAACACGCATTCCCTGTATCGCACCTGCATCTGGCGATAGAATAAAGGGGCCGCCACGCTCATCACTAGCCGCCAGCACCATGCCTTCACTCATACCAAACTTCATTTTACGCGGTGCAAGATTAGCCACCATTACCGTTAAACGACCTACCAAAGTAACAGGGTCATAAGCAGATTTAATGCCTGCAAACACCTGACGTGGCTGCGCCTCACCAATATCCAGACTAAGTTTTAATAACTTCTCCGCTCCCTCTACATGCTCAGCGTTCACGATTTTTGCAATGCGTAAATCCACCTTGGTAAAATCATCAATGCTGATGTACTCAGCCTCTGGCAAGGCTGCTTGTGCAACTGGTGCTACAACTTGAACCCCAACTGCTGGAGTTGCTTGTAAATTCTCTTTATTGGCTTCTGTCATCGCATCAATCAATTTTGGTTCAATTCGGGTAATTAAATGCTCATAGGCATTAATGGTATGGTCTTGCGCTAACGGCAAGGCAACACTTTGCCAAGTTAATGGAGCAATATTCAAAAATGCTTCAATTTCAGAGCCTAGCTTAGGTAGCACTGGTTTTAAGTACAAGGTTAACAAGCGGAACATTTCAAGCGCATCAGAACACACTTGTTGCAACATAGCCTCTTGCCCTTCTTGTTTAGCCATGACCCAAGGTGCTTTCTCAGCCACATAACCATTAGCGATATCTGCCAGACGCATAATTTCACGTAAAGCCTTGCCATAATCACGGGCATCATAAGCTTCTGCAATAGTATTAGCACTTTGCTTCAACTCTACGATTACCTGATTATCAACTGATGGCTGTAACTTACCGTCAAAACGCTTATTAATAAAACCAGCTGTCCTACTGGCAATATTGATGTATTTGCCCACCAAATCACTATTCACACGCGCCACAAAATCTTCCAAGTTAAGGTCGATATCTTCCATGGTGCTATTAAGCTTGGCCGCATAGTAATAGCGCAAATATTCAGGATTTTTAATATGGTCTAAATAGCTACGTGCGGTAATAAACGTACCGCGTGACTTACTCATTTTTTCACCATTTACAGTCAAAAAGCCGTGCGAAAAAATCTTGGTAGGTTTGCGGTGACCGCTGAACTCAAGTGTCGCTGGCCAAAATAAAGCATGAAAATATAAAATATCTTTACCGATAAAGTGATACAGCTCAGTGCTTGAGTCTGCATTCCAGTACTCATCAAAATCCAGCCCTTTATCTGCACATAGCTTTTTAAAGCTAGCCATGTAACCAATAGGCGCATCTAGCCATACATAGAAATACTTGCCTGGGGCATCTGGAATCTCAAAACCAAAATATGGAGCATCGCGTGAAATATCCCAGTCATTAAGGCCATTTTCAAACCATTCACCCATTTTATTAGCAGCTTCGCCTTGCAGCGTGCCTGAACGTGTCCACTCTTTCAAGAAGCCCTCACATTCAGATAACTTGAAGAAGTAATGCTCCGTTTCCCTACGCACTGGCGTAGCGCCAGAAACTGCTGAATAAGCATTAATCAGCTCTGTAGGGTTATAAGTTGCACCACAGACCTCGCATGAATCGCCATACTGATCTTTAGCGTGACACTTTGGACATTCACCTTTAATGAAGCGATCAGGCAAGAACATGTTTTTAACTGGGTCGTAAAACTGTTCGATAGTTTTGGTGGCAATTTTGCCAGCTGCTTTTAGTTTTCTATAAATGCTTTGTGAAAGCTCTTTATTTTCAGGAGCGTTGGTTGAGTAATAATTATCGAACTCGACTAAAAAGTCTTTAAAGTCCGCAGAATGCTCATGATGTACATTTGCAATTAATGCTTCTGGTGTAATGCCCTCTTTCTCAGCACGCAGCATAATTGGCGTACCATGCGTATCATCGGCACACACATAATGTACGCTATGTCCCTGCATCTTTTGAAAACGCACCCACACATCAGTTTGAATATATTCAACTAAATGACCTAAATGGATACTGCCGTTGGCATAAGGAAGTGCAGAGGTGACAAGGATTTTGCGAGGACTGTTTGCGGAGGTCATGAGATAAATGAATCTTTGATTAGCTAAAAGACGCTATTTTAGCAAATAGCCAGCCGCAACGTAAAAATACCTCACATACACTTTATAAACATCGCCTTTTATTTAAAACATACTATTTAAGTCAACTATAACCATCAGCATAGGCTAAAATATTATTTTTTAAATCAGCAAATAAAATACCATGGCAATCTCAGAACTCATTATCCAAACTACACTAAAACTCTGCATAGATCCTAACACTGGCAAGGACTTCATCACTAGTAAGTCAGCCAAAAACATCCAAATCTCTGGCAACAATGTAAGTCTGGATGTTGTACTGGGTTATCCTGCCAAGAGTCAATTTGATTCTGTAAAAAAACTGGTACATGACGCGCTTGCAACCATCGACGGTATCGGTAATATCAGCATTAACATTGGCAGCCGCATTGTTGCGCATAAAGCCCAGCAAGGTGTTGGCTTGTTACCGAATGTAAAAAACATTATCGCAGTTGCGTCTGGCAAAGGCGGCGTTGGCAAGTCAACAACTTCTGTGAACCTGGCTTTAGCCCTAGCCGCTGAAGGTGCAAGCGTAGGCTTACTGGATGCCGATATTTACGGCCCCAGTCAACCACAAATGCTAGGCATTAGTGCTGGTAAGCCAGAGAGCATCGATGGAAAAAGCATGGAACCTATGCAGGCACACGGCATTCAAGCAATGTCAATTGGCTTTTTAATCGACAACGATACACCTATGGTATGGCGTGGCCCAATGGTCACAGGTGCATTAGAACAACTATTACGTGAAACTAACTGGAAGGATTTAGATTACCTCATTATCGACTTGCCACCTGGCACAGGCGACATTCAGTTAACGCTCGCACAAAAAATCCCAGTCACGGGAGCAGTCATTGTCACTACACCTCAAGACATTGCTTTGCTTGATGCGCGCAAAGGTTTAAAAATGTTTGAGAAAGTCGGCATTCCTATTTTAGGCATAGTCGAAAACATGAGCACACACATTTGTAGCAAGTGCGGTCATGAGGAGCACATTTTTGGCTCTGGGGGCGCGGCTTTAATGTGCAAGGATTACAACGTTGACCTATTGGGCAGCCTACCATTAGACATTAAAATTCGTGAACAATCGGATGGTGGCAAGCCAACAGTAGTCACCGAGCCGAATGGTCAGATAGCCGCCATTTACAAGCAGATTGCACGTGCTGCCGCCATTAAAATTGCCAATGCTAGCTTGGATCACAGCAGTAAGTTTCCTAACATCGTAATTCAAAATACTTAATCTGATGAGATTTTTAAATTGGGGCGATCTATCATAGCCCCAATCGTTGGCTTAGAACAATGAGATTACAACATCTTCACTCAGACTTTAGCTAAAAAGCCCAATTTCACAAGTGCTTTACGCAAGCCTTTTTCTACAATTCGATAACCCTCAGCATTAGGATGTATCTGATCAGATTTCAATCCATTTTTTGATAACACATCTGAAAAAACCTCTGCAATTAAAGGTGTATCAGTTTCTTGTGCAAGTTTTTCATAAAGTGGATGATCAGAAAGACTACCGAAAGCAGCGCCTATCGGGCTAAATGCTGGAATCGCAAGCAAAACAGTTGGAATGCTTTTGGCCTTGCTTTGCGCCAATATCGCTTTTAAGTTTTTTGTAGTCTCTTCTTCAGGCACATGCTGAAGAAAATCGTTGCCGCCTAACTCTACAATCAGCAGATCAACTCTATGCTCGCTAAGCAAGTCAGGCAGACGATCTAAACCATTTAACGATGTATTACCAGGCACACCTGCATTAATTACGTTCCACCCAGTATCACTGGCAAGCATGCTTGCATAATCCTGATCTTTGTCTGCCCCTGTACCGTAAGTCAGGCTATCACCCAGAATCAGCACCGTCGACTGTGCCGGAATAGCCGCGTAATGTTTATTGCCACCACAAGCAATAACGAGAATTGATAAGCAAGCAATTAAAAACAGATTTTTGAATCGTTTCACTCTTAACTCTCCCACTCCAGACAATCTTATAAATACATCAAATTACTTACTCAACGCATAGACCACAATATTATCACCTGCAGTGTAGCCAAAAATAGCATTTCCGCCAGCAGCTACTGCAATATATTGAACACCGTCGATTTCATAGCTGATTGGTGGCGCATTCACCCCAGCATTCACTTTAGTTTGCCACAACAAATCTCCCGTATTGCTATTGTAGGCATTGAAGTTTCCGCTACCCTCGCCCATAAACAGTAAACCAGTACTTGTAGCTAATAAACCGCCGGTTAATGGCTGGTCTGTCTTAACCTGCCAATGCATTTTTCCTGTAGATAGATCAATAGCAGACAATACCCCCCAACGCGGGTCTTTGGTTGGCTCAGATGATGCATAACGGATTGCTGGCAAGCCATTCTTGGCAGGCTCTTCCACTAGCGTATATTTAATCGGTGCATGAATCGCAGAAACAAAACTGGTTTGCTTGATTTCATCCAAAGCACTTGGCCCCCAATTAGCGCCGCCTAAAATACCCGGATAAAGTACAGTGCCTTCATGACTCGCTTTGGCAAACATATTTTTTTGCGGAACAAACGCATCAGACTTCATTAACAGCTGACCGGTTGCTCTGTCATTCACATAATACCAGCCGGTTTTACTGGCTTGTCCTACAGCAGGAATGGTTTTTCCGTCTTTAATGTAATTGAACAACACTGGTGGGCTGGCTAAATCATAACCCCAAACATCATGCGGCACTTGCTGGTAATACCATTTTAGCTTGCCTGTTTCGGTATCCAGAGCCACTAATGAAACGGTATAAAGATTATCACCCGGACGTGAAATATCATTCATTTGCGGGGATGGATTTCCTGTACCAAAGTATAACGTGTTGGTTTTGGTATCAATGGCAGGCGTACTCCAAGCAGAGCCACCACCATAACGCCAAGCATCTTTATTATTAATGACATTTGCTTTTTCTGCTGCAACATTTCTATTTAGCGAGACGCCATCTGGAGTGGTTTCAGCAAACACACCCTCCCACCCCTGCACGGGAATCGTATCAAACTTCCAAACACGTTTTCCGTTATTCACATCAAAAGCCGCCAAAAACCCCGGGCGACCATAGCGACCATCGACACCAACCACGGCACCAAGTGGGGCATCCGCTCTTGGCGTATCCAAATGCAAGCCAAAGCCAACACCAGTGATACCTACAATCACCTTACCGTGATACACCACTGGTGCCATCGAAATACCCACGCCAGTGCCACCGTATGCATCTTTCTGACTTTTTACATCAGCCCTACTTAACGAGCTTGTATTTTCAGTAAGCGCAGTATCATCCGCCACATCAATATCCCAAACTTTAGCGCCATTCTTTGCATCCAGTGCAATTAAGCGCGCATCAACAGTGCCAATAAATACTTTGCCATCACTTACTGCAACACCTCTGTTTGCAGGCCCACAACACATTTTCCAATGAGCTCTGCGCACATGTTTATAACGCCAAAGTTCTTGACCTGTTTTAGCATCCAGCGCAACAACATGGTTATATGGCAAGGCCACATACATCACACCATTAGTTACAATAGGCGTTGCCTGAAAGCTCGCTGCTACCCCACTTTTAAATTGCCACGCAAGCTTTAAATCCTTAACGTTTTGTGGATTGATTTGCGTTAGTGGTGATATATGTTGATTCGTATAATCACGACCAAAACTCGGCCACTCCTTATCTACTGCACCTGATTTAGTGCCGGCATACTTGGAAGACAAACCTGCGCAAGCCGTTATTGCAAGGCAACTAAGTAACACTACACTTTTTAAACAGGCATGCTTTAGTTGATATCTCATCAAAGTTTCCCTTCTCAAACCACACATAAATACGATGGGCATAGTATACAGATTAGTATAGTTTATTTTCAATGCCTTCCTGAAAATTTCTGCATAATATACCGATGTCATTTCGAATGAAAAACAAGGCAATTGCTGAATGAAGTTTTCATCTGATATGGCGCACATTAGGACTATACTTGCATCATAAAAATAGTTATTGGAATCAATATGAATGACCGTATTCAGCAGCTACTTACACAAATAACAACACTAGAAGACGAGCTTCGTACGGCATTAAGCGAGCAACCCTCCAGCATATTTTTTCAAATTAAGGGCAAGCGTGTGGAATTTGAAAAATCCATGCAGGAAACCCATAGACGCCTGAAAACCAACTTCTTCCGCTGGCTAGTCACTAACCGCCCACAGAACCTGATTACCGGCCCTATTATTTATTCCATGATTATTCCATTACTGGTGACGGATTTTTTCATCAGCCTTTACCAACTCACTTGCTTTCCAATTTATGGCATCAAAAAAGTTCGTCGTGGCGACTACATTATCTTTGATCGTCAGCAGCTTAATTATCTAAATTGGATTGAGAAGTTTCACTGCACTTATTGTGCTTACGGCAGTGGCATGGTCGCTTATATCAGCGAAATTGTGGCGAGAACAGAACAATATTTTTGCCCAATCAAACATGCTCGAAAGATACTAGGCACACATAGCCGTTATGTGCATTTTTTAGATTATGGCGTAGCTGAAAATTACGAGGAAAAGCTGGAAGAGTACCGTCGTGCGTTAGCTAAAGAAGAATAAGTTTATGACTTATCTGATATGCCCATTTCGTAATGGATCAAGCAGTGGAGATAATCCATTATGATCAAGCTCTTGCATCAGCGCCAATAACCGACCTAACTCACCTGAAGGAAATCCTTCTCGTGCAAACCAGTTGAGATATTGACCCGGCAGGTCTGCAATGAGGCGACCTTTATATTTACCATAAGGCATTGCTAGCGTAACCAAACGTTGCAAAGCCTCCTGATTTAAATGCTCTGAATTCATTTAGAGCACACCATTAAACATCAATGATTCCAATTGCGACTGCAAAACTCACGCTCTAAATTGAAAGTATAACGATGAACCAAGGCCTCAACTCTAGGTGTCGGCTTAACGTATAGAAGACCAATCCGATATTTGGTCATACCATCTTTTACGGGACTTGGAATCACGCTTCTCACTTGCAACGTCAAACTAACAATCCCGACATCAGGCAAGTCAATTTGGCATTCATTAAAGCTTGCACCCACGACTAACGCTGAATCTAAAGGGTCATATGCAACCAATCCAACCCCTCCAAGGCCAATGTCAGCAAGTACAAGTTCTAATGTCCTGTTAAAGGCAGGATAAGTTTCATCAATAACAGGAATTTGGCAAATTACGGGATTAGCCGCAGGCGTCGCTAACCGAAAAAAATCACGACGCTGCAGTCGCACCAGGCTTTCAGGTATCGCAATTTTAATCGCTGGACCATCTGCCAAAGTGACCATAGAAATACTGTCACTTGCCCACCTGATGCGAATGCCACTCTCTTTAGAGAAAAGCACGTAACGACTCGCTAACAATCTGCTGTTAAATATCTCATCCTGACCAACGTCCAGATACACAGCTTGGTTCTCAACATCAACTTTAATTACAGTTGTCAGGTAAACGTCACTACCCGCATTAAATGACACTTTAAGCATCGTTCTTTGCTTAGCGAGATCAGTCAGAATCTGAATCACTTCCTTGATATTGTGAACAACAAACGGTTCTTCATCTTCCAAGTGTGCTATTTGTTCCATAGAAATTGCGCTTTCAACATATCAACATCTGTATCTAAAGTTTATTAACAAATAACAATATACATCACACAAAATGACTGTGCCAGTTTAATTAAACTGGCACAGTGAAGTAGCTACAAACAAAAAGACAAAACCAATCCAGTCAACTAATCCAGCTTTTCTATGCCCATCGCCTTGAGCACATATTTTTCATAGACTGGTTCAGTATTACCTTTTTTCATTTTATAAATGAAGTACTTTTCAAAGGCTATTTTTGCCCAGTGCACCCACCTACCTTTTTTAATCCAATTCACATTGCGCGGTGGAATCTGCGGCAATGCGACAAATACAGCCGCAGTGTTACCCATATCCGCCAGACAGATAGCATTCCAGGTTCCTTTGGCATCGGCGACTTTTCCAGTCAGGTCGGCTTCTATGTTATGTGCAATAGCTGTGACCATTGATTCAATCATGTAACCAGTTTTAGGTGCACCAGTTGGGATTGGCGTGACTTCAACTGGCGGAATTGCAACACAAACACCCGCGGAAAAGATATTACGGTATTTTTTACTACGCTGATGCTCATCAATCAACACAAAGCCTCTCGGATTACATAAACCCTCGACCGCAGCAACAGGATCGACGCCTTTAAATGCAGGCAACATCATTGAGAATTTGAACGGCAATTCGTGCTCTTTCAAAAGGTTGCCCTGCATATCGTGCTCTGCAACAAACATCTTTCCTGCCTCGACTTTGGTGACTTTGGCATTGGTAATCCACTTAATATCATTATTGCGATATTCTGATTCCAGCATACCTTTAGAGTCACCAACACCGCCCAAGCCTAGGTGACCGATGTAGGGTTCACTGGTCACATATGTAATCGGCACTTTATTGCGAATTTTCTTTTTGCGCAGATCCGTATTCACAATAAATGTAAATTCATAAGCTGGGCCAAAACAACTTGCACCAGGCATTGCCCCAATAATTACAGGGCCAGGCTCTTCAAGCAACTCTTGATAGGCTTCCCATGTTTTTTCTGCGTGATCTACTGTACAGATGGAGTGCGTATGACCGCCATGAGGGCCTGATCCAGGCACTTCATCAAACGAAAGTTTTGGCCCTGTGGTAATCACCAGATAATCGTAATTCAGATTTTGACCATTGGCCAATTGCAAGGTGTTCTGATCCGCATCAATCTTAGTCACGGGCTGAGCAACAAAGTTGATACCTTTTCTTTCTAGATAAGGTCGTATTGGAAAAGTGATCTTCTCACGTTTACTCCAGCCAACAGCCAACCAAGGATTAGATGGCACAAACTGAAAATAATCGACCGTATTGACCACGGTGATCTGGTGATTATTTCCTAACTTTGCTTTCAGTTCATATGCAGTTGGCATTCCGCCAATACCTGCGCCCATTATCACGATATGTGCCATGTGTTGTCCTTCTCAAAGAATTGACTCGTTATTAATATCAAACCAACTAAAGTATCACTTAACTCACTCTCACTGACTATTTTAAAATGGCATTTACATCTGCAAGGTGTTTCTCATCCAAGGTACCAGCTGTCGCAGCAAGGCTCAGAAATGATAACAATGTTTGGTAGCGTACGCGAAACAACTCCGTTCTCGTATTGTAATAATCCTGCTCCGCATTGAGTACATCCAATGTCGTTCTATCACCAACCTCACGCCCCAACTCAGTTGCATCCAGTTTCACTTTAGACGAAGTTAGCGCCTGTTCAAGTGCTTTCACTTTACTCTTTCCAACAGTAACGCCCATCCAAGCCGAACGAGCCTCCTGCCCAGCTCGTTGACGCATGACTTCAGTTTCATCTTTGGCTTGTGTATCCAAAGCTACAGCCTCTTCATACTTAGCATTACGCATGCCGCCAGTGAACAATGGAATGGTAAGTTGCACACCTACACTTACCGAATGATTACTCAGCTCAGAGTTTGCACCACTAACCCCAGCAAGCTCTTCACCTCCAGCTTGTGCGACCAGATTCAGTACTGGTGCAGTTAAAGACTTATGCTTGTCAATTTCATCATGAGTGATACCTTGCTTTATCTGCTGCAGATGAAGATACGGACTATTGCTCTGTGCAAGCGTTAACCAGTCATTTAATTCGCCGCTGTTCAATTGCTGAAAATTAGCCTGTTCTGAAGGACGCGCTAGCGGGCTATCTGCGTTACCGCCGGTTAAATCCATCAATACAGACTGTGCAAGCTGGTAATTGCTATCCGCCTCCATCTCTTGCGAAACAAGGGCATCATCACGGGCTTGCGCTTCATGCGTATCGATAATCGCCACATCACCTTCTTTAAAGCGCCCTTTCGCAACGGCTAATGCCTGCGCCACTGCAGCACGCTGTTTCTTGACAGATGCAAGCGTGTCCTCAGCCAGCAATACGTCAAAATAGGCTTTTGCCACTCGAAGAATTAATTGTTGCGCATCAACACTAAATTTCACATCAGCCAATTGTGCCTGCTTATTCAACTGGCGTGCTGTAGATGCTCGCTCAGCATTGTATAAAGGCTGCTCAGCACTTACTTGCCAACGCAAATCAACTCCCAAATCCGTCTGCGTTTTAAATGCCGCACCACCAGCACTGCCAAGTCCGGGGGCTGAAAATTGTGCATTCGTAATTTTGTTGTAACTATTCACAGCACCGGTACCCGCTGTAGCGGTAACCTGCGGCAAGCCAAGAGCCTTAGCTTGGTCAATCTTTTTCTTACCAGCCTCTGCGCCGGCACGTGCAGCGCTAAATTGAGGGTCTTTGGACTGAGCTGCACGCCAAGCGTCGAGCAAATCCATCGCATGGACTGAATTTGCTGACAGAGCCAGTAACAAAGCAATAGAAAGTTGTTTTAAATGCATGCTATTTTCTCAATGAGCTCTTGATCAGGCTTGTATTTAACAATATGTAGCGTTAGCAACCAGATTTCACACCAAGTTTGCGTAAGATATTTTCCATCAGACACCAACCTGTGAAGCCGCTTTGCAATAAGTTAACACCAACAAAGGCGGTAAAAAACAACCAATACTTACTCACAAATATTGGGCTTTCAGGCATACCCAAAGCGAGTGATAACAGAATGAAAAAGCCAGCGATTACACGTACTAATTTCCATGAAGTCATGATAATAATTCTCCTAAAAAATGTTTAATTAAATTTATTTTTGTAGGCTACAAAATACAGCAACGGAATCACAATCAAAGTCAGCAGTGTCGATACGAAAATGCCGAAGATGAGCGAAATTGCCAAGCCGTTGAAAATTGGATCATCCAGAATAAAGAAAGCGCCCAACATAGCCGAGAGTGCGGTCAGTACAATAGGCTGCGCACGGGTTATGGCCGAGTTAACCACAGCATCTTTAAACGGCTTACCTGCTGCCACTTCCAAGTTAATAAAATCAACTAACAAAATGGAGTTACGTACAATAATCCCCGCCAAGGCGATCATGCCGATCATAGACGTAGCGGTATATTGTGCACCAAGCAAAGCATGCCCTGGCATCACGCCTATAATGGTCAGCGGTATGGGTGCCATGATAATAAGCGGCGTTAAATATGAGCCAAACTGTGCAACCACCAACAGATAGATCAATATCAAGCCTACAGCATAAGCAGCCCCCATATCACGGAAAGTTTCATAGGTGATTTGCCATTCACCATCCCATTTGATGGCATAGCCACGCTGGTTATCATCGGGCTGTTGAATGAAAAACTCACCTAGCTTTCCACCGCCGGGCACAGGGATGTCAGCCACAGCAGAGCGCATACCAAACATGCCATACAGTGGACTATCCAGCTTACCAGCCATATCAGCTACCACATAATTCACTGGCAATAGGTCTTTATGGAAAATCGGCTGCTCTCGCAAGCTGTTTTCAATCACGACCAACTCACGTATCGGCACCAGTTTTCCTGCTGGGGTAGATACTGACAGCTTGAGTAGTGACTCAATATCACCTTGTGCAGAAACAGGTAGACGTAATCGTGTTCCAGCCGGGTATTTGCTAGCATCGTGCAAATAAGTCACATCCTCACCAGCCAGTCCTGTGCGCAAGGTACTCACGATTGCAGCTTGTGTGATACCAAGCAACGCGGCTTTTTTCTTATCAACTACCAACTCAATTTTTCTGGCATCAGCAATGCCGCTATCGTCTGTATCAACAATGCCTTCTGTATGATCAAAGATCTGATGTACCTGTCTGGCTAACTTCAATCGGTCAGCATCATCAGGGCCATAAACTTCAGCCACTATTGGCGAAATCACTGGTGGCCCAGGCGGCACTTCAACCACCTTTACTTTAGCGCCCATTGCATGTGCTATTTTTTGCAATTCAGGTCGGACACGACTCGCAATCGTGTGACTCTTATCGCTACGATGTTGTTTGTCTACCAGATTCACCTGAATATCGCCAAGCTCGCCACCGCTGCGTAGGTAATACTGGCGCACCAATCCATTGAAATTAATAGGCGCTGAGAGACCAACATAAGCCTGATAGTTTGTGACTTCCGGCACGGTTGATAGATAAGCCGTCATTGCATGCAATACGCTGGCAGTTGTTTCTGGCGGCGTGCCTGCTGGCATATCTACCACTACTTGAAACTCGGATTTGTTATCGAATGGTAGCATCTTCATCACCACCAGTTTGGTAACCGGCAGTGCCAGTGACAGCACAATCAAACCCAAAACTGCCAAGCTCAGTTTACGTCGATTACTTTTACCTTTAGTTTCGCTTAAAAACGGATTAAAAATACGCGTAAACACAGGTGCTATTTTCTTAGTTAATGCATCCTCGTGCGGCGCATGACGCAACCAGATACGTGACAACCAAGGCGTGATCACGAATGCCACCGCCAGTGAAATGAGCATACCCATACTGGCGTTAATAGGAATCGGGCTCATGTACGGCCCCATCAAGCCGCTCACAAAGGCCATCGGCAATAATGCGGCTATCACAGTCAGTGTTGCCAGAATAGTCGGACCGCCCACTTCGTCTACCGCGCCGGGAATAAGCTCAGTTAGCGTCGCATTGGGTTTAAGCTTCATGTGGCGATGGATATTTTCAACCACCACAATGGCATCATCCACCAAAATTCCAATTGAAAAAATCAAGGCAAACAAGGAAACGCGGTTCAACGTAAAACCCCAAGCCCATGAAGCAAACAAGGTAGCGGTTAGCGTGAGAATGACCGCTGTACCAACAATGGCGGCTTCACGGCGACCCAATGCAATAAATACTAGCAATACTACTGCCGAAGTTGCAAAAATCAGCTTATGAATCAACTTTTGTGCTTTTTCATTGGCGGTTTCACCGTAGTTTCTGGTAATTTTTACGTCAACATCAGATGGTATTAGCACATTTTTTAAACCATCAATCTGCTTGATGACTGCATCCGCCACCGCCACAGCATTCTGACCCGGTTTTTTGGTGACACTAATTGTTACCGCAGGGTATTCAACCACTACAGAGGCTTTGTCTTTGCCAGCTTCGCCATACCAAACGTAACGCTCTGCTGGAGGCGGCCCATCGATGACTTTTGCTACCTCACCTAAATAAACAGGATGTCCGTCATGTAGGCCAACCACCAACTCGGCAATATCTTTGGCATCACTAAAGTAATTGCCGACCTCTACCGCAATAGCCTGATTAGCACTAATCACTTCACCCAACGGGGCACCTAGGTTAGCTGATTGCAGTGCACGGCGCATATCTGTCACAGTAATATTGGCTGCAGCCATGCGTTGTGGATCAATCTCAATATTAACTGCACGCCCCGGGCCACCTAAGGTAACCACCTCACGCGTACCTTTTACATGCTTGATTTCAGACTCTAGCGCATGGGCAATCCGCTCTAACTCATAAGCACCCTGCTGGTTATTTTTTGTATATAAAGTAGCGGTTAAGATAGGCACATCATCGATGCCTTTAGGCTTGATAATGGGATCACCCACACCGAGATTTTTTGGTAGCCAATCCTGATTGGATTGGATCGTATTATAGAGGCGCACTAATGCTTCAGTGCGGGGCAGTCCAACTTTAAACTGCACGGTAATGATAGACATACCCGGACGTGACACTGAAGTAACATGCTCTATGTCTGCGATTTGCGACAGCACCTGCTCTGCAGGTACCGACACCATTTGCTCTACATTTTTAGCGGATGCGCCCGGAAATGGAATCATCACATTCGCCATCGTCACATCAATCTGTGGTTCTTCCTCACGTGGCGTGACCAGCACTGCAAATAAGCCAAGCAATAAGGCTAACATTGCAAGTAGAGGTGTGATTTGCGCAGATTGGAAATATCTGGCAATACGCCCAGAGATCCCTAATTTTTCGTTATCAATGATAGTCACAGGAAGTTCCTACTTGATGTTAGCCGCAGCAATCGGGTCTAGCGCTACTTTCTCACCGGCCTGCAATCCAGCGAACACTTCAACGTTTTCGCCACTTTGTCGCCCCAATCTAACCTGTCTCAAGCTTGGGCGACCTTGACTGTCCACCACGTACACTGCCACTAATTCACTGCGTCTGACGACAGCTTTAGCTGGTATTTGAAGCTGTTCCTGTTCTTGCCCTTGGGCAACACTTATCGGTAACGCTGCACGGACAAACATGCCGGGTGTAATACTCGTCAGCCCTTGAGGTAATGTCAAACGTACTTTAACCATATTGCTCACTGAATCCGCTGTTGGCAATATCGTCATTTGGGTACTGATTAAGCTACGCTCAGCCTCATTCGCAGCAGAAATAAGCACAGTAACATTTTCACCATGCTTAAGGCCTGCCAACTGACTTTGTGGCACATTGATGACGGCACGTAACACGTTTGGGTTATAAACTGATAGCAATGGCTTTCCCGGCATCGCCATATCACCCACTTCAGCCATCACATCTGCAATCACGCCAGTATAAGGCGCATTGATAGTATGTAAGCCTGTCTGTACGTTAGATACACCAGTTTGCGCTAGCTGCGCTTTAGTTTGTGCTACAGCTGTTTTGTAGTCCGACTCGGCACGCTCTAATGCTGCCTGACTAATATACTGCTGCGCATACAATCGGCGCTTGCGCTCATACTCATTCTTCGCTGCAGACATTTGTGCCTGCGCCGCTGAAACCTGCGCCTGACTGCTCATTGCCTGCTGCGTCGCTAGGCGTGTATCAATCCGTGCCAACAATTGGCCAGCCTTAACATGATCGCCTACTTTTACTGGCAAGGCCATCACGCTGCCTGAAACTTGTGGTGCAATTACACTGCTTTGCACAGCTTCAATAGTGCCTTCCGCAGTAAATATAGTTGCGCTGCCTGACTGCGTAACCACAGCTGTCGCCAAGCCATCGGCTCTTGCCAAAGTTGAGATGAAAATTGTTGCTATCAGTACAAGTGTCCAGTGAGATGATTTAGTCAAGCGCATACTCCTTAATCCCAGTTGTCTTAATCTTAGTTGCGTGTTGTTGATTACTTGCAACTAACTAAGTTACACATACCGTTTAGAGTCAAAGTTTCACTTTAAACATGCATACTTAAACAATTGCAACATTAGAATCACTATATTACTATATAGCTATACAGTCAATATTTTAATTGTTGTGTATAATTCGCAAAACACACTTCTAAATCTTTTCAGAAGCGAGCAACGTGTATATCTTTACTGACTTATGTGAAGTTAAAGATTACTCCATTTGCACAAAATGACAATAATATGATTGTTTAATAGTACCTATAAATCATTAATGGAATTTACAGTATGAGCAAGCTTGATGATCATGCGCTACAGTATGTAGCCAATTACTTTAAAGCGCTCGCAGAACCCATGCGTTTAAAAGTACTGAATGCACTTCAGGATGGAGAAAAAAACGTCAGCCAGCTGACTGAAATATCTGGTGGCACACAAGCCAACGTTTCTAAACATCTCTCCTTACTCGCCCAATGCGGCTTGGTAAAACGTGAGTCACGCGGCACGAATGTGTATTACAGCATTGCTGACCCTAGTGTTTACGAGCTATGCGATCTGGTTTGCGGACAAATTGGCAACAGAATGCTTGCAGAAGCAGATATTAAAAAAGCCTTTACGCTCTCACGATAAGCTTTACCATTTACCCTACTCCCATGACCGAAAATAAAATAGACGTACTTTTAGTAGGCAGCGGCGCCATGAGCGCCACGCTCGCATCACTCCTATCAGAACTAGACCCATCACTGAACATGATGATGGTTGAGCGCCTCTCAAATGTTGCTGCTGAGAGTACTGATGCATGGAACAATGCTGGCACAGGTCATGCGGGCTATTGTGAACTTAACTACACGCCGATGGACACTGATGGCAGCATTGACATCAAACGCGCATTAGCTATTAATGCCTCATTTGAAGTCTCGTTACAATTCTGGTCATCACTAGTTGAAAACAACACGCTGCCTGCGCCACAAAACTTCATCAATGCCACGCCGCACTTAAGCTTTGTGTGGGGCGATACCGATGTGGATTTTCTTCGCAAACGCCACGCACAACTTAAAGCCCACCACTTGTTTTCTGACATGGAATTCAGCGAAGATGCAAGCCAGTTGAAAACTTGGATGCCACTGATCATGCAGCAACGTGAAGCTAATCAGAAAGTGGCTGCCACGCGTGTCAGCTATGGTAGCGATGTTAACTTTGGCGCATTAACGCGCCATTTAGTAAAGCATTTAGAAACTCATAACAATTTTCAACTGTCACTGAATACCGAAGTAAAAAACCTGAAACAACTCGATAATGGTCGCTGGCAAGTAACGCTAAAAGACTTAAATACACACAAAACCACAATAGTGGAAGCTGGCTTTGTATTTCTGGGTGCAGGCGGCGGCGCATTACACTTACTGCAAAAATCAGGTATCCCTGAAAGTCTGGGCTACGGCGGCTTCCCAGTCAGCGGGCAATGGCTGGTGTGCAACAACCCAGAAGTCATCAAACAACATAGTAGTAAAGTCTATGGTAAAGCAGCCTTGGGCGCACCACCGATGTCTGTGCCACATCTGGATACCCGCGTCATTGATGGAAAACCTGCACTGCTGTTTGGCCCATATGCAGGATTTACCACCAAGTTCTTGAAGCAAGGCTCTTACTGGGATTTATTTAAGTCTATCAAACCCAACAACATAAAATCCATGCTTGGCGTCGGTTACCATAACATGGACTTAACGCGCTATTTAATCGTCGAGGCACTGCAAACGCACAGCGAACGGGTCGCTACGCTACGTCAGTTTTTCCCACAAGCAATAGAAGCCGACTGGCAATTACAAAGTGCTGGACAACGCGTTCAAATCATCAAAAAATGTGCAGATAAAGGCGGAAAACTAGAATTCGGCACTGAAATTGTATCCGCACAAGATGGCACTATTGCAGCCTTGTTAGGCGCATCACCAGGCGCGTCAGTCTCGGTACAAGCCATGATTAACGTAATTGAACGTTGCTTTAGTACACAACTAAAAAGTAGCGCATGGCAACAAAAAATGAAAGCACTTGTACCCAGTTACGGTGAGTCACTCATTGAAAATGCTCGCTTGCTAAAAACTGTACGTCAACACACATTAAAGACACTTAACTTGATGTAAAAAAAGTTTTGATTTCTGTGTGCCATATACACGAAACAAATCCAAGTACAACGCTTATATCCAGATCAAAACAACCTCGTCCTTGCCTACTATTTCATAAGATATTTAGCCAAAAATCATCGGTGCACTATGAGCCTTTAATTTCAAAACCAATACCATATGCTAAACTAACCATCTGATTTTATATAAAAATATTACCTAATGCTTACCGATAACAGCAATATTCAATACCGATTCAGCGACCTCATTGATGTGCCAGCATTTGCTCGCATGTTGGAAAACTTCTTCCAAGCAACAGGCATCCCTAACGGCGTAGTGGATGTGGATGGCAATCTGTTGTCCATGTCCTGCGGCAATAATGCTTGCGCCACATTTCACCGAGTCAACCCAGAGGCCACAGAGCGTTGCCGCGACAGCAATATAGCCATCATGCATGACCTGCGAAATGGCCACGTTGCTGGCGGGCTATGTCGCAATGGATTGATGGATTATGCGACCCCAGTGGTCATTGAAGGACAGCAACTAGCCACCCTCTTTCTAGGGCAGATATTACACACACCACCCGATATGGAGTTCTTTCGTGCGCAGGCAACACAATTTGGCTTTGATGAGAAGACATATCTAAAGTCAATACAAGCGATCCCTGTTATTGAGAAAGCACAAGTAGAGTCACTCATGACTGTCATGGTTGATATGGCTAAAATGCTTGCTAACTGTGGACTGATTAGGTTACGACAAACAGCACTAGAACATGATCTTAACGAACATGCCGAGAGGCGTATTCAACTAGAGGATATTCTTAACCTATCACCCGTGGCCATCGGCTGGTCTAATGGCGAGAATAGGATTGAGTACGTCAACCTACAGTTCACACTCTTATTTGGATACAACCTTGACGACTTACCTGACCTTGAAACTTGGTATCGTCTAGCATATCCAGACGAGAACTATCGGGAAATGGTCATCCGCCCATGGATGAAGAATGTTGCAACAGCAAAAACGAGCCGCACCCAGCCTCCAGAACTAGAGGTTAACATCACCTGCAAAGACGGCACTACTCGCCGCATTGTCATCCGAGCCTCTTGGATAGGCCAGCGCAGACTAGTTAATTTCACCGACATTACCGATCGCTGGATAAGTGAGCAACGCAAGCAAGCTCACGACACCATGCTCGAAATGGTCGCCAAGGGTGCCGAGTTAGCAGACATCTTGAATGCCATCGTTCGGCAAGCCCAATCCGAAGACAAAACTACGCTATGCAGCATACTGTTAATCGATGAAGAAGGTAAACACCTGTTAAGTGGTGCAGCCCCGGACTTACAAACATTCTACACAGAGGCCATCAATGGACTAGAAATCGGCATGGGAGTAGGCTCCTGTGGAACGGCAGCCTTTCTAGGTCAACGCGTTATCGTGGAAGATATCCAGACACACGAATACTGGAAACCCTACACACAATTAGCACAAAAAGCAGGACTACGGGCTTGTTGGTCAGAGCCCATACGATCTTCACGTGGCAAGATTCTAGGTACATTTGCCATCTATCATACTCAACCTAAAAGCCCTGAACTGGAAGACATTGAGCGCATCGGTGCAGCCGCCAATTTAGCCAGCATCGCAATCGAAAATCGTTACGCTTACGAAGAACTGGAGCGCCGTGCTTACTCTGATTACCTGACTGGTCTCGCAAACCGTCGCTTCTTTTTAGAACAAGCAGAGAGCGAACTGTCACGCGCCCTTCGTTATGACGGAGAACTGTCCATACTGATGCTCGACATTGATAATTTCAAACTAGTAAACGACACGCATGGTCATAAAATTGGAGATTTAGTCCTAAAAAAACTATCAGACATCTGCCGCAATACACTACGAGATGTCGACATCATCGGTCGCATTGGTGGTGAAGAGTTTGCTGTCTTGCTTCCAGAAACGGGGAGCACCCAAGCGGAAGAAGTCGCTGAACGCCTGAGAGCTGCCATTGACAGCACCCGAGTATCTTTGGATAGCGGCTTACCTTTGCACTTCACCATTTCACTCGGCGTAACAACGCTTTTCGACAAAGACATTAACATTGATACCCTGTTAAACCAAGCCGACCAAGCGCTTTACCAAGCAAAGAACAGTGGACGCAATCGGGTATGCTCGTACCATGTAACGAACTCTTCATCTGATTAAGTGTTTCAGCACACTTCAATTGAACGGTAGCAGGAGTCCAAGCATACTCACGCTTACATCATGAAAGCAATCATGCTAACTACATTGTTATGTTTAGCTTAAAAAATAATCTTGGTCTATAGAGGATAGCTTCTAGTAAAATCGAACAAAAAAAAGAGCAGCCATTAGCTGCTCTTTTTACAATTAAAATCCCAATTTTATTAAGCTAGCGTCAAGCCACGCTGACGCCTTACTTCATACAAACAAATTCCGCTGGCTACACTTACATTCAAACTTTCCACACTACCGAACATTGGAATTGCTACCAACGCATCACAAGTTTCAGCCGTTAAGCGGCGAATACCGTCGCCCTCAGCACCCAACACAATAGCAATCGGACCATCTAGCTTAGTGTTCAGTAAAGTGCTTGGCGCATCCATAGTTGTGCCCACAACAAACACGCCGGCCTCTTTAAGCTCACGTATCGTTCTTGCAAGATTAGTCACAGCAATAAACGGTACGGTTTCTGCCGCACCGCATGCTACTTTACGCACTGTCGCATTCAAGCCTACTGCGCGGTCTTTTGGTGCAATGACGGCATGCACACCCATGGCATCTGCCACACGCAAGCAAGCGCCTAGATTATGCGGGTCTTCAACGCCATCCAGAATCAAAAAGAATGGTGGCTCAGTTAAATCTGACTCTAAAATATCATGAATATCTTTGTATGGAATCGGTGTATCCACAACACGTGCGATTACCCCTTGATGGCGACCATTCATGCCTGCCATACCATCCAAACGTGAACGCTCTACCTGCATAGTACGCACGCCTTGGGCTTCAGCCATGGCGAGTAAATCTTTCATGCGTGCATCCACGCGGTCACGGTCAATCAAAATCTCTTGCACACTTGCGCTGTGTTGGCGTAAACGGCTTAATACTGCATGAAAGCCAAATAAAATACGGGCGTCGCTCATTTTTCTACCTTAAAATTTAATTCTTATTCGGAATATCTAAAATCAACTTTTAGAAGTCCCCTTACGTTTAGTCGTCTTTTTGGCGACTTTTTTTGCTTTAGTGACCCTTGGTTTAGAGACCGTGGGCTTACTGCTAGACTTAGGTTTACTACTAGGCTTTGTTTTACTAAATAGAGATTGCTCAGATGGAGACTGCTTGGATGGAGCCTTCTTCGCACGCGGCTCAGATTTTTCACCCGCGACTGACTTTGGCTTATTGCCAAACTTACCTTCAAATCTAACATTGGATTTTACAGGAGGTTTATCCCCAGCACGTGCTTTCACTTTAACACTGGCTTCACTTGTAGCGACATCAGCCTCTTCACCGATTGCAGCGGTCTTAGTCACCAAGGCAAAGTCGATTCTAGCGGTTTCCAAATCAACACGCACCACTTTAATTGTCATTCTATCGCCTAAACGATACCGTACACCAGTGCGCTCGCCAGCCATTTCGTGGCGCGCTTTATCGTAATGGAAGTAATCATTGCCAAGCTCGGTCACGTGCAGCAAGCCTTCCACATACACACCATCTAACGCAACAAACAAACCAAAACTGGTAACGCCAGCAACAGTGCCTTCAAATACGTCACCAATTTTGTCTTGCATGTAGAAGCACTTGAGCCAATTGGTCACATCGCGTGTCGCGTCATCAGCACGACGCTCGGTCATGGAACAATGAATACCCAGCTCGCTCCAGTCGCCTGCTTTATATTTATCACCATGCAATACAGCTTTAATCGCACGGTGAATCAACAAGTCTGGGTAACGGCGAATTGGTGAAGTGAAGTGTGCGTAAGCCTCATACGCCAAACCAAAATGCCCGACGTTGTCTGGGCTGTAAACCGCTTGCTGCATAGACCGTAACAATACCGTTTGCAACAACTGCGCATCAGGACGGTCTTTAATACGCGAGATCAGCTTGCCGTAGTCCTTGGCATGCGGTGAGTCACCTCCGCCTACACCAAAACCAAACTCGCCCATAAAGGTACGTAGCGCTTCCAGTTTTTCTGGCGTAGGTCCTTCATGAATCCGGTACAAGGCAGGATGCTCGTGCTCTTTAAGAAAGTCTGCGGCACACACATTGGCTGCCAACATGCACTCTTCAATCAGTTTATGCGCTTCATTACGTGTGCTTGGTTCAATGCGATCAATTTTGCCTTGATCATTAAAAATCATGATGGTTTCTGATGATTCAAACTCAATGGCACCGCGTTTTTCACGTTGCGCCAGCATCAATTGATACACGCTATACAAATGTTGCAAATGCGGCATGAGCCATGCATATTCTTGCGCCAACTCACCCTGTGGATTTTGCAGAATCTCGTACACTTTTGTGTAAGTCATGCGTGCTTGCGAACGCATCACGGATGGATAAAACTTGTATTGCTTGACCACGCCAGCGCCATCAACCTGCATATCGCAGATCATGCACAGGCGCTCTACGTCAGGATTGAGAGAGCATAAACCGTTAGATAAAGCTTCTGGCAGCATAGGAATTACGCGACGCGGGAAATACACAGAGTTACCGCGCTCAAACGCGCATTTATCCAAAGCATCTTTAGGCTTCACGTAGAAGCTCACGTCCGCAATTGCCACCACCAAGCGCCAACCTTTGCCTTGCGGCTCACAATAAACAGCATCATCAAAGTCACGCGCCGTTTCACCATCAATCGTAATCAATGGCATTTCGCGGCAATCAATGCGGCCTTTGTAATCAGCCTCTTGCACCAGACGAGGATAAGATTCCGCGAGCTTGACCGCCTCAGCACTAAACTCATAAGGCAGATTATGCTTACGTAGGGCAATTTCAATCTCCATGCCGCTGTCTGCATAGTTGCCTAAGATTTCAACCACTTTGCCCATAGGCTGCGCGTGGGGAGATGGCTGCTCTGTCAGCTCCACCATCACCACTTGACCCGCTTTAGCATCCATATCCAAATGATATGGAATCAAAATATCCTGATTGATGCGTTTATCTTCCGCAGCAACAATCGTCACACCACTTGAGCGAATTACACGGCCTACTAAGCGCTGCGTACGGCGCTCCAGCACCTCAACTATTTTACCTTCTGGCCTGCCCCTTCTATCCAAGCCGCTCATGCGCACCATGACACGGTCACCGTGCATGACTTGCGACATTTCTTTAGGGCTTAAGAATAGATCTTCACCATTAAGCTTGGTTTTATCATCCGGCTTTAAGAAACCAAAACCATCAGGATGACCAATCACCGTACCCGCAATTAAATCAAGCTTGTCGGCGATACATAATGCACCCTTGCGATTACGCATAATCTGCCCTTCACGCTCCATAGCGTTAAGGCGCCGATTAAAAATTTCACGTTCAGCATCACTAATATCCAGCAACAGATAGAGTTGTTCCACACTCAAGGGGATGCCCTGATCGCTCATCGTCGACAATATTAGCTCACGGCTAGGCAGTGGCGTCTCATAGCGACTCGCTTCACGCTCTGCGTGAGGATCAGCACTTCTTTTACTCTTATTTTTTGTCATGAACAAAGCTTACCTTTTAAAGATAAAATTTAATGCACATACGACCTAAACGGTAATATGCCATGGGTAAATTTAATCGAAAACATCATCATTACGCAATCATTGCGATTGGCAAATCGCTACCGAGATGCAACAAGAATTACAACTATTGCACCAAGCAACAATTAAGTCATATCGGCAACCGCCAGAGTAATATCACACCATTTATCATGCGGTATATTTAAGCTAACTTTAGCTAAAATATAGAACTGAACTTGTGAGTGATTCTACCACACCATGAGATGAGGCACTTTTACCATATACCACTGCATTTTACTGAGCGCATCAGCCGGATAACTCTCGACTTACATCAATCAGACTCCATAGAAACAAAATAAGAGAAAAGTTCACGATGATAATCAACTACGCTCTCACTTCATTAAATTAAATCGCTATTGATTGCATGCCTTATAAATTGCTGCATACCTGCAGTAATTTGTTTTTGATGGTGTATTAACAGACTGAACCTGCGATGCAGGCGACCAAACATGGTATTTAGTTCAACCAACTGCCCTGTCTCAAGTTTATCTTCCACCACAAACTTGGATAAGCATGCAATGCCCAACCCTTCTACGGCACAATGCTTGATCGCTTCATGATCATTGAACTCAAGGCTACTTCTAAGTTGGGCAATATGCGGAAGCAAAGCTTGTTCTAAAGCTTCTCGCGTACCTGATCCATGCTCACGCAACAGCCAGTTAGTCTTTTCAAGACGCTCATTCGGGATCATGGACTTTCCATGTTCAAGGATAATCGGATGTGTAGGTGCCGCAACTAGTAACAATTCATCTGCCAGCCACGGAGTAACCGCGATATCTGCACGATGACAGGGACCTTCTACCAAGCCGATATCTACCTCAAAGTTCGATACCTTATTCATAATACCGGCAGTATTAGCAATGTGCACTTGTAATGGTGGCAAAGAATCCCCCAGCGCATGCCCTTGCTGACGCCAGTACTGAGATAATAAGCTAGGCAACAGATAATTCCCAATGGTCAAGCTGGCACCGACAATCAAGACACTAGGTGCATCATCTTGTGAATAGGCATGCTCCAGACTTTCCGCCCCGCTTACTAATACCAATGCCTGCGTCAACAATGCTCTTCCATGATCATTCAGTAATAATCGCTTACCAATACGATCAAACAACAGCACATTCAATGTTCGCTCCAACTCCCCGATTGATGCACTAATAGCAGACTGAGATAAAGCTATCTTCTCCCCCGCGGCTGTAGTACTGCCATTTTTAGCAATGGCTATAAATATCTGAAGTTGTCGTAGTGTGAGTCGCATGAAATACCAAGCATCTAAATAAATGCTTAATCTACCACTTTTACGGGTCAATATGGAAAATGGAATCTATTTTATTTGTTATCTTGCCACCTTATACAGTACGCTTTCTATTTGTATACTGATGATCTTAGCTTCTGTAATCAATACTACCGTAATATAGTGGCTACTTTAAAAAAGCAAAAACCTCGGTGACTGCTGAAATAATCAGTCAACCGAGGTTGTAAAAAAACAAGAGTCTAAATATTTTTAACCAAAACGACCTGTAATATAACCTTCTGTTTCTTTGCGTTTTGGATTAGTAAAGATAGTGTCAGTGTTACCAACCTCTATTAACTCACCTAGATACATGTAAGCAGTAATGTCAGATATACGCGCAGCTTGTTGCATATTGTGCGTCACAATGACAATCGTGAACTCTTTTTTAAGCTCGTCGATCAACTCCTCAATAGCCGCAGTGGAGATTGGATCCAAAGCTGAACTTGGCTCATCTAGTAACAACACTTCTGGCTTGATCGCAATTGCCCGGGCAATGCATAAACGCTGTTGCTGTCCGCCAGATAGGCTATTGCCGCTATGCTTGAGTTTGTCCTTCACTTCATTCCACAATGCGGCTTTTTTTAACGCCCACTCTACGCGGTCATTCATATCATGCTGATTGAGATTTTCGTAAAGCTTTACACCGAAAGTGATGTTATCGTAAATCGACATCGGAAACGGAGTTGGCTTTTGAAACACCATCCCAACTTTAGCTCGCAAGGCATTGAGATTTTGCCTTTTGCTTAAGATATCCTCACCATCGAGCAATATTTCACCAGAAGCCTTTTGCTTTGGATAGAGCTCATACATACGATTAAATGTGCGTAATAAAGTCGACTTACCACAACCAGAAGGCCCAATAAAAGCAGTGACCTTTTTTTCTGGAATAACTAAATTGATATTATTAAGCGCACGGTCATTACCATAGTGAAAACTCAGGTCGCGCACAATCAGTTTCGGGGTGATAGCATTTTCAGAAATCATTTATACGTATCCTTAATGAGTACTAGTTTGTTGGTGGAATACAACTCGCACCAAGATATTTAATGTCAGCACGCTAAACGTAATGAGTAGTGCTCCAGCCCAAGCGAGCTGTTGCCAGTCTGCGTATGGACTCATGGCGAACTGGAAAATCACTACAGGCAAGTTTGCCATCGGCTGATTCATGTCACTGTTCCAGAATTGGTTATTCAATGAAGTGAACAATAATGGAGCGGTTTCACCGCTGATGCGTGCTACAGCCAGCAATACACCAGTCAATATGCCTGCTCGTGCGGCCTTCAAAGTAACTAAACTAATAGTTTTCCACTGTGGAGTACCCAGCGCAGCAGAGGCTTCCCGCAGGCTATTGGGAACGAGACGCAACATATTCTCCGTAGTACGAATCACAATAGGTATCACCAGAATGGCAAGCGCTAATGCACCAGCCCAACCGGAGAAGTGTTTAGATCTAACAACATACATTTCATACACAAACAAGCCAATTACAATGGATGGTGCCGACAGCAGTATATCGTTAATAAAACGTGTAACAGGCGCTAGCCAGCCATGCTGACCGAACTCAGCCAGATAAGTACCTGCAAGTATGCCGATTGGCGTACCGATTAGTGTACCTAATATGGTCATCATCAAAGAACCTGCAATCGCATTGAGAAGACCACCCTGACTGCCTGGAGGCGGTGTATTTTGTGCAAAGACCGCAAGAGATAACCCTGGCAAACCATGTTGCAACAAGGTAAATAAAATCCAGCCTAACCAGAACAGGCCAAATGCCATAGCCAGTGATGATGTACCCAAGGTGAGCCAGTTAATCAGGCGACGACGTGTGTAAAGTGTAAACATATTAGGCAGCCTTTCCTTCGCGCTTCGCAAGTTTGTAAAGCATAAAGCGTGCGAGTGCTAGAACGACGAATGTGATAAAGAATAAAATCAAGCCAAGCTCTATGAGCGATGAGGTATAAATTTCACCCACAGCCTCATTGAATTCATTGGCCAATGCCGATGAGATACTATTACCAGGCATGAGCAATGAAGCACTTAGGGAGTTTGCATTACCAATCACAAAAGTCACCGCCATCGTTTCACCTAGCGCACGACCCAACCCCAGCATAATGCCCCCCGCCACACCAACCTTGGTGTAAGGCACAACAATATTCCAGACAACCTCCCAAGTAGTTGCACCCAAACCATATGCAGACTCTTTGAGCAATGCGGGAACAACCTCAAAAACATCCCGCATCACAGATGCGATAAAGGGAATCACCATAATCGCCAGAATAATACTGGCTGTTAGTATCCCGATCCCCATAGGCGGCCCAGAAAAGAAAGAACCAATCATCGGTAGAGTACCTAAATGATCGTTAATCCAAGGTTCAACGTGATCTGCAAATAATGGCGCGAATACAAACAAGCCCCACATACCATAGATAATGCTTGGGATGCCAGCCAACAACTCCACTGCAATACCTAATGGACGACGTAACCAGCGTGGAGAAAGCTCCGTTAAGAACAATGAAATACCAAAGCTAATTGGAACGGCAATCAAAAGCGCAATGCTTGCAGTAACCAATGTACCAATAATAGGCGTAAGTGCACCGAACTGATCTGCAACAGGATCCCACTCAGAACTAACGAGAAAATGAAACCCAAATGTTTTTATTGCAGGTAAGCTGCCCATCACTAAAGAACCAATAATGGCTGCTAGTAAGATTAGGACAAAAAGTGCAGATAAGCGTGTGACCCCACGAAACAGGACATCTGGCCAGTTTTGGAGTTTAGATCGTGTGTAACGTAAAAAATTTGGCATAGAGTAATGAATTCTAAATAAGTCAGAAAGTCTGCATATATCTCAAAAAAATTAAGGGGGCGTTTTCTGCCCCCTCGGAATTATGCCTTGAAACACACATTAATTGTGCATTTCACTCATAACTTATTTCCAAATTGCCTTACCGTCTGCACCTTTAATTTCTGTTTTCCATGCAGCACGAACAAGCTTCTGAACTTTATCTGGCATTGGAACGTAGTCTAATGCAGCAGCCATTTCGCTACCATTACTGTAAGCCCAATCAAAAAAGCTTAATACAGCTTCAGCTGATGCTGGCTTGTCTTGCACTTTATGCATCAAGATGAAAGTCGCACCAGTAATAGGCCAGCTTGCTTTGCCTGGTTCATTTGTCAACAACTCATAGAAACCAGGAGCGTGCTCCCAATCAGCACCTGAAGCCGCTGCTTTAAAGCTAGTGTCTTCTGGCTTAACAAATTGACCATCACGATTCTTAAGTTGTGAATAAGTCATTTTGTTTTGTAAAGCATAAGCATATTCTACGTAACCAATAGAATTTTTAATGCGTTGAACGTAAGAAGCAACACCTTCGTTACCTTTACCACCAGTACCAACTTTCCAAGATACAGCAGTACCTTCGCCAACAGCAGATTTCCAATCAGCACTAACTTTTGACAGGTAGTTAGTGAAAATGAATGTAGTACCTGAACCGTCTGAACGGTGAACAACTGTAATACCTTCATCTGGTAATTTTGTGCTTGGATTTAATGCAGCGATAGCTGGATCATTCCATTTTGTAATTTTACCTAAATAGATTGCAGCCAATGTAGCGCCATCCAATTTAAGCTGACCAGCTTCAATCCCGTTTACGTTAACAACAGGAACTACACCACCCATAACTGCAGGGAATTGCATCAAACCATCTTTTTCCAAAACTTCTGGCTTCAACGGCATGTCAGACGCACCAAAGTCCACTGTTTTTGCATTAATTTGCTTGATACCGCCGCCTGAACCGATTGATTGATAGTTCATACCAACTGTAGTCTTAGCTTTATAAGCTTCAGCCCACTTAGCATAAATCGGATAAGGGAAAGTTGCGCCTGCACCAGTAATATCAGTAGCAAAGGCTGGGCTTGTAGCCACAATCGCTGTTACCAAGCCTAGGCTTTTAACAATGGTTTTTAATTTAGTCATAATTACTCCACAAGGTTTAAATTAACTACTTAAGATTTCGTACCGGAATTCATGTGATAGATAATAAGCACTATTTATTACAAAAATATGACAATAATTCATGTAATGCAATAGTCTGAATTACAACGCCCTCCTACAATTGACTTAGCACTCAGAGCAGATATACAGCCTCCGCCGATAGTTAATCATCAGGAGCATGATACACAACCAAAAATAATTGCACTTTCAAGCACTGTTACCGAAATACACTGTCAACCATACAGATGAATCAACATAAAGGATTGTGATGAAAATAAAATCAAATCATTTCCGAGTCAAAGAAGGCGAAAGTGTCAGTCTTAAAAAATGGCCGACGCAGATAAAGCCGGTTTACAAATCAAAACAGGCATATCTCGAACATCTTGATAAACATGTGACAGAGCTTAGCGAATTACAACGCCTCCACTATGCATCCAACCAGTATGCGATATTGCTAATATTTCAGGCAATGGACGCTGCAGGCAAAGATGGCGCCATTCGACACGTCATGTCAGGCATTAATCCGCAAGGCTGTCAGGTACATAGCTTCAAGCACCCGAGTGCTGAGGAGCTAGAACATGATTTTCTATGGCGCACTTCACAGTGTCTGCCAGAACGCGGTCACATAGGTATATTTAACCGCTCTTATTATGAAGAAGTATTAATCGTTCGAGTGCATCCGGAAATTCTTCGTAGCCAAAACCTTCCCAACAAACAAGTCGATAAAAAAAATATCTGGGGAAATAGGTATCAATCTATTGTAGATCATGAAAATCACCTCTATAGAAATGGCACTCGGATCATCAAATTTTTCCTTCATCTTTCAGAAGATGAGCAGCGCAATCGATTTATCTCTCGTATCGATGACCAGAATAAAAACTGGAAATTTAGCGTGGCAGACATTGAGGAAAGAAAGTTTTGGCCGCAATATATGAAAGCTTATGAGGCATGCCTTAGTGCAACGAGCACAAAGAACGCCCCTTGGTATGTAGTTCCGGCAGATGATAAAGATAATGCCAGACTGATTGTTTCCCAGATAATTCTCGATACATTCAAATCGCTAAAAATGCACTACCCATTAACAGATACCAAACGACAAAAAGAATTGCTATCAATACGCGAACAACTGATGAAGGAAAAACCAGATAAAAACTAAATCAAGTTAACTCGGTCTACATCATGCTGATGTTTGCAACCACGCGACTAATCGCCTAAACAAACAACTTAAATTAAGGAGAGAATGAAATGGCAAAAATGGAGCTTTTGGAATTAGAAGGACATCGCGATGCAATGATCGCTGATGTGAAAAGTCTGGTTGAAAAATATCGTTCCATATTCGGCTGGGACGTTCCAGAGTTGGATCAGGACTACTCAGACAATCTAATTCTGCATGAAATACGTAAGGCCTTGGATGATATAGAAAAGGAATTACTCAACTAAATGAAAACACACCAAACTTTAGCTCAATGCCACTTCATTACATTACGTGGAGGATTTTAAATCATGCAATATAGATTATTAGGAAATACTGGATTGTATGTTTCAGAACTTTGCTTAGGGACAATGACTTTCGGAGCAAAAGGTTTTTGGGAGGTAATGGGGGGACTTCAGCAAGGCGAGATTGACTTGTTAGTGCGAGAGTCATTCAACCAAGGGGTTAACTTTTTTGATACAGCTAATGTGTATTCATTTGGTGAATCTGAAACACTGCTTGGTAAAGCCATTAAAAATATAGGTTTGCCTAGAGATGAGATTATAGTCGCAACAAAATCTACAGGAATCATGAATGAATCGCCCAATGGGCGAGGACAATCGCGATTTCATATTTTCAATGAAGTTGATGCCAGCTTAAAACGTCTGCAGTTAGATCATATCGATCTTTATCAACTGCATGGTTTTGATCCATTAACACCCTTTGAAGAGTCACTATCTGCGCTTAATGATTTAGTTAAAGCCGGAAAGATTCGCTACATTGGCTTATGCAATATGGCTGCATGGCAAATCATGAAAGCCTTGGGGTTATCCAGACAGCACAACTGGAGCGAATTTTCTAGTGTGCAAGCCTACTATTCAATTGCAGGACGAGATCTTGAGCGTGAAATCATGCCATTAGTGCAAGATCAAAAACTGGGACTAATGATTTGGAGTCCACTCGCAGGTGGTTTTTTATCAGGTAAATTCAAACGTAATCAAACACTGCCTACAGAGTCTCGCCGAACAGATTTTGACTTTCCTCCATTAGATAAAGACAGAGCCTATTCTTGCGTAGATGTAATGGAGTCCATCGCCAAAGCACACGACGTATCAATTGCTCAAGTAGCTTTATCATGGATATTAAGTAAGCAACAAGTCTCTAGCATTATTATTGGCGCACGACATATGAGCCAGTTAAAAGATAATTTGGCTGCCACTAAATTGGTTTTATCTGATGCAGAGTTGAAATTACTGAATGAAGTGAGCGCCATGACACAAGAGTATCCAGCATGGATGCTTGCTCTCCAAGGACAATATCGCGCTACGCCACCTGTAAAATAATATGGTTATTAGTAGTTACACTTATGCTAATGTTTAGTAGCTAGGTTGCATAGGGCTTGCCCACCCTATGCACATTAATTCACGCTTATTGGCATGAGAGACCTCAGTTTGAAAAATACTTTTCGCGCGCTAACTGGACGAGACTTTAGGTACTATTTCTTCGGTCAAATAGTTTCTCTTATCGGCACGTGGGTGCAACAAGTGGCGCTATCCTGGATTGCTTACCGCATTACAGGTTCAGCGCTCATTCTTGGGCTTGTTGCATTTTCTGGTCAAATTCCCATGTTGATTGCTACACCGCTGGGTGGTTTTCTGGCAGATCGTTATAGCAAGCGAAACATTCTGCTTTGTACGCAAGTGGTTGAAATGCTGGTTGCCATTACACTGTCAGTAGTTGCCTGGCAACAAAGTTTCAGCCCATGGATTCTGATTACGGCTTCGGCTGTGTTAGGCTTATCTGGTGCAATGGAGATGCCATCAAGACAAGCTTTTATCACTGAAATTATTCATGACAGCAGTTTATTATCTAATGCAATCGCACTGAACTCACTCACATTCAACTCAGCGCGCTTAGTAGGGCCAGCAATCGCAGGGTTAACTTTAGCCATGTTCAATGAGCCTACTTGTTTTGCAATCAACGCCATTTCATATATCGCCTCAATTTCCACACTACTTAGCATTCATACAGGCAAACCTGTTAGAACTAGAGCCGTAGGCTCTTTTATCGAGGCGTTAACTTATTTGCGCCACTTTCACCCTGCGCGTTGGCTGATATCTACGGTTGCAGTCACCAGCTTTTGCGTCGCTCCATTCATGACCTTTATGCCCGTATATGCTAAAGATATTTTTCATGGTGGGCCTGACCTGCTCGGCACGTTACTTGGTGCTTCTGGTAGCGGCGCACTGGCAGCATCGCTTTATCTAGCCAACAGAAAATCACTGCATGGCCTTGGTAACCGTATCGTACTAGCTTGCTTGGTAGGAGGCCTTGCCTCAGCCGCTTTTGCCTATAATGTTTTCCTGACATTGGCTTTACCATTACTGATTGTTTCTGGCGGAACGTTTATCATGACCGTTACCTCCTGCAATATACTTCTGCAATCATTAGTGCCAGAACATTTACGCGGCAGATTGATGGCGATTTACACCATGTCATTTATTGGAATGCTGCCTCTCGGCAGCTTGATCTATGGCAGCCTTGCGCATCACATTGGCAGCGTAAAACCAGTATTTATCATTGCAGGGATTCTATCCTCTGGCTATGGCTATATTTTGATGAAAGCGATGCCGAGCTTAAGGCAAGCTGCTCAAGTGGTACTCAGTAAAAAAAGTGTCGTCTGAGTTTAGTGATACGGCATTGTGTATTCGAGAGCCGCTCACATTGAGCTTTTAGTAAACTCCAGCAAAGCAGGGCTAATTGCACTGATACCTAGGTCGGCACAAAAATTTCGTTATTTAGATAATATCCTTAATGGCTTAGCTCTTCTTAGCGACACTTGAAACAGGTCTATATAACCTGTTTCAAAACAACGCCTAGCCGCATCAAAATAAGTTCGATAATGGTCAAAGAGCTCTTGTCCATAACGCTTAACGATATCATCCTGATGGAGTTCTAATCTTTTGTTCCATTCTAATAAGGTACGCGCGTAATCTAAACCTATGCAGTGCGCGGCTGAAATTTCATACTTGTCGACAATTGCAGCTTGAATATCACTAATGGATGGCAGCGCTGACCCAGGGAACACTTTATCAAGCAAGTATCGGGAGTCTCTCAGTTCAGACAAGCTGTTAGGCGCTCTTGAAATCACAATTGTTTGCAGCCCAATTTGCGCATCTGGCGTCGAGATATTGAGGCACCAATCAAAGAAAGTTTTATAAATATCTCGCTGCCTTGAAGCCGCTTGATCTTCAAAAGAGGCGAAGTGCTCAAAAGCACCAATGGACACAATAGCGTCATACTTGCGCGCTGGAGGGATGTAATCCTGCCAAGCGCGTAACTCCAGCGAAATGTTTGCTTTAGGCGTACTATTAATATAATTAAATTGCTCTTGGCTAAGGGTCAGTCCATGCACATGCGTATTTGAATACTTTTCGACAATCGAGCTCATTAGGCCGCCCCAACCACAACCTATTTCAATCACGTGATGGTCTTGGCTGACATTGGCGTAACGACTCAACCGATCAAACTTGTCTTGTTGAGCTTGCTCTAAATTGTTGGCGGTTTTCCATACACCACAACTATATGCCCGGTATTTTTTATCAAGGAATAGTGCAAAAAAATCATTATCCACATCATAGTGATGTGCAATATCTGCTTGCGTTGCCATCTCTAAATCGCCCTCAAATTTATCCTTAAGGGTGATAACTTTATCAGCTTTAAAGACAAGTCGTAACCGAAAAATTTCTTGAACCTTATTAAGTTAAGACAATTTAAGTAGTAGAGAATATAGCGCATTTACACAACCTTAGAATTTACAAGCAGTAACCAAGAGCATCTATTGGGATAACCCTTATTTTCAAGCAGGGTAACCTTTATTAAGTTAAGGGTATTTTTTTATATCTATTTAAATGTTACCCTGACACATAATTTTCACATTAATGCTTGCAAAGCTCATAACTGTGCTCCCACTAGCTACGAGTTACAGTCGCCAGTCTACTTACCGCAAACATTCGTGACTAGTTATTGGCGTTATGTGCAATATTATTAAAAACATACCAACTATAATTGGCAAGCCTCTTAGACAAGGTCAGCAACATTTTCATGAGCTCAATCGACATTTTTCCTTGGAATGACAATTTCAACACGGGAATTCCAAAAATTGATGAACAACACAAGAAGCTGGCTCAACTATTAAACCTCCTTGCCAGCCACGTTGCATTCCAATCCAACATTCCAGCGCTGAACGTTATATTTGATGAGTTAGCTGAATATGCTGTTTATCACTTTAATTCAGAAGAAAAAATCTGGGATGAATATCTAGCTAATGATCCGATAGAGTCAGCACATCATCAATTTCACAACAGTTTTCTCACAGAAGTTTTAAAACTCAAGGCTGAAGAAAACACCAAACCAGCAAACAAGGTAATTGAAGAGGTTCTTGCGTTTCTCACGCGTTGGCTGGCGGCACATATTCTGGAAAGCGACAGATATATGGCCACAATCGTGCAAGCAATGCAATCAGGCATGTTACTTGATGCCGCAAAGAAATACGCCGCTGAAAAAATGAGAGGGGCAACAAAAGCCCTGATAGATATCATTCTTTCCATCTATGAAAGCCTTTCTACCAACACTTTGCATTTGATGCGCGAGCTTGCTGAGCAAAAGAGAATGGCACTCTTACTTGATGATCAAGAACGCCACTTTGAAACGCTAATCTCAATCACACCGGTTGGCGTATTCGAAACAAACAAACTGGGCAAATATACTTACGTAAATGCGCAATGGTCAGAAATTACTGGATTAACATCTGACCTTGCAACAGGTAGTGATTGGACACAATCACTACACCCTGAAGATAAAGACCATGTCTATGCAGAATGGACTAACGCTATCGCAGAAAATCGCTCATTTCAACTTGAATACCGTATTCTGCATGCTAATGGAGAGTATGTCTGGGTATTCGGACAATCAGTGGCCTACAAGTCTAAGTTAAAAGATCGGTCAGGCTATATCAGCACGATCACGGATATCACCAAGCGCAAGCAAACTGAATTAGCATTACAAGCTTCACACCAGCAAATAAATACGCTCCTCAACTCCATGGCAGAGGGAGCCTATGGCATCGATGCTCATGGTTATTGCACTTTCGTGAACCAGTCGTTTTTAAATATTCTCGGATATACCAGTTCTGAAGAAGTGATCGGCAAGCATATTCATGAACTCATTCACCACTCTCATCCAGATGGCAGCCATTACCCCGCCAGCGAGTGCCTAGCCTATAAAGCCTATAGGCATAACGAGAATATTCATGTCGCTGATGAGGTCTTTTGGCGTAAAGATGGCACATCAGTATTCGTCGAATACTGGTCACAGCCGATCTTTAAGCATGATATTTTAACTGGTGCGATAGCTACATTTATTGACATTACCGAGCGCAAACAAGCCGAACATCAGCAGCGCGTTGCCGCCACCGCTTTTGAGTCGCAAGAAGGCATGATGGTCACGGATGCCAACAATGTCATCTTGCGTGTCAACCGGGCTTTTACACGGATAACTGGTTATGAGGCAGAGGATGCTGTTGGCCAAACTCCGCGCCTACTCAGTTCAGGCCATCAGGATAAGTTGTTCTACAAATCCATGTGGGAACACATTAATAACGCTGGTGAGTGGGAAGGCGAAATCTGGAATCGTCGCAAAAATGGTGAAGTTTATCCTGAGCATCTTACGATTACTGCAGTGAAAGATACAAATGGTATCGTCACCAATTACGTTGCTACACTTGCCGACATCACCCTAAGTAAAGCTGCATCAGACGAAATCAAAACACTAGCCTTTTACGACCCGCTCACGCGCTTGCCTAACAGACGTCTGTTAGTTGACAGACTAAGGCAAGCATTAGCTTCAAGTGCGCGCAGTGGTCAAAAAGGCGCACTACTATTTATTGATCTTGATCATTTTAAAACGCTCAACGACACTCTCGGCCATGATGTAGGCGACCAACTATTAAAACAGGTTGCAGACCGATTAACGGCCTGTGTAAGAGAAGACGATACCGTAGCGCGCTTGGGTGGCGACGAGTTTGTAGTGTTGTTAGAGGGTTTAAATAAAGGCGAGATTGAAGCTGCCGCACACACTGAAGCCATTGGTGAGAAAATTCTCCACTCACTCAGCCAAACTTATCGGCTTGGCACCTATGAACACCATAGCACGCCAAGCATAGGTGTCACCTTGTTTGATGACCATCAGTTCGAGGTAGAGACCCTGCTGAAACAAGCAGACATTGCCATGTATGAAGTTAAAAGTTCAGGTCGTAATGCGCTACGTTTTTTTGACCCCAAGATGCAAGAAGCTATCGCTATACGCGTAGACTTGGAACAAGATCTACGCAAAGCAATAGAGTTGAAACAATTTCAGCTTTACTACCAAATTCAAGTTAACAGCGCTGGAAAGACTTTAGGTGCTGAAGTTTTAATTCGCTGGCCTCACCCAAAGCGCGGCATGATCTCCCCTTCCAGCTTCATTCCACTGGCAGAGGAAACCGGACTAATACTACCCATCGGGCAATGGGTGCTTGATGCCGCCTGCGCACAACTCAAATTATGGCAAGAAAATGCGATAACACGTGACTTAACACTCTCAGTAAACGTGAGCGCCAAACAATTTCTTCAAAAAGACTTTGTAGAACAAGTGCAAATGACTGTACAACGTCATAATACTGATCCAACACGACTGAAACTCGAACTTACCGAGAGCATGTTGATTAATAAAGTTAGCGAAATCATTGCTAAGATGAATGCATTAGGAGAGATTGGCATCAAGTTCTCTCTAGATGACTTTGGTACAGGCTATTCATCGTTGCAATATTTAAAACAGCTACCGCTCTATCAACTAAAGATCGATCAATCATTTGTACGAGACATTACCAACGATGTACAGGATCAAGCTATTGTGCGCACTATTATCGCAATGGCGAACAGTCTGAATTTAAGCGTGATTGCCGAAGGCGTGGAAACAGAAACCCAACGGCGACATTTACTGAACGCAGGCTGCACACACTATCAAGGCTATTTATTCAGTAAACCAATACCCATTCATGAGTTTGAGCAGCTACTGATAAAAAATGAGTAATAATAAAATAAGATCTCACATAAATTTTAAATGACAGGTCACGATCAATCACCATGAAAAAGATCTACCGTAAACTCTTGCTTATTCATGTTGCCGTTTTTTTCATACTGCTAATCACATGGATTTGTGGTGAAGAGATTAAAACAGAAGCAGGCTCCCCTTTTTCAGCACTGTACTATGTATTACACATATTCCTAGGTAGCATCATTTTCATACTGACTCTTGTTGAATGGATCACAAGAAACCAAACCAAACTTGTTCATACGCCAGCGATGCCGCAACACTTATGGATTAATCAAATACTCCATCGTGGCTATTACCTGATTCTAATGGCACTACCGCTAACAGGCATTATCGTATTTTTTGACTTTATGGAGAGTCGCCCCTTCTACCTATTACATGGCTCATTATTTAATCTACTGCTAATTTTAATCATGGTAAATTTAGCCTCAATGATGATTGAAAAACTTAAAGTTAAGCCTTTATAACCGACATCATGGAAAGAAAAAAACTAGAGACTAACGAACCTAGCCGCGCCGATATTGACCAGTTACAAGGTTTTACAATGATAGAGTTTGGCGCCAATTGGTGCGGCTATTGTCAAGCAGCGCAGCCTATCATTGCCAAAGCGCTTACCAATTACCCACACATACGACACATCAAAATAGAAGATGGTAAAGGGCGTCGGCTTGGGCGCTCTTTTGCAGTCAAACTCTGGCCAACACTCATATTGATCAATAATGGTAAAGAAATAAAACGGTTAGTACGTCCAGCTGATGCTAAAGCAATCATTGAGGCTCTGGCTGAGATTAATGTCTAATAGCCCTAAGCGCCAACTCAAGCCTCGTACGGCTAACACTCTTTAAATAAATGCACTTTCCACCTAAAATTACAGTACCACTTGCGCACCGAGCTCTACCACCCGATTAGGTGGCAAGCTAAAATATGCAACAGAACTTCCAGCATTGCGGAACATGGTTACAAAAAGCTTTTTGCGCCAAAATGCGAGGCCAGAACCAATGGTAGGGATCAGCGTTTCTCTACCTAAGAAGAAAGAGGTCTCCATTAAATTGAATGCCAGCCCATATGCATCACAGCCTTCAAGTGCTTTTGGTAAGTCTGGTAGCTCCATAAAACCGAATCTCACCTTAACCCTAAAAAAACGATGATCCAGCCGCTCAACTTGTAACCGTTGATTCTCAGCTAGGTGGGGCCTATCCAAGGTTTCGACGGTCAGAATCACCACCCTCTCATGCAGGCTCTTATAATGCTTGAGACTGTGCAGTAACGCCTGCGGTGTCATACTCGCATTTGGTGTCATGAATATTGCCGTACCTGAGATGGTTGTTACATCCGATGATGCCATATTCTCTACAAACTCATTTAGCGGAATAGCTTCGGCGGAAAGGCGTGTATAAAGCAACTGCCTGCCCTGCTTCCAGGTTGTCATTAGCGTAAATACACCTAAGCCGAGTAACAGTGGGAACCAGCCGCCCTCATGTATTTTAACAACGTTGGCTGAGAAGTAGATCAGATCAACAGCAAGAAAGCTGCCTGTCACAACAACACTAACCCCCAAGCTCCAGCCCCATAACTTACGAACAACCACAAATGCCAAGATTGTAGTGATGACCATGGTACCAGTAACGGCAATACCATAAGCGGCTGCCAAATTAGATGATGAGCCAAAGCCAACGATGAGCACAGCCACGGCAATCATAAGTGTCCAATTAACACTCGGCAGATATATCTGGCCAATCTCTCGACGAGACGTATGTTTGATTTCCATACGCGGTGCATAGCCAAGTTGCATGGCTTGCTGAGTGATGGAATAAGCCCCTGAAATAACCGCTTGTGAAGCAATCACAGTAGCAGCAGTCGCTAATACGACCATAGGCAATAACGCCCAGCTAGGCGCAAGCAAGTAAAAAGGATTAGCGATAGCATCAGGATTCGCCAGTAGCAATGCGCCTTGACCGTAGTAATTCAACACTAAAGAAGGTAACACCAAACCGAACCATGCCAATTGCACCGGTTTGCGGCCGAAATGCCCCATATCAGCATATAAAGCCTCTGCCCCAGTAAGCGCCAGTACAGATGCACCCAGCGAAAAAAATCCTAACACAGGGTCACTCACAAAATAATGTATAGCATTAATCGGGTTGAGCGCAGTTAACACCAACGGCGTGGCAATAATATTCACAATACCCAACCCGCCAAGACAGGTGAACCACAGCACCATCACTGGGCCAAACAAACCGCCAATCCTTGCTGTGCCATATTTCTGTACAAGAAACAGTATAGCCAGCACCAGTAGTGATACCGGCAAGACATAGGGCTTTAAGGCTGGGGTGATTATTTCCAGCCCTTCGACCGCAGAGAGCACTGAAATGGCGGGGGTGATCACGCTATCCCCATAAAAAAGAGCGGCGCCAAACAAGCCCAACAGCATCAGAAATCCAGCGTATGGTTTATTGGTTATACCACGCAGTACCAACGCCATCAATGCCATGATGCCACCCTCCCCCTGATTATCAGCCCGCATGATGAATACCACGTACTTTAATGCCACCACAACCACCAATGACCAGAAGATTAAAGACAGAATCCCCAGAATATTGGCTTCTGTGATTGGCACGGGATGATGTGCGCCAGAAAAAATCTCTTTCACGGTATATAACGGGCTGGTACCAATGTCGCCGTAAACGACACCTAACGCAGACAAAGCTAGCGCTGAGGTGCTACTCTTGAGATGCTCAGACATAAAATCTCCTATAATTCAAATCGATAACCAATACCAGTTTCGGTAAGTAAGTGTGCAGGTTGTGCTGGGTCATGTTCCAGCTTTTGACGTAAATGACTCATGTAAATACGCAAGTAGTGTGCACTTTCGGTGTTATTAGGCCCCCATACTTCATGCATCAGACGGCGATGGCTCATGATTTTTCCAATATTAGAAAGTAAAACACTGAGCAATCGATACTCGATTGGAGTGAGATGAATCGCTACGCCATTGCGAGTGACACTACGCCTTATAAAGTCCACTTCAACATCTGCAAAACACATTTTGGGTGATGCCATGGTGTTTTGTAGGCGCCGACGCGTCACAGCCCGCACCCGAGCCAATAGTTCGCCAACACCAAATGGTTTAGTCAGGTAATCGTCAGCCCCAGCATCAAGAGCAAGAATTTTTTCCTGCTCTTCGATTCTGGCCGAAAGAATAAGAACAGGAATGGTTGTCCACTTGCGAAACTCCGTTACAACTTCCACGCCGTCCATGTCGGGAAGACCCAAATCCACCACTAACAAATCTGGTTTACGTGAACGTGCTTCAATCAGACCGCGCTCGCCACTCTCGGCCTCAAAGACTTTCCAACCTTCTCCTTCAAGAGCGCTCTTCACGAAACGCCGTATCTGCTGATCGTCTTCTATTAAGATGACATTACCTACCGAATTCATCATGCCTCCTCTATTTCTGGATTCACTATGGGCGGCTTACCAAGAGGTAAGCACAGGGTAACGCAAGCGCCACCCTGCGCTTGATTCACAGCTTTTATCGTGCCACAGTGCGCCTCAATAATCGCGCTACATATAGCAAGCCCAAGCCCTACACCGAGCGTCGATGATTCACTTTCACCTCGCTCGAACATATGGAACAATGACTCGGTCTTTCCAGCAGGAAAGCCAGCCCCATGATCAGAAACGTCAATGCAGGCACATTCTCCAGAAATGTACTCTCTAATTTCAATTGGACTCTCCAGCGGAGAGTACTTGGCAGCATTCTCCAGTAGATTACATAACACCCTTTCCAACAAAACGTCATCAAATTCAACTAGCGGAAAATCTGGTGCAAGTGTCACCGTGACAGGATGCTGCGCTAAAGTCGGCTTAAGTAATTTAATCGCAGAACCAATCACATCTTCAAATAATCGCCAGTCCTTGCGCAACGCCACCTTACCCGAGTGCAGCCTTGCCATTTCCAGCAAGTTACTAAGCAGATGACTCATTGCCAGCGCTTGATCGCGGATGGCAATTGCAGCATTGTGCACACTATCACTCTGCTGTGCAGTAGTAAGTGCCAATGCGTCAGCCATACCTACCAGACCTGTAAGCGGGGTTCTTAAATCGTGGGATAACGACGAAAGAACAGAACTTCGTAAGCGTTCTGAAGTTGCATCCAACTGCGTCTGCTGCGTCAACGCTACATAATGTAAACGCTCAACAGCAATGGCGACAAGGTTAACTACCGCTTCCAGCATTTCCTTGTCGACATCTCCAACATACTTTTCAAGGTTAGCTTCCAACACGCCTCTTACTTTATGGGGCGACTTTAGCGGTAAAACCAGCGTTAACGACCCTTCGTCGGATAGTTGACTTGTATTCACTAACGCGCCTTGCTTGATGGCCATATGCGCGATTGTCGTTAATGCAATGTCTTGAGATAACGAAGGAAACTCACCATTTGCATCCAATAAATGCAGTTTTGCCGTATAACCAGACCAAGCTACAAAAAGGCTTAATGCTTTTGAAATCTCATCATAGCTAGATGCGCCAGCCAAGTCGCGTGCCAGTTCATAAAGGCGCCGTGTATTCTGCTCACGATCTACAGCAGCAGCAGCATGCTTGCTTAGTTTTGCTGTCAGGTGTGCCGTAGCAAGCCCCACCGCCAGCATCACAGAAAAAGTGATTAGATATTGCGCATTGTTAACTGTGAATGAAAACCGCGGTGGCACGAAAAATACATCAAATAGTGCAACAGCTAAAATGGCTGACATAATAGCTGGACCTCTACCTAGCTTAAGTGCCACCAGAAAAACCACCAGCAGAAACAGCATGACAATATTCGCCAAATCAAGAACCTGCCTTAATGGCGTTGCTAGCATAGTAATTACCACGCAAATTAATATTGCGAAGAGGTAGTTTCGTTTTAATTGCTGAGTTTCGGAATTGCCTAGCATAGTTACCTCATTATTCTTTCTGCCTGCTAAAATAGTTATCAGATAGCATGCCTCAATTCATGCAAAAAAAGTGTAAATATTTACCTGTCTTTTTTACGTCTTATGATGCAAAACCGAATCGAAATATTATTATTTTCATTGTGATTTGCTTCATAATTTTAAGGGTTGCGTTTCAAAATGGTACATATATTGCTTAAGTATTATTACCACTACTCAAGTTCGACAAATTATTATGTCTACTAAATCAGATTCCAGTCGCGTTGCACTTACCGCCATTTATGAAATAGGTAAGATACTTAGCTCGTCGCTAGATTTACAAAAGAATCTTCGACAAGCACTGAATGTGATTGCAACCTACCTAAATATGCAGCGCGGCATGGTCTGCGTACAGACGGATTTACAAGACCTCGGCATTATTGCCTCTGTTGGTTTTACCGAAGAAGAAAGCGCGCGCGCACGTTTTGTAGTGGGTGAAGGCGTCACAGGTCGTATTTTTCAAACAGGTGTTCCGGCAGCAATTCCTAATGTGGCGCATGAGCCACTTTTCCTGAACCGTACTGGTGCAAAACGGCTTATGGAAGATCAAATCATCTCTTTTCTAGGTGTACCAATCAAGGTAGGGCGAGAAACGATTGGTGTACTCTCTTTTGAACGTAATGCCGGCGACCATTGGCATGGCTTTGAGGATGATTTGAAGCTACTAGCCATGGTGGCAAACTTGTTTGGCCAAACCATTAGGTTAAATCAACAAGTTGCAAATGACAGAGATCAATTTCAACAGGAAAACTCCCGTCTGCAAAAAGAATTGGGCAGTAAATACAATCTTGAAAATGTGGTTGGTCAATCCAAACGCATGCAGGAGGTATTTGCCGATGTGCACATGGCGGCACCTGGTAAAAGCACGATTTTACTGCGCGGTGAATCTGGTACAGGTAAAGAAGTTATTGCACGCTCCATACATTTTTTATCGGCTCGCAAAAACAAACCATTCATCAAGGTCAATTGCACAGCCCTCACTGAAAGCCTGCTCGAATCTGAATTATTCGGTCACGAAAAAGGCGCATTTACAGGTGCCCTGCAAGACCGCGTAGGCCGCTTTGAACAAGCGCATGGCGGTACATTATTTCTAGATGAAATCGGTGACATTTCACCGGCCTTTCAAGTCAAGTTACTGCGTGTTTTGCAAGAACGTGAGCTGGAGCGAGTCGGCGGCAACAAGACCATTAAAGTGGATGTACGATTGATCTGTGCGACCAATCGTAATCTGGAAGAGGCTGTGAACAAAGGCGACTTTCGTTCCGACTTGTATTTCCGGATCAACGTTATTTCGATTCATCTTCCACCGTTACGTGAGCGTAGAGATGATATTCCACTCTTGGTAGAACGTATTCTGTCTCGTTTTAATCGTGACAACAGCACTAAAATCAGCATTACTCCCGAAGCCATGCATGTACTTGGGAAATGCCTATGGCCGGGCAATGTACGTGAACTGGAAAATTGTGTGGAGCGCTTTGCAACCATGACCCATGGCAATATTATTCATGAAGTAGATATTCCCTGCCAGACAAATCATTGCCTATCTTCCACCTTATGGAAATACCAGCCCACTGGCGGCGTAATTCCAATTGCACCAATTGCTGCTGAACCGTCCCATGCCGCACATCACGAATTTCATGATGACGGTGATGACAGTGCACCACTCTCTCAAACCGAACGCGACCAACTCATTACCGCAATGGAAAAAAGTGGCTGGGTGCAAGCCAAAGCCGCAAGACTACTGAACCTGACACCGCGCCAAATGGGTTATGCATTAAGAAAGTACAATATTGAAGTTAAACGATTTTAATCAATGATTGATTCAACTCGAGCTGACAGCTACAGCTGATCACCGCATACTTCATGACGGCGACCAACTTCATTTTTATCCCAGTACAAATACACTACAACGCTTCCTAATACGACTCTCGTAGAGCAAACAATTTGTTCTGTATCTTTCGCGACAATCACATCGTTTTGTCGCAATTACGACAAGCCAAATAAGGCCATGAACCCAGCCTAACCGCCTGTTTCCTAGTATAAAAAATTAATTTAAGCAGTGGCACGTGTTTTGCATGGTGATAGGTAAATAGACTATTAAGGTCATTACCTTTAAGGGATCTCACCATGGAATCTACTCTAGACACTGCATCGCAAAATGCATCACCAAGTTTAAGTCGGTTAAAACCGCTGACTGGCATCAAGATTGAAGTGGCAGGACAACCAGAATCTTCTGGTTGCGGTACTACTGGCGGTGAAGGCAAAGCCAGCTGCGGCACATCAGATGGCCCAGATGATATGTCGCCTGAAGTTTGGGAAAAGGTAAAAAACCACCCCTGCTACTCTGAAGAAGCGCATCACCACTACGCTCGCATGCATGTGGCCGTGGCCCCTGCTTGTAATATTCAATGTAATTACTGTAACCGTAAGTACGACTGCTCGAATGAATCCCGTCCTGGTGTGGTGTCACAAAAGCTGACCCCAGATCAGGCTGTGAAAAAAGTCATTGCCGTAGCCAGTGAAATTCCGCAAATGACCGTGCTTGGTATTGCTGGCCCAGGTGATGCGCTCGCCAGCCCGCAAAAGACCTTTGAAACATTCCGCCAGTTGCAGGAGCAAGCGCCAGACATCAAGTTATGCCTATCGACCAATGGCCTGATGTTGCCTGACTTTGTAGATGAAATCTGCAAGTACAACATTGACCACGTCACCATCACCATCAACATGATAGACGCGGAAGTCGGCGAAAAAATCTACCCATGGATTTTCTACAACCATAAACGTTATTACGGCCGTGAAGCAGCGCAGATTCTGACAGAACGTCAAATGCTGGGCTTGGAAATGCTCACTGCACGCGGCGTACTGACCAAGATTAACTCAGTGTTAATCCCTGGTGTGAATGACAAGCATCTGTATGAAGTGAATCGTGCCGTTAAATCGCGCGGTGCTTTCCTGCACAACATCATGCCTCTTATTTCTGAAGCTGAACATGGCACGGTATACGGCCTCACTGGTCAGCGCGGACCATCTGCACAAGAACTTAAAGAAGTCCAAGACGCCTGTATGGGCGGTGCTAACCTGATGCGTCACTGCCGCCAATGTCGTGCTGATGCGGTTGGCTTGCTCGGTGAAGACCGTAGCGACGAATTTACGCTCGATCAGATTGAACAGATGGATGTGGTATACGACTTGGAAAAACGTCGTGCTTATCAAGAAAATGTTGAAGCCGAACGTCAGGCACAACAAAACGCCAAGCACGCGGCACTGGCAACAGTGACCACTAGCGCAGAAGACAACATGAAAGTGTTAGTTGCTGTAGCTACGACTGGCGGCGGCAAGGTCAACGAGCATTTTGGTCATGCGACTGAATTCCAGATTCACGAAATCACCACCACCTCAACCACATTCGTTGGTCACCGCCGTGTGGATCTTTATTGCCAAGGCGGCTTTGGTGAGGATGAACAACTGCCATCCATCGTCAATGCCATCAACGACTGTCATGCAGTGTTAGTGGCAAAAATAGGGGCTTGCCCACGCGATGAACTCTTGGCGGCTGGCATTGAGCCAGTGGATGCTTATGCCCATGAGTTTATTGAAAAAGCAGCGCTGACTTGGTTTGCAGATTACCGCGCTCGTGTTGCAAAAGGCGAAATTGTTCACAAAGAACGTGGTGACGCGGCTATTCGACAAGGCGCTTTCATGGCGGCTTAACCGAGCAATCATTACTTAGCTTCAAGACTTAATTAGTTTCAAGACTTAAATTTAATAGGAGAAATAACATGGCATACAAAATCGTAGGTTCCCAATGTACAGGTTGCTCAGCATGTGAGCCTGAGTGTCCAAACGTCGCTATTTATGAAAAAAATGGCGTATTTATGATCAAGCCAGAAAAATGTACCGAGTGCCTTGGTCACTTTGACGAAGCACAATGCGTAGCCGCATGCCCTGTGGACAATACTTGCATTATTGACACGGCCTATCCACGTTATCAAGCAGCTTAAGGAATAAAAATGGCGCTCTCAATCACCCCAAAGGCTGAAAAATTCATCGGCCGCATGCTGCGCTTTAATGGCGGCACCCCTGCACATGGCTTTAGATTAGTGGTTAGCCCAGGCGGCTGCTCAGGCCTAAGCTCTGAATTCACCGTAGAGGCTGCGCCATTTGCAGGCGATGCAATCGTAGAAGCCAATGGCTTAAAACTCTTTCTACCTGCTGAATCACGCATTCTGCTAGAAGGCGCAACCATAGACTTCAAAGATACTCCGATGGAATCTGGCTTAACCTTCATTACGGCACAAGGCGGCAATTGCGGCTGTAGCAGCAGTGGTGATAGTCATGGTCACGACCATTCTGGCCCTGCAACGGTAAGCATTGAAAGCATTCAACGTAAGCATTAGGGTTAAGTCACTGTCATGGACAATGAAGCACTAGAGAATGTTTGGTTTGCAAATCGTTACCGTGATTTATCGCCAGTAGCTGAGGAGCAGTTACGTCTTGCAAGCCATGCCTATGCAGACAGCGTCAAAGCTGAAATGCACTTGGCACTCGCCAAAGCAATTGCGCCAAACAACCCTGTGGTACGCATTGGCGAATACCGCTACTACTTTTACAAAGGCCGCTTGCCTGAAGCACTCAAAGTAGCCGAGGCTTGTTTGGTTTCGGTTGCTGAAGAACTTGATTTACCAAGCCAATGGCAGGAAGTAATGCCACATCACGCTAACTTTTCAGATGATGAACCAGCCCACCGCTTTTATCTGTTTTGTTTAAAAGCCTACGCTTACTTACTGCTGCGCTTAGACCAAATTGAAGCAGGCTGGGCAGCAACCGATAAGTTATTGTTGTTAGACCCTGCGAACAAAGTAGGTGGAATGGTGCTGCTGGACGTGTTGTTGCGCATGGACATGGATGACTACGATGATTAACTCTGGAATGACTAACAACGACATTCCTAGTGTCGACTGGGAAGGCACTAATATAAGTTGCGAAACTTGTGCGCATACCGATCGATTAGCGCTCGGCACATGTGCGCCATTAAGCGCCTGTGTGCATGATCGTTATGCCAAACGGATTGACCGTTTTTTTGGCACCAACCCAGGGTTGGCAAGCCAATATATTGAGCACCCCTACTTTGAAGTACGCGCTGTTGCCGCCAAGTATCTTGACCTATTCCAATTGAATCGACTGATTAGCGACCCAGATGAAACCGTGCGTGCCAGTGTCGCATTGCGTTTACCGCCAAAATTATTACCAAAACTCATTCATGACGCCGAACGTGAAGTCCGCATCCGTGTGGCATTACGCCTTGAGCCATCGTCGCTCAGCATTATGCTGAATGACCCTGACTATTATGTACGCATCGTAGTTGCACGCCGCATTGCACCTAGTCTGCTGTTTCATTTAGTACGTGATAGCGATGCTTCAGTCCGGCGCGAAGTGGCAATCAGGATTGGTGTTGAATGGCTCACTATGCTGGCTAATGATAGCGACGAAGACGTACGCCTGACAGCCATTCGCAGACTACCTTCTGGTCTGTTACCCCCCTTCCGTTTCGATGCTGACTGGCGCGTGCGTTTAGAAACCGCACAACGCGTACCAACAGCTTACCTAGCCGATTTAGCTAAAGATGAAGACGAAATCGTTGCCGCCACAGCGCGTGAACGCCTTGACCCTGAGTCCACATTGAATACCAATCAACAAAGTGAGAATGCACATGGGCACTAAAATCAGCCGTGATAGCGGCATCGTCGAGCTAGTCAGTGAGCCAAAGTTTGATTATGGACAAAAAGTGTATTCAAAAAAATACGTGCGCAACGATGGCACCTTCCCCGGTCGTGAGGTGGGAGACATTTTGGTGAGTAAAGGCGATGTAGGTTACGTCACTAGCATAGGTACATTTTTACAACAGTTTTACATCTACGGCATCGATTTTTACGAATTAGGTTACCGCGTCGGTATGCGTGGCAAGGAACTTGCTCTGGTAGAAGAGGAAAACGACGAAGCGTTGGATGAATCGGCAACGGAAAGCGAAGAAATGATGGAAAGTGAGACGAATCATGGCTGAACAGCAAATACCTAAATACCAATGGGGACAAACCATCAGTTGCAAAACTGATATCACCAACGATGGCAGCTACCCAGATGCACCGGTGGATGCGCTACTAGTTGAGCTAGGTACGCAAGGTGAAATCGTCAATGTCGGCAACATTGAAGAAAATGGTGCGCCAATCTATCTGGTCGAGTTTAGCAATGGCAAGGTCGTCGGTGTGCTTGAAGATGAAATCGCACTAATTTAGCGCTATCAATATGAACGCCGCACCACAATATTCCGAAGTTTGCCCCCACCCGAATGAGGTTGATCGCAAACGCATCGAAAAAACACTAGCTGAACGTGAACGTTATAAATACGTTGCGCCAAAAGTGTTGCCCGATGTCGAAGGTTATCTGGTGCGCAGCCCTTGCTGCTCAAGAAGTGTCGATCCTGAAGGCGGAGAAATCGACATTGCACGCATTGAATATCAATCTGGCGACTTCTGGCGTTTGTATCAAAAAGATGATGAAAAGCAATATTGGCGTCCTCATTCAGAATACTTAAGTTTGTCCATGTTATTGGCAAGGCTGATCGCAGACCCTAAAAAGGAGTTTTGGCGATGAATACGAGTACTATCTACTTAGACAACAACGCCACGACACGTGTACTTCCACCAGTGCTAGAAGCCATGCTACCTTGGTTCTCAGAGTATTATGGCAATGCCTCCAGCAGCCATCAATTCGGACAACGTGCCAAAGAAGCAATCATTGCAGCGCGGGCAAGTGTCGCCAAATTCCTAAACGCCAGCCCAGCGGAAATTATCTTTACTAGCGGGGCGACTGAATCAAACCACATGGCGATTTTAGGTGCATTAGCAGCAAACCCAACACGCCGCCGCATTATCACGAGCACCGTTGAGCATTCTTCTACCTTGCGCCTGCTGGATTACCTTGCCAGCACTGGTGTTGAAATTATCCAGATTACCGTCAAATCAAACGGCGAGCTAGATATCAATGCATTAGCTGAAGCACTGAATGAAGATACGGCACTAGTCACGCTCATGCATGCCAATAATGAAACTGGCTTGATTTTTCCAATTGCAAAAGTCGCGACTATGGCGCATAACAAAGGTGCACTCTTTCATACCGATGCAGCCCAAACCGCCGGTAAGATTTCACTGGATGTACGCCAACTTGGCTGCAATCTACTTTCTTTCTCTGGTCACAAATTACATGCGCCTAAAGGCGTTGGTGTGCTGTATGTGCGCAAGGGCTTGACTCTAAAACCATTGCTTTACGGTCATCAGGAGCGCAGTCGTCGTGGCGGTACAGAAAACCAGACTGGCATCGTTGGCTTAGGCGTAGCTTGCCAGCTTGCACAACAATATTTGGCAGAGCAGCCTAAATCGATTGCCATGCTACGTAACACACTTGAACAAGGCATTACCGCCAGCTTGCCATTCGCATATGTAAACGGTGCAGGGCCACGTGTACCCAATACCAGCAGCTTGTGTTTTGTCGGACTAAATGGTGAGGAATTACTACATAAGCTAGGTCAGTCCGGAATTATGGCTTCACTAGGCAGTGCATGCACGGCCGGCGGCACAGACCCATCGCATGTTTTGCTGGCAATGGGTTTAAGTCGTGAAGATGCGTTGAGTTCTATCCGCTTTTCGCTTTCTAAAGAAACTACAGAAGACGAAGTCAACATGGTCATTAAAACAGTAGTTCACTTAGCTACCGCAATGCACACAGACATTGCGGCTTAATTAGAAGAAGGATAGCACATGAAAATTATGATTCGACGTAACGAAAAAGGCGAACTCTCGGCCTATGTCCCTAAAAAGGATTTGGAAGAGCCTATCGTCTCGCATGAAAACCCAGATTTATGGGGCGGCATTATCAAGCTTGCAAATGGCTGGCAACTATCACTGCCTGAAATGCCAGAAGGCACGCGCCTACCAATCACCGTAGAAGCTAAACGGTTAGCTGAAGAATCGGAGTAAAAAATGTGCATCTCAACTGAAACCATGAATGAAATTGAGCTATCCCTGCTCGACTTTCACAAAATATCAAACAACCCGCTACCTATGCTCAAAGGTAGTTTTCCGGAGCTATCTTTTCTGCGTATGTCAGATTCAGACATTGATGAAGCGCCGTTCCGCTCATTGGTTAACTACAACTTATACTTGCTAGACGGCCGTGATCATTGTGTACAGATCACCCACAACCTCAGCGATGCAACTGCTGTTGTCATTGCACATAAATGAGTTATTGATGACCGATGCTAACGCCATGACTGAAGCTGACACTTCTATTGAAGCCTGGATATCACTTGCGGATCCGGATTACTCTGCCACTGAATTATCAGCCATTGAAGTTGCGCTAAACCGTGCTTCGCAGACAGAAGGCCACATCACCAAAGCTTTTGAGACCTCTTTTGCGGCCTACGTAGGTCGCCGACATGCCATTGCCGTAAGTGGCGGCACCATCGGCATGTTACTGGTATTAAAAGCCGCTGGCATAGGTGCGGATGATGAGGTAATTACCTCAGGTTACAGTTGGCGGCAAACTGCCCACGCCATTTCTTGGGCAGGTGCCACACCGGTATTAGCGGATATTGATTACTGGTCGCAAACCTTATCGCCTGAGAAAGGCGAAGCAAAAGTTACCGATAAAACCCGTGCAATCTTAGCCACCAATGTAAATGGACATCCCGCAGACTGGGAAAATCTGCAGGCTTTAGCTAAAAAATCAGATGCGCTTTTGATTGAAGATGCAACGGAGTCAATAGGCTCACGCTACCAAGGTAAGATAGTCGGCAGTTTTGGTGATGTCTCTGTGTTTGATTTTTCACCACTATCCCCCTTGAACTGCGGTCAAGCAGGCATGATCGTCACTGATGACGACACACTAGCCTTGAAAATACGCCACTTCAGAAGCCGCCAACGCCAAGAACGTGCTTCACTCACAGCTACTTTACGTCCACCACTGGATGCAGGAATTTCTGAAATAACTGCGGCGTTAGGCTTGGTTCAATTACAACGTCTGCCGGAGATTCTAGCAAAACGTAAACAAGTTGAAGCTTGGTATCAGGCGCAAATTTCCAGCTTTGAAGGTATCAAACCGCCATACATTGCTCCGGGCGTTGAGGAAGTACACTGGTTTCTGTACACAGTGCATTTAGGCACACGCTTCAGTGGTAGTAGCCGCGATGCATTGGTCGATGATTTAGAAACCGAGCTAGTTGAAAGCTCAGCCTACTGCCAGCCACTACATTTACAGCGCGCCTATATTGAGCAATACGGTTACCGCAAGGGTGATTTAAAAGTCACTGAAAAAGTAGCTGATCGCGCGATCGCCCTGCCTTTTCACGGCCAAATCAGCGAAGACCAAGTCGCTTTTATTGTAAAAACTGCCAAAGATGCCTCGATTAATGTGGGTGCGGGTGCGGCGATTTATTAAGTACGGCTCTCCTCTGCCCTACAACTTATTTAGGAGTATCAATCATGACAACAACAGCTCTGCAAGAAATCACCGCCGCACTAGCTTCAGGCAGCGCAATACCTTATCTCGGGCCAGAGGTACTTACCCTTGAACCAGCCACCTGCAACGTGCCAGCCACGCCAGATGATTTGGTAAAACTGCTCACCAGCAAAGTTAGCGTACCGCATAAAATACGTAACAACCTGACCGCAGCAGCGCAGTTTATTGAAAACTTCAAGCATCGCAAAAGCGTAGTAAGTTTGATGACGGACGCTTATGCCCCAAGCATCGTACCGAATGCATTGCATCAATATATCGCTGGCCTTAGCAAAAAACCGTTACTGATTGTCGACACTTGGTATGACGATGCTATGTCAAAAGCACTGGCTGGACATAGTAACTGGGGGCAGATTCAAGGCTTGTCGCAATCAGAACATTTTGGCAAATGGGTGAATTACTTTGATGCTAATGGCAATGAAATCGAAGCTTCTGAAGCTGATGCCTGGTCTGTGATTTTATACAAACCACTAGGCTCAATCGCACCTGCCAAGAACTTCATCATTTCAGACTCTGATTTTGTAGAGGTGCTTACCGAGATTGACATTCAAACCCCGATTCCAGAGCGTGTACAAGAACTACGCATAGGCGCTAACTTTCTGTTTATGGGCTGTCGTTTTAATCATCAATTGACTCGCACCTATGCACGCCAAGTAATGAAGCGTTCATCAGACAAACATTGGGCAGTGATTGAAGGGCCATTAACGCGCATGGAGCAAAAGTTCATCGCTGAACAAAACATCACGCGCATCGACATGCCACTAGCAGAGTTTGTAGAGTGGTTGCAAACAGGAAAAATGAAGCAGGCACTAGCTGCTGCTTAACCTATCGGCCAAAAAGGAGCGCTTATGCCATTATTTGATTTTCATTGCAGTTCATGCAACAAAACTTTTGAACTACTGATTAAAGCCTCCAGCATACCAGCCTGCCCAGAGTGTGGCGGCACAGTAGAGAAACTGGTATCGTGCCCTGTAGCGCCTGGACAAAGTGCTGGCATCATAGCCAGTGCCAGAGCAAAAGCTGCGCGTGAAGGCCACTTCAGCAATTACAAACCTTCAGAACGTCCTAAAGCAAAATAATTAAGTAATCGATCCATGGCACAAACCTACACCGCATTTCTAATGCGAGATCTAATTCCTGAGCGTGCAGCACTACAATCTGCAATCAAAGCGCTCGGCTTCAAGCTAACATTAGAGGATGACTACGTTCCATTTGAAAGTTCCGGTTATCTACCCTGCACCTTAGACGGTGAAGATGCAGGATTTACAATACGCTTTATAGACAGCCAGACTGTAGCTGGCAAAGATGCAGGCATTATCTTGAAATCTGGTGGTGACCCACGCGAGGAAACTACGATTCAGATGATTGCAGCCACATTGGCAAGAAGCTTTAATGCCGTGGTCTATGATAAAAACAACACGAAAATGACTACCGATACATTAATTACTTCAGCCAAAGAAGCATTTGCAGCACTGGATTAAAGGTCGCAACATCTTTCAGTGATAGTGGTCTAGCAGACCTGAGCTGACGCTAGTTAACCACAACTTTCATTTTCACATCTTCACCCTGCACCATTTCTACAATCTCATCTGAAAACTTATCTGAACATTCGCTCGTCCAGTTTGATTCCGGCTCAAGCTCTTTAGTAAACATTGGTAAAAAACTCATATACATATAACTGCCGTCGCCTACCGCTAACACTGGCACACCGTCTGGGTGGTCTAACAATGTCCAGTTTTCGGGTATATCCATATCTAGCGTGATCGTTACTTGTAGCTTTTTCATATTCATTCTCCCCTTGATGTTTAAATTATTAAAGCATTATCAAGGTAAATTAGATTAAGGCAACGAAATAATCAAGACGCAAAAATTAAAAAGCATCATGACTAAAACTCTTCCCAGTCGCTAGACCCAGCATTGGCTATACTCTGGATAGGTAATGGTCTACTTAATGGTCTTAGAACAGGTGGTTGAGCATTTGAAACCAAGTGCATCGCTGTGCGACGTGTTACGTTTTTTGTGGAAACTGAAGTATCGCCATTCAGCTTAAACTCTCCCACAGTATCCATCAGGCTTGCAGCTTGATCGACCAATGCCTCAGCCGCAGCGGCAGCTTGCTCAACCAAGGCTGCATTTTGCTGAGTAACTTCATCCATACTGGTAATCGCATGGTTCACTTGATCAATGCCTGCACTTTGCTCAACTGAAGCGGTAGTAATCTCACCTATAATGTCGGTCACACGTTTTACCGATGACACGATTTCATCCATTGTTTTTCCAGCATCTTCTACCAACTTAGTACCATCTTGCACTTTACTAACAGAGTCAGAAATAAGCGCTTTGATTTCCTTTGCGGCACTGGCAGAACGCTGCGCCAAATTACGCACTTCACCTGCTACCACAGCAAAACCTCGACCTTGTTCACCGGCTCTGGCAGCTTCTACTGCGGCATTAAGAGCAAGAATATTAGTCTGAAAGGCAATGCCATCAATCACAGAAATAATATCTTCTATCATACGTGAACTAGTATTAATATCGACCATCGTGGCAATTACTTCATTCACAACATTACCGCCTTTAATCGCGACATCAGATGCTACCGCGGCAAGCTCATTGGCTTGCTTCGCATTATCTGCATTTTGTTTGACTGTGCTGGCAAGCTCCTCCATGCTAGATGCGGTTTCTTCCAGGCTAGAAGCTTGTTGCTCTGTACGGTTTGATAGATCACTATTCCCTGAAGAAATCTCACCCGCAGCCGAGTTAATCGTTTCACCAGATTCTCTGACTTGGACTATCACCTCAGTCATTTTATCCATCAGGGCATTAACGCCATCACAGAGGCTGGCAATGGCGCCTGTTTTACCCTCTAGCGAGACGCGGTTGCTTAGATCTCCGGTTTTTGCACTGGCAATGATGCCTTGAGTTTCCTCGACAGCATCTGACAACACTTGTGCATCCTGTGCCTTTACCGCAGCATCCGTCTCATTTTTCTGCATCACAGTATCCAGCGTTGAGTTCACACCTTCTACCACCTTACGGTAGTCACCCAAATGCTTGCTGGCATCAGCACGAGTATCCAGCTTATTAGCTTGTGCAGCTTGCGCGAGCATATTAGCATCGACCACAAGCAAACTCAGGGCATCAATACATGCATTCAAGTTGTTCTTGATGATATTGAAATCACCATTGTAATTGTCAGTAATTTTGGCGGGAATGTTACCCTTTGCAAAATTCTCGACATAGCCAGCCGCCATATTGAGCGGATTAATCACGGCATCTAAAATATTATTAATGCCTTTTCCCGTGTCCAGAATAAAACCTGTCGGTAGTATAGAAATATTTACGCGTTCTGATAACTTTCCAGCCACTGCTTCCTCCACCAATCTAGCCACTTCTTTTTCTGCGAGCACTTCAGCAGTACGATCTAGCCACTGCGTCATACGGCCTAGATATTCACCATTTTTATTAAATATGGGGATAACGGTCAGTTGCAGCTGATAACCGTACATATCAATGTCTATCGTCTTAGGCGCAGTTAACTGCTGTGCCAATAAAGCGCGATCAGTATCATGTTCAAAAAACTGGCCTAGGCCTTTGCCGATAAGCTCATTAACAGAGAAATCCTTGTGTTGCTTCTTTACCTCAGAAGCCATGCATTGCCATATATTTTTCGCAGACTGATTAATATATTGCAAGTTAAATTGACTATCAGAAAAGGTCACCCCCAACGCGCTGTTGTTGAGACCGATTTCTAGGCTATAGGCTTCTTCTGCGGTTTTGCGTGCATCATTTACATCAAACCCTACTTTAATTTGCATGGATTTCAATGCTTGAATCATCTTGCCAGCTTCACTATTACATTTGGTGTCAATTTTAAGTTGCAAATTTCCGCCAGCAATCTCATCTAGATACTGCGTTGCGCGTTGAAGAGGCGTGACAATAGCACGCGTCAATAGCGCACTCGCCATTAATGCAGCAACAGCACCGATACCGGCAATTACCCAGCCATTGGCTACCTCTGGATTGCCAAGCAAGGCAAAGCCAACAACAGCGCAAACAGGCAAGGCCATTACCGTTAACACTTTGTAGTACAAAGACGTATTTCTTAGCGTCAGCACAAGTCTGGAAATCAGGCTAGCTTTGGGCAGTTTACCTAATCGCATCTGACGATAGGTTTGCTCGGCATCACTAATTTGCTGACGCGTAGGCTTACTTCGGACGGACATATAACCAATCACATGTTGACCTTCACGCACCGGAGCCACATTAGCTTCCACCCAGTAATGATCTCCATTTTTACAACGATTTTTTACAATGCCATTCCATGGCTTACCCGCTTTCACTGTATCCCATAAATCCTTAAAAGCGGCTGGAGGCATGTCCGGATGACGCACAAGATTATGGTTTTTACCTATCAACTCCTGTTCTGTAAAACCACTTATCTCTAAAAAATCTCGATTGATATAAGTGATAATGCCTTTAAGATCAGTCTTAGAAACGATAGAACTGGTATCCTTAAGTTCAACCTCAATTTTAGTCACTGGCGCTTTCATATTAAATTCCTTCTGTTTTTTTAATCATTTAATTTAAGCAATCTTGCTATCTAAAATTGCTGCATATTGACGATGCAATAACAACTCAAACTCTGCCAAGGGCACAGGCTTACTGAACAAATAGCCTTGATAATGCATGCAACCATTACTCATCAGAAACTGTCGCTGCGCTTTGGTCTCGACACCTTCAGCGATCACATCAAGATTTAAATTTTGTGCCATGGTAATAATGGTGCGCACAATCGCTTTATCACTGTTATCAGTGACGATATCGCGCACGAATGACTGATCAACCTTAAGCTGATCCAGTGGTAATTTTTTAAGATATTGCAGGGATGAATAACCTGTACCAAAGTCATCCAATGAGAAGCTGATGCCTATGACTTTCAATGCATGCATGGTGGCGATAATGTCGTCTATATCCTCCAGCAGCATGCTCTCTGTTAGCTCCAACTTGAGTAACATCGGGTTGATGGCAAGTCGTTGCACAGTAGCCTGCACTTGTGCTACAAAATCCACTTGCCGGAATTGTTTGGCACTGACATTGACAGCCAGAACAAGATCGCTTGTAAGTAAGTTTTTCTGCCACAAGCTAAGCTGTGCGCAGGCTGACTCTAGCACCCATTGGCCAATGGGTAAAATTAAACCAGTTTCTTCTGCCAGTGAAATAAAGTGGAATGGCGAGATCATGCCGCGCTCTGGGTGCAACCAACGGATTAAAGCTTCTGCGCCTAAAGGTTTGCCAGTACTATCGACTTGAATTTGATAGTGCAACTGGAACTGACGCTGTTCAATCGCCTTGCGCAACTCCTGCTCCATCGAGGCACGGGCAGTAATGATCTCCTGCATATTCGGATCAAAGAAACGTATGGCATTGCGCCCTGCTTCTTTTGATTGATACATAGCGATATCCGCCTGTTTCAGAAGCTCTTCTACAGATAATGTATGACCACTAAATATGGTTGCGCCTATGCTCGGTGTGCTGTGATAGTCGTATGAGGCGAGCTGATATGGTTGATTAAGCGATGCCAGAACTTTATGTCCGATCACTTCAATTTGAGCTGCGGCATCAACGGCATGTTCACTCAAGTCTTCCAGCAACACTACAAACTCATCACCCCCGAGTCTGGCAACCGTATCCCCCTCCCGGACACTAGAGGTTAGCCGCACAGCAACCTGTTGCAGTAGCAAGTCACCAACATCGTGACCGAGAGTATCGTTGAGTGTTTTAAAATGGTCCAGATCCAGAAACAGTAATGCACCTCTTTTATGACTACGTGCACTGGCAACCAAGGCTTGATTCAGTCTATCCAGCAACAGGCGCCGGTTAGGTAACTCAGTGAGCGCATCATAAAATGCGAGATGATTACTTCTTTCTTCTGCTGCCTTACGCTGCGTAATGTCCGTACGGATAGAGATATAACTTTGTGGCTTACCGTCATCCCCCATAAATGGCGCAATCGTAGTATCAACCCAATACAGACGGCCATCTTTGGCACTATTACAGACCTCGTCATGCCATGCAGTACCGCTAGCCATTGTGCGATACATTTCCCTAAAAAATCCTTTTGGGTGATAGCCTGAATTAAGAATGGCATGATCTTTTCCAATCAACTCCTCTTGTGAGTAGCCGCTAATTTCACAGAACTTCTCGTTCGCATAAGTGATTCGTCCTTGCACATCAGTTACGGCAACGATGGCATGTTTATCTAAGGCAAACTTCTGTGACTTCAACTCCTCCAGTGATTTCTTTGCCCGCTGTTCACTCAACAATAAATGTCCCTCTTTTCCACGCAGGGCAGCTTCTGTCAGCTTACGCTCCGTCACGTCATAGGCTGCTCCCACCAGCTCTACAGGCTCACCGTTCGCCCCATATATAACGTACATACGATCTGACAGCCAGCGCTCTTGGCCATCACTTCGCAGAATTCGATATTCAATTTCTGTTTTACCGAGTTCAAGAATGCGACTAGTAGCCTCTTTAACGCGCAGCTTGTCATCAGGATGCACGAGTTTAAGCCACAATGTAGGATCATCCAAAAAGGCTTGCTGAGAGACACCATATAGCCTTTCAGTTGCTGCACTCACATGGTGAAGCTGAAAATCCGGTGCACTTGCCGACCAGATAATCTCATCCAGAGAATTGAGTATTGCAGAAAATCGACTCTCGGTTTCACGTAACTCAGCCTCAGCCTGTAGTCTAGATTTATCCTCTAACAGCAGTTCGCGCTCATTTTTCTCCTGCCGATGCAATCGGATAGTTTGACCAATAAGATTAGCAACCATAGTTAAAAGCTGTAGATCATCTTGGAATCCTGACCATGTATCATTCGTCTCACGCTCGAAAGCAAGCACCCCAATACATTCGCGTCCGATTTTAATCGGAACGCCTATAAATGCGGTTGCCAGATCATCCACCCGCCTTTTTACGCCAGTACGGTTCAAAAAAAGAGGTTCATGTGCCACATTAGGTACAACAGCAGGAACGCCTGACTGAAAAACACGTCCAGTTATGCCTTCCCCAAATCTAAATCGGCCTCTTAGCACTTCCTCTTCACTCAATCCGATAGATGAAGCAATACAAAGCTCATCTGAGTCATCGCAAAGACAAACCATGCCACGCGACATGTAAAGATGTGTAGCAATGACATTCAGAACTTGTCGCAAAGTCTTGTGTATATCCAGTGATAAACTGAGGATCTTGCCAATTTCATAAATGGTTACCAACGCTACGTGGTTAGTACCTTGCTTCAAATACATGCTGTTGTTACCTAAGATTTTGTGATGGCAAGATATCTAAAAATAGGTATGCCATTGTTGCGAAAAGAAATACGGTCAAAACTAAAAGCTTCTGCAGAACTTTTCAGCCTACTGGCACGCCTTAACACCATGCCCTTTTGTGCAGCTCTCCAAATCGCCTACCGGCTTTTTATTTAAACCGACCCATGCGTCAACAACCTCCGCATCGAACCCAACCTCACGCCTTCCGTCCGACTCTATCAATGGACGACGAATGAGCAATGGCTCAGCAAGCATCATCGCCAAAGCGGTATGAGCATTGAGTTGCTCGGGAATAATCTCACCTGATTTAATTTTAGGTGCAGCACGGTTAAACCATTCTGCGACTGGCAGTTTTTCAAAGAAGGTCAGCAAGCGTTCCGCAGTCCAAGTTTCAGCAAGCAAGTTTTTAGCCCACACCGTATGCCCTGCCGCAGCAAGCAATACCTTTTGTCGCGTGTTATTGGCACAACCCGGTTTTTCGTAAAAGATGATCACACTCATGATTTAACTCCTTTTAAAAATACGGCGGTTGGTTAAAAATGGTTTGCTTAAAAAAACTAAAGTTTGCTGCTCAATTTCGGTTTTCACTGCAACATCCAGCTTGTCCAGCCAGCGCTGCGGTATAGCTTCAACACCATATAGCGCACCTGCCAGCATGCCGACAATGGCACCGTTGGTGTCAGCATCCTCGCCACAATTCACGGTTTCAACTACACAGCTTTCGAAGCTATCGGTATTAATAAAGTGATGCAGCACGGTTTGCATGGTGTCCACGATATAGCCACTGGCACGACCAGGGTATGGCGAAAATTTAAACTGTGGATGCGCCTCGACAAGTGCCTTGGCAAGTTTGATACATTGCTTGAGCCCCTGCCCTGCCAGCAGGCTATGCACCATGCGCCCGAGCGACAAAGTTGCGGCATCTGACAGCGGATGGTGGTGCGTGATATGCGCCTGTTCCAGTGCAGCTTGCTGGAAAGCCATGTCATCTCCATAGGTAGCCAAGGCAATCGGCAGGATTCGCATGGCGGCACCATTGCCACCATCTCCATCGCATGGTTCACCGTGTAAAGTACCATCCACCATGTAGCGGCGAATACCGCGTCGGCAGGTGTTACCGACATCTATAGGATGATGCTTTAGCCATACCGCTAATTGGTCGGCAGCAATACGCGCATCCCAACCATCGGCTTGCAGCCATGCACGCCCCAGATAAAGCGACATCTCGGTGTCATCGGTAATCTGCCCCGGATTGAGTTTGAGCCAGCCGCCGCCTGTCATCTCGCGATGAGTGCCTTTATAAGCAATTTCTCGTTTCGTAAGAAATTCCACCGGTGCGCCAAGCGCGTCACCGACCGCCAAGCCCAGATAAGCGCCCAAGGCTTTAGAATATAGTGTCTTGTCATGCGGTGTATCAAGCATAGCTAGCGTTTACCTTGTAGTAGCCACCCAGCGCCAATACCTCACCTTCGCCTGACAATACTGGCTTTGCCAGCATGTCTGGAAAGAAGAGCAACTTAACAACAGGCACTTTAACTTCAAGAATCCAGTCACCAAACTCGTCAGCACGCTCTCGCGACGTAGTAAATGAAACCAAGTTATTGAACTGCACCAGACACTCGCCTTTTTCAATCCGACCTTCGGACATAGTAGGTTCATCATGACTATTGACCCCACGCCATAAGGTCACCCAGTCGCGCGCTGGAATGCCAAAGCGCTGCACGACAAATTGGCAGTATTCATACAACAAATCCAACTGCATATGAATACTGTTGTTGTGAAAACGGCTGGAGAACTTTTCTTCCATATAATCCATCCACGCATGCGATGGATACTTGTGCAATGGCGATTTGTGGAATGTCGGCGCTATGCCAAAACGGCTTTCTACCCAGCCTTTGAGAACAGCACCTTGCGGGCTATTGGAATCAAAACCCCAACCTTCCATCAACTTAAGGTAACTTGGTCGAAAACGGCGTACTTCGGCATGTTTAATTTCATAGGCGCTCGCGTTTAACTGAAACACTATGTCCATGTAACGCCGAAACTTTTCGGCTGAATCTACTAGGTCTGTTGCTTTTTCCAATAAATGAAACAAGCCGCGCTGCGTTTCGCGCACACCAGCGATGGTGAGCGCTTGTGGATGGTCATTAAACTCAGTAGAAGCAAGCAGCCATGACGGTACTCCAACCAGATTTGTTGAATACCAGTTTTGTGGACTGTTGTACTGATTAGCGTCTGACATGATGCAACAAGCAACAACCTGCCAGTTCTAAATTGGCAGGTTGTTATCGTGTTTAAACCGGACGGTTTTCGTTTGGGTTACGCACAGGGCCCATCAATTTAAGGCCCTCTTCATAGGTAATAACAGGATAGTTAGCGGTAAATTTCAGTGCTTTATCCGCAATCACATCTAACTTAGCTGCTGTATCAAGCTTTTTAAGATCGCCTTTTTCCAAGCGCAATAGCTCCAGTAATTCGTTGTATACAGTCGCTTCATCTAGCGGCAGAATAAAGAACGTTGCGCCACCCATATGCACCTGATATTTTTTTAACAAGTCGATATTGTTGCAAAAAATGAAATACTTGCCATCTGGCTGCAAAGTATCACCCAAGGCATCAACTAGCATATTGAGATAGCCAAAAGACAATAGATAGCTTGTGAAGAATGGGATGCCTTTTTCACCGGCATTAGCAATCGCCATTACTTGCGCTGATGACACTTCTGGTGGACGGGCCTCATCAGCAAATTGCTCTGCAAATTTAATTGCAAGCTCGCCGCGGAAACCAAAGCGACCAGGTACTTTTGTCGCTTCTTTTAATACTGGGTTTGTCAGGCGTTTTTCAGCGTCTAGTCTGGCGAATGCTGTTTGATCTATAGTGGTCATGCGTTGGTACTCCCTTTATCGTTGCGTATAAAATCTGCGGTTTTGAAAAATGCTTGCTGAAGTTGTCGTCGCAGCGTCGCATCGGTAACTACATCTTCCATTGCGCGCTGCATGCATAGCATCCAAGCATCACGCTCAGCTTCGCCAATGGAAAAATGAAGATGTTTTTGGCGTAAACGCGGATGTCCGCGCTCTGCCGAATAGACTTTCGGGCCACCCAGCCATTCCATCAGAAACTTCACCAGCACTTGTCTGGTATGGCTAAGGTCAGTCTCATGCATGGCACGAATATGACTCGCCTCTGGCAACGTATCCATATACTGATAAAACCTGTCCACCAACTTGATAATCTGCGCCTCGCCACCGATAGATTCAAAGTGTGGGTTGCTCATCATCTGTGGTAACTGTTTTAAATCGCCATATTGATTTGTGTCGGTTGGGTGTGCCATTTGCTTATCTTTTCTTTGGAAAGTCATTAAAAATGCAATCTAAAGCGCATGTAATCAAGCTTACGAAGCTTTAATGGCATGACCACCAAAACCATTACGCATCATCGATAGCAGTTTGTAGCTGTAACCAGTGGCATCTTGGCTTCTGAAACGCGCTTGTAATGCCAATGTAAGTACGGGTGCAGCAACCCCTTGTTCAACAGACTCCATTACAGTCCAGCGACCTTCTCCAGAATCAGCTACGTATGGAGCAATGCCTTGAAGCTCTTGGTCGCCACTCAAGGCATCCGCTGTCAAGTCGAGCAACCAACTGCGCACGACAGAACCATGACGCCATAATTCGGTAATTTCTGCTAGATCAAGATTGAACTCTTCCTTGCCTTTGATAAGGTCTAAACCTTCTGCCATCGCCTGCATCATGCCGTACTCAATTCCGTTATGGATCATTTTAGTAAAGTGACCTGAACCAACGGGTCCTACGTGTGCCCAGCCTCTATCATCTGCTGGCGCCAATGCTTTTAAAATAGGGGTTACCGCAGCAGCAACCTCTTTGGTGGCACCGACCATGAGACAGTAGCCATTATCTAAACCCCATACGCCACCAGACGTACCAGAATCCATAAAGCCAATGCCATGTTCAGCGAGCATCGCACCACGGCGCTGACTGTGCTTATAGTTAGAGTTGCCGCCATCAATAATGATGTCGCCTTTATTTAACATTGGAATCAAGTCTTTGATTTGATTTTCGGTAATGTCACCTGATGGCAACATCATCCAAACAATTTTTTGACCATCTAACTTACTCACTGCCTCAGTTACTGAAGTCGCAGGAACCAATCCTTCTTTCTTAGCGAGTGTACTAACAGTGTCGGCATTAAAGTCGAACCCAACTACCTCAATATTATTACGTAGCAAACGGGTTGCCATGTTGCCGCCCATTTTTCCCAAACCTATCATCGCTAATTTCATACAGCCTCCTTTAACTTACGAACATTCTTTAACTTGGTCTATTTACTGAGTGCCTATTAACTAAGGTAAGCGCACAGACAGCTAACGACTAAGCAAAGGTTGTACCAATGGTCAAAACAAAGCCAATAAATTAAATTATATTAAATATAATCAATAGGTTATAAAAATTAATTCCTTCTTACGTCTGTACTACCTTATCTATATACAAGCGTTGTAATTTTGTTCAATACAACACCATATTCACCCCATTGTCGGGTTTACGACACGACCGCACAAAGCCGAAAAATAACACGTAAAACAAAAAATATAATTTAAATTCAATAGCTTATGAAAATAAAAATGCGTTGGCACGCCCTTTGCTCTATTCACTTTGCATGACCGACAAACCATCCGGCGCCAGATAAGAAGAGTGATAGATAGCGACTCGGAATCGGAGGCCCGGCAGCAAACGGTCTTAAACGAACTTTTAATTTTTTTAAGGAGTACTGAAATGGCTGCATTACGTCAAATTGCCTTCTACGGCAAAGGTGGTATCGGTAAATCAACGACATCACAAAATACATTAGCCGCTCTGGCTGAAATGGGTCAAAAGATCCTAATCGTTGGCTGCGATCCTAAAGCTGACTCAACTCGTCTGATCTTGCATGCTAAAGCACAAGACACTGTACTTTCACTTGCTGCTGAAGCTGGTAGCGTGGAGGACTTGGAACTTGAAGATGTAATGAAGGTTGGTTATCGCGACATCCGTTGCGTTGAATCTGGTGGTCCAGAACCTGGTGTTGGCTGTGCTGGCCGCGGTGTGATTACATCAATCAACTTCCTAGAAGAAAACGGTGCTTACGACGGTGCTGACTATGTTTCTTACGACGTATTGGGTGACGTGGTTTGTGGTGGTTTCGCGATGCCAATTCGTGAAAACAAAGCTCAAGAAATTTACATTGTGATGTCTGGCGAAATGATGGCGATGTATGCAGCTAACAACATTTCTAAAGGTGTTCTTAAATATGCAAACTCAGGTGGCGTACGTTTAGGCGGCTTGGTATGTAACGAACGTCAAACAGATAAAGAGCTTGAACTAGCTGAAGCTTTAGCTGGCATGTTAGGTACTAAATTGATTCACTTTGTACCACGCGACAACATCGTTCAACACGCTGAATTGCGTCGTATGACAGTGTTGGAATACGCACCAGAATCAAAACAAGCTGAAGAGTATCGCCAATTAGCTCAAAAAATTCACGCTAACGCTGGCAACGGTACTATCCCAACTCCAATCACTATGGATCAGTTGGAAGACTTGTTGATGGACTTCGGCATTATGAAGAAAGAAGATGAATCTTTAATCGGTAAAGCTGTTGCTTAAGTAGTCAATCTAGCGGGGGCTTATGGCTCTGTATATAAAACTTAGATGTAAACCATAAGTTCCTCGCTGGCCCCTTTTGGAAGTTGTTTCAAAAATTGAGGGGGCTGAGAGTCTGCCAGACTTAAAGATGGTACTTAAAGCGCAAGCAATTTTTGAAACAACTTCATTTGAGATTAGGAGAAAGAAATGAGTTATACAGTTGATTTAGGCGTCAAAGGCGCAGAATTAATTGAGGAGGTTCTAAAAGCCTACCCTGAGAAATCTGCCAAACGACGTGCAAAACATTTAAACGTGCATGAAGAAGGTAAATCTGATTGTGACGTTAAATCAAACATTAAATCATTACCTGGTGTAATGACAATTCGCGGCTGCGCTTACGCTGGTTCTAAAGGCGTGGTATGGGGTCCGATTAAAGACATGATCCATATCAGTCACGGCCCTGTTGGTTGCGGTCAATACTCATGGGCTTCACGTCGTAACTACTACATTGGTACAACTGGTATTGATTCATTCGGCACCATGCAGTTTACTTCTGACTTTCAAGAAAAAGACATCGTGTTCGGTGGCGATAAAAAACTTGAAAAAATCATGGATGAAATTCAAGAACTGTTCCCACTCAACAAAGGTATTTCAGTGCAATCTGAATGCCCGATCGGTTTGATTGGTGATGACATTGAAGCTGTTTCCAAGAAAAAATCTAAAGAATACGATGGCAAAACCATTGTGCCAGTACGTTGCGAAGGTTTCCGTGGCGTATCACAATCTTTAGGTCACCATATTGCTAACGATGCGATTCGTGACTTTGTATTCGACAAAACGGACCCAAACAAAAATGAGTTCACAGGCACACCTTATGACGTTGCGATTATCGGCGACTACAACATTGGTGGTGATGCATGGTCTTCACGTATCTTGCTAGAAGAAATGGGCTTACGCGTCATTGCTCAATGGTCTGGCGATGGCTCTATTGCTGAGTTGGAAAACTCTCCAAAAGCTAAATTGAACATTCTTCACTGCTACCGTTCCATGAACTACATCAGCCGTCACATGGAAGAAAAGTACGGTATACCTTGGGTTGAATACAACTTCTTTGGCCCATCAAAAATAGAAGAATCATTGCGCAAAATCGCTAGCTTCTTTGATGATTCAATCAAAGAAAAAACTGAAGCGGTGATTGCTAAATACAGAGCACTAACTGATGCCGTAATTGCTAAATACAAACCACGTCTACAAGGCAAAAGAGTCATGTTATTTGTTGGCGGCTTGCGTCCACGTCACGTGATTGGTGCTTATGAAGATTTAGGCATGGAAGTAGTCGGTACTGGTTACGAGTTTGGCCATAACGATGACTATCAACGTACCACTCACTACGTTAAAGACGGCACATTGATCTACGATGATGTGACTGGCTACGAGTTTGAGAAATTTGTTGAAGCAGTGCAACCGGATCTAGTTGGTTCAGGTATCAAGGAAAAATACGTGTTCCAGAAAATGGGTGTTCCTTTCCGCCAAATGCACAGCTGGGATTACTCAGGCCCATATCACGGCTACGACGGCTTTGCCATCTTTGCCCGCGACATGGATATGGCAATTAACAGCCCAGTATGGGCGTTGACAAAAACCCCATGGAAAAAAGTAGCTTAGCCATAGTTTATGGTTAACCCAAGCTTAAAGGAGAAATAAAATGAGCCAGAGTGCTGAAAAAGTATTAGACCACTTCAAACTATTCCGTGAACCTGAATACAAGGAAATGTTCGCGAAAAAGAAAGCGGAGTTTGAATATCCAGTTCCAAATGAAGCTTTGCAACACACTATTGAGTGGACCAAGTCTGAAGACTATCGTGACAAGAACTTTGCCCGCGAAGCCTTAACTGTTAACCCAGCTAAAGCCTGCCAACCATTAGGCGCAGTGTTTGCAGCTAACGGTTTTGAAGGCACATTACCATTCGTGCACGGTTCACAAGGTTGTGTAGCCTACTATCGATCACACTTTAGCCGTCACTTTAAAGAGCCAACCTCTTGCGTATCTTCTTCTATGACTGAAGATGCAGCTGTGTTCGGCGGTTTGAACAACATGATTGATGGCCTTGCAAACGCTTATAGCTTATACAAGCCAAAAATGATTGCGGTTTCAACGACTTGTATGGCTGAAGTTATCGGTGATGACATCAACGCATACATCAAAACATCAAAAGAAAAAGGTTCTATTCCTGCTGAATTTGATGCACCGTTTGCACACACACCAGCCTTTGTTGGTAGCCATATCACCGGTTATGACAATGCATTGCACGGCGTGCTGACACACTTCTGGGATGGTAAGGCAGGCACTGCTCCTAAACTAGAACGTAAACCTAATGAAAGCATTAACTTCATCGGTGGTTTTGATGGCTATGTAGTAGGTAACAACCGTGAAATTCGTCGTATGTTCAAAGAGTTCGACATTGACTTCACGATGTTATGCGACCCTTCAGATGCATGGGATACACCTACAGATGGCGAGTTCCGCATGTATGATGGCGGCACATCACTAGAAGATGCAGCGAATGCAGTTCACGCTAAAGCGACGATTGCGATGCAAACCATCAGCACAGAAAAAACTGTGAAAATGATTGAAGAGCATGGTCAAGAAGTGGTACGTCTACATCACCCAGTAGGTGTAGCGGGTACAGATAAATTATTAATGGAATTATCACGCATCACTGGTAAAGACATTCCTGAATCATTGACTAAAGAACGTGGTCGTCTAGTGGATGCGATTGCTGACTCTAGCGCACACATCCATGGCAAAAAATTTGCCTTGTATGGCGACCCAGACTTAATGTTAGGTTTAACTGCATTCTTACTTGAGTTAGGTGCTGAGCCAGTAACCGTATTGTCAACTAACGGCGATGAAAAATGGGCAGCTAAAGTGCAGGAATTGTTTGATGCAAGTCCATTCGGTAAAGACTGCAAAGTCTACCCGAAGAAAGACTTATGGCACATGCGTTCACTGTTATTCACTGACCCAGTTGATTTCTTGATTGGTAACACATTCGGTAAATACTTGGATCGTGATACAAAAACACCATTGATCCGTATCGGCTTCCCGATCTTTGATCGCCACCATAAACATCGTTATCCAGTATGGGGCTACCAAGGCGGTATGAATGTATTAGTCACTATTCTTGATAAGATTTTTGATGTTATGGATGCAGATACTAACGGTATCGCTACTACTGACTATAGCTTCGATATTATTCGTTAACTGGTTGGCGAAGCCGTTATCAGCCAAAAACTGGTAGCGGCAACGTCTTTTAAAAGAGCGAACCTCTAAAGGAAATAGTATGGCAAACGTAACATTTAGCTCACCAAAAATGAAGAAAGACATTACCGTTTATGCAACGGCCGGTGATTGCAGCACATTATTATCATTAGCAAAAGAACACAAAGTACCAGTGGAATTTGAATGCGAAAATGGTGAGTGTGGCTCTTGCGCAGTAGAAGTTGCAATCTTGGCTAACAAACAGCCAATGGGCATGCATCTTACTGAGAAAGAAAAAACTGTACTTAAACTCGCTGGCAAGATCACAAAAAAACAGATTGAAGAATCTGAAACGACTGACTTACCACCACCATGGCGTCTGGCTTGTCAGTTCATTGTTCGCAATGAAGATATTCTCGTTAAGTTTTAAGCTTTAAATTTAGGTTCTAACGTATCACTTTTAATTGCTGTGTAGTTCTATCGTTGGTCATCTTATTGAGTGGGCTGAAAAACGCCAATGTCTTTGCGATTAAAACTTGCAGTAAATACCCCGCTATTTTTGGCGGTTGCTTGATTCTCCCCTTCGGATTAAATCCGAATTTTAAAGCCTCCCACGTGGAGGCTTCTTTTTATCTAAATACACATATCTAATAAGCATGACTTTACTGAGATGCGCTATTAAGATTTTTACCGTACGTGTCAGCACGGATTTACACCAGTAAAATTGACATCTAAATTAACCTCCATGCCTAAAACATGAGCATAAGGTATACCCCTATATTATGGAAGTAAGGAGAGTAATTATGTTTCAAACATCAATGAATCGTAGTGCTACACTTTTAACGTTTATGATTGCAGCAAGCTTTCTAAGCGCTTGTGCAACAACTAGCGACCTGAGTAAGGTGAAATCTACTGCCGATGAAGCACTTCAAATGGCTCAGCATGCAAATCAAAGTGCTGCAGAAGCCACATCTGCCGCGAATGCTGCTGAACAAAAAGCCGATCAGGCAAATCAGACTGCTAGCAATGCTATGACAGAAGCTAACAAGGCAAATCAGACAGCAAATAGTGCTATGAGCGAAGCAGATAAGGCGATGCAAGAGGTTAACAACCTCAATACGAAACTTGACCGAATGTACCAAAAATCAATGCAAAAATAGTCAACACTTACGCCACTGATATAGTGGCGTAAGTGTTATATCAGCCAGAAAATGTGCTGACAAAGCATTACTTTAACCTGATTTTTTATGAGTAAAGTACCGCATTATCAATTGGAATAAAAGCGATGTTACGGTTAAGTGTTTTTTTTGAAGTATGCATTACCGTAGTCGTGCTAATGCTTAATGTGATGGAGTACGCTAATGCTGCAAACTATCCTATGCCATCTGGTGATAACAGCATCGTTGGAAATATACAGGTTATCAGTATCGTTAATCCAGACTTGACACTGCTCGACATCGCTCGCCATTATGACCTTGGTTATGACGAGATCACTCGCGCTAACCCCGAGATACCAACATGGGTACCCAAAATAGGTAGTCATATCACTATCCCCACAGAGTTCATTCTCCCCCCTGCCCCGCTACAAGGGATTATCATCAATATTCCACAACGGCGCTTATTCTATTTTCCTAAACCAGATCAGCAACAAATTACACAGGTTTATACCTACCCTATCAGTATTGCTCGTGAGGGCTGGTTTACGCCATTAGGACAAACCAGCATTATCGCCAAACATCGAGACCCAGCATGGTTTGTTCCAAAGAGCATTCTTGAAGAGCATCGTAATAATGGCGAACCGGATTTTCCTGACTATTTTCCACCTGGCCCGAATAATCCAATGGGCATGCTCGCACTCCAGACTGGTTTCCCTGCGATATTTATTCATGGTACCAACAAACCATGGGGAATAGGAATGCGCACCAGTCATGGTTGCTTACACCTTTACCCAGAGGATGCCGCACAGTTATTCGAAATGGTTTCTGTTGGGACACCTGTACGAATCATTGATGCGCCTATCACTATCGGGAAGCTAGATAGTGCGCTTTATATGAGCGCATCTAAACCCATCAAAGAATATACAAATACACAGTCAATTCTCACCAGAGCGACATCTGCCTTAATTAACTATTCAAATCACCAAATGCAAGCCCGCACCACAAAAATAGACTGGTCAAGATTGCAAGATACCGTGAAAGACGGCAATATTTTGCCAACCCCAATCAGTCAAGGCACATTAAGTTTAAAAGAAAAAATTGCGGGCATTAAGCCACAGCCTTATGCCTATAATCCATATGGAGTAAATGCAAATAATGCAGTTCCTCCAGACGCGCCTTAATTGAGAGTACATAAGACTCATCTACCGGAAATTCAAGCTCATCATTACATTAACAGAAAAATTTTCGTAAAATTTTGTTAGACTTCCCCACAGATAAAATTAAACCCAGTTCATGACATCTGCAGTAAAAATAGGAGAAAACTACCTTATGAATTCAGTGAATAGTACAACGCTTGTCCCATTCGCCTCCGATGGCACTTGCTTCAACCCAACGTTACGTTGTCCAAAATCAGGAAAATATACGGTTGGAGAAAGTGGTAAGGAAATCACATTCGATGATTTCTCCGCTGCGCTGGAACACATTATGATGATGTATACCCCTAGATGGCGGCGCCCCAACCAAGCCGGAGACTGGGAAATTGTTTCAACCATTAAATGGGAATTGATACCTCAGAAGTACCTGTAATCATATGGACGGATGTGTGTAATATCCTTCAGTTTTAATCTACTCAAGTGTTTAATACTGCCCCCTGTAAATGCTGCAAATGCAGCGAACTCTTAAGGGCTCATACCCAGAGCCATGTGCGCTAGCGCACAGCAATTCCACCTAACTTAAAATAAGCTTAACGTTCTGATGGTGCCTCATTAATTGAGATGCTACTGAAAAAAACAGTATGGAAGCAACGTCTACTCACAACCATTTCGATAAGTAAAAACTATTAACTTAATCCAATATATTGATTTAACAAATCAACAGAGTTTCTTTAATATACACATGTGCTCAGGAAAAACATCTCCTGAAATTAATTTCAATACTTAAATAAAGGATATAAAAATGGCTAACACAGTACCTAATGTAGTATTTAAAACCCGCGTTCGTGACGAAAGTATCGGCGGTCAAAACCCATTTCGCTGGCAAGATGTCAGCACTGCAGACATCTTCAAAGGCAAGAAGATTGTGATTGTTGCACTGCCAGGTGCATTTACACCAACCTGCTCCAGTACCCATCTACCGGGTTTCGATGCTAAGTACCAAGAGTTTATTGACCAAGGCATTGATGAAATTTACTGCCTAAGCGTGAATGACGCATTCACCATGTTCCAATGGAGCAAACACCTTAGCATCAAAAATGTAAAAATGTTGCCAGATGGTAACGGTGACTTCACACGTTTAATGGGCATGCTGGTTAAGAAAGAGAATCTGGGTTTTGGCAATCGCTCATGGCGCTACTCTATGTTAGTAGACAACGAACAAATCGTTAAGATTTTTGAAGAACCAGGTAAAGCAGACAATCATCCTGAAGATCCATTCGGGATGAGCGATGCTGACACGATCCTAAACTTTATTAAACAGAAGTAAGCGTTAGGTTGCAGGACTTGGGCGATGCAAAACTTGGTGTCGCCCTATCTTGATAAAACAATAAGTTTTACAAATCATCATCAGCAACAAAATAGAATACACACCATTAAGAATTGAGAGTTTCCACATGAAGACATACGACTACGATTTATTTGTAATTGGCGCAGGCTCCGGCGGCGTACGCGCAGCACGCATGGCCGCAGGTCATGGCGCACGTGTTGCCATTGCAGAGGACAGGTACTTTGGCGGCACTTGTGTCAATGTAGGCTGTGTGCCTAAAAAGTTATATGTCTATGCCTCTCAGTTCAGCGAAAGCTTTTCAGGTGCGGCGGGATTTGGCTGGCAGCTTGAGAAGCCAGACTTCAACTGGTCAACACTAGTCGCCAATAAAGACAAAGAAATCCAAAGGCTACAAGGTGTTTACGACCGCCTATTGCAAGAAAGTGGTGTCACTGTCATCAATGGCAGAGCGCGTTTAGCGGATGCTCATACTGTGATAGTGGCTGACAAGCACTATAGCGCCGAGCGCATACTGGTAGCTACTGGTGGCTGGCCTTTTGTGCCAGACGTCATCGGCAAAGAACACATTGTCACCTCCAATGAAATCTTTAATCTTGAAACGCTACCAAAACACATCGTGATTGTTGGCGGCGGCTATATTGCCGTTGAGTTTGCTGGCATCCTTAATGGCTTGGGCGTTGAGGTCAGCATTTTTGAACGCGGACAAAAAGTATTACGTGGCTTTGATGAAGATGTACGTGACTTCCTGATTCAAGAAATGACGAATAAAGGCATTCAATTTCACTTCAATACCGAAATTGATCGTATTAAAAAACACGAAAGTGGCCTTGTTGTACATTCCACAGAAGGCAGAAATATAGCCACTGACCTCGTTATGTACGCAACTGGCCGAGTGCCAAACACCAAAGGCATTGGTCTTGCAGAATTGGGCGTGGAGATGGATAGCGTTGGTGCAATCAAAGTAAATGACGACTACCAGACCAACATTGCTTCTATCTATGCATTGGGCGACGTGACAAATCGTGTTAATTTAACGCCGGTTGCTACAGCTGAAGGCATGGCGCTAGTCAATAAACTCTATGCTAATAAAGTAGGCAAAGTCGACTACGATAATATTCCAACAGCGGTATTCAGCCAGCCTAACATCGGCACGGTCGGACTAAGTGAGTCTGAAGCACGCACGCAGTATCCGAATGATATTGATATTTACAAATCAGTATTCAAGCCCATGAAAAACACACTTTCAGGCATCAACGAAAAAACGATGATGAAAATGATTGTAGTACGCAGCACAGATAAAGTCGTCGGCATGCATATGGTCGGGCAGGATGCCGGGGAGATTATTCAAGGCATGGCTGTTGCAATTAGAGCCAGTGCAACAAAAGCGATTTTTGATACGACAATAGGTATACATCCAACTGCAGCAGAAGAATTTGTGACCATGCGTAAGCCTGTGGCATAAAACAAGTATTACGGCGCTTAATGCGGCTGAGAAAGACGTTACCAAGTAGAATACGTAAAATCATGAGTCGGCATTCATTGAAGCACACAGAGCCACTTTAAACCAACCGAGTATTATGACTAACACACAAGCAGCACATACGTGTTGATGTGAATCAATCAAAGGAGAAATATTATGTGGACTAAACCAGCAGCTACAGAAATGCGTTTTGGCTTTGAAGTAACAATGTACGTAATGAACAAATAATTTCGATTAATTTAAGTAAAGTACTGCGAAAAGCAATACCTTACTTAAGTTATCGAAAGAAATTGTCATAAAAAAAACCTAACCAGCGATGGTTAGGTTTTTTTTATGGTTAGCAAGTGCTTAGATTCAATCTATTGCTAGATTAATCATAAGACCGATGAACATATTAATATCTATCACCCATGAACCAAGCATATAAAATTAAATATACAGCGCGCACTTAAACAGTGCATATTGTAGAATTGCCTAAATTTCACATATTGGTCATAACGTGCATAAATTAACTGATTGGATGCGAGGCTTCTCCCCTGAGCCTATCGCAGTCAACTATACAGAACGTTTACGTGCCTGCATTGGCGCTTTCACAGGCATCTTACTGACTAGCCTGCTAACATATTTAATAGACGGTAATACCAGTTCGATTCCATATTTAATAGCCCCCATGGGCGCTTCTGCTGTGTTATTGTTCGCCGTTCCTTCAAGCCCTTTGGCGCAGCCTTGGTCTATTATCGGCGGCAACATGTTGGCAGCTTTAATTGGCGTCACTTGTACAATGTGGATTAGCAACACTGTGTTAGCTGCCTCCCTCGCCGTTGGCCTTTCGATCTTTGCCATGTTTTCCCTCAGATGCATACATCCACCTAGCGGCGCTGTAGCGTTAATTGCAGTACTAGGCGGCAGCTCAATTCATGCACAAGGTTATAGCTTTGTGATTTTTCCCGTGGGAATCAACTCCCTAGTTCTGCTTATAACAGCAATCATTTTTAATAATGCTACGCGCCGCACATACCCTCACGTTACAGCAAAAAGTAGCGACACTCATCTGACGAAGGATATTCCGCCAGAAATGCGTTTCGGCTTTACCGCTAACGATTTAAATGAAGTTCTGAAAGAATATAACCAAGTATTGGATGTCAGCCGTGACGACTTGCAGAGCCTACTGCAACAAACTGAAATGCATGCCTACCGTCGCCGCTTTGGCGAGATTACTTGTGCTGACATTATGTCGAAAGATGTGGTCAGTGTAGAGTTTGGCACAGAGCTGGAGGACGCCTGGGCTATGATGAGAAAGCATAAAATAAAAGCATTACCCGTGATTGACAGAGCTCGCCGTGTCATTGGCATCATTACTCAAATTGATTTCATGAAGAATGCCAATCTAGATGTATATGATGGTTTTGAAATGAAACTCCGCCGTTTCATCCAAAAAACAACCAAATCATATTCAGAAAAGCCAGAAGTAGCAGGTCAAATCATGACTTCTCCAGCGGTCACAGCTAATATAAATATGCACATCATCGAACTGATTCCACTAATGACGCAACATCGTGTGCATCATCATATTCCTGTAATTGATGATAATCGGCAGCTAGTGGGAATCGTAACGCAATCCGATTTAGTCTCAGCCCTTTATCATGGACGTATGGCCAATCTTCGTACACTAGGCTTATCTTCTTAGCATGAATTACTAACTAAAACGACCATTCAATCTTTACCTGCAAATAACGCCTTCTGTATCATTCCCTACGCACCCCACCCCAATTGTCGTGTTTACGACGAAACGACAATTTAAGAAATAAATAATAAAATCAATCAGTTAAAATTTATAACTGACTGGCATGTTGCTTGCTATTGTTAATGTGAGATATAAAGACAAAGGCAACGCATCATGGCAACCCTCAGCGAGAAGGTGCAGGACGTTTTTAACGAGCCAGGCTGTGACAAGAACCAAGCCAAGGGCGATAAAGAACGCAAGAAAGGTTGTACCAAGCAACTAACACCGGGAGCTGCGGCCGGCGGCTGTGCGTTTGATGGCGCTAAAATTGCCTTACAGCCAATTACCGATGTAGCACATTTAGTGCATGGCCCGATTGCCTGCGAGGGTAATGGTTGGGATAACCGCGGCTCCAAGTCTTCTGACTCGCAACTCTATCGCACAGGCTTTACTACCGACATCAGCGAACTGGATGTGATTTACGGCGGTGAAAAACGTCTTTATAAATCCATCCGAGAAATTATCGAAAAATACGATCCACCTGCCGTATTTGTTTATCAAACTTGCGTCACAGCACTAATTGGCGATGACATTGAAGTAGTCTGCAAAGCGGCAACCGCTAAATTCGGCAAACCAATTATTCCCATCAATGCGCCGGGCTTTGTGGGTGCAAAAAATTTAGGCAACAAACTGGCTGGCGAGGCTTTGCTAGAGCACGTCATCGGCACGGAAGAACCTGAGTTCACCACGCCTTACGACATTAATATTATTGGCGAATACAACTTGGCTGGCGAACTGTGGCAAATCAAACCATTGTTCGACGAGCTTGGCATCCGCATTTTGTCATGTATTTCCGGCGATGCTAAATATAAGGAAGTCGCCTATTCACACCGCGCCAGAGCCGCCATGATGGTGTGCTCAAAAGCCATGATTAACGTGGCACGCAAGATGGAAGAACGCTACGGAATTCCATTTTTCGAAGGTTCGTTCTATGGTATTTCAGATACCAGCGAAAGCCTGCGCCAGATTGCAAAACTACTAGTAGAACGCGGCGCACCGAGTGACATTATTGATCGCACTGAACAAGTGATCGCACGTGAAGAAACGCGTGCTTGGGTACAAATCAATCATTACCGCACCAAGCTCGAAGGCAAAAAAGTATTGCTCATTACTGGCGGCGTTAAGTCATGGTCTGTGGTTTCCGCCTTGCAGGAAGGCGGCATGGAAATCGTCGGTACCAGCGTAAAAAAGTCCACTGATGAAGACAAAGAAAAAATCAAGGAACTGATGGGCGAAGACGCGCATATGTTCGATGACATGCGCCCACGCGACATGTATGCGATGCTCAAAGAGTGCCGCGCTGACATTATGCTTTCAGGCGGTCGTAGCCAGTTTGTTGCGCTCAAGGTAAAAATGCCTTGGCTAGATATTAATCAAGAGCGCCACCACGCTTATGCTGGTTATGTTGGCATGGTAGAACTGGTAAAACAAATTGAGCAAGCGCTATTTCACCCAGTGTGGGCTCAAGTACGCAAACCTGCCCCTTGGGAAACGATTACACAGGAAGCGCTACATAATATTGCACCCATCAGCCGCACAACCCACTATTCAAGCCTTACTGCTGGAGCGCGTCATTAACATGGCATCCGTCAATACAAATCATAAATCCTGCACGGTTAATCCGCTAAAAATGAGCCAGCCTTTAGGTGCTACGCTGGCCTTTATGGGTTTGAATCACTGCATGCCAACCATGCACGGCTCACAAGGTTGCACATCATTCGGGCTGGTGCTATTTGTGCGCCACTTCCGTGAAATGATCCCTATGCAAACCACCGCCATGAACGAGGTGAACACTATTCTTGGCGGCATGGATAACATCGAGCAAGCCATCATGAACATCTGGTCGCGCGCTAAACCGGATATTATTGGTCTAGCTTCCACTGGTTTAACCGAAACCAAGGGGGATGATGTCGATGGCTACATCAAGCTCATCCGCACCAAACACCCTGAAATTGCCGAGATGGAAATTGTCTACGTTTCCACACCAGATTACGTTGGCGCTTTTCAGGATGGATGGAGCAAAGCAGTAACAAGCATCGTGCAGGAAATGGCTGTGCCGTGTTTATCAATACAGGCCAACCGCGTCAATGTGCTGCCAGGTGCGCACTTAACCCCTGGCGACATTACCGAAATCCGCGAGATGATTGAAGCCTTCGGCCTAGACCCTGTATTTATCCCGGACATTTCAGGATCATTGGATGGACACATTCCAGAAGACTTTACGCCAACCACACTGGGCGGAACCACACTGAAACAGCTACGCACCATGGGCGAGGCAAGAGCCAGCATCGCTATCGGCGAACAAATGCGCGAAGCAATAACAACGCTAGAAATTAAAACCGGCGTGCCATGCAAACTATTTGACCGCCTGACTGGCTTGGAAGCAAATGACAATTTGCTGCAATATTTATCTGAAATATCTGGCAAGCCAGTACCCAATAAATATCGCCGCCAACGTAGCCAATTGCAGGACGCTATGCTGGATGCGCACTTTTTTACAGGCGGCAAAAAAGTGGCTATTGGTGCCGAGCCAGATTTACTGTGGTCACTTGGTAGTTTTCTGGCTGAAATGGGCTGTGAAATTAGCGCAGCCGTCACCACAACGCAATCTCCAATATTAGAAAAAATGCCCTGTGAAGAAGTTCTCATCGGTGATTTGGAAGATTTAGAAGCACGCGCTAAAGATTGCGACCTGCTCATCACCCATTCACATGGCAGACAAATGGCAGATCGATTGAAACTGCCATTTCTACGCTATGGCATCCCTACGTTTGACCGCCTAGGCGCGGCACACAAGGTGACTGTAGGTTACAGCGGCACAAGAGATTTAGTGTTTGAGCTAGGCAACACCTTTATGGCCGATGAGCATGAAACCACACCAGAAACTTGGCGTAACAGTATTGGTTTGAATGGTGATGAAACAAGTCAATCCGCCATCAATGTCATTGAAAGCAACGCTAGCGAAGCCAAGACCAGTTGCGCCTCTAACGGCAGTTGCAATTGCGGCTAAACCATTTTTGTTAAATCAATATTGAATATTTGAATATCAGGAGAAACCCATGAAAGTCGCTTTTGCAACACAAGATTTAAAACGCGTCGATGCCCACTTTGGCTGGGCCAAGAACATTGCTATTTACGAACTTACACCAACTGGTTACCAGTTTATCGAGTCCGTACAGTTTGATGGCGACCTGAAAGAAGATGGCGATGAAGACAAACTCGCACCAAAACTTGAGGCGATTAAAGACTGCGCCTTGCTGTATGTAGCCGCCATTGGTGGGTCTGCTGCTGCCAGAGTAGTCGCGCACAAAATTCACCCGATTAAGGTATCAGAGCCTGAAGTCATTGAAGAAGTACTGGTAAAACTTAAAGACGTACTCAATGGCACACCGCCACCATTCTTGAGAAAAGCCTTGCTACGCGACCAAGAACGATCATTCGATTTTGACGAAGAAGAAACCGTCTAACTATATTTGGAGAAACATCATGTCATCAACAGAAACAGTGCAAGACCCGTGGCAATCGTCTTTTGTACAAGAGCTCGTTAAACAATGGCGCGCTCAAGATACGCATGGCGCATGGGAAGGCAAAGACAATGCGACCTTGCTCGCACCATACATCATCACTAAAGAGCAACGCAAAGAAATGCCGATTATTGGTGACCCAGACCCAGAAACCATCTGGCGCTTGGAGCTTTTTTACAATGCGGTTGGCCTTGCCATTGAGCGAGAAACAAAAAACATGGTATCGCCAATGATGAAAATGCATCACGAAGGTTTCGGCAAAATGATCCTCACCGCAGGCCGCTTGGTAGTGGTAAATAAGCAACTGCGTGACGTGCATCGCTTTGGTTTCGAAACCATGGAAAAACTCGCCGCAGAAGGTGAAAAGTTCGTATCTGCTGCCGTAGAGATGATTCGTAAATTCCCTGAAGTGGCGAATTACGGATAAGGAGAAGAATCAATGAGCGACGACATAGACAGTATCAAAGCGGAAGTAAAAAAACTTAACGCCCAGGCAACACAACTCAAGATGGATTTACACGATCTATCTGAAGACCTGCCTATCGGCTGGGAAAAAATCCCTGAAATTGCAGAAAAAACATTCAAATCATATCAACAACTTACCGATGCCCGTAAACGATTGGCAGCGGCTGGAGGCTAACATGGCATATACCGTAACATTACCTAGTGGCGTGGAATGGACGCCACAATTTGCAGAAGAAATATCAGAAGAAAAATGTATCGGCTGCGGCCGCTGCTTTAAAGTCTGTGGCCGCGATGTACTACAACTAATGGGTATCGACGAAGATGGCGAACGTGTTGCCGTATCAACAGATGATGACGATGACGTAGATGAATACACCAAAATGGTGATGACCATTGCGCACCCAGAAAACTGTGTTGGCTGTGAGGCTTGCGCCAAAATATGCCCGAAAAAATGCTACACGCACGGGCCAGCAGCCGTATAAATTGTCAGAGTCCTGCACCATGCAAACGCATCCTACAAACAGCCCAATAGTGCCAATCAGTGTGGATAACCGCCCAGATAATCGAATCGACGAGTACGACGACATTATTGAGCTGCTCAAAGACCATCGCTGCGATGAAAGCGTTGAAACGCAGCGCAAAATCCTGTGGGTTGCCGAAGCTTGCATGGGTAGCAATCATTTGTGGCAAGACATGCAGTTACCTAACCGCTTAGCGCTTTCTGAGCTGATGACGAACACCTTCCCTACCCTTGCCGCCAAGAACACTGGCGACATGAAGTGGAAAAAGTTTTTCTACAAACAGCTCTGCGAGCGTGCCGACATTTTTATCTGCAAATCGCCAACCTGCGGCGTGTGTGTGGACTACAATAAATGCTTTGGTGCTGAGGATTAAACTGCGTGATGCCATGAAACCAGAACCTGCCACAACTCACGCTTCCGAAGCCACTGTCCGCACCTACCACCAGCGCACAAAACACAATTTCATGGCTTATGCACAAGGGCCAGACACGCTGGATTGGGATGCACAACCAGCGCCATTCCGGCATTTTGAGCAAGCACCATGCGTGCAACTGCCAGACTTTAGCAAGAGTCTGCAAGACCCAGCTATACTATCTGCATTAACGCGCCCATTTGCCACGCTAAGCGACACCATTTCACCACTGCCATACACTTTAAGCACTCTAGGCGCACTGCTACATTTAGCGCTAGGCATCACCGCTTGGAAATCATACGGGCCAGATCGCTGGGCAGTGCGGGCTAATCCTTCCAGCGGCAATCTACACCCCATAGAAGCTTATGTGTTAGTACAAGGTCTGCACGGTTTGTCCGATGGCGTTTACCATTACAGTCCGGACAGTCATACGCTGGAGCGCCGCGCCAATATTGCTTGCGAGCCAGATAGTACACCTATGCTGAAAATAGGCCTCACTTCCGCCATGTGGCGTGAAGCATGGAAATATGGAGAGCGTGCATTTCGCTACTGCCAGCTAGATACAGGCCATGCAGTTGGCGCACTCAGCTATGCAGCGCAGACATTAGGCTGGTCGCTGACAGAACAAAAACATATCGGCACCGAAGCACTGGCACATCTGCTCGGCATAGATAGAAGCGAAGATTTTCCCGCACGCCGCTACCCTGAAACAGAGCGCGAAGAAGCCGAAATATTGCTTAGCGTATCATTCAGTAGCGTAGCGACTAGCATTCCGCAATCAATCACCCCTGTTCGCTGGCAAGGTACTGCCTCAACCATAGATGCACATCCAATATACCGCTGGCCTGTGATTGAAGAAGTAGCGATTGCTTCCAGACAAACAATCGCAAAAGTTAGCGCGGCTACAACGCTACCCACTAGCAACACTAAAGCAACAACGGCAAACAACCCAATCAGCACTGCCAGCGTGATACTAGGTCGCCGCAGTGCACAGCGCTTTGATGCCGGCCATGTGATGCCAGAGCAAGACTTTATTGCAATATTAGAAGCATTGTTACCTAACGATTCTGCCCCGTGGAATGCACTGAGTTCACCGCCACGCATCAACCTATTGTTGTTTGTGCATCGTGTTGAAGGCTTTAGCTCTGGGCTTTATCTGCTCACACGCGAACCACGCCTTGCCGCACAACTTGATAGCCATTTAAGCCAGCAATTTTTACGTGAAGCTGTAGCTAACGTACCCCCACATTTAAACCTGCAACTGCTCACACCAGCCCCAGCCGGTGAATTACACCGCGTGGCGCGCAGTCTACACTGCCATCAGGATATTGCCGCTAATGCCTGCTTCGCACTCGGCATGCTGGCTGAATATGATGGCGTGCTTACCGATAATCCATCTGCATATCGTGGCTTGCACCGCGAAGCTGGCTTAATCGGCCAAGTGCTGTATCTGCAAGCTGAAATGGTGGGCTTGCGCGGCACGGGCATCGGCTGTTTTTTTGACGACCCAATCCACGAATTATTCGGGCTGACTGATAACACGTTCCAAACCATTTACCACTTCACCGTGGGCTTGGCGCTGGATGACACGCGCATTGAAAACATTCCAACTTCAACTTTAACCACTATGCAAGCGAGAACATCATGAGCACTGCATTTCAACGTATTTCACCGCAATATGCCAGCGACCTTATTTTGCGCGCCAGAGCAGGCATCAAGCCACTCGCCCTATTTGATTCACGCGATATGGCAAGCTTTGAAAAATCGCACATCAAAGGCACAGATCACCTCACCGAACACGGCTTTGGCGATGTGGTTGCCAGCTTGCCAAAAAGCATCCCCGTGATGATCTATTGCTACCACGGCAACGCCAGCCAAGTGTATGCCAGCATGTTCAGCGACTTTAAATTCAACGAGGTTTACAGTGTCGATGGCGGCTACGAAGCATTGGCGCCAGCCCTGCTAGAGCAACCTGCCCTCACGGCAAAATCCAGTAGCGCATTGGCTGACTTTCTTACCGAATATCACTTTGACGCAAACGACCTCAACAGCGCTTGGGATCATGCGCTTACACCGCTCATGCGCACCGCACTGCAAGGACGAGATGACTTGGCAGAAGAGTTATTAGCCTTAGGCGTGAATATCCACATGCGCAACTTTGATGGTAACAATGCGCTCTGGCTAGCCTGTGTATCAGGCAATGCCAAACTGGTACAAAGACTCATCGACGCTGGCATCGACATAGATAACTGCAATCTCACAGGTGCCACTGCGCTTATGTACACCGCATCCAGCGGCAAACATGAAATGATGAAAATTCTGCTAACTAACGGCGCAGACCCGCTTATCCGCACTGATGACGACTACTTGGCAGTAGACCTAGCTGCAACGGAAGAATGCCTTAAATTGCTAAGGCATACCGCAGCTTAATTGGTTTTACCATATCGGTGAATGTCGTCACACAGATGACATTCACTCCCACGCTTTCATAACCACCTCACACCATGCGAAAACCCTCACTCCTAGAACGCCTACGCGCAAAAAAACGTACTCAAGCCATGATAGTCGGCGTTACTTGGTACACCGATGAAACATGGTCACAAGTAAAAGCCGCCGCCGCAGACCCTGAGTGTTTTGAAAAGTCGTTCCCAGATTGGGAAGCCATGGCAGTTTCAGCCCGTAGAGAACTACAGCGCTCAGGCGCAAGAGCCTTGGAGTTTCACATTATTCCGCAAGAACTATTTGATTGGTGCGTACTGAACAGCAAAACCAACAATGCCGAATCAAGAGCCGAGTTTGTGTCAGAGAAATTGACGGCTGCGCATAACGCTTGATGTTAGCGCTAGGCTTTGCGGATAAAGCATTTGCCACAATGCTTGCTATTTAATATAGTACAGGTGAGGCTATACCTAACTGCAAGATTTAAAAGAAAAACAACATGCAAAAATCAACATTTTCAATGTTATTTAATGGACGCATGCGTCTGCTTAATAACTATTAGGCAAAGCCTCGACATCAATAATAACAACTCAGGGAGAAAAAATGTTTTGTCCAAATTGTGGAAACTCAAACGACAATACTGCGAAATTTTGTTCGGGCTGCGGTAGCGCGTTGCCTAAGTCTGTCAAAGAAGAGTCACCTACTCAAGCAGAAATTAATGTCCCAAATAATCCAGACGAGTTTTACAAAGCCATAGTTGACCCAAAAAATCAAGATTACTATTTGAGCCAATTTTCCCGTTTTGATAGCAATGGGAAAGTCAGCGCCTCATGGCATTGGCCAGCCTTCTTTGTAACCTTTTACTGGCTTCTTTACAGAAAGATGTGGCTAAATGCCATCATATATTTCTTTCTGCCCTATTTCGTAATGATTCCCTTGGGGGTTACTGGTGCCGTGGCTGGCGATTCTGCGGGCATCGTAATTGGCATAGGCTATATCCTGTTTTTGATTGCCACATTTCTGTTGCCGCCGATGTACGCAGATGCTCTTTACTATAAACACTGCAAAAAAAGAATTGCAGAAGCAAGCGTGTCGTCGCAAAACTTAGAAAGACGGCTAGGAGAACTTTCTGGGAAAGGCGGAACCAGTAGCGTGGCACTGATTTTCGTGCTTATTTTTGCCTTTATCGCCTTTATCGGAATTTTGGCTGCTATTGCAATCCCAGCGTATCAAGATTACACAACAAGGGCTCGTATGGTTGGAGCCGTAGCCCTAGGAAGCAATGCCGCCGATTCTGTCGCCAGCTACTACTATCAACATCAGGAAGTTCCCAGTAGTCTGGAACAAGCTGGCTTTGCGACACCAATATCTCCAGCAGTAAAGGGACTCAGCGTTAATAGTGAAAACGGCACGGTGATTGTCACTATGTCTAGTCCCCCCATAATTGGGAAAACCCTCCTATTTGTACCAACACTAGATTCAAACAAGAAAATCGTATGGACATGTATGAGTCAGGAGATTCAAGACAAATATCTACCTCAACAATGTCGACAGAAAAAGTAAGCGTAGGGCGTACTTGCCTTTGGCCGTGCACCCTATTGAGTTAAAATCTACTTTCGGCGTACTGCTTCGCCAGTACGCCCTACATTAACTACATGAACAATTAAACACTCAGCTCTTCAATAACAATCTAATAGAAATAAAGATAAATGCAATTACCCCGAAATCCAAATAACCTTCTCTACACAATCTCACTATCGATTGTGATGTTGCTTGCCTGCCCATTGTCTTACGCTGGCGCTGTCAGTGACCGCATTATGGAGTATCGCTTACAGCAGACGCAGGATATTGAAGATGCTGAGTATGTTGGCAACATCACGTTACCTAGTGGTGCAAAAGTGATACACGACGTACCTTATGGCAAAGATAGTCAGCAGCGTATGGATGTTTATCTGCCAGCACAAGCGGCAGGTGCGCCGGTGATTTTTATGGTGCATGGAGGCGCTTGGCGTTTGGGCGATAAGGGCGCGCAAGCCGTTGCTGCAAACAAGGTTACGCGCTGGGTTTCTAAAGGCTTCATCTTAGTTTCAGCCAATTATCGACTGCTGCCGAATACTGCTCCGATAGAGCAGGCACAAGATATTGCCAATGCCCTTGCTACCGCACAAGATAAGGCGGCATCGTGGGGTGGAGACCCGACCAAGTTCATTTTAATGGGTCACTCGGCTGGCGCACACCTTGTTGCGCTTTTGGCCGCATCACCTGAAATAGCATTAAAGGTAGGCGCTAAGCGCTGGCTAGGTGCTGTTTTGCTCGATAGCGCAGCACTCGATCTAGTAAAAATCATGGAGGCAAAGCACTTACGCTTATATGACAGAGCCTTTGGAGATGACCCCGCCTATTGGAAGGCAGCATCACCTTTTCATAACATCACACAAAGCGCTACGCCAATATTAGCGGTGTGCTCTACTTTACGCATAGACTCATGCTCACAGGCTGATCGCTTTGTGAATAAAGCAATGCTATTTAATGTACGGGCAAGTGTGCTGGAGCAAAATCTAACACACAAAGAAATCAATCAGCAGTTAGGCGTTGATGGTGCTTACACCGATGCCGTTGAGGCATTTATGGCTACGCTGAATGAGTCTGTGATGCATGTGCTGGCTAATCATCCAAGCACAACGCATCGCACAGTGCTTTAACTCAACGGCTAACAAACATAGGGCGCACATGCATTTTGCAGTGCGCCCTATCGAAACTTCAAACATGTTTTAGCGTACAGGTTCACGCGTACGCCTACATGACAAATTAAACGCTCAAAATTTCAACCGTGACATCTTCTTCGCCCATCATCGCTTGGCAAGCTAAGCGAGATTTTGAGCCTACGCCTACAGTGGCATCTAGTCTTTCGTTTTCTGCACGCTGGATTTTAGAAATGCTCTTACGGCCTTCTAACACTGAGATATGGCATGAGCCACATTCAGCTTTGCCTTCGCATTTGTGCGCAATATCTTCGCCGCCAGCCAGCAACGCAGAAAGAATGCTGCTTCCAGCAACAGCTTGATAGGTTTTACCTGATGGTTGAACGGTAAGAATTGGCATAGCTATAACTCCTAATGTGAATTTGGATTGAATGATTTGTCGGTTTTGTCGCAAAAATAACGCGAAAGCACGCAAAATTGAGTGCACAAATAGCTAATAGCAAAAGCTGTACCAAATACTTATCACTAACGAATATGCTGAATATTAGGCGGATTACCACTTGAAACACCTGCTATATAACGCTTTGCTTCACGCCGTGGTTGATACTTTATATTGAAGAGGCATATGCTTGATTTCAGTAAGTAGAAACTCTCAACAATGACAAAAATAAGGATCACATCATGAAAATTAGTGCTCGCAATGTCTTTCAAGGCACCATCTCAGCCATCAAGCTAGGTAGTGTGAATACAGAGGTGGATATTACGCTTGGTGGCAACGATAAAATCGTTGCAATTGTGACTAACGGAAGTGTGGAATCATTAGGGCTTACTGCTGGTAAAGCCGTGACTGCCTTGATTAAAGCCTCTTCTATACTGGTAATGACTGATAGTAATGGTATTGCACTGAGTGCTCGAAATGTTTTAGCTGGTAAAGTCAGCAAGCTAAGCAATGGTCAAGTGAACTCAGAGGTTGGCATCACTCTATCTAGCGGTGCTACGGTATTTGCAACCATCACGCATGATGCAGTTGAAGAGTTAGGCATCAAAGAAGGCGTAAGTGCGAGCGCAGTATTTAAAGCCTCTTCAGTCATTATAGGTGTTGCTAAATAAGTTAGCAGTCGTGAAAAAAGTGAAACAAAATGGGCAGGTCGTTACGTCTTGCCCATGTTTTGTTTGGCAAGTGCTATCTCGGCATACTATCTATCAATTCCACAGGCAGTGTAACCAAATGCTGCTTACAACTATCCAGCTTGTCTGAATAACTTTTAACCTGCACCCATCGCCCCTCTGGAATGCGCCAGGCAACGACACGTTCGTAATACACATTGATCAGTATCGGAAACTCATCAATATCAAAACCCTCTTCGGTCAGCGTGTAGCTGTGATAGTAAAAGCAGCCTTTGCCCTGCGCATCAAAGCCGATAATCTTATCCGCATTGACGGATGGTTCGGTATTACGCTCAAAAGCAATCGGTTTAATGGCTAGGTCACTGTATTCCTGAGGTAGAAATGCTTTCCATTTTTCAATCATTTTCTATCCTTTCCAAAGTGGTTTCAGAAATTATCAGCAGACTTAATGCTTAAAAGCCTTGAATGCATAAATCGCATCATTGCTCCAGCTTCAGCACCATCGGGTTAAATGCCTTAGAAACCAGCATCACTCTTTCGCCCACATGCAGCTTAGCGGCTTCATCTGGCATAGCGACAACACGCACGATCTGGTTACCAACCAGCACCGTGAGCGAGAACATCACGTCCATAGACTCAATGGCAAGTATCTCGCCAGTAAAGCGAAACTTACCGCTGGTTTGGCCTGCGCTAAACACCTCGACTGGCCTGCCCTGCTGAACGATACGCCCCGCTTCCATCATCATCACTCGGCTGGTGAGCTTGCATACTTCGCTTACGTCATGACTGACAATAACGGTAGTGATGCCGAAGTGCTTTTGTAGTCGCAAAATCTCATCATGCAAGCGTGAGCGCATTTCAGCATCCAACGCTGAGAATGGCTCATCTAACAACAACAGACGCGGCTCTGAGGCCAATGCACGGGCGAGTGCCACACGCTGTTTTTGTCCACCGGAGAGTGAATCTGGCTTGCGATGTTGCAGTTCGCCGAGGGCCATCAGCTCCAGCAGCTCATTGATACGCTTTTGGTCTGTGCCTTTTCTTAAAGCGAATTCCAGATTGCCGCGCACAGTCATATTCGGGAACAGCGCGTAATCCTGAAACATATACCCTACGCGCCGTTGCTGTGGTGGCAGGTTGAGTCGTGCGGCGCTATCCAGCCAAGTTTCACCGCGCACAACAATGCTGCCCTGCTCTGGTTGCTCCAGCCCTGCGATACAACGCAGCAATGTGGTTTTACCTACGCCAGACGCGCCAAACAATGCGACAAACTCGCCTTCAGCAATATTTAGGCTGGCCTCTAACTGAAAGTCACCATTGGCACCATGCAGATGCTTGCTAATGCTAGCGTGTATCATTTCTGCACCCCTCTATTGACCATATAGACAACCAGTAAAATCAGGAACGACAGTACAAATAACACCCCAGCGTAGAAATTGGCAGCGCCATAATTAAGCGCTTCGACTTCGTCATAAATGGCAATCGATGCCACTCTAGTTTGATTGGGTAAGTTGCCGCCTATCATCAGCACCACACCAAACTCGCCCACGGTATGCGCAAATGCCAGTACAGTGCCAGACAATAGCGCCGGTTTAATGTTGGGTATCAGTACGCGCAAAAAAGTCTGCCAGTTAGATTTACCCAGTACACGTGCCGCATCAGTAAGTGAGCGCGGCAAGTTCTGAAAAGCGGCTTGTACAGGGTGTACCAGAAATGGAAAACTAAAAATAACTGAAGCAACCACCAAACCCTCAAAACTGAATGCCAAACGGATGCCTGCCTGCCTATCCAGCCACGCACCAAACCAATACTCAGGACTAAAAGCCAGCAGCAGATAAAAACCCAATACCGAAGGCGGTAATACCAGCGGCATGCTGACCAGAGCTTCAATCACTGGCTTGATGCGCGTGCGGGTATTGGCAAGCCACCATGCAAACGGTACGCCTATACACAGCAATATCGTTGTGGTAACCGCAGCGAGCTTGAATGTCAGTAATAAAGGTTGCCAATCAATCATCGTGATGCCCTGCCATGAGTGCGATTTCATTCGCCTTAATTAAGGCTTCTACTTGGTCACCAACTGCCAGCTGTAAACGATCTACAGCCCGAGCGGTAATCACGCTTGTAAGTGCATTGCCGACATAATCCAGCCTGACTGCACTCAAAATATCGCCACGCTCAATGCTACGAATAGTGACGACAATGCGATTCCGCAAACTGATAAGGCCACTGAGGTTTTTTGCCAGTGCGACTTCAGTCTCTTTAAACAGCAACGTTACCTTGCTGCCTATTTTGAGATAATCTGCCGTTTCTGGCGTTTCCAGCAACGTTGCGGTAAATACATCGTCGCCAACAGCCACGTCGACTAGCGACAAGTGACTGTTGCTATCAATCGCAACGATTTGTCCCTTCAGTCGGTTCAAGGTAATTTGTATCCGTATTTAGTAAATATAGCCTGCGCCTTAGATGAGAACACAAAACCATAGAACTTGCGCGCTGCATCGCCATTATTTTCTGAGCCGTGTCTTAGAATAACCAGGCCTTGCGCGATTGGCTCATAACTCTCATTAGGCACTTCCACCCACTTGCCTTTACCTTGCAGCTCAGGTGATAGCACAACCGATTTTGCCGTAAAGCCGACATCTACCGACTTGCTATCAATGTATTGGTTTACCTGTGAAATGCTCTCACCATAGACCAGCTTTGGTTCTACAGCCGCCCGCACCTTGTAAAAATCCAGCGCTTTGATCGCCTCACGACCATAAGGTGCTAACTTGGGACTGGCAATAGCTACCTTTTTGAAGCTGCTATCAGTCAACCCGGCAACGCCTTTGGATAGATCGGCATCACTCATCGTCCACAACACTAATGCACCGTTGGCATAAACCTTGGGGGGCGATGTCGCTTGTCCATCTTGGTAAAGTATGGCTGGGTAACTCATATCCGCTGACAAAAACACATCATAAGGCGCGCCACTTTTGATTTGTGCAGTGAGCTTGCCTGATGACGAAACTACGCTTCTGACATCCACCCCGGTCTGCTTGGTAAATTCCGCGGCAAGTTCATCAAATGCATACTTTACGTTGGCGGCTACTGCAACTGTCAATGGTTCGGCAGATGCAGCCAATGGCTGAGCCAGAATTGCCAGAGTAAGAATTAATGCGTTAAATATTTTCATGCTAACTCCTAATTTATTTCATTATAAATGGCTAAATTAAATACTATCTAAAAGTCGAACTGAGCGCGCATGGTCAGCGCATCTTCTTTATCGAAAGTATTGGCCAGGTAAGTAATCGGCGTATCAAAACTGGTATGCACATAGTTGGCAATCAAGCGCACGTTTGGATTAAGTATCCAGTTCGCACCCAATGTCCAGGCATCAGCACCGTTGGTCTTTGTCGTTGCAGTAAGTTTTCCGGTACCGGCAGCATTGGTGGTAACGAAATCACCGCCATCGAAATTACTAAACCGAATGCCAACCTGTAATGCGCCCCAGCCTTCGCCACCGAAATTGAAATTGTTCTTTGGCCGGATTCTGCCAAAAGCACCATCTTTGTAGGCATCGGCAAATGTCTCACCTGTTACCAGCCAGTTCAGACTGGCGTACCATGAAGACATATCACGGCTATAGCTAGTACCATCAAAATTGGCGCGAATGTATTCACTCTGGAGTTTTATCGGGCCATTTGCTAAAGCCAGTTCAACACCGCCGCGTGTCCGGTCAACTGAGCTTGCGAATTTATTTGCAGTTGTATCCGCCGTTTCAAAAAACTTGTAACCGCGTGCCTCCGTTTGCATGATAGGAATCGCAGAGCCAGGCTCTTGTTTACCGTATGCGTAAAATCCGCCGATATGGGCCACGGCACCTTTCCAACCTGCAAATTCGGCAATATTGCCAGTCAGGCGCGCCATGACATCCTTGTTGTCATATTTAACGTCTGTTTCATCAGCATTATTACCGTTAATCCAGGCTGCGCTGTAGTACATGCCTTTGACTGGCGTGCCATGCACCATGACACCACGGTCATACGTGCTGCCAACCAATGCATCTGCCATTGAGCGCTCCTGAAAGTCGGTAAAATTAGTACTCATGCTGCGCTCTAAGCCATAAAATGGCTTGAACTGACCAATACGAATTTGCGCCTGCTTAAATTTATTGATATCCAAATAACCGTAGGTCATAGCTGTACTGGTACCAGAGTATTCACCTTCTATCCGCGCAGAAAAATCCTTGTAAAACGTCATCGTTGCACCTAGTCTTGCACGGCGGACGCTAAATGTATCTGCGGCAGTTTCACTAGGGCTGAATGCGCGCGCATCGGCCTGCACCCTACCATTGATTGCCAACTGCCAATCGCCGCTACCATCGCCCAATTTAATACCATCCTTGAATGAAGCAAAAACAGGCTGCCCTTCAGCCTTACCTCGTGCGCCTTGCAGGGCTTTGAGCTCTTCAGCCATCGCTTTCATCTGCCATTGCTGTTCCTGCATTTGTTTTTGTTGATCTTGTAGCATCTTCTGCAATTGTCCGATTCTGTCGCTGCCATCGTCTTCCGCATAAGCATTGCTGACGCACAAAGCAAGCAACACGCCACACTTCAACTTCCACCCTTTATTCAATGGTAAATATCTCATTTCATAACCCCTTTTTATAAAAAATCACAAACGCAATAAAGTAAACTACATAACGGTTGATAAAAAATGACATAAAAAGTCATTTATCTGAATTATTCTTTAGAATTGTTAGTTAATCAGTGATACCCATAATCACACTACTCGCCTTAAACACCGCGCAAACTTCAACGCCTTCAGCAAGCTCCAGACTCGTCACACTGTCGTTGGTAATCACCACGCTCACGGTGTTACCGCCATCCAACTGCACGCTAACTTCGGTATTCACATTGCCACCTGAAATACGGGAAATCTTGCCAACCAGCTTGTTACGCGCACTCACCTTAGTAGCCGCATCTGGCATGGCGAGGATAATCCAGCTCGCCTTAACCAACGCCCACGCCTCACTACCCACTTTCAGACCCAGACTATCTAGCCCATCGTGCGTAATCACTGAATGAATTTTGTCGCCACCTGTGAGCGTTAACTCAACTTCTACATTCACTGGTCCGAGCTTGATGGCGCTCACTTTGCCAAAAAACTGATTTCTAGCACTCGTTTTCACAGACAATCTCCTGATCATTTGATAAATATTGTCGAAATTTTCAATGCCAGCGCTGGCGGCCTGCATAAAACGTTGATGTTCACGCAGCAGCGCACGATAAGTATCAACAATGCGAATACCGGTTACGGTGAGTTGCGTACCACCACCGCCTTTGCCACCGGTCATGGTCACCACCAATGGCTCACCAAACATGCCATTCATTGTATCCACTGCATCCCACGCGCCTTTATAACTTAACTTCACCGCCTTAGCCGCTTGTGTAATGGAGCCGAACTCTCCAACTTTCTCCAGTAAGGCGATACGCTTATCACTGAGTAAGTTTTGCGCATCCAGCCCAAGTGATAATGAACCCATAACTTTGAAATTGTTTTGTTCAGCCATATTCCACCTAGGTTTGTCGTAATATATACAAGTATATATCGGTAATTAAAGTTAGAGCAGGTTTCATGCCAAAAAATAGATCATCAATGAATACGGGCTGTTGTGAGAATTTTTGATTTTTAAACCAATATTTTCAACTTTTACTTTGTCGTATTTGTAGCAAAAGAGACAGCCGCCATTGATTGCATCAAAACATTACTTCTATGGGATGCAGTGCAAGGCGCACGGAACGCAGAAGCCGAGATAGTACGTTAGTACAGCTAGGTTACGAGTACCGCGCAACGAAGCAATGCGCCCATAAAAGTAATGTTTAAGTCATTAGAGAAAATAACTCTGGCGCATCCTTTCTATAAACACGCATCCACATCAGCGTTGCCGGCACCAAGGAGCGCACGCCGAACCACAAGGCATCTCGTTCTGCGCTACCAGCCATCTTTAACTCTATACCCAGTATCGACCAACCTGCCCAGTCAATTTCAATCATTTTCAGTTTAAGATCATCCGGTACATTGGCGGCAGTATCTGACATGATGCTCATTTGCCGCAATACCTCTTGCTGCGTGAATCGGCTGCTAAAAAACTCTTCAGGCTCCAAGCCCTCTGTAATGGTAAGTACGGCAACACCAGCCTCTTCCAGAATACCTAGCAACGCTCCACTTAGCACGCTCATGCTGCCGCTCCCATTGCATATGATTCAATCACAGAATGCCCCACAGAATCACTAGGGTCAATCTCACGTAACTTGGCAAGAATCAAATCTGCATCATCGAGGCGAAGTTGGCGCAAACGAATAAACGCCAAAGCTTTCAGGCTGAACAAATAAAAGTGTTGCGGCGAATGTGCCTTCCCCCAATCGCTAGCGCTGATATTTTGTAAACGCCAATCAGCCGCAATATTCGCCAAACGTGCTGCGGCATCCAGCGCTAAACAGGTAGCGCGTTCAGCATCGCCCAAGCGCTTGTGATTAAAATAGAACTTATACAGCGTGTAATACACATGCAGACAGTCAGGGTCCGCTGCCTGCGCACGCCATAACAAAGACTCCGCATCTCGCCAATCCCCCGACGCTGCAGCGGCCGTAAGATAGCCCGCTACGCGTGGTGGCAAATCATCTGTTGCGACTATGCCTTGCAAGATAGTTCTACCAAATACTTTCAGGCACTTTGAGACGTTCGACTACATTACCGTCTATCAAATGCTCATTGATAATCGTAGTGACATCTGCTTTAGTCACACCGCCGTACATGACGCTTTCTGGGTACACCAGCACATTAGGGCCGCTATCGCATGGGCCTAAACAGCCTGAGTAGGTAACGGAAAACTTATCCCACAAATTACGTGCCTGTAATTGTTGCCAGAATTCCTGCAGCAACTCATTACCGCCTTTAGATTGGCAGGAGCCTCGTGGATGGTTAGGTGGTCTGGCTTGGTTGCAAACAAATACGTGCTTGGGTGGTCTTGGCATGATGCCTCCTTAAAAGTGACAAATATTTAGCGTTTAACTCCCTCCCCCTAGCAGGGGGAAGGTTGGGATGGGGGTGAACCGTTGCATATCATTGCAAACTTTAACCCCCACCCTGACCCTCCCCCTTACATGGGGAGGGAATTATGTATGTTGCTGTATCAATAGTCAGGCTGGTTTAACCGTTACATCGCCCAACACCATCGCCTGACATGCAAGGCGGTTGTTAGACTTACCAAATTTCTGCTTAAGTAGCTCGGTTTCCAATGCAGATGGAATAGAAAGATTGTATGCACCTTCCAGCACTTCGATCATGCAGTCACCACAGTCATTCTCTTTACAGCCAAACGGTATGCTCGCGCCGACTTTTTCAGCTACTTCAACAATACGGGTACCACGTGGAACCGTAATCGTAGTGCCAATATCGGCAAATGTAATATTGTATTTGGACATGATATTTTCCTTACAAAGGGGCGACGACGACGTCACCGAACACTTGCGTTTGGCAGGCTAAACGGCAATGCTTGCCGATAAAGTTTTCGCGTTGCATTTTTTCCTGCAAAGCATCCAAGCTTTTAGTGGTGCGCCAGCCATCCATAATTTCCTGAAAGCGTGTCAGAATCACACTAGATTCTTCCTTGGAAACTGGAGATAGATTTTCCTGACCTTTAATTACCTCAAACAAACATACACCGCAATCGCCCTCGCGACAGTTGTAGGCAATATAAGAACCCACCGCCTCCGATAGCTCGATAATGCGTGTGCCAACCGGTACATTAACCGTTACGTTGACATCAGAAAATGTTACTTTTGCTTTAGCCATCTTTCAGCTCCTAAAATGAATTGCATTAAACTTGTGCTTGCCTAGAAGCAAGTAAATCAGCCATATCCAGCACGCGCGGCGCATTTACGCCCATCAGATGCTCGCCTGCTTCTTGCCCGTAACGTCGACACTCCTCAAGCTCTTCTGACGATGGAATCAATTTAATGCGTACGCCGGATTGCGGCAGGCGCATTTTTAATCCACGCAGCCTATCTTCAAGCATTCGCACCGCTTCACCAGACCAGCCGTAAGAGCCAAAAGCCCCAGCCAGTTTGCCGCGCACATTGATTTTGGCGAACGATGAAACCAAATCCCACGCGGGTTTAACCGCATCGCCATTAATAGTGGGCGAGCCGATCAAAATACCGTCCGCATCTTCTACCAAGTCCACAAACAAATCAGCATCGCCGCCTTCCATGTCGTATAACGAAGCGCGTACTCCAGCCACTTGTTCAGCGCCAGCACGTATCATTTGTGCCATTTGCGTGGTGCTGCCATAAGCGCTGATGTAAAAAATCACCAGCGTCTTTTCATCTGCATTCACTTCACTTTGCAAACGCTGGCCGCTCAACTCGCGATAGCGCTGCATATAGCGCTTGGGCTGGTCGCGCAGTATCGGGCCATGGGTAGGCGCAATAATATTCATGCGCAGCGGCTCAAGTATGGCCAAGGCATTCAGCACATGCTCGCGAAACGGCCGCATGATGTGGGCGTAGTAATACTCAAACGCAAAGCGAAAATCGCCCACTTTGTCGTTAAACAAGCGTTCATCGCAGAAGTGGCAACCAAACACATCGCCAGAGAACAGCATGTACTCTTCTTCAAGATAGGTGCATTGCGTATCCGGCCAGTGCAAATAAGGTGTATGCAAAAACCTGAGCGTGCGGTCACCTAAACTCACCGTATCACTCGTGCCGACTGGCGTGTAATCAATGTCTTGCTGATTCAGCAGCGCTTTTAGCATCAGTTGCGCGGACTTCGAAATATAGAGCTTGGCCTGTGGTGCTCTGCGCATGAGTTCTGGCAATGCGCCCGTATGATCTGGCTCAAGGTGATTCAACACAATCACCTTAATTTCATCGTAACTGGCGACTGCTTCCAAGCGCGTAAAAAACTGCTCGGCACATGCTTCTTTCACGGTATCAATCACCGCGACGCCTTCACTACCACGCACCGCATAAGCGTTATAGGTAGTGCCGTTTGGCGTTTTAAGCACAATATCAAAGCTACGCATGGTGGGGTCTAAAGCCCCTATCCATTGCACGCGCTCTGATAGCCAAACGGGTTGCGTCATGTCTTAATGACCTAAATCGTGCAAAAACACATAACTCACACAGCTAGTTTGGCTATGCACTGAGCGCAAATTCCTGAAGCGACGCATTTCCACATGATGATGACGGCCACGCAGATTGGGCGCTGACTCACATTGATGCAAGCTATGTGACACCGCCAAGCGATGACCATAATCAGCGCTGCGTAACCCCAAAATTGCCAACACAATATTTTTTAGCATGATTTAGCCGAACCTTAATTCGCAAACTTGTATTAACCAAATTTGAACAAAATGCCGTACCCACCTCGTGGATACTCCCAAGCGACATTCTGATGTTCGTCACAAATAATGCGACACGTACCGCATTCCAAACAGCCATCGCTAATCACAGTGACCTGACCGTTACCTTCCATCGTCCAGCAAGCGGCTGGGCAGCATACGGTACAAGCTTGCGCTTCACATTGATTGCGACATTTATCTTCATCAATAATGCTGATATGCGGGCGTCCAGAATCAACCTTGTAGCGGTTCTGAAACAGTTTCTCTTCAACCTTGATACTCATTCCAATGCCCTCCATAACTTGAACGCATCGCCCATCAAGCCAAACAGTGAGCGACGTTGACGGAAACTTTTACGAATTTCACGTTCTTTGGTTTTCTTATCTACGCCATCAACCGTCAGCATGGTGCGCGCGGCTTGCGAGATTAAATCCGGGTAGTCATTAAAGAACTGTGGATTGGTATGGAACACCTCTGGCATGTTCTTGTACTTTTTCATGTCTTTCATGACAAAGCTTTCATCCAAGCGCGCTTTGTAGCGTTTCAGGTTCGCTTTTGAAAACTCTTTACCTTCGGCTTTCAACTCAATCAAAGTATCTGCCGCATGCATACCTGTCGTCATGGCAAGGTTAGAACCTTCACGATGTACCGCATTCACAAACATGCCTGCATCACCGACGATCATCCAGCCATCACCGTATAAATCTGGCATAGCATTAAAGCCGCCTTCAGGAATCAAGTGTGCGGTGTACTCTTTCATCTCACCACCTGCCAGCATTGGCTGGATAGATGGGTGCTGTTTCATTTGTTCCAGCAACTCGTAAGGCGTGACTTTTTGATTTTTAAAGTCGGACAACATACAGCCAACGCCGATAGTGACTGATTCACGGTTGGTGTATAAAAAGCCCGTACCCATCATGCCTTTGGTGATTTTGCCCACCATCTCAATCACCACGCCCTCATCACCTTTCACACCAAAGCGTTGCTCGATGACTTCTTGCGGCATAAAGTGAATTTCTTTCACGGCTAGCGCAACGTTCTTAGGTTTTAACTCGGGGTGGAAACCCGCTTTCTTGGCTAATAATGAATTTACACCATCGGCCAAAATCACGGCATCGGCATATATTTCACCGCCTTGACGGTCTGTCATCACGCCAATCACACGCTGACCATCCAGCAACAGATGAGAAACGGTCGTTTCGCAAATCAATAATGCGCCAGCCTTTTGCACGCGCTCTGAAAACCACTTATCAAACTGCGAGCGAATCATGGTGTAGCGGTTGTACGGCTCTTTGTTGAAACTGTCAGAACGGTAATGCGTGCCGACAAAGGAATCGTCATCCAGCACCCACATACGCTGCTCAATAATGTGCCGCTCTAGTGGCGCATCGTCTCTAAAGTCAGGAATTAACTTTTCCAGCGCATCAGAGTAAAGAATCGCGCCCTGCACATTCTTAGATCCAGGCGATTCACCGCGCTCGATTTGCAACACGCTTAGCCCTGATTCAGCCAACCTAAGTGCAGCGGCATTACCAGAAGGGCCAGCCCCGACTACGATTACATCAAATTTTTCTGCCATGATTAACCTGCCTTTCTTGCAGTTGCGAGATGCGCTTTAAACGCTTCGGTCAAAGCTGGGAGTATGGTCATTGCGTTACCGACAATGCCATAATGTGCAAAGTCAAAAATCGGCGCATTGGCATCACTGTTAATGGCAATAATCACATCCGAAGCATCCATGCCTACACGATGCTGAATAGCACCAGAAATCCCCACTGCGATATAAAGTTTAGGGCGCACAGTTTTACCAGATTGCCCCACTTGGCGCTCCAGATCTACCCAGCCAGCCTGCACAACAGGTCGAGTAGCACCTACTTCTGCACCTAACACTTCAGCCAAATCCCAAATTAATTTGAAGTTCTCTGGCTTTTTCATGCCGCGTCCACCAGACACAATAATGTCGGCAAACGGCAATTGTGGTTTGTCTTGCATCGCGTCGGGAATAAACTCCAGCACCTTGGTGATGATGTCTTTCTCGAACATGCCTAACTTATCTTCGATAATTCGGCCTGTACGTGATGTATCTTTCTCCGGCATCGGCATCACGCGTGGACGAACCGTCGCCATTTGCGGGCGGTAATTCAGCGTTTGAATCGTACACAGCAAGCTGCCGCCAAAGGTTGGTCGTGTCGCTAACAGGCTGCGTGCTTCTACGTCTACATTCAGCTCGGTACAGTCCGCCGTCAGACCAGTTTTTAGCGTAGTTGCCACACTGCCAGCCAAATCTCGGCCTAGCGTAGTCGCGCCTAACAACATAATCTCCGGCTGATATTTATTGACTAAATCGGTCAGGCCTTTGGTAAATGGTTCGTTACGGTAATCTGTAAGCAGTTCGTCTTCCATCAGGTAGCACAAGTCTGCACCGTGGAAAAAGGCTTCATTACAAAAGCTGCGCGTTGTCTCGTTTGGCACGCCCATCACAACGCCTGCCAACTCCACACCCAAGTTATCTGCCAGCTTGCGGCCTTCGCCTAACAACTCTAGCGAAACTGGATGAATCTTGCCGCGTTCATGCTCAATAAACACCCAAATACCTTTATAGGCTTTAAGTCTGTCATCAAGCTCTATGCGCTTTTTACCAAGTGGCTTTTTAGCTGCGGGAACTTCACTCATGGGATTATCCTTCTCTCAAAATCATTTTTACGAACCTACCACTATCACTATTCCATGACGTCTTGGATTGAAGACGCGACGGAGAACCGAAGACAGTACAACTAGTACGGCGAGGCTCGACAACAAAGTATTCAGTCCAAGACGTCATGGAATTAAGCGCTTTTGGCGATTTCTTTTTCTAACTTCGGATACTTGGCAAACACCTTAGCCAGCAAAGTGACGCTTAAATCCTTAGGATCATTGCTTTCACACTGAATAATCTCAGCCTTCACCGCACGTGGCGTAGGGGCAAATACTTTAGAAACCACAGTTGGCGAGCCTTTCAGGCCTACAGTAGCCACATCTTCAATACCGGCCTGCTCACGATTCCAAACCTTGACTGGGTAACGTGAGGCTCTGAACATATTTGCCATGGTGGCAAAACGCATTTCATTCGTGCCTTCAAGCACAGTAATCAGGCTAGGTGTGCTGGTGTTGAGCAACTGCACGCCGCCTTCTGAACGACGCTCCACAACCACTTCATGTTTTTCCAAATCCACTGAGCGCACTTTGGTGACGTATGTCAGCAATTGCATATTCAAGCGCTTGGCAATGCCAGGGCCAACTTGCGCGGTGTCGCCATCAATGGTCTGCTTGCCAGTAAACACCAAGTCAATCGGCATATCTTTGTGTATTTGCGTAATCGCAGAAGCCAGCGCACAACTGGTCGCTAAAGTGTCTGAGCCAGCAAAGGCGCGGTCTGTGACCAACACCGCATCATCAGCACCGTATGAAATCGCTTTGCGCAATGCAGCTTCTGCCATTGGTGGCCCCATCGTCAGCACCGTCACACGCGCACCGTATTCATCCTTTAACCTTAACGCTTCTTCAAGTGCAAACAGATCATACGGATTCACAATCGCAGGCACGCCTTGACGCATAATCGTATTGGTCACTGGATGCACGCGAATCTGCGCGCTATCAGGTACTTGCTTAATACAAACAACTATATGCATATCAACTCCGTTTTATTAACCTTAGGTCTTACGATCCTGTATCAGCAACCTTTATGCCAATCCTAAATAATTTATATTTTTTATTTAATATTCAATAAGTTATATAGTTATCAACAAGACTTTTTGCTGTGTAGCAAACCCGACAATCACTGTTACTCACGTTCGCTAAGTGACTGTTTCAGCTTATTCACGCTGATAGTTTGCACGCCGGCTTTGTCTTGAAACACTTTAAAAACCTTCTCTACCACGGCGTTAGACTGCACAAAGTCCTGATATGCCTGTTGTAATCTATCCTTGTAAGCAGCGCGCTCATCAGCCTCTGGCAAGCCTTCTGGCACAGGGTCACGCCCAAGATACTGCTGAAAACGCTTTAGAATATGCAGGCGATTGACCTGCACCACTTGCGGGACATAATCCACGCCTAAGAAATCTAAAAACTCTTCTGCGGCTGAAAATTTCTGCATGGTGTTAAATAGCGTGCTCATATTTGTTCCAATCTTTAAAGTTGGTGAAAAAATCATTATTTAAAACATTTAAAACCGTAAAAAATTAAATGGCCTTCAACAAATATGAAGGTTTGGTGGAGTGGCATTTGTGCCTAAACGCCATAAGTCACCCATAGCAGCAATCTCTACACTCCTTCCCCTTCCAAGGGGAAAGGCTGGGATGGGGGTGAATTTGTGGAAGTACCAATTTTCCACCCCCACCCTAACCCTCCCCTTACTTTGGGGAGGGGAAAATTTACCTACTGCATCCCTATTGTCTGGCTGAAGGCGTCAATATCGTGTCTAGATACAACTGCATCAAATCATCTGCCTGCGGATTGCGTTTGGTGTTGCTGGCAAACTCACGCACTAGCGCTAATACTTTTGGGGTTTCGTCTTCTCGCAACTGAATACCTAATTGCGCGTAGGCATACTTCACGCCATGGCTACCAGAATGCTTGCCAAGCACCAAACGGCGATCTCGCCCCACCTGTGCAGGGTCAAAGTTTTCATAAGTCGCGGAGTCTTTTAACAAGCCATCGACATGCAAACCAGATTCATGCGTGAACACAGCCTCACCAACGATGCTTTTGTTAGCCGCCACCACTCGACCGGAAGCCTCTGCCACCAACCTTGAAATCGCAGGAAATCGCTGCATATTCACACCCATATCCACGCTATGGATGCGCCACAAAGCCATGACCACCTCTTCCAACGGCGCATTACCTGCCCGCTCACCCAAGCCATTCACGGTAGTGTTCACATGGCTGGCACCGGCCATCAGCGCAGCAAGTGAGTTAGCCGTTGCCAAGCCTAAATCGTCATGCGCATGAATCTCGATTTCAATATCAAGAGATTCAGTCAACCATGAAATTCTTTCATAGGTAGAAAAAGGGTCGAGTACGCCTAGCGTATCGGCATAACGAAAACGGTAAGCGCCAGCAGCCTGTGCTAACTTAGCCACTTGCAAAACAAATGTTTGATCTGCGCGCGAAGCATCTTCGCCGCCCACAGAAACCTGCAAACCAAGATCGCAAGCCTTACTCACAAAATAAGACACCTGATCCAGCACCCACTCACGGTTGCGCTGCAATTTACGCTCAATATGCAAATCAGAAACCGGAATAGATAAATTGACATGTCGCACACCAGACCTAACACAGGCCGCAAGGTCAAACTCCGTCATACGCCCCCACACCATCAACTGGCACGGCAGATTCAACGCGGCAATAGCCTGAATATCCTCAATCTCCGCTTCACCCATGGCGGGAATACCAATCTCCAACTCATGAATACCTGCATCAGCCAACGCTTGTGCAATGGCCAATTTTTCAGCACGCGTAAACGCTACGCCGGCAGTCTGTTCACCATCACGCAGGGTCGTATCATTAACAACAGAATAAATAGCTTTCACGGTAGGCTCCAGTAGTCGCTTGCAACTACTAAAGCATTAGCCATGCCAACATAAAATACTGATTACTTACAATAAGTTATATGAAATTAAAAACTTTAAAGCTATGTATGATTTAGGACACTTGCGACAAAGCAAGCAAATGCAGTGACCAGCCAAGGTAAATTTAATAAAGAGTAATTTTGCGCATAAAAGCAGGTGTATCATTTAAAAAAAGATAAAAGCTCACAACACCAATGAATGAAACCTACCTAGCCTTAATCCAATTTGCCAGCGCACTATCCATTGCCCTAAAAGAACGTGATGCCTACACACGGCTGCATAGTGACCGCGTAATGAATCTTTCCACCGAAATCGGTGCACACTTGGGGCTACCATCAAACGACCTGATGTTATTAAAAACCGCTGCCGCCCTGCATGATGTCGGCAAAATAGGCATTCCAGACGAAGTACTGCTTAAAGAAGGAAGCCTAGATAACGATGAGCTCAGCATCATGCATCGCCACAGTGAGCGTGGTGAAAACATCGTATTGTCACTAAAGCAAGATGGCAGCGATATCGTTGCCGAAGCCATCAGGCACCATCATGAATTTTTCAATGGGCAAGGCTACCCAGACCGCTTGGCAGGTGAAAGCATTCCGATTTTTTCAAGAATCATCTCCATCGCAGACAACTACGACGCAATGGCCACCAGACGCGTCTACCAAGATGCAAAATGCCATACCGCGGTAATGGACATCATGTCCGACGAGCTTGGTCACAAGCACGACCCAGTGATTTTTGCAGCGTTTACTAAGCTGATTGAAAAGTCGGAGTTTAGGGTGCGTTAAGGTGGGGTTATTCGAGTTTGAGGTGCTTGATTTAGAATGAGCTAACTCGTGCTATATCTCTATATAAACAACTAAATACAAAGACGCGAGTATAATTAAGTAAATAAAAACAAGGAATTGCGACCATGCATTCAGTTAACTCAATTATTAACATAGAGACTCATGGGTCTCTATAATTACTGTTGTGCTTCTAAAATCTTTTGCTGGTGCTTATAACCAAGATACAAAAAAAAGTTAAAAACAATATGTAAAGCGACATATGCCAGAATTGACCAACCTCATCACTATTATCACCCCATATAGATTTAATATCATCGGCAGCATTTCGTTGGCTTGCTTTGGGGCTTGGCTGTTTTACCTCAATGCTACTCTTGGTGAATTTAGGACTGCATGCAAAAAATTTAATTCCACCATTCTCACTGAGCTTATCGGTCTCTATCCAATTCCCACTCAATGGCCTAAAAGAGACATTGAAATTATTGATATTCTACAAGCCAAATTCCCTGCACTTCAAGCTGCTGTTACTGAATTTGCCTATACTTTGCCTTGGTATAAGCGCTATTTCTTTCTCAAGGCTTGGCGAACATATAGGCTCGGCAAGGACGGTAGAGATATTGACCATCAATATTATTGGCAATATGTACCTAGCCATGGTGAAAGCATTGAAAATGGTAAACACTTTAAACATGATAATCGCCTCACCTACCAATCTAATTTCAAATTAAACATTGACAGCCTGCTCTCTTATGCAAAGTAATATGCACAACTCCTCATTCAACCTGGAGCGCTAACACGTCCGCTTAATTCAAACATTAAACTTACCCATACTCCCCTTACACCATTCAAACCACATCTAAACCACTCATTAAATAAACAAGAAACACCTATGACACAACAACGCTACCAATCCGCCATCGCGGCTTTTGACAAAGCCAACGCAGAAGACCCGAACCTCGAAGTATCCAACGGCAAAGAATATCCCAAAGAACTGCTCTACGCGCAGCGCATGACTGAGATGCAAGAAATCTATGCGCCAGAAGCGTCAGAAGCGGTAAAACTGGCGGTGCGTGCGCAGCATATTCAGCGCTGGAAAAGTCCACGCAGCGACTTTGCTATGGATAGACAAGGCTATCTGCAATGGCGTACAGGCTTGTATAAGTTTCACGCCGAAACCGCGGGGAGCTTAATGAAAACAGTGGGCTATGACGATGAAACTATCGAACGTGTGCAAGCAATTATCGGCAAAAAAGGCATGAAAGTTAACCCAGAAACGCAGTTAACCGAAGACGTAGCTGGCTTGGTGTTCATCCAATATTACATGCTTGGATTCGCCACCAGCCACCCTGAGTATGACGAAGACAAATGGATAAAAATCATCCAAAAAACATGGCTAAAGATGTCGCCACGTGCGCATGAATTTGCATTAGCTGGCAAAATTCAACTGCCAGAAGCCTTGATTCCATTGATACTTAAGGCGATTCAGCCAGCATAGCTTAACGCACTGCACGCTAGTTTATTGAAACTAGCGCCAAAATGCTGGAGTCGCCATTTAAGGCGAATTGAGTCAACGAATGACGGCGTACAGTAAACGTAGCGGGAATGATTGCAGCTCTCCACACCCGCTAATTTCACACACCCAGCTTATCCCAATCCAGATACTGCTCAACACAATCAGCCAAGCGATTCAGCTCGGCTTCACGTAACTGTTCATAGTTGAAATCCGCAACACTTGTATGATTCAGCCCTACCCATTCTAACCAAGCCGCACAAGATTCCGCATGGTCGAATAAGCCATGCAGATACGTGCCTGCGATTTGCTTGTCTTGTGAAATTGCGCCTTCTGGCTGACCGTTAAGTATCAGCGCTGGATTATTTAAAGCAACACCAGTGCTGACTCCCATATGGATTTCATAACCAGTAACTGAGGCATCGGCAAAGGCTAGTTTGCCTGTGGTTTGTACCAGTTGCTTGGTTTGTTCCAGTGTTGTTTCCATGTCCAGCCAACCCAAGCCTTGGCTAGTGCCAGCCTCACCTTCAATAGCATGTGGATCGTGGATTTGTTTACCCAACATTTGAAAGCCACCACAAATACCCAGCACTTTTCCGCCATAGCGCAAATGTTTTGTCAGTGCAGCATCCCATTGATGCGTATGCAAATACTCAATATCGCCGCGCACGTTTTTACTGCCCGGCAAAATAATTAAGTCGGCAGGCGGAATCGCCTCACCCATCTTAATAAACTGAAAGTCTACTTGAGGGTGCAGGCGTAGCGCGTCAAAGTCAGTGTGGTTGCTGATGTGGGGCAATACGGGCACGATAATGCACAGTTTTAAAGACTCCCTCCCCATTTCAGGGGTAGGGCTGGGGTGGGGGTTGCTGGCATCGTGAGGTAAATCTTTACCAACATCCCTACCTTCCCCCTGCGTGAGGGAAGGCGTTTGGTTTTTAGGCACAGCATCTTCCGCTTCGATATGCAAATTATGCAAATAAGGCAATACGCCAATCACGGGTTTACCTGTTTCAGCCTCCAGCCAATCCAGACCGGGTTGCAACAAAGCCATATCACCGCGAAAACGATTAATCACAAAGCCGATGACGCGTGCGCGTTCACTCTCTGCAAGCAAAGCCATCGTGCCGACGATATGCGCAAATACGCCGCCTCTATCAATATCTGCAATTAAAACCACTGGGCAATCCACGGCTTCGGCAAAACCCATATTTGCAATATCACCCTCGCGCAGATTGATTTCTGCCGGGCTGCCTGCGCCTTCAACAATCACGTATTCGTATTCATCGTTGAGTCGCTGATAAGACTCCAACACTGCACGCATGGCGGTTGGTTTATAAGCATGGTAGCCAGTCGCTTCCAAGTTGCCGACGACCTTGCCGTGAATAATCACTTGGCAGCCTGTATCAGTATTCGGTTTGAGCAACACGGGATTCATATCGGTATGTGGAGCCAAGCCGCAAGCCATTGCTTGCACCGCCTGTGCTCGCCCTATCTCACCGCCATCAGCTGTTACCGCTGAATTTAAGGCCATATTCTGTGGTTTGAATGGGGCGACTTTGACGCCTCTGCGGTACAATACGCGACATATTCCAGCAACGAGCGTACTTTTACCCGCGTCTGACGTGGTGCCCTGAATCATCAATGTTTTCATACTCTCATTATCTCATAATGCCGACTATTGCCATGGTTGCAGTCGCGCTAGATTTTATCTTCGGTGAACCTCGCCGTTATCATCCTTTAGTAGGTTTTGGCTGGCTTGCAGCTAAGTTGGAGGCATGGTTTAACCCCGCCAACAATCAGCCTAAATCCAAACAGCGTTGGGTAGGCACACTGGCATTAACGTTGCTATTAAGCCCGTTTGTGATACTGGCATACTGGCTGTGTCATTTTAAATCGACCAGCATTATTGCCAACATCGCTCTACTCTACTTTGCCATCGGTCACAAAAGCTTGCACGACCACGCACGTGCCGTTAAAAATGCGCTTTATCAACACAATGAAGCTTTAGCCAAAACGGCGGCATCCTATATGGTGAGTCGCGATTCTGCCGCAATAAAACCTATTCCAGCCACGGTAGAGTCCGTGCTTGAGAATGGTAATGATGGCGTATTTGGTGCGCTGTTCTGGTTTTTTATTGCAGGCGGCACAGGCGCGTTACTGTTTAGGCTTGCCAATACGATGGATGCCATGTGGGGCTATAAATCGCCGCGCTTTTTTTACTTTGGCTGGGCAGCAGCACGGTTTGATGATGTTCTGGATTACATTCCAGCACGGCTTACTGCGCTGACTTACGCAATGCTAGGCAAGACAAAACTTGCCCTCAACTGCTGGAAAACGCAGGCACCACTTTGGGATAGCCCAAATGCAGGACCTGTGATGTCCTCTGGCGCTGGTGCCCTTGGTGTAAAACTAGGCGGCGCAGCGCGCTACCACAATGAATGGCATGAACGCCCAACCTTAGGTGCGGGCTTCGCACCGGTGCTTGATGATATTGAACGTGCACTCACACTGGTAAGGCATGGCGTAATGCTCTGGCTAGTGCTATTTTTAGCCATCGTAGGAATCTACTATGCTTGAACACGGTGGAAACTTGGCACTAGCGGCAGCTCAATACGGCATTCCGCTTGAGAACTGGCTGGATTTATCTACCGGTATTAATCCAAATGGTTATCCGATTCCAAATATTCCACACTCGGCATGGCAGCGCTTACCGATAGAAAATGACGGCTTAATCGAAGCAGCCCTCGCCTACTATGGTTGCCAACATGCCATAGCCGCCGCTGGCTCTCAGGCAGCTTTGCAGGTTTTGCCGCAGTTAAGAGCACACTCAAAAATCGCCATGCCGCAACTCATGTATCAAGAGCATGGCAAAGCCTGGCAGCGTTACGGGCATGAAGTCATTAGATTTGAGGCTTATCCCGATACACATATCATCAATAATGCCGATGTTCTTTTACTTTGCAACCCAAACAACCCGACGGCAACGCTGTTCTCAATCACCGAGCTACTAAACTTGCACGCACAATTGGCCTCACGCGGCGGCTGGCTGATTGTTGACGAAGCGTTTATCGACGTGACTCCTGAACATAGCATTGCACAGTATGCACATCTGGATGGCTTATTTGTATTGCGTTCAATAGGCAAGTTTTTTGGATTAGCTGGTGCGCGGGTTGGCTTCTTGATTGGCGCAGAGCAAGCCTTGATTAAAGCTCAAGAAGAAATTGGCCCGTGGTCAATTACAGGCCCGAGCCGCATCGTTGCCAAGCAAGCGCTGACAGACAAAGCATGGCAACAGCAGACACGTGCACAACTGCCAGCTATCAGCCAGAAACTGGCCAGCATGCTGGCTCAATATGGCTTAACCCCAACGGCAGGCACCGCATTATTTCAATTCGTATACACCGCGCAAGCAAAAGTATGGCAACAACACTTTGCACAACAAGGTATTTTGGTGCGTTTATTTTCCGACTGCTCCGCATTACGATTTGGCCTGCCAACAGAGGATGGTTGGCTAAAGCTGGAAAAGGCACTTGAATCATTTAAATAAGCATCGCCCTAACAAAAGAAAAAATCGCACAAAACTTTTACGTCTACACTTAAATGTCTTTTATCTGACTTAAAGCTGACAATCAATTATTTGTTGCGGGATTCTCAGTATTTTTATTTTCCTCTTTATCCTTAGACGCCTTATGTGCCTGATCCGCAGCCTCTTTAGTTGCTTCAACAGCTTTTTGTGCAGAATCTCTAGTCGCTTTAACTGCCCTCAGCGCAACCTCCTTGCTGGATAAAGCGACTTTCTTTGCGGCATCTTCAGCTTTACGTGCAGCTTCTTTAGTTGCCAACGCACTCTTCTTGGCCGCTACTTCTGCATTTTGCGCAGCTTCTTTGGTTGCCGCGGTTGCCTTGACCGCTGACTCCTCAGCTTTCCGTAGTGCATACTGGGCTGCGACCTCAGCTTTATGTGTCGCCTGTTTCACCATTTCAGCGGTCTTTTTGGAAACATTGCTGATTGCCTGCTCAGCCTTATCGGCTGCAATATTAGCTTCTTCGGCGGCCTTATTTGCTGCCTCACTAGCTTCTTCAGCGGCCTTCCTTGCGACTTCCTCAAACTTCTGTACAGACAGATTATCCTCCACCCCCTCTTTAATAGGATATTCTGCAGCCTGCACACACGCACTAATCAACAGCACGGATAAAGTTAACCATCTGCTCAGATTCATCATATTTCCTTTCAGATAATTAAGTACATTCAAATGTAGAACCATTAATTATTGCTATTAATGGTCTATCTCACCCCTTTTCTGGCGTTAATGACTCCGACCATCTGTCGTCAATACTTACCCGTAAAAAGCGCAGTGAGGTATCACATAGGATGGCTTAAGCTACTCATTTGGTATCTCTCGAATTGCATTCTTTATGTAAGACTCTGCAGCATTTAACTCACGCAGTGCAGCTCTTACATGGGCACTGCTACCAACTTCTCCAGTGTTTTTTTCAAGACTTTCTTTGGCGTCATCAATGGCAATGAGTGCCAATTTAAGTTTTTGCTTCGCTAACACTGATATTCCCCAAGCGTTAATTACTTAACAGTAAATTAGATATCGATTTATATCGGCATTAATTGCTCAGTTCTATTAAAGGACTTACCCAATTGCAATCATTCTACAAAGATACTTTGCATTAGCTAACTTTGATGATCTAGCTCAGCATAGGCATGCGCAGACACCTTTCACTTTGAATACATTATTTACTCAATAGTAATGCGGTGCCCTCCTCCTTTTTTGTTCTTTTTAGCTAGAGTGAGTGTCAGCACACCATTCTCATAACGAGCCTTGCTGGCTGGTTCATCAATATCAGCCGACAATTGAAATCCACGCGAAACTTCGCCGTAATATCGTTCGGTACGCAATGGCTTATCGTCTTTAGTTTCACTATCTATCTGACTAATATGTGCTCGAATATTGATTACACTTCCATCAATATTCACATGGATATTTTCCTTTTTAGCACCGGGAATCTCGGCATGAACGATAAATTCATTTGGATTTTCGTTTACATCGACTTTAATCTGTGTCGGTAAAGAATCACCGTGCAAGGGTTTTACAAAATAGCCAGTATTAACATCACGGAACAATTCGTCGAATATGCTACGGTTTACAAACGTGCTTAAGTTTTTCAAGTCATCTCTCCTTTGCATTAAAGGGAACCTTCTGATACCGGATAAATTTTATGATGAAAGGCACAAATTCAATATACGTATGAATACTTATATGTAAGGGAATCACTAGTAAGCCGACTAATGGATACCATTAATTACCTGTGAGTCAAAAAAATGAAATATTTACTGAAAACAATCTTAATGCTGTCACTCATGTTTGCAGGTACGGTGATGGCTGGAACACTACCTTATACGCAAGCCACCTTCGACAAACTGCAACATGAAGGTAAGCCAATTCTTGTTGCTATTCAAGCTGACTGGTGCCCAACTTGCCGTGCACAGGCACCTATTATCGAATCGCTGCTCAAACAGAAAAATTATCAGGGGATCACATCACTACGCGTAGACTTTGATAATCAAAAAGATATTGTTCGGGCATTTCATGTGTCTAGGCAAAGTACGCTTATTGTATTTAAACATGGTGAGGAAGTCGGTCGCAGCTTAGGTGACACAGCGCCGGAAAGCATAGAAAATCTATTGCGCAAAGCCCTTTAGGAGCCGCATATGTTTACTGAACTCGGCACTTATGGTCTTAGCTTTTTGGCAGGCACGCTGTCTATATTATCTCCCTGCGTACTGCCGCTTGTACCCATATTAATTGGTTCGGCGGTCATGGCGCATCGCTTTGGCCCATTCGCATTGGCTGCTGGGCTGGCATCCTCTTTTACGATTGTTGGCGTATTCATTGCCAGCGTTGGTGTAGCCATTGGACTGGATCAGGAAGTATTTCGCAATATCGCGGCAATATTGCTGATTCTGTTTGGCATCACCCTACTTTCTAGATCGCTACAAGAAAAATTCGCCGTGGCTTCATCGGGCTTAAGTAATTCAGGACAATCTGTACTGAGCCGCATTTCAACTGATGGTCTATTCGGTCAGTTTCTTCTGGGTTTGTTATTGGGAGTGGTTTGGAGCCCGTGTGTAGGGCCAACGCTAGGCGCAACAATCACGCTTGCCAGCCAAGGCCAGAACCTTGCGCATGCAACATTAATTATGGCGATTTTTGGTATAGGGGCAAGTGCACCATTGATTGTCTTGGGGATGCTCTCACGACAAGCCATGATGAAGTTTCGCGATAAAATGCTAGTTGTCGGCGCCGCAGGTAAAAAGATACTCGGCGCACTACTACTGATACTAGGCCTAATGATTGTGACTGGCTTGGATAAGAAATTTGAGACAGCCATTCTTAATGCTGCCCCTGACTGGATAGTCAAACTGACAACATCCATATAAAGTGAACCCACCCAAGCTCAATCAGGCTTGGGGTTTAGCCCTGAACCCACAATGCTGACAAAGCTTATGCCAGTTGAATGTTCCATCGGCTAACCGAAAATAAGATCTATTTTTTCGGTGTAGTGGGGATGATTGGTCTGATAGCTCCAGATACCACCACTACTTTTTTGTCCTGCTTGGGTTTTTTAATTTCCTTGTTTTTATGCTGCTGACCTTTTGCCATGATGTTTCTCCTGAAATATTCAGCATTAACCTGATAGATCAATGCCCACTGAAGCCACGATTGCAACCACAGTCATTGGTAATAATTAACATCCTTACCAATGTGATTGCATCATAGGCTGATGATGAAATATAGGTAAATTATTTATAGTCGCTAACACAGCTATTTTATTTAAAGGATTAGCAACGAAACAAGTAATTATTGTTACAATAATAATATGACTGATACCAACAACCCTAATATAAGCAAGATCGCCCCGCGTAAAAACAAACTTGGCGGTGGCCGTAAGGTTGGCACAGGTAAATTTCGTGAATCAACCTCCGTGCTACGCATTCCTGACAGCCAAGCCCCAGTCATCAAAGACTTTCTGGCTGCTTACCAACGCAAAAAAATAAGTAATAATTTAGACGCGGTCACTGAGTTTGAGTTGCCTGCACTAATAACAACATCCATTGAATTACCCTTGTTTAGCTCTAAAGTCTCAGCAGGACTCCCATCTCCTGCTGAAGAACATATTGAAAAGCGTTTGGATCCCAGCGAGTTTTTGATTGATAAGAAAGATGCAACGTTCTTTGTCACCATTCAAGGTCAATCAATGATAGATGTTGGCTTATTACCCGGCGACAAAGCGGTAGTAGATCGCTCTAAAGTCGCTTCAGTTGGTGACATCGTATTAGCAGTATTGGATGGCGAATTCACCATTAAGACATTAAACCGCACTAAAGAAGGCAATGTACGGTTACTACCGGCCAATTCAACTGGCGCCTACTCACCTATTAACATCACAGAAGAAATGCACTTTGAAGTATGGGGTGTTGTCACAGGCTCGTTCAGACGGTTTAAGTAAAGTACTATAAGCCTACAGCGTTCAAGCAGAAATTAACGTGATGCTGGTTGCAAGTAAAACAATGCAAACTGCTCATAGACCTCTGGATAATGTTTTTTCAGAGTATCTGGTGCGCTAAAAAAATACTCGCTGAACACTGCAAAAAACTCAGCTGGATTAGTTGCAGCATACGGATTGATATGGGTTGATTTTCCCGCAGCCACCTGCTGACATAAAGCATCATAGGCATTCGTCATAACCGCTGACCATGTTTTTCGGCTCATGCCACCACGCAATGGCGGCATGCCGTTCATTGCCCCGTTGAGGCCGTCCAGTTTATGTGCAAATTCATGCAGCACAACATTATGCCCATTCTGGTTATGATAAGTATCACGCTCCACATCATCCCAAGAAAGAATTACCGGGCCGCGTAACCACGACTCCCCAGATAGAACGTTAGACTCATTGTGTATCAGGCCAATGGTATCCATCTGTGCATGGCTAACACGAAACGCAGATGGATAAAGTATTACCTCAACCCAACCGTTAAAATGATCTACGCCCAGATTGAGAATCAATAAACATGCTTGAGAAGCCACCGCAATGCCCATTGAAAGTGTGACCTCCAAGCCTTGAGCCCCTGTGATGAGCTTCTGATCTAAAAACCATGCTGTCATCTCGCGTAAATGCGCCATCTGTACAGAATCCAGACCATTCAACACAGCTATTCGCCGCGTGACCTTATGCCAGACAGAAAGCGGGATTAGATGGCGCTTGAGAATTCTGCGCATGCGCCAGTGCTGTAACGCCGTCGCTAATGGCTGCATAGATTACTCAATGCCCATGGCTGGCAGTTGCTGCATTGCATTGAGACATAGGGATGCGAGACTAAGATAATGGCTCCAAAATTGACTTTATTAACAGCTACTTTAATAGTACATCGCTAATTTTTTATATCCTACACACATTACATAGTACGGTTTACTTATGACACTTAACCAAGGATAGCACTTAGAAAAATTGCACCTTTTTTTGTGATGAGTAGCCAGCCCAGTGTAAAACAATTGATCACAACCATCGCCAAAAAAACAGCTTGAAACGCTTCTTTCTTCGATTTATGACGTAGTGTTTTCTGGGCAACCAGCGCACCAGGCCAGCCGCCAAGCAAACTAAATAAATGCAACGTACGCTCTTTGATTCTCCAGCGGTTATTTTGTGCGGCAGATTTATCGATGGCATAAGTAAGAAATGTCACCACACTTACTCCCAAGTACACGCCCAGAAGAACCAATGGAATTCGCCCAATGAATACAGAAAACACTAAAAATATACAAAATAGAACGGCAAAGTGAGTGCCAAATGAATTGGATTGATTGAGAGCATTTGGTCTACTGGTAGAGCGTGCAGTTAAACGCTCCCCAACAAACCGAATGTTTTTTGCATAACACCGCCCTTTCTCATCGGTTGCGAACTCATAAGTGATTAAATCGCCATTATTGGGTCGAGAAGAACGATTTGAAAAAGCCTTTATATGCACGAATGCTTTTTGACCGCCTCCGTTCGGCACCACAAAACCAAAGCCTTGATCGTCTTTCCAGTTTGTCACTTTGCCTTGATAACGCATGCTGACTCTTGAGATGACTCACACTTAAATTAACAGCCGGACTTTAGCCAGCTCGACTTGATGGATAAATTAGGGCAACTCATTGGTAGTGTACTCAATACCACCCACCCAACTTGCTATCAGGTTATACGCCCAAGCCCCAAAAGCGGTGAAAATAAACCCAAAAATTAAATAAATAAATGGCATGGCAAATAGCCCCCACATAGGTGGCCTTGCAGGTGAAAGTAAAAAGCTAATAGCCATCAGCCCCACTAGAGGAATACTCAGCACGAAATAAAGCAACGCAAAAACCTTTGCTGTTTGTAATGGTGCGATATTGATAATTTGTTTTTTCAAAATATTCTCCCTTTGTTATAGACCTGATTTTCACATGAGGGGTGTAGCGCCTTAACGCAACCTCCCGCTTGATCTTTCATTTAGACATTTTTCTTTCGAGGCTTTGGTTTGGAATTAGGCTTGGAGTTAGGCTGAGGAAGCGCATTTGCCGTAACCTGAATTAGCTGACCTAGCCATTCTCGATCCTCCCACAAATCAGCGGTTACTAAAAAATAAGGTTTTGCGCCAGGATAAGGATACCCCTCAGTTACTTTTGAAATAAGACCTAGCCCAGCATCGGTTGGTTTTAGAAACAACTGATCATCACAAACCAACGCAATCGGTTTACCTGCCAAGTATAAACAGTACTCTCCAAACATCTTTCTGGTGGAAACCTCGCCTAAACCAGAAAGCTGATCTAGCAGAAAATCCATAGTGGTTTTGGAGGTTGCCATAGTGTTTATGCCTAACGTGTAGCTAAGTGATGTCCTGATTGAGCGATGGGTTAAACTGCTTTTTGCACATAAGCCTCATGAACACCGTGATGTGCCCTTACACATGCACTAAGAATAATGAGAGCATGCTTCAATAGCTCTTCACTGCGCTGGGGTTCAAACCAATGGCCATTAAATTTACCACCATGAAAAAGATTATTACGTACCCGACATACCAACCTCAAAATTAACTCAGCTTGGTTTTGGTGATCAGGGATGGATTCTTTCCAACCTAAATAACCGTCATCATCTACAACTTGCTTTTTCGGAGGGTTGCTTAAGTAATAAACAATTGCTTCTTTAAGTTGTAGTGTATCTGGTGTTTCAAGTACGGTTGCAACCTCAGTGGAAAAAGCTCCCCAATCTGCTGTTGGATCTTTTCTATTTGTTTCTCGCAATCCAACTGCTTTTAAGCAGTATTCGCAACGCGAGAACTCACGAAAAAATTCAAAAGACAGTTGATCAAGTGATGGCATATCGAGTTTTATAAGCCTAGCCGTAACGTTTGAGTTAAGGGACTGGCGGTAGACAATCCCGCTTGAACGATGAGTTAGACTTGACCATACTTTTGATTGAATGTCTCATCACTCATGGATATGTAATTTTCTTTTTAAATCTTAATGACAGTTTACACCCTGCCCACATAGTAATTAATAGCAAGTACGGACGCAAATGGTTTAACTTGGCGACCATTCATAACATGTTTTTTTTAGGCTTTATCAATAATTGACTCGCTAGTTTTAGCCAAAATGCTAAATCATAAAACATCAATATCTTCAATGTGAATACCGACCAACGACATGAGAATACAGCGCGCTTGTGATAATCACTATGAATGATTTACATAGCGTCAAATCGATCGCAAGAACATATTTTTGTCATAAAAACAGCGCACTATATAATGTAGTGATTGAATAAAAAACGTTAACTTGCCCGCTTTAAAATACCAGATACAGGATATGTTGCATGCTTAGATTCATACTTACTTTTTTAATTAGCGCAATAATCACAACAAGTCAGGCTAATGCTGCCGAGCCAGCGCTGACTCGCATTAATCATATTATTGTCATCTATCTGGAAAACCATAGTTTTGATAACTTATACGGATTGTTTCCAGGCGCTAACGGGCTAGATCAGGCTGTTTATACGCATTTACAGACTGACGAAGCTGGAAAACCCTACTCAACCCTGCCTGCCATCAAAGATGTTCGCTTTCCACACGCGTTAGGCAATCGTCCGTTCCCAATCGAACAATATGTGCCTGCCAATGAAAAAACAGATGACCTTGTACATCGTTTTTACCAGAATCAAGCACAAATTAATGGTGGACGGAATGACCGATTCGCAGGAATCTCTGATGCGGCTGGCTTGGTGATGGGCTATTACGATGGCAGTAAATTACCGCTGTGGCAATATGCAAAAAAATACACACTCGCAGATAACTTTTATCAAGCGGCTTTCGGCGGCTCATTTCTGAATCATTTTTGGTTAGTGTGTGCCTGTACGCCTAGCTTTCCAAACGCATCTGATAACCTGCGCGCTTCGCTTGATGCGCATGGAAATTTAATCAAAGATGGAGCAGTTACACCCGACGGATATGCGGTAAACACCTTACAACCAATGACCATGCCTTACAGAAAATCAACGTTGCCTGCAAAACGACTGCCGCTCCAAACATTGCCAACGATTGGAGACAGACTCTCTGAAAAAGATATTTCATGGGCTTGGTATTCTGGTGGCTGGAACGACGCGATAAATGGTCATGCCGATAAAGAGTTTCAATACCATCACCAGCCTTTCGGCTATTTTAAAAACTTTGCAGAAGACACTCAAGGCCGACTACAGCATCTTAAAGATGAATCAGACTTTATAGCGGACATCAAAAATGGCAATCTGCCCGCAGTGTCATTTTATAAACCACTGGGAACATTAAATGAGCACCCGGGTTACACGGATATTTTGTCGGGTGAAAAACATATTGCAGAAATTATCAGTCACATTGAAAACAGTAAGTTATGGAAAGATAGCCTCATCATTGTCACCTATGATGAGAACGGTGGCTTTTGGGATCATGTTGCTCCTCCAGTTAAGGATAGATGGGGCCCAGGCTTACGCGTTCCAACATTGATCATTTCCCCTTATGCGAAACGTGGCTTCGTGGATCACACTCAATATGATACGACTTCTATTCTCAAATTTATTGAAACACGTTACAAACTTAATCCGCTTGGCACACGTGATGGAGATGCTGCCAATTTAACAAACTCGCTTGAGCTCAATTAATATTAAGCGAACACCTAATGTACTTGAATGCCAAAAAGTCCGCACCATGCACAACACCATTACTCTTAAAAGTAAGCACGCTAAAGATAACATGACAGAAAAACCATCATCATGGGTAGTTAAACATGCGCCATTAATAACAAATGGAGGGCTGGTGCTAGACCTAGCCTGTGGAAGTGGTCGCCACGCCAAGTGGCTTGCTCAGCAAGGCTATCAAGTCGATGCAATAGACCGTGATGCGATGGTTATGTCAGGAATGGTCGATATCAATAACATCAACATTCAGGTCGCTGACCTTGAAGCAAATAATGCGCATCAGTGGCATCAGCTGTATGACGGAATCATAGTCAGCCGCTATCTATATCGACCTTTGCTTACCTCGCTGACCAACATACTCAAGCCCGGAGGCGTGCTGATCTATGAAACCTTTATGATAGGTAATGAGCGTTATGGCAAGCCAAGTAATCCTGACTTTTTATTGCGTCCGGATGAGCTACTTGTAAGCTACTCACCATTATTGAACATAATTGCATTCGAACAAGGTGAAGAACAACCACCCAGACCCGCGGTGATGCAGCGTATCTGCGCTAAAAAAAGGGGTTGATTCACATTAATTGGGTATCCAAGTTTCAAGATTGATTTAATCAAAAACACACTGAAGTAAAATCCTTTCATTTATCTTGATTTTCATTTTAAGCTGTCTGCTTTATGGCAATTAAATTGATGAGACATGAGGCAGAACAGCCATTTGAGACATACGTCAATTAGTGATGAGCTACCGCTTAGTGGAGCAAAGCTGGCATTCACCTCCATCCGATGAAGATAACCATTAAGTGCTTACACGTATTTATTCATCTTACCTACATGGCATATTGTTAGACGGTGCCTAACTTACCAAGAATATCAACCACAGCACAATGCATATTCTAATAATAATTCCTATTATTCATACCAAACAGGATATGGATTTGCTACTTAATCGCCCTTAGTTGCCCGTCTGCAAAAGTATATGGAGGCTGAAGTGGATCGACTACGACAGGATGGTCAAAATAATTTTTACATTTTGGACTATCAGCTTTCGCTGAATTATTATCTTTAGCAGTGATTAAGTGACGTTATTAAAAAAACGTCTCCTTAAACATTGCGCGAAGCTGTCGCCAAGACGGATGTGACTTATACCTTGTTGGATAAGTATCAGGCTGTAACAGCCGTTGGATTAATTTAAAGACCATGTGGAATGAAGTTGATTTCAACTTATATCTGTACAAGGTTGTTGATGCCAAAGTTTTTATTACTATTTCTGTATCTAATTATTAGCCTCAGTGCAATTTCTGGCGGCAATGATATGGTTATTGCTGTCAATAATAGTATTACAGAAACACGGATGTCTCGTAATTTTGCACGACAACTTTTTGGTATGAAGGCAAGGCAATGGCCTGATGGCAGTGCCATTAAAGTTTTTGTATTGCCCGATAAAGCGCCACAACATGATTCTTTTGTAAAAGAGATTTTAGAAATCTTCCCCTATAGCCTTCGCGCTGCTTGGGACCGGCAAGTTTATTCTGGCACTGGTCAAGCACCTAGCGAGGCCTCCTCCATTGAAGATATGAAGGCTAAACTTGCCTCCACTTCTGGTGCTATAGGCTACTTACCTAAAGAAAAAATAGATGGTGCAAAAATACATATGGTTGAGGTGTACTGAGATGATGCGACTTTTAATTGCTTATTTGGGGTTGTTATTTAGTACCATCTGCTCTGCTCCTGCATGGGCTTTAGATTTTAATGATGGAGCCATTCAGATTCATGGTTTTATGTCACAAGGCATGGTGAATACCAGTGGCAACAACTTTCTGGGTAAAACGAACGATAGCATCAGCTATGACTTCCGTGAGATTGCAGTGAATGCTTCTTATCGCGCACTTCCACAATTGCTCTTTGCAGGACAAGTCATTTCACATACAGCTGGCGAAAGTGATAATGGCGATCCTAATATTGATTACGCCTTTATGGATTGGACAGCACTATCTGGTGAATGGGGTAGAGCTGGCGTTAGGTTGGGTCGCCTTAAAAACGCCTATGGCTTATATAACTCGACACGCGATGTAACCTTTACACGACCAAGTATTTTATTACCGCAATCTATTTATTTCGAGCGCACACGTAAATTGTCCGTGTCATCTGATGGTATCAATTTATATGCGGACTATATAAATGATTGGGGCACACTGAGTGCTGAAGTTGCTTTAGGCTACCCACTTAATGACAAGGCGAGCGATGTTGCTTTACTCGGCAATAATATTAGAGGGAGCTTTGAACCTGCTTTTACGCAACTTTATCAAGTTAAATATGAGAGCCCGACAGGGCGTTATGTATTTGCTACCACCGTCGTTAATTTAAAAGAAGATTACAAGCCAGCGGCTGATAGAGATCTAAATGCAGGTAGCTTTTATTTTGCCCCTGTTATTTTATCTGCGCAATACAATGCAGAAAATTGGACGCTGACTGGTGAGTATGCTTTCCGTCCTTCAAGCTTGAAGGGCTTTGGCCCTTTCTTACCCGACACTTCTAAAGATGGCGAAAGTTATTATTTACAAGGCACTTACAGAGTACTACCAAAACTGGAAATGCTAGTACGCTACGATGCTGAATTTAATGATAGAAATGACCGCAATGGTAATGCCTATGCAGCAGCTAAGAAAGGTAACCTCAACTTTACGCAGTACACCAAAGATTGGACTTTGGGGCTACGCTATGACGTAACACCTGCGGTTATGCTACGTGCGGAATATCACAATATCGAGGGCACGGCTATCCTGCCAACCTTGGATAACCCCCTAGGCATAAGCTCATATGATAAAAACTGGGATATGTGGCTGTTACTCGCATCTTATCGATTCTAAGTAAGCTAATTTAGAGTCACGAAAATGGGATATGTTGATGATGGATGTTTGGCATTTCATAATTGGTTATGACCGTTCAGAGCTTACAAAGTAATTCATATTTACTCAGCATGCGTTGGAAACTGCTACTTATTCTAGCCAGTGTTTCTATGTTATTTGGCGCTATAAGCGCTTATTATTTTCAATATGAATTACAAATGCAATTTGAAGCAAAGCGCCATGAAGTTCGACTGAATAATACCCATCAATTTAATAGCTTAATGGCCTTAAGTGTTGAACGAATTAGGCAGTTAACGATTGCGCTACCAAGCTTTGTTGAAATACAAGATGCCTCGTTACCTTACAATACTTCCAAAGTGTATCGTCGCTTTGAAAAGTTTTGGTCCAATTTTCAACTTGATATGGGCGTTGAGGAAGCCACCTTATATTCCATTAGCGGCGACATGACAGCAACATGGGGGGGGCAGCAAAATAATACAATTATGCACTCACAAGCGCGAAAGAAAGAATGGAATAAAGCGTTTAAGAGCGAGTCTGCTACCGGCCTAATTGACTGCTCACAAATATGCCGAATTTATGCATATGCACCAGTGTTGAAAGAGAAAAAGGTGGTTGGTGTTTTCTCTATAGCAGCATCACTTGCTGATGCCGTTTTAAATTTTAATGAAATATCTCATGCTGATGTGCTCGTGATATTTACGGACACCATCGCTGTCAGTAGTGATAAAACCATCTGGGGAAAAAGTATTGCTGCCGCTTCCCATCCACAAAACATCATACCCTTAGTTCAGAGAGCATCGTTAAGCTACACTTTATCAGACACCTCAACTCAGCCTATACGCTATGTAGAATCAAATCAGACTTATGAAATAAGCAGGGTTAAGCTCGAGCCAAACTTCACTGCTGAAGGTATGGATGTACTTGTCGTTGACAATGTCACTTCAGAGCTCAATGTGGTGAAGAAGAATACTGAGCGCATGATGACCATCATCGGCATTGGTGTTTTATTGCTGTTGTCATTGCTGTATTTATTGCTGAGCTTACCGTTAAAACGCCTGCGCAACATTGCGCAATCTATCCCCTTGCTCGGCCAAGGTGCTTTTGAGCAATTACGTCAAGAGATCAACCTGAAAGCCAAAGTGACTTTTGATGAGCTTGATGTGCTTGATCAGTCTGCAGTGGCGTTGTCTTACAAACTTGAATCCCTTGAACATGAAGTGGCAGAACAAAATCTCTCATTAAGAGAGCTAGTGACTGAAGTAACTCGAGAAAAAGAGTTTGCTAGTAGTTTGTTAAGTCAGGCCGAGGCAATCATTGCGACGACAAATGCAGAAGGAAAAATTAATACGCTGAATCGTTTTGGTTCAATACTTACAGGAATGTCTACCGGTGATTTAATTTATAGAGATATGCCGGAAGCTGAATTTCTTTCCTTGAAACAAGCACTTGTTTTAATTGAGCAAGGTACTCAGGATCGCCATCAACATGAGTCGGTATTATTAGGTGCCGATAAAATGCAACACACTATTTCTTGGGTACATACGCGTTTAAATAATAATTTTCTGCTCTCCGTAGGAATGGATGTCACTGAACTAAAGAACTCTCAGCAAGCAATCCATCATCTTGCTTATTATGATGTTCTTACTGACTTGCCCAACAGGAGTCTGCTGCTTGATCGCCTCAAACATGCTATGAACAGAAGTGCAAGAAGTGGTAAAGATGGCGGATTGTTGCTCATTAATTTAGATGGTTTCAAAACTGTTAACGACACGCTTGGCCATCGCGCAGGGGATGTGTTATTGCAAGATATGGCTAAACGCATTGGTCCCTGCATCCGTGAGGAAGATACCATCTCTCGTATCGGTGGAGATGAATTCATTGTATTACTGGAGGAGTTAAGCGATAAGTCCATTGAAGCAGCGGCGCAGGCAAAAGCAATTGCAAGCAAAATTCAATTGAGTCTCAACTTGCCTTTTCAACTAGAGGGTCACGCACATAAGATTACCTCGAGTATCGGGATTAGCTTATTTAAAAATCACGATGCAGGAATTGATGAAGTTATGAAGCAAGTGGATATTGCCTTGCATCAGTCTAAAAGTCAGGGGGTAAATGGTATCTGTTTTTATGATCCTACAATGCAGCAAAGCCTGACAGACCGCTTTAATCTTGAGCAAGAACTTCATATTGCAATTAAAGCAAATCAGCTTGCACTATATTACCAAATACAAGTTGATAGCTCAGGGCACCCGCTTGGTGCCGAAGCGCTCGTTCGCTGGCTTCATCCAGAGCGCGGTGTCATTACCCCATTTCACTTTATTCCACTAGCAGAAGAAACTGGGCTCATTCTAGCCATCGGACAATGGGTGCTAGAAGCCGCATGCACCCAGCTTAACTTATGGCAGAACAGCGAATTTACCAAGCACCTAACAATCGCGGTCAATGTCAGTGTGCATCAATTCCGCCAGCCTGATTTTGTTTCAACAGTAATTTCAGTCATCAACACTCATTCAATAAATCCTATGCTATTGAAACTGGAGCTTACAGAAAGCATGTTGGTCGACAACATAGACGACACAATCATTAAGATGGAAGAACTTAAAAAACTGGGGATTAGAATCTCTCTTGATGATTTTGGTACGGGGTATTCTTCATTACAATACCTCAAGCGTCTGCCACTCTACCAACTCAAGATAGACCAATCCTTTGTTCGTGACATTGCTAATAACGTGAGTGATCAAGCGATTGTGCGTACCATTATCGCAATGGCACAAACATTAAACCTCAACGTGATTGCCGAAGGCGTAGAAACAGAAGAACAACGCCAACTCTTATTCGTTAGCGGTTGCAATACTTATCAAGGGTACCTATTTAGCCGACCTGTACCAATTGATGCATTTGAAGCGTTACTTAGAGCAAGCTAATTGCTTTTAATTTTGAAGTTATCAAAGGTCTGCTATGTGGATGTTGTAGCCGAACATCCTTAATTGGCGTATGACTCTTAAAGGTCAAGTGCCGACTTTCAACGTCAGCTAACGGGAAATGAAAATCCAAAATTAATCATGTAACTCGTTCACAATAAAACGAATACCCCATTAATTTTTAAAATATCGCTACGTTATCGGCGAGGCGCTATCCAACATAAATAAATGCTGTAGCTTATTGTTCTGGCTGCCATTCATTGCGGATTACAAATCGCTGGCATGGCTAATGCTTACCCTGTTGCTACCGACCAATTTTGTCGGCAATGCAACATTGTGCGGAAAGCTTACCCATGAAATTTCACATGACGCCCGGTTCATGTTCCACTGGCATTCATATTCTGCTCGAAACGCTGGAACTACCATTCGAGGTTTATCTGATCAACCTGATGGCTGGCGACCAGTTTAAACCTGACTACCTCGCAATTAATCCAAAATCTACAATCCCTACACTGGTAAGAGATGATGGCACATCCATCACCGAGTTTCAGGCCATTGCATGGTGGCTGGCGCGGCGTTACCCAAAAGCTAAGCTGCTGCCGGATGATATTGATGGCGAAGCACGTGTGCTGGAAACCATGGATTACGTTGTCGGTACCATTCATGGCCAAGGCTACACGCGCATTTTCACCACATCCAACTACAGTACCAATGAGGCTGACCATGCAGCGATTCAGGCACGCGGTCGCGAGATTGTCGAACAAGGTTTTGCTGTGATAAGTGAAGTGCTGGCTGGTAAAGACTACGTGGTCGGCAACTTCAGCATTGCCGATGCAGCCTTGTTTTACGTTGAGTTCTGGGCTGACAAAATCAAACTGGCGTTGCCGCCGAACTGTCTGGCGCATTACCAGCGCATGCTGCAACGGCCTGTAGTGCGGCAGGTGTTGTTGGAGGAAGGCTATCGGGTTTAACGTTCCTTCACCATCAAAGGGGGAAGGTTAGGAAGGGGGTGGAGTGTTGAAATTAAATCAGATATCACTTGCAACGCTTTCACCCCCACCCTAGCCCTCCCCCTACTAAGGGGAGGGAATGCTCTGTTGAAATAAAAGGTCTCTGCCAAAAACACCTGAGCATGGTTTTTGCTTATTCACGATAAACACCCAAAAAACCGTACATTCACGACAAACGAGACAATTCATGAGCATTATCGCCATTGCAAGTCGCGCGCACCCCTACTTTCCATTGATTGTGTTGATGAACCATGATGCTCAGCACAGCTACGCCACCGCGCCTGCCAAATGGTGGGCTGATTCGCCAGTCTTTGCTGGGCGTGATGAAACTAATGGCGGAACTTGGCTTGGTGGTACTTGGCTAGGCGTGACGCGTGAAGGTCGCTTTGCTGCGGTCACGTCTTATCGTGACAATCAGCCTATCGACACTAGCCTGCCCCCTATCGAACAACTCACGCTGGATTTTCTGGCCTCAGAAGATGCGCCAGTGACGCATGTGCGGCAGTTTCAGCGTAACCGCGGCAGTCATCCACCGTTTAACCTACTGGTCGGTACAACACGCCAAGTGTATTACGCCGGCACCAATACGCGCCTGCCGCTGGCGGTGACGCATGGCGTGCATACCATTTCTAACGGCTTATTAGACGAGCGCTGGCCGAAGTGCGTAGAGCTTGAGCAGTTGCTTGGGGCTTACCTGCTGAGCAATGGCGGCTTCAGCATTCCGCTGGCGGCTTTTCCTAGACTAGATTCATCCCCAGCACGTGGCGCGAGTGCTTTGCCAAAACCAAAAACCAGTGAACTCAGCGCAGACGACATTATTGCCGCAGGTTTTGCCATGTTGGCTGACCGCACCACGTATAGCAGCGGCTTGCCGAATACTGGCCTGGATAAAGATGAAGAAGCGCGCCTTTCTGCCTGCTTTGTGTTGGGTAAAGAACATGGCACACGCTCAAGCTCAATGCTAATTATGGAGCGTGACGGCAGTGTGCGATTTGAAGAGCGCAGCTATGATGCGGCAGGCAATGAAACCAATCACGTGCTTGAAAACTGGAACATGGACGCCTCGGTGTTTTCTGGCGGCGCCGATTAAGCCGAACAGATGGAGTAGATGATGAAACTTCAAATCGAGCGACCTTATGCGGAAGCCATTGTAGAAAAATTCCCTGCGCTCGTCGCGTTGAAGGAACAATTGCGTTTTGGCAATCACATCGAGATTCCGGTGAGTCAACTGGCTAAGCCAGAGCTGGATTTTCTGGTTGGTCTGTATCAACTTGCAGGGCCAGAGATGCGTGGCCGTGCCGCGCAGTTACTCACTTTGCAGCGCGCGCTAAACGATGACGGCGTACGCTTTAAGGCCGATGATTTAGAGGCGATTGTGCCAGCGATAGCGTGTTATCTACTGGTCGATGCGATACGCGGCTGGTTGTTTAATGTAAATGCGGCTGGCAAGCCATTGGCTTATTTGGTAACGCGCTTAGACTACACACCGCAATCCAACGACGAAACCGGCAAGGTGTATATCGAGCTCAAAGCCAATGCCAAAGCGGCGCTGGCGAATGTCACGCTACGAATATCTGCCGCGGATATTGTCGGAAAAACCATCAGCGAGATTTTTGCCGACAAAGGTTACCTGAAAGAAACCCCTGAGCTAATCGCCAGCTATGACGCCACCATAGAACATTATTTCGACTGGCGTGCGCAGTATGGCGCACAATTTTCTGCCAGCGGCACAGGCTTTTATGCTGAAGACCCTACTTCTAGCCATCGCAATACGGATTGGGCGCGTAAGGATGTGATCGTGCTCTCAGCCAATGGCATGGCGGCTAGACTAGTGAATGACGAAAGCATTATCGCCAACCGTGCGACTACTTTGGACGCAACTGGCGACATTCTCGGCCAGTATTTAAGCAAAGCCGCCAAGAGCAATAAATACGATGCGGAAGCTGAAGTAAAGCAATCGCAAGCGGCGATTCCGCTAGGCATGTTTACGCAATTGCCGGTGCATGGCTACATTTTAATGTTCCACCTCGATTTACACCATTATTTATGGGTGCATGTGGACGATATGCAACCTTATGAATACCAACCTAACCTCAAACAAAAACTCATATTGCCGCCCGAACAAACCGACCTGATTGACATACTCACCGCCGAGATGGACGTGCTGATGGATGATATTGTGGCAGGCAAATCAGGCGGCACAACCGTGTTATGCGCTGGGCCTGCTGGTGTGGGCAAAACACTCACGGCTGAAGTGTATTCTGAAATCATCCGCAGACCTTTATACCGCGTGCATTCTGGTCAATTAGGGCTGAATGTAGCGGCAATGGAAACCGCGCTTAAAGACGTGCTGACTCGCGCCCAGCGCTGGGGTGCAGTGATGTTGATTGACGAGGCCGATGTGTATATCAAACGCCGCGATGACGACATGACCATGAATGCCGTGGTCGGTGTTTTTTTGCGCGTGCTGGAATATTTCAACGGCCTGCTGTTTCTCACGACTAATCGTGTAGATGATATTGATGAGGCCATCGTTTCGCGCTGCATTGCCATGATTAAGTTCTACCCGCCAGATGCCGAAGCCCGAGCCAAAATCTGGCGTGTGATGACGGATCAGTTTGGCTTGAATGTAGAAGATGCGCTGATTGCCGAACTCGCCACCACTTTTCCGCAAGCCAGCGGGCGCGACATTAAGGGTTTAGCCAAACTCACCGCCAAGTTTTGCAGCCATAAATCGGTGTCGCCAAGCATCGAAGTATTCAAGCGCTGCTCAGTCTTCCGTGGCATGGACTTGGAGCGTGCAGCTTGAGCATGCAGAATCACAATCAAGAAAGTAGCCAAAATAACGACCAGGAAAATAGCCCTTTAGCATTCTTTGGTGCTATGCACAGCGCGTTCTCCGGGGTGATTACTCAACGGCAGAACGTGATTGAAGGCCTGCTATCCATCGCCTTTAGCAGCTTTGATGGCAATGTGGAGATACAAGCCGAAAGCCAGCCAAAAGTAGATTGCAGCCAAGGCTGCGCCGCCTGCTGCCGCTTGCGCGTAGTGGCGAGTGCGCCAGAAGTATTGCTGATTGCAAAATACATCCGCGCCAAGTCAGCGCATTTCCAGCAACACGGCATCGATTTAACTCAGCGCGTGGCAGAGGCCGATGCCGATACGCGGGGTTTGAGTGAAGCCGAACGTGCGCAACGCAAACGCCGTTGCCCATTTATATTCAAGGGAGCATGCACCATTTACCCAGTGCGCACCTTAGCTTGCCGCGGCCACGCCTCGCATGACAAACGCGCTTGTGCTGGTGCTTTAGCTGGCGACGATGGCGTTATCCCGATTTCACAACCGCACCTGATGGTGCGCAGCATCGTACAAAATTCCATGCAGTCAGCACTGCTAGACCACGGCTACGCATGGGGCTTATATGAACTCAACCACGCACTGCATCTGGCTTTGACTGACGAAGAAATCGAAACGCGTTGGCTCAATGGCGAAGATGTGTTTTCACCCGCCACCATTAACGAGGTGCAATGGCAGGAAATGGCCAATACTTTCGACGCGATTAAAGCTAGGCTGCATTAGTATGAAAAAACCATTAGACCCAAAACTAGATTGGTCAGCCTACGATAGCTACGGCGAAGGCGATGCCTATGCGCAGATTCCAGCCGAAGGTGGCGCGTATGGAAAGGCGGCATCTTTATGTATCGGCAGCCGCCAGTGCCAGCGCACAGACGTCGGCGTGATGTGCCCGAGCTTTAGATTGACGCACGACGATGCGCACTCCACACGACACAGAGCCGCCACACTCAAGGCCGCACTGAATGGCGAATATGGCGCGCAACCTTTTATAGGCAAAGAGCTGGCAGAGGCTATGGAGCTATGCGTAGCATGCAAAGGCTGCAAGCGCGAATGCCCGAATGGCGTGGATATGGCAATGTTGCGTACCGAAGCATTGGCACAGCGCTGGGCTGCACTTGGCAAGATTCCGCTACGCGAACAACTGACGGCGCATTTGCCGTTATTTGCGCATCACTTCAAACTGTTCAACTGGTTTGGTAGCTTGCGCAGCAAAGTGCCGCTGATTGCGAAGTTAATGCAAAGCTGGCTGGGCATTGCAGCCAAGCGCTCATTACCCAAAGCTGCGCCTCGCGATTTTATGTCATCCGCACCTATAATCTCTCCAACAGAAAATGCACGCGAAGTAGTGCTGCTGGTCGATACTTTTTCCAACCACTTTGATCCTGACATTGCCCAAGCTGCGCTGGAAGTGTTGCAAGCTGGCGGTTATACCGTGCATTTCGCTAGACCTGCACAAGGTGAGCGTGCGCTGTGTTGCGGTCGCACCTATTTTTCTAACGGCATGATAGACGAAGCGCGTGCCGAGGCGGTGCGTCTGGTGGATGCCTTATGGCCGTTTGTCGAACGCGGCTTGCCAGTTATCGGGCTGGAGCCATCATGCCTATTGATGTTGCGCGATGAATATTACATGCTGGATTTAGGCGAGCGCGTGGCGACGGTTGCCAAAGCCGCGCTATTGCTGGAAGAGTTTATTGCGCGTGAGCATGATGCCAAGCGATTGAATCTGCCACTGAAAGCCATGTCAGGCCAAGCGCTGGTACACGGCCATTGCCACCAAAAAGCCTTCGGTGCGATGAAGTCTATGCGCAAAGTGCTAGGGCTAGTGCCTGAGTTAGAAGTCGAATTTATTGAGGCCAGTTGTTGTGGCATGGCTGGCGCGTTTGGTATGGAGGCCGAGCATTACGACACCTCCATGCAGATGGCAGAACTCGCACTGTTGCCGCAGATACGTGCCGCTGGCACAAATAACATGCTCATCGCCAACGGCACCAGTTGCCGCCACCAGATACGCGATGGTGTAGCGCGGCAACCGCTGCACCTCGCACAAGTGTTGCGCGCAGCAATCAACGCATCGGGAGATTAAATCATGCTGGATACGGTTATTGTCGGTGGAGGTTTATGCGGATTATCGCTGGCGGATAGCCTGCATCAAGCTGGGCGATCATTCGCTTTATTTGAAGCCCGCGAGAGGCTAGGTGGTCGCATACTATCCAAACCATGTGCGCTGTCTGGCATGATGGTAGACCTTGGCCCGACATGGTTTTGGCCAGATGCACAGCCGCACATGCTGGCACTGGTGGAGTCACTGCAACTCAGCTATTTTCCGCAACACGATACTGGCGCAGTGCTCAGCCTCACTGACCCGAATCAAGCCGCTGATAAACAGAATGTTGGTGTGCATGGTGGCGCGCACCGCGTAGCAAACGGCATGGGCGCTATCATCAAGGCATTGGCACAGCGCTTGCCAAAAGATAGCATTCATCTAGGCCATGAGCTGATTGCCGTGGAAGACAAAGGTGACCATGTGGCGCTGCAATTCCGCCATCACGACATTGTGTTTACGGTTGAAGCCAAGCATGTGGTGCTGGCAATGCCACCTAGACTACTGGCTGAACATGTCAACTTCACACCTGCGCTAGACAATGCTTTACTGCAAGCCATGCGCAACACGCACACTTGGATGGCAGACCAAGCCAAGGCGGTGATGGGTTATGAAAAATCATTCTGGCGTCAGGAGGGCAACTCTGGTAATGCGTTCGTGAGTCATCCGCAAGCGGTATTGTCCGAAGTGTTCGATGCCAGCGATGCGACGGCCAAGCATGCCGCGCTGGGTGGATTTTCGGCTATGCCAGCGGCCTTACGTGAATCTTATCGTCAGGGCATGCCTATGCTGTTGGAAAGCCAGTTGGCACAACTATTTGGCATCGCGGCACAAAATGGTGAACTGCATTATCAAGACTGGGCAGCCGAAACCTACACCTGCGCCACGCTGGATAAAACACCGCCGAACAGCCCGCCCATCTACGGCAGCCGCCATCTGCGCGATGCACACTGGAATGGCAAGTTGCTGTTAGGCGGCGCAGAAACCGCCACGCATGCCGGAGGTTATCTGGAAGGTGCTCTGGAAGCCGCATCCAGATTAGCTCACAGGCTATCCACTAGCGACTTAACTTCGACACTCAACGCCGACAACAACACTAGCCTGAGCCATTTTGGCAGTTGGGTTTCCACGCAACGCAGGCAGGTGTTGTCACGCTACCGCAGCCACCTGAATCGGAACATGACATTGCAAGTAAAAGAGCAACTCACGCAGCGCGCATTGCTGGATACCGTTGAACAAATTTATGGCGAAGCCTTGCAAAAACTGCATAGCCTGCCGCTCAACACGCGTGATGTGGCCGTAGATAAAGGCCGCTCCGCACTTACGCCTGTAGTGCTGGCGCAGTTTAACGGCATCAATCAGGACTTGGTAGAAGCGGCACTGGAATTTAACCGTGGCTCATGCGCAATTTCAAACTTTCCAGCAGAAAATGAGCCAGCCGAAGACTATCAGGCAGCGATTCGGCTTGATCTGCTGGGTGCTTGGCGCGAATTTGCGCTTTCGGTGAACGATACGCTGCTGGCGCGCTAATCGTCAGAAAGAGCTAGTTTTCAGAAAGAACTGGTCGTCATAAAAATCTGGTCATTAGGAGAAAACAGATGGCTTATATCACGCTATGCAAACACAAAAACCTGATGGAAGGCGAACTGGCCGCATTCAGCACCGACGATGGAGAAGTGATGCTAATCTGGCCTGACGATGGTGAACTAAAAGCTTTTCAAGGCACGTGCCCACATCAGGACGTGCCACTGTGGAGCACCTTCAACGGTCGCATCGTCACCTGCCAGTTTCACAATTGGGTGTTCGATGGCCGCACCGGTAAAGGCTTAAGCCCTAGTGGCTGCGAACTGAAACAATATCCACTGCGCATTGAAGATGGCATGGTTCAAGTGGATATGATGCAAGTAGACCTAACTAACTAGCTAACAATAATCGAGAGCAAAAATATGTGTGAAGAACTACAAGGCAAATGCCGTTACTTTGTAACCTACAGTGGTGTTAAATTACCACTAAAACTAAGCCAACCACTGGATGAAGATGCGCTTAGTAATCGCAATACTTTTTTTCGTGCTTACTTTGATGATCAGGAGCGTATGACGGGCTTGCAGAAATTAGTTTACGGCGAAGTCGAGCTTGAACACCATTATGCTTATTACGATAACGGCACATTAAAACAGGCGGTAGTGATTGATGCTGAGGGGGATGCAACTACACTACACTTTGACGATAGGAGCATGGACAATGCAGGAGTGCAAGAAACGCAGGCATAGTGCGCTTCTTGCAACCATTATAGTTTTAGCCGAAATGGAAGCATCGTAGAGGCACTAAAGCCGTTATTACGGTAAAAATTCTGTGCCGCAACATTATCACCATCAGTCAACAACGTGATGCGCTTGCAGCCAATTGCTCGTGCGTGCTCTATTGCCGCCTGCAGTAGCTTGGAGCCCGTGCCTGCACCTCTAAATTGCGGCAAAACCACCATATCTTCAAGCAAAGCAACGCGTTCGCCAAGTGCTGTAGATACGGTATAAAGCAAATTAATCATGCCCACAATCGAGTCATCTGTACGTATGGTTAAAATCTCACCGACTTCTGGATTGGAGATGATTTTTAAAAGGCCACGATGCTGAGCTTCAGCATCTGGCTGAAATTCAGCCTCTTGTGAAAAAAGCAGATTCAAAAGAGTTGTGAGTGCGGGAATATCTGCCGCCGTTGCTAATTCAATTCGCATTTGTATACTCGGATAGTTTTACAGTGATTGTAACAAATGTAAGACGCGTAATTGCAATTCCCCAAAATAACACTGGTACGGACTGGCACTCACGCTATCCCTTAAATTACTGCGTAAAAACGGCGAATCTGTCTTTACCGTTCTTTTTGGCATCGTACATCGCATTATCTGCGGCTGTCAGCAATGTATCTGAACTATCGGCATGCTCTGGATATTCAGCCATCCCAATACTGGCAGAGATGCTTGAAATGGTTTTTTTACCCAGTTCGTAAGGAACGCGCAATACCTCAAGTATACGATTTGCCACCAGAATGGCCCGATCAAGATCAGACTCAAGTAAAATCACAACGAACTCGTCACCTCCCATTCTAGCAGCGGTATCGCCTTCTCTCAGGCAAGACAGCATGCGTGTTGCCACCTCTTTCAACAAGCGGTCACCAGCAGCGTGACCATAAGTATCATTCACTGGCTTGAATCCATCCAAATCAATAAATAGTAGCGATATAGCACGTGATGCTCGGTTAGAAACTGAAATGGCCTGATTCAAACGATCCAGCAACAAGGTTCGATTTGGCAAACCTGTGAGTTGATCGAAATGTGCTAATCCAAAAAGGTGCTTTTGTTTGCGGTGAGTTATTTCGTTCAGTAAATCATAGCCATTAGCCATGCCAACATAAGCTTTATCTTTTGTCACAATGAAACCACTCACCATATGATGGATGCCTGCATCAAGCACGATTCGCGCAACGTCTTCAATGCTGGTTTTAATATCAACAATGATTGGAGTGCTGTCCATCAACGTTGAAATAGGCTTTTTGCCTTTGAGTTCTATTGAGTAAGGTTTACTGAAGAGCTCGGTGAATTCGAGCCGTAAGATCATACCTACTGGTCGATTTTTATTATTCACGACAGGCAATGCATATAGCTTTTTATCCTCGTGAAAGTTTTCCAACACTTTGCGGCAACTTTCATCCTCATGTACGGCTGGCACTGTTTTAAGCAAACTTTCCACAGTGGAGTGAGCTGTATGATCTTCAGTTGCCATTCGTTTGCAATCCTATAAAGAATAAGTCTTTGTTGTGTTGTGAAACTGGCTGATGTCTAACGCTAACAGCCTAATATTACATTTTAATGAAATAGGATAACGGCTAGAGGCTGCAGCACTGGTGTTCATATAAGGAAAATAGTTAACGGTTGCCTACAACTAAATGCCTTGATGAAATCACAAGGCATTTAGGAAAAACATCGAGGTACGGTAAAGAAGTCACTTAAGGCATACTCAATAATTGCAATTAGCCTATCAATTTACCCACTACTTTTGTGACATAATCTCGCCCCTTTGAGTTTATGCATACATATAGACTCGCTCTTATTTATTATTGGAGACTATCTTGAAGTCGGGTTTTATCGTTTTTGCAGTTATGGCAGTATTTAGTACTAATGCTTTTGCCTTTAAATGCAATACCGTCATGGGTGGATGCCCAGTTGACAATGCACTAGGCACCTCTCCACACATGAGGTCGCAGATTGTGAATACCGTTGCTGCGCAAAAAAACACCCTAAATAACAAAGCACCTGTAACGCCAGTCACTGCAGGAAAAACTACCAGTCAGAATAAAACGCAAACCAAATAGAAGTTCTGTAGAAAGCACTTTAAGTCACCATGCAGTGCCCTACTCATGCTCACGTGCGTGGTTGAGACTGTAACGCGGCAACTCAATCGTGAGTGGCGTTTGACCAACTTTCACTTGGCAAGCCAATCGTGAGGTGGGCGTTAGCCCCCAAGCTTTATCCAGCTGATCTTCCTCTTCCTCTTCAGCAGGCGACAATGAGCGATAACCTTCACGGATAATGATATGACAGGTGCTGCAAGCACTAACACCATCGCAGGCATGTTCAATTTCCACCCCTGCGGTAAGTAATGCATCACATAATATTTTGCCAGCCTTCACCTCAACATCCAAGCCATTCGGACATACATCAGGATTCGGTAGTACCTTAATTATTGTCATATGTTGATACTTTCAATTTGTCTGCCAGACAGCGCTTTATTAATGGATTCATCCATACGGCGGCTGGCAAAAGTAGTGGTCACGGCATTGAGCGTTTCAGTGCATTGCCGTAATGACTCCAAGCTATTGGCATCGCCCATAATCAGCAACTCAGCCAACTCGTAAATTTGGCTCCAAATCTCGTTCCACTCCAGCTTGCTAAGCAACTCATGCCCGCTTTCTGCCATTGCTGCTTCAGTTGCATCCAGTAAACGTCTTGCGTCCACTTGTGCTTCACGCAAAGCACGCATATTTTTGTCATGCTCTGCATTTGCGATACCTGCGCTGAGCATGCCAGTGATTTCAGTATCAGTTAACCCATAAGATGGCTTAACCGTGATTTGCGATTCATGCCCCGTGGTTTGCTCACGCGCGGATACTGATAGCAAGCCATCAGCATCCACTTGAAACGTGACACGGATTCGTGCCGCACCAGCCACCATCGGTGGAATGCCGCGCAAATCAAAACGCGCCAGCGAGCGGCACTCAGAAACCAACTCACGCTCACCTTGCACCACATGAAAACTCATGGCAGTTTGTCCGTCTTTAAATGTTGTAAAGTCTTGCGCCCTTGCACTTGGAATCGTGACATTACGTGGAATAATTTTTTCACTCAGGCCACCCATAGTTTCAATACCGAGTGACAGCGGAATCACATCCAGCAGCAACAGTTCATCACCACCGCGATTGCCTACCAAGGCATTGGCTTGAATAGCTGCACCTAGAGCAACGACTTTATCTGGATCTAGATTTGTCAGTGGCTCGCGGTAAAAAAAGTCTGTCACTGCCACACGCAAATGCGGCATGCGAGTTGCACCACCAACTAACACCACGCCTTGTACATCTTCGACTTGCAAGTCGGCATCTCGCAAGGCGCGGCGCACGGGACCAAACGTTTTACCAAGCAAAGGCTTCGTGAGCTCAATAAACATCTCGCGACTCAATATGGCGCTAACTGTGCTGTGGTTTAATAACGAGCAGCTAATCTCTGTGACAGCATCATCGGTCAGCCGCTCTTTAGCAAGGCGCGCTTCAGTAAGTAACAAACGCCTGTCTTCAACGGTAAGTGCATCCAGTTTGAGTGATTCGGTTAACCAATTAAAAATAGCTTGGTCGAAATCATCGCCACCCAAGGCAGAATCACCACTCGTAGCCAGTACTTCGAATACGCCGCGCGTTAAACGCAGAATGGAGAAGTCAAAAGTTCCCCCGCCCAAATCATATACACAATAAATGCCTTCTGAGGCATTATCCAGCCCGTAAGCAATCGCGGCTGCGGTAGGTTCATTAAGCAGTCTAAGTACGGATAAGCCTGCAAGCCTCGCAGCATCTTTGGTCGCTTGGCGTTGTGCATCATCAAAATAAGCTGGCACCGTAATCACCGCACCAGAAAGTTCACCACCCAAGCTTTCCTCTGCACGCAAGCGTAATACCTTAAGAATTTCAGCCGACACTTCCACTGGGCTAAGTTCACCCACCACGGTTTTTAGTTTCACCATACCAGGCGATTCAATGAACTCATAAGGCATGGTCTTGGCATCAGCTATATCGGCAATGCCTCGCCCCATAAAACGTTTGACAGAGACTATGGTGTTGCGTGGGTCTTTTGCCGCGTTGCTGCGAGCATCCCAACCCACATCAATCTCGCCATCGGCTTGATAATGCACTACTGACGGCAGCAAGGCGCGACCGGCCACGTCAGGCAAGGCAACGGCTGTACCGCTACGCACTGAAGCCACCAGTGAATGCGTGGTACCTAAGTCAATACCGACCGCCAAACGATGTTGATGTGGTGCGGCGCTTTGCCCGGGTTCTGTAATTTGCAGGAGTGCCATTTAGGAGCCTAACCGATCTAACGCATCGTCAATTTCAATGCGTAATTTTTCATAAAAACGTAACTCATTCACGCGTAAGTCTGCGGACTCGAAATCACTATGCTCATCCAAATCACTCGCCAGCTCTTGCACTTGCACATTAATTCGGTGTTTCAAGCGTTTAGATAGCGCTTCCAGCGCAAGCACATCACGGGCAGCACAGGCATCTTCAATTGCCTCGCGCCATTCCATTTGTGCCATTAAAAATTTAGCTGAAAGTGCTGGGGCTGATTCAGCCTTACCAGCAAGATTAATTAAACATTGCGCACGACTGCTTGGGTTGCGCAACATTTGGTAGCCATCATTGATGATCGTAGATTGCTGCAATGCAAAAAGCTGCTCAGCTTGTGTATGACTAGTATGCCGATCGGGGTGGGCTTCAGCTTGCAATTGCCGAAAAGTGAGATCAAGGCTATTTAAGTCAATCTTAAAGCGTGGCACCAAGCCAAACAGCTCAAAGTAATTGGTGTCTGTTAAGTGATTCATGGTGTTCTCTACTTTCATACTACATTTAGTTTAAAGCTAGGCAGAGAGCCGAAGGTATTGCAAATTCACACGACAAAGCATCAATGCAATTAAACGCTAAAACTCTCACCGCAACCGCAGTTTGCCTTGGCATTTGGATTGTTAAACTTAAAGCCTTCGTTCAAACCTTCTTTGGCGTAATCCAGTTCTGTGCCATCCATATATACCAAACTCGTCGGGTCTATCAGCACCTTCACACCATTGCTTTCAAAGATCATGTCTTCTGGCAGCGCTTCGTCCACAAACTCCAGCGTATAAGCCATACCTGAGCAACCTGATGTTTTAACACCCAAACGTAAACCGATACCCTTGCCACGGCTATCAAGAAATTTCTGCACGCGCGATGCGGCAGTTGTTGTTAAAGTAACAGCCATGTTGTTTCTCCTATTTAAGATAAAATAAATCCAAGTTGCTAAGCCAAACAAGGTGCGAGTAAAAAATTATGACGACGCATATATTTGATATGTAAGGAATAATTTTTCAAGCTACGCAGTGTGGCGACGGAAATTGGATTTATACCGAAAATGAACTGCCACAACCGCATGTTGCTGTTGCATTTGGGTTAGTAATCACAAAACGCGAACCTTCCAGACCTTCTTGGTAATCAATGGTTGCACCGACCAGATATTGAAAGCTCATGGAATCAACCAGTAGCGTGACGCCTTCTTTTTCCAAGGCTAAATCGTCTTCAGCCACTTGGTCATCAAAAGCAAAGCTGTATTGAAAGCCAGAGCAGCCGCCACCAGTCACATAAACGCGTAATTTAAGATTCGCATCACCCTCTTCAACCAGCATTTCGCTGACTTTGCCTGCGGCATTCGTGGTGAAAATAATTGGTGCTTGCTCTGTGACTTCTACTGTAGCGGTATCAGACATTGTGTAACTCCTTAACAATCAATAGGTGGCTTTAATTTAAGCGGCAGATTTGCAGGCGTTATAACCTTCTGCTTCAGTGGAATTTTTGCTGCGATAATCAGAAATCGCCGCACGAATAGCATCTTCAGCGAGTACAGAGCAGTGAATCTTGACCGGTGGCAAGGCCAGCTCTTCAGCAATATGCGTATTTTTAATATCAAGCGCCTGATCTAAAGTCTTTCCTTTGAGCATTTCAGTCACCAGCGAAGATGAAGCGATCGCAGAACCGCAGCCATAAGTCTTAAACTTGGCATCTTCAATCATGCCCGCATCATTCACTTTTATTTGCAGCTTCATCACATCGCCGCAAGCCGGTGCGCCCACCATGCCTGTGCCTACATCTTGATCATCTTGATTAAACGCGCCTACATTGCGTGGGTTTTCGTAGTGGTCTAGTACCTTGTCGCTATATGCCATGTTGTTCTCCTAATTTCCTTTTTGAATAGCAACGATAACTGCGTTGCTAAGCTTTGCCGCGTTTCAGGCGGCCACTGCTTCAGGTTCTCGATGCGACTCCGTGCCATGTACCCAGTTCACAGAGGCAATATCAATGCCGGCCTTGAACATATCCCACAATGGTGAAAGATCACGCAATTGCCCTACTTTGGTCTTGATGAGGTCAATCGCGTAATCAATATCGGCCTCAGTCGTGTAGCGACCGATTGAAAAGCGAATCGAAGAATGCGCCAACTCATCTTCACGACCAATGGCACGCAATACATAAGATGGCTCAAGGCTGGATGACGTACAGGCAGAACCACTGGAAACCGCAATGCCCTTAACCGCCATCATCAAAGACTCGCCTTCAACGTAGTTAAAACTCACGTTCAGGTTATGCGGCACGCGCTGGTCGATATCGCCATTGAGATACGCTTCTTCAATATCAGAAAGCCCAGCCCAAAGTTTGTCGCGCAACATGCGGATGCGTTTATTCTCTTCAGCCATTTCTGCTTTAGCAATATGAAATGCCTCGCCCATGCCAACAATCTGATGCACCGCCAAAGTACCAGAGCGAAAGCCGCGCTCGTGACCTCCGCCATGCATCTGCGCTTCTAAGCGTATGCGCGGCTTGCGGCTTACATACAATGCACCAATACCTTTGGGACCATAAGTTTTATGGGCAGAAAAACTCATCAAATCCACTGGCAGATTTTTCAGATCTATGTCCACCTTGCCAGTCGCCTGTGCAGAGTCCACATGAAAAATAATGCCTTTTTCACGGCAGATATTACCGATAGCAACAATGTCCTGAATCACGCCGATTTCATTATTCACCAGCATGACAGACACCAGAATCGTGTCAGGCTGAATCGCAGCCTTGAAGGCTTCAAGATCAATCAAGCCATTGGTCAATGGCGCAAGATATGTCGCGCTAAAACCCTCGCGCTCCAACTCACGCACGGTATCCAACACCGCTTTATGCTCGGTCTTGATGGTAATGATATGCTTACCATTGGCAGAGTAGAAATGTGCAGCGCCCTTGATAGCCAAGTTGTTGGATTCAGTTGCGCCCGATGTCCAGACAATTTCTTTAGGGTCGCAATTCACCAAAGCGGCCACTTGCTCTCGCGCTGCATCAACCGCTTGTTCCGCATCCCAACCATAAGCATGGCTACGCGAAGCCGGGTTACCGAAGTGTTCAGTCAGATAGGGAATCATTTTCGCTGCTACGCGCTGGTCCACTGGCGTAGTTGCAGAGTAGTCCAGATAAATTGGTAAGCCAGTCATACGACACATCCCATTAAGATTACTAGTTAAAACTAACTAAGCAATCCTTATGCCATGTGCATAACTGAATCTAATTCATTGATTTTAATTAAAGTATTTTTAGAGATTGTCAGACAGCAATGGTCATTTTGTCGCAATTGTCGGATTGATTACATTGATGTGATTCACAAACACAGCGATTGTCTGTCTTTAGAAAGGAGAATTTAGTCTTCAATTAAACCCTGCCAATAACTTGGCAATCTTCAATGGATCGCCGCCTTGAACTACTTCGGCGATAGATGGATCATTCTTATGCAACGCTGCATCACCATCCAAAGTATCGACCACACAACCTGCGCCAATAGATACCAAGGTTGCAACAATCATCACTGTAATAGTACGAGTACGTGTGCTAACTATTCCCTGAGCATCTAAATAGCGGTTCAATGCAAATACTGCTATGGAGAAAGCGATGGTAGATATAAAAAAGTTAAGCATATTTAGATAGCTTTATAACAAAGGTAATTAATCAGAGATTAAAAGTAATGATAAATCATAATACTGATTGATGACACTAGAGACAACTTACCGGTAAAGAAGCGACACTCATGACCAGTGTGGGGCTAAATGATCTAAATTTAACAACCAGTCGTCACCGTGCTGACAGTCAATATAGGTGGTGTATTAGACGATGTCATTTGATAAATAACTTTGCAATTACTTGGGTCTGGTGCGCCATCTTTAGTGAATATCGTCTGATATGAGTTAGGCACATGTGTCAGATAAGTAAATCCTGAGATTATCGTTAAATCTTTAATGCCACCCACACCATTATCAACAAAAAATTTCCCCCATCTGGTCGGATAGCCATAATGAAAATAAATAGTTTGACCATTGATAGTCGTCGTTGGAAAGCTGCCACCATCCGCATTTGGATTACATAAAGTGTCTATTGAACATTTTGCAGCGGCCATATTTGCAGCTGATAATAATGAACCCTTTAGACCATTTAGGCTGGCAATACGTGCATCTTTTCCAAGATCAATGAATTTTGGTAATGCAGTTGCAGCCAAAATTCCTAAAATAACAATTACTACAATCAGCTCAATCAAAGTAAATGCTTTTTGATTTTTTATATTTTTTAGGTATATTTATTCTCATAGCATCAGTAAATCCGACATTGAAATATCTAACAACATTAACCATCTATTTCATATAAAGAAATTGAAAGGCGATACATAGTATAGCTGACCTGCTCCCCACTTGCACTACCAATCTAAATTGAAATAAAGTCCACTTTTAGGAGTGGAAGAATGAAGAAGAGTAGATACAAAGAAGAACAAATCATTGGTTTTTTGAAGGAAGCAGAAGCAGG